>Ga0160473_100002_pt1 | contig 474553 bp, 442 predicted proteins | sample HID1975I_E11MG_FD_108217 | JGI IMG/M metagenome (GOLD analysis project Ga0160473, IMG submission 108217) | Enriched soil microbial communities from UW Madison campus, WI, USA - HID1975I_E11 MG | ecosystem: Environmental > Terrestrial > Soil > Unclassified | place: USA: Madison, Wisconsin...
GCAAACTGGCCATGGGGCCGGACTACCTGGGCGCGTTTACCGTCGGCGACCAGTTGCTGTGGGGCGCGGCCGAGCCGCTTCGCCGTATGCTGCGCATCCTGCTCGAGGCTTGATGCCGGGCTGCGACGTCCCGGCCGGAACCGGTGCGTTGCAGGCCAACAACGACAGACGTGCACGTTAATTCGTACACGCGGCGTTGACGTGCTCTGTTGCCTTGTCAGTGATAGGTGATGGTGTTAACGTCCACTTACACTTTTGGGCAATGGTGCCCCCATCAGCATGACAAGACATTCTTTGCCGGCCGCCGAAGCGGCGACGACCCGCCATGCAGCCCCGCAGGGCGGCCCATTGCAGTGTCGTAGTCAGCTGACAGTCCTGGGCGCTGCGCTAGCGCTGGCCCTGGCCACCCTGAGCACCGACGCCAGCGCGCTGGCACTCGGTCCGATGCGGGTGACCTCGGCGCTGGGCGAGCCGCTGCGCGCCGAAGTCGAAGTCCCGCAGATCACCGCCGCCGAGGCCGACAGCCTGCGGGTCAACCTCGCGTCGCCGGGCGCCTTCAGCGCAGCCGGCGTGACCTACCATCCCGCCCTGGCCGACGTGCGCGTCAACGTCGAGCGGCGCGGCAGCCGCTACGTGATCACGCTGGCCGGCAACCGTTCGCTCAACGAGCCTTTCCTGGACGTCCTGCTCGAGGCCAATTGGCGCTCGGGCCGCGTGGTACGTGACTACACCGTGCTGCTGGACCCGCCGTCCAGCCCGAAATCGCAACAGGCGTTCACCCCCGTGGCGCCGCAGGTCGGCACCGCACGCAGCGCGGCGCGGCCGGCGGCGACGCCCCCCGTGGTGTCGTTCGACCCGCCCCGCACGGTGCCCGCCGCTCCGGCGCCGGCCGCACGTTCGGCACCGGCACCGGCAGCGCCGGTCGAGGCATCGGTGAGCACCGGCGGCGCATCCGCCGGCCAGCAGGTCACCGTGCAGCGCGGCGACACCGCCGGCGCCATCGCCCGCGCCAACAAGGCACCCGAGATTTCGCTCGAGCAGATGCTGGTGGCGATGCTGCGTGCCAATCCGGACGCGTTCATCGGCAATAACGTGAACCGCGTCCGGGCCGGCGCGGTGCTGTCCATTCCCAGCGCCGCCGAAGCCGGCTCGGTCTCGCGCCCCGAGGCCAAGCGCCTGCTGGTCGCCCAAAGCCGCGACTTCAACCAGTACCGCCGCGGCCTGGCCGAGGCAGCGCCGGCATCCAGCAAGCCCGATGCCGACCGCACCACCGCCGGCGGCAAGCTGCAGGCGAATGTCGAGGACCGCAACGCGGCCGCGCAGGCACCCGACAAGCTCACCATCACCCCGGGCGGTGCTGCCCGGCAGGCGGCGTCCGACGAAACCCTGGTCAAGAACCGGCAGGCTGCCGAGGACGCCGCGCGCGTTGCCGAGCTGTCGCGCAACCTCAATGAACTGAACAAGCTCCAGTCCGCCGGCGGCGCAGCCCCGGCAGGCTCCGGCGCCGCGCCCGCCCCGGCCACGCCCGCTGCAGGCGCCGCCGCGCCGGCAGCCAGCAGCGCGCCGGGCATCGCGGTGCCGCTGCCTGCAGGCGCTGGCGCTGGTGCAGCGACGCCGCCCGCCACCGCGGGCACGGCCGCGCCCGGCGTGGCTGCCGCCCCAGCCGGCGCCTCCGCGACGCCGCCCGCCGCCGCGGCGCCCGCCGCGGGCGCTGCGGCGCCTGCACCGGCGCCCGCACCTGCCGCGGCCGCCCCGGCCAAGCCCAAGCCGAAGGTCACGGCGCCACCGCCGCCTCCGCGCAGCTTCGTCGACGAGTTGATGGACAACCGCCTGGTCCTGATCGCCGTCGGCCTGATCGCCCTGCTGATCGCCTTCCTTGCCCTGCGCGTGTTCAACCGGCGCAAGGCATCGTCGAGCGAAAGCGTGTTCCTGGAAAGCCGCATCCCGAAGGATTCGTTCTTCGGCTCCAGCGGCGGCGAGTCGGTGGACACCAAGAACCAGAGCATCGCCACTTCGTCGATGTCCTACTCGCCGAGCCAGCTCGACACCGGCGACGTCGACCCTGTCGCCGAGGCCGACGTCTACCTGGCGTACGGGCGCGACCTGCAGGCCGAGGAAATCCTCCGCGAAGCCCTTCGCATCAACCCCGAGCGCGCCGCGATTCATCTCAAGCTGCTCGAGATACATGCCAAGCGCCGCGACCTGCGCGCCTTCGAGGCGCAAGCCACGGAAGTTCGCAAGATGACCGGAGGCACCGGCGCCGACTGGACGCGCGCCGTCGAACTGGGCCGCGAACTGGATCCTGGCAACCCGCTCTACCAGAGCCAGGGGGCCGCGTCGCCCGCGCCGGCTCGCGTGCCGGCGCCACCGGCGGCAGCCCCCGTCGCGGCACCGCTAGCCGCCGCGCTGGCAGCCACCGTGGCCGCCAAGGACGAGGAACCGCCGCCGCCGGCCTTCGTGCCCTCCGTGGCACCGCTGGACTTCGACCTCGAACTGGACCCCAAGCCGAGCAACCTGCCGGAGACGGCGCCGATGCCGGTCAGCGCAAGCCTGCCCCCCGTCGCCGCGAAGCCGGCCAGGGTCGCCGAGCCAAGCCTGGAGATGAGCAACGGCATCGACTTCGGCGCGCTGGAGAACGATTTCGACACCGCGCCCGCCGCCCTGGAGGCGACGCCGCGACGCAGTTCGCGCCTGGCCGACGACGAAGAACACACGCAGCCGGCCACCCTGCGCGCCGGCCTGCCGGGCGATTCCGGCTACGTCGAGTTCGACATCAGCACCCGTTCCGGCCTTCTGGGTTCGAACACCTCGCCGGCCGCGCTCGAGCCGCTGGTGGACGACGCCGGCGAGAACCCGCATGCCGTCAAGCTGACGCTGGCGCGCGAGCTGCACGCCCTCGGTGATGCCGAAGGCGCCCGCTCGCTGGTCGAGGAAGTGGCGGCCGAGACGTCCGGCGACCTCCACGCGCAGGCGCAGCAACTGCTCGTCCAACTGCGCTGAGCCGGCGGCGGGCCCTGGACATGAATCGGTGAGGCTGGCCCTCGGCATCCGCTACGACGGTCGGGCCTACGAGGGGTGGCAAAGCCAGCCCTCGGGACGCACCGTCCAGGACAAGCTCGAAGCCGCCCTCGCCCAGTTGGCGAGCAAGCCCATCCGCACCTTGTGCGCCGGCCGCACCGACACCGGGGTGCATGGCCTGATGCAGGTCGTGCACTTCGACACCGAGGTCCAGCGCGCCCCCTTCTCCTGGGTGCGCGGCACCAACCGATACCTTCCCGAGGACATCGCGGTGCAGTGGGCGCAGGAGGTGCCCGCCGCATTCCATTGCCGGGCCAGCGCGGTGTCGCGGCGCTACCTCTACATCCTCGCCCAGTCGCCGGTGCGGCCCAGCCTCGACGCCGGCCGGGTCGGGTGGTCGATGTATCCGCTGGACGGCGACGCCATGCGCGCCGGCGCCGCGCATCTGCTGGGGACCCACGACTTCAGTTCGTTCCGGGCCTCGGCCTGCCAGGCGCTGTCGCCTGTCAAGAACCTCAGATACATCGAAATCCGCCGCATCGGCGCGGGCGAACGCTGCCGGTGGCATGTGGAGTTCGAGGCGGATGCCTTCCTGCACCACATGATCCGCAACATCATGGGCTGCCTGGTGCGCATCGGCCAGGGCCAGGCCGCGCCCGACTGGATGCGCGAGGTGCTGGCCGCGCGCAGCCGGCTGGCAGCGGCCCCGACCTTTTCCCCGGCAGGACTTTACTTCCTCGGGCCGCAGTACGACGCGCAGTGGGGTCTGCCGCCGGAGGTGACGGCGGGTGCGGCGGCGAGTTCGTATGATGGGCTGCCATGAGCAAGCCCGCCTGCAGCCGCCGCCTATCGGCAGCCTGACCTCCCGCCAATGGCCATACCGCGCACTCGCATCAAGATCTGCGGCCTGACTCGCGAGCAGGACGTCGACGCCGCCGTCGACGCCGGCGCCGACGCGATCGGCTTCGTGCTCTACCCGCCGAGCCCGCGCGCCGTGAGCGCCGAGCGGGCAGCGCAGTTGGCCTCGCGGCTGCCGCCGTTCGTCACGCCGGTGCTGCTTTTCGTGAACGAGGAACCCGCGGTTTCCGCGCGCGCGCTTGCCGCCGTGCCGGGTTCGCTGGCGCAATTCCACGGCGACGAGACCGCCGCCCAGTGCCGCGCCGGCAGCGGCGCGGGCGCCCATCGGTTCCTGCGAGCGGCCCGCATTCCGCTCGGCCCCGCCGCGGGAGCCTTCGACCTCGTAAAATACGCCCAGGAATTCTCGGACGCCCAGGCCATCCTGCTCGACGCCCATGTCGAGGGATACGGCGGGGGCGGCAAGGCATTCGATTGGTCACTCCTTCCACACGTCGCAAACGCTCACCTCGTCTTGTCTGGTGGGTTGACGCCTGCCAACGTCGGCGATGGCATCGCCTGGCTGCGGCCGCGCTGCCAGGCGCCGGCCGTTGACGTGAGTTCCGGCGTCGAGTCCGCCAAGGGCATCAAGGACGCCGGCAAGATCCGCGAATTCGTGGCTGCCGTTCGGGCGGCCGACGCCTTCGCCTCCTAGATTCCATCCGCCGCCGGCAGCCATTCGAGGGCCGCCTCCGGCGGACCACCCTCGAGGCTTCGAGACACCATCATGTTCGACTACCAGCAACCCGACGCCAGCGGCCATTTCGGCATCTATGGCGGCACCTTCGCCAGCGAGACGCTCACCCACGCGATCAACGAGCTGCGCGACGCCTACGCCCGCTACAAGGACGACCCGGACTTCCAGGCCGAATTCCGCTATGAACTGGCCCATTTCGTCGGCCGGCCATCGCCGATCTACCACGCCGCGCGCACCAGCCGCGAGCTGGGCGGCGCGCAGATCTACCTCAAGCGCGAAGACCTGAACCACACCGGCGCACACAAGGTGAACAACACCATCGGCCAGGCCATGCTGGCGCGTCGCATGGGCAAGCCGCGCGTGATCGCCGAGACCGGCGCCGGCCAGCACGGGGTGGCCACCGCCACCATCTGTGCCCGCTACGGTCTGGAATGCGTGGTCTACATGGGCGCAGAAGACGTCAAGCGCCAGAGCCCGAACGTCTACCGCATGCATCTGCTCGGCGCCAGGGTGGTGCCGGTCGAATCGGGAAGCCGCACCCTCAAGGACGCGCTGAACGAAGCCATGCGCGACTGGGTCACCAACGTCGAAGACACCTTCTACATCATCGGCACCGTGGCCGGCCCGCACCCCTACCCGACCATGGTGCGCGATTTCCAGAGCGTGATCGGCCAGGAATGCATTGCGCAGATGCCGGGCATGCTCGCCGACCAGGGCATCACCGGCGAAGCGCAAGGCAAGCAGCCGGACGTGGTGATCGCCTGCGTCGGCGGCGGCAGCAACGCCATCGGCATCTTCCACCCGTACATCCCGTTCGCCTCGACCCGGCTGATCGGCGTGGAGGCGGCCGGCCAGGGCCTGGACAGCGGCAAGCACGCGGCCTCCATCCTGCGCGGCAGCCCGGGCGTTCTGCACGGCAACCGCACCTACCTGCTGCAGGACACCGACGGCCAGATCACCGAGACGCACAGCATCAGCGCCGGGCTGGACTACCCCGGCGTGGGCCCCGAACATGCCTACCTGGCGGACATCGGCCGGGCGGAATACGTCGGCATCACCGACAAGGAAGCGCTCGACGCCTTCCATCACCTGTGCCGGACCGAAGGCATCATTCCGGCGCTCGAATCGAGCCACGCGGTCGCGCATGCGCTCAAGCTGGCGCCGACCATGCGGCCGGACCAGTCGATCCTGGTGAACCTGTCCGGCCGGGGCGACAAGGACATCGGCACCGTTGCCGACCTGTCGGGCATCGACTTCTACGACCGGCCGTCCATGCGCGGCCATACCGTCAAGGGAGGCCAGGCATGACCCGCATCGCCGACACCTTCGCCAGGTTGCGCGCCGAAGGCCGGCGCGCACTGATTCCCTACGTGACCGCCGGCTTCCCGCAGGCCGACATCACCCCGGCGCTGATGCACGCCATGGTCGAATCGGGCGCCGACGTGATCGAACTGGGCGTACCCTTCTCCGACCCCATGGCGGACGGCCCGGTGATCCAGAAGGCCGGCGAGGCCGCGCTGGCACTGGGCGTCGGCATGCGCCAGGTGCTCGACATGGTGCGCGACTTCCGCATCCGCGACGGCGCCACGCCGGTCGTGCTGATGGGCTATGCCAACCCGATCGAACGCTACGAGCAAGTGAACGGCGCCGGCGCGTTCGTGCGCGACGCGGCCGCCGCCGGCGTCGATGGCGTGCTGGTGGTCGACTATCCGCCGGAGGAATGCGAGGCGTTTGCCGAGGCGCTGCGCGGCCACGGCATCGACCTGATCTTCCTGCTGGCGCCGACCAGCACCAGCGAACGCATGCAGCAGGTGGCGCGCATCGCCTCGGGCTACGTCTACTACGTGTCGCTCAAGGGCGTCACGGGCGCCGGACACCTCGATACCGAGGCGGTCGGCCGCATGCTGCCGCGCATTCGCGAGCATGTGAAGATTCCGGTTGGCGTGGGTTTCGGCATCCGCGATGCGCGCACCGCCCAGGCGGTAGGCAGCGCGGCCGACGCGGTGGTGATCGGCAGCCGGATCATTCAGTTGGCCGAAGACCAGCCGCGCGAACAGGCCATCGCCCGGGTGTCCGCCTTCCTCGCCGAGATCCGCGAGGCTCTGGACGCGCTTCCGGCCGCCACCGCCAAGAACGCATCCGGCGGGTGAATCCGCCGACTGCTGCACAATACCGCCCGCACCAGGAGCTAAGAACCATGAGCTGGCTTGAAAAACTGCTTCCCCCCAAGATATCCCAGACCCCGCCGAGCGAACGCCGCCAGATGCCCGAGGGCCTGTGGATCAAGTGCCCGAGTTGCGACACGGTTCTCTACAAGACCGACCTGGAGCACAACCAGAATGTCTGCCCCAACTGCGCGCACCACCACCGGATTGGCGCCCGCGCCCGGCTCGACTCCTTTCTCGATGCCGAGGGGCGTTACGAAATCGGCCAGGAGGTCCTGCCGGTCGACGCCCTGAAGTTCAAGGACAGCCGCCGCTATCCCGAGCGCCTCAAGGAAGCGCTCGAGAACACCGGCGAGACCGACGCGCTGATCGTCTTGGGCGGCTCCGTCCACACCATCAATCTGGTTGCAGCCTGCTTCGAATTCGAATTCATGGGCGGCAGCATGGGCAGCGTGGTGGGCGAGCGCTTCGTGCGCGGGGTCGAAACCGCCATCGACCAGAAAGTGCCGTTCGTCTGCTTCACCGCCACCGGCGGCGCGCGCATGCAGGAGGGGCTGCTGTCGCTCATGCAGATGGCCAAGACCAATGCGGCGCTCACGCGCCTGGCCAAGAAGGGCCTGCCGTACATCAGCGTGCTGACCGACCCGACGATGGGCGGCGTGAGCGCCGGCTTCGCGTTCATGGGCGACGTCGTGATTGCCGAGCCCAAGGCACTGATCGGATTTGCCGGCCCGCGCGTGATCGAGTCCACCGTGCGCGTGAAGCTGCCCGCTGGCTTCCAGCGCGCCGAGTTCCTTCAGGAAAAGGGTGCGGTCGATTTCATCTGCGACCGGCGCGAACTGCGCAAGACCATTGCCAGCACCCTGGCCATGCTGCAGCGCCAGCCGGCCGACGCGGTGGCCTGAACGCCGCGCGGCCGCCCGGCCGCAAGCGCGCCCCGCGAACGCGGGGCTTTTTTTCGCCTTCAGCGTCCCAGGCCGTAGGCCCACGCCTGGGCGTCGCCCAGCGCGATCGCCACCACTTGCAGCAGGACGATGACAACCAGCGGCGACAAGTCGACGCCGCCGACGAGCGGGATGCGCTTGCGCACAGGCCGCACCAGCGGCTCGGCCAGGCGGGACACGAGGTCGTGCAGCATCGACGAGGCCGTCGGCACCCACGACAGGATGGCGTAGACGATCAGCAGGGCCGTCAGGCCGGACACCGTCAGTTGCAGCAGCCCGATCACCGAGATCAGCGGCAGCACGCTGAAGCGCGCGCCCGCGCCGATCAGCAGGAAGAAGATGAGGAACTTGGCCATCACCAGCAGCCAGGCGGCGACCAGGCTGGCCAGGTCCCAGCGCCGCACCGACGGCAGGACGCGCCGCAGCGGCAGCACGATCCAATCGGTGATGGCGAAGATGAATCGCCCCAATGGATTGCCGAACGGCACCCGGTGGTACTGCATGTACAGGCGCAGCAGGCAGGCGCCACCGAACAGGCCTGCGATCACGTCGAGAAGGAACGAGGGGATTTGGTAGAGCATTGGCGCGCCGTGGAGATCCGGAATGCGATGATAGCCACGCCCGGACGCCCTTCATGACAACGACCGACCTCACCCACTTGCCTTTGTTCCCGCTCGGCAGCGTGCTCTTCCCGGACGGCGTCCTGTCGCTGCGCGTCTTCGAGCTGCGCTATCTGCAGATGGTCGGACAGGCGCACAAGACCGGCTCGCCATTCGGCGTGGTCGGGCTGACCCAGGGCGCCGAAGTCCGCGTGGCCGGCGCACCGGCGGAGCGATTTGCCAGCGTCGGCACGCTGGCCGGGATCAGCCGCTACGAGGCCCCGCAGCCGGCTCTGCTGCGCATCGAGTGCCGCGGCACCCGGCGCTTCCGCGTCGTCGACAGCCGGCAGGAAAAGAACGGCCTGTGGACGGCCCGCGTGGCCTGGGTGCCGGACGACGTGGCCACGCCCGTGCCCGATGACCTTGCCCACTGCGTTCGCGCACTCGAGCGCGTGATCGCCACCCTGTCGCTGCGGCGCCAGGCGGACGACGCGGAAGCCGCGGGGCCGCCCATCGCCCTGCCCCACCGGCTCGACGACTGCGGCTGGGTGGCCAACCGCTGGTGCGAACTGCTGCCCCTGCCACCGGAATTGCGCCAGCGTCTGATGGAGCTGGACAGCCCGTTGCTGCGACTGGAGCTGGTGAGCGACCTGCTGGCCCGCACCGGCATTGCCAGGGGCTGAGCGCCCCGGCGGAGCCGTCGCCGCGCGATGGGCCCCGTCGCCTTAAAATAGCGGGTTGCGCTGAAGGCGGGCCTTGCTTCGAACCGGCACGGTTCTGCTCGGCGGCCCTTTCCGACGCCCTCGCCTTCTTCCCTGATTCCCCGCGCATCCCGGCGCGTACCCCGGGCACCTATCCTCGTTCCCATGACCCAAGCCACGCCACCCGCCGCGCCCCCCGCGACCGATGACAACCAACTGATCGCGGAGCGCCGCGAGAAGCTCAAGGCCCTGCGGGCGGCCCAGGCCGACGGCAAGGGGGTGGCCTTCCCGAACGACTTCAAGCCCGGGCAACGCGCCGCCGAACTGCTCGCCGCCCATGCCCAGAGCACGGCCGAGGCACTTGAGGCACAACCGGTCGGCGTGAGCGTTGCCGGACGCATGATGCTCAAGCGCGTCATGGGCAAGGCGAGCTTCGCCACCGTCCAGGACGCCACCGGCCGGATCCAGTTGTACGTCACGCGCGACGCGCTCGGCGAGGAAGTCTATGCAGACTTCAAGCGCTGGGACCTAGGCGACATCCTGGGGGCCGAAGGCACGTTGATGAAGACCAAGACCGGCGAGCTGTCAGTCAAGGTGACGCGCCTGCGCCTGCTGACCAAGAGCCTGCGGCCGCTGCCCGACAAGTTCCATGGCATGGCGGACCAGGAGCAGAAATACCGCCAGCGCTATGTGGACCTGATCACCGACGAATCGGCGCGCGAGCGGTTCACCCGCCGCAGCCGGGCGGTCAGCGCCCTGCGCGACTTCATGGTGTCGCACGACTTCCTGGAGGTCGAGACGCCGATGCTGCACCCGATTCCGGGCGGCGCCAACGCCAAGCCCTTCAAGACACACCACAACGCGCTCGACCAGGAAATGTTCCTGCGCATCGCGCCGGAGCTGTACCTCAAGCGGCTCATCGTGGGCGGCTTCGAGCGCGTGTTCGAGATCAACCGCAGCTACCGCAACGAGGGCATCTCGGTCCGGCACAACCCGGAATTCACCATGATGGAGTTCTACGCGGCCTACTGGAACTACCGCGACCTGATGGACTTCACGGAGACGCTGATTCGCAGCATCGCCGAGAAGACCGTCGGCTCGCTCCAACTGGACTACCAGGGAAAGCCGGTCGACCTCGGCCAGCCGTTCGCACGCCTGACGATCCGTGAGGCGATCATCGCCCACACCGCGGCCGGCGACCATGTCGACGATGCGCAGTGGTTGCGCGCCGAATTGCGCAAGCTGGGCCTGAGCGAGGAAAAAGACCGCCTGGCCGGCCGCAGCCTGGCCAGCCTGCAGGTGATGTACTTCGAGGAGACGGTGGAGGAAAAGCTGTGGCAGCCGACCTTCATCATGGAGCACCCGACCGAGATCTCGCCGCTGGCACGTGCCAACGACGACCGGCCCGAAGTCACCGAGCGCTTCGAGCTCTACATCACCGGGCGCGAGTTCGGCAACGGCTTCTCGGAACTCAACGACGCCGAGGACCAGGCCGCGCGCTTCAACGCCCAGGTGGCGGCCAAAGACAGCGGCGACGACGAAGCCATGTTCTTCGACCACGATTTCGTGCGCGCACTCGAATACGGCATGCCGCCCACCGGCGGCTGCGGCATTGGCATCGACCGGCTGATGATGCTGCTGACCGATTCGCCCAGCATCCGCGACGTGATCCTGTTCCCCGCGCTGCGGCGGGAAGGTTGACCTTGCTCCAGAAGAAAACTTGAGCAGTCAGCACTACGCGATCGGTGTCGACTTCGGCACCTCGAACTCGGCCGCGGCCTGCGCCCTTGCGCAAGCGCCGGCCCGGCTCCTGCCCATCGAGGGCGAGAACACGGCCATGCCAACGGCGCTGTTCTTCAACGCCGAGGATCGCTGCACGCACTTCGGCCGCGATGCCATCGCCCACTACCTGGCTGGCACCGAAGGCCGCCTGATGCGCTCGCTCAAGAGCCTGCTGGGCAGCGCGCTCATGCAGGAGACGACCGCCGTCTACGACGGCCTGGTGAGCTTCCAGGACATCATTGCGCGCTACCTGCACGAACTGGCCGTCCGGGCCGAGCGTGAACTGGGCACGCGCCCCGTGCAAGCGGTGATCGGGCGTCCGGTGCACTTCGTCGACGACGATGCCAAGCGCGACGCGCGCGCCGAAGACAGCCTGCGCCAGGCAGCACACAGCGCCGGCTTCCGGGACGTGGCCTTCCAGCCCGAGCCGATTGCCGCAGCCTTCGACTACGAGCAGCGCGTGACCCGCGAAGCGCTGGTGCTCATCGTCGACATCGGCGGCGGCACGTCCGACTTCACTGTGGTGCGCCTCGGACCGGAGCGCATCGCCGCTTCCGACCGAGAGCAGGACATCCTGGCCACCAGCGGCGTCCACATCGGCGGCACCGACTTCGACCAGCGCCTGAACCTCGAGCGCGTGATGCCGCTGCTCGGCTACCGCCACGTTGGACCGGACGGGCGCGAGGTGCCCAGCAGCGTGTTCTTCGACCTGTCCACCTGGCACCTGATCCACTGGCTACAGGCCCCCAAGGCGATGGCCCAGGCGGCACGGCTGCGCAGCAACTACAGCGAGCGGCGCATGCACGACCGACTGATGGCGGTGCTGGAAGGCCGTCACGGCCACCGCATCGCAAACGAGGTCGAGCAGGCCAAGATCCGCGTTTCGATGGAAGACCAGCCGATGCAGGTCGACCTGTCCTTTGCCGAGCGCGACCTCGCCGCCACGCTGTCGCCCGGCGATATGGCACAGCACCTGGCCGCGGCACTCGAGGACGTCACAGTCTGCGCGCGGGCCTGCGTGCGGGCGGCGGGCCTGCGCACCGGTGACCTTGCGGCGATCTACCTGACCGGCGGGTCTTCCGCGCTGCGGCCATTCCAGCACGCCTTGCGCAAGGCCTTCGTCGACGTGCCGCTGGTCGAGGGCGACCTGTTCGGCGGCGTCGCTGCCGGCCTGGCCTACGCCGCGCGCGCACGCTACGGCAGCGCGACCCGATGAAATACCTGAGCGGCTACCCGCCGGCCCTGCTCGCGCAGGCCCGCGAGTGCATCGCCGCCGGCAGCCTCGGTGGCCTGCTGCTGCAGCGCTACCCCACGGCGCACGCGGTGCGCACCGACGGCGCCCTGTTCGACTACGTCAGCACGCTCAAGAGCGAATCGATGGGCAATGCGGGGCCGCTGGCGAAGGTGGCCTACGACAACAAGCTGCACGTGATCCGCAATGCCCTGGGCACCCACACCACGGTTTCGCGCGTGCAGGGCGGTCGCCTCAAGGCCAAGCGGGAGATCCGGATCGCCAGCGTGTTTCGCAACGTGCCGCTCGAATGGCTGCGCATGATCGTCGTGCACGAGCTCGCGCACATGAAGGAAGGCGCCCACGACAAGGCCTTCTACGCGTTGTGCACGCACATGGAGCCGCACTACCACCAGTACGAGTTCGACCTGCGCCTATACCTTACGCACCTCGACGCGAACGGGGAGCCGCTCTGGCCGGCCGCGGGCGCCGCGCCCGACGCAGCAGCCCGGTAGCGACCGATCAGGCGCCCGGCGCCGCCACGAGCGTGCGCACCAGCGCCACCGCACGTTGATACGCGGGTGCCTGGGCCAGCGATTCCCAGGTCGGCGCCGGGCCGCGCGGCAACAAGGCCTGGCGGCGCGCCTCGCTGGCGGCGCTCGGTTGCCAGCGGCCATCCCGGCGTGCGCTCGCGACGTCGCGCAAAAAGGCGTCCAGCACGGCGCCGTCGCCCAGGCTGCGGTTGCACAGCAACGCCATGTCGCAGCCGGCGGCCAGCGCCGCCAGCGCGGCATCGGCAAAACCCAACTGCTCGCCGCGCAGGTGGCGCGCCGCCTCCATGTTGAGGTCGTCGCTGAAGATGGCGCCTTCGAAGCCCAGGCGGCCACGCAGGATCTCCTGCAGCCAGCGCGGAGAGAATCCGGCCGGAAGATCGTCCACCTTCGCATAGATGACGTGCGCCGGCATCACGGCCGCAAGGCTGCCGGCCAGCCACTCGAAGGGTCGCGCATCGTCCGCCAGGATCGCCTTGAGGCTGCGCCGGTCCACCGGAATCTCGACATGCGAGTCCGCCTTGACGAAGCCATGTCCCGGGAAATGCTTGCCGCAACAGGCCATGCCCGCCTGCAGCATGCCGTGCGCGACTGCCTGCGCGAGCAGCGCGACGACGCGCGGGTCGCGATGAAAGCTGCGGTCGCCGATGACGCCGCTGCAGCCATGATCGAGGTCGAGCACCGGGGCAAAGCTGAAGTCGACGCCGCAAGCGCGCAGTTCGGTCGCCAACACAAGGCCGCAGGCGGTGGCAGCCTGCACGGCGCGCATTGCATCCTTCATCCACAGTTCGCCCAGCGCGCGCATCGGCGGCAGGCGCGTGAAGCCATCGGTGCGGAAGCGCTGCACTCGCCCGCCCTCCTGGTCGACGCAGATCAGCAGGTCCGGGCGCATCGCCTTGATCTCGCGGTTGAGCATGGCCAGCGTGGCGCGGTCCTTCCAGTTGCGCGCGAAATGGATGACGGCGCCCACCAGCGGATCCTGCAGGCGGCGGCGATCGGCGGCGTCGAGCGCCGGGCCTGCGACGTCGATGACGAGCGGCGCATGGTCGATGGTGTGGCGGTTCATGCGGTGCGCTCGACCACCACGAAGCTGGCGGCGTAGTCGGTTTCGTCGGTCACGGTGACGTGGGCGGCCAGGCCGCGTGCCTCGAACCACTCCTTGAGCGCGCCATGCAGCACGATCTGCGGCTGGCCGCTCGGCTGGTTGAGTATCTCGCACAGGCGCCAGCTCATGGGCGAACGCATTCCCTTGCCGATGGCCTTGCTGAAGGCTTCCTTGGCCGAGAAGCGGGTCGCCAGGTAGCGCAGGCCGCGCTTGGGCCAGCGGGCGCTGCGGCTGCGCCACACCACCAGTTCGGCGTCGCCCAGCACGCGGGTGGCAAAGCGCTCGCCTTGCCGCTCGAAGGTCGCGGCAACACGGCGGATGTCGCACACGTCGGTGCCGATGCCGTAGATCACCGCGCCGCCTCGATGCAGCGCAGGTAGTCGCGCGTGGCCGCCGAATAGCCCATTTCGAGGGCATCGGCGATGAAGGCGTGGCCGATCGAGACCTCGCACACGCCCGGCACCGCATGCAGGAAGTCGCTCAGGTTCTCGCGGTTCAGGTCATGGCCGGCGTTGACCTGCAGGCCCGCTGCCTGCGCGGCGCGAGCCGCCTCGGCATACTGGCGCAGCACGGCGTCGGCGCGCGCGGTACCGCGCGCCGCGGCATATCCCTCCGTATAGAGCTCGACCCGGTCGGCGCCGGTGGCGCGGGCGGCGGCCATCATTCCGGGCACCGGATCCATGAAGAGGCTCACCCGCACGCCCAGGGCGCGGCACTCGGCCACCAGCGGCTGCAGCCGCTCCGCGTCCTGCGGAAAGGTCCAGCCGTGATCGCTGGTGAACTGGTCCTCGCTGTCCGGCACGAAGGTGGCCTGCTGCGGGCGCAGTTCGCGCACGAACGGCATCAGGTTGTGGAACGGGTTGCCTTCGATGTTGAATTCGGCTGCCGGCCAATCGCGCCGCAGCAGTCCGGACAACTCGTGCACGTCCTGCGCGCGCATATGGCGTTCGTCGGGACGTGGATGCACGGTGATGCCCTGCGCCCCCGCCTCCAGGCAGGCGGCAGCAGCGACTGTCACGCTGGGGATGCCCAGGTGGCGCGTGTTGCGCACCAGGGCGACCTTGTTGAGGTTGATTGAAAGGGCGGTCGTCGGATGGCTCATAGTGCTTGCAGGTCCCGCATCAATTGCCGCGTGCGCAGCGTCGCGACGCCGCAATGGTAGTTGAGCAGCACGCGCAGTTGATGCCTGAGCGCAGCGTTGCCGCCGGCGGCGAGCCCCGCGATCTGGCGCAGCGCGGCGGTAAAGGGCAGCCGCGCGTCGAGTGCGCCTTGCAGGGCCTGCCATTGCGCGCCCGACAGGGCGTTTTCTCCCCCTTCGGCCTCGCGCAGCCCGGCCTCCGGCACCAGGGCGTAGGCCCGGGCGTCTTCCACCGGCGCCAGCGTGGAAGTCTGGGCATCCAGCGCGGGCAGCAGGCCGACTTCACGCAGCAGGATGAGTTCGAACGCGCGCATCGCCGCCGACTGCGCCGCGCCGCGCGCGGCGGCGTGATCGCCGGCCAGCACCTCCACGGCGCCGCCGTAGGCATCGAACAGGGCCGGATGCGGATCGTCGCGCGCCAGCAGGCGCATCAGCAGTTCGTTCAGGTAGTAGCCGGCCAGGAGCGCTTCGCCGGTCGGCATGACGTGGCCACCCATCCACTCGGCGGACTTGAGCGTGCGGATCTCTGCGTCGCCGCCGAAGCTCACGTGCAGCGGCTGCAGCGGCAGCAGCACCGGCCGGAAGTTCGACGACGGCCGCTTGGCGCCCTTGGCCACCAGCGCCACGCGCCCGTGGTGACGGGTGAAGGTCTCCAGGATGAGGCTGGATTCGCTCCAGTCATAGCGGTGCAGCACGAACGCCGGCTCGTGCGCGACGCGATTCGTGGCCACGGCTACTCGTAGCCGAAGGAGCGCACGCGCGCTTCGTCGTCAGCCCAGCCCGAGCGCACCTTGACCCACATCTCGAGGAATACCTTGGCGTCCATGAGCTTCTCGAGCTCCTGCCGCGCCTCGGTGCCGATGCGCTTGATGCGCTCGCCCTTGTCCCCGATGACCATCGCCTTGTGGCCGTCGCGCTCGACCACGATCGTGGCGGCGATGCGCAGCAGGCGCTTGTTGCCCTTGCGCTGCGGCGGCTCTTCCTCGAACTTGTCGATCACCACGGTCGAGGTGTACGGAAGTTCGTCGCCGGTCAGGCGGAACAGCTTCTCGCGCACCGTCTCGCCCGCCAGGAAGCGTTCGCTGCGATCGGTCAGTTCCTCCTGGTCGTACCACCAGTCCTGCTCGGGCAGGTATTTCTCGCACAAGGCCAGCAGACGCTTGACGTCGGCCGCGTTCTTGGCCGTCATGGGCATGTACTCAGCGAAGGGATGGTCCTTCTGCATCCTGGCCAGCCAGGGCGCCAGGTCGGCGCGCCGATGGACGTTGTCGAGCTTGTTGGCGATGAGCAACACCGGAATGCCCTTGCCCAGCAACGACAGCACCTTTGCGTCTGCCGGGGTGAAGCTGCCGGCTTCCACGACGAACAGGATCAGGTCGACATCGGCCACGGCGCCCAGCACCGTCTTGTTGAGCGAGCGGTTCAGGGCATTGGCGTGCCGGGTCTGGAATCCGGGCGTGTCGACGAACACGAACTGGGTGCCGGTGCCGTCGGGCTGCGCCAGGGTGCGCATGCCGGTGATGCGGTGGCGCGTGGTCTGCGCCTTGCGCGAGGTGATGCTGATCTTCTGGCCCACCAGCGCGTTGAGCAGCGTCGACTTGCCGACGTTGGGCTTGCCGACGATCGCCACCAGGCCGCAGCGGCGGCCGGGTACGGCGGCCGGCATTTCCGGCATTTCCGGCATTTCCGGCATTTCCGGCATTTCCGGCATTTCCGGAAGCGTGGCTGGCTCCGGACCCGCCTGCTCGCCGGCTGATCCCGCCGCATCCGGTACGTCGGGCGAAGGGGGCTGCTTGGGGGTGTGCTGGTTCATTTCTTTCCCTGGTTGCGCGCCTTCAGGCGCAGCAGCATGGCAGCGGCCGCCGCCTGCTCTCCGGCTCGGCGGGAGGCACCGATGCCGCGTTCGCTCCAGCCGAGTTCGACGACTTCGCATTCCACCTCGAAGGTCTGCTTGTGGGCCGCGCCCAGCGTTGCCGCCACGCGGTAGGCGGGCAGCTTCATTTTGTGACCCTGCAGCCATTCCTGCAATTCGGTCTTCGGATCCTTGGCGGCTGCGTCCATCCGCGCGCTGATCTCGATACCCTCGAACAGGCGATGCACCAGGGCCCGCGCCGACTCGAAGCCTGCATCCAGGTAGACGGCCCCGATCAGCGCCTCGAGTGCGTCGGCCAGTATGGACGGCCGATTCGCCCCGCCGGACCTGGACTCCCCTTCGCCCAGGCGCAACAGCGGCGACAGCGCCAGCTGCACGGCCAGGCGGTGCAGGGTGTCCTGCTTGACCAGGTTGGCACGCACGCGCGAGAGGTCGCCTTCCGGCAATTGGGACAGGCGGCTGAACAGCAGGTGCGACACCGCCAGGTTCAACACCGAATCGCCCAGGAATTCCAGGCGTTCGTTGTGATCAGCGGAGAAACTGCGATGAGTGAGCGCGCGCTCCAGCAGGCGCGGATCCGAGAAACGGTGTCGGATGCGCGCTTGCAGCGCGGCGAGAGCGCTTTCCGACACGGCTGGGGAACGTTCAGTCGCGGGGCTAGCTCGAGCTGCCCGCGTATTTGAGCAACAGGAAGGCCGGGCCGAACAGGTGGATCTCCTTCTCGTAGTTGAAGGACACCACCACCTTGTCGCCCTGCTTCTGCACCAGCAGGTCCTTGCCGTTGACGGCCTGGAAGTCGTCGATGGACTGCGCGCGGTCGAAGATGGCCCGCACCTCTGGCACCGTCGTGCCTTCGGCCGCCTTCTTGGACGCCTTCAGGATGGCCTGGTATTCGATCAGCGTCGGAATCACCTGTGCCACGACCACACCGATGCAGCCGACCACGATGGCAACGAACAGCAGGCCGATGAAGGAGATACCCCGCTGCCGCGCCGCACCCGCCCAACGCATAGACCTCATGCCGATTCCCTCTCGAGACTGAATTGTTTGTACTGACTGCCGACTACTGGAACGAACCGATGCGCTTGAAGTCTCCGAAGTTCATCCAGATGACGAACGCCCGGCCGACGATGTTCTTGTCCGGAACGAAGCCCCAATAGCGCGAGTCCAGCGAGTTGTCACGGTTGTCGCCCATCATGAAGTAATGGCCGGGCGGCACCTTGCATACAACGCCTTCAACACTGTAACGGCAATTGTCACGATTTGGGAACTGCGAAACCTCCGCCTCCGACAAGCCGGCACGCCGTGATTCGTCGTTGAGAATCTTGTGCTCGACGCCGCTCAGGTCTTCCTTGTATTCCTTGAGGTAGCGCATGGTCTCCTGGTCGAAGTAGTCCGGCATGGCTTCCTTGGAAATGGGCTTGCCGTTCACCGTCAGGCGCTTGTTCAGGTAGGCCACTTCGTCGCCGGGCACGCCGACCACCCGCTTGATGTAGTCGAGGCTCGGCTGGGGCGGATAGCGGAACACCATGACGTCGCCGCGCTTGGGCGGCGTGCCCTCGGTGAGCTTGGTGTTGACGATCGGCAGGCGCAGTCCGTAGGTGAACTTGTTGACCAGAATCAGGTCGCCGGTCAGCAGCGTCGGCATCATCGATCCGGACGGAATCTTGAACGGCTCGAACAGGAACGAACGCAGCAGGAAGACCGCCAGGATCACCGGAAACAGGCCGGCGGTCCAGTCGAGCCACCAGGGCTGCATGAGCAGGCGCTCGCTTGCCTTCGGGTCCACCGCGTCGGTCTGGCTGATGCCTTGCCTGGCCAGTTCTTCCTTGCGCTGCGCCAGATTCTGCTCGTACGTCGCGGCGGCGCGACGGCGGCGCGGCAGGAAGTACAGCCGCTCGGCCAGCCAGTACACGCCGGTGACGACGGTCGCCAGGAAAAGCAGGAGAGCGAAATTGCCTTCGACTGCGCCCACGTACCAGGCGCCGATGTAGCCGACGAACGCGGCCAGGATGATGGAAGTGAGAAAGGGCATTTGTACTTGTTAGTCTTCGACTTGCAGGATCGCCAGGAAAGCCTCTTGGGGCACTTCCACCGCACCGATCTGCTTCATGCGCTTCTTGCCCGCCTTCTGCTTTTCGAGCAGCTTGCGCTTGCGGGTAATGTCGCCCCCGTAGCACTTGGCCAGGACGTTCTTGCGAAGGGCCTTGATTGTCTCACGCGCAATGATGTTGGCTCCGATGGCCGCCTGGATCGCGACGTCGAACATCTGGCGGGAAATGATCTCGCGCATCTTGGCTACCACGGCGCGGCCGCGATACTGCGACTGTGACCGGTGCACGATGATCGACAGCGCATCGACCTTCTCGCCATTGAGCAGGATGTCGACCTTCACCACGTCCGAAGCCCGGTACTCCTTGAACTCGTAGTCCATCGACGCGTAGCCGCGGCTGACCGACTTGAGCTTGTCGAAGAAGTCCAGCACGATCTCGCCCAGCGGCATCTCGTACGTGAGCATGACCTGCCGGCCGTGATAGGCCATGTTGATCTGCACGCCGCGCTTGAGGTTGGCCAGCGTCATCACCGGCCCGACGTAGTCCTGCGGCATGTACAGGTGCACCGTCACGATCGGCTCGCGGATCTCCGCCATGCGGCCGACGTCGGGCATCTTCGAGGGGTTCTCGACCATGATGACCTCGCCGTCGCTCTTGACCACTTCGTAGACCACGCTCGGCGCGGTCGTGATGAGGTCCTGGTCGAATTCGCGCTCCAGGCGCTCCTGCACGATTTCCATGTGCAGCAATCCGAGGAAGCCGCACCGGAAGCCGAAGCCCAGGGCCTGGCTGACCTCGGGCTCGTAGTGCAGCGAGGCGTCGTTGAGCTTGAGCTTCTCGAGCGCGTCGCGCAGCTGGTCGTACTCGCTCGCCTCCGTCGGATAGAGGCCTGCAAAGACCTGCGGCTGGATTTCCTTGAAGCCAGGCAACGGCTCGGTCGCGGTGGCGGCCGCGCCGCCGCTGCCGGTCTTGATCAGCGTCACGGTGTCGCCCACCTTGGCGGCCTGCAACTCCTTGATGCCCGCGATGATGTAGCCCACTTCGCCGGCCTCGAGTGATTCACGCGGCGAGTTGCCCGGCGTGAACACGCCCAGGTTGTCCGCGTTGTAGGTCGCGCCGGTGGCCATCATCTTGATGCGCTCGCCCTTGGCCAGGCGACCGTCGACCACGCGCACCAGCATGACCACGCCCACGTACGCATCGAACCAGCTGTCGATGATCATGGCGCGCAGCGCGGCTTGCGGATTGCCACGCGGCGCGGGAACCTTCGCGACGATGGCCTCGAGGATCTCGTCGATGCCCAGGCCGGTCTTGGCCGAGCATGGGATCGCATCGGAGGCGTCGATGCCGATCACATCCTCGACTTCGGCCTTTGCGTTGTCGGGGTCGGCCTGCGGCAGATCCATCTTGTTGAGCACGGGCAGCACCTCGACGCCGAGGTCGAGCGCGGTGTAGCAGTTCGCGACTGTCTGTGCTTCGACGCCCTGCGACGCATCGACGACGAGCAACGCGCCTTCGCACGCCGACAGCGAACGCGAGACCTCGTAGGAGAAGTCCACGTGACCGGGCGTGTCGATCAGATTGAGGTTGTAGACCTGCCCATCACGCGCTTTGTATTGCAGCGCTGCGGTCTGTGCCTTGATGGTTATCCCACGCTCGCGTTCGATGTCCATCGAGTCGAGCACTTGCGCTTCCATCTCGCGTTCGGTGAGGCCGCCACAGCGCTGGATGAGGCGATCAGCGAGCGTCGACTTGCCATGGTCGATGTGCGCGATGATCGAAAAGTTTCTGATGTGATTCATCAACGAGAAAGCTTAAGTACTTGAATTGGCTCGTGGCATGCGCCAGCGGACAAGAAAAAAGGGCGCGTCCTCTAGGAGACGCGCCCTGAACCAACAAGCAATGGCAACTGCAGTAGTTGGAGCTTCATTGTAGGCAAAAAGGGGGGCGCGTACAGCCGCGAAGACCGGCCGGGAAGCTCGTTGCAGGACCACAACAAGGAAGTTATCTACAGATTATCAACAGACGCTGTGTGCTGTTTGTTGGACAACTTGTGGGCGATCTGTGGAGTGTCGGTGGACTGTCACATGCCGTATCGCATCGTGAACCGTCCCCTCCGTCTTATGCGTTTGGCCTGCCGCAAGGCGGTCTATTCTATCAAATGACGTCATAAGCTCGCGAGATAGTTAGTATGTGCAAACTAACTTAAAGAGCCGGAAGGCGGGCGGAATATTTTTCGATGGCGTGGGACGGACACCAAAAAGTGGCCCCAATCCCGACTGCCGGTTGGGGCCACTTGACGGCGCCGTCGATCAACGGGGGGGCCGGACCAGTGCGTACTGGGCCCAGTCGCCCCGCCGGAAAAGCATGTTGACCGGCTTGGATCTGTCTGCCTTGCCCAAGGCGCTGTCGAACTCCTTGACGTTGGCGATCTCGGTGTTGCCCACCGCGACGATGACGTCGCCTTCACGCAGCCCGGCGCGGGCAGCGGCCTCCGTGGCCACCTCCACCACCACACCACCCTTGAGGCGGAGGTCGCGCTTTTGCTGCTCGTTCAGATTCGTCACCTGAAGCCCAATGGTCTTGGCCACGCCGGACGGCGCCTTCGGCGAGGGCGGTTCGCTGGTCGGCACGCGGGCCGGTTTGTCGGGCTCGAACTCGCCGATCGTGACTTTCAGGTCGACCGCCTTGCCGCGGCGGAATACGGTGACGGTGCTGTTCGAACCCGGCTTGGTGTTGCCCACCAGACGCGGCAGATCGCTCGAACGCTCGATCTTCTTGCCATCGAACGCGGTGATGATGTCGCCAGCCTCGATGCCGCCCTTCTCGCCCGGCGAGCCGTCCTCGACGCTGCGCACCAGCGCGCCTTCAGGCTTGCCCAGGCCGATCGACTCGGCGACTTCCTTGGTCACCTGGTCGATCTGCACCCCGATGCGGCCGCGCGACACGCGCCCCGTGGCCCGCAACTGGTCGCTCACGCGGATGGCCTCGTCGATCGGAATCGAGAAGGAAATCCCCATGAAGCCACCCGAGCGCGAATAGATCTGGCTGTTGATGCCCACCACCTCGCCCTGCATGTTGATCAGCGGTCCGCCGGAGTTCCCGGGGTTGATCGCAACGTCGGTCTGGATGAACGGCAGGTAGTCGCCGGTGTCGCGCTGCTTTGCACTGACGATGCCCGCGGTCACCGTGTTGTCCAGGCCGAACGGCGAGCCGATGGCCATGACCCATTCGCCCACGCGGAGCTTGGAGACGTCTCCGACCTTGACCGCCGGCAGCCCGGTGGCGTCGATCTTCACGACCGCCACGTCGGTGCGCTTGTCGGCGCCGATCAGCTTGGCCTTGAATTCGCGCTTGTCCGGCAGCGTGACCAGCACCTCGGAGGCGTCCTGCACGACGTGTGCATTGGTCATCACGAAGCCGTCGGTGGTCAGGATGAAGCCGGAGCCGACGCCGCGCGGGCGCTCCTCCTCGCGCGGCTCGGGACGCCCGCGCGGTGTCGGGCCGGGCAGCGGCTGGCCGAAGAAGCGCCGGAAGAACTCCTGCATTTCCTCGTCCATCTCGGGGTTGCCCCGCTGAGTGACGCGCTCGATCGTACGGATATTCACCACCGACGGGCCGACCTGGTCGACCAGGTCCGTGAAGTCGGGCAATGCTCGTACCTGGGCAGATGCCGGCGCGGCCGGAACGAATCCGAGCGCGCCGCCCAGCACCAGGGCGCCGGCCGCCAGGAAGGTGCGGATCTTTCCTTCAACTCTTGGAAGCATAGGTGTTCAATCGATAGCTAGAGGTTGACAGTGTGTGGGCTGCCGTCGATGCCGGCGAGATGCAGGCGGGGCTTCAGCGCGGCACGCGCTCAAGACTGGTGGCAAATCGCTCCAACGTCTGCGGGGGGACTTCGCCTACGGCCGTCAGCCACCAGTCCTGTCCGCCGCCGGATAGCCGCCGCGTGAGCGTATAGGTCGCCCCGAGGGCAAGCAAGCCCTCGCGCCGATGGCTGTTCGCATCATCGGGCTCCACGAACAGCGACACCGAGGCCAACCCATCGGAGAAGATCCACTGAACCGTGCGCGCGCCCTGCCCGTTCGCAGCACGGCGGAAGCAATGCATCTCCCGGAAACCGGGCACCGGCTGCTTGAGCATCCAGCCCTCGGCCGCGGCGTCGATCCGCTCGACGTCGACCGCCTCCAGGTGATAGCCATCGGTCTTGGCCATCATCTGCGACAGCGCCTGAACCTTCACCGGCGCATCCAGTTCGAGCTCGGAGAATGCCGACTGCTCAACCGTGCGGCCGGCGGCGTCGAGCGTCTGGAGCTTGGTCAGCAGGCCGGACCCGCGCTCGACCCACATCCGATAGCCGAACCGGAGTGCATCGCGCGGCACCAGCTGGACCACGTCCGTGTCGAAGCCGGCGACGCGCGCCTCGCCGACGACCTTGGCGTCGTAGTACGTGGCGATCGCCTCGTCCGGCTTGCTCAGGCTGGGAAACTGATCGAGATCGATGCGCTTTTCGCTGCGCACGATGCGGCGCTCCGGCAGAAACGTCAGCACCTGCTCTCCCCGCCGGAAAGTGGTTCGCGGTGCGCCGGTCAGCGCCTCGACGCGCTCGACCTGCGTCGTGCCGCCGGCGTCGCATGCATGCCAGATGCGCGCGCTGGACCAGTCGTTCCCCCCTGCCGAGACGACGAAGGTTCCGATGTAGGAAACCCGGCGCGAGGCCTCGTGCATTCGCCTGAGCCAGTCGATCACTCCGCGCTGGTGCGCAGCAGCGTCAGGCTGGGCGGCCTGCCGCTGGGGCGCCGCGGGCGCGGGCGCTTCCTGTGCATTCGCGCCGTGCAGCATGGCCGCCGCGGCCAGTGCAACGAATATCGACTGCGCCGGGCAGCGCACGCAGGCACTCATGGTCGGACGTGTGACGGCGATCAGCGGCTGGGTCCTTCGAAGGTGGCGTTGCGCAGGAACGCGGAGGGCATGTTGGATGCGCCGCCGGCTTGCTGGTGCGCTTGCAGCAGCGCATCGAGGCGCGGGTCCCGCAGCATCAGGTCGGCCTGCTGGCGCTCGCCCGCCGCCACGAGCGGCGTACTTGGCGTCACCACGCCGGAGACGACCGCCGCCGGTGCCTGCTGCGCCAGTTGCGTGCCCGCCGGCGCCTGGCCGGGAACTCCGCCGATCCAGTTCCAGCCGATCGCCGCCGCGGCGGCGAGAGACGCCACGCCGGCCGCGATCTTCCACCGGAACACGGGTTCGTTGGCCGCCTCAGCGCGTATGCGGGGCGCCGGCTGCGCCTGCGACACGTCCTGCGCAAATGAAGCTGGTGCGGCGGCTTCGGCGGAGAGCGTTTGCCGGAACCGCGCGACGAAAAGGTCGGAATCTGCGCACACGCTGTGCTGGCCCGATCGCAGCACCTCGCCCACCAGGTGATAGGTGCGCCAGGTATCGCGTAATGCGTCGTCACTGCATACCCGCTCGATCAGACGGGCCAGGGACTCGTCCTGGACCTGGCCGTCCGTCAGGGCGGACACCTGTTCGCGCATGCTGTCGTCGTCATTCATATCGTCACCTGTCTCGCTACCACCGTTTGCCGGATTGGCTCTCAAGAAGAGGTTTGACCCGGGTTGAAATAGCCTCGCGAGCCCGGAAGATGCGCGAGCGCACGGTTCCGATGGGGCAATTCATGACCTGGGCGATCTCTTCGTAACTCAAGCCTTCGACTTCGCGCAGCGTGACCGCCTGGCGTAGCTCCGCGGGCAGCGCCTCCATGGCAGCGTTCACCGCGGCCGCGATTTCCTTGGCGGCCAGGATGGTGTCGGGGCTTTCGTCCGTGATTGGTTCGTTTCCGGGCCGGTAAGTTTCATCATCGTCGTCGCTGGCGCGCAAGGCGGCCTCGCTGATCGTCGGATCGCGCTTCATGTCGACCAGCGCCTTCTTGGCGGTGTTGACGGCGATGCGGTAGAGCCAGGTGTAGAACTGGGCCTCGCCGCGGAACTGGTGCAGGGCCCGGTAGGCGCGGATGAACGTTTCCTGCGCGATGTCCTCCACCAGGTCGACGTCACGGACCATGCGGCCGATCAGGCGCTCGATGCGGCGCTGATACTTCAGCACCAGCAGCTCGAAGGCCCGGCTGTCTCCGGCGAGCACCCGCTGCACGACCTGGAAGTCGACGTCGGGTGGTCGCGCAGAGGCCGGCTCCTGGGCCGGCGTGGGGTGGTCGTCGTCGCTATTCATGGGCGCCCGGGTGCGCTTCGTGCCGACGCCGCGATCGGCACCGGCGCGTACAGCGCCCGCCGCAAGGCTGGCCATCGCGCCGGATCGGCTGCGCGTTCCGCCCACATCCAGGCCGATGGCGCGCCGGCCCGCCGCAGGCGCACCAGCAGCAGCGACTGGAAATCCAGGTGAACCACCGCTTCGCCCGTACCCGGTGCGGCGCGTCCTTCGATGCGCCATTCGCGGCCGTCCCAGCGCAGGCGCATGCCCGCGCCCAGACGCGCCGCACGCATGGCCCCGCCCGCGGCGGTCGCAAGCGCCGCAGCCAGCAGCGCCCCTTGCCAGGGAGCCAGGGCCGCCTGCGAACACCAGGCAGCCGCAGCCCCGGCGCCCAGCAGCCAAAGGCCCAGCAACAGGCCGCCCGCCAAGCGCGAACGCCCCACCGGATAGATCACCGATGGGGCGCTGCGCATGGTGCGATGCTCAGGGCAGATACAGAACTCAAACGCGCTTGAACACCAGCGTGCCGTTGGTGCCGCCGAAGCCGAAGTTGTTCTTGACGGCCACGTCGATCTTCAGATCACGCGCCTCGTTGGCGCAGTAGTCGAGATCGCACTCCGGATCCTGGTTGAAGATGTTGATGGTCGGCGGGCTCTTCTGGTGATGCACCGCCAGCGCCGTGAACACCGACTCGATGCCGCCGGCACCGCCGAGCAGGTGTCCCGTCATCGACTTGGTGGAATTCACAACCATCTTCTTCGCCTGGTCGCCGAAGGCGAGCTTGATGGCGTTGGTCTCGTTCACGTCGCCCAGCGGCGTCGACGTGCCGTGCGCATTGACGTACATCACCTCGTCGGCGTTGACGCCGGCGTTGGCAAGTGCGTTGGCCATCGAGCGGCGCGGGCCGTCCACGTCCGGCGCCGTCATGTGATAGGCGTCGCCCGACATCCCGAAACCGGCAACCTCGGCGTAGATCTTCGCGCCGCGCGCCTTGGCGTGCTCGTACTCTTCGATGACCATGACGCCGGCGCCCTCGCCCAGCACGAAGCCGTCGCGATCCTTGTCCCAGGGGCGGGAGGCGGTCTTGGGATCGTCGTTGCGTGTGCTCAACGCACGCGCCGCGGCGAACCCGCCAATGCCCAGCGGGGAGACGGTGGACTCGGCGCCGCCGGCGATCATCACGTCGGCATCGCCGTACTCGATCATGCGCGCGGCCATGCCGATGGCGTGCAGCCCGGTCGTGCAGGCCGTGACCACCGCAATGTTGGGCCCCTTGAAGCCGAACTTGATCGACACGTGGCCCGAGATCATGTTGATGATCGACGCCGGCACGAAGAACGGCGAAATGCGACGCGGTCCGCGGTTGGTCAGTTCGGCATGGGTCTGCTCGATCATCGGCAGTCCGCCGATGCCCGAGCCGATGTTGCAGCCGATGCGCACGGCCAGGTCGGGCGACAGCGCGTCGCCGGTCGGCAGGCCGCTGTCGTGCACGGCCTGGACGGCCGCCGCCAGCCCGAGATGGATGAAGCGGTCCATGTGGCGCGCTTCCTTCTCGGGAATGTATTGGGTGATGTCGAAACCCTTGACCTCACCGGCGAAGCGGCAGGCCAGGTTCGAGGCATCGAAGCTGCTGATCGTGTCGATACCCGAGCGACCGGCCAACAGGTTGGCCCAGGCTTCCCCGACGGTGTTCCCGACGGGGGCCAGGCAACCCAGCCCGGTTACGACAACGCGGCGTTTGGTCATGCCGGCAAACCTTTCTGGGGAGATGACGTCCGCCGGTGCATCGCGCCCGAAGCGGGGCGACGCGTCCGAAACGGATACTGGCGTTGCCGTTCAGGCCTTCTGGTGCTTGACGGCGTAGTCGACGGCGTTCTGCACGGTGGTGATCTTCTCGGCGTCCTCGTCGGGAATCTCGATGCCGAACTCGTCCTCGAGCGCCATCACCAGTTCGACCGTGTCCAGCGAGTCCGCACCCAGATCGGCCACGAAGGCCTTTTCATTGGTGACCTGGGACTCTTCGACGCCGAGTTGCTCGGCGATGATTTTCTTGACACGTGCTTCGATATCGCTCATTTGGTTCCCTCTAAGGGTTGTAAGTAAACCGGTGGATTTTAGCGGGCCGGACACATTGTCCCGCCACCCGCCGCTTGGGAGAAATCTGGGGGCCCGAATGGGCCTACATATACATGCCGCCGTTGACGTGCAATTCCTGGCCTGTCACGTATGCCGCCTGTGGCGACGCCAGGTAGGCGACCGCGTGCGCGATGTCCGCCGGCTTGCCCAGGTGTCCCAGCGGGATCTGGGACAACAGGGCTTGCTGCTGCGCTTCCGGCAGCGAGGCGGTCATGTCGGTCTCGATGAAGCCGGGCGCCACGCAGTTGACGGTGATGTTGCGGCTGCCGAGTTCGCGCGCCAATGCGCGGGCCATGCCTGCGACGCCGGCCTTGGCCGCCGCGTAGTTCGATTGCCCCGGGTTGCCGGATGCGCCCACCACGCTGGTGATGTTGACGATGCGGCCATAGCGCTGCTTCATCATCGGGCGAATGACGGCCCGCGACAGACGGAACACCGCCTTGAGGTTGGTGTCGAGCACGGCGTCCCAGTCGTCGTCCTTCAAGCGCATGGCCAGCGTGTCGCGCGTGATGCCGGCGTTGTTCACCAGCACATGCAGTCCGCCGTGGACCTTGACGATCTCGTCCACCAGCGCATCGGTGGCCGCGAGGTCGTTGACGTTGAACGCGCATCCCACGCCGCCGTGCGCCGAGAGCGCCGTCGAGATGGCAGCCGCGCCCTGTTCGGTGGTGCCGGTACCGATGACCTTGTAGCCGCGTCGCGCCAGCTCCAGGGCGATGGCAGCGCCGATGCCGCGCGTGGCGCCGGTCACCAGGGCGACCTGGCCTTCGATGGAAATGGTGTTGCTCATGGAATCAGGTATTTGGCGCCAGTTGCTGGCGAACGCTGGCCAGCGAAGCCGGATCGTAGATGCTGCCCGAGGCCAGCTCCGGCGCGATGCGCTTGGCCATGCCGGCGAGCACCTTGCCCGGACCGCATTCGATGATGGCCTGGGCGCCGCGCGCCTGCAAGCCCTGCACCGTCTCGACCCAGCGCACCGGGCCGGCCGCCTGGCGTACCAGGGCGTCGCGGATGCGCGCAGGATCGGTCTCGGCCTGGACGTCGATGTTGTTGAGCACGGGGATCCGGGGCGCGGCGAACGCCACGTCGGCCAGGCGCTCGCGCAGCGCGTCGGCGGCCGGCTTCATGAGGCTCGAATGGAACGGGGCCGACACCGGCAGCGGCAGCGCGCGCTTGGCGCCGTTGGCCTTGAGGGCTTCGCAGGCCTTGTCGACGGCGGCCTTGCTGCCGGCGATCACCGTCTGCATCGGATCATTGAAGTTGACCGCCTCGACGACCTCGGCAGAGCCGGCGCCGAAGGACGCCGTCACCTCGGCACAGCCGGCCACGACCTTGGCAGCGTCCATGCCCAGCACCGCCGCCATGGCACCGACACCGACGGGCACCGCCTGCTGCATGGCCTGCGCCCGAAAACGCACCAGCGGAGCGGCCTGGGTCAAGGTCAGGACGCCCGACGCGACCAGCGCCGAATACTCGCCCAGCGAATGGCCGGCGAGCATCGATGGCGCAGCGCCACCCTCGGCCAGCCAGGCACGCCAGGCGGCGATGGCCGACACCAGCATCACCGGCTGGGTGTTGGTCGTCAGCGCCAGCGCCTCCTTGGGCCCTTCGTGGATCAGTTTGGCGACGTCCTCGCCGAGCGCCTCGGAGGCCTCGGCCAGGGTGTCGCGCACGGCCGGATGGTCGCCCCACGCGTCGAGCATGCCGACGGCTTGCGAACCCTGTCCCGGAAAAACAAAGGCAAACGAATTCATTGTGATGTCAGTCTCCTGCTTGGCGTCCGCGCCGCCGCATCGGCGGCCGGTGCTCACATGTCGAGCAGCACGGCTCCCCAGGTGAAGCCCCCGCCCACGCCTTCGAGCATGACGGTGTCACCCGGCTTGACCTTGCCCTCGCGCACCGCCTGGTCGAGCGCCAGCGGGATCGAGGCGGCCGAGGTATTCCCGTGCTCGTGCACGGTGACCACCAGCTTCTCGCGCGGCAGCTTCAGCTTCTTGGCCGTGCCTTCCATGATGCGGATGTTGGCCTGGTGGGGGATGAGCCAGTCGATGTCGGCATCGGTGCGGCCGGCCTTCGCCAAGGTGGTCCGGGCGGCCTCTTCCAGCACCCGGACCGCCAGCTTGAACACCGCCTGGCCGTCCATGTGAAGCAGGGGCTTGCCCAGCACGTCGCCGCCGGAGACATGGCCCGGAACGCAAAGGATGCCCACGTGCTTGCCGTCCGCGTGCAGGTCGCTGGCCAGGATGCCGGGCGTTTCGCTGGCTTCGAGCACGACTGCCCCGGCCCCGTCGCCGAACAGCACGCAGGTCGTGCGGTCATTGAAATCGAGGATGCGCGAGAAAACCTCGGCGCCGATGACAAGCGCGCACTTCGCGCTGCCGGTGCGGATCATCGCGTCGGCCACGGTAAGCGCGTACACGAACCCGCTGCACACGGCCTGCACGTCGAACGCAGGACAGCCGGCGATGCCGAGCTTGTTCTGCAGGATTGCGGCCGTGGACGGGAAGACCATGTCCGGCGTGGACGTGGCCACGATGATCAGGTCCACCTCGGCGGCGGTGCGCCCTGCGGCTTCCAGCGCGTGGCGCGCAGCCTGGTAGCCCAGTTCGCTGCTGGCGACGTCCGGCGCGGCAAAGTGGCGCGCACGAATGCCCGTGCGCTCGACGATCCATTGGTCGGAAGTCTCGATGCCACGCTGCGCCAGTTCGCGCGCGAGGTCGTCGTTGGTGACGCGGCGCGGCGGCAGGTAGCTGCCGGTGCCGGTGATTCTGGAATAGCTGGACATCAATCTTGAAGCGCCGTCACGTCGGCCGGCGCTTCGGCTTCGTGGCGCCCCAGGAGTGGTGCGGCGTGCGCGATGCGGGCCCGAACACGTTCGAGCAGGTTGTTGCGAGCGGCATCATAAGCGCGATCGAGGGCGTAGCCGAAAGCCATCTCGTCGGCCGAGCCATGGCTCTTGAACACCAGCCCGCGCAGGCCCAGCAGCGCCGCACCGTTGTAACGACGGTGATCAAGTCGCTTTTTCAGGGAACTTAGAACCGGATAGGCGACGATTGCGGCGAGTTTCGTGAATATGCTGCGCGAAAACTCGAAGCGCATGAAGTCGCTGATCATCGTCGCGACGCCCTCGCTGGCCTTGAGCGCCACGTTGCCGACGAAGCCGTCGCACACCACGATATCGGTCGTGCCCTTGTAGATGTCATTGCCTTCCACATTGCCGTGGAAGTTCAGATCCTGCGACTGGCCGGCTTCGCGCAGCAGTTGCGAAGCCTTCTTGATCGTCTCGCTGCCCTTGATGGCCTCCTCGCCGACATTGAGAAGGCCCACCGATGGCGAGTCGTTGCCCGTCAAGGCCGACACCAGCGCGGAGCCCAGGACGGCGAACTGCAGCAGATCCTCGGCGTCGCAATCCACATTCGCGCCAAGGTCGAGCACCGTCGTGGCGCCGCCCTTCATGTTGGGCAGCTGCGGCGCGATGGCCGGCCGATCGATGCCGTCCATGGTCTTGAGCAGGTAGCGGGCGATTGCCATCAGGGCGCCGGTGTTGCCGGCCGACACCGCGGCCTGCGCGGCACCGTCCTTCACCTGGGCAATGGCCAGGCGCATCGAGGAGTCCTTTTTCTTGCGCAGGGCGATCTCGATCGGGTCGTCCATGCCGACCACTTCGCTGGCCGGCACGATGCGCGCCCGCGGATGCGAGAAGGACGAGAGCGCCTCGGGCTTGCCCACGAGAAGCAGCGAAGCCTGCTCGTGGCGAGCCAGGAAAGCCCTGCAGGCCGCCAATGTCACGGACGGCCCATGATCGCCGCCCATGCAGTCGACGGCCAGCGTGACCACCGATTGCGAAGCGGGCGCGGAAGAAGAAGGCGTAGCCATCAAAAACAAAGGCCCGACGCTACAGCCTGGGTAGCCTCGGGCCTTGGCCTGAAATATGGATCAGGCTTCGGACTTGGTCTTGAGAACCTTGCGGCCGCGGTAGAAGCCGTTGGGGCTGATGTGGTGACGCAGGTGCGTCTCGCCCGTGGTCGGCTCCACGGCAATGCCGGGAACGTTCAATGCATTGTGCGAACGGTGCATGCCGCGCTTGGACGGCGACTTCTTGTTTTGCTGGACGGCCATGGTCGGCTCCTGGAATTCGGTTGGTTGCTTAAAGTGAGCTCGATGCTCGTGGGGCGCGCACTCAACGGCCATTATTCAACGACCATTACACAACGGCCGCCTACCTTGGCAGATATCTGCGAGACTTACCCAGATATCACCCAGACCAAATTCGAGTTACTTAAGTTGATCAACTGAAGTTGGCCAACTCACTCGCCTCTGCCCGGGCTTCTCGGCTGGTCCAGCCCCGCCTGTCGGCACGGCCCGGACGCAGGCGCCAATTCGCCAGTTCGCACGCACGAAGCCTTCGATTATAGCGCATGCCCTCCGCGCCGCGCCAGCCCTGGGCACGCGTCCGCCTGCCCTGGCCGACACGCCTCAGTGACCACTGTCGCGCCGAAGCTTGGCCAGGCCGGCGAACGGGTTGGGCTTGCCTTCCTGCGCCTGCTCGAACTCGGGGTCGATGGCCGAGGCAGGCAGCGCCTGCGGGCACTCGTCATGCAGCGGGGTGATCGGCAAGGCCATGAGCAGTTCGTCTTCGACCAGGGCATGGAGGTCGAAATCACGGCTGACGGCCAGGACGTCCTCCTCGGCCTCCTCATCCAGCAGCGCCGCCGTTGCCTCGTCGGGTGCGAAACGGAACCAGCGGTCGACCTCCAGCGGCACCTGGACCGGCGCCAGGCAACGCTGGCACACCAGCGGCACGCGCGTGTGCGCGAAAAGATGCAGCCAGGGCTCAGCCCGGCCGGCGCCGTCCTGGCGCGACTCGCCTGCCGCCTCCCAGTGCACGGAAGTTTCCTGCGACGGCACCGCGGCCTCGGCCGACAGGCGCACGTAGCGGGTCAGCGGATCCTGGCCGGCCAACCGCGCCCCGGCCTGCGCAAAGGCGGCAACGTCCAGTCGCTCAGGTGAAAAAACTCGGGTCATCGGTGCAGTCTAAACCCGAGCCGCGCGATCACGCACAATCGCCAGCCATGCATACCCGGACCGTCATCCTGGCTTCCACTTCGCGCTACCGGCGCGAACTTCTCGAGCGCTTGCGCCTGCCATTCGACGTCCACGCGCCGGGCGTGGACGAAACGGCACTGCCGGGCGAAGCGCCGCGCGAACTGGCCCGGCGCCTGGCGCTCGCCAAGGCGCAGGCGGTCGCCGCGCGGTTTCCGGGGGCCGTGGTGATCGGCTCCGACCAGGTCGCCGACCTGGACGGGCAAGCGCTGGGCAAGCCGGGCAACCACGAGCGGGCCGTCGAACAGTTGCGCCGGATGCGCGGGCAGACCTTGATCTTCCACACGGCCCTCGCCGTCGTGTGCCTGGACGCAGGCTTCTGCCAGCAGGACATCGCACCGGTGCGTGTCGTGTTCCGCGACCTCGGCGATGCCGCCATCGAACATTACCTGCGCACCGAGCAACCATACGACTGCGCCGGCAGCGCCAAGAGCGAAGGCATGGGGATCGGCCTGCTCGAAGCCATCGAGAGCGACGACCCGACCGCCCTGGTCGGCCTGCCGCTGATCCGCACGTGCCGCATGTTGCGCGCCGCAGGAGTGGACCTGCTTTGACCCGGCCCGCCACGCTGTACCTGGTGCCGGCGCCGCTGGATTTCGGCTGCGAGGTCCAGGCCCCCTTGCAGGAGGTGCTGCCGGCCGGCACGCTCGGCATCGCCGCCGGCATCACCCATTGGATCTGCGAGAACGCCAAGTCGGCGCGCGCCTACCTCAAGCGCATCAACGAGCTGCATCCGCTGGCAGTGCCGCTGCAGGCCCAGCACATCCAGGAATTGCCCCGCCTTGTCCACAAGAAAGGTGACCACGCCGGCCAGTTCGACGCCCGCGCGTTGCTCGCACCCGCGCTGGAAGGCCACGACCTCGGGCTGCTCAGCGAGGCGGGCATGCCGGCCGTCGCGGACCCGGGCAGCTCGGTCGTGCGGGCGGCGCACGAAGCCGGAGTGCCGGTAACCCCACTGACGGGCCCGGTCTCGCTGTTGCTGGCGCTGGCAGCCAGCGGGCTGAACGGCCAGAACTTTGCCTTCGTCGGGTACCTGCCCCAGGACCCGGCGCAGCGGGCCCAGCGTGTGCGGGAGCTCGAATCGCTGGCGCTGCGAACCGGCCAGACCCAGTTGTTCATCGAAACGCCCTACCGCAACGCCGCGCTGCTGCAGGCACTGCTGCAGACGCTGCAGCCCGGCACGCGGCTGGCCCTGGCGGCGGGCCTGACCTTGCCCGGCGCCGCCGTGACCTGCCGCACCGTCAAGGCATGGCGAGCCGCGACACCGCAGGAGGCGAGCCGCCTGCCTACGGTGTTTGCGTTCGGACCCTGAATCGCCGCCGGTGAGCCGCGGCGGATTCGCGCATACCTAGCGCACGGACGGCGCAGCGCGCGAGGAGACGGCGCCGAAGGCCGCATCGGCCAGCGTGGCCCCGAAACGGCGCGCCAGGCGCTCGGCCACGTTCTCGTGCCGGGTGTAGTCGACGACTTCCTCGGCCTTGACCACTTCGCGGGCCACGTAGTCGATGCTGCCGAGCTGATCCGCCAGGCCGATGTCGACCGCCTGCTGGCCTGTCCAGAACAGGCCGCTGAACAAGCCGGGTGTCTGGGCCTTCAGCCGGTCGCCTCGCCCCGCCTTGACGACATTGATGAACTGCTCGTGGATCTGGTCGATCATCTGCTGCGCGTGCGCCCGCTGCTCGTCGCTCATCGGGGTGAACGGATCGAGGAAGCCCTTGTTCTCGCCGGAGATGATCAGGCGCCGCTCGACACCGACGCGATTCATGACACCGGTGAAGCCGAAGCCGTCGATCAGCACGCCGATGCTGCCGACCAGGCTGGCCTTGTCGACGAAGATCTTGTCGGTCGCCGAGGCGATGTAGTAGGCCGCCGAGGTGCAGCTCTCTTCGACCACGGCGTAGATCGGCTTCTTGTAGCGCTGGCGCATGCGCTTGATCTCGTCGGCGACGATGCCGGCCTGGACGGGGCTGCCGCCGGGCGAGTTGATCAGCAGTACGAGCGCCTTGGCGCCGGTGTCCTCGAAGGCGCTCTTCATCGAGGCAACGATGGCCTCGGCGCTGGCGTCGGCGCCATCGGCAATCTCGCCCTTGACCTCGATCACGGCCGTGTGCGGGCTGGTCGAGACGGCCGCGGTGGTCGCGCTGCGCGACAGGCCCATCCAGATCAGCGCCAGGATGAGGACCAGCCAAGCCAGGCGCAAGCCGATCTTCCAGCGACGGGCGGCGCGCTGCTCGGCCAATGCCGCGAAGGCCAGCCGCTCCAGCGTGTCTCGCTCCCAACTGCGCCGCGCCGAGCCCTCGCCTCCAGGGGCGACCGTGCCCGGAGATGCGCCCTGAGCGGCAAAGGTATCGAGCCCACGTGGCTCGGTGCGGTTCGAATCTGTCATGAAGTGCTCAAAAGACGAGAGGCTTGAGGTTCCAGGCAGTATGCCAGTGCACCACGCCGTCGCGTTCGCTGATCTCGATCTTCACCAGCCCCCCGCGACAGGGTCCACCCATGCACTCGCCGCTGTCGGGGCGGTACACCGCCCCGTGAGTGGCGCACAGCAGCCATTGGCCGGTGTCGTCGAAGAAATGGTCCGGCTTGAAATCGAGCTCCATGGCCACGTGCGAGCAGCGATTGAGATAGGCATGCACGGCGCCCTCGAAGCGCACGGCGAACGCGCGGCAGCTCTGCCCGCCATAGACGACGTCGAAGGAAACCGCACGGCCGCCCTCTGCCAGGTCGGCCGAACGACACAGCGCGACGGGATCCCCCGGTGCATCCATGCCGGTCTTCGCCCGCTCAGGCGTTTTCCGCCAGCCAGTCGCGCAGGCCGGACACGGAATGCGCCACGAAAAGAGGCCCGAGCGCGTTGAAGGCGTCCGGCGCGTGCGCGCCGTAGCTCACGCCGACGCTCGCGCAACCGGCGTTGCGCGCCATCTGCAGGTCGTGCGTGGTGTCGCCGATCATGAGGGTGCGCTCCGCGGACACGCCGTGCGCCTCCATCAACTCGAACAACATGCGCGGATGCGGCTTGCCGGCGGTCTCGTCGGCGGTGCGCGAGCCGTCGAACCGTCCCTGCAGCGCGGTGGACGCCAGTGCCGCATTCAAACCCTTGCGCGACTTTCCGGTCGCCACCGCCAACCGGTGGCCGCGGCCGCGCAGGGCATCGAGCATCTCGAGCACGCCCTCGAACAGCACCAGGTCGTCCTGGTGGCGAGTGTAGTGGAAGCGGTAGCGGGCGCCCAGTTCCACGTACCGGTCGGGGGCCACGTCGGGTGCCACCCTGGCCAGCGCTTCGGCCAGGCCCAGGCCGATCACCCAGGCGGCCTCCCGGTCGCCCGGGCGGGCGCCTCCGACGTCGACCACGGCCGACTGGATGCAGCGCACGATGATCGCGGTGGAGTCGAAGAGCGTTCCGTCCCAGTCGAAGGCGATCAGGTCGAAACGGCGGTCAGGAGATTCGGGCATCGGAAGATATTTCAGTCAGGACGGCGGGCGCCAGCACACCGGACAGGTCGGCGGGCAGGGCCGCCTCCAGCGCCATCGGCTCGCCGCTCGCGGGATGGGTGAATCGCAGGCGCCAGGCATGCAGGAACATGCGCTTGAGGCCTGCCTTCTGCAAGGCACGGTTGACGGCGAAATCGCCGTATTTCTCGTCGCCGGCGATCGGGTGGCCGGCCGACGCCAGGTGAACGCGGATCTGGTGCGTTCGGCCGGTCTTGATGGTGACGGCCAGCAGGCTCAGCGGCATCGCCTCGGGCCCGGCGGTGGTCCGCGCCAGCACCCGCACCAGGGTCACGGCCCGCATGGCGTCGGGGTGGTCCTTGGGCACCACCCGCACGCGCCGCTCGCCTTCGGCCTTGCCGTCCGGCGCGCCGCTGACCAGGTAGCGCGCCAGCGACGCGTCCAGCACCTTCTTGTTGGCCGGCCAGTCGCCGAGCACCAGCGCCAGGTAGGTCTTGCCGGTCTCGCGCTCCCGGAACTGGTCCTGCAGCCGCGTCAAGGCGCTGCGCTTCTTGGCCACCAGCAGGACGCCGGACGTTTCCCGGTCGAGCCGGTGCACCAGCTCAAGGAAGCGGGCAGCCGGCCGGGCGGCCCGCAACTGCTCGATCACCCCGAAGCTCACCCCGCTGCCGCCATGGACGGCGACGCCGGCGGGCTTGTCGACCGCCAGCAATGCGTCGTCTTCATGCAACAGCGCGAATTCCCGCGCTGGCGCCTGCGGCCCGGCGCCGGGCTCGGTGGCACGCTCGGAAACCCTTACCGGCGGCAGCCGCACGACATCGCCGTCTTCTACCCGGGTCTCAGCCTGCGCACGGCCCTTGTTCACTCGCACCTCGCCGGAGCGGATGATCCGGTAGACATGCGTCTTGGGAACGCCCTTGAGTGAGCGGAACAGGAAATTGTCCAGGCGCTGGCCGGCCCCCGACTCGTCGACCGTCAGGTGCCTGACGGCGTCGGCGCCGGGCCGCGCCTGCCTTGTCGCAGGCGCCTGCTTCCCACCTATAATGTTCTTCACCAGCGCGGTCTAGTAAGTGCTTGATTTAAGCGAAGAAGTTTAGAGCACAAGGAGGGTCCGCGCCGGAAGGTCGATGCCGCTTAGGCGGAGTACCGGCAAACCCCGTGCCCCAGCACCGTGGGTGGCAGGTATCCCGCACGAGCCAAGGCGACGCCCACGAAACACCTTACGGAATTCCCAGTCGGCAGACATCTTCTGCCGACGGATCGAAGCGAGCTTTCTTGTGTTGATGATGCTGATTCAATGGCTACTGCACCGGTTCCGACCGGCGGCGGCGGCCGTGGAGTCGGCGTTTGTGCGAGCGCCCCGCGCTGCGCCCAAGGCCACCCGAGCGGCGGCCCATCGGCATCACATCGGGCTCGCCCCCATCCACGCGCCCCCACTCCGGTTGACGAGCTGATGCTCGGGCCGTCGGCATGCCTCGAGGCCTGCCGACATGCCTGGCGCAACCGGAGTCCAGCGGCAATCCCGTCGTTTCGCGAGCGAGCGTCCGTGCATCGTTGGCCCGTCATGGGCATGTGACAGCGATAGAAACAAGGACAACGCATCATGAAACGGATGCTGATCAACGCCACGCAGGCCGAAGAACGCCGCCTGGCCATCGTCGACGGGCAGAAGCTCCTCGACTACGAGATCGAGATCGAAGGGCGCGAACAGCGCAAGGGCAACATCTACAAGGCCGTCGTCACCCGCGTCGAGCCCTCCCTGGAAGCCTGCTTCGTCGACTACGGCGAAGACCGCCACGGCTTCCTGCCGTTCAAGGAAATCTCCAAGCAATACTTCGCCGACGGCGTCTCCGCCAGCTCGGCGCGCATCAACGAGGCGATCAAGGAAGGCCAGGAACTGGTCGTCCAGGTCGAGAAGGAAGAGCGCGGCAACAAGGGCGCGGCGCTCACCACCTTCATCTCGCTGGCCGGCCGCTATGTCGTGCTGATGCCCAACAACCCGCGCGGCGGCGGCGTCAGCCGGCGCATCGAGGGCGACGACCGGGCCGAGCTCAAGGAGGCGATGGACCAGCTCGAGTACCCCAAGGGCATGAGCATGATCGCGCGCACCGCCGGCATCGGCCGCACCGCGCCCGAACTGCAGTGGGACCTGAACTACCTGCTCAAGCTGTGGACCGCCATCGACGGCGCCGCCAAGGGCGGCAAGGGCGCCTTCCTGATCTACCAGGAATCGAGCCTGGTCATCCGCGCCATCCGCGACTATTTCAACCATGACATCGGCGACATCCTGATCGACACCGATGACATCTACGAGCAGGCGCAGCAGTTCATGGCGCACGTCATGCCCGAGCATGCCGCCCGCGTCAAACGCTACCGCGACGACGCCGCCCTGTTCTCTCGCTTCCAGATTGAGCACCAGATCGAATCGGCCTACGCCCGCACGGTGCAATTGCCCAGCGGCGGCGCCATCGTGATCGACCACACCGAAGCGCTGGTGTCCATCGACGTCAACTCGGCACGCGCCATCAAGGGCGGCGACATCGAGGAAACCGCTACCCGCACCAACCTGGAAGCGGCCGACGAAGTGGCGCGCCAGATGCGCCTGCGCGACCTGGGCGGGCTGATCGTCATCGATTTCATCGACATGGACGAGTCGAAGAATCGCCGCGAGGTGGAAAACCGCCTGCGCGAAGCGCTGCGCCAGGATCGTGCGCGCGTGCAGTTCGGCTCGATCAGCAAGTTCGGCCTGATGGAAATGAGCCGCCAGCGCCTCAAGCCCGCGCTGAGCGAAGGCGCCTCGGTGCCCTGCCCGCGCTGCGGCGGCTCCGGGCACATCCGCGACACCGAATCGAGCGCGCTGCAGATCCTGCGCATCATTCAGGAAGAGTCGATGAAGGACAACACCGCCGCCGTGCACGTGCAGGTGCCGGTGGAAGTGGCTTCCTTCCTGCTCAACGAGAAGCGCCCCGAGATCGCCAAGATCGAATACAAGCAGCGCGTCACCGTGCTGATGGTGCCCAACAAGTCGCTCGAAACGCCCAACTACAAGCTCGAGCGCCTCAAGCACGACGATCCGCGCCTGGACCACGTGAAGACCAGCTACAAGATGGCCGACACGGTCGAGGACCCGACGGACGTCACCCGCCGCTCGCAGGAGCCGACGAACCGCCAGACACCGGTCATCAAGGGCGTGCTGCCCGACGCGCCGGCGCCGGTCGCCACCCCGCGCCCCGAAGTGGCTGCCCGCGCGCCGGCCGCGCCTGTCGCCGCACCCGCGCCGGCCGCCGCGACGGCTGCGTCGACCGCAGCTCCGGCCGAGCATGGCTTCATTGCCTGGATCAAGAGCCTGTTCGGCATCAGCCCCGCTCCGGCGCCTGCGCCCGCCCCGGCTCCTGTCGCTGCCCCGGCCGAAGCCCCCAGGCAGGGCCGGCGAGACGGCCGCCGCGAAGGCGACGGCCGCAGCCGTGACGGCGAAGCCCGCCGTGCCGGTGGCCGCGATGGCGAAGGCCGCGGACGCGGTGACCGACGCGGTGGCCGCAACGGCGAGCAGCGCCGGGACGCGCGACCGGAAGGCCAGTCGGGTCGCGAAGGGCGTGAGCAGCCCGTCCGCGAAGCCCGCGACAACCGCGAAGGCGCCGAGGTGCGCGAGCGCCGCGAGGATCGCGAAGGCCGCCCGGCACGGGAAAACCGTGAAGGGCGCGAAGGCGAGCGCCGCGAGGGCGACCGTCGCGAAGGACGCGGCGACGAGCGCCGTGAAGGGCGGGACGGCGAGCGCCGTGAGGCACGCGGTGAAGCACGCGACGGCGAACGCCGTGAGGCGCGCGACGGTGAGCGTCGTGAAGGACGCAGCGATGAGCGCCGCGAAGTACGCAGTGACGAGCGCCGCGAGGGGCGTGAAGGCGACCGGCGCGAAGGACGCGACGGCGAGCGCCGTGGCGGTCGCGGCGAACGCCGTGGCAATGACGTCCGAGCCCTGGCACCCAGCCAGGACGGCGTGACCGACGCTGCGCCTGAAGCCCTGTCGACCGCACCGGAGCGCGAAGGATTCACCGACGAAGCGCCGCGCGAACGCGCACAGCGCCCGCGTCGTGAGCGTGGTGAGCGTGGTGAGCGTGGCGACCGTGCCGAACGCGCCCCGCGCGAAGACCAGCGTGCCGAGGCAGACGCCCAGGCTCCTCAGGAGCCAGTGGCCGACGCAGCGCAAGTGCAGCCGGGAGAAGTGAACACGGCTGCAGGGCAGGACGCGGAACGCGAGGAACGCCGTCCGCGCTCGCGAGACCGCTATGGCCGCGATCGCCGCGAGCGTGCCCCGCGCGACGAAGCCGGCTCGCCGGACACCTCCGCCGCCGAGCCGATGACGGCACGGGACGAGCAGGTTGCCGCGCCCGCAGTCCAGATCGCCGCTCCGGTCGCCCCGGCGCCGGTGCTGGAGTCGGTCGGGACGACGGCCAGCGCCGCCGCACCGGTCGCCGCGCCTGCCGAGGCATCGGCCGGCCGGGGCGCCATGCCACGGGTGACGCCGTTCGCCCTGCCGACGGCCGACCTGGCCCAGATCGCACAAGGTGCCGGACTGCAATGGGTCAATTCCGACGCCGAACGCGTGGCGCAGGTGCAGGCCTCCATCGCGGCCGAACCGAAGCCGATCCATGTGCCGCGCGAACGGCCCGTGCCGGTCAAGTTCGACGACGACGTGATCCTGGTCGAAACCCGGCGCGACCTGTCGAACGTGGTCCTGCCGTTCGAGGACCAGAAGGGCGCCGACACACCGGCGGCCTGATCAGTCGGACGGCCCCTCGGCCGTCAAACAAAGTCCGCAAGGGCGGCCCGGAGCATTCCGGGCCGCCCTTTTTTCATGGTTGGCCGACGCGAATGGGCCTGCCCCGCACATTGATTCTCGTTAACGTTTTGGAAGAAGTCGGTGCACACACACAACAAATATTTCCAGACTTCCGTTACTCATGCTAAAACCTAAAGTACTACACATTTGGCGTGCGGGCGACCCGGTTTTCTGAGTTGCGTATGCCTCGCGTGTAGGGGTGCAGCGGAGAGACATGCATCGTTTGGCGTACGCCGTTCGACGGCGGGACATAAGTTATCTTTTGTGTTCAAATTCTTGCCAGTAGTAGCAAAGCGTTACATGGCCTTTAGAACGCTTCCGCGCCGCCCGTACAAGGAATCTGCATGTTCCGTCCCGACTCCAGTGCCCACGGCCATCTGAACCGAGAGTTCCCTTCAGATGGAGGCGGTCACTCCCTGCCCTTTGGCGCGCCGGCCGCGCCGCAACGCCTGAACCTGCTGGAACGGGCCGCCAAGCGCAGCATGGACATCGTCGGCGCGCTGCTGTTCTTCATCCTCCTGGGTCCGCTGTACCTGCTGACTGCGCTGTGCGTGCGCGTGAGCATGGGCGCCCCGGTCCACTTCGGCCAGATTCGGCTCGGCCAGGATGGGCGGCGTTTCCGCTTCTACAAGTTCAGGTCGATGGTGCAGGACTCCGACGCGGTGCTCGATCACTTCCTGAGCAAGAACGACGTGGCCAGGACCGAATGGGATACTTTCCAGAAGCTCGAGCGGGATCCCCGCATCACGCCGATCGGCAAGCTCATTCGCAAGCTCAGCATGGACGAGCTGCCGCAATTCTGGAACGTCCTCAAGGGCGACATGAGCCTGGTCGGGCCTCGCCCCTGCATGGAGCGCCAGCGCACGCTCTACGGCCGCGATTGGCAGCATTACTGCGCCATGCGACCCGGCATCACCGGCCTGTGGCAGGTCAGCGGACGCAACCGGCTGCCCTACGCCAGGCGGGTCGAGCTCGACGCGTACTATGTGACGCACTGGTCGCTCTGGCTGGACTGCAAGATCCTCGTGAAGACGGTTGTGGTGGTCTTCACCGGTGACGGCTCGCGCTGAGCGGCCGCCAGCATCGCCGCCGCATTCCGGGACCCATCACCCCATGCCCAACATCCGAAAACGCATCTACGTCGCCGGTCACCGCGGCATGGTCGGCAGCGCGATCGTGCGCTGCCTGCAACGCCAGGAACATGCCCACATCATTACGCGCACGCATGCCGAGTTGGACCTCACGCAACAGGCCGACGTGCGCGCGCTGTTCGAAAGCGAGCGTCCCGACGAGGTGTATCTGGCCGCCGCGCGGGTGGGGGGCATCCACGCGAACAACACCTATCCGGCGGAGTTCATTCACGGCAACCTGATGGTGCAGGCCAACGTGATCCACGAGGCATGGCGCAGCGGCGTGCGCAAGCTGCTGTTCCTCGGATCGAGTTGCATCTATCCGCGCATGGCGGCCCAGCCCATGGACGAATCGGCATTGCTCCAGGGCAGTCTCGAGCCGACCAACGAGCCGTACGCGATCGCCAAGATCGCCGGCATCAAGATGTGCGAGAGCTACAACCGTCAATACGGCACCGACTATCGCAGCGTGATGCCGACCAACCTCTACGGGCCGGGCGACAACTACCACCCCGAGAACAGCCACGTGGTGCCCGCGCTGATCCGGCGCCTGCACGACGCCAGGCTGGCCGACGCGCCTTCCGTGGCCATCTGGGGCAGCGGCAAGCCGCGGCGCGAGTTCCTCTACGTCGACGACATGGCCGAGGCCTGCGTTCACGTCATGAACCTCCCGGCACACGAGCTGGCCGCCCACACGCGGCCGATGCAGAGCCACGTCAATGTCGGCACCGGCGACGACCTGTCGATCGCCGAACTGGCCGCACTCGTGGCCGACGTGGTGGGTTTCGGCGGCAGGCTCGAGTACGACTCCTCCAAGCCCGACGGGGCACCGCGCAAACTGCTCGACGTCGGCCTGCTGCGACGGCTCGGATGGCAGGCCAGCACCTCCTTGCGCGACGGGCTGGAGCGCGCCTACGCCGACTTCCAGGCGCGGCATGCCCAGGAGGCCGCCAGCGCCCACGCCGCCTGAGCGCCGGCCGACGCACAGGCGAAACAGCCGATGTCCAGCCTTGCCGTACACAGCCGCACCATGCCCAGGGAAGTCGTCTCGCTCATCCCGGCGGGAACCGGCGGCGTTCACGACTACGCGCAGATCCTGGGGCGCCGCATGGCGAGCCGCATACTTGCGCCGACGCCGCAGACCGCGCTGGCCGACTACGGCGATGGCGACATCGTGCTGCACTTCAGCGGCTACGGCTACCATCCGCGCGGCATTCCAACGTGGCTGGTGACGCGCATGCGGCAACTGCGCGAGCGCGGTGCGCGTATCGGCATCTACTTCCACGAATTGTTCATGGGGGCCACCGTGCCGTGGCGTTCGGCCTTCTGGCTCGCCCCGCTGCAACGGCACATCGCCGGCGAACTGGGCGGATTGTCGAGCTACTGGCTGACCAGCTATGACGCGGGAGCCCGCTGGCTGCGCGGACACTGCCCGCAAGTGCCGAACCGGGTGCTGCCGGTCTGCTCCAACGTAGGTGAACCTGAAGCGCTACCCGGGCCGCGCTCGAACACGGTGGTGGTATTTGGCGGCCCCCAGATTCGCGCGATGGCCTACGCCCGTCTGGACCCTTCGTTCTGGCAATGGGTTCGCAGCGAAGGCCTGGAGATCCATGACATCGGCCCGGTCATCGACTCGCAGGGCTACCGCGAGCTGGTAACGACCGGCCAGATCCAGGCCCACGGCCCCCTGCCGGCCGCGGATGTCAGCCGCCACCTGGCACAGGCCCGGTTCGGCGTCCTGTCCTATCCCACGCACGTGCTGGCCAAGAGCGGGGTCTATGCCGCGTACTGCGCGCATGGCGTGTGCACCCTGCTGCTGACGCAACGGTACCCGCTGCATGACGGGCTGTCGGCGGGCCGCCATTACCTGGCCGGCACCGCGGCACTCGGCCAGGCGCAGTCCGAAGCGCAGTCCGTCGGCGAGGCCGCCTTCGCCTGGTACCAGCCGCACCGCGCCGAAGCCCACGCCATGTCCCTGCGGGAACTGATATGCGCCACGCCATGACGCCGAGCTTCACCGGCAGGCCGGCCGCTGCCCCCGGGACTGCGCCGCCGAGGCTTGCCGTCGCGGGCCGGGTTTCGACCACGGGCAAGCTATTCATTGCCGTGATGCTCATCCTGATCTACGAGGGAGCGGTGCGCAAATGGGTGTCCAACGCCATGTCGACGCCGCTGATCGGGCTGCGCGACCTGCTGGTCGTCTTCACCATCGGCCGCGCCTTCTGGCTGGGTCATTTCGCCCGCCTGCCCCTCCTGTCGCGGGCGATGCTGCTGTGGACCTGCTGCGTCGTCGGCTGGGGCCTGCTGCAGCTGACCCTCGGCGAAAGCACCTTCACCGTCTTCCTGATCGGCCTGCGCTTCTGGCTGCTCTCGTTCTGGTTCGCAGTCGCTGCCGCCGCGGGCATGAACGAACGCGACTACGTCGTCGCCTTGCGCGTCCTCATGCTGGCCCTGTTGCTGATGGCCCCGCTCGTCGCGCTGCAGCGCCAGGCACCGCCCGAGAGCTTCATCAACAAGTCGCTCGGCGATGACGTCGACGAAGTCTTCCAATTGACGGCGGGCGTGGTACGAACGACGGGCACTTTCAGCTTCACCGCGGGCTTCGTCACGTTCGCGGCAATGTGCGCGCCGTTCGCGCTCGGCATCTTCGAAGCACGCAAGACCAGGCCGAGGCACCGCATTTTGGCGGCGGCAACGTTTGCAGCGTTGATCGTCTGCACGTTGGTCAGCGGGGCGCGCGCCTCCTTCCTGTTTCTCGGCGGGCTGCTCTTTCTCTACCTGGTGGGCAACCTGGCCTTCTCGCCGATGCGTCAGAAGGGCCGCGCCATGATCGCGGCGGTGGTCGCCATCTGCCTGATCGGCGCGCTGGCCTTCGTCTTCAGCGACGCGCTCAGGACCACCCAGGAACGCTTTGAAAGCGCGGCGCAGACCGAGGGCATTGCCGAGCGCCTGGTCACTACCCTGGTGGGCGAGGCTTCCACCTATGACCGCGCCGACTGGTTGGGCGCGGGCATCGGCATCGGATCCAACCTGGCCGGGTTCGCCCGCTTCAGCAGCCGCGCAGTATTCACGTTCGGCGAGACCGAGCAGGGTCGATCGTTGATCGAGGGCGGCCTCCTCGGCGCATTGTTCATCGTGCTCAAGCTGATCGCCATAGGCATCGGCGTATCCGTGAGCATCAGGCAAAGCTTGCGCACGCGGGCGATCTTCCCCGTGCTGGTGTGGCTGACCCTTGGGCTGGCGCTGACCACCTGGCCGGTGATCGGCCAGCTGACGGCCCATGGGCTGATCGGCATCCTGCTGGCGCTCGGCCTGCTGACGTTGCGCTATCCACGGTTGCGCTTCTTCGATTGAGAGGGTGCGAACCGGCATGCGATTCCTGCATCTCATCGCCTCGGTCGATCCGGCCGGCGGCGGTCCCATCGAGGGTGCCACGCAACTGCACCGCGCATTGGCCAAGTTGGGCCACGACGGCGAGTTCGTCTCGCTCGATGCCGCGGACGCGCCCTGCGCTGCGGGTTTCGATGCGCCGCTGCATGCCCTCGGCCCTGGCCGCGGCCGGTTCGGCTACAGCGCACGCCTGCGGCCGTGGCTCGATGCGCATGCACACCGCTTCGATGCCGTCATCGTCAACGGCTTGTGGCAGTACATCGGCCTGGCCGCACGCCAGGCCCTGGCTCATTCACAAACGCCCTACTTCGTCTTTCCGCACGGCATGCTGGACCCCTGGTTCAAGCACCGCCACCCGCTCAAGCACCTCAAGAAGTGGCTGTACTGGCCGTGGGCGGAGTACCGCGTCCTGCGCGATGCGCGCCGGGTTCTCTTCACCTGCGAGGAAGAGCGCCTGCTGGCACGGCAGGCCTTCTGGCTGTATCGGTGCAAGGAGGCGATCGTGTCATTCGGCACCGCACCGCCCGACGACGATCCGCAGGCTTCGCGGCAGGCATTCGGTTCGGCGTTTCCTCAACTGCGCGGCAAGCGCGTGCTCCTGTTCCTGGGCCGGATCCATCCGAAGAAGGGCTGCGACCTGCTGATCGAGGCCTTCGCCCGTACCTGCGCCGGTGCGCCCGACGTGCACCTGGTCATGGCCGGCCCCGCCCAGCCGCAGTGGCAGGCGCAACTGGAGCAGCAGGCCCGACGGCTTGGCGTCAGCGACCGGATCCTCTGGGCCGGCATGCTGCAAGGCGCGGTCAAGTGGGGCGCCCTGCGCACTGCCGACGCCTTCTGCCTGCCCTCGCACCAGGAGAACTTCGGTGTCGCGGTGGTCGAATCACTGGCTTGCGGCTGCCCCGTGCTCATCAGCGACAAGGTCAACATCTGGCGCGAGATCGAGCATGCAGGCGCCGGCTACGTGGCACCGGATACGGCGGAAGGCACCAGCGCCGCGCTCGGGCGCTGGCTGGCCACGCCCGACGAACGATGGCGGAAGATGCGCCAGGCCGCACGCGACTGCTTCGACCAGAATTTCCGGATGGAGCAGGTCGCACGGGCGCTGGTGGGCGTCGTGCTCGAGTCGCATCCCGATCATCCCGATCGCGCAGGCCGGCTGGACGGGCGCAGCGCCCATGTCTGAAACGCAACGCCAGGCATTGCCGGCCGGGCCGCTCGCGCCGGCGCACGAGGCGCCGCCGCAGCCGCATGCCCGGGCCAGCGGCGCCGGCCGCATGAAGCTGCTGCTCTACGGGATCAATTTCGCACCCGAGCTCACCGGCATCGGCAAGTACACCGGGGAGATGGCCCAGTGGCTGGCAGCGCAGGGCCACGACGTGCGCGTCGTGACCGCGCCGCCGTACTACCCCGCCTGGTCGGTCTGGCCGGGCTATCGCGCGGGCCGCTATGGCCGTGAGCAATGGCAGGGCGTGCAGGTCATGCGCTGCCCGCTATGGGTTCCCGCCAAGCCCACGGGCCTGCGGCGCCTGCTGCACCTGGGCGCCTTCGCCCTGACCAGCCTGCCCATGCTGCTGGCTCAATGGCGCTGGAAGCCGGACGTGGTCTGGATGGTGGCGCCCGCTTTCGCCTGCGCGCCCGGTGCCCTCGCACTGGCCCGCATGAGCGGAGCCGCGGCATGGCTCCACATCCAGGACTACGAAGTGGATGCGGCCTTCGAACTCGGACTGCTCAAGGGCGACCGTCTGCGCCGCGTCGCCTGCGCAGCGGAGCGCTGGCTGCTGCAACGCTTCGACCGCGTCTCGACGATCTCCGCCCGGATGCTCGAGCGCGCCCGCGACAAGGGCGTCGACCCGGCGCGCCTGCGCGCCCTGCCCAACTGGGTCGACGTCTCGGCGGTGCGGCCACTGACCGAGCCCAGCCGCTACCGCGCCGAACTCGGCATTGCGCAGACGGATGTGGTCGCGCTCTATTCGGGGAACATGGGAGCCAAGCAGGGCCTGGAGGTGCTGTCCGGGCTGGCCGAAAGGCTCCAGGACCGGACCGACATTCATTTCGTCTATTGCGGCGAAGGGGCGGCACGCGCGGCCCTCGTCCAGGCGTGCGCGGCATTGCCGAATGTCCGCTTCCTCGATCTCCAGCCGCTCGAGCGCCTGCCCGACCTGCTCGGCCTGGCCGACATCCACCTGCTGCCGCAGAAAGCGGACGCCGCGGATCTGGTCATGCCATCCAAGCTCACCGGCATGCTCAGCAGCGGACGCCCGGTAGTGGCCGGCGCCCGGCCGGAAACGGAACTGGGCCACGTGGTGGCCCAATGCGGCCTGCTGGCGATTCCTCAGGACGCCGATTCCTTCGCCGCAGCCGTGCGCACGCTGGCGGCCGCGCCGGATCTGCGGCGCGAACTCGGCTTGCGCGCGCGCACGATTGCCGAAGAAACCCTGGCGCGCGACAGCGTGCTCCATCGCCTCGAGGCCGACCTGCACGCCTGCATGGCGGCCCCGCGCGGGCGCGACTGACCACCAGGGGCTCAGCGCCCGCAGCCGAAGGAGGGAAGGGATGGATGGGCGGGTGCGTTCGCGCACCGCACCCCGCGCCGCTACTGGTGTTCCGGCAGGATGCTCTCGTAGCCGTAGTCCGCGTGGCTGTAGCGGCCCATCCTGTTGCCGTAGGACCGGCGGCGGTTGTCGACGCCGTTGAGCAGCACGCCGGCGGCGGTCTTGCCGCCCAGCGACAGCCGCCGCATCGATTCCTTGATCTCACCCATCGTGGACATGTCCGACTTGGCCACCATGAGCACGGTACCGGCATGGACGGCAGTCGACGAGGCGTCCGACGCGACCAGCACCGGCGGCGTGTCGATCACCACGATGTCGTACTGCTCCGACAGCCGCTTCATGACGTTGGCGAAGGAGTCGGACGTCAGCAGTTCGCCCGGGTTGGGGGGCAACTGCCCGGTGGCCAGGAAATCCAGGTTCTGCGTGACCTGCTTGTGGACGGTCTGCTGGATGGTCAGGCTGCCGGCGATCAGTTCGGACAACCCGCCGTGGCGCTGCAAGCCCAGGTACTGGTGCAGGCGGCCGCGACGCAGGTCGGCGTCGATGAGCAGGGTCTTCTTGCCCGACGCCGCCAGCAGCGCCGCGAAATTGGCAGTGACGAAACTCTTGCCGACACCCGGGGTCGGCCCGGTGATCATCACCCGGTTGCTGGGCGCTTCGAGCATGGCGAACTGCAGCGCCGTGCGCATGCTGCGAAGGCTTTCGACGGTGGAATCATCGGGGTTTTCGACTGCAAGCAGGCGCACGCCGGTGGGTCCGGTCAGGCGCCGCTGGGCGATGGTCGCCTGGCGCGTGCTGAAGGGAATGGCGGAGAAAACGGCCATGCCCGTGCCCGCTTCCACTTCATAGGCGTCGCGAATCCGGTGCTCGACGAGCATGTTGCGCAGCAGCGCCGCCATCACGCCGAGGAACAGACCGAGCGCCAGGGCGGCAGCCACGATGGTCGTGCGCCGCGGCTTGATGGGGAGCATCGGCTCGACCGCCTCGTCGAGCACGCGCACGTTGCCCACCTTGCCCTCCTTGACCAGCCGCAGCTGCATCGCGTTGTTCAAAAGCGACCGGTAGAGCTCGGAATTGACGCGCACGTCGCGCTCGAGGCGCACGGCCTCCTGCTGCAATTGCGGGAACGCCCGGATGCGGGCCTGAACCTCGGACAGGCTGGATTTCAGCGCGGCGATCTGGGCGTCCAGCGTCTGCACGACCGGATGCGCCGAGGTGAATCGTTGCGCGAGCTCGGTGCGGCGCTGCTGAGCCTCGAACAACTTCGATTGCCGCTCCACCACCAGGCCCAGCGCCTGCGTACCTTCATCGTCGATCGAGACCGACCCGTTGAGATTGCGAAAGCGGTTAAAGGCTTCTTCGGACTGTTCGAGCTGGCGCTTGAACGCCGGCAGCTGCACATCCAGGAAGGCCAGCGACTTCTGCGCCTCGGCCGCGCGCCGGTTGATGTTCTGCTGAACGTACTGGGCGCCGATGACGTTGAGCAACTGGACCAGCCGCGGTGGACTGCCATCCTGAAGCGAGACAGCGACGATGCCCGACTGCTTGCTGCGCTCGTAGATGGACAGGCTGCCCTGGATCGCATCGATGGTCGCCTGCCGCGAACCCCGCGAAACCAGGAACTGCGCGCCCGGGCGGCCATCGAGCACCGACACCTTGAGTTCGATCGGGCCGTTGGGCGTGTCTGTCTTGAGCATCGAGCCGACCTCGCCCTCGATCGGCCTGGGCCAATTCGGCGCCGTCAGTTCGAAGCGGCCGCCGCCCTGCGCCGTGATGGTCATCTGGACGCCCTCGAGGCTTCGTCCGGTTTCCAGTCGCTCGACGGCGATGCGTTCCGTACCCGTGACATAGCCCGGCATGCCCAGGAATCCGGGCTCGGACAGGCCCGACGCCCGCCGCGCCAGCCAGCCGCCCACGTACGGCGCGTAGCGCGGCATCGCCGAGACATAGGCCTGCGTGGCATCCGCCGCAGCGCCGATGACCGAGCGCGAACGAATGATCTCGATCTCCGCCGCCGCCGGCGTCTTCGCGTCCAACAACGTGCTGGCCTCGCCGAGCACGTTGCGGCTCGCGCCTTCCGAATCCTCGACCTGCACCAGCATGGTCGCTTCGTATACGGGACGCTGCAGCAGCGCGTAGACGACGCCCAGCAGCGTGACGGTCACCGTGATGGCGACGATCATCCACTTGTGCGAGACCAGAGCCTCGACGTAGCGGCTGACGTCGACCTCTGCCTCCGGGGTGTCGAAAGGCGACGCGGAATTCATGGGCCCCAGGCCCGAATGGGTCAGCTTGGCGCTCATCTCAGTGCCCACCCGACCGCCCGAGGGGCATTGAGCGCCCCGGCGGGGCTGACATACGCGATGTATCGGGCACGAGATGAACCATAGGGGGCCTATCTGGGAATGTTGCGTACCGAGGTGTAGGCGGAACTCGACGGCAGGATCAGGTTGGCCACGCGGCTCCAGAGGACCAGCGGCACCGGATCGACGTAGACCACGTCACGCGGCTGCAGCGGGAATCCGTCGGCCAGGGCCAGCGCCGTCGGCGTGTCCGCATCGAGGTGGAAGATGGTCCGTCCGCCTTCCGGCTGGTTGCGGATCACGAAGATCTGGCGCGGGTTGGCCGTGCCCATGTTGATGCCACCGGCCTCGCCAAGCGCATCGTTGAGCGTCAGGCGGCCGTTGCGCATCAGCATCGCCTGCGCAGCAACCAGTTCGCCCATCACGAACACTTTGCGCTCGTCGCGGTTGCGCACGAAGATCACATCGCCGTTCTGCAGCGGAATGCGCGACGGGTCCACCCCGGCCTCGGCCAGGCGCATCATGTCGATGGTGGTCGTCACGCCCTTGCGCGACAGCGTCACGTTCGAGCGGTCACCCGTCGCCGTGATGCCGCCGGCCCGGTTGATCGCCTCCGGGAGCGTCATCGGAATATCGGTGAAGACCTGCAGCCCCGGGCTGGCGACCTCCCCTTCGAGGTAGGCGCGCTTGCTGCGGAAGGCCTCGACGCGCACCTGGATCTGCGGGTTGCGGAACACCCGGCTCAGGCGGGACACCAGCGTATCCGTCAGCTCCTGGATCGTCATGCCGGCGGCCTGGATCGGCCCGGCGTACGGAAAGGTGAGCGTCCCGTTGGTCGAGACCAGGAAACCCGGAGCCGGCGAGACGCTGGCCGGATCGGCCACGGTGGTGGCCGGGGTGCTGCTGAAGACGAGTTCGGGGTGGTCGAACACCAGCACGCCGATCGAGTCGCCTACGCCGATTCGGTAGGGCCCTGGCTCACCGATCAGCGCCTGCACCTGCGGCGAGATGCCGTCGGCCAGCGCCGCCCGCATGCGCGCATTCAGGTCGGGCGTGATTTCGGTGATCGCCCCGTCGGGCGGCAGATCGGTAGGCGAGACACTGCCATCGGCCCGGGGCGGGAGCGCGGGCGCCGTGGACTTGTCGTTGCGCGGCGAGCTGTAGCCCGGGACCACCGCACAGCCGGAGAGGATCGCAAGCGGAAGCAGCAGCCACGCCAGTAACACCGAAGACCTCAAATTCACCTCCAGAAGCGAAAAGAATTAATACTTTCGCAATCGTTACCGAATGTACTTCACATTTGTCGTGCCGTACCAGCCCTCTTCCGGGCTATCCCGATCGGTGGATGCGATTGCGAGCCAGACGGCAGCCTAGCGGAAAGCGTCGCTCTCGGCCGCGCGCTTCCAGGCCGCGGCGGCCTGTTCGCTGTCGCCACGCTCTTCGGCAAGGCGCGCCAGCGCCTGCCAGGCCTGCCGGTGCAGGACGGCGTCCTTCAGGCCCAGGCCAGCTTGCGTGAGCAATTGCTGTGCCTTGCCCCACAGCTGCCGCTTCAGGCACGCCATGCCAGCGAGGTACTGGAGATTGGGATCGCGCGGATCGTTGCGCTGCGCCGTCTCGATGCGCAGGAGCCAGTCGGTGTCGACCGAATCGAGCCCGGCCTCGAGCACCCGGATCAGCTTGACCCGCAGGCTGTCGTCAAGAGACAGCGAGCCGGCGGTCATGCCGTCCCACACCGGCAGCAGCCAGGCGCGGGCCAGCGACAGGTCGCCGCGCAGCAACACCTGTCGCTGCGCGGCATGCAGCGCCACCTCGGGCATTTCGCGCTCGGCGGGCTCGAGGCGCGACCATGCGCCACGCAATTGGGCAGGATCGTGCGCCTCGCTCAGCAGGTCGATCGCCAGGCCGCGCACGATGCTGTGCGCCGCCGCTTCGGAAAACGCGCGGTGCTTGGCCAGCAGGCGCGCGGTTTCCAGGGCTTCGAGCGTGCGGCCGTCCAGGCGCGCGGCCTTGAGCGACAGGCGCAGGGCGAGCGTGCGGCGCTGGGCGCCGTGCGGCAGTTCGTGCAGCCGCGCCAGCGCACCTTGGGCGTCGCGGTCGTGCAGCGCCCACCGCGCTGCGCGCAACTGGACGCCTTCGCGGGTCTCGAGGCTCAGGTCGCCATCGCCGCTTTCATTGAGTGCATGCTGCAGGTGCGCATCCCGCGCCGGCCGGTCCTGGAGGGCATGCGCGCTCTCGGCGCCCAGCAGATGCGACAGCACGCGCACCTGCCTGGCCAGCGGCAGACGCGCATCGAGTCCCGCGAGCATGCGTTCCTGCGCCAGCGCCGACTGCGCCGCCTTGGTGGCGCGCGAAAAGCGGCCGGCCAGCAACTGCGAGACCGCATCCAGCAGCGCGGCATACAGGGCGCGCTCCTTCTGCTGCATGCGCCATTGGCGCGCCTGCGCCGGCAGCGAGAACAACGCGGCCATGCCGCGCAGCGCAAAGTGCAGGACGACGAACAGCGCCAGCAGCAGCAGGAGCACCAGGTTGAGCGAGAGGTCGACCCGCCACGGCGGCCAGAACACCGTCACCGTGCCCTGGTTGCTGCCCGCGAACAACGCCACCGCGGCAGCGATGCCGAACAGCGCCAGGAGCCACAGTGCCGCGCGCATGCCCGGACCTCAGCGTCCGGCCGCAGCGGCCGACAGCGCCGTCAGCGTCGCGTTGATGTTCAGCGCCGGCGCGTCCTTGAGCTGCGACTGCAACTGCAGCAACAGGGTGGCCGCCTGCTGCGTGCGGCGCGAACGCGGATCGAAATAGCGGTTCAACGCCGTGGTGACGGCAGCCAGCTCGAAGCGGGCACTGTCGAGTTGCCGCGACAGCACCGACAGGCGCACGCCGAGCAACTTGAGCTTGAGGTTCTCGCGCAGGAAGAAGACCTGGTCGGGGGAGACCAGCACGGCCTCGGGCCGGTCGACCCGGCCGACCCGCACCAGCGCACGGATTTCCTGCTGGACGGCAGCCCACACGCGCTGCCACCAGTAGGCGTCGGCCGGCAGCGGGTCCGGCGCCCACAGGCTGGCACCGCCGGTCCGGGCGACGTCGTTGACGACCGGCAGGTCGTCGACCAGCCGGATCAGGTCGTCCAGCTTGTGCAGCGAATCAGTGGCGCCGCCGGCGGCGACGGCCTGGATCTGGTCGGCATCGCGGGCCAGCGCCCGCTGCAACGGGGCCAGGCGCGGCTGTCCCGCCCGCGCGACGCGCTGCTCGCTGGCCTTCAGGGCCGCCAGCAGCGGCTCGGCGTTGCCGGTGGTCTGGGCGCGCTGCATGCCCAGTTGCACGGCAGCCTCGATGTCGACCACCATGCTCTCGTCGTGCGAACGCGAGAGGTTCTGCATGAGCTCGTCGAGTTGCGCGCGCTGCAGGTTCAGCTCGGCGATGCGGCTTTCGTTGAGGGCGACCTTGGCTGCCGCGTCGCGCACGACTTCGCTGGCCTGCCGCGCCAGCGTGCGCGCCTCGGCCGCCTGCGCCAGGGCGTCGGCGCTCTGGCGGGCCAGTTGCTCCTGCATGCCGTTGACCTTCTGCCAGAGCGAGAAGGCCATCAGCAGCGCCACGACGGCGACGATCGCCACCACCGCCACCACGATGCGCATCGTCCCGGCTGCGCCGGGCTGCGGGGCATGCCCGGCGGCGGCCCGATCGCCGGGCACTGCCAGGGCTTCGTCGGTCGCGGGGGCAAGGCTCATTGCAAGGATTCTATCGACGCGGCCAGCGCCTCGATCGGCGGGTTCGACACCGCGACCCGCCCGAAACCCGCCGCCCGCGCCGCCTGCGCGATGCGCGGGTGGGTGCAGACCGCGGATGCAGCCGACCAGTCCGAGCCCGGCAGCACCAGGCCCAGGTTGGCCACGGCCTGCGAACTGCTCAGCAGCCAGATGCTGCCGTCGCGAGCCGCCGCCTGCGCGAGTGCGCCTTGCGCCGGGTCCCAGCGCGGCGCCACCCGGCGGTAGGCGGCCACGGTGTCGACAAGTCCACCCGCGGCGGCGACCTGTTGCGCCAGCCAGTCGCGCCCCGCTTCCTGGCCGTCGGCCTGGGCACCGCGCACGAGCAGCACCCGCGTGCCGGCGCCGACCTGTTCCCGCACCCGCACCCACAGCGCCTCCGAATCGAAGCGCTCGGCGTCGTCGCCCGGCGCATCGATGCGCTGCAGCGGCACGCCTGCATCGCGCAGGGCAGCAACGGTGCCCGGGCCGGTGGCCCAGCAGCGCACCCCGGCAGACGCAGCCAGGGCTTCGTCGCCGAGGAAATGCCGGGCGGCCGCGGCACTGACGAACATCCAGGCCTGGTAGCGCGCCGCCGCCGCACGGGCCGCGCGCAGCGCCGCGTCGTCCTGCAACGGCTCGATGCAGATCAGCGGCAGCCACTGCGCATCGAACCCGCGCGCGCGCAGGCCCTCCAACCAGCGTCCGGCCTCCTGCGACGGCCGCGTCACCAGCACCCGGCGTGCAGTGGCCACGGCGGTCACGCCGGCACGGCGGCGCCGCCCTCGCGCAAGGCGCGCGCGGCTTCCTGGCCCAGCGCCTGGGCCTGTTCCGGGGTCGACACTGGGGCGACGACCTGGACCTTCACCACGCCAGGCGCGCCGGAGGGATCGCCCCATGCGGCGTCCACCCGCAGCGCGCCGTCGTCCTGCCAGCGCGCATGGGCCGCAAGGGGCATCGAGCAACTGCCGCCCATGGCGCGGCTGACCGCACGCTCGGCGCCGGTGGCCAAGGTGTCGGCGGCACTGGCGAGCGGGGCGAGCGCCTGCAGCAGGTCGGCGCGGTCCGCACGCACCTCGATGCCCAGCGCACCCTGGCCGGCGGACGGCAGCATCACATCGGGCTCGAACACGGCCCGGATGCGATCTTCCAGGCCGAGCCGCTTGAGGCCGGCAGCGGCCAGCACGATCGCGGCATAGTGTCCCTCGTCGAGCTTGCGCAGGCGGGTGTCGAGGTTGCCGCGCAGCGGCTCGATGCGCAGGTCGGGTCGCAAGGCACGCAGCAGCACGGTGCGGCGCAGGCTGGACGTCCCGACCACCGCGCCGGCCGGCAGCGACGCCAGGCTGTCGTGATGCGGGCTGACCAACGCGTCGCGCGGGTCCTCGCGCGCCGGCACGCAGGCCAGGACGAAGCCGGCCGGCAGGTCCATCGGCACGTCCTTGAGCGAATGCACGGCCAGGTCGGCGCGGCCTTCTTCAAGAGCCAGTTCGAGTTCCTTCACGAACAGGCCCTTGCCGCCGACCTTGCTCAGCGTGCGGTCCAGGATCTGGTCGCCCCGGGTGGTCATGCCCAGCAGGGACACGGCATGGCCGCGCGCCTCGAGCAGGGACTGGACGTGTCGCGCCTGCCACAGGGCGAGCCGACTTTCGCGCGTGGCGATCACGAGAGGGGTCAAAGCGTGTCTCCGGCGCTCAGAAAAACAGCGCTCGATGCTAGCATGCTGCGTTGCAGCAACCCGCTGCCAATGCCCACCCGGACCGAGGAAAGAGCGACGTGAACAACACCAGGACCATGCCCTCCCCCGCGACCCGCAAGAAGAAGAGAACGGAGTCCGACGACGAAACCCTGGTGGCCGACATCCGGCTCCTGGGCCGCATCCTGGGCGACGTCATCCGCGAGCAGGAGGGCGACGCCACCTTCGACCTGGTCGAGAAGATCCGCATCCTTTCGGTGGCCTTTCGGCGCGACGCCGACCACTCGGCCGACCGCGCGCTCAAGAGCCTGCTCAAGGGGTTGAGTGCCGTGCAGACGGTACGGGTGATCCGCGCCTTCACCTACTTCAGCCATCTGGCCAACCTCGCCGAAGACCGGCACCAGATCCGCCGACGCACCCAGGCCGAGCGCGCCGGCGAGCCGGTCGAGAGCAGCCTGGCGGTAGCCCTGGCGCGCATCCGCAAGGCCGGCGTGTCCACAGCCGCCGTGGTCCAGACGCTCGCCGGCAGCTACGTCTCGCCGGTGCTCACCGCCCACCCGACCGAGGTGCAGCGCAAGAGCATCCTCGACGCCGAGCGCGGCATCAGCCAGTTGCTGGCCGCGCGGGACGACATCCTGCTGCGCCGGCGTGCCTGGGCCGCCCAGAGCGAAGGCAAAGCCGACGCGCTCACGCCGATCGAACTGGCGCAGAACGAGCAGCAACTGCGCATCCGCGTCACGCAGCTTTGGCAGACGAGGCTGCTGCGCTTCATCCGCCTGACGGTGGCCGACGAGATCGAGAACGCGCTGAGCTACTACGAAGCCACCTTCCTGCGCGAGATCCCGCACGTCTACGCCGACCTGGAGCAGGCGCTGGGCACGCAGAACGTGGCGTCGTTCCTGCGCATGGGCCAGTGGATCGGCGGCGACCGCGACGGCAATCCCAACGTGACGGCCGAGACGCTCGTCTACGCGATGCGGCGGCAGGCCGAAATGGTGCTGCGCTTCTACCTGACGGAGGTGCATTACCTGGGCGGCGAGCTGTCGCTGTCGGCCTCGCTGGTGGACATCACCTCCGAGATGCAGGCGCTGGCCGAGCGCTCGCCCGATACCAGCGAGCACCGCCGCGACGAGCCGTATCGCCGGGCACTCACCGGCATGTACGCCCGGCTGGCCGCGACATTGCAGGGCCTGACCGGCGGCCAGGCGGCCCGCCACGCGGTGGCGCCGCAGAACCCCTACATGCTTGCATCCGAATTCCTGGCCGACCTGCGCACCATCGAGGAATCGCTGCAGGAAAAGCATGGCGGCGCGCTGGTGGCGCACCGGCTCGCGCCGCTGATCCGCGCCGTGCAGGTGTTCGGCTTCCACCTGGCCACCGTCGACCTGCGGCAGAGCTCCGACAAGCACGAGGCGGTGCTGGCCGAGCTCCTGGCCAAGGCGCGGGTGGAGCCCGAATACGCCACGCTCGCGGAAGAAGCCAAGCAGACGCTGCTGCTGCGCCTGCTCGACGAGACCCGCCCGCTGCGCGTGCCCGACGCCGAGTACTCGCCGCTCGCGCGCAGCGAACTGGCCATCTTCACGGAGGCGCGCCGTGTCCGGGCGGCCTACGGCCAGGAGGCGATCCGGCACTACATCATCAGCCACACCGAGACGGTGAGCGACCTGCTGGAGGTGCTGGTGCTGCAGAAGGAGGTCGGCCTGATGCGCGGCACGCTCGACAGCGACGCGGTCTGCGACCTGATCGTGGTGCCGCTGTTCGAGACCATCGAGGACCTGCGCAACGCCGCGCCCATCGTGCGCGCCTTCTACGAATTGCCGGGCATCGCCGCGCTGGTGCGCCGCTCCGGCGGCGAGCAGGACGTGATGCTCGGCTATTCGGACAGCAACAAGGACGGCGGCATCTTCACCAGCAACTGGGAGCTCTACCGCACCGGCGGCGCACTGGTGCGGTTGTTCGACGAGATGGCGCGCGCCGCTCCCGACGGCCAGGCGGTGCGCCTGCGCATGTTCCATGGCCGCGGGGGCACGGTCGGGCGCGGCGGTGGCCCCAGCTACCAGGCCATCCTGGCGCAGCCGCCGGGTACGGTGCGCGGCCAGATCCGCCTGACCGAGCAAGGCGAGGTGATCGGCTCCAAGTACGCCAATCGCGAGATCGGCCGGCGCAACCTCGAGACGCTGGTCGCCGCCACGCTCGAGGCCACGCTGCTGCCGCCGACCAAGGCGGCGCCGGCCGAGTTCCTGTCGGCCGCCGACGACCTGTCCACCGCCAGCATGGCCGCCTACCGCGAACTGGTGTACGGCACGCCGGGCTTCGGCGACTACTTCTTCAGCGCCACGCCGATCCGCGAGATCGCGGAACTGAACATCGGCTCGCGTCCGGCGTCGCGCAACCCGAGCCACAAGATCGACGACCTGCGCGCCGTGCCCTGGAGCTTCAGCTGGGGCCAGTGCCGCCTCACGCTGCCGGGCTGGTACGGCTTCGGCTCCGGCGTCCAATCCTTCCTGGAAAGCGCCGGGACCGCTGCCGAGCGCAAGAGCCGAATCGCGCTGCTGCAGCGCATGTACGCGCAATGGCCGTTCTTCCGCACCCTGCTGTCCAACATGGACATGGTGCTGGCCAAGAGCGACCTGGCGCTGGCCTCGCGCTACGCCGAACTGGTCGAAGACCGCAAGCTGCGCAAGAAGGTGTTCTCGATGATCGATGCCGAATGGCACCGCACCTCGGAAGCGCTGACCCTGATCACCGGCGCGCGCCAGCGCCTGGAGGGCAACCTGGACATGCAGCGCTCGGTGCGCCATCGCTTTCCGTACATCGACCCGCTGCATCACCTGCAGGTCGAGCTGATGCGGCGCTACCGCGCAGGCGACGGCGGCGAGCGCCTGCAGCGCGGCATCCTGCTGTCCATCAACGGGGTGGCGGCGGGGCTGCGCAACACCGGCTGAAAGCGGGCCGGCGCCGGCAACCGGCGCGCGGCCTCAGGCGCGCCGGCCGATGCCGACGTACTCGACGCCGGCCGCGCGCATGTTCCACGGCTCGTAGAGGTTGCGGCCGTCGAAGATCAGCGGCGTCTTCATCAGCGCCTTCAGGCGGTCGAGCTGCGGACTCTTGTAGGCCTTCCATTCGGTCACGATGACCAGGGCGTCCGCCCCCTCGAGCGCCTGCAGAGGATTGCTGGCGTAGTGGATGCCCGCCAGCAACTGCGGCGCGTCGGCGAAGTCGAGGGCCAGCACGCGCCGCGCCTCCGTGACCGCCACCGGGTCGTGCGCGACGACGCGGGCGCCGGCGCGCAGCAGCGCGCCGATCAGCACCCGGCTGGGCGCCTCGCGCATGTCGTCCGTATTGGGCTTGAACGACAGGCCCCACAACGCCAGGCGCCGGCCGGTGAGGTCGCGCCCGAAACGCTGGAAGATCTTCTCGAGCAGCACCTGCTTCTGCTCGTCGTTCACCGCCTCCACCGCCTCCAGCACGCGCAGGCGCTGGCCCTGCTCCTGGGCCGTGTGCGTCAGCGCCTGCACGTCCTTGGGAAAGCAGCTGCCGCCATAGCCGGTGCCGGCGTAGAGGAAGTTGTAGCCGATGCGCGGATCCGAGCCGATGCCCTGGCGCACCAGCTCGATGTCGGCACCGACGCGGTCGGCCAGGTTGGCCAGCTCGTTCATGAAGCTGATGCGCGTGGCGAGCATGGCGTTGGCCGCGTACTTGGTGAACTCGGCCGAGCGCAGGTCCATCACACGCATGCGCTCGTGGTTGCGGTTGAACGGCGCATACAGCTTGCGCATGACCGACAGCGCCTCCTGCCCGGCGTCGTCCTCGCCCACGCCCAGGACGATGCGGTCGGGGCGCATGAAGTCGTCCACCGCCGCGCCTTCCTTGAGGAACTCGGGGTTGCTCACCACCGCGAAGCGCTGTTCGTCCATGCCACGCGCGGCCAGTGCCTCGCGGATCACGGCGGCTACCTTGTCGGAGGTGCCGACCGGCACGGTCGACTTGTCCACCACCACCTTGAAGCCGGTCATGTGGCGGCCGATGTTGCGCGCCGCCTCCAGCACGTAGTGCAGATCGGCGCTGCCGTCCTCGTCGGCGGGCGTGCCCACCGCGATGAACTGCACGTCGCCGTGCGCGACCGCCGCCGCGACGTCGGTGGAAAACACCAGCCGCTCGGCAGCGATGTTCGCCTGCACCAGTTCGGCCAGGCCGGGCTCGTAGATCGGCACCTCGCCGCGCTTGAGCATCTCGATCTTGGCCGGATCGATGTCCAGGCAGAAGACATGGTTGCCCAGGTCTGCCAGGCAGGTTCCGGTGACCAGGCCGACATAGCCGGTGCCGATGATGGTGATGTTCATGTCGCGGACCGTGTGGAGCGTTGGCTCAGGCGGCTGCGCCGCCGGTGGAAAGCAGTTGGTCGAAATATGCCACCGTCCGACCGAGCCCGGCGTCGAGCTGGGTCAGCGGCTCCCAGCCGCCCAGGTGCTCGCGCGCCATCGAGATGTCGGGGCGGCGTTGCCGGGGGTCGTCGGCGGGCAGCGGCATGTGCACCAGCTTGCTGCGCGATCCTGTCAGTTCGATGACCTTGCGCGCCAGCTCGAGCATGGAAAACTCGCCCGGGTTGCCGATGTTGATCGGGCCGGTGATCTCGTCGCCGGTGGCCATAAGGCGCAGCATCGCCTCGACCAGGTCGTCCACGAAGCAGAAGCTGCGCGTCTGGCTGCCGTCGCCGTAGATGGTGATGTCCTGTCCGCGCAGCGCCTGCACGATGAAGTTCGACACCACGCGCCCGTCGTTGACGTGCATGCGCGGCCCGTACGTGTTGAAGATGCGCGCCACCTTGATGCGCAGCCGGTGCTGTCGGTGGTAGTCGAAGAACAGCGTCTCTGCGCAGCGCTTGCCCTCGTCATAGCAGCTGCGGATGCCGATGGGGTTGACGCGGCCCCAGTAGCTCTCGATCTGCGGGTGGATCTCCGGGTCGCCGTACACCTCGCTGGTGGAGGCCTGCAGGATCTTGGCGCGCACGCGCTTGGCCAGCCCCAGCATGTTGATCGCGCCGTGCACGCTGGTCTTGGTGGTCTGCACCGGATCGTGCTGGTAGTGGATCGGCGAGGCCGGGCAGGCCAGGTTGAAGATCTCGTCGACCTCCACGTACAGCGGGAAGGTCACGTCATGGCGCATCAGCTCGAACTGCGGATGGCCGAGCAGATGCTCCACGTTGCGCCGCGTGCCGGTGAAGAAGTTGTCCACGCACAGGACGTCGTGGCCCGCGGCGATGAGCCGTTCGCACAGGTGGCTGCCCAGGAAGCCGGCGCCGCCGGTCACCAGGATGCGTTTGGACGGGTTGTATTGGCGCATCAGGAGTTCGCTTGCAGTTTGGTGGAAGAAGGCTCCGGCCCTGGTCGGGCCGGGGTGGCGGGCGGTGGCGGCAGCTGCCGGGACATCTCCCACAGCTTGGCGTCCACCAGCATGCGGAACCACAGCGCCTGGAAGAAGGCGAAGTAGAAGCCCGGGCGGCCGTCGAGGAAGCCGCCGCGCAGCAGGTAGCGATAGATGAAGTAGGCGAACGCGCGCACGCCGATGGGCAGCCGGTAGTAGATCTGCTTGATGAAGCGGGTGCGCTCGCGTGCGTCGCCCAGCAGACGGGGCTGGAGCACGTCGGCGCCGGGCGCCTGGGCGGGCTGCGACTTCTCGCGCGCCTCGGCGTCGCTCCAGCGGTTGTGGCTGGTCACCCAGTTGCTCAGCGATTGCGCGTTCTTGTCGTGCATGTAGCCGGCCAGACGGCCGACCCGGCCCTGCGCGGCCGGCGCGATGAAGTGCTGGTCGTACAGGCGCGCCTCGCAGCGGCCCACCCCGCTGCGGAAAAGGCGCAGGTGCCACGGATTGACGCCGGAGAAGCGCAGCATGCGTCCCATGAAGTAGTCGCGCCGGCGCAGCATGTACGCGTCGTGCGTGGCAGCGCCGTCGAGCAGTGCGCGGATCTCGCGCACCGCCTGGTCGTCGAGCACCTCGTCCGCGTCCAGGTGCAACTGCCAGCGGTAGCGGTCCTCGACCTGCGCGATGGCCCAGTTGCGCTGGTCGCTGTAGTTGGAAAAGGGGTGCTGCGCGACGGTGCAGCCCATCTCCAGCAGGATGCGATCGGTCCCGTCGGTCGAGCCCGAGTCGACCGCGTACACGTGCGGGCTGACCCGCAGCGCGGCGGCCGCCGTCTCGCGGATGATGCCGGCGGAGTTGAAGGTCAGCAGCACCACCACGCAGGGCGGGTCGCCGGCGGGCGGGTCGGCGGGCACGTCGGCGGGATGTGGCGAGTTCATCGATCGGTCCGCGGCGTGCGCCGGCGTGGGCGGATGGGGCGGGCGGGATTGCCCGAGTACACGGTCCAGGGCGCCAGTTCGCCGAATGCCACGGCGCGCGCGCCGAGCACCACGCCTTCTCCGATCTGGGCCCCGGGGCCGACGAAGGCCTCGGCCGCGATCCAGGCCCGGGCGCCGATACGGATCGGCCGTGCAACCAGCTGGAACTCCGGCGAATCGCTGTCGTGCGTGCCGGCGCACAGGTGTGCGCCCTGCGACACCAGCACGTCTGCGCCCACCTCGATCGGGCCCATGCTGTAGACGTTGACCTGCGGGCCGATGACCGCCCGCGGCCCGAGGTGCAGATTGGCGGGCAGCCAGACGCGGGCGCTGGCGCGCACGTCGCTGCCGGGCTCCATCCGGGCGCCGAAGCAGCGCAGCAGGAACCGTCGCCAGGGCGCCAGCTGGCGCGGCGTCCAGGACGCGCCGATGCCCCAGACCAGCGTCCAGGCGACCCGCGTCAGGCGGTTGGCGAGGGAAAAGCTCGGACCGCCCTCCGAAGGCGCCGATTCGCGGGCATCAAGGATCGTCACAGGTTCGCTGCAAATGTGAAACTGAATGAGACGAACCAAGCGTCTCGCAGTGCAGCAATTCTGTCAACACAATTTCTTACATACGCCGTTCGGCATGGGCTCCGGCCGACCCGGCCGCCGCCGAATCAGGCGCTCAGCAGTTCGCCGATGGGCTGCAGGTCCTCGACCCGGTCGCACACGGCCTTGACGACCATCAGCAGCGGCACGCCCAGCAGCAGCCCCCAGATGCCCCACAGCCAGCCCCAGAAGATGACCGCCACGAACACCGCCACCGGGTTCATGCGGCCGGCCCGGCTGGTCAGCCACGGCGTCAGCAGATTGCCGACGATGGTATGCACGAGCAGCGAGGCCCCGCCGATGGCCAGCGCCATCTGGATGCTGTTGAACTGCAGAAAGGCGACCAGCGCCGCCGCCACCATCACGATGAGCGAGCCGACATAGGGAATCAGGTTGGTCACCGCCGCCAGGATGCCCCACACCGCCGCGTTCTCAAGCCCCAGCGCCCAGAACGCCACGCCGGTGGTCACGCCGACCACGGCGCTGGTGAAGATCTGCACCAGCAGGTAGCGCTCGATCTGGCGGGTGATGTCGTCCAGCATCTTGACCGTCACCTTCTTGCTCTGCAGGCTGGGCCCGGCCATGCGCACCAGCTTGCGGCGGAAGGTGTCGCCGGCACACAACGCGAAGTAGGTCAGGAAAGCGATTAGCGTGAGCTGTCCCGTCGCCGTCACCAGCCCGAGCGTGCCGCTGACCAGGTAGTCGCGGATGTTGAAGGCCGGCCGCTCCACCACCACCCGCGTCACGCCGCGCGGCGTCAGCGCCGGGCTGCGGCCGTCCTGCGCGGCCTGCTCGAGCTGGCTGGCGGCTTTCTGTACCGTGTCCAGGGTGCTGGGCCGGGTCGACTTGGTGCGCAGTGCCAGGCGCAGCTTCTGCGCCGCGGCCGGCAATGCATCCACCAGTTCGGCGGCACTGTCGGAGAGCGAGTAGCCGGTCCACCCGAACGCACCGCCGAGCCCGAGCAGGATGACGCCGGCCCCCAGCCAGCGCGGCGCGTGCCATCGTTCGAGCCAGTCCACGGCCGGCGCCAGCGCATAGGTCAGCAGCAGGCTGAGCATCAGCGGAATGAAGACGGCGGACGCCCAGCGCAGCGTGAACACGCCAGCCAGCACGGCCAGGAACACCAGCGCCGCGCTGCGCACGTCCACCGGCATGTGCACGACGACCGGACCACGCTGACGGGGGCTGCCCGGCTGCGGCTCTGCCGCCGGCGCGGCACGGTCGCCGCCTTCCGGCATCGGGGCCGAGGCCGGGGCCGGCAGGGTTACCAGCGCCGGTGGCGGCCGCTCGTCATCCGGCCGTGCGTCGTCTTCCGGGTCGCGGGCCATCAGCGTTCCTTGAGCACGTCGCGCACGGCCGGCAACTGCCGGCGCGACACCAGCACCGGCTCGGCGATGCCGTGCAGCCGCAACACCCAGCCTTCGCCGTCGCCGGCGTCGTCCTGCCGCTCCAGCGCACGGATCGCCTCACGCGCCACCAGCGCGTTGCGGTGCACCCGCACGAACCGGCGCGGGTAGCGCTCCTCGAAATCGCTCAGGGCGCCGTCGAGGATGTGGCTGCGCAGCGCCGTGCGCACCGTCAGGTACTTCAGCTCGGACTTGAGGTAGATCACCTCCGACAGCGGCACCCGTTCGGCCCGCCCGCGATCCTGGATCAGCAGGTGCTCCTGGCCCTCCTGCGCCGGTTCGGCGCGGCGGGCGGCAAGCAGGCGCTGCGCCTTAAGCAGGGCCTGCTGCAGCCGCTCGGCGCGCACCGGCTTGGTCAGGTAGTCGGCCGCTTCCACCTCGAAGGCGGCCAAGGCGTGCTCGGCATGCGCCGTGACGAACACCACCGCCGGCGGATGCGCCAGCAGACGCAGCGCGCGCGACAGCTCCAGCCCGTCCAGGCCAGGCATGCCGATGTCCAGCAGGACGACGTCGAAGCCGCCGCCGTGCAGCGCATGCAAGGCCTCGTGCCCGTTGGCGGCCTCGCCCATCACGGCCGTAGCGGGCTCGCCGAAGTCGCCCAGCAAGGTGCGCAGCCTGGCGCGGGCCAGCGACTCGTCGTCGACGATCAGAACGCGTAGTGGTTGGCTCATGGCTTGACGTGCGGTGATGGTTGGCGGGCCGGACGGCATCACCCGCCCGCCGGTGCCGGGATGTCGATGCGCACCCGGTAGTGCCCCTGATCCGGGCCGGCGCGAAACTGCGCCTGCACGTCGTGCAGCAGCCGCAGCCGGTCGCGCACATTGGCCAGCGCGATGCCATGGCCGCGCGGCACCGGCCGGTCGGCCCACACCAGCGGCGCCAGCGTGTTCGTGACCTCGATCACCACCCGCGAGCCACGCCGCTCCGTGCGCACGCGCAGGCGGCCGCCTTGCGGGTTGGGTTCCACGCCGTGTTTGACCGCGTTCTCCACCAGCGGCTGCAGCAGCAGCGGCGGCACCCGCGCGCTGCCGGCGGCGATGTCCAGGTCCCAGCGCACCTGCAGCCGCTCGCCGAAGCGCACCTGCTCGATGGCCAGGTAGCGCTCGGCCAGGCCGATCTCGTCGGCCAGCGTGACCGACTCGCGCGGATCCGCCAGCGCCTGGCGGAACAGCTCGCTCAGGTCTTCCAGCAAGGTCTCGGCCTTGGCCGGCTCCTCGCGCACCAGCGCGATGGCGCTATTGAGGGTGTTGAACAGGAAATGAGGGCGGATGCGCGACTGCAGGTCCTCCAGCCGCGCCGCCGTGTCGGCCGGCATGTGGCTGCGCGCACGCAGCGCGAGCCAGGCCATGGCGACCAGCGCGAACATCACGCCGGCCAGGGTGCTGGCGAGCCAGGGGGCGTTGCCGACGGCGCCGGTCAGGCGCAGCATGCCGCAGCCGTACAGGCCGGCAACAGCCCCCAGCCCGGCACCAGCCGCCTGCTGCCAGACCGGACGCCAGGCCGGCATGCGGCGGCGCAACCCGCACAGCGCCACCAGCCACAACAAGGTGGCCGGCAACGCACCGCCGGTCAGCATGGCCAGCAAGCCCAGCCATTCGGCCAGTCCGCCCGCCCAGAACAGCGCCAGCACTGCCAGCATGGCCTCGACGAAAAGCACGGCGCGCAGCACCACGCCGACCTGGCAAACGTCATAGGCCGCGCCCGGCACGGCCGGTTGTGCCTGCGGCAGCTTGCCCGAAGTGGCCTTGGCGGGACGTATGGCCGATAAAATCGACAGGTTGCGCATCTACAAATGAAAGGGGTGGCGCCGCCTGCTTCCCGTCCGCCGGCCTCATGAAGTCTCATGGCGCGGCGGCCGAGCCGGTGCGGCGGCCCATTATTGCCTCCCATGTCCCAAAACCAACTCGACAAGAAGTCCGAAGCCTGGTCCGCCCTCTTCTCCGAACCGATGAGCGAGCTGGTCCAGCGCTACACCGCGAGCGTGTTCTTCGACAAGCGCCTGGCGCTGGCCGACATCGAAGGCTCGCTGGCGCATGCCGGCATGCTGGCCGCGCGCAACATCATCGGCGCACAGGACCTGGCCGAGATCCAGCGCGGCATGAAACAGATCCGCGAGGAGATCGAGTCCGGCGCCTTCGAGTGGAAGCTCGCCCTGGAAGACGTGCACCTGAACATCGAGGCGCGCCTGACGCAGCTGGTGGGCGACGCCGGCAAGCGCCTGCACACCGGCCGCAGCCGCAACGACCAGGTGGCCACCGACGTGCGGCTGTGGCTGCGCGGCGAGATCGATCTGATCGGCGCCCTGCTGGTCGACCTGCAAAAGGCGCTGGTGGACATCGCCGAGAAGAATGCCGACGCCATCCTGCCCGGCTTCACGCACCTGCAGGTGGCGCAGCCGGTGAGCTTCGGCCACCACATGCTGGCCTACGTGGAGATGTTCAGCCGCGACGCCGAACGCATGCAGGAAGTGCGCGCCCGGGTCAACCGCCTGCCGCTGGGCGCCGCCGCGCTGGCCGGCACCAGCTACCCGCTCGACCGCGAAATGGTCGCGCGCACGCTCGGGATGGACGGCGTCTGCCAGAACAGCCTGGACGCGGTGAGCGACCGCGACTTCGCCATCGAGTTCACCGCGGCCGCCTCCATCGCCATGGTGCACGTCAGCCGCCTGAGCGAGGAACTGGTGCTGTGGATGAGCCAGAGCTTCGGCTTCATCGACATCGCCGACCGGTTCTGCACCGGCTCGTCGATCATGCCGCAGAAGAAGAACCCGGACGTGCCGGAACTGGCGCGCGGCAAGACCGGCCGCGTGGTCGGGCACCTCATGGGCCTGATCACCCTGATGAAGGGCCAGCCCCTGGCCTACAACAAGGACAACCAGGAAGACAAGGAGCCGCTGTTCGACACCGTCGACACGCTCAAGGACACGCTGCGCATCTTCGCCGAGATGGTCGGCGGCATCACGGTCAAGCCCGAGGCCATGGAGAAGGCCGCCCTGCGCGGCTACGCCACCGCCACCGACCTGGCCGACTACCTGGTCAAGAAGGGCCTGCCGTTCCGTGACGCGCACGAAACGGTGGCGCATGCCGTGAAGGCCGCCATATCGCACCAGGTCGACCTGTCCGAGCTGCCGCTGGCCGTGCTGCAGCAGTTCAACCCGAACATCGGCAAGGACGTCTACGACGTGCTGAGCCTGCGCGGTTCGCTCAACGCCCGCAGCACGCTGGGCGGCACCGCACCGGCGCAGGTGCGGGCGCAGATCGCCCGCCATCGCACGCGCCTGGGATGACGCCGGCGCTGGTGCAACGCACAATGGCCTGATCCCCACCCGCCATCGCCACCTGCGCCTGCCGCCCCCATGCTGGTTCTGCACCACCCCACCGGCAACGCGAACACGCGTGCCGCGGCGCTCGGCCTGGCCGCCAGCGGCCACCTGAGCGCCTTCCATACGTGCATCGCCGCCTTTCCCGGCGACTGGCTCGACCAGCTGGCGCAGCTGCCCGGCCTGGGCGAGCTGCAGCGGCGCCGCTTCGACCCCGCGCTGCGCGAGCACACCCGCCTGTGGCCCTGGCGCGAGATGGGCCGGCTGCTGGCCTCTAAGGCCCGGCTGCGCCGGCTCACCGCACATGAGAGCGGCCTGTTCTCCGTCGACGCGGTCTACCGCAGCCTGGACCGGCGGGTCGCCAGCACCTTGCATCGGCGCGGCCGCGACGGCCAGCCGCCGCAAGCCGTCTACGGCTACGACGATGGCGCCTACGCATCCTTTCAAGCCGCCCGCCGGCTGGGCATGGCCTGCGTGTACGACCTGCCCACCGGCTACTGGCGCGCCGCGCGGCGCCTGCTCGAGCCCGAGCTGGCGCGCTGGCCCGAATGGGGCTCGACCATGATCGGCTTTCTCGATTCGCCGCAGAAGCTCGCCCGCAAGGACGAAGAACTGCGCATGGCCGACCGCATCCTCGTCGCCAGCAGCTTCACCCGCAGGACGCTGGACGACTTTCCCGGCCCGCTGGCGCCGATCGAAGTCGTTCCCTACGGCTTTCCGCCGGTCACCGGCCAGCGCCACTACCGCGACATCGGCAGCGGGCCGGTCAAGCTGCTTTTCGTGGGAAACCTGTCGCAGGGCAAGGGCGTGGCCGACCTGTTCGCCGCGGTCGAGGCCTTCGGCCCGCGCTTCGAGCTGACGGTGGTGGGCCGCCGTCCGGTGCACGACAACGCGGCGCTCAACGCGGCGCTGGCGCGCCATCGCTGGATTCCCGGCCTGCCCCATCCAGAGGTGCTGGCCCTGATGCGCGAACACGACGTGTTCGTCTTCCCATCGCTGTTCGACGGCTTCGGCATGGTGATCTCCGAGGCCATGTCGCAGGGCACGCCGGTCATCACCACCGAGCGCACGGTCGGCCTCGACCTGATCGAGCACGGCCGCAACGGCTGGATCTGCGAGGCGGCGAACACGGCCGCGCTGCAGGCCGCGCTCGAGCAGGTCCTGTTGCGCCCGCAGGCCATCGCCGAATGCGGCGCCGCAGCCATGGAAAGCGCCCGGCGCCGGCCGTGGCCGGTGTACGGGCAGGAGCTGGCGCAGGCGGTGCAGCGCGCGCTGGACGAACGGCAACGCCCGGCCTGACAGGCATGGGCGTAAGCGCGCGGGCGGCTTCAGCCCCGATTAAGCGGCTGCAGGACAATCGACGATCCACCATTCCCGCCGTGCGTTCCCGCAGGCATTTCCGACGACCGCCACCGACCCATGCGCCTGCTGCTCGTTGAAGACGATCCCATGATCGGCGAAGCACTGCTCGACCTGCTGCGCGCCGAACACTACGCCGTGGACTGGGTCCGCGACGGAGCCATGGCCGACACCGCCCTGCGCACGCAGCACTACGACGTCGTGCTGCTCGATCTCGGCCTGCCCAAGCGCGACGGCATCGAAGTGCTGCAGGCGCTGCGTGCCCGCCGCGACCGCACGCCGGTGCTGGTCGCCACGGCGCGCGATGCCGTCGCCGACCGTGTGGCGGGCCTGGACGCCGGTGCTGACGACTATGTCGTCAAACCCTACGACACGAGCGAGCTGCTGGCGCGGATCCGGGCCCTGGTGCGGCGCGGCGCCGGCGTGGCCGAACCGGTCTTCTCGCACCAGGGCGTCACGCTCAACCCCGCCACCCGCGAGGCCACGCTCGACGGCCAGCCGGTGCCGCTGTCGGCCAAGGAATGGGCCGTGCTCGAGCCGCTGATCGCCCGCCCGGGCGTGGTGCTGTCGCGCGCGCAGCTCGAGGAAAAGCTGTACGGCTGGAAGGACGACATCAGCAGCAACGCCATCGAGGTCTACATCCATGGCCTGCGCAAGAAGCTCGGCAGCGGCTTCATCCAGACCGTGCGCGGCCTGGGCTACCTGGTGCCCCGCGAATGAGCGGCCAGGTCAAAGGGTTTTCGCTGCGCCGGCGCCTGCTCGGCTTCGTGCTGGCGTCCATCCTGCTCGCGACCACCGTGCTGGGCATTACCGCCTACCGCAGCGCGCTGCGCGACGCCGACGCCCTGTTCGACCTGCACCTGCAGCAGATGGCCCACTCGCTGCGCGGCACGCTGCCGCTGGGGCCGGGCATCGACTCCAGCGACGACGGGCGCGAGGGCTACGACCTGTTCATCCAGATCTGGGGGCCGGACGGCACGCAGGTGTTCCGTTCGGCGCGCTCGGCCCTGCCGCCGCAGGCGGTGCTCGGCTTCTCCGACGCGACGGTCAACGGCCGGCGCTTTCGCCTCTACTCGCTGCAGACGCCGGTGCAGACGGTGCAGATCGCGCAGGACCTGGACGCACGCGAAGTGCGCGCCCGCGGCCTGGCCCTGCGCGCGACCATCCCGATGGCGCTGATCGCGCCGCTGCTGATGCTGGCCGTGGGCTGGATCATCACCCGCTCGCTGGCGCCGGTCGATCGCATGCGGCGCAACGTCGCGCAGCGCGCCGACGACGACCTGTCGCCGCTGCCCCGCGAGGGCCTGCCGGACGAGGTCCAGCCGCTGGTGCGCGAACTGAACCTCCTGTTCGGCCGCGTGCAGGCGGCCTTCGCCGCGCAGAAGAACTTCGTCGCCGACGCCGCCCACGAACTGCGCTCGCCGCTGACCGCGCTCAAGCTGCAGGCCGAGGCACTGCGCCGCGCCGACGACCCGGCCAGCCGCGAGGCCGCCGTGGCGCGCCTGCAAGGTGGCATCGAGCGGGCCATTCACCTCGTGGCGCAGTTGCTGTTGCTCGCACGCCAGGAATCCGGCGAGGCGGCCGCCAACGCCCTGGCGGCGCCGGTGGCGCTGGACGATGTGCTGGCGCAGTGCGTGGCGGCTTCGCTCACGCAGGCGCAGGCGCGTCGCATCGACCTGGGCGTGACCGCCACCACGCCGGCCAGCGTGCGCGCAGACGGCGCCGCGCTGCGCGTCATGCTCGGCAACCTGATCGACAACGCCATCAAGTACGCGCCCGAAGGCGGTCGCGTGGACGTGTCGCTGCAGCTGGAAGACGGCGCGCCGGTGCTGCGCGTTCAGGACGACGGTCCGGGCATACCTGCCGGCGAGCGGGAACGCGCCTTCGACCGCTTCTACCGCCTGGCCGGCAGTGCGTCCGAGGGCAGCGGGCTGGGCCTGGCCATCGTGCGTGCCATCGCCGAGCGCCAGGGGGCCGACGTGCAACTGGGCGAGGCGCCCGAGCTCGGCGGCCTGTGCGTCACCGTGCGCTTCGGCGCCGGCGCCATGACCCCGAGAGCAACGGCGGATTAAGTCCTGTCTAAGGACCGGCCCGCACCATTCGGGCCGTTCCCTTCACACATAGGACTTAGCCATGCGACTCGATTCCCTGACTCCCTCGCGACTCGCCGTCGCGCTCCTGGCTGCCGGTGTCATCGGCGGCGCCGGCGTGTCCGCGCTCGACATGCGGCTGGCCCATGCCGACACCGTGCCCACGGCCACCGCGACCACCACCACCGGCGTCCCGGTCGCCCTGCCGGACTTCTCGCAGATCACCCGCCAGGCCGGCCCGGCGGTGGTGAACATCAGCGTGGTGGGCAAGGCGCACGACCGCCGCGCCGCCATGGACCAGGACGACGGCGACGACGAAGACGGCCCGTTCGCCGGCGACCCGTTTGCGCAGTACTTCTTCCGCCACTTCGGCGGTGCGCCGAACATGCCGCAGCAGCGCCGCGGCGGCTCGGCGCCGGTGATGCGCGGCCAGGGCTCGGGCTTCATCGTCAGCCCGGACGGCATCATCATGACCAACGCGCACGTCGTGCAGGACGCCAAGGACGTGACGGTCAAGCTGACCGACCGGCGCGAGTTCAAGGCCAAGGTGCTGGGCTCGGACCCCAAGACCGACATTGCCGTGCTCAAGGTCGACGCCAAGGACCTGCCGGTGGTCAAGTTCGGCAGCGACGACAAGCTGAGCGTGGGCGAATGGGTGCTGGCCATCGGCTCTCCGTTCGGCTTCGAGAACACGGTCACCGCCGGCGTGGTGAGCGCCAAGGGCCGCTCGCTGCCGGACGACAGCGCCGTGCCGTTCATCCAGACCGACGTGGCCGTCAACCCGGGCAACTCGGGCGGCCCGCTGTTCAACACGCGCGGCGAGGTGGTGGGCATCAACTCGCAGATCTACAGCCGCACCGGCGGATACCAGGGCGTGTCCTTTGCCATCCCGATCGACCTGGCGAACAAGATCAAGGACAAGATCGTGGCCCACGGCAAGGTCGAACACGCCAAGCTGGGCATCGTGGTGCAGGAGGTCAACCAGACGCTGGCCGATTCGTTCAAGCTGCCGCGCCCCGAGGGTGCGCTGGTGGCCAGCGTCGAGAAGGGCGGCCCGGCCGACGAGGCCGGCCTGCAGACCGGCGACGTGATCCTCAAGCTGGACGACAAGCCGGTGGGTTCGTCCGGCGACCTGCCTGCCGCCATCAGCCTGTCCTCGCCTGGCGACAAGGTGGCCCTGCAGGTCTGGCGCGACGGCGGCGCCAAGACCATCACGGCGCGCCTGGGCAATGCCGATGCCAAGGGCGAGCAGGTGGCCAAGGCCGGCGCCGAAGACGGGCAAGGCCGGCTGGGCCTGGCGCTGCGGCCGCTGCAGCCGAATGAGCGCCGCGAGGCCGGCATCCAGGCGGGCCTGCTCGTCGAGGACGTGGACGGTGCAGCCGCCATGGCCGGCATCGAGCCGGGCGACCTGCTGCTGGCGGTCAACGGCACGCCGGTCAAGAGCGTGGCGCAGGTGCGCGAGGTGGTGGCCCACTCGGACAAGTCGGTGGCACTGCTGGTGCAGCGCGGCGATGCCAAGATCTTCGTGCCGGTGCGCATCGGCTGAGACAGCACCGGCCGGTTTCGCGAAACGGGTGCGATGGCGCAAACTGCGCCGTCGCACCCTTTTTTCAAGCTCCGTGGGAGACCTGCCCGATGTGCCGCAGCATCAAGACCCTCTACAACTTCGAGCCACCCGCCACCGACGAGGAAGTGCGTGCCGCCGCGCTGCAGTTCGTGCGCAAGCTCAGCGGGTTCAACGCGCCCTCCAAGGCCAATGCCGCCGCATTCGAGCTGGCGATCGAGCAGATCAGCGCCAGCGCGCGGCAACTGATCGATTCGCTGGTGACCCACGCCGAGCCGCGCGACCGCGACGAGGAAGCGGCGCGGGCGCGGGCGCGCAACGCCGAACGCCACGGCCACCTGCCGCACGGCGGGCACTGAGCGGCGGCCGGCTCAGGCCGCCGGCGCCTCGCTGCCGAGGTAGGCCTTCGCCAGCGCATCGTTCGCCGCGATCTCTTGCGCGCTGCCCTCGGCCACGATGCGGCCGCCCTCGATGACGTAGGCACGATCGGCCAGCGCCAGCGCCAGGCCGGCCATCTGGTCGACCAGCAGGATCGTCATGCCTTGCGCGCGCAGCGCGTCGAGCGCGGCGAACAGCTCGGCGATGATCTTCGGCGCCAACCCCAGCGAAGGCTCGTCCAGCAGCAGGATGCGCGGCTGCGCCATCAGGCCGCGCGCAATCGCCAGCATCTGCTGCTCGCCGCCCGACAGCAGGCCGGCGCGGTGATGGCGCCGCTCGGCCAGGCGCGGAAATCGCTCCAGCATCTCGCGCGCCCTCGCCTCGCGGCCTTGCGGCGACGCGAAGGCGCCGAGCCGGATGTTGTCCATCACGCTCAGCTCCGGAAACACCTGGCGCCCTTCGGGCACCAGCACGAGCCCGTGCGTGACGATGCGCTCGGCGGACATCCGGGTCAGGTCCTTGCCTTCGAGATGGATCCCGCCCCGTACCGGGCGATGCAGGCCGGCCAGCGAACGCATCAGGGTCGACTTCCCACTGCCGTTGGCCCCCAGCAAGGCCACCACCTGGCCGCGCCGCACTTGCAGGTCGATGCCGTGCAGCACCGGCTCGGCGCCGTAGCCGGTCACCAGCGCGCCGACGCCCAGCATCTCGGCGGCGCCGCCGGACGACGCGCGGGCGGCAGCCGGCGCCGCCTGGCCGGCCAGCGCCTCGCCCAGGTAGGCCTGGCGCACACGCGGGTCGGCCTGCACCTCGACGGGCGTGCCGGCGGCCAGGTGCTGCCCGGCATCGAGCACGACCACCTGCCGCGAAATGCCCATCACAAGTTCCATGTCGTGCTCGACCACCAGCACGCCGATTCCGGCATCGGCAATGCGCTGGAGCAGCTCGCCCAGGCGCGCCTTGTCCTCGCGCGACAGACCGGCAGCCGGTTCGTCGAGCAGCAGCACTTGCGGACCGGTGGCCAGCGCGCGGGCGATCTCGACCAGGCGCCGGTCCACGTGCGGCAGGTCGGCCGCGGGCATGTCGAGTGCGCCGCGGTAGCCGCAGAACGCCAGCAGTGCCCGCGCCCGCTGGCGCACCGCGGCTGCGCCGAACGGCCCCCTGCCGAACAACGGCCCGAGCGCGCCGCGGCTGGCCGCGAGCGCCACGTTGTCCTCCACGCCCAGGCTGGCGAACAACTGCGAGCTTTGATAGGTGCGCGCCACGCCGTGGCGCGCGATGTCATGGGCCGCCAGCCCCTGCAGGGCATGCGGCCCCAGCCGGAAGGCGCCGGCCGTAGGCTTGTAGAAGCCGCTGAGCATGTTCAGCGCCGTGGTCTTGCCGGCGCCGTTGGGCCCGATCAGGCTGGTGATGGCGCCGGCCGGCGCGGCAAAGCCCAGACCGCTGACCGCTCGCACGCCGCCGAAATCCATGGTGAGACCTTGCGCGGACAGCGCAGCCCCGGTCGCGCGCGCCAGCCATGGCGCCGCATCGGCCGGTGCGGCGGCGCACGGCGCCACGTCGTACGCGCGGCGCGGTGCGCGGCGGCGCAGCCGGTTCAGCAGGCCGACCGCGCCGTCGGGCGTGGCCCAGAGCACCACCAGCAGCAGCGCACCGAAGAACAGCAGGCGGTATTCCTCGAGGCCGGCCAGCAGTTCCGGCAGCAGCGCCACCACCAGTGCGCCGACCAGCGGACCGGCCACCGCGCCGGCACCGCCGAGCACCACCACCAGCACGAACAGGATGGACTGGCCGAAGCCGAAGCTGCTCGGTGCAATGAAGCCCGACAGCGGCGCGAACAGGCCGCCGGCCAGGCCCGCGGCCGCCGCCGACAGCGCGAAGGCCACCGTCTTGACCTGCAGCGGATGGATGCCGACCGACTCGGCGGCCGTCTCGCTGTCGCGCACCGCCCGCATCGCGGCGCCCCAGGTGCCGCGCGACAGCCAGGCATAGAGCGCCAGCGCCACGCCGGCCGACAGCACCGCGAGCATGGCCACCGCGCGCTCGCCGCCGGCCAGCGCGCCCAGCGACGGCGCGGCGATTCCCATGATGCCGTTCTGCCCGCCCGTGAGGCCGCCCATCTCGATGGTGGCATGCTCCACGATGAAGCCGAAGGCGATGGTCACCATCGCGAGGTACGGCCCCTTCACGCGCAATGCTGGCAGCGCCAGCAAGGCACCCACCGCCCCCGACAGCAGCATCGCCGCCGGCCATGCGGCCCAGAAGTTCCAGCCCGCCCTGGTCGTGAGAATGCCGACCGCGTACGCGCCGATGGCGTAGAAGCCCACGTGGCCGAACGAGATCTGCCCTGTCAGTCCCTGCAGCACGTTCAGCCCGATGCCAACCACCGCCAGCAACGCCACGTTGGCCAGCACGAAGACGTAGTAGCCGTTGACGGTGGCCGCAGCGGCAAGCCCGGCCGCGAGCAGCAGCAGCACACCGACGATCTGCGGCGCCGTTCCCAGCCCGAACCGGACCGGCGCCGGGCGCGGCACCTGCGCGGGCGCGGCGGTCACGGGCATCACGACGCTCATTGGAATTTCCCCGTGCGGCGCACTGCCGTGCACGCCGGCTTCGAAGCGGCCACCCGATGACTCATACCTTTTTCACCTCCGCGCGTCCGAACAGTCCGTTCGGCCGCAGGGCCAGCGCCACGATGACCAGCGAGAAACTCAGGATCTGCGTGTAGCCCGAGCCCAGCGTGCTGGTGATGCCGGCCTCGAGCATGCCGAACAGCAGCCCCGCGGCCATCACGCCCCAGGCGCTGCCGATGCCGCCCAGGATCGCCACGGCGAATGCCTTCAGGCCGAACAGGGTGCCCATGTCGGCATTGACGTTGAACAGCGGCGCGATCAACACGCCGGCGATGCCGGCGAACACGGCCGACAGGGCAAAGCTCAGCGCCACCACGCGCTTGATGGGAATGCCCATCAGCCGCGCCGCGTCGCGGTTCTGCACCACGGCGAGCATGGCCACGCCCCAGCGCGTGCGGCGCGCCGCCAGGTGCAGCGCGGCCGCCAGGGCCAGCCCGACCAGCGGGATCAACACCTGCAGCGGGTACACGCCCAGGCCCTGCCCGCCCAGCGACAGCGGCGACACGGCCAGCGCCGAAGGCAGGCTGCGCGGCTCCTTGCCGAAGGTGAACAGCACCAGGTTGTCCAGCACGATGCCCAGCGCCACCGTGGCGATCAGCCAGGCATTGGAGCCACGGCTGGCGAACGGTCGCACCGCCATGAACTCCACCACCAGCCCGTACAGCGCGCACAGGGCCAGCGCCAGCACGACCGCCAGCGGCATCGGCCAGCCGAGCGTCTGGGCGAAGGCGAAGGTCAGCACCGCGCCGAGCATCATCGAGCTGCCCTGCGCGAAGTTGACCGTTCCGGACACCGCGTACGTGACGTGGAAGCCCAGCGCCATCAGCCCGTACATGCTGCCCAGGCCGAAGCCCGCGATCAGCGCCGACATCGATTGCATTGCCGGTCGCCCTTCAGTTCTCCACCGGAACGATGCGGTTGTCGATGAACTGCGCCCAGACGTAGTCGTTCGGGCCCAGCGCGTCGTGGTTGTCCGGCGTGAAGGGCTTGTCGTAGGTCTTGATCAGGCCTTCGTAGCGGCCGATCTTGTAGAAGCCCTGGCGCACCGCGTCGCCTTCCGTCGAGCCGGCGGCGGCAATGGCCAGCGCGGCCAGGTGCGTCGCGTCGTAGGCGTTGGCCACGCCCACGGCCGGAGTGATGTCGTCCGGGCCCTTGATCGCGGGGTACTTGGCCATGAGCTCCTTGACCACCCGTTCGCGCACCGGCGTGGCCTTTCCGAAGAAGCTGTAGGTCTGCACGAAGTGCACTTCGCGGGCGTTCGGGCCCGCCAGTTCGGTGAAGCGGCCGCCGGCCGGGCCCCAGTGCGAGACCACCGGCACCTTCCAGCCCATGCGGTCGAGCGACTTGACCACCTGGGCGGACGGGCCGACATTGCCCACCAGGAACAGCGTGTCCGCGCCGGCGGCCTTCAGGCGCGTGAGCTGCGGCACCATGTCCAGGTCGTTGCCTTCGTACTTCTCGACGCCTGCGGGCGCCACGCCCTTGGCGGCCAGCGCGGCCTTGAGGCCCTTCTCGTTGGATTCGCCCCAGGGGTTGTTGACCAGGATCAGGCCGGGCTTGGCCGTCTTGAAGTTCTTCTGCGCGTACTGCAGCATGGCCACGTCGACGATCTCGTCCATGGCCGACACCCGGAACGCGAAGTTCGGGTTGCCGCTGTTGCGGGTGATGCCGGTGCCGGCCGCCCACGGCCCCATGAACGGCACCTTCTCCTGGTTGGCCAGCGGCACGATGGCCATCGACACCGGCGTGTCCAGGCCGCCGAAGAGCACCGCCACCTTCTCCTTGAAGATCAGTTCGCGCGCGGCCACCACGCCCTTGGCGGGGTTGGCCTCGTCATCGCGGCGCACCAGTTCGAGCTTGCGCCCGCCCAGCAGGCCGCCCTTGGCGTTGACCTCGTCGATCGCCACCTGCATGCCGCGGGAGATCGCCTCGCCGGCCAGCGCCGACTGGCCGGACAAGGCCGTGACCAGGCCGATCTTGATGGTGTCGGCGGCCAGGGCCGTGCCGGACAGGGCGGCAGCGGCCAGGGCGATCGCGCTGGAAAGCAAGGTGCGGCGGGCAAGACGGGACATGACGGTTCCTCCGGTTGAATGGAAACCGAAAGAATGCAAGGGGCGTGCCAGTGTCACCAATGTTCACAATGTCTGGTCAACATGCTTGCTATTGGATTGTTCACAATCGGCACACCTCTTGCTCGCCTGCCTGGACCGCCGCCGCATGCACCTCGGAGCGGCGCCGATGCACCAGACTGGAACATCCATTGCTTTACGACATGGCCTACGACCCGCTTTCCCCGGTGGCGCATCACAGCCGCTTCGACTATCTCCCCATCACGCGCCGGCCCGACTACCGGTGGCCAGGCGGCGCACGGCTGGCGGTCTACCTCGGTTTCAACCTGGAGCACTTCTCATTCGGGGAGGGCCTGGGCGCGATGATCGGCCCGGCCCATCCGCACCCGGACGTGCTCAACTACTCCTGGCGCGAATACGGCAACCGCGTCGGCGCCTGGCGCTGCCTGGAACTGTTCGACAGCCTGGGCATGAACGCGGCGACGCTGCTCAACACCGCGCTGTACGACCATTGCCCGGAACTCATCGCCGCCTGCGTCGAACGCGGGCACGAACTGGTCGGCCACGGCCACAGCAACTCGCTGCGCCAGGCCGATCTGGAAGAAGCCCAGGAGGCCGCCCTGCTGGCCGCCTGCCGCGAGCGCATCCGCGCGCACAGCGGAGTGGCGCCGCAGGGCTGGCTGTCGCCATGGATCTCCGAGAGCCGGCTGACGCCGGACCTGCTGGCCGAAGCCGGCTATGCATACAGCCTCAACTGGGCGCACGACGACCAGCCGGTGCCGATGCGCACGCGCGGTGGCGGCCTGCTCTGGTCGGTGCCCTATCCGCAGGAGCTCAACGACATCCCCATGATCATCGCGCGCCAGATGGATGCGAAGGATTTCGCCCAGATGATCATCGACAACTGCGACGAGATGCTGGTGCAGTCGCGCGCACAGCCGCTGGTGATGGGGCTGGCGCTGCATCCCTACATCGTCGGCCAGCCTTACCGGTTGCGCCACCTGCGCCGCGCGCTGGCGCACCTGGCCGCCCTGCGCGAGCGCGGCGAGATCTGGCTGACCACGCCGGGCGCCATCTGCGCCCATGCCGCGCAGGTTCACGGCGCGGCTGTGGCAAGCTAGCGCCGTCTCCATCCGCCTTTGCCCGCCCATGGCCCGATCCGCCACCGACCGCCCCGCCCTCGACCAGGATGAAACGCCGCGCGTCGGCGGCGCGCTGGCCGCCGTGGACGACGGCGACGAGGTCGAGGCCCGGATGTACCGCACCGTCTTCGAAAGCGTCATGACGCAGCGCCTGACGCCCGGCACCAAGCTGCCGGAGGCGGCGCTGTGCGAACTGTTCGGCACCACGCGCTCGGTAGTGCGCAAGGTGCTCCAGCGCCTGGCGCATGACCACATCGTGCAGCTGCGTCCGAACCGCGGGGCCATCATCGCCGTGCCGACACCGGAGGAAACGCGCCAGGTATTCGAGGCCCGGCGCGGGCTGGAATCGGTGATCGTCAACCTGGCCACGCGCAACGCCACCAGCGCCGGCATCGCCGAGCTGCGCCGCCAGCTCGCGGCCGAGCATGATGCGATGCACCGGCTGGAACAACCGGCCTGGGCCCGCCTGGCCAGTTCGTTCCACCTGCAGCTGGCCGCGCTGGCGCGCAACCCGATCCTCGAGCGCTACCTGGTGGAGATGGTCTCGCGCTGCTCGCTCATCGTGGCCCTGCACGAGCCGCCGGGCAATGCCTCCTGCGAACATGCCGAGCACGAGAGCATCGTCGCGTGCATCGAACGGGGCGACGCCGCCGCGGCGGTGCAGCAGATGGACGAGCACCTGCGGCGGCTCGAACGCAACGTCTCGCTCGAGCGCCGCGGCGCCGACCGCAGCCTCGCGCACCTGCTGGGAATGGCGTAGCGCTAGGGCCGCGCTTCGCGAGCGCGCCGCGCCTCGTAGGCCAGCAGGTGCGCCTGCACGACGCGCAGCACCGGAAATGCCTTGCCATTGCCGGGCGCGCGGCGCAGCAGATCGGTGATGATCTGGTCGGCCTCGATGCGCAGGCCGCGTTCCATGTCCTTGAGCATCGATGCCGTCATCGGTGAACCGGCGCTGGCCAACGCCGCCTTGTTGCGCGCCAGCGCGCTGGCCCCGGGCGCATGGCCGTTGTGCGCGGCGATGGCGGCGCATTCGTCAACCAGCGCGGCGGCGATCTCCTTGCCGCCGGCCTGCACCATGTCGCCCACGGTGCCGCGCATCAGGCAGGTGATGCCGGCCAGCGAGGCGATGAAGACCCATTTTTCCCACATGGCCTGCAGGATGTCCTCGGACGCGGTGTGCTGGAACCGGGCGCGCCCGAAGGCCTGACCGATGGCGTCGACCCGCGGCGAGCGGCCGCCCGCCAGCTCACCGAAGCTGATGGCGTGGAGGTCGTTCAGGTGCTGCACGCGGCCGGCGTCGTCCAGCACGGCCGAGATCATGCACAGGCCGCCGAGCACCCGCTCGTCACCGAAGCGCCGGCCGAGTTCGTCCAGGTGGCGCATGCCGTTGAGCACGGGCAGGATGGCGGTGTCCGGCCCGACGCCGGCGGCGAACGAATCCATCGTCGGACCCAGGTCGTAGGCCTTGCAGCCGACGATCACCACGTCGTACGGCGCGGCGATCTGTTCGGACAGCACCAGCGGAGGATTGGGCAATTCGGCGTCGCCGAACGTGCTGCGCACCACCAGGCCGGTCTGGCGCAACTGCTGGGCGCGGCGCGGCCGCACCAGGAAGGTCAGGTCTTCGCCCGCCTGCAACAGGCGCGCGCCGAAATATCCGCCCAGCGCACCGGCGCCGACCATGAGCATCCGCATGTCCTACTCCCCCGCGTTGACTTGGAAACAAAGGCCGATTCTGCACGCCGCGCCGCGTCTGCGCAGCCGTCGGCGCGGTCTCCCGATAATGTGCGCACTTTTGCAACCGCATCGAGACCAGGAGACCCAGGACGTGCCCGACCTTTCAAAGATGACCTGCATCGAAGACCTGCGCCGCGTGGCCAAGCGGCGCGTGCCGCGCATGTTCTACGACTACGCCGACTCCGGCGCCTGGACCGAGGGCACCTACCGCGACAACGAAGCCGCGTTCCAGAAGATCAAGCTGCGCCAGCGCGTCGCGGTGAACATGGAGGGGCGCTCGACCCGCACCACCATGATCGGCCAGGAGGTGGCGATGCCGGTGGCGATCGCGCCCACCGGCCTGACCGGCATGCAGCATGCCGACGGCGAGATCCTGGGTGCGCGCGCGGCCAAGGCATTCGGCATCCCGTTCACGCTGTCGACCATGAGCATCTGCTCGCTCGAAGACATCGCCGAAGGCACCGACCGCCATCCGTTCTGGTTCCAGCTCTACGTGATGCGCGACCGCGAGTTCATGGCCCGCCTGATCGAGCGGGCCAAGGCCGCCAACTGCTCGGCGTTGCAGGTCACCCTGGACCTGCAGGTCATGGGCCAGCGCCACAAGGACATCAAGAACGGCCTGTCCTCCCCGCCCAAGCCCACGCTGGCCAACCTCATCAACCTGGCGACCAAGCCGCATTGGTGCCTGGGCATGCTGGGAACGAAGCGGCGGACCTTCGGCAACATCGTCGGCCACGCCAGGAACGTCAGCAACACGTCGTCGCTGGCCTCGTGGACCGCCGAGCAGTTCGATCCGTCGCTGAGCTGGAACGACATCGAATGGATCAAGCGGCTGTGGGGCGGCAAGCTGATCCTCAAGGGCATCATGGACGAGCAGGATGCGCGGCTGGCGGTGGACACAGGCGCCGATGCGATCGTCGTGTCCAACCATGGCGGACGCCAGCTCGACGGCGCGCCGGCCTCGATCGATGCGCTTCCGGCCATCGCCGACGCGGTGGGGTCGCGCATCGAGGTCTGGATGGACGGCGGCATCCGCGGCGGCCAGGACGTGCTCAAGGCGCGTGCGCTCGGCGCGCGCGGCACGCTGATCGGCCGCAGCTTCCTGTATGGCCTGGGTGCCTATGGCGAGGCCGGCGTGACCCGCGCGCTGCAGATCATCCACAAGGAACTCGACATCACCATGGCGTTCTGCGGCCACACGCAGATCGACACGGTGGACCGCAACATCCTGTTGCCCGCCAACTGCTGAGCCGGTTGCGGCGGCCCGGGCCGTCGTGCCCGGGGCCGGCACCCGCCCGAGCGGCCCGCAGGGTCAAGGCCACGGCCGACAGCGCGAATTCGCGCTGCGCCGCACAATCCCCGCTGCCCATACAACATCAAGAGGCAGCGCATGAGTGCCACCATTCCATCCGCAGGCGAATCAGCCTCCACCACACCCCGCCAGTACACAGCCGAAGAAAAGCGGCATCGCATCTTCGCCATCGTCGGCGCATCGTCCGGCAACCTGGTCGAGTGGTTCGACTTCTACGTCTACGCGTTCTCGGCACTGTATTTCGCCGGTGCGTTCTTTCCCAAGTCGGACCCGACGGTGCAGCTGCTCAACACCGCCGGCGTATTCGCCGCGGGCTTCCTCATGCGCCCGATCGGCGGCTGGCTGTTCGGCCGCATCGCGGACCGCGTGGGCCGCAAGACCTCGATGCTGATCTCGGTGAGCATGATGTGCGCCGGCTCCCTGGTCATCGCCTGCCTGCCCACCTATGCGCAGATCGGCGCCTGGGCGCCTTTCCTGCTGCTGATGGCGCGGCTGTTCCAGGGCCTGTCGGTCGGCGGAGAGTACGGCACCACGGCAACCTACATGAGCGAGGTGGCGCTGCGCGGCCAGCGCGGCTTCTTCTCGTCGTTCCAGTACGTGACCCTGATCGGCGGGCAGCTGCTCGCGGTCCTGGTGATCGTGGTGCTCGAGCAGTTGCTCACCGAGGATGAACTGCGCGCCTGGGGCTGGCGCATCCCGTTCGTCATCGGCGCCATTACCGCCGTGGTCGCCATGTTCCTGCGCCGCTCGCTGACCGAGACGCACGGCAGCCAGGGCGAGAAGAACAAGGAAGCCGGCACCATGGCCGGGCTGTTCAAGCATCACAAGGCCGCGTTCTTCACCGTGCTGGGCTATACCGCCGGTGGCTCGCTGATCTTCTACACGTTCACCACCTACATGCAGAAGTTCCTGGTCAACACGGTGCACCTGCCGAACAAGACGGCAAGCTACGTGATGACCTGCGCGCTGTTCGTCTACATGTGCATGCAGCCGGTGTTCGGCGCGTTGTCCGACCGCATCGGCCGGCGCAACAACATGCTGCTGTTCGGTGGATTGGGCGTGTTGTTCACCGTCCCGATCCTCACGGCGCTGCAGCACGTCACCAGCCCCTATGTTGCTTTCGTGCTGATCATCGCGGCCCTGGCGATCGTGAGCTTCTACACCTCGATCAGCGGCATCGTGAAGGCCGAGATGTTCCCGCCCGAGGTGCGCGCACTGGGCGTGGGCCTGGCCTATGCCGTGGGCAACGCCATCTTCGGCGGCTCCGCCGAGTATGTTGCGCTGGCCCTCAAGTCGGAGGGACACGAGACCAGCTTCTACTGGTACGTGACCGTCATGATGGTCATTGCCTTCCTGGTCAGCCTTCGCCTGCCGCGCCAGGCCAGCTACCTGCACCACGACCATTGATCACGGCGGCGCCGCCGGAGCCCGCCGGCGCGCCGTCTCGCGGATCACCTCGATCAGCCGCCGCGCGCCCTCCGCCGGCTCGCCGGTGCGGCGCAGCGTGATGCCGACCGGTCCCTCGGTGCTGTCGGTGTCGTAGTCCAGCCGCACCAGCTCGCCAGCGGCCAACGCCGCGTCCGCCGCGCCCTTCGGCGCGAACCAGACGGCGTCGGTGCGCCGCAGCAGCCCCAGGACGAAGCTGGTGTCGGTGGCCTCGATCACAGCCGCCGGCAGCATGCTGCCGCGTGCGAAGAGATAGGCGTCGGCGGTGTCGCGCACCAATGTGCCGTGCACCGGCACCACCAGCGGGTGGACCGACAACGCGTCCAGCGTGGGCGCGCGCCGGCCGGCCAGCGGGTGCGCCGGCCGTGCCACCAGCACGAGCGGCTCGCTGTAGAGTTGCACGAAGCTCAGGTCGGCCATGGCCGAGGGCTGGGCCAGGCGACCGACGACGAGGTCGATCTCACCCTGGCGCAGCTGGGCCATCAGCTGGGCATTGGTACCGCTGACGACGCGCACGCGCAAGGCCGGCTCCTGGCGCGAGAGACTCGCGACCACGTCCGGCAGCAGGCCCGCCGCCATGTTGGGCAGGGCCCCGACCGCCACGCGCAGGTGCTCGCCCTGCGGCTGGTCGAGCGCCAGCGCAAGGCCCTCGCGCAAGCCGCGCAAGGTGGCCACGGCATGGCGGACCAGCACTTCCCCGGCAGGCGTCAGCTCCACACCGCGACGCCGCCGCACCAGCAACTGCCGTCCGACGATGTCCTCCAGCTCGGCGATGGTCTTGGACACCGCCGGCTGCGTCAACGCCAGCGCCCGGGCCGCGCGCACGAGGTTGCGCTCCTGTCCGACCAGCGCGAGGCAGCGGAGGTGGCGCAACTTGAGGCGATCAAAATTCATAAAAGGCGGCTCGACCCGCTCGTGAATGCTTCGAGCGTCCCAGGCCAGCGACACGTTCAGCCATTCCCAATGGTTATAGCAGGCCGACGAGCTTTCAGTTGTGAGTGCGTTCGCCGCGGCCTACAGTGGCCGCACCGGGCCAGCACATCGTGGCCGCGGCATCGATCACACCTCGGAGACAAGACACCCATGAGCGCCACACCCCGCGCCCGCCGCCCGCACTGGCTGGCCGGCCTCCTCTGCAGCACCGCGCTGATCGCCCTGGCCCCTGCAGCCGCGCAGGCGCAGGACGGCTACCCCGACAAGCCGGTCAAGCTGCTGACCAACTTCCCGGCCGGCGGTCCGCTCGACATCCTGGGCCGCGCGCTGGCGATCCCGCTGCAGGCAGCGCTGGGCCAGCCGTTCGTCGTGGACAACCGGCCCGGCGCCGGGGGCAACATCGGCGCCGACCTGGTGGCCAAGGCGCCGGCGGACGGCTACACGGTGCTGCTGTCGATCGACACGCCGTTCACCATCAACCCGCATGTCTACCCGTCGATGCCGTTCGCGCAGAAGGACCTGAAGCCGCTGATGATCTTCAGTTCTTCCGGTCTGGCCTTCGGCGTCAATCCGTCGGTGGGCGCCAAGACCCTGCCGGCGTTCGTCGAGATGGCCAGAAAGCAGGACATGACCTTCAGCTCCGCCGGCAACGGCAGCCCGGGGCACCTGGCGGCCGAGATCTTCGGCACCGCCACCGGCGCGAAGATCCTGCACGTGCCTTACAAGGGCAATGCGCCGGCAGTTACCGCACTGCTGTCCGGCGAGGTCCAGGCCGGCATCCTGGCCACGCCGGGGCTATTGCCGCACATCCAGGCCGGCAAGGTGCTGCCCCTGGCCGTTACCGGCCGCCAGCGCGCGCCGCTGCTGCCGGAGGTTGCCACGGTGGGCGAACTCGGCCTGCCGAAGATGGAATTCGAGGTGCTCTACCTGACCATGGTGCCGGCCGCCACGCCGGCGCCGGTGGTCGAGAAGCTGCAGAAGGCACTGGCAGCCGCGCTGGCCACGCCCGAGCTCAAGCAGCGGCTGGCCAGTCTCGACATGGTTGCCCTGGGCGAGACCGGCGAAGCCGCCGCCCGGCACCTGGCCGACAGCAGCAGGCGCTACGGGGAGATCGTCAAGGCCACCGGCATGAAGGCGGAATAGGATCGCCCCATGAGCAGCAGCACGAATGCGGGGCGGCGCCCCAACGTCATCTTCATCGTGGCCGACGACCTCGGCTACGCCGACCTGGGCTGCTATGGCGGCCGGGAGGCGGCCTTCGGTCCCGTCTCGCCGGTGCTCGACGGCCTTGCCGCCAACGGCCTGCGCATGACCCAGGGCTATGCGAACTCCCCGGTGTGTTCGCCGACCCGCTTTGGACTGATCACCGCCCGCTACCAGTACCGCCTGCGCGGCGCGGCAGAGGAGCCGATCAACAGCAAGAGCCGCGGCAGCGCGACGCTCGGGCTGCCGCCTTCGCATCCGACGGTGCCCTCGCTGCTGCGCGAGGCGGGCTACCGCACGGCCCTGATCGGCAAGTGGCACCTGGGATCGCAGCCGCATTTCGGGCCGCTGCGCTCGGGCTACGAGGAATTCTTCGGCCCCATGTCCGGCGGGGTGGACTACTTCACCCACTGCGACTCGACCGGCCAGCACGACCTGTGGTGCGGCGACGAGGAACAGAAGACCGAGGGCTACCTGACCGACCTGCTCTCGCGCCGTGCCGCCGACTACGTCCGACGCATGGCCGGCGAGGACGCGCCCTTCTTCCTGAGCCTGCACTACACCGCGCCGCACTGGCCCTGGGAGACGCGCGACGACGCCGCACGGCCCGCGAAGATCCACAACAAGCTGTTCGACCTGGCGGGCGGCAACATCCACACCTATCGCCGCATGATCCATCACATGGACGAGGGCATCGGCTGGATCATGCAGGCGCTGCGCGAGACGAGTCAGGAACGCGACACGCTGGTGATCTTCACCAGCGACAACGGCGGCGAGCGCTTCTCGGACAACTGGCCGCTGGTGGGCGGCAAGATGGACCTGACCGAGGGCGGCATCCGCGTGCCCTGGATCGCCCACTGGCCGGCCGCCATCGCGCCGGGCGGCACCAGCGCCCAGCTGTGCATGTCGATGGACTGGAGCGCCACCATACTGGACGCCGCCGGCGCTTCGGCGCACCCGGACTACCCGCTCGACGGCGTCTCCCTGATGCCGGTGCTGCGCGACGCCGGCCACGCCTTCGAGCGTCCGCTGCACTGGCGCATGAACCACCGCGGCCAGCGGGCGCTGCGCCAAGGCGAATGGAAGTACCTGCGGGTCGATGGCAACGACTACCTGTTCAACATCCCGCAGGACGAGCGCGAACGCGCCAACAAGGCACCGCTGGAGCCGCAGCGCCTGGCCGCGATGCGCGACCAATGGGAAGCCTGGAACGCGTCCATGCCGCCCATCCCCGAGGACGCGACCGTGAGCCTGGGCTACTCGTACAAGGAAATGCCGCAGCGCTAGCGCCTGCGACCTACGCGACCGTCTCCCACAGCCCCGGGTAGTGCGTGACGAAGCCTTCGGCGCCCACCTTGAGCGTGTCCTTGTAGTCGAAGCGCGGGGCGTGATAGTCATAGGCACCGTCGCCGCGGCGCCGATAGTGCTGCACCAGGGCGCTGAGCGACTCGCCGTCCAGGTCGATCCAGGCGGCAGCCACCTCGGCCGAATCGCCCTTGTCCAGGTGGATGCGCCGCAACTGCACCAGATTTGTGGCAGGCGTGAAGCCCAGGTCGAGGTCGACGCAGTGGCCCAGGTCGGGCACGACCTCGTCGTTGAGCGTCCAGTCGCCGCGCGGGTTGCGCGCCACGGAAATGTCGACCGGCGACTCCCCGACCCAGCCGCGCACGCGGCCCCACTTGGCATGCCACGCCTTGTCGCAGAAGACCCGGTAGTCGAGCCGGGCCGGACGGCCGTCGGTGTGGCGGAACACCGCCGCGCCGTCGAGTTGCCAACTCTCCCCGTGCCGTTCCAGGCGACAGGCGTCATGGCCTGGCGCATCGAGCCGGCGCCAGAAGATGGTGGCGATGGTCTGCATGGCGCGAATGATGGCATTGAAGCGGGACACGCACCAGAGGGGGCATCCGCGCCCCGCCCCCGGCCGCCGCGGCGCCAGACCGCACAATCCGCAGCGTGACCGAACCCGCCCGCCGCCGCATCGCCCACCTCGACATGGACGCCTTCTACGCGTCCGTCGAACTGCTGCGCTATCCGCAGCTCAAGGGCCTGCCGGTGGTCATCGGCGGCGGGCGCCGGCGCGAGGACGAGGTGCTGCGCCAGATTCCCGAGGGCGGCTCCCTGGCGGACATCGCGCTCGAGGCATTTCCGCGCCTGAAGGACTACGTCGGCCGCGGCGTCATCACCACCGCGACCTATGCGGCGCGCGCCTTCGGCGTCGGCTCGGCGATGGGCCTGATGAAGGCGGCCAGGCTGTGCCCGCAGGCGATCCTGCTGCCGGTCGATTTCGACGAATACCGGCGCTTCTCGCGCACCTTCAAGAAGATCATCACCGACATCGCGCCGGTGATGGAGGACCGCGGGGTGGACGAGGTGTACATCGACTTCACCGACGTGCCCGGCGGCCAGCGCGAGGGCGGCCGCGTGCTGGCGCGGCTGATCCAGAAGGCCATCTTCGAGGCCACCGGCCTGACCTGTTCGGTGGGCGTGGCGCCCAACAAGCTGATCGCCAAGATGGCCAGCGAGTTCGACAAGCCCAACGGCATCTCGGTCGTGTACGAGGAAGACCTGGCCAGCCGCATCTGGCCGCTGCCGTGCCGCAAGGTCAACGGCATCGGGCCCAAGGCGGACGCCAGGCTGCAGCAGCACGGCATCCAGACGTTGGGCGAACTGGCCGCGCGCGAGCGCGAGTGGCTGATGGCCACCTTCGGGCGCAGCACCGGCGCCTGGATGCACGAGGCGGCCTGGGGCCGCGACGACCGGCCGGTCGTGACCGAAAGCGAGCCGGTGTCGATGAGCCGCGAGACCACCTTCGAGCGCGACCTGCACGCAGTGCGCGACCGGGCCGAGCTCGGCGCCATCTTCACCCACCTGTGCCAGAAGGTGGGTGAAGACCTGCGGCGCAAGGGCTACGTGGGCCGCACGATCGGCGTCAAGCTGCGCTACGACAACTTCAAGATCGCCACGCGCGACCAGACACTGGCGCTTTTCACCGACGACGGCGGCGTCATCCGCCAGGCCGCCGGGCAGTGTCTCAAGCGCGTGCCGCTCGAGCGCCCGCTGCGCCTGCTGGGCGTGCGCGTGGGCGGCCTGGTGCGCGCCGGCAGTGCGCAGGCGACGGCCGCAGAGGAAGCCGTGGCGCGGCCGTCGTTGCCCGCTCGGCGCGGCAGCGTCGCCGACGCCGGCGCGCTCACGGGTTCGCTGTTCTGAAGCGGCGGCCCCGTCGGGGCCGCGAGGCGCGCTAGCGCGGCATCAGCCCCAGCCGCAGTCCGGCATCGTCCACCGCCACTTCATAACCGAGGTCGTCGGCCAGGTTCTGCAATGCCACGGCATCGATCGCCAGGCGGCGCGGGGCGGGGTTGACCGCGCCGTCCGGTCCGTCGGCGCTGCCCTCGCGCGGCCCGATGAACAGCAGAACGCTTTGCGGTTCGCGCGCGGTGATGCGGATGCAGCGCGGCCCGTGCCCGCTGTCGTTGAGATAGCAAAGCGCGCCCAGCAACAGGTAGCGCAGCGCTCCGCCGTGCGGCAGGGGCGCCTCGTCGGCTTGCTCCTGCAGCGACTCGTCGACCTGCAGGGCGACGCCGTGCAGGTCGAAGGCGGGGCGAAGGAGCTCCACGCATTCCCGCACCAGTTCCGTGCGCGCGACGCCTTCGCCGGTGGGCGTCAGGTCCCAGTCGCGCAGGCCCCGCACGCGCTGAGTGAGTTCACCGAACTGGTCGTCCAGCAGCGCCACCCGCTCCAGGCAGGCGGCGCCGTCGACCGGCTCGGCCTGCAATTGGCGGCGCAGGGTCAGCAGCGCCATGCGCACTACCGAGACCGGCGCGACCATGTCGTGGCGCAAGGCGGGCAGTACGCGGGAAAGTACTTCGTGGCGAACGCCCGCGGCGATCCAGCTGCGGGCGCCCGGCGAGGATTTCATCATTCGCAGGAGTATCGGTGCGGGCCACGCCCGGGCTTGTAGGAGCAGGGCTACTCGAAGGCTCGACGCGGCCTGACGGAACGGCTACTGGCGCGCGGTGCGGACGTTGGCGGGAAGCGGCTGCGGCCAGCTGGTGCGGAAGGGGTTGATGTCCAGTCCGCCGCGGCGCGTGTAGCGCGCGTACACGGCCAGCCTGGTCGGCTGGCAGCGCTGGCGGATGTCGTTGAAGATGCGCTCGACGCAATGCTCGTGAAAGTCGTTGTGCCCGCGAAAGCTCACGATGTAGCGCAGCAGGCCGGCCTGGTCGATCTGCGGGCCGCTGTAGCGGATCTGCACGCTGCCCCAGTCCGGCTGGCCGGTGACCGGGCAGTTGCTCTTGAGCAGGCGGCTGGTCAGCGTCTCGGTGACCGGCTGCTCGCCGGTGTTGGCCGACAGCAGTTCGGGCGCCGGATGCTGGTGCGTGCATTCCAGGTCCAGCCGGTCCAGGTCGACGCCGTCGAGCTCGTGCACCGGTTCGCGGTCGAACAGCTCCGGCGCCAGCAGCTTCACGCCGACGCGGCCGGTGCGGTCGCTGCCGCGCCATACGGCCAGGCTCAGGTCTTCGACTAGCCGGTCGCGCACCGCCTGGGCGTCATGGAAGACGGCGTTGTTGAAGCTGTTGAGGTAGAGCTTGAACGACTTGCTCTCGATGATGTTGGGCGTCTCGCACGGAATCGTGAAGTGCGCGATGGCCAGTTGCGGCTTGCCGCGCGCATTGAGCCACGACAGCTCGAAGGCCGACCACAGGTCGGCGCCGAAGAAAGGCAACGCATCGTCGCGGATGCCCAGCCCGGCGCGCTGGGCGGCGCGGGCGATCGGAAAGAGCTGGCCCGGATCGTAGTGGTCCGGGTAGACGGTGGCGTGGCCCAGCGGCGACTGCTCGGGCGTGTTGGACAGGTTCATGGAGCGCGCTCCTCGGCAGAACGCAGAAAGGGAATGATGTAGTCCAGCAGCAGGGCGTTGACGCCCGGCGGCAGGTCGTGACCCATGCCGGGGATGGCGACGAAGCGCGCGCCGCTGATGCGTCGCGCCGTATCGCGGCCGGCGGCGATCGGCACCAGGCGGTCGGCCTCGCCGTGCAGCACCAGGGTCGGGCACCGGATGGATGCGAGGACCTCGGCGCGTCCGGCGTCCGCGCCAACGGCCAGCATCTGGCGCATCAGGCCGGACGGGCGGTAGGCACGGCGCAGCGCTTCGGTCAGCCGCTGGCGCAGCACGCTCTCCTCGCTCGGGTAGGCCGGGCTCTCGATCATGCGCACGAAGCCCAGGCTGTAGTCGACCAGCGCCTGCTCGGTGCGCGCCGGCAAAGGACGCACCAGCCGCGCCGCCACCTGGGGGTGCGGGCCGGGCAGCCCACGCGCACCGCTGGAGCTCATGATGCTGGTGAGCGACCGCACGCGCCCGGGCGCGCTGGCCGCGACGCGCTGGGCGATCATGCCGCCCATCGAGGCACCGATGACGTGCGCCTGCCGGATGCCCAGGGCGTCGAGCACGCCGAGCGAGTCGTTCGCCATGTCCTGCAGCGTATAGGGCGAGTCGACCGCCAGCCCGAGGCGCGCGCGCAGTGCCTGCCACATCAGGTTGCGCCGCGGCGCGTGGTCGAAACCCTCGCTCAGGCCGATGTCCCGGTTGTCGTGGCGCACGACGCGAAATCCGGCCGCGACCAGCGGCTGCCAGAAGTCCGGCGGCCAGCCGATCAGCTGCATGCCCAGGCCCATGATGAGCAACACCACCGGGCGATCGGCCTGGCTGCCGTCGGCACCGCTGTCCTCGACCTCGATGTCGATGCCGTTGGCGCGAAGCTTCACTTGAATTCCCGCTCGCGCAGCCACTTGGTGGCAACCCATTTCTCGCCGGCCAGCACGGGCGAGCCCCCGTGCAGGCTGCGAGTGCCGGGGTCGGGCCGGTCGTAGCCGAAGAACAGGCCGCTGCCGCGGCTCGGCGCGACTTCCAGGCCGACGTCGGGGAAGATCGTGCCGCCGCCTGCCTCGGGCGCCTGCAGGTACATCAGCAAGGTGCCCAGGCGCTGGCCGCCGCGCCGCAGGATGGTCGGCGTGCCCGGCTCGGCCGGATCGAAGTAGTCGTAGTGCGGCCGGTATTGGGCGCCGGGGCGGTAGCGCAGCACCTGCAGGCCCTCGCCGAACTCCACCGGCCAGTTCAGGAGGCGGGCGATGCGGGCCTCCACCCGGCGCACGATCTCGTTCTCGCCGCGCTCGAAGAACATGCCGTCGCTGGTGCGGTCCTGGTTGAGCGTCTCGCCGCCGGTCTTGGTCTCGACCGTGAGCGAGCGCGCCAGGCGTTCGCCGGCGGCCGCGATCAGGCCGTCGCATTCCTCGTCCGACAGCAGGCCGCCGAACATCACCACGCGCGGATGCTGCAGCGTCATGAGCACCGGCACCTGTCGGTCGCCGGCATCGATGAAGGCCGCAGATCCTTCGAGCACGGGGCCGGGCTGGCGCGCGGCGGGCTGCGCCTGCGCGCCGGCAACGGCCGCACGCGCGCCAGAAGCCGGTGCGGCGGCGCGGCCGGCGACGGGAAGGGCGAACAGCGCGACCTCGATCGCGTCCTCGCGCCAGCCGGACTGGCGCATCGACTGGCGCAGCGCCTCCACCGTGTGGCCGGCGCCGAGTTGCTCGATGACCCAACGCCGCAGGTCGGCGCTGATGGGCTGCTGGGTGGATTTCATTGCGTTGCTGGAACTCATGGGGACGTCCTGCGAAACACCATGCGATGCGGTTGCGACGCCGCGGCATCGAAAGAATAGCCTTCCAGGTCGAATCGCTCCAGTGCCTGGGGCGTGGCCGCACGGTGCCGCACCGCCCAGCGCGCCATCAGGCCGCGCGCCCGCTTGGCGAAGAAGCTGATGACCTTGTACTGCCCGCCGCGGCCTTCCTCGAAGACGCATTCGACCACACGGGCCTTGAGCGCCTTGCGGTCGACCGCCCGGAAGTACTCCTGCGACGCCAGGTTGATCACCACCGGGGTGACGTCCTGGACCGCGCGCTGGTTCAGGTACGCGGAAATCCGCGTGCCCCAGAAGGCGTACAGGTCCTTGCCGCGCGGGTTGGCCAGCGCCGTGCCCATTTCCAGCCGGTAGGGCTGCAGCCGGTCGAGTGGGCGCAGCACGCCGTACAGGCCGCTGAGGATCACCAGATGCTGCTGTGCCCAGTCGAGTTCGTCGCGCGAGAGCGTGCGCGCGTCGAGGCCGCCGTAGACGTCGCCGTCGAAGGCGAAGGCCGCCTGCCGCGAATTCTCCGGCGTGCTGCGCGCGCGCCAGGCGGCGTAGCGCGCCACGTTCAGGGCCGAGAGCTTGTCCGACAGGCTCATCAGCCCGGCGATGTCCTGCGGCGACTTCTGGCGCAGGACGCGGATCAGCTCTACCGAAGGGCCGCGGCCGCTTTCGAAATGCGGCGTGGTGGCCGGCAGGTCTTCGGGCAGGGGGGTGTCGTAGTCGAGCGACTTGGCAGGGGACAGCAGGAAGAGCATCGCGGAATTATCGCGGCGCGTGCCTGGCCCCAGGGAGGTCCGGGCCGCCGGCAGGCCCCCGGACCATGTCTCGAATAAAATTGCCCGAGATTCCGAATCGCGGTCGTCGCCTGTGCGCGATGCCGACTCGATGCGCACCGGCCGGCCCTCGGCCCCACTCCTTCGCCCCTCCTTCCGCCATGAGCGACACCCTGAACCAGCCCGGCCTTGCCAGCCTGTCCAAGTCCTTCGAACCCGCCGCCCTGGAGGCGCATTGGGGGCCCGAGTGGGAGCGCCGCGGCTATGCCCGCGCCGGTTGGCGCGGCACGCAGGCCCCTAAGGAAGGCGCACCCTCCTTCGCCATCCAGCTGCCGCCGCCCAACGTGACCGGCACGCTGCACATGGGCCACGCCTTCAACCAGACGGTGATGGACAGCCTGACGCGTTACCACCGCATGAAGGGCGCCAACACGCTGTGGCTGCCGGGCTCGGACCACGCCGGCATTGCCACCCAGATCGTGGTGGAGCGCCAGCTGCAGGAGCAGAACCTCAGCCGCCACGACCTGGGCCGCAAGAACTTCGTCGCCCGCGTGTGGGAGTGGAAGGAAAAGTCGGGCAACACCATCACCGAGCAGATGCGCCGCCTGGGCGACACGGTCGACTGGAGCCGCGAGTACTTCACCATGGACGAGAAGCTGTCCAAGGTGGTCACGCAGACCTTCGTGCAGCTGTACAGGGAAGGCCTGATCTACCGCGGCAAGCGCCTGGTCAACTGGGACCCGGTGCTCAAGACCGCCGTGAGCGACCTGGAAGTGGAAAGCGAGGAGGAAGACGGCTTTCTCTGGCACATCGCCTATCCGCTGGCCGAAGGCGGCGGCTCGCTGACCGTGGCCACCACCCGGCCCGAGACCATGCTGGGCGACACCGCCGTGATGGTCCATCCCGAGGACGAGCGCTACCGCCACCTGATCGGCCAGCAGGTGCGCCTGCCGCTGGTGGACCGTCTCATCCCGGTCATCGCCGATGAATACGTCGACAAGGAATTCGGCACCGGCGTCGTCAAGGTCACGCCGGCGCACGACCCGAACGACTATGCCGTGGGCCAGCGCCACGGGCTGCCGATCATCGGCGTGCTCACGCTCGACGCCGCCATCAACGACCAGGCCCCGCAGAAGTACCGCGGCCTCGATCGCTTCGAGGCGCGCAAGGCCGTGCTGGCCGACCTCGAGGCCCAGGGCCTGCTGGTCGAGACGAAGAAGCACAAGCTGATGGTGCCGCGCTGCGCGCGCACCGGCGCGGTGGTCGAGCCGATGCTCACCGACCAGTGGTTCGTGGCCATGACCAAGGCCGGCCCGGACGGCCAGTCCATCGCCCAGAAGGCCATCGACGCGGTGCGCTCGGGCGAGGTGCGCTTCGTGCCCGAGAACTGGGTCAACACCTATAACCACTGGATGGAGAACATCCAGGACTGGACCATCTCGCGCCAGCTGTGGTGGGGCCACCAGATTCCCGCCTGGTACGACGAGGCGGGCAACCTCTACGTGGCCCATGACGAGGCCGAGGCGCAGGCCCAGGCGCCCGGCAGCAAGCTGCGCCGCGACGAAGACGTGCTCGACACCTGGTACTCCTCGGCGCTGGTGCCTTTCTCCACCCTGGGCTGGCCCGAGGAGACGCAGGACCTCGAGCTGTACCTTCCATCCAGCGTGCTGGTGACCGGCTACGACATCATCTTCTTCTGGGTGGCCCGGATGATCATGATGACCAAGCACTTCATCGGCAAGGTGCCGTTCCGCGACGTCTACATCCACGGCCTGGTGCGCGATTCGCACGGCAACAAGATGAGCAAGTCCGAAGGCAACGTGCTCGACCCGGTCGACCTGATCGACGGCATCGACCTGCCGACGCTGCTGGACAAGCGCACGCAGGGCCTGCGCAAGCCCGAGACGGCGCCGGTGGTCCGCAAGAACACGAGCAAGGAATTCCCCGAAGGCATTCCGGCGTTCGGCGCGGATGCGCTGCGCTTCACCTTCGCCTCGCTCGCCTCGCTGGGGCGCAGCATCAACTTCGACAGCAAGCGCTGCGAGGGCTACCGCAACTTCTGCAACAAGCTCTGGAACGCCACCCGCTTCGTGCTGATGAACTGCGAGGGCCACGACTGCGGCCTGCGCGAGCACACCAAGGCCGAGTGCGAGCCGGGCGGCCCGGCGCATGGCTACCTGCGCTTCTCGCAGGCCGACCGCTGGATCGCCTCCACGCTGCAGCGCGTCGAGGCCGAGGTGGCCAGGGGCTTCGAGGAATACCGGCTGGACAACGTGGCCAACGCCATCTACCAGTTCGCCTGGGATGAGTTCTGCGACTGGTACCTGGAGATCGCCAAGGTGCAGATCCAGAACGGCGACGCCGCTCAGCAGCGCGCCACCCGCCGCACCCTGATCCGTACGCTGGAGGCGCTGCTGCGCCTGGCGCACCCGGTCATCCCCTTCATCACCGAGGAGCTGTGGCAGAAGGTCGCTCCCGTGGCCGGCCGCGGCGGCGACTCGATCATGGTGGCCGAATATCCGCAGAGCCAGAGCGCCAAGATCGACGAGGCGGCCGAGGCCCACGTCGCCCGGCTGAAGGCGCTGGTCGATGGCTGCCGCACGCTGCGCGGCGAGATGAAGGTCTCGCCGGCCACGCGGCTGCCGCTCTATGCCCTGGCCGACGGCGCCGGCGAGGCGCAGTTCCTGCGCGACGCCGCGCCGGTACTGGCCACGCTGGCCAAGCTCAGCGAAGTGAAGGTCTTCGACGACGAGGCGGCCTGGACGGCTGCCGCGCAGGCCGCACCGGTGGCCGTGGTCGGACCCGCCCGCCTGTGCCTGCACATGGAAGTCGACAAGGCGGCCGAGAAGGTGCGCATCGCCAAGGAGCTGGCGCGGGTCGAAGGAGAACTGGCCAGGGCCAACGCCAAGCTGGGCAACGAGGCGTTCGTGTCCAAGGCGCCGCCGGCCGTCATCGAGCAGGAGCGCCAGCGGGTGGCGGACTTCTCCGCGACCGTGGCGCGCCTTGCCGAGCAGATCAGGCGCCTCGGCTGACAGGCCCGCGTCAGGCTGGGGTTTACGATAGGGGCTGATTCCACTACCAACCGTGAATGAAGCCCGACATGTCTGCATCCACGCCTCGCATCCGCAAAGCCGTTTTCCCCGTCGCCGGTTTCGGCACGCGTTTCCTGCCGGCCACCAAGGCGCAGCCCAAGGAAATGCTGCCGGTCGTGGACAAGCCCCTCATCCAGTACGCGGTCGAGGAGGCCTATGCCGCCGGCATCCGCGACATGATCTTCGTGACGGGGCGCAACAAGCGCGCCATCGAAGACCACTTCGACACTGCCTATGAGTTGGAAAGCCAGCTCGAGGCCAGCGGCAAGGCCGAGCTGTTGAACATCGCGCGCTCGGTCACGCCTGACGACATGACCTGCTCGTACGTGCGCCAGCCGCGCATGCTGGGCCTGGGCCATGCCGTGCTGTGCGCCGAACACCTGGTCGGCAACGAACCCTTCGCCGTGTTGCTGGCGGACGACCTGATGGTCGGTCCGGCCGGTGGCCAGGGCGTGCTGGCCCAGATGGTCCAGGGCCACGCCGAGCACGGCGGCTCCGTGCTCGCAGTGCAGGAAGTGCCGCGCGAGCACGTCAAGCGCTACGGCATCGTGGCTGGCGAGGATGCCGGCAACGGCCTGACCCGCGTGCGCCAGATGGTGGAAAAGCCCAGCCCCGAAAGCGCGCCTTCACGCCTGGGAGTGGCGGGCCGCTACATCCTGTCGCCCTCGGTGTTCGAGCAGATCCGGCGCCAGCCCAAGGGCGCCGGCGGCGAGATCCAGCTGACCGACGGCATCGCCGCCCTGCTCGACAAGGAGCCCGTGTACGCCTACGCCTACCAGGGCGTGCGCTACGACTGCGGCAGCAAGGAGGGCTTCCTGCAAGCCAGCGTCGAACTGGCGCTGCAGCATCCGGAAGTGGGCGAGTCCTTCCGCGCCTACCTCAAGAGCCTGGGGCTTTGAGCCCCGCCGGCGCCACCAGCGGCTGCAGGTAGCGCCACAGTTCGGCGTCGGTCACCGGCGTCAGCGACAGTCCCAGACCGTCCTTGAGCTGTTGAACCACGGCCTGTGCCCACAGCGCGTTCCATACGGTGCCGGCGTGATAGTCGGCCACCAGCGCGTTGCGCGGTTCGTCGCCGACGGTATTGCTCACCTGGAAGCTCCCGATCGTCACCGTACGGTAGGCATTGGGCAGGCCATCCGGTCCGCGCGAACCCCAGTGCTTGCGGAACCAGGCGTGCGAATCGAAAAAGGCGGCGCCCGGCGTTCGCTCGGCCAGTCCGCGCAGCGCGGCATTGAATCGGCCCAGCGCCAGGTCGACGTTGCGCGATTCCCCGGCCGAGCGGAAGTGCTCGAACTGCCCGGGATCGTCGATCTCGTTGACCAGGCCCGCAATCAGGAACCGGACCCCGGAGTGGCGCTCGCGCACCACCGCGATGGCCTCCGCCTGGCGCGCCACGCAGCGGTCGATGGTCTGCTGCAACTGCGGTGCATCCGGATCGCGCGCCTGCAACTCGAGCAGGGGTATCCAGTCGGCCAGCCCGATGTAGATCACCACCACCGCGCGACGCCAGCGCTCGGGCTCCTTGTCCATCAGCAGCGCGAGGTGGCGCGCCTGGCTCAGGCGGCCGGTCGTCAGGTCGTCGCAGCCGGCGCTCGAGACGGCGAAGTTGTAGAGATAGTCTTCCTTGCGCGGCACGCGTCCCACCGGCAGACCCACGGCCCGCCGTGCACCGGAGACTTCGTTTGCGCTGCCCCATTCAAGCCAGGGTCCGGGATCCAGTTCGCCGCCGCGCAGGCGCGCCAGGACCTCGGGCCAATTGAAGGTGCGCGCGATCTGCGCCCCGCCCCTGCCGCCGGAACCGGGCGGAAAAGCCAGGCGGTCGTGGTACGAATGGCTGTTGGAGTCGCCGAGCACGCCCAGGGCAATGGCATTTGCCGGGCGGTCTCGCTGCAGTACTGCCTGTGGCGGCCCGGGGTCAGTCGCAGTGACGGCCAGGGCCACACCCGCGCCGAGCAGCAGCGCCAGTCCCAACACCATCCAGAGCGCGCCCGGCATGCGCATGGCGCTCAGCGCCGGCGAAGGACGTGGATGAAGTCGGCGCCGGCCGTCTGCTGATCGACCAGTTCGTTGCCGGTCTGGCGCGCGAAGGCCTGGAAGTCGCGCAGCGACCCCGGATCGGTGGATACGACGCGCAGCAACTGTCCGCTTTGCATCTCGTTGAGTGACTTCTTGGCCTTCAGGATCGGCAGCGGGCAGTTCAGGCCGCGCGTGTCGATTTCCTTGTCGACCGTCATGGGGGCTTGCATGGCGTGCTTCTCCGGATCAGTTCAGGCCGCGACGGCGCTCTTCGTTTTCCTCGGCCGTGAAGAACACCGGCTCGTGGCCGCGGGTGCGCAACCAGTCGGCCAGCGCATAGCCCGTGCCGGCCGGCCAGCATTTCAGGTCCTTCAGGTCGTACAGCCGCCAGTCGACCAGTTCGGGCGAGAGACGGACCTCGCCGTGCGCCACGACGTGGTAGGCAATGATGACCTGGTTCATGCGCTTGAAATCGTAGGCGCCGACGATGTTCACCTCGCTCACGTCGAGATTGGTCTCTTCCTTGACCTCGCGTGCGATGCCCTCCTGCGGCGTCTCGCCGGCCTCCATGAAGCCGGTGATCAGCGCGAACATCTTGGCCGGCCAGGCCGCGTTGCGCGCCAGCAGTACCTGGCCGCCGTATTCGACGATGGCCGCCAGTACCGGCGTGGGGTTGTTCCAGTGCGTCCAGTCGCACTCGGGGCAGCGCAGGCGGGATTTCGGTCCGCCGTCCTCGAGTTGCTCGCGCCAGGCGAGCGCGCCGGCGCATTGGGGACAGAAGCGTGGTTCGTTCATGGGCCGGCTCAGGCGGGGAAGACGCCGGTCGACAGGTAGCGGTCGCCACGGTCGCAGACGATGAAGACGATGGTGGCGTCGCGCACGCCCTGCGCGATCTGCAGCGCGACGCACAGCGCCCCTGCAGCCGAGATCCCGCCGAAGATGCCCTCTTCGCGCGCCAGGCGGCGGCACATGTCCTCGGCGCTGTCCTGGCTGACGTTCACCACCTGGTCCACGCGCTGCGGCTCGAATATCTTCGGCAGGTACTCCTGCGGCCACTTGCGGATGCCGGGAATGCGCGAGCCCTCGTCGGGCTGCGCACCGATGATCTGGATCGCCGGGTTCTTTTCCTTGAGGAAGCGCGAGACGCCGGTGATCGTGCCGGTGGTACCCATCGCGCTGACGAAGTGCGTCACCCGGCCCGCAGTGGCGTCCCAGATCTCGGGGCCGGTGGTCTCGTAGTGCACGCGCGGGTTGTCGCCATTGGCGAACTGGTCGAGCACCCGCCCCTTGCCCTGCGCCACCATCTGGTCGGCCAGGTCGCGCGCGTATTCCATGCCGCCACTCTTGGGCGTGAGCACCAGTTCGGCGCCGAAGGCCTTCATGGTCTGCGCACGCTCGACGGACAGGTCCTCCGGCATGATCAGCACCATGCGGTAGCCGCGGATGGCAGCGGCCATGGCCAGCGCAATGCCGGTGTTGCCCGAGGTGGCCTCGATCAACGTGTCGCCCGGCTTGATCTCGCCGCGCTCCTCGGCGCGCTTGATCATCGACAGGGCCGGCCGGTCCTTGACCGAACCGGCTGGATTGTTGCCCTCCAGCTTGCCCAGGATCACGTTGCCGCGCTCGGCATTGGCCTGCGCATCGATCCGTTGCAGGGCCACCAATGGCGTCTTGCCAATGGCATCTTCGATCGTCGGGTACTTCATGGCATTCACTGTGCCATAATTTTGAGCTTTCCCGCCCAACCCTGCCGGAGTGGTGAAATTGGTAGACGCAGGGGACTCAAAATCCCCCGCCGCAAGGCGTGCCGGTTCGATTCCGGCCTCCGGCACCACGTCCTGCGGACGTGTTCAGGGTCTGCGCGCAGGATCTATCCCCCACCGCGTCAGTTCACCCCGGCAAGCCAGGTCGCCAGCTTGGGGAACAACATCAGGATGCCCACCGCCAGCAGCTGCAGCAGCATGAACTGCACCATGCCCGCGTAGATCTGCTTGAGTTCCCACTGGGGCACCACGCCCTTGAGGAAGTAGGCTGACAGGGCCACCGGCGGTGACAGCCATGCGGTCTGCAGCGTGACCGCGACCAGCGTGCAGAACCAGAGAATGTCGATGTTGGCGGCCTGCACGATGGGCAGCACCACCGGCACGACGATCAGCACGATCGGCACCCATTCCAGCGGCCAGCCGAGCACGAAGATCAGCGCCAGGATCAGCGCCAGCATGACCATGGGCGGCAGCGACAGGCCGATCAGCCAGTCGGCCATGTACTCGGGGCTGCCCAGCCGCGAGAACACCGCGCCGAACAGGTTGCTGGCCGCCACCAGCAGCAGGATCATGCTCGACACCTCCAGCGTCTGCAGTGCGGCCTTGCGGATCTGGCGCCACGTCATGCGCCCGGAGCCCACCGTCAGCAAGAACGTCGCGAAGCAGCCGACGGCGCCGGCATCGGTCGGCGTGGCGATGCCGAATAGGATCACGCCCAGCGTCGACATGATCACCACCACCACCGGCAGCACGCCGATCGACAGGTCCTTGATCACGGGCCAGATCGACACCGGGCGCATCTCCGGCGGCAGGGCCGGGCCGAGCGCCGGATTCATCCAGCAGCGCAGCAGGCACCACACGACGAACAGGGTGGACAGGAGCAGCCCGGGAAGCACCGCGGCGGCAAACAGGTCGGTGGCCGGAACGCCGACAACAGGACCCATGACGATCAGCATCACGCTCGGTGGAATCAGGATGCCGAGCGTGCCTCCGGCGGCGATGGCGCCGGCACTGAGCTTGGCGTCGTAGCCGCTCTTGATCATCGATGGGCCGGCCATCACGCCCAGCAGCGTCACCGCGGAGCCGACGATGCCCGTGGCTGCGGCGAAGATGGTGGCGGTCACCAGCACTGCGATGTAGAGCGAGCCGCGCACGCCGGCAAGCAACTGCTGGATGCCGCGGAACAGCCGCTCCATGAGTCCCGACTGCTCGAGCAGGAAGCCCATCAGCAGAAAGAACGGAATGGAAGCGAGCACCGTGTCGCGCATGACCGAGTAAGTCTGCAGGACCGCCAGGTCGAACACGACCGGCCCCAGCACCATATAGCCGGTGCCCAGCGATACCGCCGCCAAGGTGAACGAGATCGGAAAGCCGATGAAGATGACGGCAAACAGCACGCCCAACGCGAAGATGCCCAGGACCTCGTTGCTCATACGGACACCTCCGGTGCCTGGACGGGGTCGGGCCATTGGCCGTGGCGCACGGCGTAGGCGCACTTGAGGCTTTCGCTCACGCCCTGGATCAGCAGCAGCGCACCGGCCAGCGGCATCGACAGCTTGAAGGGCCAGGTGACCGGCTGCCAGGAACTGCTGACGAAGGTCTCGTTGGTCTGGAACGCCTTCCAGAAGTAGCCCCAGCCCCAGACCATGAACACGCAGACCACCGGCAGGAACATCAGCACGTAGCACACCAGGTCGGTGATGGCCTGGCGGCGCGGCGACCAATCCTGGTAGAACGAATCGGTGCGCACGTGGGCCTTGCGCTGCAAGGTGTAGGCGCAGCCGAGCATGAAGAAGCTGCCGTACAGCATGAACGTCATGTCGTAGGCCCAGATGGTCGGCGCGTTGAACAGGTAGCGTGCAGCCACCTCCCAGCTCAGCGCCAGCACCATCGGCAGCAGCATCCAGATGAGCAGGTGCCCGGAGGCAATGGCCACCAGGTCCAGGCGGTGCGCAAGGCGCGCGAGGCTCGAGTCGTTGTCGTTCATCTTTTTCGGAGTCTCGTGAACGGGCGACGACGCGGGCGCCGACACGGCGCCGCGCCCGCCCGCCGCTGCCGTCGCTTACTTGTAGGGCGAGTCGGCGCCCAGGTTGTAGTAGAGCCCTTCGATCTTGTTCCAGTAGGGCACCACCGTCTTCGCGAACTTGCGCTGCGATTCCAGCACTTCCTTGAACAGCGCGTTCTTCTGCGCTTCGCGGTCGTACACCGTGTTGGTGGCCTTGATGAAGGCGGGAAAGATGTCCTTGGGCGTGTCGTGCACCGTCACGCCGAACTCGCCCTTCATCTTTTGGATCGCCAGCGCGTTGCGGTAGACGTTGAAGGTGTAGGTCTCCGTCATGGTGGCCATGGCGGCAGTCTCGACGATGGCCTTGTGCTCGGGCGAGAGCTTGTCCCACACGCCCTTGTTGATGACGATCTCGCCGATGTCGGTGGACTGGTGCAGGCCCTGCAGGTAGTAGTGCTTGAAGACGGTGTGGAAGCCCAGCGCCAGGTCGTCGGCCGGGCCGATCCATTCGGCCGCGTCGATCACGCCGCGCTGCGCCGCCGGCACGATCTCGCCGCCGGGCATGGCCACGGCATTGACGCCCATCTCCTTGAAGATCTCACCCACCAGCCCGGGCGGGGCCCGGTACTTGAGCTTGCGCATGTCGTCGAGCGAATTGATCGGCGCCTTGAACCATCCCAGCGGGTCGGGTCCCATCGGCTGCACGAAGAGCGGCTCGACGTTCATCTTCATGACTTCCTGGTACATCTTCCTGTAGAGCGCCATGCCGCCGCCCTGGAACAGCCACGCGACGTGCGACAGCTGGTCCATGCCCGTCCCGCCTCCGGCGGCCGGATTGGAGAACAGGCCGGTGGCCGAGTTCTTTCCAGACCAGTAGTGGGCCCAGGAATAGCCCCCGTCGACGACACCCTTGTCGACCGCGTCGAGCATCTCGAAGGCAGCCACCACCGCGCCGTCGGGCAGCATCTCGAACTTGAGCTTGCCACCGGACATCTTGTCGCAGCGGGTGGCGAAGTTCTTCATGAGCTCGAAGTAGATGCTCGAGGTGGGCACCGCCGTCTGGAACTTGATGCGCACGGTGCTCTGCGCGCTGGCCGCGAAAGGCGCGCCCAGCCCCGCCGCGCCGATTGCCGCCCCGGCGCCGAGCGCGCCTCGTCGTGTCAGTCTCTCCATCTCATGTCTCCTCGTCTGGTTCACGGGTTGGAATGGGCGCTGCCTGGCGCCCGCCTGCCGCGCCCGGCTCGCGCCGGGCCGCTCGCTCGTTGCCGGCGCAGGCGCGCCGCGCGTCCTCGCGGATCATGTCGACCGCCTTCTCGGCCATCATCACCACCGGCCCGTTGGTGTTGCCGGATACCAGCGTGGGCATGGCCGAGCAGTCGACGACGCGCAGACCACCGATGCCACGCACGCGCAGCCGCTCGTCGAGCACCGCCATGCGATCGCCGTCCGGTCCCATGCTGCAGGTTCCGCTGGGGTGGAAGATGGTGGCGCCGGCATTGCGGCAGAACTCGAGCAGGGCCGCGTCGTCCTCCGCCTTCGGCCCCGGCTTGAGCTCGCGCTTCACATAGGGCTGCATGGCCGGCGTCTGCGCGATGGCGCGCGCGGCGCGCACCGCCGCCACCGCGGTTCGGCGGTCGAGCTCGGTGGAAAGGTAGTTGGGCTGCATCTGCGGCACGGCGAACGGATCGCTGCTGCGGATCCGGATGTGGCCCCGTGCTTGCGGGCGCAGCTGACAGACCGACAGCGTGAAGCCGGGGAAGTCGTGGACGGCACCGCCGGCCATGTCGGCCGACAGCGTGGCGACATGGAACTGGATGTCGGGAGTCGCCGTTGCCGGCCGCCCGTCATCGTCGCGCAAGGCATGCATGAAACAGCCGCCCTGGTTGATGCCCACCGCCAGCGCGCCGCGCCGGTGCAGCAGCCAGTCCATGGCCAGGCCGATGCGCCCCGGCAGCGAGTTGAGCTGGTCGTTGGTGGTGATCGGCTTGGTGCACTCGTAGGTCAGCCGGATCTGCAGGTGATCCTGCAGGTTCTCGCCCACCCCGGGCAGGTCAAGCGCCACCGGCACGCCGCACGACGCGAGCAGTGGCGCAGGCCCGATGCCCGACAACTGCAGCAGTTGCGGCGACTGGATCGCCCCGGCGGCCAGCAGCACCTCGGCCCGCGCCGTCGCCTCGTGCATCCTGCCGTCCTGGCGCCAGCGCACGCCTGCGGCCAAGCGGTCCTGCAGCAACAGGCCGGTGGCCTGCGCGCCGGTCTCGATGCGCAGATTCGGACGCCGCCTGACGTCCGGGGTCAGATACGCCTTGGCCGTGCTGCAGCGCAGGCCGCGGTGCGTGTTCAACTGGTAGTAGCCGGCGCCCTCCTGCCGCGCTCCGTTGAAATCGTCGGTGCGCGGCACCCCGACCTCCTGCGCGCCGGCGATGAAGGCCTCGATCAGCTCGTGCCGCCCGTGGATGTCCGACACCTTCAGTGGCCCGTCGGCCCCGTGGAATGCGTTGGCGCCACGCTCGTTGCCCTCGGACCGGATGAAATACGGCAGCACGTCGTCGTAGCCCCATCCGGCATTGCCCAGCGCCGCCCAGTGGTCGTAGTCCTCGCGCTGGCCGCGGATGTAGATCAGGCCGTTGATCGAGCTGCTGCCGCCGAGCGTCTTGCCGCGCGGCCAGTAGATGCGGCGCCCGTTCATGTTCGGGTCCGGATCGGTCTCGAAGCACCAGTTGTAGGTCCGGCTCCACATCGTCTTGCCATAGCCGATGGGCAGGTGGATCCACAGCGAGCGATCGGGCGGGCCCGCTTCCAGCAACAGCACCCGCGTGGCCGCGTCCTCGCTCAGGCGGGCCGCCAGCACGCAACCTGCGGAGCCGGCGCCGACGACGATGTAGTCGAATTCCCTGTCGCTCATGGTTTTGATTTCGGCGGCGGCATTCGCCGCTGTGGAGTCTTTGCCCTATGCTAGAGGCGCATTTTTTGGAACGCAATGTTCCGTTTTAGTGAATTACCCTATGGCCAAGAAAAAAAGCGAACCCGGCGACAACGCCGACGCGGAAGAAGAAGCCGGCATCGGCAAGTCGTCGCCGGCCTCTTCGGCCGAACGCAGCCTGCGCCTGCTGGCGGTGCTCGCCAGCGAGGGAAGGCCGCTGTCATTGGCCGACCTGGCAACGCGCCTGGCATTGCCCAAGGGCACCGTGCACCGGCTGTGCACGCAACTCATGGCGACCGGCCACGTGGCACGCGATCGTGACGAGCGCGCCTTCGCCATCGGCCCCGCGCTGCATCGGCTGGCTTTCGACACGCTCAACAACGGTGTGGTGCGCGGCTTGCGGCACGATGTGCTGGCGGCGCTGGTGCGCGAGGTCGGCGAGACCTGCAACTTCACCACGCTCGATGGCGCGCAAGTGCTCTACCTCGACCGCGTGGAAGCGCACTGGCCGTTGCGGCTGACGCTGGACGTCGGCTCGCACGTGCCGCTGCACTGCACCGCCAGCGGCAAGCTGTTCCTGGCCATGCTCCCCGCACGCCAGCGCGAGCAGATCATCGGCGCGCTCGCACTTCCGGGCATGACGCCCAACACGATCACCGACCGCGCCGCGCTGCGCCGCGAATGCGATGCCATTGCGCGCGACGGCTACTCGTGCGACCGCGAGGAGTTCATCGCCGGCCTGATCGCCGTGGCCGTGCCCGTGCTCGATGCCGAAGGCCGCACGCGAGCAGCCATCGCCATCCACGCGCCGACCTCGCGCATGAGCCTGGACGACGCAAAATCGCGCATCGGGCACATGCTGGCCGCCGCCGCGCGCATGACGCCGCTCCTGTAGCCCCGTTGCGCAACGGCGACGAAACCTTGCTGAAATCGCGCTCCCCACAATCCCGGGACATCGTTCAACTACCGGAGATTGCGCGAAGCACCATGGTTCAGCCCATCAAGAATCCAGCGCCCAGACCGGCGAATCCGACCGCGGCAGCGGCGCCCCGTTCCGGCGCGCAGCGATCGCAGCAACGGCCCCATCTCGTCGAGCGGCCGGCTGCGCAGCAGCGGCCAGACCCCGAGCGGCCCCTCGGTCGCGAGAAGCGCGCCGAGGTCGTCAGAAAGCCGACCTACCTGATCAATTTCGGGGGCCCCAAAGGCACGGGGGCGTTCATCGACATTCCGGGCAAGTTCGATCCCGGCCATGCCGCGCTTCAGGGCCTTTCGTTCGGCCTCGGCGGCTTGCCCAGGGCAAGGTTCGGCGGCTCGATCCTCAAACCGAAGCTCAAGTCCTCGCCGGCGCCAACGCCAACGCAACGCACGGCAGGCGGCGCCACGCCGACCAGCCAGAAGGCTGCGCAAGGTTCTCGCCCGGCGCACGTCAGCGGCGCCGGCAGCCGCGTGGAAGGGCATCCCGGCGCGCAGGGCAGATCGCGCGCGCCCGACACGTCGGCAAAGCTTGCCGCGGCACGGGCACCCGCGGCCACGACAGCGGCGCCGGACGATCGAATCCGCATGGCTTCCGGTGCCAGCCACATCCCGCTGTCCGTCAAGGCCGAAGACGGTTCGTGGCGCGACGTGCGCAACACCTACACCCTCGAAGGCGATGCAAAGCTGCACTCCTTCCGGGGCGGCCTTCTCGCCTACGACGACGGCAGTGCGGCCCCGCCCCGTCTTCTCGCCCCGACAGCCGACGCAGCGGGCCTGCCGCGGACACGGGAGCCTTCGCCGAGCATCTACCGGAACCCCGCAAGGTCCTCGAACGATTCGTCGTCCCACCTGGCGGTCCTGAGCGATGGAACCTTGCAGCGCCTTCGGCAGAACTCGGTGCACTCGCGCGAGTTCGTCGATGTTCGCCCGGCCGTGCGCCACGACGATCCGGCGGGGCCTGGCGCCGCGCCGCAGCAGCAGCGCGTTGGCGGCGAGGCCGCGCAAAGGCCGTTCGCGGCCGCGCCGCCGAACCACGGACTCAAGGGCGGCGCCCCCACGAAGGACGCGGCGCCGGTGCGGACCGGCATGCACGAGGAACGCCTGAATGTCTTTGGCCGGCACCTGAACCTCTCGAAGGAGGCCTACGACAACCTCTCGAAGATGGAAAGCACCCGGCATTTCGCCGGCGTCATGAACGTGGGCAACCGGCGCATCGACCTGGCTATCTCGAACCAGTTGGGGAACCCGGGCTCGGACATCGAAAAGGCCCTGCCCAAGGGCACGCTCTACCGGGTCGGCAAGAACGGCCCGGACCATCCCTTTCCGATCGACGCCCTGCACACCGCCGCGCAGAACGTCGAGAAGACCGGCCACGCATTGATGGTCGACATGCTCGGCGGCAGGCCGGACGACTATGTCGGCTTCTCGGGCATCAAGCGCTCCGACGACGTCGTGAGGCTGAAGTGGGCGTCGCGCACGCTGAACCCGCAGCACGCGGACTTTCTCGTCAAGCACCACATGATCAACCCCGGTGAGAGGGGCCGCGACTACATGCTGGCCCCGCAATACCGGGCAATGGTCATCGAGCAGTTCCGGCGCGCGGGTTTCCAGGTCGTCGCCGACTGACGCATTGCCGGGCGCCTGGCCCTGCGTCGCGCGCCTGGCGGGATTGCGCGCCGAGCGGACCCTGGGGAAGAATGGGGGCCGATGCGGTTCGCCCCCTCCCCGTTGCTCTTTCCCGCCCGCCATCGCCGCCGGGCGCGGCTGAGCAGCCCGCTGGGCCTGCTGCTCCTGCTGCTGGCGGCGGTGCCGGCGCAAGCCCAGGTCCCGGGCCCGGAGCGCACGTACACCTTCGGCGCGGCGCAGGACCGGGTCATGGCCACGTCCAGCGCCATGACGGCGGCGCGCGCCGGAGTGGACGCCTCCCAGAGCTCCGCCAGCGCGGTTTCCGGCCTGAATCTGCCGGTACTCTCGATCGACGCACAGTACTTCCGCTACCAGAAGACGCTGGAAGTCTCCCTGAGCGCCGCGCGCAACCTGGTCGAGTCCTCCATCAACGGCTTCCTGGCCTCGTTGCCGGGCGCGCCCGCCGTGCCGCCGGCGCTGGGCGGCCTGGTGTCCGGCGCGCTCGACCGCATCCCGGATTCGCTGTCCACCACGGTGCGGCAGAACATCTGGCGCCCCACCCTCACGCTGCTGTGGCCGATCTACACCGGCGGCATGTCGGACGCCACGCAAGACGCGGCACAGGCCGGGGCGCGCCAGGCCGAGGCAGAGCTGTTGTCCGCCGCGGACGCACTGGGCCTGCAACTCGTCGCCGCGTACTTCGGCCAGCAACTGGCCGCCCAGGTGGTCAGCACCAGCGGGCAGAACCTCGATCGCTTCGCCCGCCACCTGGACAACGCGCTGAAGCTGGAACGCCAGGGCATGCTGAGCCGGGCCCAGCGGCTGCAGGTCGAGGTGGCGCGCAATGCCGCCGAACGCCAGTTGCTGCGCGCCCGCAACGAGTACCAGACCGCACAGGCCGTGCTGACCCGCCTGCTGCGCGAGGAGGGCACCGTCGCGCCGGCCACGCCGCTGTTCGCGCAGTCCCAGCCGCTGGCGCCGGTGCAGACCTTCATCGACGAAGGCCGCGCCAACTCGCCCGCGCTGATGCGCCTGGCGGCATTGCGCGACATCAGCAGCAGCGGCGTGAAGGCCGCCCGCTCGCTGGCGCTGCCACGCGTCTACGGCTTCGGCTCTTACAACTTCAACGCCGACAACGCCGTGCTGCCGGACCCCGACTGGATCGTCGGAGTCGGTGTGCACTACACGCTGTTTTCCAACGTCGACCGGCAGGCGACCGAAAGCGCCGCGCGTGCGCGCGAGCAGCAGGCCGAAGCGGCCTGGTCGCAGGCCGGCGATGACGTGGCCACGCTCATCGAGCGCAGCTGGCAGGGCGTGGAAATCGCCCGCCAGCAATTCATGCTGCTGGCCACCAACATGACGGCCGCCGAGGAAAACGTCCGGGTGCACGACCTGGGCTTTCGCGAAGGCCAGGCCAACGCCACCGAACTGATCGACGCACAGGTCGCACTGAGCGTGGCCAGGACGCAGCGGGCCGCGGCGGCCTACGAGTACGACCTCGCGCTGGCCCAGTTGCTGGCCGCCAGCGGCCGCATGCAGGAATACGCCCAGCACGTGGCCCGCGCCGACCAGCGGATGCCCCTCCCATGAGCACTCCCGAGCACCCCAGTGCGGGCCGCGACGCGGCAGCGCCACCCCCGCCAGCCCTTGCCGAGACAGCGCCCCAGGTTGCACCGGGCCTGGCGCCGACCATGCGCCTGGCGCTGGGCCTGGCCGCGGTCGCCCTCGTCGTCTTCATCGCCATCGGCCTGTGGCTGGCCTACAAGCCGGCGCCGCTGCAGTTGCAGGGAATGGTCGACGCCGAGGAATACACCGTGGCCACCCAAGTGCCCATCTCACGGGTCGAACGCCTCCTCGTGGGCGCCGGCGATCGGGTCAAGGCAGGGCAGCCGCTGGTGGTGCTGAGCAGCCCGGAGCTGGACGCGCGCCGCGAACAGGCCGCCAGCGCGCTGGCCGGCGCGCAGGCGGTGCAGGCACGCGCCCTTGCCGGCTCGCGGGCCGAGAACATCGAAAGCCTGCGCGCCACCGCCGGCAGCGCACAGGCCGCACTGGCCCTGGCCGACAAGACCTACGTTCGCACGCGCAACCTGCACCGTGAAGGCGTGGTCTCCACCCAGCGGCTGGACGAAGCCCTGGCCGCGCGTGACGCCGCGGCGGGCCAGGCCCGTGCCACCCAGCAGCAATACCTGCGAGCCGCGCGCGGCCTGCCGCAGGAAGACAAGGACGCGGCCGCGGCCCAGGTGGAAGTGGCCGCCGCGGGGCTCAAGGCCGTGGAAGCCTTGCAGCGCGAAACCCGGCTCGACGCGCCGGCTGCCGGCGAGGTCGGCCATGCCCTGGTTCGGCCGGGCGAAGTGGTGGCGCTTGGCTTTCCGATCCTGACCTTGGTCGCGGTGGACGAGCCCTGGGTGTCGCTCAATGTCCGCGAGAACCAACTGCACGGCCTGGAAGCCGGCCAGGAACTCGTCGGCCACCTGCCGGCGCTGGATGGCCGGGCGGTGCGCTTCAAGGTGCACACCATCGGCGCCCAGGGCGAGTTCGCCACGTGGCGCGCCACCCGCCAGTCCAGCGGATTCGACGTACGCAGCTTCGAGGTGAGGCTCAAGCCGGCGGAGCCGGTGGCCCAGCTGCGGCCCGGCATGAGCGTGCTGTTCGACTGGCCGCAGCCATGATGCCGGGCGAAAGCGGCCCGACGAGCCGAGCGGCGCGATGACCCCCTTCACCGCGGCGCTGCGGCGCGAACTGGCCTGGCTCAGCCGCAGCCGCTGGGACCTGGCGCTGCTCACGCTCGCGCCTTTGCTCGCCTTGCTCGCGCTGGGCGCCATCTTCATCGAAGGCAGCGCGCGCGAACTGCCCATTGCGGTGGTCGATGCCGACCACTCGCCGCTGAGCCGACAGTTGGCGCGCAACCTGCGCGCCTCGGCCCAGGTGCAGGTGGCGGCCGAACCGGCGCAGCTCGACGAGGCCTGGACGCTGGCGCGGCGCACCACCGTCTGGGCGGTGGTGTTGATTCCCGAAGGCCTGCAGCGCGAGGTGCTGGCCGGGCGCCAGGGCCAGGTGCTGGTCTACCAGAACGCCGCCTTCTATTCGGTCGGTGCGCTGGCAGGGCGCGGCGTCGATGCCGCGGTGTCGGCCCTGCAGCAGCAGGTGCTGCCCGACCTGGCCCGGGCCCGCAACCTGCCGGCGGCGCTGCGCATCCAGGTGCCGCGAATCCAGGCCACCATGCTGTTCAACCCGCAGTTGAGCTACGAGTGGTTCCTCGAGGCATTGCTGCAGCCGGGCATCCTGCACGTGCTGCTCAGTTGCGCGGTGGTCGTGGCGTTGGGCCGGGAGCTCGGCGCGACGGCCCGCGAGGGCGCGGCCGGCTGGCTTGACGAGTGCCGCGGTACGGGCCTCGCCGGCGCCGCCGGCGCCCTGGCCGGCAAGCTGTTCCCCTACGTCATCGTCTTCACGGCGTGGCAGGCGGCCGGCACGGCCTGGCTGTGCGGGTGGCGCGGCTGGGGCGTGCACGGCAGCCTGGCCATGCTGTTGGCCGGCCAGCTGGCGCTGTACGCCAGCTACGCCGCCGTCGCCGCGGTGGTGGCGCTGGTGGTGCGCGACACCTACACGGCCCTGTCGGCCGTCGCCCTGTACGGGGGACCGGCCATGACGTTTTCCGATGCAACGCTCCCGGTGATCGGGGCGCCGCTGTTCACGCGCATCTGGAGCCAGGCGCTGCCCTTCTCGCACTACGTCAAGCTGCAGATGGAGCAGATGTTCATGGGCGCGAGTGCGGCGGTCTCGCTGCCATGGCTCGGCATCATGGCCGCGGTGGCGCTCGTCATGTTCTGGCTGGCCGCGCTGCTCCTCGCACTGTTGACGCGACCCGCGCGCCAGCCCGCCTCCAGGCCGGTGACAGGGTCGCCGTGAAGATCATCGACGCGGCATGGTCCGGCGCGCGCGAGACGCTGCTGGCGGTGCTGCGCACGCGGCCGGCGCTGATGATCCTGGTGCTGGCCGGATTTCTCTACGGCTTCTACTACCCGGCCGCCTACCAGCACCAGGTCGCCACGCGGCTGCCGGTCGCGGTGGTCGACCTCGACCAGAGCCCCGCGAGCCGCCGCCTCACCGAGTTCCTGCTCGCGGCGCCGCAGGTGAATGTGCTGGGCGTGTCGCGCGACTTCGAGGCGGCGCGCCGCCTGCTGCAGCGGCGCGAGGTGGACGCCATCGTGCTGGTGCCGCCGGATTTCGAGCGGGGCCTGCTCTCGGGCAGCCGGCCCGATGCACTGGCCTTCTACCTCAATGGCGCCTACCTCGTGCGCGCCAGCGCGATCGGCGGCGCCCTGCAAGCGGTGCTGCAAGCTGCGCTGCAGGAAGCGCTCGAAGGACCGGCCCGCGCTTTGGGCCTGCAAACGCTGGTGCCGGTGAAGGCGGTCGTGCACCCACTGTTCAACACGCGCGAAGGCTACGGCAGCTACGTCGTGCCCGGCGTGGCGGTGGTCATCGTGCACCAGACGCTGCTGATGGGCGTGGTCCTTCTCATGGGCGAGCGGCGGCGCCGCGGCCTGCGCTTCGGCAGCGGCGCCGAACTGGCCGGCGCCGGCCTTGCCTTCGCATCCATCGGCCTGATGACGGCCTTCTTCTACTTCGGCTTCGTCTTCTGGTTCCAGGACTATCCACGCGGCGGCAGCGTCGCAGCCATGCTGCTGAGCAGCCTGCTCTTCGTCGGGGCGACGGTGGCCTTTGCGCTTTTCGTCGGCAGCTTCTTCGATCGCGGCGAGCGGTCGGCACAGGTGCTGGCGGCTTCGTCGGCACTCGTCTTCTTCCTCAGCGGCGTGCCGTGGCCTCTCGACGCCATGCCGCCCACGCTGGCCATGCTGACGCATCTGCTGCCTTCGACCGCCGGCGTTCAAGGGCTGGTCAAGGTCAACCAGATGGATGCGGCGCTCGCGGACGTCGCCCCGCAGCTGCTGGAGTTGGCGGCATTGCTGCTTGGCTACGGCCTGCTGGCATGGTGGCGCTGGACGCGGCAGCCGCACCCGTCGGCAAATCCCGCCCGGTGACGCACCACGCCGGCGCGCCGCACCATATCGGCAAATGCCCGATCAAACCGGCAAAACTACCGCCAACGACTTCAAATCGATACTCGGAATGTGTCGATATCGCCGGGGTGTAACTCGATGCAACAAAGCATCAAACACGGGAACTTTATTTCCCCTTCAACGCCATGGAAATAGCTTTTCCTAACGTTTCCGCAATTGCTTATAGATTGTGGAAATGAGCAGCGCTACCGGGTGGGGAGGCGGGTTGCCGGGGCGTGGCGTGGCGGCAACTGTGGCGAAGAGCGCCCCGACGCGGTGGAACATCCCGAAAAGGCCCGCGCCGCCTCGCATTTACTGCCGGATCGTAGGATAAGGCCGCGAGCATTTGTCGGGAACTTGAGCAACAGTTCCGCAACCGAATTGAAAAATCAATTCCATGGTTTCCTTTTGTTGATTACGATGCAGACAAGGGGTTTTCAGCCTTAAAAGGGGTTTACCGAAGGCATGCAAACGACGCTGAGCACAGTTCTTGCGGCAGTTGTTCCCGCGTGCGACACGGAAGCTCCGGGCGCCGCCCGCCATCGACTGTCGTAGGAGGTGTGAATATGGATGTCATCAGCAACTTCGCCGCGCGTTTCGAGCGCACCCGGGAAGAGGTCCTTTCGCTGCAGGAGTACCTCGACGTCTGCAAGCGCGAACCCATGGCCTATGCCACCGCGGCCGAGCGCATGCTTGCCGCCATCGGTGAGCCGTCGCTGATCGACACGCGCAACGATCCGCAGTTGTCGCGCATCTTCTCCAACAAGGTCATCAAGCTGTATCCGGCCTTCAAGGAGTTCTATGGCATGGAGGACGCCATCGAGCAGGTGGTGTCTTACTTCCGCCACGCGGCGCAGGGCCTGGAAGAGAAGAAGCAGATCCTCTACCTGCTCGGCCCTGTCGGCGGCGGCAAGAGTTCCATTGCCGAGCGGCTCAAGCAGCTCATGGAGCACGTGCCGTTCTACGCGATCAAGGATTCGCCCGTGAACGAGTCGCCGCTGGGCCTGTTCAGCGCCGAGGAGGACAGCGAGATCCTCGAGAAGGAATACGGCATTCCGCGGCGCTACCTGCAGCGCATCCTGTCGCCCTGGGCGGTCAAGCGCCTGGAGGAGTTCGGCGGGGACATCCGGCAGTTCCAGGTGGTCAAGCGCTACCCGTCGCAACTCAAGCAGATCGCGGTGGCCAAGACCGAGCCGGGAGACGAGAACAACCAGGACATCTCGTCCCTGGTCGGCAAGATCGACATCCGCAAGCTCGAGACCTTCGCGCAGAACGACCCGGACGCCTACGCCTACTCCGGCGGCCTGTGCCTGGCCAACCAGGGCCTGCTGGAATTCGTCGAGATGTTCAAGGCGCCGATCAAGGTGCTTCACCCGCTGCTGACAGCCACGCAGGAAGGCAACTACAAGGGCACCGAGGGCTTCGGCGCCATTCCGTTCGACGGCATCGTGCTGGCGCACAGCAACGAGAGCGAGTGGAAGGCGTTTCGCAACAACAAGAACAACGAGGCTTTCCTCGACCGCATCTACATCGTCAAGGTGCCCTACTGCCTGCGCGTGTCCGAGGAGATCAAGATCTACGAGAAGCTGGTGCGCAACTCGTCGCTGGCGCATGCGCCCTGCGCGCCCGGCACGCTGCGCATGATGTCCCAGTTCTCGGTGCTCACCCGCCTGAAGGAGCCGGAGAACTCCAGCATCTTCAGCAAGATGCAGGTCTACGACGGCGAGAACCTCAAGGACACCGACCCCAAGGCCAAGTCGATCCAGGAGTACCGCGACTACGCGGGGGTGGACGAGGGCATGGCCGGCGTGTCGACGCGCTTTGCCTTCAAGATCATCTCGAAGGTCTTCAACTTCGACAGCTCCGAGGTGGCGGCCAATCCGGTCCACCTGATGTACGTGCTCGAGCAGCAGATCGAGCGCGAGCAGTTCCCGCCGGAGACGGAGCAGAAGTACCTCTCCTACATCAAGGAGTTGATCGCGCCGCGCTATGCGGAGTTCATCGGCAAGGAGATCCAGACCGCCTATCTCGAGAGCTACTCGGAGTACGGCCAGAACATCTTCGACCGCTACGTGACCTACGCCGACTACTGGATCCAGGACCAGGAGTACCGCGACCCCGACACCGGCGAGGTGTTCGACCGCGGCTCGCTCAACACCGAGCTCGAGAAGATCGAGAAGCCGGCTGGCATCAGCAATCCCAAGGACTTCCGCAACGAGATCGTCAACTTCGTGCTGCGCGCGCGTGCAGGCAACAACGGCAAGAACCCGCAGTGGACCAGCTACGAGAAGCTGCGCACGGTGATCGAGAAGAAGATGTTCTCGAACACCGAGGAACTCCTGCCGGTGATCAGCTTCAATGCCAAGAGCAGTGCCGACGAAATGAAGAAGCACGAGGACTTCGTCAACCGGATGGTCAAGAAGGGCTACACCGCCAAGCAGGTGCGGCTGCTGTGCGAGTGGTACCTGAGGGTGCGCAAGAGTTCCTGAGTTCGCAACGTGATGCGGCCCGCGCCAGGCCGCGAAGGAGTGTGATTCTTGTCCGTGCTGCAGCAGATCATCGATCGCCGCCTGTCGGGAAAGAACAAGTCGATCGGCAACCGCGAGCGGTTCCTGCGCCGCTATCGCGAGCAGATCGGCGACGCGGTCAAGCGCGCCGTCAGCGGCCGCGGCATCCGCGACCTCGAGCGCGGCGAGGACGTCATCCTGCCCAAGCGCGACGTCTCCGAGCCGGTCTTCGGCCATGGCAGCGGCGGCAATCGCGAATACGTGCACCCTGGCAACCGCGAATACGTCAAGGGTGATCGCATCGAGCGGCCCCAGGGCGGCGGCGGGGGCAGCGGCGGGTCGCAGGCCTCCGACAGCGGCGAGGGCGAGGACGATTTCGTCTTCCGCCTGACCAAGGAAGAGTTCATGCGGGTCTTCTTCGAGGACCTCGCCCTGCCCCATCTCATCCGCACGCAGCTCGCGGAAGTGCCCGAATGGAAGAGCCACCGAGCCGGCTTCGTCACCGACGGTATGCCGGCCAACCTGCACGTGGTGCGCTCGATGCGCGGCGCCCTGGCGCGCCGCATCGCGCTGGGCGGCGCGCCGCGTCGCGAGTTGCACGAACTCGAGGAACACCTGCTGCGCCTCCAACGCAGCCCGCGTGCCGGCGATGCGCTCATCCAGCGCGAGATCAAGGAGACCGAGCTGCGCATCGAGGAGCTGCGCCGGCATGCCAAGCACATCCCGTTCATCGATCCGATCGACCTGCGCTACCGCAACCGCGTGCGTGTGCCGGTGCCGTCGGCCAAGGCGGTGATGTTCTGCCTGATGGACGTTTCCGGCTCGATGGACGAGGGCCGCAAGGACATGGCCAAGCGCTTCTTCATGCTGCTGTACCTGTTCCTGACGCGGCACTACGAGAAGATCGAGCTGGTCTTCATCCGCCACCACACCCAGGCCACCGAGGTGACCGAGGACGAGTTCTTCCACACCACCGAGACCGGCGGCACCGTCGTCTCGAGCGCACTCAAGCTCATGCACGAGATCGTCCGGGCGCGCTACCCGAGCAACGAGTGGAACATCTACGGGGCGCAGGCCAGCGACGGCGACAACTGGCACCAGGACAGCGGCCAGTGCCGCAAGATGCTGGACGAGCAGATCCTGCCGCTGGTGCGCTACTACGCCTACGTCCAGGTGGCCGAGGCGGAGCAGAACCTGTGGGAGGAATACACGCAGCTGGGCGAGGACCACCCCAACTTCGCCATGCGCAAGGTATCCGACGCGGCGGACATCTACCCGGTGTTCCGCGACCTGTTCAAGAAGGAGGGTACGCCGGCATGACAAAGGACGTGACCCCTGTGCCGGAGCGCGCTCGCGAGCCGCTGCCGAGCCCATCCGACTGGACCTTCGAGCTGATCCAGCAATACGACGCCGAGATCGCCAAGGTGGCCGCGGGCTACAAGCTCGACACCTATGCCAACCAGCTCGAAATCATCACCGCCGAGCAGATGATGGACGCCTACGCCTCGGTCGGCATGCCGGTCATCTACCGGCACTGGTCGTACGGCAAGCAGTTCATCTCCACCGAGAAGAACTATCGTCGCGGCCACATGGGCCTGGCGTACGAGATCGTCATCAACTCGGACCCCTGCATCTCCTATCTCATGGAAGAGAACACCATGGCGATGCAGGCCCTGGTGATCGCCCACGCGGCCTACGGCCACAACAGCTTCTTCAAGGGCAACTACCTGTTCAAGATGTGGACCGACGCCTCGTCCATCATCGACTACCTGGTGTACGCCCGCAACTACATCGCCGAGTGCGAGGAAAAGCATGGCCTGCCGGCGGTGGAGGACGTGCTCGATTCGTGCCACGCGCTGATGAACCACGGCGTCGACCGCTACCGCCGGCCGCAGAAGCTGTCGCTGGCCCAGGAACAGGCCCGCCGCGAAGAACGCGAGTCGTACATGCAGCAGCAGGTCAACGACCTGTGGCGGACCCTGCCCCGCCGCGCCGGCCAGGACGCCAGCGAAGAGGTCGCGCGCCGCTTTCCGCCCGAGCCGCAGGAGAACCTGCTCTACTTCATCGAGAAGAACGCGCCGCTGCTCGAACCCTGGCAGCGCGAGGTCGTGCGCATCGTGCGCAAGGTAGCGCAGTACTTCTATCCGCAGCGCCAGACCCAGGTGATGAACGAGGGCTGGGCCACCTTCTGGCACTACACGTTGCTCAACACGCTGTACGACAAGGGACTGCTGGCCGACGGCTTCATGATGGAGTGGCTGCAGTCGCACACCAACGTGGTGTTCCAGCCGCCGATCGAGCACCGCGCCTACAGCGGCATCAACCCCTATGCCCTGGGCTTCGCGATGTACACCGACCTGCGCCGCATCTGCGAGAAGCCGACCGACGAAGACCGCCGCTGGTTCCCCGACATCGCCGGCAGCGACTGGCTGACCACGCTCGACTACGCGATGCGCAACTTCAAGGACGAGAGCTTCATCGGCCAGTTCCTCAGTCCCAAGCTGATGCGCGACTTCCGCTTCTTCGCCATCCGCGACGAGGAGGACGAGCCGGAACTCGAAGTGGCCGCCATCCACGACGACAGCGGCTACCGGCAATTGCGCGAATCGCTGTCGCGCCAGTACGACCTGAACCACCGCGAGCCGAACATCCAGGTCTGGAGCGTCAACCTGCGCGGCGATCGCTCGCTCACGCTGCGCCACACGCAGCACAACGACCGCCCGCTGGACGACTCCGCCGCCGAGGTGCTCAAGCACGTGGCGCGGCTATGGGGTTTCGACGTGCACCTCGAAAGCGTCGACAGCCGCGGGCACGCCACCCATTTCAAGGCGGCGGCGCCACACCCCTGACGCCACGCCGCGGCGGCGACTCAGTTGCCGCCGCCGACCCGCAGCAGCGCCTCGATGGCCAACGGGTAGCCCTTGACGCCGAAGCCGACGATGATGCCGCGCGCCGCCGGCGAGATGTACGAATGGTGGCGGAACGACTCGCGCGCATGCACGTTGGAGATGTGCAGTTCGATCAGGGTGACGCTGGCGCCCTTGATCGCATCGTGCAGCGCGATCGACGTGTGCGTGTAGGCGCCCGGATTCATCACCACGCCAAGCAGCTTGCCGGCCGCCTGCTCGCGGCCCGCCTCGTGGATCCAGTCGATCAGCTGGCCTTCGTGGTTGGACTGGCGGCAATCCACCTCCAGCCCGAGCTGGGTGCCGGTTTCTCGGCACATGCGCTCGACGTCGGCCAGCGTTTCGTGGCCATAGGTGGCAGGCTCGCGGGTGCCGAGGAGGTTGAGATTGGGGCCGTTGAGGACGAGGATCTTCTGCATGATTGCCGTCGGTAATGGGTTCGGGACAGGGCGTGCGGGCTGCCGCGTGGCAACCTCGGCAACGTACTGTATCCCCGCCGCGATGCCGGTCCCCGCGCTCAGTTGGCCAACTGCGGATTGATCTTTTCCTGAATCAGGCGCTGCTGGGCCAGCACGGGCGCGCATTCGGCGCGCCGCCGGTTGGCCGCGTTGTTGCACAGGTCGACCTTGCAGCGCTCGCGCGCGATGAAGCCCAGGGGCTCGCACGCATCGAGCAATCCGGCCTGCCGCGTCGGCGCGTGCACCTCCGGCGTGGCGGTGGGCTTCGGCCTGGCTGCAGCAGTCCGCGCGGCCGGGGCCGGCGACACGACTGCTGGCGCAGGCCGCGGTGGCGGTATCGCGGGCGTAGCGGGCGTGGCGGGCGGCGCGACGGTCTGCTCGACAGGCGGCGCCGCCGGATGCGCGGCCGCCACGTCGCCGGCAGGTGCCTCCGTGCGCGCCGGCGCCTCGCTCGCTGCGGCGATCGGCAATGGCGCCGGGGCGGGCGTCTCCTGCGGCGCAGCGGCAACTGGCGCGGCCTCCGCATCGCCGTCGCTCGACGCCACGATCCAGCCGGCGGCCGCGGCCAGCGAGAACCCGGCAACCAGCAGGAGGAAGTGGGTGAGCATGCGTCGCCGCGGTGGCGCCGGTTCGGGCACTTCTTCCCTGGGCGCGAATGCCGTCGGTGCCGAGGGCGTGCTCGGAGGACCGGATGCGAATGCCGCCAGGGCCGACGGCAGGGTGTCGGCTGCCGCGGGCGCGGCCGCGCCTCGCAAGGGCATCTGCTGGGTCGGCGCAAACACCACCGGCAGCGGCGCCACGCACTCGATGCAGAACTTGGCGGCCAGGCGGTTTTCCGTGCCGCAGGACGAGCAGACCAGTGCCATCAGTAGGGGTCGCCCTGCCTGACGATGATGCCGCCCTGCGCGGTCACCAGGTGGCTCTCGCCGGCCAGTTGCAGCGCCGCCTGGTGCGCCAGCCGGCCGGCGTTCTTGGTGTGGGCGATGATGGTCTGCCAATGGCCCATCAAGGCCTCCTGATCCTCGTGCTGCGGCTCTGACAGCAGGGCCTGCGCGACGTCGACGAGCGTGACGGCCGCCGACAGGCACAGTGTTGCGCTTTCGTGGGCGGCGGTGCCCACGGGCACGCCCCACCCCAATGTCGCGTCGCGTTTTCCCATCACCGCGTCGAGCGCGATCAGGGCACGCTCGAGCAAAACCAGATCGGAAGAAGAAGTCATTGTCACCAAAGTCGCCCGCCTGCGCGTGCAGGATTTCGTTTCCTGATGGTGCCAGCGCGGCCCGAAACTCCATGTGCAATACGACACAATTGGAAACCAAATTAGCATAACCGTCACATTTGAGGATGCGCTAACCGGCCGGCGCGGCCAGCCGGTCAGCGGCGAGGCGGCTGCGGCGCCGTCCGCCTGTGGCAGGATCACGCCCACCATTGCGTCATGCCGCCGCGCCGGTGCCCCACGTGGCCGCCGGCGCGCCGGCTTTTTCTTCTGAACGTTCCCGGGATCCGTCCATGAAATCCAGAGCCGCCGTTGCCTTCGAGGCAGGCAAGCCCCTCCAGATCGTCGAAATCGATGTCGAACCGCCCCGCAAGGGCGAAGTGCTGGTCAGGATCACGCACACCGGCGTGTGCCACACCGACGCCTTCACGCTCAGCGGGGACGACCCGGAAGGCATCTTCCCGGCCGTGCTCGGCCACGAGGGCGCCGGCGTGGTGGTCGAAGTCGGCGAAGGCGTGACCAGCGTCAAGCCCGGCGACCACGTCATTCCGCTGTACACGGCCGAATGCGGCGAGTGCCTGTTCTGCAAGTCGGGCAAGACCAACCTGTGCGTGGCCGTGCGCGCCACACAGGGCAAGGGCGTAATGCCCGACGGCACCACGCGCTTTTCCTACGAGGGCAAGCCGATCTACCACTACATGGGCTGCTCGACCTTCAGCGAATACACCGTGGTGGCCGAAGTCTCGCTGGCCAAGGTGAGCCCGCAGGCCAACCCGGAACAGGTCTGCCTGCTCGGCTGCGGCGTGACGACCGGCCTTGGCGCGGTCAAGAACACGGCAAAGGTGCAAGAAGGCGACAGCGTCGCCGTGTTCGGCCTCGGCGGCATCGGGCTGGCGGTGATCCAGGGAGCCAAGCTGGCCAAGGCCGGCCGCATCATCGCCGTCGACACCAACCCCGGAAAGTTCGACCTGGCGCGCACCTTCGGCGCCACCGACTGCGTCAACCCGAAGGACCATGACAAGCCGATCCAGCAGGTCATCGTCGAGATGACGACCTGGGGCGTGGACCACTCCTTCGAATGCATCGGCAACGTGCAGGTGATGCGCGCCGCGCTCGAGTGCGCACACCGCGGGTGGGGACAGTCGGTCATCATCGGCGTGGCCGGCGCGGGGCAGGAGATCTCCACCCGCCCGTTCCAGCTGGTCACCGGCCGCCGCTGGCTGGGCACCGCCTTCGGCGGCGTCAAGGGCCGCTCGCAGCTGCCGGGCATGGTCGAGGACGCCATGGCCGGGCGCATCCAGCTCGCCCCCTTCGTCACCCACACCATGGGCCTGACCGACATCAACGAAGCCTTCGACTTGATGCACGAGGGCAAGTCGATCCGCAGCGTCGTCCACTACTGATACCGGCCGGCGCGCGCGCCGGCATGCCCCGTCCTTTCCGAAAGCCTTCGCACGTGAGCCATTCGCCCCTACGTTCCTTGTCCGAACACGCCTGCTTCGGCGGCGTCCAGGGCTTCTTCGAGCAGCAATCCCGCGAGATCGGCCTGCCGATGCGCGCGGCCGTCTACCTGCCGCCGCAGGCGCAAAAGGGCCCGGTGCCGGCCCTGCTCTACCTGGCCGGCCTGACCTGCAACGAGGAAACCTTCCCCATCAAGGCCGGCGCGCAGCGCGTGGCCGCCGAACTGGGGCTGGCCCTCATCGCGCCGGACACCAGCCCGCGCGGGCCGGAGGCCGAGGGCGTACCCGGGGCCACCGCGAGTTGGGACTTCGGCATCGGCGCCGGCTTCTACCTCGATGCCACCGAGGCCCCCTGGGCCACCCACTGGCGCATGGAGAGCTGGCTGATGAACGAACTGCTGCCGGCGGCGACCGCGCAGATGCCGATCGATGGCACGCGGATGGGCATCTTCGGCCACTCCATGGGCGGGCACGGCGCGCTGACGCTGGCGCTGCGCCATCCGGGCCGCTTCGCTTCGCTCTCGGCGCTCGCCCCGATCAGCGCGCCCAGCCAGTGCGCGTGGGGCGAGAAGGCGTTCGGCGGCTACCTGGGACCCGATCGCGTCACCTGGCTCGCACACGACGCCAGCGCATTGATGCGTTCGCAGAAGACGGCGCCGTACCCGGCGGGCATCCTGGTGGACCAGGGCCTGGCCGACAAATTCCTGGCCGACCAGCTGCTTCCGGAGCAACTGGAAGCCGCCTGCAAGGCGGTCGGCCAGCCACTGACGCTGCGCCGCCACGCCGGCTACGACCACGGTTATTACTTCATCCAGAGCTTCGTCGGGGACCACCTGGCGCACCACGCGCGCAGTTTGCTGCCCGGGTGATTCGCCCGGCTCTCCGGGCATTCTTTACAAAGATAAGTAAAGGTTGCACGGGCATCGACTTTGCTTGCCCATCTGTTCCTATGATGGCGCGCTCAGTCGATAGGTAACATTTCGTGTCCATGGTCCAGCTGGCGCTGCGGCGTCCGTACACCTTCATCGTCATGGCGATGTTGATCGTCCTGGCGACGCCATTCGTGCTGATGCGAATGGCGACCGACATCTTCCCGGAAATCGACATTCCGGTGATCAGCATCATCTGGAACTACGGCGGCCTGCCGGCACAGGAAATGGGCCAGCGCATCGCCGGCCAGTCGGAGCGCGGGCTGACCACCACGGTCAGCGACATCGAGCACATCGAGTCGCAATCGCTGGCGGGCATCAGCATCATCAAGGTCTTCTTCCAGCCGAATGCCAACATCCAGACGGCACTGGCTCAGGTGGTCTCGTCCATGCAGACGCAGACGCGCCAGCTGCCGCCGGGCATCACGCCGCCGCTGGTCATCAAGTATTCGGCCTCGAGCATCCCGGTGATCCAGCTGGGCCTGTCGAGCCCGACGCGCGCCGAGAACTCGCTGTTCGACGCCGCCGTCAACCAGTTGCGGCCACAGCTCATCACGGTGCCCGGCGCGGCGGTGCCCTTCCCTTACGGCGGCAAGAACCGGCTGATCTCGGTCGACCTCGACATGCCGGCGATGCAGGCGCGCGGCCTGTCTCCGGCCGACGTGGTCAACGCCATCAACGCGCAGAACCTGATCCTGCCGTCCGGCACGGCCAAGCTGGGCGGGCTCGAATACGGCGTGCGCATGAACGGCTCGCCGGACGAGCTGGGCGCCCTGAACGACCTGCCGGTCCGCACGGTCAACGGCGCCACCACGTACGTGCGCGACGTCGCCTTCGTGCGCGACGGCTTCTCGCCGCAGACCAACATCGTGCGCCAGGACGGCGTGCGCGGCGTGCTGATCTCGGTGCTCAAGAACGGCGGTGCCTCGACGCTGGACATCGTCTCGAACATCCGCGACCTGTTGCCGCGCGCGGCGCAGTCGATGCCGGAGGACATCAAGATCACGCCCTTGTTCGACCAATCGCTGTTCGTCAAGGCGGCCGTCAAGGGCGTGGTGCTGGAAGCCGTCATCGCCGCCGCGCTGACGGCCGCGATGGTGCTGCTGTTCCTGGGCAACTGGCGCAGCACGCTGATCATCGGCCTGACCATTCCGCTGTCGATCCTGGCCTCGATCCTGGTGCTCTACTCGCTGGGGCAGACGCTCAACCTGATGACGCTGGGCGGGCTGGCGCTGTCCGTGGGCATCCTGGTGGACCAGGCGATCGTGACCATCGAGAACATCGAGCGGCACATGCACATGGGCAAGCCGCTGGAAGATGCCATCCTCGTGGGCGCCGGCGAGATCGGCCCGGCCGCCTTCGTCGCCACGCTGTGCATCTGCATCGTGTTCGTGCCGATGCTGCTGCTGTCGGGCGTGGCGCGCTTCCTGTTCGTGCCGATGGCCGAGGCGGTGATCTTCGCCATGATCGCGTCGTACATCCTGTCGCGCACGCTGGTGCCCACGCTGGTCATGCTGATGATGCGGCGCAGCCACGGCGAAGGCGCGCAGGCGGCGGCCGCCGATGCGCGGCCGAGCGCGCTGCAGCGCCTCTACCGCAGCTTCGACCGGCGCTTCGAGCGCGTGCGGCGCGCCTATACGCTGGTGCTGTCCTCGCTGCTGGCGCACCGCGGGCCGTTCGTCATCGGCTTCCTGGCGTTCTGCCTGCTGTCGTGCCTGCTCTACCCGGTGCTCGGGCGCGACTTCTTTCCCACCGTCGACGCCGGCCAGATCCGCCTGCACATGCGCGCGCCCACCGGCACGCGGATCGAGGAAACCGCGCGCATCGCCGACGCGGTGGAAGCCACCATCCGCAAGCTGATTCCGAAGGAAGAGCTCGAGACCATCCTCGACAACCTGGGCGTGCCCAACAGCGGTATCAACCTGTCGTACAGCAACGCGGGCACCATCGGCACGCTGGACGGCGAGCTCCTGATGTCGCTCAAGGAAGGGCACCGGCCGACCGAGGAGCTGGTGGCCATGCTGCGGCGCGAACTGCCGCAGCGCTTTCCGGGCGTCGAATTCTTCTTCCAGCCGGCCGACATCGTCACCCAGATCCTCAATTTCGGCCTGCCCGCAGCGATCGACGTCCAGTTCGCGGGCAACAACCTGGAAGGCAACGCGGCGCTGGCCGCCCGGCTGGTCAAGAAGATCCAGCAGATTCCCGGCGCGGTGGACGTGCATGTGCACCAGCGGCTGGACGGCCCGGCCGTCGATCTGCAGATGGACCGCACCCGGCTGCAGCAGATGGGCCTGACGGCGCAGAACGTCGGGCAGAACGTGCTCATCGCGCTGTCGGGCAGTTCGCAGACGCAGCCGGCCTTCTGGCTCAACCCGCGCAACGGCGTGGTCTACAGCGTGCAGATCCAGGCGCCCCAGTACGACATCGATTCGCTCGATTCGCTGCTCGGCATCCCGGTGGGCGCGCCGGCGGCCAGCGCCGGCGGGCGGGAGCCGCAATTGCTGGGCAACCTGGTCGAGGCCAGCGCGGGCCGCCTGCCGTCCGTCGTCTCGCGCTACAACATCCAGCCGGTCGTCGACGTCTACGTGAGCGTGCACGGCACCGACCTGGCCAGCGTGGCGGCGGGCGTGCGCAAGGCCGTCGACGAGATCCGCCCCGAGCTGGCCCGCGGCAACCAGGTGAACATCCGCGGACAGGTGCAGACCATGCAGGACTCGTTCGTCGGCCTGGGCATCGGCCTGGCGATGGCGATCGTGCTGGTGTACCTGCTGATCGTCGTCACCTACCAGTCGTGGCTGGATGCCGCCATCATCATCACCGCCCTGCCGGCGGCGCTCGCGGGCATCGCCTGGCTGCTGTTCCTGACCGGCACCACGCTGAGCGTGCCGGCGCTCACCGGCGCGATCATGACCATGGGCGTGGCCACGGCCAACAGCATCCTGCTGGTGTCGTTCGCCCGCGAGCGCCTGCACGAAGGCGCGCCGCCGCTGTCGGCCGCGCTCGAAGCCGGCGCCACCCGCATCCGCCCGGTGCTCATGACCGCGCTGGCGATGATCATCGGCATGATTCCCATGGCGCTCGGATTGGGCGAAGGCGGGGAGCAGAATGCGCCGCTGGGCCGTGCCGTCATCGGCGGCCTGATCTTCGCCACCCTTTCCACGCTGTTGTTCGTCCCGGCGGTGTTCGCCGGCATCCACAGCGCCCTGGCCCGGCGCCGCGCGGCGCAGTCCACGTCCGGGCCGGCCACGCCCCATCCGCAGGAGAGTTGATTCCATGTCGCAACGGCACGAGGCCCTGGGCATCCACCCGATCGCCGCAGACGGCGAGGACGGCGTCGAGCTGTTGCGGCGCCGCCAGGTGCTGCGGCGCGCCCGCATCGTCACGGTGGTGGCACTGGTGCTGCTCGCACTGGGGTCGGCGCGCATCGTCTGGATGCGCATGGCCAACGCCCAGGCACTGAAGGAAGACGCGGTCGTCCATGCCGTGCTGCACGTGCGGGTGGCCTCGCCGCAAGCCGCCAAGGGCGCCCAGACGCTCACCCTGCCGGGCACGCTCCAGGGCTTCGTCCAATCGCCCATCGCCGCGCGCGCCAGCGGCTACCTCAAGCGCTGGACGCACGACATCGGCGCCCGGGTGCAAAAGGGCGAACTGCTGGCGGAGATCGAGACGCCCGAGATCGACCAGCAGCTGTCGCAGGCCATTGCCGCCCGCGGCCAGGCGGAGGCCACGCTGGCCCTGGCCCGCAGCACCGCGTCGCGCTGGGAAGCGCTGCGCCAGAAGGACGTGGTCTCGCAGCAGGACCTGGACGAGCGGCGCAGCGCCGTGGCCGCCGCCACCGCCAACCTGGCCGCCGCCGACGCCAACATGCAGCGACTGCGCCAGACCGAGGCCTTCAAGCGCATCGTGGCGCCCTTCTCGGGCGTCATCACCCGGCGCAACGTGGACGTCGGCGACCTGATCGATGCCGGCTCCGGCGGTGGCCGCGCCCTGTTCACGCTCGCGCAGACCGATCCGCTGCGCGTGTACGTCAACGTGCCGCAGAGCTATGCGCAACTGGTCCGCACGGGCCAGGCCGTGTCGGTCACGCAGGCCGAACTGCGCGGCCGGCGCTTCGAAGGCAAGGTGGCGCGCACCGCCGGTGCGATCGACACTGCGTCCCGCCAGATGCAGGTCGAAGTCAATCTGCCCAATCCGGACGGCACGCTGCTGCCCGGCGCCTACGTCCAGGTCGAACTGCCGCTGCCGGCCAGCGGTACCCTGACCGTGCCGGGCAACGCGCTGATCTTCCGCGCCGAGGGCACGCGCGTGGCGCTGGTCGACGCACAGGGCAAGGTGCGCCTGCAGGGCGTCACGCTCGGCCGCTACCTGGGCGAATCGGTGGAAATCGTGGACGGCGTGAGCACCAGTGACCGCGTGGTGCTGAACCCGCCCGATTCGCTGGCCGACGGCGACATCGTGTCGGTGGTCAAGGGGGCCGCGTGAGGATGCTGCGCCCGGGCGCCGCCGGCGCACTGGCGGCCTGCATGCTGCTGGCGGCCTGCGCCGCCGGGCCGGACTACCAGCGGCCGGCACCGCCCGAACTGCCGGTGAGCTGGCGGCTCGAGGCGCCCTGGCGCACCGGCACGCCGCGCGACACGGACGCCAAGGGCGCCTGGTGGCAGCGCTACGGCGACACGCAGCTCGACGCGTTGATGCGCAAGGCGATGACCGACAACGCCACGCTGGCAGTGGCCGCCGCGCGTCTGGCGCAGGCGCGCGCCACGCTGGACTCGGCCGGTGCCGCGCAATACCCGCAACTGGGCCTGGGGGCACGAGGCTCGCGACTGCGCATCTCGGCCAACCGGCCGCTGACCAACTACAACAGCGTCAACCAGTCGACCGTGCAGAACGACATGCAGCTGACGCTCAATGCCAGCTACGAGATCGACCTGGCCGGCCGCGTCCGCCGCGGCGTGGAAGCCGCCAGCGCCTCGGCCGAACAGTCGGCTGCGGACCTGGCGAACACGCGCCTGCTGGTCACCGCCGAGCTGGCCAACGCCTACTTCAACCTGCGCGCCACCGACATCGAGCTGGACGTGGTCAACCGTTCCATCGCCCTGCAGCGGCGGGCGCTGGAGCTGGTCACCGCGCGTCACGACCTGGGCGCCGTGTCCGGCCTGGATGTGGCGCAGCAGCAGGCGCTGGTCGAGAACACGCTGACCCAGGTCGACCTGCTCAAGCGCCAGCGCGCCCAGTACCAGGACGCCATCGCCACGCTGGTGGGCACGCCGGCGCCGGCGTTCGAACTGGCCGTCGACCTGCGACCGATCGAGCCGCCGCCGATTCCGCTGGGCGTGCCGTCCGACCTGCTGGAGCGCCGGCCCGACGTGGCGGCCGCCGAGCGCGCCATGGCGGCAGCGAACGCGCAGATCGGCGTCGCCACTGCTGCCTTCTATCCGAGCATCTCGCTGTCGCCGGTGGCGTTCGGCGTGGACAGCAACCGCATGGCCCTGCTGTTCGACGCGCCCAGCGTGCTGTGGTCGGTGGGGGTGTCGGCCACGCAGGTGCTGTTCGACGGCGGCCGCGTGCGCGCCGGCGTCGATTTCGCCCAGGCCGGCTACGAGGCGACCGTGGCCAGCTACCGGCGCGTGGTGCTCGGCGCCATGCAGGAGGCACAGGACGGCATCTCCGGCCTGGCCGCGCTGCAGCGCGCGACCGCCCAGTCCGACAGCGCCGTGGCGGCCTCGCGCCGCGTGCTCGACATGGCCGCGGCGCGCTACGAAGGCGGCGCCGCCAATTTCCTGGACGTGATCACGGCGCAGCAGGCGCTGCTCAACACCGAGCGGCAGGCGGCGCAGTTGCGCGGCCAGCAACTGCTCGTGTCGGTGTTCCTGGTCAAGGCGCTGGGCGGGGACTGGTGCGGCACGCCGGGCGCCAGCGGGACGCAGTCCGGCGGCTGTCCGGGCGGCGCCGAGCGCGTGGCCGGCAACGAGGGCCCGCGCTGATTCAGCCGGGCGCGCCCGGAGACAGCACGCGCCGCCAGAACAGCGCGCACAACACCACGAACACCAGCAGGCCGAGCCATTGCGCCGGCTGCGCAAAGGATTCATCCACCTGTGCCAGTGGCGCGTCGTTGCCGGTGGCGCCGATCAGCGCGGCCAGCCCGATGCCCATCAGGCTTTCGCCGACGATCAGGCCGGAGGCCAGCAGCACGCCGCGCCGCTGTGCAGCTTCGGCGAAGGCGGCCCGGTCCGCGCCGGCAGCAGGCGTGCGCCGGCGCAGCGCCCGCGCCACGCCCCAGGACAGCAGCGCCCCGAACACCAGCGTCATGTTCACCGCCGGCGGCAGGTAGATGCCCAGGCCGACCGCCAGCGGCGGCAGGCTGCCACGGCCGGAACGGCGCAGGAGCACGTCGGCCAGGATCAGCACGACGCCAAGGGCGACGCCGAGGAAGATCATGTCCCAGTTGAGCGTGTGGCGGAAAATGCCGCTGGCGATGGCCGTCATCAGCGTGGCCTGCGGCGCCGCAAGGGCATGAGCCGGGTCCATGCCCTCGCGCGGCATGGCGCCGGCGAACCCGTACGCATGGAACAGCAAGTCGAGCACTGGCGGAATGACCAGCGCGCCGACCGCGCAGCCGACGATCAGCGCCACCTGCTGGCGCCAGGGCGTGGCGCCCACCAGGTAGCCGGTCTTGAGATCCTGCAGGTTGTCGTTGGAGATCGCCGCGATGGCCAGCACCACCGAAGTGGTGAACAGCGCCAGCGCGATCGCGATGCGGCCGCCGCCCAGGTCCAGGAAGCCGGCTTCCAATGCGCCGACCCCCAGGATCAGCAGCGATACAAGGATCACCGCGATGATGCCGATGCCCGATATCGGGCTGCTCGAAGAACCCACCAGCCCCGCCATGTAGCCGCAGGCAGCCGCGACCAGGAAGCCGAAGACGAAGGCGAACAGCACGCACGCGGCCACCAGGCCCCAGAACGGCAGCCCCTGCAGCACCGGCGCCGCCGCGCCGAGAAAGCGGGCGAACACCGCGAACAGGCAGAGCATCAGTGCCAGCGCAATGGCGATGATCGCGCCCGGCGGCAAGTCCTGCTCGGTCCGCCGCTGCGGCGCGTCGCCGGCGCGGCGCACCGCGCCAAGCGACAGCCGCACACCGTCGACCATGGGCTTGAACAGCGTGGCCAGCGTCCAGACCGCGGCGATGCCGATGGTGCCGGCGCCGAGGAAGCGCACGTCGTCGCGCCACAGGGCATGGGCGAGTTCGGGCACGCTCTGCCCCGCCGCGAGCACGCTGTGCGCGGTCAGCCACGGTACGACCGCGCCCCAGGCGATGACCACGCCCACGAGAATGGCGACGCCGGCCGTCATGCCCATGAGGTAGCCGGCGCCGAGCAGCGCCAGCGAAAAGCCGGTCGTCAGCCGGAACGCCACCTGGCCCACCGGCAACCAGGCGTTGAAGTCTTCGGCCAGCAGCTTGAAGCCGCTGCTCAGCAGGCTGAATGCCGCAGCGGCTACACCGCCTGCGAGGATGTCCCGCAGGCCCTGGCTGCTGCCGCCGCCCGCGGCGGGCTGGCCGCCCTCCTCGTCGTGGCTGCCCACGCGCAGGATCTCGGCGGCCGCCACGCCTTCCGGATAGGGCAGGCTGCTCTGCACCACCATCACGCGCCGCAGAGGAATGGTGTAGAGCACGCCGAGAATGCCGCCGATGGCGCAGATGGCCGCCGTCTGCCAGAACGGGAAGCCGCTCCAGTGGCCGATCATCAGCAGGCCGGGCAGGATGAAGATGATCGACGACAGGGTGCCGGCGGCCGAAGCCTGCGTCTGCACCATGTTGTTCTCCAGGATGTTGGACCCGCTGAAGTAGCGCAACACCGCCATCGAGATGACCGCCGCCGGAATCGACGACGCGAAGGTCAGGCCGACCTTGAGTCCCAGGTATACGTTGGACGCGGTGAAGACGACGGTGATGAGGGCGCCGAGGATCAGCCCGCGAAGGGTCAGCTCCGGCAGGCTGGTCCGGTCGGAAATGCGGTCTTGCATCGGTTCCCGATCTTGTGGCGACTCGTCGGGACAGCGTACACGGGGGCGGCCCCGGCGCCAAATCCGCGCGGCGGCGCGGCGCTAGAAGAGACTGCCCTGCCCGTGCGCTGCCGGCGGCCTGAAGGCCTCCAGGTCCATCACGTGTCGCTCCCGGTTGAAGCCCAGGCGCTGGGTGGCCTTGGCAAAGCGCTGCGCGATCAGGTCGGCCCATGGGCCGCTGCCCTTCATGCGCGAGGCGAAGTCGGCGTCGTAGTCCTTGCCGCCGCGCATGTCGCGGATCCGCGCCATCACCCGGCCCGCGCGCTGCGGGTAGTGCACTTCGAGCCATTGGTGGAACAGCGGCGCCACCTCCCAGGGCAGGCGGATCACCGTGTAGAAGGCAGAGCGCGCACCGGCCGCCCAGGCGGCCTCGAGCACCCGTTCCATGTCTTCGGTGACGAACGGAATCTGCGGTGCAACGCTCACGCCCACCGGCACGCCGGCCGCCGCCAGCGTGGCGATGGTGCGCAGCCTGCGCCGGGGCGAGGCGGCACGCGGCTCCAACTTGCGGGCCAGTTCGCCGTCGAGCGTGGTCAGGGTGACGTACACCGCGGCCAGCTGCTGCGCCGCCATGGGCGCGATGATGTCCAGGTCGTGCTCGACCGCGCTCGACTTGGTGACCAGGCCAAAGGGGTGCCGGCATTCCTGCAGCACCTCGAGCACGCCACGCGTCAGGCGCAGGTCGCGTTCGACCGGCTGGTAGGCGTCGGTGGCGGTGCCGATGGCCAAGCCGGCCGGCCGGTAGCCGCGCCGGCCCAGTTCGGCGCGCAACACCTGCGCGATGTTGCGTTTGGCAATCAGGCGGGTCTCGAAATCGAGTCCCGGCGACAGGTTCAGATAGCTGTGCGTGGGCCGCGCAAAGCAATAGATGCAGCCGTGTTCGCAGCCCCGGTACGGATTGAGAGAGCGCTCGAAATACACGTCCGGCGATTCGTTGCCGGTGAGGGCCGACTTGACGTCCTCGAAGCGCACCTCGGTGGCCAGCGGCGGCAGGTCGTCGTCCTCGCCCTGCTTGGCCTGAAGGCTGCCCCAGCCGTCGTCGAAGGCGCTGCGCTCGTCCTTCGAGAAGCGGTGCGCCAGGCGGCTGGCGGCGCCGCGGCCCTTGATGGCCTGCAGGGGGACGAACGCGTCATCTGACATGACTGTATTTTCATACAGTATTCGAAGTCTTGCTAGCCGGCCACAATGGCAGCATGGTCCGCCGTCCCGAGAACGTCTACGCCCAATACCACGCCCACGTGTACTTCGGTCCCGAGACCGTCCGCCAGGCACGCCTTCTGCGCGAGCGGGCGATCGAGGAACTGCCCGAAGACACCGCCGTCGGCCGCTTCCACGAAAAGGCGGTCGGCCCGCATCCGCACTGGAGCTTCCAGGTCGCCTTCGACGCAGCCCGGTTCGACGCCGTCGTCGGCTGGCTGGCCTCGCAGCGCAAAGGCCTCGACGTCCTGGTCCACGGCGAAACCGGCGACGACTACGCCGACCACAGCGCGCACGCCATGTGGCTGGGCGACCCCGCCGAGCTCGACCTGAGCATGTTCACCCCGGCCGGTCGGCAGGCGGGCTAGAACTCCGCGTCGAGCTCGTCGATCTCGTCGGGCTCTTCCTTGGCAGCGGCCACCCACTCCTGCATTGCCGGCAGTTCCATGATGCGCTTGCAGTACGCGGCGCAGACCTTGTCGACCGCCACGTCGTAGCTCATGAACCGGGTGACCACCGGCGCATACATCGCGTCGGCCATGCAGGGCGCCTTGCCGAAGAGGTAGGGCCCGCCATAGCCGGCCAGGCACTCGCGCCAGATGGCGACGATGCGGTCGATGTCCGCCTGCGCCCGCGACCAGACCTTGAAGCCGCGCAGGTGCGCCTTGATGTTCATCGGCAGCGAGCTGCGCAGGGCCGAGAACCCCGAGTGCATCTCGCCGCAGATGGCGCGGCAATGGGCCCTTGCCCTGGCGTCCGCCGGCAGCAGGCCCGCCTTGGGATAAATCTCGTGCAGGTACTCGCCGATGGCGAGCGTGTCCCATACCTTGATGCCGCCGTGCTGAAGCGAAGGCACCAGCAGCGACGACGACAGCAGCAGCATCTCGGCCTTCATCGCCGGATCGTCGGACGGGATCACCTTTTCGTTGAAGTCCAGCCCGGCCAGCTTGCACATGAGCCAGCCGCGCAGCGCCCAGGCGCCGTAGTTCTTGCTGCTGATCGTCAGGACGGGTTTGGCCATGCGCTGCTCCAGAAGAAGGCCGGCCGGTCGCCGGCACACGCTGCGGGCGCTGCAAGCGCTGTGCCAGAGCCGCGCCGGCGCCGCATGCTGGCCCGCAACTTGCCTGCACCGCTGCAATGCTGTATCGGGCCTACCAATCCTCCATGGATGCCACCTCGCCGATGCGGCTGGCCGCCCAGTTCCTCGGCCACGCCCTGTGGTTCGAGAAATCCGAGGGCAGCGCCGCGCGCCGCATGGCGGCCTGGTGCGACGTGTTCTCGCGCCTGCGCCTGACCCATTCTCGTCCGGCCTACGGCATAGGCCGCGTGATGTGCGAGGGCGAGGAAGTCGCGGTGCACGAGGAAGCTGCGCTGGTCGCCCCGTTCGGAACGCTGCTTCACTTTCGCAAGGAAACCCGGGCGATACAGCCGCCGGTCCTGCTGGCCGCACCACTATCGGGCCATTTCGCCACCTTGCTGCGCGAAACCGTGCGTACCCTGCTGAGCGACCACGACGTCTACATCACCGACTGGCACAACGCCCGCGACGTGCCACTGTGGCACGGCGCCTTCGGGCTCGACGACTACACGCACCAGTTGCGAGCGTTCCTGTCTGCCATCGGCCCCGGCGTGCACCTGGTCGCGGTCTGCCAGCCATGCGTATCGGCGCTGGCGGCCACGGCGCTGATGGCCGAGGACGACGATCCGGCCGCGCCCTTGAGCCTGACGCTCATGGCCGGACCGGTGGACTGCCGGGTCAACCCCACGCTGGTCAACCAGCTGGCGACCGATCGGCCGATCGAATGGTTCCGGCGCAACCTGATCAGCAGCGTGCCCTGGCCGCATGCCGGCATGATGCGCAAGGTATACCCCGGCTTCGTGCAGCTGAGCGCCTTCATGAGCATGAACGCGCAGCGCCACCGCAAGCAGTTCGAGCTGCTGTTCCAGCACCTGGTCGACGGCGAGATGCAGCAGGCCGAGGCCATACGCACCTTCTATGACGAGTACTTCGCGGTCAACGACCTGCCCGCGGAGTTCTACCTGGAAACCGTCGAGCGTGTGTTCCAGACCTACGACCTGCCGCGCGGCGTGCTGGACGTGGGCGGGCGCCGGGTCGATCCCGCCGCCATCCGGCGCACCGTGCTGCTGACCGTGGAGGGCGAGCGCGACGACATCTGCTCCGTCGGACAGACCGTCGCGGCGCAGGACCTGTGCACCGGCATCCGCCCTTACCTGAAGACCCATCACCTTCAGCCCGGCGTCGGGCACTACGGGGTGTTCAGCGGCAGCCGTTGGAACCAGCAGATCTACCCGCGCGTGCGCGAGACCATCCATACGGCGGCCGAACTGCTCGGTGGAACACGCGCCGACCCGACGCCGCTGCAGCGGGCAGAGGTCGCGTCGCAGGGGCTGGCGGCGGCCTGAGCGGGCGCCGGGCGCTGGGTCAGCGCTTTTCTTCCTCTTCCTCGGCCGGCCAGTCCCGGATGTATGCCTTGAGCATGCGGTTCTCGAAGTTCTGGCTGTCGACCACCGCCTTGGCGACGTCGTAGAAGCTCACGACGCCCATGAGCATGCGCTTGTCCATGACCGGCATGTAGCGGGCATGCCGGTCGAGCATGATGCGCCGGATCTCGTCCAGGTCGGTCTCGAGGGTGCAGGTGACCGGCGAATCGTCCATCGCCTTGCGCACCAGGGTGCTGCCCACCGTGCCGCCATTGGCCACGATGGCGACGATGACCTCGCGGAAAGTGAGCATCCCCACCAGGTCGCCATGCTCCATCACCACCAGCGAGCCGATGTCCTTCTCCGCCATGACGTTGACCGCATCCGCCAGGGGATGGTCGGGCGTGATGGTGAAGAGCGCATTGCCCTTGACTCGCAGGATGTCGCTGACTTTCATGGGGGGCTCCTCTCTTGTCGTGGCTGATGCCGATTCAAATATAGCCCACAAATCCCACACAATGGCCGCCTTCCGTCACGGCCACGAGACGCGTCCGGTCTTGCAGACGTAACGGGTCTTTGCCAAACACTCGAAAGGCCTACATGCCCGGCTATTCCGACCCCGGTTTCGACACGCTCGCGCTGCACGCGGGCGCGGCGCCCGACCCCGCCACCGGCGCCCGCGCGGTGCCGATCCACCTGACCACGTCCTTCGTCTTCGAGTCGAGCGACCACGCCGCGGCGCTGTTCAACCTGGAGCGCGCCGGGCATGTCTATTCGCGCATCAGCAACCCGACCAACGCCGTGCTGGAGCAGCGGGTGGCGGCGCTCGAGGGCGGCATCGGCGCCATCGCCACCGCCAGCGGCCAGGCGGCGCTGCACCTGGCGGTGGCGACGTTGATGGGCGCGGGCAGCCACATCGTGGCGAGCACGGCGCTCTACGGCGGTTCGCAGAACCTTCTTCACTACACGATGCGCCGCTTCGGCATCGACACCACCTTCGTCAAGCCGGGCGACATGGACGGCTGGCGCGCCGCCATCCGGCCCGAGACCCGCCTGCTCTTCGGCGAGACGCTGGGCAACCCGGGGCTGGAAGTGCTGGACATTCCGGCGGTCGCGCAGATCGCGCATGACGCCGGGGTGCCGCTGCTGGTCGACTCCACCTTCACCACGCCGTACCTGCTCAAGCCGTTCGACCACGGCGCGGATCTCATCTACCACTCGGCCACCAAGTTCCTGTCCGGCCACGGCACGGTGATCGGCGGCGTGCTGGTCGACGGCGGCAGTTTCGACTGGGAGGCGTCCGGCCGCTTCGCCGAACTGACGCAGCCCTACGACGGCTTCCACAACATGGTGTTCTCGGAAGAAAGCACCGTCGGCGCCTTCATGCTGCGGGCGCGGCGCGAGGGGCTGCGCGACTTCGGCGCCAGCATGAGCCCGCACAGCGCCTGGCTGATCCTGCAGGGCATCGAGACGCTGCCGCTGCGCATGGAGCGCCACATCGCCAATACCGAGCGCGTGGTGCGCTTCCTGGCCGAGCAGCCGTTCGTCTCGCGCGTGGGCCACCCGCTGCTGGAGACGCACCCCAGCCATGCGCTGGCCAACCGGCTGCTGCGGCTGGGCGCGCGCGGCGCCGGCGCGGTGTTCAGCTTCGACCTGCGCGGCAGCCGGGCGCAGGGCAAGAAGTTCATCGAGACGCTGCGCCTGTTCAGCCACCTGGCCAACGTGGGCGACTGCCGCTCGCTGGTCATCCACCCGGCCTCGACCACGCACTTCCGGATGAGCGACGAGGCGCTGGCCGGCGCCGGCATCGGGCCCGGCACGATCCGCCTGTCGATCGGCCTGGAAGACCCCGACGACCTGATCGACGACCTCAAGCGCGCGCTGCGCGCCGCCGAAAAGGCCGCGGACAAGGCCTGAAGGCGAACACAGGAGCGCATGCACATGGACATCCAGGTCAACGGACAGCCGCTGTTCGCCTACACCGGCGGCAAGCCCTTCGACGCAGCCAAGCCCACCGTCGTCTTCATCCACGGCGTACTCAACGACCACAGCGTGTGGATTCTGCAGAGCCGCTGGTTCGCGCACCATGGCTGGAACGTGCTGGCCATCGACCTGCCCGGCCACTGCCGTAGCGGCGGCGAGCCGCCGGCGAGCGTGGAAGACGCCGCGGCGCTGGTTCCCGCGCTGCTCGATGCCCTGGGCGTGGCGCAGGCCGCGCTGGTGGGGCACAGCTTCGGCTCGCTGATCGCGCTGGAGGCGGCGGCGCGCTTTCCGGCGCGCGTCTCTCATCTGGCGCTGGTGGGCACGGCCTACCCGATGAAAGTGTCGGCGGCACTGCTCGAGGCGTCGCTGGCGGCGCCCCGGAAGGCCATCGACATGGTCAACGTGTTCTCGCATTCCAAGCTGGCGCCGCCGCCGTCGTCGCTCGGTCCAGGCACCTGGCTGCACGGCAGCTCGCGCGCCCTGATGCGCCGCGTGCTGGCGAGCAACCCGAAGGCGAACGTGTTCCACGTCGGCTTCAAGGCCTGCGACAGCTATGCCGGCGGCGAAGCTGCGATGGACGCGGTGCGCTGCCCGGTGCTGTTCCTGCTCGGCAGCGCCGACCAGATGACGCCGCCGGCCGCCACCCGCTCCCTGGCCGCGCGCGCCAAGGGCGCCCAGGTGGTGACGGTCGACGCCGGCCACGCGCTCATGTCCGAGGCGCCGGACGCGGTGCTCGCCGCCCTCGGGCAGTTCCTGGGCGCACGATGACGCAGGCCATGACCGGGACCCGCGCGCGCCCCGGCGCCGCCTGAGGAGGCCGCATGCCCCGCTATGTGGCCTTCCTGCGCGGCGTCAGCCCGCTCAACTGCAAGATGCCGGCGCTCAAGGGCGCCTTCGAGGCGGCTGGCTTCACGCAGGTGCGCACGCTGCTGTCCAGCGGCAACGTGGCGTTCGACGCGCGCAGCGGCAGCGAGGCCGCCATCGAGCGCCGCGCCGAGGCCGCGATGCGGGACGCGCTGGGCCGCCACTTCCAGGCCATCGTGCGCAGTGCGTCCCACCTGCACGAACTGCTGGCCAACGACCTGCTCACGCCGCTGGGCGTGCCGGCCGAGGCCAAACGGGTGGTGACCTTCGCGCGCCATGACCTGGTGGCGCGATTGCCCCTGCCACTCGCGACCGATGGCGCGGCCGTGATGTGCGCCGTGGGTCGCGAGGCGTACAGCGCCTACCTGCCCGGCGCCGAGGGCCCGGTGTTCATGAAGCTGATCGAAAAGGCCTTCGGCAACGAGGTCACGACGCGCACCTGGGCCACCGTGGCCAGGTGCGCCCGCGCCTGAAGGGCCTTCAGACCTGGAACTGGTCCGGCGCGCGCTCGATCGCCGCCAGCAGCGTGTCGACTTCCGGCGCGGCGTCATGACCCGGTGCCAGCGCGGTCAGGACGCGGGTCAAGGTCTGGGTATTGGGCAGCAGCGGCCCGAGGAAGCGCGTGCCCTGCCCGCGCGACGCGACCAGGATCGTCGGGAAGGTCTCGACGTCGAAGTCGTCGGCAATGTCGGCATGGTCCTCGATGTCCACCCAGGCGAAGCGCAGCGCGGGATGGGCCCGCGCAACCTCCTCGAACAGCGGACGGTAGTCGCGGCAGGTGCCGCACCACTGGGCGCACAGGCACACCACCCACGGCGTGTCGTCGGCGTCGGCGTTCTGGCTTGTCAGGGGTCGGGGCACGGCACTCACGTGTCTGTCGGGCGGCAGGAGCGGTCGAAGAAGATGGCGCAAGGCTGCGCCCGGGCGGTTTCCATTATGGCCAAGACACCCGGCCCGCGCCGGCGCGGGCCCTTGACTGCGGCACTACGCGGGCCGGCGCCGTGCGACATCCTGCGCGGGTGTTCGCGCTTTCTGCGGGGGCGCCAGCACGTCCACCAGGCACAGCGACTGCAGCGGCGCCTTGGACCACACGCCCGCCAGGGCCTGCACGCGCGGCAGCAGCAGTTGCCGCACCAGCGGTTCGAGCAGGGTGGTCGCCGGGTCGGCCAGCAGCACCAGGCGCGGATCCTCGTCGTCCCGGTCCTCGGAAAGGCGGCCGACCCAGTCCAGCGCCTGCAGCGCCTCGACGACCGGCACCAGCTGCAGCGCGTCGACCCGCATGCGCGCGACCAGCGCCGCCTGGCCCAGGCCCTTGGACGGCGTGCCGCGGGCCTCGGCCAGGTGCTGCAACACCTCGACGGCAAGCTGGAACGACCAGCCCGGCGCCCCGCCGCGCCGCGCGACGCCGGCCAGGAGGCTCGGCAGGTACGCGGCGATCACCGCGCCGAACAGCACGATCAGCCACGCGACGTAGGTCCACACCAGCAGGATCGGCAGCGTCGCGAAGGCGCCATACAGCACCGAGTAGGTGGGCACCAGGCTGAAATACACCGCCAGCAGGCGCTTGGCCGCCTCCAGCACGACGGCGACGAACAGCCCGCCGGTCCACGCATGGAGCCACTTGACCTCGGTATTGGGCACGTAGTGGTAGAGCAGCGCCATGCCACCGGCCAGCAACGTGAATTCCACCAGGTCGAACAACGTCTTGAGCCCTTCGGCACGGATCAGGCCGGATGAACTCGAGAACACGTAGGAAGTCGTGCTCAGGCTCAGCGCCAGCAGCAGCGGCCCCAGCGTGGCGCTGGCCCAGTAGATCAGGATGCGCTGCGCCAGCGGGCGCTTGGTGCGCACCCGCCAGATGTCGTTGAGGGTGCGGTCGATGGTGAGAATCAGCGCGATGGCCGTCAGCAGCACCACCAGCAGGCCCAGCGCGCCCAGGCCGCTGGCCTTGCTGGCGAACTGGTTCAGGTAGCCGAGCACCTGGCGCGAGATGTTCATCGGTATCAGGCTCTCGATGAGCCAGCCCTGAACGCGCGCCTGCATGCGCGAGAAGATGGGAAACGCGGTGAACAGCGCCAGCGCGACCGTGACCAGCGGCACCAGCGCGATCGACGTGGTGAAGGTCAGGCTTGCGGCCGACAGGCCGAGCTTGTCTTCGCGAAAGCGCTCGCCCAGCACGGCTGCCGTGTCGCGCCAGGGAAAATGGGAAAGCTCCCTCCACAGCGGATGGCGATTCATGGGCCGCTATCATGCCATCGGGTCGCCCCGCGCCATGTCCAACACCTCCCCGCTCCAGCCCCCCGCAACCGCCTCCCGTTCGCCCGATCCGGTGGCCGCCACGCGCGCCCTGGCCGTGTTCAGCCTCGGAGGCCTGATCGTGCTCGGGCTGGCCTGGGAGATGTGGCTGGCGCCGCTGCGCCCGGGCGGCTCGCTGATGGCGCTGAAGGTGCTGCCGCTGGTGCTGCCGCTGGCCGGCCTGCTCAAGCGCCGCATGTACACCTACCGCTGGGTCAGCCTGTTGGTCTGGCTCTATTTCACCGAGGGCGTGGTGCGCGCCTGGAGCGACACGCAGCCGGCCGGCCGCGTGTGCGCCTGGCTCGAGATCGTGCTGTGCCTTCTGCTGTTCATCGCCTGCGCCTGGCACGTGCGAACGCGCCTGGCGCGGTCCGGCCAGCCCGAACCGGAAGCCCCCGACGCGCCATGAAGGAAGCACTGATCGCCCAACTGCGCCGCATCGTCGGCGACGCCCAGGTGCTGGACCAGGGCGACCTCACTGCCTACGAGCTGGATTGGCGCAAGCGTTCGCGCGGCAAGGCGCTGGCGGTCGTGCGGCCGGCCGATGCCGGCCAGGTGGCCGAAGTGGTCAAGGCCTGCGCGGCGGCCGGCGTCTCGATCGTCCCGCAGGGCGGCAACACCGGCCTGGCGGTCGGCTCGGTGCCCGACGAAAGCGGCACCCAGGTGGTGCTCAACATGGCCCGCATGAACGCCATCCGCGCGATCGACCCCGACAACCTGACCATGACCGTGGAGGCCGGCTGCGTGCTGCAGACGCTGCAGGAGGCGGCCGAGCAGGCCGGCTTCCTGTTTCCGCTGAGCCTGGCCGCCGAAGGAAGTTGCACCATCGGCGGCAACCTGGCCACCAACGCCGGCGGCACGCAGGTGCTGCGCTACGGCAATGCGCGGGAGCTGTGCCTGGGCGTGGAAGTGGTCACCGCCGCCGGCGACATCTGGGAGGGCACCAGCGGCCTGCGCAAGGACAACACCGGCTACGACCTGCGCGACCTGCTGGTCGGCAGCGAAGGCACGCTGGGCATCATCACGGCCGCGACGATGAAGCTGTATCCGCTGCCGGCGGCGCAGCTGACCGCCTGGGCGGCGGTTCCGTCGCTGGATCACGCGGTCCGGCTGCTCGGCCTGGCGCACCGCCACCTGGGCGCCGGACTGACCGGCTTCGAGGTGATGGGGCGTTTTGCCCTCGGGCTGGTGGCCCGGCATTTCCCGCAGCAGCGCGTGCCGTTCCTGGACGACGGCGGCACGCCCTGGTGCGTGCTGCTGGAGAACTCCGACAGCGAATCCGAAAGCCATGCACGCGAGCGCTTCGAGGCACTGCTGGAGCAGGCCGTCGAGCAAGGCTGCGTCACCGACGCGGTCGTGGCCGAGAACCTCGGCCAGGCCAAGGCGCTGTGGCACGTGCGCGAGAGCATCCCGATGGCCCAGGCCGAGGAAGGCCTGAACATCAAGCACGACATCTCGGTGGCCGTCTCGCGCATCCCCGCCTTCGTGGCCGAGACCGACGCACTGCTGCAAAGGGAAATCGACGGCGTGCGGCTGGTCAACTTCGGCCACCTGGGCGACGGCAACCTGCACTACAACGTCCAGGCGCCCGAGGGCGGCGACGCGCGGCGCTTCCTGGAGGAGCAGGAGGAACGCGTCAACACGCTGGTCTATGACCAGGTGGAACGCTTCGGCGGCTCATTCTCGGCCGAACACGGGATCGGCTCGCTCAAGGCGCACAAGCTGCAAAAACACAAGTCGCCGGTCGCCCTGGGCATGATGCGCGCCATCAAGCAGGCGCTTGACCCGCGCGGCACGCTCAATCCCGGGCGGGTGCTGGGCGATCTGCCGCGCTAGTTGCTGCAGCCGGTCCATGGCGCAGCTGCGACTGGATATGCACACGCTCAGGCATGGGCGCCTTCCAGGCACGCCTGGAACGCCAGCACCGCCCGTGAAGGCTTCGGCGACCGGCGCAGCAGGCTGACGAAGCGGCATGTGTAGTTGAAGCGCGCGGGCAGCACCGCCTTCATCAGCCCGCGCTGCTCGAACACCTGCGCATAGTGGTCGGGCAGGAAGCCCAGGAAGCGCCCCGAGAGAACCAGGGTTGCGATGGCCTCCTGGTCGAAACCGGTCGCCTTGCGCGACAGGCGCGCGCGATGGCTCAGTTCCATGTTGGGCGAGTGGTAGCCCAGTCCCGCGAAATGGTGCTCGCGCAGTTTCGCCCAGGTGAGCCTGGCATGCGGGCGATCGAACAACGGGTGCTTGCGGCCGCAATACAGCAGCATCGATTCGTCGAACAGGTCGGCGTAGACCAGGCTCCGGGAGACGCGGTGCGACGGAATGATCCCGATCTGGAATTGCCCGTCCAGCACGCCCTGTTCGATGGCGTTGATCGAGCCCACGTGCACCGCCAGGTTCATCTCGGGTGCGATCTCGGCGAAGCGGGCGATGGCCTCGCCGATGTGCGCCTTCGGATTGGTCGCGGTCTTGTCGAACAGCGCCACGTCGAGTTGCCCGCCCATGCGGTTGTGGATGTCGTCGATGCTGCCGCGAAACGCATCGACCGAGGCCAGCAGCCGCAGCGTCTCGTCGTATACCCGCTGGCCTTCGGCCGTGAGCGCGAATCCCGCCCGGCCGCGCCGGCAAAGCACCAGCCCGAGCCGCGTCTCCAGGTCCTTCACGTGACGGCTCACGGTCGAGGTGCCGATGTTCAGCTCGAGTTCGGCCGCCGCCATGCCGCCGCAGTCGGCCACGCTCTTGAACACCTTGAGCAGGCGCAGGTCCATGTCGCTCAGCTGCCCCAGGACCGCGCGGTTGCGCGTGCCTTTGACGGCATTCGGCGGGCGTTGCGGGACCGGAGGATCTACTTGCATGAATTGCCAAGTGAACATTGATATCGCGCCATTCTCCACACTGAAGCCACAGCGAACAATCGCGCAATCCCATCAACCCGGAGCCCGCAGCGTGCGGGAAACGCCATGACCCTTGCCGCACCCGCCATCGAACCCGCGCCCGCCGCGCGTACCGACGCCGCCTGGCTCGAAGCGCACTGGATGCCCTACACCGGCAACCGCAACTTCAAGTCCGATCCGCGGATCATCGTGGAGGCCCGGGGCGCCTATTTCACCGACAGCGACGGTCGCAAGATCTTCGACGGCCTGTCGGGCCTGTGGTGTTCGGGCCTGGGCCACGGCCGCCCGGAGATCACCGAGGCGGTGGGCCGGCAGATCGCCAGGCTCGACTACTCGCCGGCCTTCCAGTTCGGCCACCCGCTTTCGTTCGAGCTGGCCAACCGGATCAAGGACCTCACGCCCGCCGGGCTCGACTATGTCTTCTTCACCGGGTCGGGCTCGGAAGCGGCCGACACCTCGCTGAAGATGGCGCGCGCCTACTGGCGCGCCAAGGGCCAGGCCGGCAAGACCCGGCTGATCGGCCGCGAGAAGGGCTACCACGGCGTCAACTTCGGCGGCATCTCGGTCGGCGGCATCGCGGCCAACCGCAAGGTGTTCGGCCAGGGCGTCGAGGCCGACCACCTGCCGCACACGCAACTCGCCGCCAACGCCTTCACGCGCGGCATGCCCGAGACCGGCGCCGAACTGGCAGACCGGCTGCTCGACCTGATCGCCCTGCACGACGCCTCGACCATCGCAGCCGTGATCGTCGAGCCCTTCTCGGGATCGGCCGGCGTGGTGATCCCGCCCAAGGGCTATCTCAAGCGGCTGCGCGACATCTGCACCGCCAACAACATCCTGCTGATCTTCGACGAGGTGATCACGGGCTTCGGCCGCTGCGGCGCGCTCACCGGCGCCGAGGCCTTCGGCGTCACCCCCGACATCATGAACATCGCCAAGCAGGTGACCAACGGTGCGCAGCCGCTGGGCGCCGTGGTGGCGTGCAAGGACATCTACGACACATTCATGGCCGCCGGCGGCCCGGAGTACATGCTGGAGTTCCCGCACGGCTACACCTACGGCGCGCACCCGGTGGCCTGCGCGGCCGGCATCGCCGCGCTCGACGTGCTGCAGAACGAAGGCATGGTCGCCCGCGTGCAGGCGCTGGCTCCGCATTTCGAGAACGCCGTGCACAGCCTCAAGGGCGCCAGGCACGTCGCAGACATCCGCAACTACGGCCTGGCAGCCGGCATCACCATTGCCGCGCTTCCTGGCGAGCCGGCGCGCCGCCCGTACGAGATCGCGATGAACTGCTGGAAGAAGGGCTTCTACGTGCGCTACGGCGGCGACACCATCCAGCTGGCACCGCCGTTCGTCGCGGAGGAGGCCGAGATCGATCGCCTGGTCAACGCGCTCGGCGACGCGCTCGCGGAAACGGCCTGAGCCGCAGGCGTCAGGCGCCGAGCGCGTTGATGTCCACCGGATCCAGCACGGCCTTGGGCGCGCCGTGGCGCGCCACCGCCAGCATGGCGCGGCCGACCTTCTCGGTGGTGGTGATCTTGTCCGGCCAGATGCGGCGCGCGAGCCCGAGCAGCGGACCGAGGATCACGATGCCGGCCTGATAGAGCGCCGTCTTCGAGCGGATGCCGTGCATCGGCTCGATCATGCCCGGCCGGAACATGTAGGCGGCCTTGAACGGCAGACGCAGCAGCGCATTCTCTGTCGCACCCTTGACCCGCGCCCACATGCTCGGACCCTTCTCGGTGCTGTCGGTGCCGGCGCCGGTGATGTAGGTGAAGGTCATGCCCGGATTGAGGCGCGCCAACACCGTTGCCGCCGCCAACGTGATGTCGTACGTGATGCGCCTGTAGTCGGGCTCCTTCATGCCCACCGAGGACACGCCCAGGCAGAAGAAGCAGGCGTCGAAGCCCTGCAGCTGCGGCTCGATAGCGCCGAAGTCGAACATGTCCTTGTGCACCAGGTCGTGCAGCTTCGGGTGGCGCTGCCCGGTCGGGTTGCGGCCGACCGCCACCACGCGCTCCACGTCGGACGCCAGCAGGCATTCGCGCAGGACGCCCTGGCCCACCATGCCGGTGGCGCCGAAGATGAGGATGTTCATGGCGCCCTTTTAGCAGGAGTCGGAAGCGCGCGCCCTGCGGCCACGTGAGACAGGCGCCTACAGCAGCCGGGCCGCGCTGGCCGGACAGTCGGGTTGTCAGCGCGTCCTGCGCTGTCCGGAACGGCCGTGCCGGGACCGATCCGCAATGGAGCAGCCCATGAAAGCGAAGACTCTCAACGAAGCCCCGGAGCGCACCATCGCGCTCATATTCGACAAGGACGACGACGTCGTGCCCCTGCTGCAGCAGTTCGCCAAGGCGCAAGGCCTGAACGCAAGCCGATTCAGCGCGATCGGCGCGTTGAGCGGTGCGGTGCTCGGCTACTTCGACTGGGAACGCAAGGACTATCTGCGCATTCCGGTCGACGAACAGGTCGAAGTGCTTTCCCTCAATGGAGACATCGCCCTGGACGGAGACGAGCCCAAGGTGCATGCGCACGCGGTACTGGGACGGCGCGACGGCAGCACCGTCGGCGGCCACCTCCTGGAGGCCACCGTGCGGCCGACCCTCGAAGTGCTGCTGGTCGAGTCGCCCGGCTACCTGCGCAAGACTTGCGATCGCGAGACCGGCCTGGCCCTGATCGACATCGGCGCCTGAGCCGACGCCTGCCTGCCTATACGGCCATCGGCGCCGTCAGCGGCGGATGGTGCTCGTAGCCTTCGAGCGAGAAGTCGCCCGGCTCGACCTGCTCCAGCCACTCGGGCTCGTAGCGGCCGGTGACGGCGTAGTCCGGGATGCGGTCGGACAGCTTCAGCCGCGGCGCCGCCAACGGCTTGCGCGTGAGCTGCTCGCGCAGCATGTCGACGTGGTTCTCGTAGATGTGGGCATCGCCGATGAAGTAGGTGAACCACCTGGGCGCGTAGCCGGTCAGGCGGCCCACCAGGTGCAGCAGCGCGGCGCCCTCGGTGAGGTTGAAGGGCGTGCCCAGGCCGATGTCGTTGCTGCGCACGTACAGGCACAGCGAGATCTCGCGCTTGCCGGGGTTGACCAGAAACTGGTAGAGCAGGTGGCACGGAGGCAGCGCCATTTCTTCCAGTTGGGCCCAGTTCCAGCCGTGGAACAGGATCCGCCGGTCGGCCGGGTTGCGGATGATGGTGTCCAGGCACTGGCGCAGCTGGTCGACCGCCTTGTACAGCAGCAGCTTGGGTGCACCGCCCTGCTCGTCGGCCAGTTCGCCGATGCGGCGGTAGCCGCGCTCCAGCGCATCCTCGACCTGGCGCTGCGCCTGGCCGTCCGCCAGGTCGACCAGCTTGTAGGCCGGCCATTCGCGCCACTGAACGCCGTACACCGGACCCAGGTCGTCCGCCTGCAGCCGGTAGGGGTTGGCCAGCCACTGCGCGTTCTCATTGGCGTTCTGGTCCCAGACCTTGCAGCCCAGGGCGCGAAAATCGGCGGCGCTGCGCGAGGCGCGCAGGAACCCCACCATCTCGCCGACCGCCGACTTGAAGGCCAGCTTCTTGGTCGTCACCGCCGGAAAGCCCTGCTGCAGGTCGAAGCGCAGCATGGCGCCGGGAATGCTCAGTGTGCGGATGCCGGTACGGTTGTCCTGCCAGCTGCCGTTGTCGAAAACGTTGCGGACGAGGTCGAGATATTGCTGCATGGCGGGAAGAACGCTGGGCAAGGAGTCGGGACGCGGCGGCGGGCGCCAGGCGAGCCGGCATTGTCTCACCCTGGCCGCACAGCCGCCGGACGGCCGCCGGCAGACCCCAGGGACCCGTCAGGCGCCGGCCGGCATGCCCGCGCGCCAGGCCAGGTAGACGCCGGTCGCGGCCATCGTCGCCAGCGTGACCGGAATGCCGACGCGGGCGTGCCGGCGCCAGTCGATCACCACGCCGCGCCGGCCGGCGGCATCCACCACGATCAGGTTCGCGATGCTGCCGACGATGAACAGGTTGCCGGCGAACGTGCTCGCCAGCGCCAGCACCGGTCCCGCCAGCGGATCCTTGGCGACAGGCAGCAGCAGCATCACCGCCGGCACGTTCGACACGATGTTCGACAGCACGAAGGCGGCCCCGAACAACGTGGCCGGATGCTCCAGGTGCAGGCCGAGCGCTGCCATCTCCTGTACCGCGCGCGCCGGCAACCCGGTGCGCTGCAGCGCGGCATTGACGACGAACAGGCCCATGAACAGCACCAGGAGTTCCCAGTCGACCAGCCCCAGCATGCGGCTGGACTGGAGCTTGCGGCTCATCAGCAGCACGCCGGCGCCGGTCAGCGCCACCACTTCATGCGGCCACGGCGCGAACAGGAAGGCCATGAGGATCAGCAGCGCGACCCCCAGGCCCTTGACCGTCTGCCAGCGATCCAGCGCAATCGGCGCCGGTTGCGGCGGCGCCACCCGCGCGCCCAGATCGGGCAATTGCCAGCGCCCGCGCGATCCGAGCACGATGATGCCCCACGTGAGCAGCAGCCCGGCGAGCACCGGCAGCGCAGCTTCCAGCGCGTAGCCCGCGAACGGAAGGCGCAGGGTCTGGCCGATCAGCATGTTCTGCGGATTGCCGATCAGCGTGGCCGCCGAGCCGATGTTGGCCGCACAGGCCAGGCCGAGCAGGAACGGCACCGGGTCGAGCCGGCGACGCAGGCAGGCGTCCACCAGCAGCGGCGTCATCGCCAGGCAGACGATGTCGTTGGAGAACACGGCCGACAGCAGCGCGGCGGCCAGGATCAGCGTGCCCAGCAGCCACGCCGGCCCGACGCCCAGGTTGGCCAGGCGCAGCGTCACCCAGTCGTAGAAGCCGCCGAGCCGGATCTGCGCGGACACCACCATGAACGAAAACAGCAGCAGCACCGTGGGCAGGTGGATGGACTGCGCCGCCTGCTCCACCGACACGGCCTCGGTCGCGATCATGGCGATCGCGCCCAGCAGCGCGATGCCGGTGCGGTCGAGTTGCAGGAAGGGCAAGCCGCCCAGGATCATGCCCAGGTAGACCAGCCCGAAGATGACGAGGACCGTGACGCTCATGGCCCGTGATTGTGACGGCGGCGCCCCGGCGCCTCAGCCGCGCGAGACCAGCGATCGCGCCAGGAAGAAGCCCACGGCGGTGAGCGACAGCGACCCCGCCAGGTGCAGCGCGGCAGCACCCGCCGCCCAGGCGTATTGCTGGCGTTCGATCAGCCCGAACACTTCGAGCGAGAAGGTCGAGAAGGTGGTCAGCCCGCCGAGGAAGCCGGTGATCACGAACAGGCGCCATTCCGGCGCCACGCCGGCCTGCTGAAGAAAGACCCCGCTGGCTACGCCGATCAGGAAGCCGCCGCCGAGATTGGCGGCCACGGTGCCCAGCGGGATGAACGGGAACACCGGGTTGAGCCAGGCGCCGAGCCCCCAGCGGAGCAAGGCACCGAAGCCGGCGCCTGCAAAGACGGCAAGAATGGGAAGTACGCTCATGGGTGTATTGGCGAGCCGGTCGAAGCAAGCGGCATGCCGCCGGCCGATGGCGCGCCAGTGTAGCGACCCCTGCCGTCCGAGGCGGGCCGATGGCGGGCGTTTCGTTAGACTGGGGAACCCTCCTGCCGCAACGCCCATGTCCGTCCCGTCTGCTCCCTCGACCGCCGCTCCCGCCGTCCACCTGATCTTCGCGCGTGCCCGCAACGGGGTGATCGGCAAGGGCGGGCAGATGCCGTGGCACCTGCCCGAGGACCTGGCGCACTTCAAGCGGCAGACCCAGGGCGCGCCGGTTCTGATGGGCCGCAAGACCTGGGAATCCCTGCCCGCGCGCTTCCGCCCCCTGCCCGGCCGGCGCAACATCGTCATCACGCGGCAGGCCGACTGGTCCGCCGACGGGGCCGAGCGCGCATCCGGCCTGGACCAGGCCATCGCGCTGTGCACCGGCACGCCACACCTGTGGGTGATCGGCGGCGGCGAGATCTATGCACAAGCCCTGCCCCTGGCGCGGCGCGTCGTGGTCACCGAGATCGGGCGCGACTTCGAAGGCGACACCTTCGCCCCGGTCCTGGACGCGGGCTGGCAGGAAACCCAACGCAGCGCACAGCAGGCCGGCGCCAATGGCCTGCCCTTCGCGTTCGTCACCTATGAGCGTGCCGACCGGTCGCCCGCCGCCTGATTCGCCGCCTCACCCGCGGCGGCGCCTGCTGGCACGGCTGCCGCTCGGCTTCGGGCTATCGAGCCTGCTCTCGTCCATGGCCTTCATCCCGCGCGCGGCCCGCGCCGATGACGGGGAGGCACTCGAGGACGACGAAGATGTGCTCTTCCTGCCCGGCATCGCGCGCCAACTCGACGACGCGCGTGTCGAGGTCGACCTGCAGGCCTGGATCCACGAGAAGGGTCGGCGCCGGCTGCTCGACGCGGGGCTGGCCCGCTACCTCGGCCTCAAGCCCGGCGAAATGTCGCCCACCGATCAGCTTCGCTTCAGGCGGCGCACGGAGCTGTTCCACGCGAAGTCCGAGCAGGGCACGGTGCTCTTGGTCGAGTTCGATGCCGACGGCCCGCCGGTGACCATGCCGCCGAGCGACAGGGCCGGGCGCACCGGCCTGCGCACCGTGGTGGCGCTGCCGCCGCATGCGGCTGCAGCCGAGCAGGCAAGGCCGTGGCTGCGCTTCCATGCGGTCGTCACCGATGCACCGCAGCGGCGTGTCGAGGGCCGCGCGCTGCTGGTGCCGGGCCAGGGCCTGTCGGTGGTCACCGACATCGACGACACGATCAAGAAGACCGAGGTGCGGGACACGCACCGCATGATGCTCAACACCTTCGCCCGCACCTTCGAGGCAGTGCCGGGCATGGCGCGACGCTATCGCGAGCTGGCACGTCAGCCGCATGCCCGCTTTCACTACCTGTCGTCCAGCCCGCTGCAACTGCTGCCCTCTCTCAAGGGGTTTCTCAACCGCGCGCGGTTCCCGGCGGGGAGCATGCACCTGCGCGAGAGCACGCTGGTCCGCAACTGGATCCCGAACAAGGGCGAATCGCGCGCGCACAAGCAAGGCGTTCTGCAACGCCTGCTGGCGGACTTCCCGGAGCGTCGCTTCCTGCTGGTCGGCGACGCCGGCGAGCTCGATCCGGAGATCTACGGCGAAGTGGCACGCAGCCATCCGCAGCGCGTCGAGGCCATACTGATCCGAGACGTCGGCGGGGCCGACCGCAATGCGCAACGCTACCTGCAGGCCTTTGCCGACGTCGAGCCGTCGCGCTGGCACCTGTTCACCGACGGCACCGACTGGCCGCTGCCGTGAGCGGCCTCAGTCGAGCGCCACGAACACCCGGCCGTTCTCGATCTTCACCGGATAGCTGCGCACGTCCTCGGTCAGCGGCGCGCACATCGCCTTGCCGTTGCGCACGTCGAAGCGGCCCTGGTGCAGCGGGCATTCGATCTCGTAGCCCTCCAGGAAGCCTTCGCACAGCCTCGCGTGCGCATGGGTGCACAGGTCGTCGGTGGCGAACACCTCGCCGCCCACGCGGTACAGGGCCAGTTCCAGCCCTTCGAGGTTGACGCCCTTGACGTCCTCGGCCGGCAGTTCGTCGAGGGCCGCGGCGTCGACCCAGAAATCGTGGTTGCTCATGTGGCGTGCTTTCCGTGCGGTTCAATCGGTCGGCTTCAGACCGGCGCGCTCGATGACCGGCTTCCACAGCTGCAGCTCCTGCGTCATGAACTTCGCGAGTTCGGCCGGCGTGCTGCCCACCGGATCGAAATAGGCCGTCTGCAGCCGCTCGCGCGTCTGCGGATCCTGCAGCACCGAGGCGATCTCGCGGCTCATGCGCTGCACCACGTCCGGCGGTGTGCCCTTGGGTGCCATGTAGGCGAACCAGGGCACCGCCTGGACGTCCGCAAATCCGGATTCGCGCAGGGTTGGAACATCGGGCATCAGCGGCGAGCGCTCGGCCGAGGTGACGGCCAGCGCCACCAGGCGGCCTGCCTTGACTTGCGGCATCACCGAGACCGGTGGCAGGCAGGCGAACTGCACCTCGCCCTGCACCAGCGCGACCGTGGCCTGCGAGGACGAGGCAAAAGGAATGTGCACGGCATAGGACTGTGTGCGCGCCTTGATCAGCTCCACCCCCAGGTGGGAGATGGACCCGTTGCCGGTCGAGGCGAAGTTGAACTTGCCCGGCTCCCGGCGCAAAGCGTCCAGCCACGCCTTGACCGACTTCACGTTCATCGACGGCGTCGCCACGCACAGGTTGGGCGTGGTCGCCGCGAGCGATACCGGGACCAAGTCTCGGAACGGGTCGTAAGGCAGGTTGTTGTAGAGCACCGTGTTGTAGACCAGCGGCGCGTTGACCGACAGCAGGAAGGTGCGGCCGTCCGGCGCGGCCTTGGACACGTAGTCGGTGCCGCTGTTGCCGCCGGCCCCCGGGCGGTTCTCGACGATGACCGGCTGGCCCAGCCGCGGCGCGAGCTTCTCGTTGACGATGCGCGCCAGGATGTCGGGCGACGAGCCCGCGCCGAACGGCACGACGATGCGCACCGGCCCCTGCGGCCATTGCTGCGCCGCCGCCATGCAGGCCGCGGCGGCCAGTCCCAGCGCAACGCCCAGTCGATTCAGTTTCATTCCGGTGTCTCCTCGATGTCGATCATGTCGTGGTGGTCCTGCTGCTCGCGCGCGATGAATCCGGCCACCAGCGCGCGGTAGGCCGCTTCGACCACCTCCGGGTAGGCGCCCTTCTCCTCGGCCAGGCGGCGCACCTTGTCGAACACCTCCTGCTGGCGCTGCGGCGCCGAGACCTGGAAGGCGTCGCGCTTGAAGCGCGCCGCATCCTTCACGCAGCGCCCGCGCTCGGCCAGCAGGGCCACGACTTCGCGGTCGATCGCGTCGATGCGATCGCGCAGTTGCGCCAGCGTGTCGAACAGCGGCACGTAGTCCGGGTCGGCAAAACGCCGCAGCGCCGGGCCGTGGGGATCGGGTTCTCGGCTCATGTCAGATGGGATAGATGATGGAGTTGGGCACCAGCTCGGTGTCGTACACCGCCAGCCGCGCGGAGAACTTCAGCCCGGCATCGGTGCGCACCACGGTGTCGATGTAGCGGCCGACGTTGAACACGGTGCTGGGCTCGCTCAGCTTGGTGCGGAACACGGCGTAGTTGGCCTCGCTGCGAATGGTCCCGTCGCCGTCGACGCCATGCACCAGCGGCAGGCCGACCACGTGGCGCTGGTAGTAGGGGTCATGGAACAGCGTCTCGCGGATGCCGTAGACGCGGTCCTCCAGCATGCCGCGGCTTTCGAACGACAAGGTGGCCAGGGGCAGGCCGCGCTCGTGGTTCTCGCGCGGCTGCAGCCGGTAGCTGCACTTCTCTGTGAAGAAGCCGGGCCACTCGTCCCAATGGCCCGAGTCGACCGCGCGTGCGTAGTCGGCGTACAGGCGCGCCAGTTCGTGATATTCGTCCGAGCGCATGCGGTCAGTCCTCCATCACCTGGCGCCAGTAGCGGTACATGCCCCGGATCAGCGTCTCGGTGACCATGTGCTCGGTGTTCTCCACCTCGCGCCCGCCCAGTTCAGCCATGGCGCGGTGAAACGGCTTCTGCTCGAAGCCCTGCTGAGAGAACTCGATCACCTCGCCGTCGTCGGCCGAGACGAAGCCTGCCGGGCCGAACAGGTTGGCCTGGCGCAGGCGGCGCTCGGTCATCTCTTCGGTGTCGTCCTCGAAGCCGAAGTGGGTCCAGACGAAGTCGAACGCGTCAGGCCCGACCGGCTGGATGTGCCGTGTCGACACGCTGTTGACCTGCTGCTGCAGGATGACGCTGGGAAACAGCGTGGTCATCACCGCCGTCGGCCCGCCCCACCACGGCTCGGGCACGATGTCCAGGAAGCGCGGGTCCTTGAGCTGCATGCTCTGCTTGAAGCTGGACACCTGCGTGACCGCCTGCGCCTGCGCCGCGCCGCCGCCGGTGCCGCGGGTGGAAATCATGGCGGCGTGGCGGCCATGCGCGTCCATGCGCAGCTGCGACTTGTTGTCGGCCCGCCAGAGCCCGAAGGTGACGAACCAGGTGTGCAGCAGCCCCGGGTGGTACGGGTCCTTGATGTTCTCCTGCATCAGCTTCCAGTTGCCCGGGATGCGCTGGCGGTTGTAGCCCAGGATCTTCAGGCGTCGGCCGTTGAACAGGCGGTCGAAGTAGTGCAGCACCTGCGGCCCGATGAAATCCTCCAGCGGCTCGACGTCATGATCGAACGAGGCGAACACCACGCCGCCGCGGCAGGCCACCTTCAGCTTGTTCAGGCCGTTCTCCTCGAGCTTGAAGTCGGCCGGCATGCCACCGTGCACCTGCCCGTCCTGCTTCACGCCCCGCCGGAACGGCACGCCTTGCAGATCGCCCGACAGCGAGTAGTTCCACTGGTGATAGGGGCAGGTGAAGTCCTTGCGGTTGCCGCTGCGCTCGCGGCAAAAGCGCATGCCGCGATGCGCGCAGACGTTCTCCACCACGTGGATCCGCCCTTCCATGTCGCGCACCATGATGACCGAGCGCTCGCCGACGGCGGAACGCTGGAAGTCGCCCGGGTTGGGAATCTCTGCTTCCAGGCCGACGTAGCACCAGTGCCCCTTGTAGAAGAAGCGCTCCAGTTCCTTGCGGTGCTGCTCCTCGCCCTGGTAGACCTTGAAAGGAATGCGGCTGGTCTTGTCGGATTCCCAATGCGGCACGAGCGGAAACACGGACGATGTGTCCGGCGGGCTCATCATGATGACGTCTCCTGTTCTTCGGTGGACCCCGTGGGACGGGTCAATGCGGATGATCAGGAGAACGAACACATTTGCCAATAGAATTTTATGAATTCACAAAATCACCGACGTGAATGTCATGGAACTGCGCGACATCGACCTGAACCTGCTGCTGGTGTTCGACCGCATGCTGGCCGAAAAGCGCGTGTCGGCCGCCGCGCAGAGCCTGGGCCTTTCGCAACCGGCGGTGAGCAACGCGTTGTCGCGGTTGCGGCGCATCCTGGGTGACGAGCTGTTCCTTCGCACCGCGCGCGGCATGGAGCCCACGCCCTTCGCGATGCAGCTGGCCGAGCCGGTGTCCGCCGCCATGAGCGGCCTGCACGGCGCGCTGAACCAGCACACCGCCTTCGAGCCGGCCGCCAGCATGCGCAGCTTCACGCTGGCGATGACCGATATCGGCGAGGTCTATTTCACCCCGCGCCTGATGGAACGTCTGTCGCAGGTGGCGCCGGGCGTTCGCATCAGCACCGTGCGCAACACCGCCGTGAACCTGCGTGACGAGATGGAAGCCGGCCAGGTGGACATTGCGATCGGACTGCTGCCGCAACTCAAGGCCGGCTTCTACCAGCGGCGGCTGTTCATGCAGCGCTACGTCTGCCTGTTCGGCGCAGGCCATGCGCTGGCGCGCAAGTCCCGGTTGACGCGAAAGGATTTCGCCGCCGCCGACCACGTGCTGATCCAGGCCGCCGGTACTGGCCATGGCCAGGTGGACGACCTGCTGGCCGCGCAGGGTGTGGTGCGGCGCGTGCGGCTCGTGGTGCCGCACTTCGTGGCCGTCGGCCACATCCTGCAGACCCAGCCCATGATCGCCACCGTGCCCGAGAAACTGGCACAGGCGCTGGCCGAACCCTTCGACCTGGTCTGGCGCCCGCACCCGGCCGAACTCCCGCAGGTCGCCATCAACGCCTTCTGGCACGCCCGCTTCCACCGCGACCCCGGCAACCGCTGGCTGCGCGACCTGCTCATCACCACCTTCGCGGAAGGCTGATCACCGCGCTCCAGCGGCGGCATCGCGGCAAGCGAAGCGAAGCCCCTTCGTGGCCAGCGCGGAACCGGCTTTGCCGGGCCGCAGCTGGCGCCCCTTGAGGGGTTGGCGGACCTGCGAAGCAGGGTAGCCTGGGGTGGGCCCAGTTACGCCGGCAGGAGAACCTTGTCGATGATGTGGATCACACCATTGGTGTTGAACACATCCGGCTGCGTGATGTTGGCCGAGCGTCCCTGCGTGTCGGTCAGGACGTAGTTGTCGTCGATGCGCACCACGCCGCCTTGCAGCGTCACCCTTGCCTTGTCGTGCAGCAGTTCCTTCTTCAGCTGGCGCGATTGCAGCACGTGATAGCTGAGGATCTTGTTGAGCTGCGCGGTGTCGGCCAGCAGCGCGGCCTCGGTGGTGTTGAGTTCGACCAGCAAGGCCGCGAAGGCGTCGTTGCTCGGGGCAAACAGGGTGAACGGGCCGGAGCCTTCCAGCGTCGTCGACAGGTTGGCAGCGAGCAGCGCGGCGCCCAGCACCGTCAGTTCGGGCGTGACGGCGATGGTCTGCGAGATGTTCTTGTTGGCCGGCAGCATCACGCGGTCGAGCGTATGAAGCACGCCATTGGCCGCCACCGAATCGGTGCTGACGACATTGCCGGTGCGGTTGCGGCCGTCCTTGAACTGCAGGCCGCCATTGGCGTCGTCGATCTTGAAGAAGCCACCGCTGACCGGCTCGATCGCCTCGCCTTCCGGGATGGCGTCGCGCGGCATGACCTTGCCCAGCAGGTGATATTCCAGCGTGGCCTTGAGCGTCGTCGTGTCGGCGAACAACTGGTCCTTGCTGACACCGAGTTCGCCGAACAGCGCATTGAAGGCGTCGTTGGTCGGTGCGAACGCGGTGTTGGTGCCGGACTGCGACAGGCGGTCGCGCAGGCCGGCTGCGCCGATCGCCTCGACGAAAAGGCTCAGTTCGGGCTTGGATTCCGCCAGTTCCAGCAGGTCGCTGCGGTCGTTGAGGTCTGTGCCTCCGTCGCTGCCACCGCCGCATCCATGCAGCAGCATGGCGCCGCCGAAGGCGGCAAAGGACAGGATCAGTTGGCGGCGCTTGAGCGGTGCGGCTTGTCTGGACATCGGGTAGCTCCTTCTTGTGTATGAGTGGCCGAAGTTTCATCGTCGACCGGCCGTCCACCGGCAAGCCGGTGGCGCGGCCGCGCGTAGGACGCGCGGGCCACAACGTGAAGGAGGGCGCAGGTCTTGTCCGACAGGCGCACACGAAGGTACGAGTGCGCGCGGCTCAGCTCGCGTGGACGAGCAGCACCAGGCCGGAGACGATGGCGAAGACCTGCACGAAGATGCGCAGAAAGCGCCCGTTGATGCGGTGATGCACCAGTCGGCTGAGCAGCGCGCCGAGCACCAGCGCCGGCAGCAGGCTGCCCGCAGCCTTCATCTGCGCCGGTCCGATGTGGCCGGTGCCCCAGAGCGTGGCGAGCGACATCAGTTGCCCGATCAGGAAGCACAACGCGATGGTCGAACGCATCGTGGCCGGCGGCTGGTGCTGGTACACAAGCGCAAGCGGCGGGCCGCCGATGCCGGTGGCGGTTTCCGTGACGCCGGTGATGACGCCGGCGGCCACGAATGCCTGCCGTCCCGGCGAGAAGGCCGGCATCATCAGCGTGACCACCGCGGCCGCGATGGTCGACAGGCCGACGAACCAGGCCAGCTGCGTGGCGCTGAGCGCGGTCAGCACCCACAGCCCGCCCGCGGTGCCGAGCACTCGCCCGCCGGTGATCCAGCTGGCACCGAAGCGGTCGACCGCGCTGCGTTCGCGCCAGATCACGTACAGGTTGAGCGGCAGCATCAGCACCAGCACGCAAACGGGCAGCAGCTCCGGCTTGACGAGGCCGATCACCGGCGCGGCGATCAGTGCGAAACCCACCCCCGTCGAACCCTGCACGAAGGCGGCGAACAGCACGACCGCCGAGATTGCCAGCAGTTGTTCGACACTCATCGCGCTGCGCCGTCCCGCGCGGCCAGCACCTGGCGACGATGCGCAGCCGCCACCGGGTGCAGGCGCTGGATGGGCGCGCGCTCGATGGCGGCGCCGGCCACGCGCGCCACTTCGCGCATCAGCGCGCGGGCATCCCAGTCGGTGGGCCAGCCGTGCCACAGGCGCATGCGGCCGTCGACGAACACGGCGTCGATCTGGTCGCGGTTGCCCAGGCGCACGAGGTCCCACAGCAGGTCGACCGAGGTGCACATCTCGGGCGTGTCCACGTCGACCAGCAGGAAGTCGGCCGCCTTGCCGACGGCGATCTCGCCGACGAGATGCGACAGGCCCACGGCGCGCGCGCCTTCATGCGTGGCGTGGTCCATCCAGGTCCACCCGCCGCCGCTTGAAGCGTCGCCGATGGCCAGCGCGAAGGCCAGCTTCTGCGCCGCCTCGGCCGCGTCCACCAGACGGAAGGCGTCGGCGCGGGTGGCGTCCGTGCCGAGCCCGAAGCGGATGCCCATGGCCGCCATCAGCGTGGCCGGCGCCACCGCGTTGCCCTTCCACTGGCTGGCCACCGGGTTGTAGCTCACGGCGGTGTCGGTGCGCTGCAGCACCATCAACTCGGACGGCGTGACCAGCGTGCCATGCGCGATGAGCACCTGCGGCCCGAGCGCGCCCAGACTGTCCAGCAGCTCGAGCGGGCGCAGGCCGCGTTGCACGACGGAGCGCTCGACCGACGCCAGGTGCTCGTTCACGTGCGTCTGGAAGATGATGCCCGCCTCGGCGCATTGGGCCGAAACAGCCGCCAGCATGTCGTCCGACGCCGCCTCCGGCACCGAGATGGCGAGCGAGGGATGCACCAGCGGCGTCCCCTGCCATTGGGCGATGAACCGCTCGGCGCCGGCCTTGAGGGCGCGCCGCTGATCGGGCGCACTGTCGTTGCCGCCGTCGTTGCAGATCAGCCCCAGCACGCAGCGCAGGCCCGCTTCCTGGGTGGCGCTGGCCAGCGCGCCGATCTCGCCCTTGGCACGCGTGCCGGCGTCGCACACGGTGGTGAAGCCGCCGCGCAAGGATTCCAGCGCCGCCAGCTTGGAGACCATGTAGACGAACTCCTCGTCAAGGCTCGCCTCCAGCGGCACCCAGACGCGGCGGAAGATCTCGGACGGCTCGCCGTAGGCGAGCGACTTGCCGAACGACTGCGTCAGGTGATGGTGCGCATCGATCATGCCGGGCATGAGCAGGCGGCCCGGCAATTCGATCGGCGCGTGCTGCAGATGGCGCGCCTGCAGCAGCTCGAGCGGACCGACGTCGGCGAAGCGTCCGTCCTGCACCAGCACTGCATGGCCGCGCACCGGGCCTTGCGGCAGCAGCACGTGTTCGGGGGCCAGCAGGAGCGTGCCGGCCTGGAGGTCGTCGGCCTGCACATCGTGCCGGCGTCGGGAAGAAGTCGCGGGAGAAGTCATCGGGCAAGCGGCGCGTGCTCGGTCGCGGCGGCGTCGCCGCGGACGTCCTTGCGCGCCGGGGAAAGATGGTTGAACAGGATGTTGAGGACGATGGCGGTCAGGGCGCCCATCGCGAGCCCGTTGCCCAGCACGAGTTGCAGGGTGGGCGGGAACTTGACGTATAGCCCCGGCACGACGATGGGCAGCAGGCCCATGGTCAACGCGGACGCCAGGATGAACATGTTGCTGCGCTCGTGCAGGTCCACCTTGCGCAGGATGTCGATGCCGATGGTGCCGATGATGGCGAACACCACCATCGCCGTACCGCCGACCACGGCGGCCGGAATCGCATTGGCCAGGCGGCCCAGCGGCGCCGACAGCGCGATCAGCACCAGGATGACGCCCGCGGCGGCGGTGACGTAGCGCGAGCGCACGTTGGTGGCACGCACGATGCCGATGTTCTCGCCGCTGGTGATGATCATCGACGTGCCGAACAGACCGCCGGCCAGCGAGACGATGGCATCGCCGCGGATGGTGCGCGGCACCACGTCCCGCGGATCGATCTTCCTGCCCACGACCTCGGCCACCGCGATCGTCTGGCCGGTGGCCTCGACCATGGAGATCACGCTGAAGATGAGCAGCGGCAGTGCGGCGACGAGGTCGAAGTGCGGCATGCCGAACGGCAGCAGCGTGGGGGCGCTCCAGGCCGGGCCCTGCGCCACGGCGCCCAAATCCATGAGACCGCAGGCGGCCGCGAGCAGCGTGCCTGCCACCAGGCCCAGCAGCACCGACAACTGGCCCAGCATGCCGCGGAACACGCGCGCGAACAGGACGGTAAAGGCGATCGTGGCCAGCGCCAGGCCGATGTTGACCGGGTCGCCGAAGGTCGGCGTGCCCGGCTTGCCCGCGATGATGCCGCCGTACACCTTCACCAGGTTGATCGACACCAGCATCAGCAGCGTACCGATGACGATCTTCGGGAAGAAGCGCAGGCAGCGCGAGAACACCGGCAGCACCAGGAAGTAGAACACCGCCGTGATGATCACCGCGCCGGCCGCGGTCTGCAGGTCGCGCTGCTGCGCGATGGTCAGGAACATCACGATCGGGGCGCCGCCGGGCACCATGACGAACGGCAGCCGGGCACCGAACTTCCAGGGGCCGAACGACTGCAGCAAGGTGCCCAGGCCGCACATCAGGAAGGTCGCGCTGATCAGGTTCACCGTCAGGTCGGCCGACAGTCCCAGCGCCTTGGCAACGAGGAAGACCGAGGTAATCGGAACGGCCGCCATTACCAGCACGTGCTGCAGGCCGAACAGCAGCAACTGCGGCCAAGGCAGCAGGGCGTCGACGGCGCACTCGGGGTCGGCGGCGGCAGTGGCAGGCGCCGCGGTGGCGGCGGAAGCGTCGGAGGCACGGAACATGGGTCGATTCCTCTACCGGACGATCGCCCAAATCGATTTGGGCATGGGGCCGAAAAAGCCGCCTCGGCGTCGCCGGAAGGCGGGTGAAGTACATTCCAAGCCCTGGGGCCCAAAACGATTTGGGCGATTGAATCACTGTTTTTGGCGAAGGTCAACAGTTCATGACGACGGACAGCGGCGGGCGCAAGGCGACGATCAAGGACGTCGCCCGCGAAGCGGGCGTCTCGCCCACCACCGTGTCCCACGCCCTGAACGACCGCGGCCAGGTCGACCCGCAGACCCGCGCCCGCGTCGAGCAGGCCGCCCGCAGCCTGGGCTACCGGCCCAACCGGCACGCGCAGCGCCTTCGCACGCACGAGGCGCACATGATCGTGCTGCTCTCGTCCATGCCATTCGCCGTTGCGGGCGGCCCGTCACGGCTGGGCTTCATGATGGAAATCGCCGCCGTGGCCGCGGCGGCCGCCCTGGACCGGGGACTGGCGCTGGTGCTGGCGCCGCCGAAGGAATCCGGGCGCATGCCGATCGAGACACTGGAGGTGGATGGCGCCCTGGTGATCGAGCCCTCGGCGGGCGACGCCAATCTGCAGGACCTGCAGCGGCGCGGGCTGCCCGTCGTCACGATCGGCAAACCCTACGGCAATCCGGGCGACCTGCCCCACGTCGACATCCACTCCGGACACACCACGCAATTGCTACTGGAGCATCTGCAGGCCCAGGGCGCGCGCCGGGTGGCCATGATCCTGGGCGCGCAGGCACGCAACTCGTATGTCGAGTCGCGCGCCGCGTACGAGCGCTTCGCGGCCGCACAAGGCCAGGCACCGCTGCTGGTTCAGGCCGACGAGGCGCTGGGCGAGGCGGCCGGACAGGCCGCAGCCGCCGCCCTGCTGGCGGCGCATCCGGACATCGACGCCCTGTGCGTGCCGGTGGACGCTTTCGCCGTCGGCGCCGTGCGCGCCCTGCACGCCGCCGGGCGGCGCATCCCGCAGGACGTGATGGTCGTCACCCGCTACGACGGCATCCGCGCGCGCACGTGCGAGCCGCCGCTGACGGCTGTGGACCTGCACCTGGACGAGGTGGCGCGCCAGGCGATCGACCTGCTTTTCGCCCACCTGCGCGGCGAGGATGCGCCGCGCGAGGTGGCCGGCCCGATCGCGCAGCTGGTGGTGCGCGCGTCATCAGCGCGACTCGGCTGAGCGGGACCGCCGCTATGCTTGGGGCCGGCCGGCAAGACCGCGCTGCGGCGCCCTCGCCCGCTCGCGCATCGCCCGGCCGCCAGATCCCGCAGCCTTCGGGCTCCCCGCATTGCACAAGGTACCCAACGACATGAAGACACGCATCACCGAACTCTTCGGCATCGAACATCCCATCATCCAGGGCGGCATGCATTTCGTCGGCCTGGCCGACCTGGCCGCGGCCGTCTCGAATGCGGGCGGGCTGGGCATCATCACCGGGTTGACGCAGAAGACGCCAGAGCTGCTGGCCAGGGAAATCGCGCGCTGCCGCGAGATGACGGACAAGCCGTTCGGCGTGAACCTCACCTTCCTGCCGACAGTGACTTCGCCCGACTACCCCGGCTACATCAAGGCCATCATCGACGGCGGCGTCAAGGCGGTCGAGACGGCCGGCAACAACCCTCAGAAGTGGATGCCCATGCTCAAGGAAGCCGGCATCAAGGTGATCCACAAGTGCACGTCGGTGCGTCATGCGCTCAAGGCCGAGGCCATCGGCTGCGACGCCGTCAGCGTCGACGGCTTCGAATGCGGCGGCCACCCCGGCGAGGACGACGTGCCCAATTTCATCCTGCTGCCGCGCGCCGCCGAAGAGCTCAAGATCCCCTTCGTCGCCTCCGGCGGCATGGCCGACGGCCGCTCCCTCGTGGCCGCGCTGGCGCTGGGCGCCGAAGGCATGAACATGGGCACGCGTTTCATCGCCACGCGAGAGGCGCCGGTGCACGAGAACGTGAAGAAGGCCATCGTCGCCGCCAGCGAGCTCGACACGCGGCTGGTGATGCGTCCGCTGCGCAACACCGAGCGCGTGCTGACCAACGACGCGGTCGAGCGGCTGCTGAAGAAGGAACGCGAGCTCGGCGCCTCGATCAAGTTCGAGGACATCATCGACGAAGTGGCCGGGGTCTATCCGCGCATCATGCAAAAGGGCGAGATGGAAGCCGGCGCCTGGTCCTGCGGCATGGTCGCGGGCCTGATCCACGACGTGCCGACCGTCAAGGAACTGATCGACGGCATCATGGCGCAGGCCGAGACGATCATCCGCAAGCGGATGGGCGCAATGCTGGGTTGAGAGCCGCATGAAAATCGCCACCTGGAACGTCAACTCCCTCACCGCACGCCTGCAGCACGTGCTGGACTGGCTCGCGGCCAATCCGGTCGACGTGCTGTGCGTGCAGGAACTGAAGCTGACCGACGACAAGTTCCCGCTGGAGGTGCTGGCCGCGGCCGGCTACGAGGCGGCGGTGTTCGGCCAGAAGACCTACAACGGCGTGGCGATTCTCAGCCGCGCGCCGGTGCGCGACGTGGGGCGCAACATCGTCGGCTTCACCGACGAGCATTCGCGCGTGATCAGCGCCACGCTGGAGACGGCGACCGGGCCGCTGCGGCTGGTCAATGGCTACTTCGTGAACGGGCAGGCGCCCGGCACCGACAAGTTCGCCTACAAGATGCGCTGGCTGGAAGCCCTGCGCGACTGGCTGCAGAAGGAGCTGGAAACCAATCCCCGCCTGGTGCTGCTGGGCGACTTCAACATCACGCCGGAAGACCGCGACAGCTTCGACCCTGAGGGTCTGCGCGAGACCATCCACCACACGACCGAGGAGCGCAACCACTTCAAGGCCTTGCTGGCGCTGGGCCTGGTCGACAGCTTCCGCCTGTTCGACCAGCCCGACAAGAGCTATTCGTGGTGGGACTATCGCATGCTGGGCTACCAGAAGAATCGCGGCTTGCGGATCGACCATATCCTGGTCAGCCAGGCCCTCGTGCCCGAGGCCAAGGCCTGCATCATCGACCGCGCACCGCGCAAGTGGCCCAAGCCCAGCGACCATGCGCCGGTGGTGCTGGAAATCTGATCGGCGCGGTGAAACAGGGCGCCGGCTGACGGTGCAGCGGGGTCTCGGCTGACACCGGCCGATGCGCGGTTGAAGCCCCGCGCAGGCAGAATCCTCGCGAATGCTCATCAGCTCACCCCGACTTCCCGGCTGGCGGCTCGCCCCGCTGGCATTGGCGCTGCTTCTCGGCGCCTGCGCGCAGGCTCCGTTCGGGTCCAAGCCCGATGAAGCCGCCAAGGCGGACGAACCCGCCCTCGACACCATCTCCGTGCAGACGCCGCAGATAAAGGCCTACCGCAAGGTAGCGGCGCGGCACATCTACGCGAAGTACCCCAAGCGCATCTATCCGAAGAAGATCCCGCCGCTGGTGTACGCCGTCGTGGTCGTCGAGACGCACCTGGACGCACACGGCAACGTGACGCGCGTCGCCTTCAGCCGCACGCCCGGGCACGCCCCCGAAGTGCCGCCGCAGATCGCCGAGATGATCCGCGAGGCTTCGCCCTTTCCCGACCCGGGCAATGTCGGCGCGCACACGTACGTCGACACCTGGCTGTGGGACAAAAGCGAGCGCTTCCAGCTCGACACGCTGACCAAGGGGCAGCTGAGCAGGTAGCCCGCCGCACGGCGGCGCGGCCCGCGCGGCCTACTCCTCGCCGTCGCCGCGGTCGAGGTGCAGTTCGGCAATCTTGCGCGTGATGGTGTTGCGGCCGATGCCGAGCTTCTGCGCAGCCTCGATGCGGCGTCCGCGGGTGTTGGCCAGTGCGGTGAGAATCAGGCGCGACTCGAAGCGACGGGTCAGCGCGTCCCACACGTCATGACGGCCCGCGGCGAGCAACGCCTGCGCTTCCTGCTCGAGGCCGCTCTCCCAGGAACCGCCTGCATTCGACGCCGGCGACGGGACGGCCAGCGCGGCGGTCGAATCGGGCATCGCCGAGACGGCGGGCGCCGGCACGGCAGCGAACGGGTCGGCCGGCATCTCGCCAAGGGCCGACGTCAGCGGCACGGCTGCAGAGGCCGGCAGCGCCGACTCGCCAGCGTTGCCAACCAGCACTTCGGGCGGCAGGTCCTTGGGCTCGATGAGCTGGGCCGGTGCCATCACCGTGAGCCAGTGGCAGATGTTCTCCAGCTGGCGCACGTTGCCCGGAAAGCCGAATGCCGAAAGCTGCCCCAGCGCCGCGTCCGAGATGCGCTTGGGATCCACGCCCAGCTGCTTGGCGCTTTGCTGCAGGAAGTGCCGGGTCAGTGCCGGCACGTCCTCGCGGCGTTCGCGCAGCGCCGGCAGCCGCAAGCGGATGACGTTGAGGCGGTGGAACAGGTCTTCGCGGAAGTTGCCCTGCTTGACGCGCTGCTCCAGGTCCTGGTGGGTGGCGGCGATCACGCGCACGTTTGCCTTGACCGCGTTGTGCCCACCCACGCGGTAGAAGTGACCATCGCTGAGCACGCGCAGCAGCCGCGTCTGCAGGTCGAACGGCATGTCGCCGATCTCGTCGAGGAACAGCGTGCCGCCTTCGGCCTGCTCGAAGCGGCCGCGCCGCATCGTCTGCGCGCCGGTGAAGGCGCCGCGCTCGTGGCCGAACAGTTCGCTCTCGAGCAGGTCCTTCGGGATCGCCGCCGTGTTGATGGCCACGAAGGGGCCGTTGGCGCGCGGCGAATGCTTGTGCAGCGCGCGTGCCACCAGCTCCTTGCCGGAGCCCGACTCGCCGGTGATCAGCACCGTGACGTTGCTCTGCGACAGGCGGCCGATGGCGCGGAACACGTCCTGCATCGCCGGCGCCTGGCCGAGCATCTCGGGCGCGGCCACCATGCGTTCCTCGGCCACTTCCTCGCGCTGGCTCTCGTCGACGGCGCGGCGGATGAGCTCGACCGCGCGCGGCAGGTCGAAAGGCTTGGGCAGGTACTCGAAGGCGCCGCCCTGGAAGGCGGAAACGGCGCTGTCCAGGTCCGAGTACGCGGTCATGATGATGACCGGCAGTCCGGGCAGCTTTTCCTTGATCTTCTCGAGCAGATCCAGGCCCGAGCCACCGGGCATCCGGATGTCGCTCACCAGCACCTGCGGGCCCTGGCTTTCGTCGTCGGCGGCGTCCTCGAGTGCCGTCAGTACCTCGCGGGTGTTGGTGAAGCTGCGCGTGGGCAGTTCTTCGCGCAGCAGCGCCTTCTCGAGTACGAAGCGGATCGATTGGTCGTCGTCAACTATCCAGATCGGCTTCATGCAGTTCCTTGTGGCTTGCTGCTCAGGGCAGCGGTATCAAAATCTTGAAATCGGTCCGGCCCGGTCTGCTTTCGCACTCGATCACGCCATGGTGCTGTTGTACGAAGGTCTGCGCCAGCGTGAGTCCGAGTCCGGTCCCGCTCTCGCGCCCCGAAACGAGGGGCAGGAAGATGCGGTCCTTGATCGCGTCCGGCACGCCCGGTCCATTGTCGATGACATGCAATTCCAGTGCCAATCGATACCACTGCTTGTTGAAGATGACCTGGCGCACCACGCGTGTCTTGAAGGTGATGCACGCATCGCCCGCGGCCCGGCGCTCGGTCAGCGCCTGCGCCGCGTTGTGCGCGATGTTGAGCGTCGCCTGGATGAGCTGTTCGCGATCGCCTCGAAACTCGGGGATGGAGGGATCGAAGTCGCGCTCGATGTTCAGGCCCTGCGGGAACTCGGCCATCAGCACCGACCGCACGCGCTCGCACACTTCATGGATGTTGACGTCGCCCACCACGTGCGGACGGCGGTGCGGCGCCAGCAGCCGGTCGACCAGCGTCTGCAGCCGGTCGGCCTCGTGGATGATGACCTGCGTGTATTCGATCAGGTCGCGCGATTCCACTTCCATCTGCAGCAGCTGCGCCGCGCCGCGGATGCCGCCCAGCGGGTTCTTGATCTCGTGCGCCAGGTTGCGGATCAGCTCCTTGTTTGCGCGTGCCTGCTCGAGCAGGCGCTCTTCCCGGTCCGCCCGCACCTGCTGCTCGAGCGGCACCATCTCGATGACCAGCTCCGCCTGCCGGTCGGCCAGCGCGAGCGTGACCTGGACGGGCATCGGCTCGTGGCTGGCGCGGCGCAGTTGCGCTTCGTAGCGCAAGGTGGCGAAGTCGTTGGCTCGCGCACCGTCGATGGCGGTGTGCAGTACCTGCGGCTCCAAGAAGACGTTGGCGAAGTCCACGCCCTCGAGCGTTCGGCGCGAGCTGCCCAGGGCATCCTCGAGCGCCGCGTTCGCGAACAGCAATGTTCCGTCGGCCTTGACGATGGCGATGAGAGTGGCCAGCAGGTCGAAAGCCTGGAATCGACGGGCGAGTACCGCGGGTTTGCCGAACGCCATGGCTCAACCCCCGGCCGGCGCACAAAGTGCGCGCGCCGTGATCAGTTGGCGGCCGGCGCCGCCGCGCCCGCAGGCGGCAGCCGATCGATTTCGCGCTGGATGCCCGCGATGTCGCTCTGGTTGCGGTCGATCTGCGCCTTCATCTCGGCGGTGCGGTCCAGGTATTTCTGGTAGTTGCGCGCCTCCGAACCCTGCTTCTCGGGCTCGCCGTTGTTGTATTCCTTGAGCAGCTCGGCCTGCCGCGCCTGGGCCTTGCGCAATTCCGACTCGAGGACCGTGCGGGCCTCGCTGTCGCGCTGGCGCTGCAGCGTGTCGTCCACGCGCGGACTGCCGGCCGGCGAGCGCGCGGCACTGGCCGTCGACGTCGACGAGCCGCCGCCAAAGCGCGGCGACTGCACCACCGTCACGTTGCCGCCTTCGACCGGCTTGCAGTTGCGCTTCTGCGCGGACGCCGCGTCGTTCGTGTATTCGTTGCCACAACGCCAGACCCGCTGCTGCGCAGCGGCCGGCAGGGCGAAGGCGGTCAGGGTAACGGCCAGCAGGCATGTGAGGTGGCGTGGCTTCATGGTGATGGAAGGGCAGTGGCTGGCGATTGACGCATTTTGAAGCAATTCGCCGTCAACGCCATCAGCATCTCCCCACGAACGAAAAGGGACGGCCCTGCCGTCCCTTCGCATTTGCAACCAAAGGCCTCAAGTCGCAGGACCGTGAGGCCGAAGGCGTGCTTACAGCGAGTAGTACATGTCGAATTCGACCGGGTGCGGCGCCATGCGGAAGCGGGTGACTTCCTGCATCTTCAGCTCGATGTAGGCATCGATGAAGGCGTCGGTGAACACGCCGCCCTTGGTCAGGAAGCCGCGGCCCTTGTCCAGGTACTCCAGCGCCTGGTCCAGGCTGTGGCAGACGGTCGGGATCTTCGCGTCTTCTTCCGGCGGCAGGTGGTACAGGTCCTTGGTGGCGGCTTCGCCCGGGTGGATCTTGTTCTCGATGCCGTCCAGGCCGGCCATCAGCAGCGCCGAGAAGCACAGGTACGGGTTGGCCAGCGGGTCCGGGAAGCGCGCTTCGATGCGGCGCCCCTTCGGGTTGCTCACGAACGGGATGCGGATCGAGGCCGAGCGGTTCTTGGCCGAGTAGGCCAGCTTCACCGGGGCTTCGAAGCCGGGCACCAGGCGCTTGTAGCTGTTGGTGCCGGGGTTGGTGATGGCGTTGAGCGCGCGGGCGTGCTTGATGATGCCGCCGATGTAGTACAGGGCGGTGTCGGACAGGCCGGCGTAGCCGTCACCGGCGAACAGGTTCTTGCCGTCCTTCCAGATCGACTGGTGCACGTGCATGCCCGAGCCGTTGTCGCCCTGGATCGGCTTGGGCATGAAGGTGGCGGTCTTGCCGTAGGCGTGGCAGACGTTCCAGATCACGTACTTGAGCTTCTGCGTCCAGTCGGCGCGCTCGACCAGCGTGCTGAACTTGGTGCCGATCTCGTTCTGGCCGGCGCCGGCGACTTCGTGGTGGAACACCTCGACCGGGATGCCCAGGCTTTCCAGCACCAGCGAGATCTCGGCGCGGATGTCCTGCGTGCTGTCGACCGGGGGCACCGGGAAGTAGCCGCCCTTGACGGTGGGACGGTGGCCGGAGTTGCCGCTCTCGTACTTCTTGCCGGTGTTCCAGGGGGCTTCGTCGACGTCGATCTCGACGAAGCTGCCCGACATGTCGCTCTTCCAGCGCACGTCGTCGAAGATGAAGAATTCGGGCTCGGGACCGAAGAAGGCGGTGTCGCCCAGGCCGGACGCCTTCAGGTAGGCCTCGGCCTTCTTGGCGATCGAGCGCGGGTCGCGGTCGTACGGCTTGCCGTCGGCCGGCTCCAGCACGTCGCAGGTCAGGTTGAGGGTGCTTTCCTCGTAGAACGGGTCGATGACGGCCGTGTTCGGGTCCGGCATCAGCAGCATGTCCGATGCCTCGATGCCCTTCCAGCCGGCGATCGAGGAGCCATCGAAGGCGTGGCCGGCGGTGAACTTGTCTTCATCGAAATGCGAGACGGGCACCGTGACGTGCTGCTCCTTGCCGCGGGTGTCGGTGAAGCGGAAGTCGACGAACTTGACCTCGTTTTCCTTGACGAGTTTGAGTACATCGGCGACGGACTTTGCCATCAAATTCTCCTGTTTGGACGGGGTGGTTGTGAAGGTATGTGGTGCACGGATGCAGGTTCTGTGCCACTCAAGGGTGCATCCGCGCCTTGCCATCGGCATGGCGGATTGCACCATTATTGGGCGAATCCGCCGCTTTTTCGCTACGAGTTGTTCAACGCACCAATTCAGGGCCCAATCGTGCATCAAATTCGTGCAGGCCCTCGGTCAGCGCGGCGAATGCCGCGTCGATCACGTCGGCGGCCCCCTTGACGCCCAGCTCGATATGGCGCCCGTACTGAGGATGGTCGACGCTGGGCAGGCTGAACACCTTGATGCCAGGGAAGCGCGCCTCGACCGCCAGCATCATTGGCGTCAGGGTCGCTTCCATGGCGCCGAACACGATCACGGACTTCTCGCGCACGGACCGCGTCGCGAACAGGTGCGCGTACTGGCGGTCCAGCACGCTCTCGATCATGGGCCAGGCCATGACCGGAAAGCCGGGCACGAAATGGACGTCGCCCACGCTGAAGCCGGGGATCTTGTTGTACGGGTTGGCGATGATGCGCGCGCCTTCGGGAAAGACGCCCATGTTGAGGCGGTGCACGTTGTCGGGGCGGTCGGGTTCGTAGGGAACGCTCTGCTCGCGCGCCGTGTCCTGCATGCGCTCGCGGATCAGCGCCTCGGCCTCGGGATGCAGGGCCAGCGGGACGCCCAGCGCTGCGCCGGCGCATTGCCGGGTGTGGTCGTCCGGCGTGGCCCCGATGCCGCCGGTGGAGAACACCACGTCGCCGCTGGCGAACGCCTGCCGCAAGGCGGCGGTGATGCGCACCGGGTCGTCGCCGACGTACTGCGCCCAGGCCAGCGACAGGCCGCGCGCGGCCAGCAGCTCGATCACCTTGGGCATGTGCTTGTCCAGCCGCTTGCCGGACAGGATCTCGTCGCCGATGACGATGAGGCCGAAGTCTTGACTCATGGTGCTTCCCATTGCCGGCTGGTCGCGGCCGACAGTTCGACCGCGGGCGCGTCGGGCCCCGGTATGGCTGCCGCGGCTGCGCGCACGGCCCGCTGCTGCGTCAGGGCTTCGAGGCAATAGTGTGCGAACCACAGCGCCGAGAAGGCGAAGACCAGCGTGTAGATCCAGATGGCGATCGGTATGAGCACGAAGAACGCCGCAGCAAAGACTACGGCCGAGGCCCAGACGATGCTCGGCGCCGCCCCGAGGTAGCCGCACAGCACGCCGATGGCGAACAGCGGCCAGCGGTGCGCGCGCAGCAGTTCGCGGCGCTCATCGGCGCTCGCGTGCTCGGACAGGGCGTCGAAGCTCATCACCTGGTAGGTCAGCCAACCCCAGATCAGGGGCGGCAGCACCAGCACCAGGGGCGGCACCAGCCACAGCGGCACCGAGACGATCAGCGCCAGCAGCGCCAGCAAGGTCATGCCGAGCGAACGGAACATGCTCAGGAAGAACGAAGCGCCGTGCTTTTGCTGCAATGCCGGGAAGCGTCGCTGGGCGACCAGCCTGGTGAGAGCCGGCGCCATCAGGCCGGAGACGATGAGCAGCGAGATCACCACGATCACCGGCGTGGCGAGGAAGATCACCAGCATCGGTGCGAGCACCGACTTGAAGTCGGCGGCGCCGGCACTCTCGATCCAGCCCCACAGGCTCGACAGGATCGGCCAGGCGTCAAGCGCCTCGCGCATCCAGGCCACCGCCGGCGTCCAGTAGAAGTAGCCCAGACCGATTCCACCGATGGCCATCAGCGCCAGCGGCGCCAACGACAACACGATCACGCGCGGATGCAGGCAGTAGGCGACGGCGCGCCAGAAGGAATCGAGTAGAAGTCGCATCGGGCCCCGAGCATAGCGCGCCGGGCGGCCCGCTCAGCCCTGGCCGGCCAGCCTTTTCAGCCCCATCCACTGCTGCGCCCAGAAGCCCCGGCCGTAGTCGCGCAGCCGGCCGCTCGCGTCGGGCTCGACCTGGTCGCGGATGCCGGTCGGGTCGTAGCGGCTGGAAAAGTCGGCGGTGCCGAACAACACGTCCCACCAGGGCAGCAGCACGCCGAAGTTGTGACCGCCCAGGAGAGGCCGGGCCGGCGCGGGCGCGCCCGCCCGCTTGGGGGCCTCGTGCCCTCTTCCCACGCTGTGGTGCAGGCGATGGAAGCGCGGACTGACCCACAGGCGCTCGCCCACGCGCCCGAAATGGAGCCGCAGGTTCGCATGCTGCAGGCTCTCGCTCAGCTGGGTCAGCGCCACCAGCGCGATGAACTGGCCGGGCGCGACACCGATGACCTGGGCCACCAGCACGATCAGCACGTCGCGCAGCGCATCGTCCAGCAGGTGGTTGCGGTTGTCGGACCACATCGTCATCTGCTGCTGGGAATGGTGCAGGGCGTGCAGGCTCCACCACCACCGCAGGCCGTGCTGGCCCCGGTGGATCCAGTAGTCGACGAAATCCAGCACCACCAGGTAGAGCACGAAGGACACCCAGGCCAGGTCGGTCACGCCGGGCCAGATGGCGTCGAGCTGCCAGCCGGCCCAGCCGGCGGTGTGCAGCGGGCCGACCACGCCGTCGAAGAAAGGCTGCAGCACGAAGAACATCAGCAGGCGGAACAGCCCCAGCCGATGAATCACGGTATAGAAGATGTCGGTGCGCACGGCCGAACGGTCGGTCACGGCGAAGACCGGCCGCCAGCGCTCCAGCGGCCCTATGACGGCCAGCAGCACCGCCAGTTGAACCAGGCCGACCAGCAGCCAGCCGGTGGCGTCGAAGGCGTCCTCGCCCCAGCCGCCGAGCCCGGCCGAGAACACCAGCGGCTGGACGACGGTCTCGAACAGCCACAGCTGCCCGGCGGAAAAGGCGTCTGACAGGGTGTCGAGCAGCATCGCGCGCGTCCTGGTCGGTCGTCGGCCCGCCCTAGCGCGCGGTCGCGCCCGGCGCTGCCGCCGCGTCGGCGCGGGCGGCGAACCAGCCCTGGTAGTCGGGGTGCTCGCGCATTGTGCGGAAGCAGAAGCCCCGTTCCTTGAGCCCGGTGATCAGGGGCTCCAGCACCGCCGGCGCCCACGGGTCCTGGCGCGACCGGATGCCCAGGTGGGCCAGCAGGATATCGCCCGGGCGGATGTCGCGCAGCGCCTGCGCCAGCAGCTTGTCATTCGGGTACTTGTCGCTGGGCAGTTCGTCGCCCAGGAAGCCGGCCGCCGACCAGCCCACGTGCGCGTAGCCGCACTTGCGGGCCGCGGCCAGGAGCTTGTTGGAGATCTTGCCGCCCGGCGCCCGGAACAGGGGCAGCGGCTTCTTGCCGGTCAGGTCGAGCAGGCGCTGCTCGGACTGTGCGATGTTGGCGCAGTACTGCGCGGCCGTCCAGGTGAACTCGCGGTCGGCCAGGGCGCCGGCGCTGGGACGCACCCGGAACCGCGGCTCGACGCTCTTCTCGTCGCCGCGCCAGTAGACGTGGTCGTAGGTGTGCGAGGCGAACTCGTCGCCGGCGTCGGCGCGGGCGCGCCACCAGTCGCGCCAGTGGTTGTCCAGGCTGTCGCCGCCTTCGATGGTGCGCTCGGCCGCGGCGAAGAAGGTCACCCGCACGTGCTGCCGGTCGAGCACCTGCGCCACCAGCGGCGCCACGCTCATCGTGCCGGTGTCGAACGTCAGGTAGACCGGCTTGTTGCAGGCCTCCTCGGCGCCTGCCAGGGGCGCCGCCACGCTCAGCGCCAAGAGGGCCAGGCCGCCGAGCCAACTGGTGAGCGCGGGCTTAACGCGTGACATGGTCGAGCGTCCAGACGCCGTGCGGGGAGCGGCCCACCTTGACCTGCCGCACCAGTTGCAGGCTGGCCACGTCGACCACGCTGAGCTTCTTGGCCCAGCGCGAGGTCACCAGCAGGGTCTTGCCGTCGGCCGACACGTCCATGCAGTCCGGACCGCCCGGCACCGGGAAGGTGGCCAGCACCTTGAGCGTGTTCACGTCGATGCGGCTGATGGTGTTGGCCACGCGGTTGCTGATCAGTACCGATTGCCCGTCGCCCATGGAGCGGAAGGCGTGCGCGCCCTTGCCGGTGGGGATGATGCCGACCGCGTGCGGCGTTGGGCCGGCGACGTCGAACACCTGCACGCCCTCGCCCCCGGTCAGGCCGACCAGAAGCGTGCGGTCCTGGTGGACGCCGAAGATGTCGGCCGGCATGGACCCGGTCGGGATGCGCCAGCGGATGCTCTGGCTGGCCAGGTCGACGGCGACCAGTTCATCGCTGTCCTGCATGGTGACGTAGGCGGTGGTGCTCTTGCCGTCGATCCAGATGTGGCTCGGCGTCTTGCCGGAGGCGATGCGCTTGGCCAGCGTCAGGTCGCGGCCGTCCCAGCGATAGATGTCGATGTGGTTGAGCCGGTTTCCGGCCGTGACGAACCACTTCATGTCCGGCGAGAAACGCAGGTGGTACGGGTCGATGATGCCGCCGACCACCCGCTGGACCTGGGCGGTGCGCGGATCGAGGAAGGTGAGCGAGTCGCTGGCAGAGTTGGCCACGATGACCGACCGCTGGTCCGGCGTCAGGTAGATGTGGTGCGGCTCCTTGCCGGTGGCAATGCGCTCCTTTTCTTCCCAGGTGTGCGGATCGATCACGCTGACCGAGGCGTCGAGCGAATTGAGCACGAAGATGGGCGTGGACAGGTGCCCGTCGGCCGCCACGGCAAGGGCGGCACCGCCGGACAGCATGGCCGCCGTGCAGAGGAAGAATGCCGCAAGGCGGCTTGGACGGAAAACGGAAGGCAACGCGCGGCTCCTGAGGGTCAGCAAGCTTAACGAGCCAGGCCTTCGTTGCGCTGACATGCGCAGGCGATTTTTCTATCTAGGAAGGGTCGCGCAACGCCGCCATCTCGTCCTGGGTGAGCCAGCGCCATTGCCCCGGCGCCAGGTCGGGCGGAAGCGCCAGCCCTCCGATCCGGGAGCGGTGCAGCGTCTCCACGCGGTTGCCCACGGCCGCGACCATCCGCTTGACCTGGTGGTATTTGCCTTCGGTGAGGGTCAGCCGCAGTGCGCATTCGCCGGTCGCCTCGCAGGCGGCGGCGCGTACCGGGCGCGGGTCGTCGTCGAGCACCACGCCGGCGAGCAACCGCTCGACCTGGCGCGCATCGACCGGATGCCGCGTGCCGACTTCGTAGACCTTGGGGACGTGGTGGCGGGGGGAATTCATCCGGTGGATGAATGGCCCGTCGTCCGTGAGCAACAGCATGCCGGTGGTGTCCTGGTCGAGCCGGCCGATGGCCTGCACGCCGGTCGTGCCGCCTTTTTGCGGGCGCTGGCGCAACGGCGCCGGCAGCAGGGTGTAGATGCTCGGGTAGGCCGACGGCTTCTGCGAGCATTCGGTGCCGGCCGGCTTGTTGAGCATGAGATATGCCTTGGGGTGGTAGCTCCAGTCCTGGCCCTGGACGGTGAAGACCAGGTCGCCGTCGGCCTCGAACTCGGCCGCGGCGTCGTCGACCGGCTCGCCGTTGACCCGCACGTGTCCCTGCTGGACGAGCCCGGCGCAGACGCGCCGGGTACCGAAGCCCTGGCTGAACAGGATGTCCTGGAGTTGCAGCAAAGCCATGAGCGGTTCAGTAGCCCAGCGCCAGCCCGGTGTCGCGGCGCGGGTCGTTGGCGCCGTAGAACCGGTTCTTGCCGACCGGCTTGCCACCGAGCGACGGCGCGCCGACCAGGATTGCCGCCATGTGGTTGGCCGGCTGCGGCACGCCCAGGTTGTGGCCCATGCCTTCGAGGATCTTGCGCGTGTCGGGGCTCAGGGCGAAGGCCTCGACGTTGGTCACGTCGGGCAGCCACTGCTGGTGGAAGCGCGGGGCATCCACCGCCTCCTGCACGGTCATGCCGTAGTCGACGACGTTCAGGATGGTGTGCAGCACCGCCGTGATGATGCGGCTGCCGCCGGGCGTGCCGACCACCAGCACCGGCTTGCCGTCCCGGGTCACGATGGTCGGGCTCATGGAGGACAGCGGCCGCTTGCCCGGCGCCACCGCGTTCGCCTCGCCCTGCACCAGGCCGTACAGGTTCGGCACGCCGACCTTGGCGGTGAAGTCGTCCATTTCGTTGTTCAGCAGCACGCCGGTGCCCGGCACGGTCAGGCGCACCCCGAACCAGTCGTTCAGCGTGTAGGTGACCGATGCAGCGTTGCCCCACTTGTCGACGATCGAATAGTGCGTGGTGTTGATGCCCTCGTGCGGCGGCACGCCGGGCTTGAGGTCCTTCGACACGCCGGCCTTGTTCGGGTCGATCGCGGCGCGGATCCGGGCGGCATACGCCTTGTCCGTCAGCCGCTCGACCGGGTTCTTGACGAAGTCCGGGTCACCCAGGTAGCTGTTGCGGTCCACGTACGCATGGCGCATGGCCTCGATCTGGTAGTGGACCGATTGCGCCGAGCGGAAGCCAAGGTCCTTGAGCGGGTAGCCCTCCAGGATGTTGAGCATCTCGCAGATGATCACGCCACCCGAGCTCGGCGGCGGCGCCGAGACGATGCGATAGCCCCGGTAGTCGCACTCCACCGGCGCCATCTCGCGCGTGCGGTACTGGTCGAGGTCCGCCTGGACGATGATGCCCTTGCCCGTCTGGCTGGCCTTGACCAGCGCCGCGGCCACCGGCCCCTTGTAGAACCCGTCGGTGCCGTTGCGGCCGATGGCGCGCAGGGTTTTCGCCAGGTCCTTCTGGACCAGGCGCTGGCCGGCGACGTAGGGCGCGTCCTTGCTGAGGAAAATCGCGGCCGACGCCGGGTCCTTGCGGAAGTCGTCGGTGGCGGTGTTGAGCAGTTCGACATCGCCCTGCTGCAGCGCGAACCCCTTGTCGGCCAGGGAAATCGCCGGCCCGATCAGGTCGGCGCGCTTCATGGTGCCGTATTTCTCGCGGGCGTATTCCAGGCCGGAGACAGTGCCCGGCACGCCCACCGCCAGGAAGCTGCGCGTGCTCAGCCCCTTGACGACATTGCCGTCCTTGTCCAGGTACATGTCGGCGGTGGCCGCCAGCGGCGCCTTCTCGCGAAAGTCCAGGAAGGTCTTGCGGCCGTCGGCCAGCTGCAGCGTCATGAAGCCGCCGCCGCCCAGGTTTCCGGCAGCCGGATAGACGACCGCCAGCGCATAGCCGACCGCCACCGCGGCGTCTACCGCGTTGCCGCCGCGCTTGAGCACGTCGACGCCCACCTGCGTGGCCAGGTGCTGGGCGGTGACCACCATGCCGTTTTCACCAGCCGCCGGCGCAGCAGACGCGGCATGTGCGGCAGGCGCGGACAAGGCGAATGCCAGGCCGATCGCACCGCCGAGGTGTCCGATTCTCAGAAATTGCATCGATCGCATTGTCGTCTCCTCTGTGGGCAATCTGTTCGAGCCGGCACCGCGCTCAGGCCAGGAGCAGGCCCTTGCGCCGCAGGTCGCGCAACGCAAGCGCCACCTGCTGGCGCGAGAAATCCCGCAGGGCTTCGTCGTCGGTCAGGGGCTCGTCATCCTTGATGAAGCGGATACGTTGCGCGCGCGCCTCGTCCACCAGGAACTGCGCCAGCGCCTCGTGCCCATGCTCGCCGTCGAGCAGCGGCAGCAGGCAACGCTCGAGCGGCGACAGCGCCACCGACTCGTGCCACAGGTTGCAGGCATGCGCCTGCGGCCCTTCGCTGAGCGCCAGCGTGGGCAGCCGGCGCACCGACGGCAGGGCGCGCGGCCGCTCGGCCGGGTGCGCCGCCGCGCCGACCGGCGTGCGCCGCACGCGCACCGCGCCGAGGATCAGCATTTCCTCGAGCATGGCCATCACGAATGCATCGACCGGAGAAGTGCTCACCCGCGCCGCAACGGCTGCCACCAGCGCGTCGACCGTCAACATGGCCGGATAGTGCTCGTCGAGCACCTGTACCACGGCCTTGTGGACCGGCAGCCGCAGCGCGATCTTGATGTTGCGCAGCGCGACGCAAGGTTGCTCGTTCGCGTCGAGCGTGAAGGTGCCGCCGTCCTCGGCCCGAAAGGCGCCTGCGAACGACAGCTGGCGCAGGCGAGCCGGATCGAGCCGGTAGCGGATGTGCTGCGCGCGCGCCTGGTGCACCAGCAAGGTCTGGCGGAAGCTGCGGTTGACCAGGAAGTCCAGGTACTGCTCCATCATCACCTGGCTGCCGCCGCATTCACGCAGCAGCGGCAGGTAGACCTGCTCGCCGTAGTTCTGGACGAACATGGTCGCCGCATCGGCGTCCGCCAAGTAGGCCAGGCCGGCCGCCTGCGCCCGCTCGACGAATTCCTTGAAGTGGCACGGCGAGTTGCACGGCTCGAGGAACTCGTGAAGGAGATACGTGGGGCTGGCGCCGCGCACGATCGGCATCATCTCGTCGAGCGTTGCCTTGAGCACGCTATCCGGACGCGCCGACTGGTCGAGGAACTCGAGCATGCCGCGCGCATAGGCCAGTTTGTCGTCGGGCGCGTCGTGCGGGCCGCCGCGCAGCATCATGGCGTCGCGCACGATCTCGCGCGACTTCCAGCCTGGGTGAACGTTGTAGCTGATGTAGGCCAGGCCCTGCGGCGACAGGTGCCGCGCGCACACGCGCAGGATGGCGGCCTGCACGGCCGCCGGCACCCAGCTGTAGACGCCGTGGCAGACGATGTAGTCGAACTCGCCCAGGTTCTCGTCGATCTCGGCGATGTCGAGCGCGCGCACCTGGACGTTGTCCAGGCCAGCCTGCCGGATCGCCTGCACCGCCTGCTGCACATGCACCGGCGAGATGTCCACGCCGAGGGCGGCCGCCGCCGGATGGCGGGCGGCAAATGGAATCAGGTTGCCGCCGCCGGCACAACCCAGTTCAAGCACGCGCGCCGTGGAGGACGCTGGGGCGTCGATGCCGAACACGTAGGCCACCGCCTCGAGGTGCTCCGGCGCCGTCTGCGCGAACGGGTGCGCGTCGTAGGGCTTGGCATCGTAGTACTGGCTGATCTGGCGGTTGACGGATTCCGGCATGGGGCGGCGGCGCAGGATGGTGGGCGTGTCGCCCGCACGGCCGGCCTGCCTGGACTCGGCCGCGAGCATTCGACGGCCTGTCACTATAAGGTGTGGTCCCGCGCCGGCACGCCCCTGTGCAGCGCCGACTTGTATCCGCATCTTCTCGCCGCCGCTGGCGGCGGCGCGGGCAAAGGCAACCGAAAGGCTTTGATCGAATGGAAATAGTGAAAGTCGCAGCGCTGTTCGCGCTCACGGCGCTGGCCGAGATCGTCGGCTGCTATGTCCCCTGGCTGGTGCTGCGGCAAGGGCGTACCGCCTGGCTGCTGTTGCCAGCCGCCGCCGCGCTGGCCGCGTTCGCTTGGCTGCTGACGCTGCATCCGAGCGCCGCCGGCCGCACCTACGCGGCCTACGGCGGCATGTACATCGCGGTGGCGCTGCTGTGGCTGCGCTTCGTCGAGGGCGTGGCGCTGACGCGCTGGGATGTCGCCGGCGCTGCCGTGGCCCTGTCCGGCATGGCGATCATCGCGCTGCAGCCGCGTTGAATGTTCTCGAATGCCCGCGCCCCAAAGGGCACTTGCGGGTCACGCGATAGCCAGCAACGATTTAGGGAGAGAAAAACGGGTCAACAAGGCCGAAATCAAGGGCAACCACGGCCAACGAGGGCCGCAAGCACAAGCGAATCAACTCCCGCTGTGATTTTCTCGGTGAACGGTAACTACGAGGGTTTCACTCTTCAACGACAGATTCGCATGTAGCCAGAAAAGAAGATCAGGCAGATGTGATGTGGGAATCGGATGTAGCGTTTGATGCCTTCCTCGCGCACCTTGTGTTGATGCCTCTTCTTGAATTTAGAAATTGTTAAGCTACTTTTTCGACAGGCGTGTGCCTGGACCTCAGCAAGACACCCGCCAGCATCAAACCGATTGGATACAGGATCATCCAGCCGAAACCCTGCATTAGAAAAACCCAGCTAGCACCAGCCACCAAGCCGATGAGCCACTGCCACCACCGTTTTGTCCCGCGCATAAAGGCTAATACTGCGCCCCCGTAGAGAATAATGAATCCCTGGGTGGTCAGCAGGAAGGCATAGTGTTCGTCGATGTTGAAATACCACATCGCTATGATAATGAGCGAATACATGACAAATGCTGCGATGAGCATCCGAGCTGGAATACCCTTGCTATTTAGAACACCCAAAGCGCTGGGCAGCAGACGCAACTCCGATGCGGAGAAAAAAGCACGAGAGCTTCCGAAAACCCACGAATTGGCGTTGGCAACCAAGATAAACACCATCACGATTAGTGCAACCCGCCCCCATATGCTACTGGGCAGCAAGGCCGCAACACCGCTTAAGCCAGAAACGTTCAGCCCCTGCTCTGCACCCGCGAAAATAGCCAAGGCGAAAACGACGTAGATGACCGACACCAAGGCAAAGCTGATCCAGTAGATCAATGGGATATTGACCTTCGGATTCTCGATCTCCGCAAAACCGAAGGTCATGTTTTCCCAACCCTGAAACGCCCAGAATACGATGGACATCGCCAGCCAGATTTGAGCAAGCGGAATGGTTGAAATCGAGTTCGTGGTCACCCCGGCAAAGGCAGCCGGAATGGATGGCATCGTCCGGATCGAGATGTAAGCGACTACGCCAAGAACGAGGGCGACGACGAGTTTGTTTACGAAACCCAGATTTTCAACTCCTCGCAAGTTGATGGCTGTTGTCACGCAAGCGAGCAGCAATGCACAAGGGATGGACCAGCGGGTCGAATCCAGTTCTAGGAGCGCGGCAATATAGTTTCCGCCGACCAGGAAAAATGCCGGCATGCCCACCGCCAAAGTTCCGCATGTGATCATCATGATCCCGGGGCGGCTCCACTGTCCGAGTCCCATACTGGCGTATAGGGAAACTCCTTCAGAAGAGGGATGTTGCCTTCCGAGCCAAGAGAAAACATAGATCAATGGAGGCATCAGTAGTACGACTAGTCCCCAGCCGAGCAATGCAGTCAACGGATTCGTTGCGCTAATGGCCAGCCCCGGCAAACCGAACAAACCAGAGCCAACAACCATGGAGATGGCAATGGCTATGCCACTTATCAGTGTGATTTTCTTCTTTAGCATAAGGTAAGCTTGCCTGTTTTGGGTGCCGGTGAAAGCTGGATGAACTCGCATTCACGCAGTTTTTCCTCAAGCGCGGACTTCGTCGCCGCGTCGGACGGCGTGACGACGACGGATACGCGTTCAGTTGTCTATTGATTTCCGAGAACGTGCCCTACTAGGGCAAGCGAAGAAGCAAACCGCCTGCTTCAAGGGGGGGTAGCAGAGACCAGAGAGAGAATAACGGCGGAATGCGCGCCTAGAACGGCGACTTCCGGAGGGCAGTGCTCAAGAGGCACGGGCTGGAAACCGCGCCAACACGGGGGAGCGGGCAAAAAAATCCCAACTGGATAAGTGTTGGGATTTCACATTATGGTGGTGAAATGTGAACCTAAGCCCGCTCTTGCAACAAATGCCCTCCAATTGATGGTCGCTGTCCATACACTGCGGAAACTTTGGGCGATTCAAAGTAGCCTTCGGAGTGACTTCATGCTCGGGTTTAAACTGACCCCCAGAAGTCGGGCGGTCACATGCCGCCGATCAGGCGGCGGCGCTGCTCTCAATCGCCGCGTTGTCGAAGCAGTTCATGTATCGCGCAGCAAAGACGCTGTCGGCCGAGTCGATCTTGTCGTCTTTGTTGGCATCCAGGTCTTTGATTGCGTCAAAACCGTCCGGTGGCCTTGAGGGTGTCAACACCGAAGAGCTCGCGCCCCGAGGCGATGGTGCCGTTGCCATTGCGATCCAACACCAGCCAGCCGTCATCTGACTTGACCCAGCCTGTGCCCGTCTTTACACCATCGGCATCGTGGTCGAACAGGATGACTGTGCCGTCGCGGGTGCTAGTGGTTTCGATGCCGTCGCCATCCAGGTCAAGAACCAACGGGTCGCGGCGAGGGGGCGTGGTTCCCTGCGCCTGCACCACAACCAGCGCCGCCCGTGCCACCAGCAGCACCACCGCCACCACCTGAGCCCCCGGCACCGCCACCCGCTCCGCCTCCGGCTCCCCCACCACTACCGCCACCGGTACCACCGCCTCCATTAACGCGGTCATTTAGCGCATTGATGGCTTCATTCACAGCATCCTTTGCAAATGGGCCGCCCGCCAACCCGATGGCTGCGATTGTTGCGGCGATTCCAATCGGGACACTTCCACCAAGAATGACTGCCGCAGCGGCCAAGCCGCCAAGCAGCACATCTGATGGCTGAATAGTCCCATTGTTGTACATATCAATAGCGGAGACAGTGTTATTGACCGCTGCTGCTTGATTGAGTCCGATATCGAATGCAGTGCCAGCGAGGCCGAGTGTTGGCGCAACCTGTCCAGCAAGATTCAAGATATTTGTGAATGTCTCATACCCAGTCCCAGAGGAAGACCCAACCTCCCAGCCTCCTTGGAAGTTACCAAAAGCATCGAAACCAGAATTCGCGATCCCACCCCAATTAACACCAGCCATACGGCCTCCATTTATTTAAAAATCCAGAGAAGAAAAGAAATAAATACCGAAACAATGATTGGCAGCGACCACTCGTGACGGGCTGCATCAGACGGAAAATACAACAAACCTTCCGGCTGCTTACGAATTCGCTTAACCAGATAACTGATGTAAATTACACTTGGGAAAACAGCAAGTATGGACAATATCTTCCAAGCCGAAGACGGTGTCAAATACTGATTGTCTGGTGGCAGTGAAAATATCAAGAAAATGCTTGCAGCGGACAAACCCAAACAAAGAACAGAAACGAACTTTCCTTTCTTTGGCCACGGGAAAATCGCCTTTTGTATTGGCATTACAGACAGCTCTTTGCTTTTAAAAAAAAGCAATGTTGAATGTCCTAATATGAAAAATACACAACCAAACCCAATTAACAAAGATGTCACCATCAGATATCCTCCAAATGCCTGTCGTCGCCGACGTTGAGCCAAAATTGGCTCTATTGTGGCCGATCACCGCACAACATTTTCACCTGCAAGCCACCTGCCGCACGAAGGCCTCTCATGACAGTAGTTGATCTTCTCTGCGCATATCCTGTGTTGGCGCCGACCGAAATTTGAGCCAGTTTTGCGGGTAGTGCCGAAGTAAAACGGAGCCAGGTGTTCAACCTACCCTGCTGCTTTTTTAAGCGGCAGGGTTCGAGGAGTGATCACCATGGACATGATTGGCAAGATCCGACGGCTGCACGCGAGGGACAAGCTGTCGGAGCGCGAGATAGCGCGCAGAACGGGGCTGTCTCGCAACACGGTTTCCAAGTGGCTGCACGCGCCACTGGCTGAGGCACCGAAGTACCGGCGAGATCCACGCCCCAACAAGCTCAGCCCTTTCGAGGACGCGCTCAAGCAGGCGCTGACGGCCGACGCCAGGCGGCCCAAGCACGAGCGGCGCACGGCACGTGCGCTGCATGCCGAAATCAAGGCCGCAGGCTATGGCGGCTACTCGGCCGTCACCGACTTCGTTCGAGCCTGGCGGCTGGGTGAGGGTCAGGCGGCCAATGTCACGGCCTATGTCCCGCTGACCTTCCAACTGGGCGAGGCCGTCCAATTCGACTGGAGCGAGGAAGGCCTGGTGGTCGGCGGCATCTACTACCGCGTGCAGGTGGCTCATTTGAAGCTGTGCGCGAGCCGCGCGTTCTGGCTGGTGGGCTATCCGAGCCAGGGCCATGAGATGCTGTTCGATGCGCACACCCGATCGTTCGCGGCGCTGGGCGGCGTGGCCCGCCGCGGGATTTACGACAACATGCGCACCGCCGTGGACAAGGCCCACAAGGGCAAGGCCGTACCGTCAACGCGCGCTTTGCAGTGACGTGCGCGCACTACCTGTACGACCCGGACTTCTGCAACGTGGCCTCGGGCTGGGAGAAAGGCGCGCGTGGAGAAGAACGTGCAGGTCAGATCGAGGGTGTGCGAGCCCGTAACCTCGCTGAAATCGCCGATCGAGAAAAGATCGACCGCAGCTACGTCACTCGCATGGTCAACCTGACAACCTTGGCTCCGGACATTCAGGCGGCGATCCTCGACGAGACTTTGCCCGAGAAGTGGTGCTCTTCGATCTGGCCATCGACACGCCGCTGTGTTGGCAGGCGCAGCGTCAGCGTGTTACCGATGTCGTCTCCAAGGTGCGTGCGGGCAAAACATAGCCTGCTGCGCAGACTTGGCGGGGTTCTTTCTCTCGCTGTTTTTGAGATGCCGCCCGATGCTCGAAAAAACATCTGTGGTCAGCGTGGTGCGAAAGTTGTTGATTTTGCAGAAGTCAGCCTTGCGGACTTGGCCGTTGCGCGTCCGCAGGGAGCAGAGAAAGAGAGAGGAAAACGGGCCAGGAACGCCAAAAGCAGGCGTCGCGGCGGGTGGCGAAGTCCGCAAGCAGAAGTGAAAAACCCCGCCAGGCTTGGGGCCTGACGGGGTTGATCGACATGCAAAGAGAGTGTCTTTGCAAGTTGTGTGGTGGAGCTGGGGGGATTCGAACCCCCGTCCGCAAGCCTTCGTCGCGCAGATCTACATGTTTAGCGGTCTGATTTGGATCTCGCCGCCGATGTCGCGCAGTCGCACGCTACACCGGAAGCCAGTGCCCTATTTTCTCGCCCCGATCCAAGGCACCCGGACCGAAGCCAGCCAATGTGAATTCCCTCGCAGCCTGGACGCCTTACGGCACCCTTGCCCAGCCCATCGGCCAACTGTTGCGAGGCTCACCGGTGTTTAAGCGGCGAGTGCGAAACGTTCGTCGTTTGCAGTTAGTTTGTTTGAATCTGTTTTACGAGCGCATTCAGCTCGACATGCCCCACTGCGATTCCGAACCCACGTCGAAACCAATGCAGCCCCTTGGAGTGCGTATTTTAGGCGCTCGCGCCGGATTTAAAGGGCCGCACCCGAAATATTCGACACCCCCAGCAGGGGCAACAGCGCTCCCGGGCTCGCGATGTTGCCGTCGGCGGCCCAACGTACGGTGTCGGCCTGTGCGCCCAGGTAGCCATAAGTAGCCGCCACGGTGCGCATGCCCGCCGCCCGGCCGGCGATGATGTCGCGCTCGTCGTCGCCCACGTAGACGCAGCGGCCCGGAGGCACGCCCAGGCGGCGCGCGGCCTCGAGCAACGGCTCGGGATGGGGTTTGGAGTACGGCGTCGTATCGCCGCACACGAGCACGCCCAGACCGGCAAACAGCGGGAGCGCGGCCGTCAGCGGTGCCGCGAAGCGCACCGACTTGTTGGTCACCACGCCCCAGGGCAGCTCCAGTCGTACCAGTTCGGACAGCAGCTCGGGCACGCCGTCGAAGGCGACCGTGCGCACCGTCATCGCCTGCTCGTAGTTGATGAAGAACTCTTCGCGCAAGGCGGGAAAGTCGGGATGGTCCGGCTGCATGCCGAAAGCCACGCCGAGCATCCCGCGCGCGCCGGCACCTGCCATCGAGCGGTAGTCTTCCAGGGGCAGCGACGGCAGCCCGCGGTCGGTTCGCATCTTGTCGGCCGCGGCGCCCAGGTCGGGCGCGCTGTCTATCAGGGTGCCGTCCAGGTCGAACAGCACGGCGTCGAAGCTGTCACGGCTCATCATGCCTGCGCTTGCGGCTTGCGGGTTGCGAACAGGTAGTTCACGCTGGTGTCGTCACTGAGCCGGTAGCGCCGGGTCCACGGGTTGTATTCGAGCCCGCGCGTCTGCTGCAGGTCGAGCCCGGCGGCGCGGCAGAAGCCGGCCAGTTCGCTCGGCCGGATCAGCTTGCGGTATTCGTGAGTGCCCTTGGGCAGCATGCCCAGCACGTACTCGGCTCCGACGATGGCCAGCATGAAGGCCTTGAGGTTCCGGTGGATGGTCGAGAAGAACACCCAGCCGCCCGGCTTGGCCAGCGTCGCGCAGGCCTGGACCACGGAGCCTGGATCGGGCACGTGCTCGAGCATCTCCATGCAGGTAACGACGTCGAAGCTGCCGGGCTGCTCGGCCGCCAGCGCTTCCGCGCTGACGTGGCGGTAGCTGATGTTGCGCGTGCCGGCCTCCAGTGCATGGAGTTGGGCCACCTTGAGCGCCTTGTCGGCGAGGTCGATGCCCATCACCTCGGCGCCCTTGCGTGCCATGGAATCGGCCAGGATGCCGCCGCCGCAGCCGACATCGAGCGCCCGCTTGCCGGCCAGCGCAGCCAGTCCGTCGATCCATTCCAGGCGCAACGGGTTGATTTCGTGCAGCGGGCGGAACTCGCTGTCCATGTCCCACCAGCGGTGGGCCAATTCGGAGAACTTGGCCAGTTCGGCCTCGTCCGCATTCAGATGCTCGGTCATCCGGACATTATCCGATGGGCCGGCGCAGGCATGCCGACGGGGCCCGCAACTTGTCGAACGCCCGGCCCGGAAAAGAAAAAACCCCGCCGAAGCGGGGTTGGTGTTGGCGCAATCCGGGAGGATTAGCGGCCTTGGGTGCCGACCACCTCGATTTCCACGCGGCGGTTCTTGGCGCGGCCTTCCTTGGTGCGGTTGTCAGCCACAGGCTGCTTCTCGCCCTTGCCTTCGGTGTAGACGCGGTTGCGCTCGATGCCCTTGCTGACCAGGTAGGCCTTCACGGCTTCAGCACGACGCACCGACAGCTTCTGGTTGTAGGCGTCGGTACCGATCGAGTCGGTGTGGCCCACGGCGATGATCACTTCGAGGTTGATGCCACGGATCTTCTGGACCAGGTCGTCCAGCTTGGCGCGGCCTTCCGGCTTGAGGACGGACTTGTCGAAGTCGAAGAAGGCGTCAGCGGCGAAGGTCACCTTCGAAGCGACGGGAGCGGGACGCGGAGCCGGGGGTGCCGGGGTGGGAGCAGCGGCGGGAACCAGGGCGCCGTCGCAACCAGCTGCTGCGGTTGCCGGGGTCCAGTTGGCATCGCGCCAGCACAGTTCGTTCGTACCGTTCTTCCAAACCAGTTCGCCGGTGCCGTTTTGCCAGTTGTCGATCACGGGGCCGCCGTCGGCAGCGGTAACACGGGTCTGGGCGCCAGCGGCAGTGGCGAGCGCAGCGACCGCAAACACCATCGCCACTTTATTCAGTTTCTTCATGGTTCTCCTCTTGGGGAAAAAGCCGCAGCCGCGCTGCGAAACAAGGGGACGCTTCAAGTGACCACCACCCAAAACGCTGAAGACGATTGTGCCATAGGGACTTTGGCAAACAGGTCGGAACCGCCCCCCCAAACACCCGTCAAAGCCTCGAATCCGCCCTATGTGTTGCGGCATTGCGACACCGCCAAGGGCGTAAAATTGACCGCTTCGCTCCCGGCCGGCCCCCTGCATGACCTCGTTCGCCAAAGAAACACTACCCATCAGTCTCGAAGAGGAGATGCGGCGCAGCTACCTGGATTACGCCATGAGCGTGATCGTCGGGCGCGCCCTGCCGGACGCCCGCGACGGCCTCAAGCCGGTGCACCGGCGCGTGCTCTACGCGATGCACGAACTCAACAACGACTGGAATCGCGCCTACAAGAAGTCGGCGCGTATCGTCGGCGACGTCATCGGTAAATACCACCCGCACGGCGATCAGTCGGTCTACGACACCATCGTTCGCATGGCGCAGGATTTTTCCATGCGCCATATGCTGGTCGACGGCCAGGGCAATTTCGGATCGGTCGACGGCGATAGCGCGGCGGCGATGCGATATACCGAAATCCGGCTGGCCAAGATCGCGCACGAAATGCTGGCGGATATCGACAAGGAAACAGTCGATTTCGGCCCGAATTACGACGGCAGCGAAAAAGAACCCCTGGTATTGCCCAGCCGCCTGCCCAATTTGCTGGTCAATGGCTCGGGCGGCATTGCGGTGGGCATGGCGACCAACATCCCGCCGCACAACCTCAACGAGGTGATCGACGCCTGCCTGCACCTGCTGGCCCACCCCGAGGCCACCATCGACGAACTCATGGAGATCGTGCCGGCGCCGGACTTCCCCACCGCCGGAATCATCTACGGCATCGACGGCATCCGCGAGGGCTACCGCACCGGCCGCGGCAAGGTCGTCATGCGCGCCAAGGTCCACTTCGAGGACATCGACCGCGGACAGCGCCAGGCCATCGTCGTCGACGAACTGCCCTACCAGGTCAACAAGAAGACGCTGCAGGAGCGCATGGCCGAGTTGTGGCGCGAGAAGAAGCTCGAGGGCATCAGCCACATCCAGGACGAATCCGACAAGTCCGGCATGCGCCTGGTGATCGAGCTCAAGCGCGGCGAAGTGCCGGAGGTGGTGCTCAACAACCTGTACAAGCAGACGCAGATGCAGGACACCTTCGGCATCAACATGGTTGCCCTGGTGGACGGCCAGCCGAAGCTGTGCAACCTCAAGGACCTGGTGCGCGTCTTCCTGCAGCACCGCCGCGAAGTGGTCACCCGCCGCACGGTGTTCAACCTGCGCAAGGCCCGCGACCGCGGCCACGTCCTCGAAGGCCTGGCCGTGGCGCTGGCCAACATCGACGACTTCATCGCCATCATCCGCAATGCGCCCACGCCGCCGGTCGCCAAGGCCGAACTGATGGCGCGCAGCTGGGACAGCAAGATGGTGCGCGAGATGCTCACGCGCACCCGCGCCGACGGCGGCGTCGTCAACGCCGACGACTACCGCCCGGAAGGCCTCGACCGCGCCTACGGAATGGGCAACGACGGGCTCTACCGCCTGTCCGACACGCAGGCGCAGGAAATCCTGCAGATGCGCCTGCAACGCCTGACCGGCCTGGAACAGGACAAGATCGTCGCCGAATACAAGGAAGTGATGGCCGACATCGAGGACCTGCTCGACATCCTGGCCAAGCCGGCGCGCGTGTCGGTCATCATCGGGGACGAACTGAAGGCGGTGAAGCTGGAGTTCGGCCAGAGCAAGGTCGGCGCGCGCCGCAGCCAGGTCGAGCACAGCGCGTTCGACCTGTCCACCGAGGACCTGATCACGCCCACCGACATGGTGGTCACGCTGTCGCACAGCGGCTACATCAAGAGCCAGCCGCTGGGCGAGTACCGGGCGCAGCGCCGCGGGGGCCGGGGCAAGCAGGCCACGGCGACCAAGGAAGACGACTGGATCGACCAGCTCTTCATTGCCAACACGCACGACTACATCCTGTGCTTCTCCAACCGCGGCCGCCTGTACTGGCTCAAGGTCTGGGAAGTGCCCGCGGGCTCGCGCAACTCGCGCGGACGCCCGATCGTCAACATGTTCCCGCTGCAGGAAGGCGAGAAGATCAACGTGGTGCTGGCGCTCACCGGCGAGGCGCGCACCTTCCCGGCCAACCGCTACGTCTTCATGGGCACCTCGATGGGCACGGTGAAGAAGACCGCGCTCGACGAGTTCAGCAACCCGCGCAAGGCCGGCATCATCGCAGTCGACCTGGACGCCGGCGACTACCTCATCGGCGCGGCGCTGACCGACGGCGAGCACGACGTCATGTTGTTCTCCGATGGCGGCAAGGCGGTGCGCTTCGACGAGAACGACGTGCGCCCGATGGGCCGCAACGCCCGCGGCGTGCGGGGCATGTCGCTCGAGGAAGGCCAGCGCGTGATTGCCATGCTGGTGGCCGAGGACGAGCAGCAGAGCGTGCTCACGGCCACCGAAAATGGTTACGGAAAACGCACTCCGATTACCGAATACACGCGGCACGGGCGCGGGACCAAGGGCATGATCGCCATTCAGCAGAGCGAGCGCAACGGCAAGGTCGTGGCCGCAACGCTGGTCCATGCCGATGACGAGATCATGCTGATCACCGACACCGGCGTACTGGTGCGTACCCGTGTGTCCGAGATCCGCGAACTGGGTCGTGCCACGCAAGGCGTGACACTGATCGGACTGGACGACGATGCCAAGCTCAGCGGGCTGCAGCGCATCGTCGAAAATGACGCAAACGGCGATGCCGAAGACGGCAATGCCGACGACTCAACACCCTCAACGGAGAACTCCTAAGTGAAACGAATCAAACTTGCCGTGCTCGCCGCGGCCATGGCGGCCACCTCCCTGGTCTGGGCGCAAGACGGCAAGCAGGCGCTGATCAAGCAGTTCCTAGACTTCCAGCGCCCGGGCATCGAAGCACTCGCCCGCGGTCTGGTCACGCAGGCCAGCGATCCCATCGCCATGGCCGGCTCCGAGTACCTGCGCACCCAGGTGCCGCAGGAAAAGCGCGAAACGCTGGCCAAGGCGGCCGACGCCGAACTCAAGAAGTACTTCGACGACGCCTATCCCTACGTACGCGACAAGGCCGTCTCGGCCGCGCCCGGCGCCATCGGCCCCATCCTGGAAAACAACTTCAGCGAGGAAGAGTTGCGCCAGCTGCTTGCCTGGATCAGCTCGCCGCTGGCCAAGAAGTACCAGGAACTCAATCCGCAGATGCAGGGCGCCCTGATGAAGCAGGTGGTCGCCGACACCCGATCGAGCATCGAGCCGAAGATCCGCGCACTGGACGCCAACGTGGCCAAGGCGCTGGGCGCCCCGGCCGGCGGCTCGGGTGGCAACAGCGGCGGCAGCGGCAAGTCCTCTTCCGGCAGCAAGTCGCAGAAGAAGTGAGCTCCTCCGCGGGCGAGCGCCCCTACAACTTCTCGGCCGGCCCGGCGGCCATGCCGGAAGCGGTGCTCGCGCGCGCCGCCGCCGACATGCTTAACTGGCAGGGCTGCGGCATGGGCGTGATGGAGATGAGCCATCGCGGCAAGGAATTCGGCGTCATCCTTGCGCAGGCCGAGGCCGATCTGCGCCAGCTGCTCCAGATTCCCGCGGCCTTCCACGTGCTGTTCATGCAGGGCGGCGGCATCGGTGAGAACGCCATCGTGCCGCTCAACCTCTCGCGCGGCGGCACGGTCGATTTCGTGGTCAGCGGCAGCTGGAGCCAGAAGTCGCTCAAGGAGGCGCAGCGCTACTGCAACGCCCACCTGGCTGCCAGCAACGCCGACGACGGCCACACCCGCCTGCCCGACCCTGCCAGCTGGCAGCTCAGCGGCGATGCGGCCTACGTCCACGTGTGCAGCAACGAGACCATCCACGGCGTCGAGTTCCAGCAGTTGCCCGATCTGGCTGCGCTGGGCAGCCGCGCGCCGCTGGTGATCGACTTTTCCTCGCACGTGGCTTCGCGTCCGGTCGACTGGTCGCGCGTTGGCCTGGCCTTCGGCGGGGCACAGAAGAACCTGGGGCCGGCCGGCCTGACGTTGGTGGTCGTTCGCGACGAACTCCTGGGCCACGCTCTCGAGATCTGTCCCAGCGCGTTCAACTACAAGACCGTGGCAGACAACCATTCCATGTACAACACGCCCCCCACCTGGGGCATCTACATGGCCGGGTTGACCTTCCGCTGGCTGCTCGACCAGACCGAGGGCGACCTGCGCGGCATCGCCGCGATCGAGGCGCGCAACGTTGCCAAGGCGAAGCTGCTGTACGGCTTCATCGACGACTCCGCCTTCTATGCCAACAAGGTGGCGCCGGACTGCCGCTCGCGAATGAACGTGCCGTTCTTCCTGGCAGACGAGAGCCGCAACGAGGCATTCCTGGCCGGCGCGCGCGAAGCCGGGCTGCTGCAGCTCAAGGGCCACAAGTCCGTCGGCGGCATGCGCGCCAGCATCTACAACGCGATGCCATTGGCCGGTGTGCAGGCCCTGGTGGACTACATGCGAGAATTCGAGCGCTCTTCCGCTTGAACCGCATGACCGCTCCCGCCTCCCCCACCCCACCTTCATCCGAATCCTCCGCCAGCCTGGCCGACCTGCGCACGCAGATCGACGGGCTGGACGCGCAACTGCTGCAACTGCTCAACCAGCGCGCGCGCGTGGCCGAGCACGTCGGCGAGATCAAGAAGCGCGAGGGGTCGCCGTTCTTCCGCCCTGACCGGGTCGCCCAGGTCATCGCCAAGATGCAGCAGGCCAATGGCGGGCCCCTCAAGGACGGGCATGTCGCCGCCATCTGGCGCGAGATCACCTCGGCCTGCCTGTCGCTCGAGTCGACCCAGAGGGTGGCGGTACTCGGTCCGGAAGGCACTTTCTGCGAGCAGGCGGCCATCGAGTACTTCGGCGGGGCCGCCGACCTGATCTACTGCGCCAGTTTCGACGAGGTCTTCCACGCCACCGCCAGCGGCAGCGCCCAGTACGGCGTCGTCGGTGTCGAGAATTCCAACGAGGGCGTGGTCACCCGTTCGCTGGACATGTTCCTGCACACCCCCACCCACGTGGTCGGCGAGGTGAGCATGCTCATCCGCCACAACCTGCTGCGCCGGGAGAATTCGCTGGCCGGCATCGAAGCCGTGCTGGCCCACCCCCAGGCGCTGGCCCAATGCCAGGCCTGGCTGGCCAAGCACTTGCCCAATGCCGAGCGGCGTGCGGTCTCGAGCAATGCGGAAGGCGCCCGGCTGGCGGCCGAACACCCCACCTGGGCCGCCCTGGCCAGCGAGCGCGCGGCGTCGCAATGGGGCCTGCACATCGTGGCCCATGCGGTCCAGGACGATGCCTACAACCGCACCCGCTTCGCCATCATCTCGCTGCCGCAGACGATGGAAATGCCGCCGCCGTCAGGCCACGACTGCACCAGCCTGGTCGTCTCGGTACCCAACCGGCCCGGGGCGGTGCACGACCTGCTGGTGCCGCTCAAGACAAACAAGGTGTCCATGACGCGGTTCGAATCGCGGCCGGCGCGCACCGGCCAGTGGGACTACTACTTCTACATCGACCTGGACGGCCACCCGTCGCAGCCCAACGTCGCTGCAGCGCTGGTCGAGCTGCGCCAGCTGTGCGCCTTCTACAAGGTGCTGGGCGCATACCCGGTCAAGGCCTAATCCCGTCATGTTCGAGCAACTCGGACTGATCGGCTGCGGACTGATCGGAGGGTCGTTCGCCCTGGCGCTCAAGCGCGCCCGCCTGGTCAAGCGCGTGGTCGGCTACAGCAAGTCGCCTTCGACCACCGAGCGCGCCAGGCAACTGGGGGTGATCGACGTTGCCGCGCCTTCAGCCCTGCTGGCCGTCTCGGGTGCCGACCTGGTACTGCTGGCCGTGCCGGTGGCCGCCTCGGAGGCCACCTTCAAGGCGATCCGCCATGGCATCGGCGCCGCGACGCTGGTGATGGACGTCGGCTCCACCAAGGGCGACGTGATCGCCGCCGCCCGCATGGGCCTGCAGGGCAAGCTGGGCTGCTTCGTGCCGGCGCACCCGATCGCCGGCAAGGAGGTGGCCGGTGTCGAGCATGCCGAGGCCAGCCTGTTCGACGACCGCCAGGTCGTGCTGACACCGATCAAGCCGACGCTGCGCTCGAACGTGCAGCGCGCCTCGCAGGTGTGGAGCGGCATCGGCGCGCGCGTCACGACCATGACGCACGAGGCGCACGACAGCGCCTTCGCGGCAGTCAGCCATCTGCCGCACCTGCTGGCCTTCGCCTTCATGAGCGGCCTGGCCGACCAGCCCGAAGGCAAGGCCTTCCTCGAGCTGGCCGGGCCCGGCTTTCGCGATTTCACCCGCATCGCCGCCGCCGATCCGACGATGTGGCGCGACGTGCTCATGGCCAACAGCGAGCAGGTGCTGCGCCAGTCGCACGCGTTCCGCCAGGCTCTCGCCCGGTTCGAGTCGCTGATGATCAAGGGCGACGCGCAGGCGCTGGAGCAATCCATCGCCACTGTCAGCCGCGCCCGCGCAGGCTGGCAACTGGGCAGCAGCACCGAATCGGACGCCTGAGCATGTTCGACACCGAGTTCCTCGACCTGCCCGCGCTGGTTGCCGCGGGCGGCACGACCGCCCTGCCGGGCTCCAAGAGCATTTCCAACCGCGTCCTGCTGCTCGCCGCGCTGGCCGAGGGCGAGACCGAACTGCACGATCTGCTGGCGTCGGACGACACGCACGTCATGCTCGCTGCGCTGGCGCAACTGGGCTGCGGGATCCGGCAGGACGCCGGCGTCACCCGCATCACCGGCCTGGGCGGCGCGCTGGCAGGCACCCGGTCCGCCGAGCTGTTCCTCGGCAATGCCGGGACGGCCATGCGCCCGCTCACGGCAGCCCTCAGCCTGCTGGGCGGCGACTTCGAACTGCGCGGCGTGCCGCGCATGCACGAACGCCCCATCGGCGACCTGGTCGACGCGCTGCTGCAACTGGGCTGCGAGATCGATTACCTGGGCAACCCCGGCTACCCCCCGCTGCGCATCCACCCGGTGGCGCACGAAGGCTTGCGCCTTGGCGCCCCGATCCGGGTCCGCGGCGACGTGTCCAGCCAGTTCCTCACCGCACTTCTGCTCGCCCTGCCGCTGGCGGCCCGGCAGCAGGCAGTGACGATCGAGGTGATGGGCGAACTGATCTCCAAGCCGTACGTCGAGATCACGCTCAACCTGCTGGCTCGGTTCGGCGTGACCGTCGAGCGAGACGGCTGGAGCCGATTCACCATTCCGGCCGGCAGTCGCTATCGCTCGCCGGGCAGCATCCATGTCGAGGCCGACGCGTCCTCGGCCAGCTATTTCGTCGCCCTTGGCGCCATCGCCCCGGCGGCGCAGGGCACCGATGGCATCCGCATCGAAGGCGTCGGCGCCGACTCCATCCAGGGCGACATCCGCTTCATCGACGCGGCCCGGGCCATGGGCGCGCGCATCGACAGCGGGCCGAACTGGCTGCACATCCGGCGCGGCGCCTGGCCGCTGGCCGCCATCGACCTGGACGCCAACCACATTCCCGATGCCGCCATGACGCTGGCGGTGATGGCGCTGTACGCGGACGGGCCCAGCACCTTGCGCAATATCGCCAGCTGGCGCGTCAAGGAAACCGACCGCATCGACGCCATGGCCGCCGAACTGCGCAAGCTGGGTGCGCAGGTGGAGGCTGGACCGGACTTCATCCGCATCCATCCGCTGCCGGCCGGCGGCTGGCGCCCGGCGGCGATCCACACCTATGACGACCACCGCGTCGCCATGTGCTTCTCGCTGGCGGCCTTCAACCCGGACCACGTGCCTGTGCGCATCCTCGACCCGAAGTGCGTGGCCAAGACCTTCCCGGACTACTTCGAGACCCTGTTCTCGGTCAGCCAGGCCGGGCAGGTGCCGGTCGTCTGCGTCGACGGGCCGACCGCCTCCGGCAAGGGCACGCTGGCCGCCGAGGTGGCCCGCATCCTGGGCTACCACTACCTGGACTCAGGCGCGCTCTACCGCGTGACCGGTCTGGCCATGCGCCGGGCCGGCCTGGAGGCCACCGCCGCCCACGAGGCGGCCATTGCCGCTCTCGCCCGCACGCTGCCCCTGTCCTTCGCCCCCGGCAAGGTGCTGCTCGCCGGCGAAGACGTCAGCGACGCCATCCGCACCGAAGCCGCAGGCATGGACGCGTCGCGCGTGTCGGCGCTGCCGTCCGTTCGGCTGGCCCTGGTGGAGCTGCAGAAGGCCTTCCGCCGCCTGCCGGGACTGGTCGCCGACGGACGCGACATGGGCACCGTGATCTTCCCCGACGCCGCCCTCAAGGTGTTCCTCACCGCCAGCGCCGCCCACCGCGCCGAGCGCCGATATAAGCAATTGATTTCAAAGGGGATTTCGGTTACACTCGACAGTCTTCGCCAGGATCTCGAGGCGCGCGATGCCCGCGACACGTCGCGCAGCGCGGCGCCCTTGAAGCCAGCGAACGACGCCCGCCTCCTGGACAATTCCGAGCAATCGATCGCGCAGTCGGTCGATCAGGTGTTGAACTGGTGGCGGCAAGTGCAGCCTTTCGAGTCCCCTTGAAAGACTGGTCCCGGGCACCATCCTGGGACATACCGTCCACCGGGTCCCCGCCGCGCGTCAGCGCATCGGCCCAGGTGGGATGTTCAACCAACCCGGGCCCCTGGCCCAACAGCAACCACCGTCTCCAGTCCTAGAAACAGCCGCGCGCGATATTGCATTTGCGGCTGGAAACCTGCGTGACGGAAGGAAATTCAATGTCCGAATCTTTTGCCGCCCTCTTTGAAGAATCCCTGAAGCGCTCCGAAATGCGTGCCGGTGAGGTCATCACCGCCGAAGTCGTGCGCGTCGAACACAACCACGTGGTGGTCAACGCAGGCCTCAAGTCCGAAGCCTACGTGCCGATCGAGGAGTTCAAGAACGACAAGGGTGAAATCGAAGTCGAGGCCGGCGATTTCGTCTCCGTGGCCATCGGTTCCGTCGAGAACGGCTACGGCGACACCATCCTCTCGCGCGACACCGCCAAGCGCCTGGCCTCCTGGATGGCCCTGGAAAAGGCCCTCGAGTCCGGCGAATTCGTCACCGGCACCACCAGCGGCAAGGTCAAGGGTGGCCTGACGGTGCTGGTCAACGGCATCCGCGCCTTCCTGCCCGGCTCGCTGATCGACACGCGCCCGGTCAAGGACCTGGCCCCGTACGAGAACAAGACCCTGGAATTCAAGGTCATCAAGCTCGACCGCAAGCGCAACAACGTGGTGCTGAGCCGCCGCGCCGTGGTCGAGGCCAGCATGGGCGAAGAGCGCGCCAAGCTGATGGAGACCCTGAAGGAAGGCGCCATCGTGCGCGGCGTGGTCAAGAACATCACCGAGTACGGTGCGTTCGTCGACCTCGGCGGCATCGACGGCCTGCTGCACATCACCGACATGGCCTGGCGCCGTGTCCGCCACCCGAGCGAAGTCGTTCAGGCCGGCCAGGAAATCACCGCCAAGATCCTCAAGTTCGACACCGAGAAGAACCGCGTCTCGCTGGGTCTCAAGCAGATGGGCGACGACCCGTGGCTCGGCGTCTCGCGCCGCTACCCGCAAGGCACGCGCCTGTTCGGCCGCGTCACCAACATCGCCGACTACGGCGCCTTCGTCGAGCTCGAGCCGGGCATCGAAGGCCTGGTGCACGTGTCCGAGATGGACTGGACCAACAAGAACGTCGCGCCCAACAAGATCGTCTCGCTGGGTGACGAAGTCGAAGTCATGGTCCTCGAGATCGACGAAGACAAGCGCCGCATCAGCCTGGGCATGAAGCAGTGCAAGGCCAACCCGTGGCAGGAATTCGCGCAGAACACCAAGCGCGGCGACCGCGTCAAGGGCCCGATCAAGTCGATCACCGACTTCGGCGTGTTCGTCGGCCTGGCCGCCGGCATCGACGGCCTGGTGCACCTGTCCGACCTGTCGTGGTCCGAGCCCGGCGAAACTGCCGTGCGCAGCTACAAGAAGGGCCAGGAAGTCGAGGCACTCGTGCTGGCCGTCGACGTCGACCGCGAGCGCATCAGCCTGGGCATCAAGCAGCTCGACGGCGACCCGTTCACCACCTTCACGACGGTGAACGACAAGGGCCAGATCGTGACCGGCAAGGTCAAGACCGTCGATGCGCGTGGCGCCGAGATCGACCTGGGCAACGACGTGATCGGCTACCTGCGCGCCAGCGAGATCTCGCGTGACCGCGTGGAGGACGCCCGCAACGTGCTCAAGGAAGGCGACGAAGTCACCGCCGTCGTGATCAACGTCGACCGCAAGAGCCGCAACATCCAGCTGTCCGTCAAGCAGAAGGACATGGTCGACGAGCAAGGCGCCATGGCCAACCTGGCCCAGCAATCGGCCCGCGAGAACGCCGGCACCACCAGCCTGGGCGCCCTGCTGCGCGCCAAGCTGGACGGCAGCAGCGACAAGTAAGCCGCCAGGACGCGGGACAGGGTCGGCCCACGGGGGGCGCCCTGTCCCGCTTTTCTTTGTATGCTGACGACATGGACCTCCACGTTCATCACTTCGTGACATGACCCGCTCCGACATCGTCGAAGAACTCGCCGCCCGATTCGCGCAGCTCACGCATCGCGACGCGGAATCCGCCGTCAAGACCATCCTGGACGCGATGAGCGACGCGCTGGTGCGCGGCAACCGCATCGAGATCCGCGGCTTCGGCAGCTTCTCGGTCAGTCGCCGGCCGCCGCGCATCGGGCGCAATCCGCGCTCGGGCGAACGGGTGCAGGTGCCGGAGAAGCGCGTGCCGCACTTCAAGCCGGGCAAGGCCTTGCGCGAAGCCGTGGATGAGCGAGGCGCCGACGGCAACGCCGCGTCCCAAACGTAGAATCTTTCCGGCCCAGTCGGAAAGCGAACATGAAATACCTCCTGTGGCTGCTCAAGGCAGCCATTTTTTTTACGCTCTTCGCCTTCGCGCTGAACAATCAGCACGACGCTACCGTCAACTTCTTCTTCGGCACCTACTGGCGCGCGCCACTGGTGCTGGTGGTGCTGGTGGCCTTCGCCGGTGGCATGGTCGTCGGCGCCCTGGGCATGCTGCCGGGCTGGTGGCGCCACCGCCAGAAGGCCACGGCCCCGCCGCCGCCCGAATCCGCCGCGCCCGTCGTGCCGTCGCTCGGCCCGGCCGCATCGCCGTCCAGCAACGACCTGCCGATCGCCCGCCACCATGGACTTTGATCTCAGCTGGGTCCTGTTGGGCCTGCCACTGGCTTTCGTCCTCGGCTGGCTCGCGTCGCGCTTCGACCTGCGGCAGCTTCGACTGGAGAACCGCCAGGCTCCGAAGGCCTACTTTCGCGGGCTGAACTTCCTGCTCAACGAGCAGCAGGACCAGGCCATCGACGCCTTCATCGAGGCGGTCCAGAACGACCCCGACACCCAGGAACTGCACTTCGCCCTGGGCAACCTGTTCCGCCGGCGCGGCGAGTATCAACGCGCCGTGCGGGTGCACGAACACCTGCTCTCGCGCGGCGACCTCAGCCGCGCCGACCGCGACCGGGCGCAGCACGCACTGGCGCAGGACTTCCTGCGCGCCGGCCTGCTCGATCGCGCCGAGGCCGCCTTGCAAAAGCTCGAAGGCACCCGCTACGAGAACGAGGCCCGCCTGTCGCTGCTGGCGATCTACGAACGCTCGCGCGAATGGGCCCAGGCCGAAGGCGTCGCCCGCAAGCTCGACGAGTCCGACCAGGCCAGCTACGGCACCCGGCGCGCACACTACCTTGCGGAACAGGCGGCCGAGCTGGCGATGCGCGGGGATGTCGACGGCGCGCTGCCCCTGCTGCAGCAGGCCGCGCAGGTCGCCCCCGCCGCGCCGCGGCCCGCGATCGACATGGCCACGCTCGAACTGCGCCAGGGCAATCCGGCGCAAGCCTTCGCGACACTGGTCGCGCTGGCCGACACCGCGCCGCTGGCGCTGCCGCTGTATGCCTCGCTGATGCAGCAGGCCGCGGCCGCTTCGCAGCACTCCGGCGAGGCGCTGGCCCTGCTGCAGCGCCGCTACGCCGCGTCGCCATCCATCGACGTGCTCGACGCCATCGTGGCGTTGGGCGGTACCACGCAACTCGACGACGAAAACCAGGCCGCCCCGGCCTGTCCGCGCGACAGCTACATCGCCCACCTCCAGCACCAGCCCTCGCTGATCGCGGCCAGCCGCTGGCTGGCCGGCGAACGCTTCGAACGCGAGGCGCTGCATCCGCCCGTCCAGCGCGCCGTCGACCAGGCCGTTCGTCCCCTGATGCGCTATCGGTGCGCGGCATGCGGCTTCGAGGCGCACCAGTACTTCTGGCACTGCCCCGGCTGCCAGGCATGGGACAGCTACCCACCGCGCCGCGTCGAGGAACTCTGAATTCACAACTGTGCGCCGCACGCGCGCATTGCGGCCGTTCCCCTGTTGTCTAATGATTCCCGACGCACATCAAGCGTCGGCAGCGTCGCGCAAGGCGACGTCTGATTCAAGCATCACAGGGAGAAAACTATGTTCAAGAAAATTGTGGCCAGCTGGGCCATGCTGGCGGCTGCCACCTGCTTCGCCGCCGTGGACGTCAACAAGGCAACGCCGGCCGAGCTCGATGCGATCAAGGGTGTGGGACCCTCGATGTCCGAAAGCATCCTCGAGGCGCGCAAGCAAGGTGAGTTCAAGAGCTGGGACGACTTCATCGCGCGCGTCAAGGGCGTCAAGGAAAAGATGGCCGAGCGTCTCTCGGCCGAAGGCCTGACGATCAACGGCCAGCCGTTCAAGCCTGCCGCGGCGGCCGGTGCGACCGCGGCCAAGGACATGAAGGCGGCCAAGCCCGCCAACGCAGCCAAGTAGAGCCCCGCCACGGGGAATGACCACAGGGCGGCGGCGCGCGACGCGCCGCCGCGCTGTCGCACGCAGACGAACTCGGCCCCCGGGAATGCCCGGACCATGCGGCGCATGCAGGGAAATCCTCACGGCTGGTCCAATATTTGCACGTAAGCTCGCCTGTTCATCTTCATTGTCGAATCCCGGAGAACACATGAACCGCAAGCTCAGCGTTGCTCTCGCCGTCCTGGCATTCAGTGCGGCCGCGGCGGCCCAGACCAAATGGGACCTCCCCACCGCATACCCGCCCAGCAACTTCCACACCGAGAACATCACCCAGTTCGCGGCAGATGTCGACAAGGCCACGGGCGGCAAGCTCAAGATCACCGTGCACTCGAACGCCTCGCTCTTCAAGGCGCCCGAGATCAAGCGCGCCGTGCAAGGCGGGCAGGCGCAGGCCGGCGAGGTGCTGCTGGTCAACTTCCAGAACGAATGGCCGCTGTTCGGCCTCGATGGCCAGCCCTTCCTGGCCGACAGCTACGACAGCGCCTGGAAGCTCTACCAAGCCCAGAAGCCGGCACTCGAGAAGAAGCTCGCCGAGCAGGGCATGATGCTGCTCTACACCGTGGCCTGGCCGCCGCAGGGCATCTTCGTCAAGAAGGAGATCAACTCCGCCGCCGACCTCAAGGGCGTCAAGTGGCGCGCCTACAGCCCGGCCACCGCCCGCATCGGCGAACTGGTGGGCGCGCAGCCGGTCACCGTGCAGCAGGCCGAGTTGTCGCAGGCCATGGCCACCGGCGTGATCGAGTCGTACATGTCTTCCGGCTCCACCGGCTACGACACCAAGACGTACGAGTACATCAAGAACTTCTACGACACCCAGGCCTGGCTGCCGAAGAACGCGGTGCTGGTCAACAAGAAGGCATTCGACGCGCTGTCCAAGCCGGAGCAGGACGCGCTGCTGAAGGCCGGCGCCGAAGCCGAGAAGCGCGGCTGGGAAGTCTCGCGCAAGAAGACCGCCGAGTACCTTGAACTGCTCAAGAAGAACGGCATGACCGTCCACGTGCCGTCAACGCAACTCAAGGCCGACATGAAGAAGATCGGCGACACCATGCTCAAGGAATACCTCGAGAAGGCCGGCCCCGAGGGTCAGGCCGTGGTCGACGCCTACCGCAAGATGTAGGGCCGGCACGGATGCGAAGGCTTCTCGACGCGATCTACGGCAGCGCCGCCGCCCTGGCGGCGCTTTGCATGGTCGGCCTGCTGGTGATGGTGCTGCTGTCGATCGCCGGGCGGCAATTGCATTTCAACGTTCCAGGCACCGACGCCTATGCCGGATACCTCATGGCAGGCGCCGGGTTCCTGGCGCTGGCGCACACGCTCAAGCGCGGCGAGCACATCCGCGTCACGCTGATCCTCTCGCGCCTGCCCGCCGGCGGAAGGCGCTGGCTCGAGCGCTGGGCAACCGGGGCCGCCATGCTGCTGGCGCTGCTGTTCGCCTGGTTCAGCGTGCGGCTCGTGTTCCAGTCGCTCGAATACCACGACATCTCCACCGGCAACGACGCGACGCCGCTGTGGATCCCGCAACTGGCGATGGCCGTCGGCACGGTGGTGCTGGCGATCGCGACCGTCGACGAATTCGTGCTCGAATGGCGCGGCCGGGCCGAGGCCCGCCCGTCGGAGGCAGCGCGCCATGAGTGACCTGGCCGTTGCCGGCATGCTGATCCTGGTGCTGTTCCTGATGCTCGGCAGCGGCGTCTGGATCGGGCTGACCCTCTCGGGCGTCGCCTGGATCGGCATGGAGCTGTTCTCGTCGCGGCCGGCCGGTGACGCCATGGCCGTGACCATCTGGGGCTCGGCATCGAGCTGGACGCTCACCGCCTTGCCGCTGTTCGTCTGGATGGGCGAGATCCTCTTTCGCACGCGGCTGTCGCAGGACATGTTCAAGGGCCTCGCGCCGTGGATGCAGGCACTGCCCGGGCGGCTGCTGCACACCAATGTGGTCGGGTGCGCCATCTTCGCGGCGGTGTCGGGCTCGAGCGCAGCCACCTGCGCCACCATCGGCAAGATGACGCTGCCGGAGCTGACCGGCCGCGGCTATCCCGAGAAGATGGTGGTGGGCACTCTTGCCGGGGCCGGCACGCTGGGGCTGCTCATTCCGCCATCGATCATCATGATCGTCTACGGTGTGAGCGCCGACGTCTCGATCGCGCGGCTGTTCATCGCCGGCATCCTGCCGGGCATTCTGCTGGCACTGCTGTTCTCCGGCTACATCGCGCTGTGGGCGCTGCGCCACCCCGAACTCGTGCCCCCGGCCGATGCGCGCCGCAGCTTCGGCCAGAAGCTGGCCGACTCGCGCAGCCTCATCCCGGTCACGCTGCTCATCCTGGCGGTGCTCGGCTCGATCTACGCCGGCGTCGCCACCGCCACCGAAGCGGCTGCCGTCGGCGTCGTCGGCGCGCTGGTCATCTCGGCGGCCCAGGGCTCGCTCAACTGGCAGACCTTCAGGGAATCGCTGCTGGGCGCCACGCGGCTGTACTGCATGATGGCGCTCATTCTGGCCGGCGCTGCGTTCCTCACGCTGGCCATGGGCTACATCGGCCTGCCGCGCCACCTGGCCGAATGGATCGGCTCGCTCGGCCTGAGCCGGTTCCAGCTGATCGTCATGCTGGCCGTGTTCTACGTCGTGCTCGGCTGCTTCCTCGACGGCATCTCGATGGTGGTGCTCACGATGGGCGTGATCATGCCCACGGTCACCTCGGCCGGCATCGATCCGCTGTGGTTCGGCATCTTCATCGTGCTGGTCGTTGAGATGGCCCAGATCACGCCGCCGGTGGGCTTCAACCTGTTCGTGCTGCAGGGCATGACCGGGCGCGAACTGACCTACATCGCTCGCGCCACCTTGCCCATGTTCCTGCTGATGGTCGCCGCCGTGCTCATCATCTATTTCGTGCCGGCCATCGTCACCTGGCTGCCGCAGAACATGAAGCTGTAGGCGCTTCGGCGGCAGCGGCGTTCACCGGTCGCCGGGAAAAGCCCTGGAAACCTGCGCGGCGCGGGTCATCGGTGCGCAGGGCGATCGATAGAATCGGTCGCGATGCCGCTGGTCCTCACCATAGTCCTTCCCTTCGTCGCCAGCGTGCTGGCGGCGCTGATGCCGCACGACGCGCGCAATCGCGAGTCGACGCTGGCAGGGTTGGTGGCGCTGGGCCTCACGATACAGATGGCATGGCTCTTTCCCGCCGTGTCGGCCGGCCAGGTGATCGACGTGCGGTTCGACTGGGTGCCCGCGCTCGGCCTGGGACTGCACCTGCGCCTCGACGGATTCGCCTGGCTGTTCTCGGTGCTGGTGCTGGGCATCGGCGCGCTGGTCGTGCTCTATGCGCGCTACTACATGTCGGCGTCGGACCCGGTTCCGCGCTTCTTCAGCTTCTTCCTGGCGTTCATGGGTTCGATGCTGGGCGTGGTGCTCTCCGGCAACCTCATCCAGCTGGTGGTGTTCTGGGAACTCACCAGCCTGTTCTCGTTCCTGCTGATCGGCTATTGGCACCATCGGCGCGACGCGCGCCGCGGCGCGCGCATGGCGCTCACGGTGACCGGCGCCGGCGGCCTCTGCCTTCTGGGCGGCGTGCTCCTGATCGGGCGCATCGTCGGCAGCTACGACCTCGACGCAGTGCTCGGCGCCGGCTACAAGATCCGAGCCGACGCGCTCTACCTGCCGGCGCTGGCGCTGGTGCTGCTGGGCGCCTTCACCAAGAGCGCGCAGTTTCCGTTCCATTTCTGGCTGCCGCGCGCGATGGCGGCCCCGACGCCGGTGTCGGCCTACCTGCACTCGGCCACCATGGTGAAGCTCGGCGTGTTCCTGCTGGCCCGCCTGTGGCCGGCACTGTCGGGTACCGAAGCCTGGTTCTGGGCGGTCAGCGGCGCCGGCCTCGCCACGCTGCTGCTGGGCGGCTTCGCGGCCATGTTCCAGCGCGACCTCAAGGCGCTCCTGGCGTATTCGACGTTATCGCATCTCGGGCTGATCGTGCTGCTGCTGGGGCTCAACAGCGACCTGGCCGCGGTCGCCGCGGTGTTCCACGTGATGAACCATGCAACGTTCAAGGCCTCGCTGTTCATGGCCGCCGGCATCATCGACCACGAGACCGGCACGCGGGACATCGACAAGCTCAGCGGCCTCGCGCGGGCGATGCCGATCACCGCCACGCTGGCGATCATCGCCAGCGCCGCGATGGCGGGCGTGCCGTTGCTCAACGGCTTTCTGTCCAAGGAGATGTTCTTCGCGGAAACCGTGTTCGTGCAGGCCTCGCGCTGGGTCGAGCTGGGCCTGCCGCTGGCGGCCACGCTGGCCGGCATGTTCAGCGTGGCCTACTCGCTGCGGCTGGTGGTCGACGTATTCTTCGGGCCGCCCTGCGACGGCCAGGTGCCGCGGCCGCCGCACGAGCCGCCCCACTGGATGCGCGTGCCCGTCGAGGTGCTGGTGCTGCTGTGTCTGGTAGTGGGCACCGCGCCGGCCTGGTCGGTTCGCCCGCTGTTGGCCGCTGCTGCTGCACCTGTCGTCGGCGGCACGCTTCCGTACTACACGCTGGCGATCTGGCACGGGCTGAACGTGCCGCTGGCGATGAGCGTCGTCGCCCTGATCGGCGGCACGCTGATGTATCTCGCCCAGCGCGCCCTGCGCGCGCGCGGGCGTCTGACACAGACACCGCTGCTGCACCGCTTCGACGGCCAGCGCATCTTCGAGAATTCGCTGGCCCGATTGAGCCAGGCCGGCCGGCACGGCCGCCGGCTGCTCGGCACGCGGCGACTGCAGGCGCAGCTCATGCTCATGGCGGTGCTGGCCGTGGCCGGCCCGGTCGCCGCGCTGTACTTCCTGCCGAGCTACGGCGAGAAAGGCGGCGCGCTGCCCTTCTCGCCCATGTTCGCCATGCTGTGGCTGATCGGCTGCACCTGCGCGGTGGCGGCGGCGCTGCAGGCCAAGTTCCACCGGCTTGCGGCAGTGATGCTCACGTCGGGCGCGGGCCTGGTCTGCTGCGTCACCTTCATCTGGTTCTCGGCGCCGGACCTGGCCTTGACGCAGCTCATCGCAGAGACCGTCACCACGGTGCTGATCCTGCTCGGCCTGCGCTGGCTGCCGCTGCGGCGGCAGACTGCGCCGCCGGTCGGTCCGGCCTGGCGGCGCCTGGGGCGCCGCGTGCGCGACCTGGTGATCGCACTGGCTGCCGGCACCGGCATGGCGGCGCTGGCATGGACGGTCATGTCCCGCCCGTTCCCCCAGAGCATCTCGGGCTTCTTCCTGGAGCACGCTCTGACGCAAGGCGGCGGCACCAATGTGGTCAACGTGATGCTGGTGGACTTCCGCGGCTTCGACACGTTCGGCGAGATCTGCGTGCTGGGCGTGGTCGCGCTGACGGTCTACGCCCTGCTGCGCCGCTTCCGTCCTGCGGCCGAGTCGATGGCCCTGCCGCCCCAACAGCTCGCCGGGCAGGACGACGGCATCACCGACCTGGTCAGCCCTCGGCTGGCCCGCGACACCGCCGTGGGCTACCTCATGGTGCCGGCGGTGCTGGTGCGCCTTTTGCTGCCGCTGTCGGTGCTGGTGTCGGTCTACTTCTTCATGCGCGGACACAACCAGCCCGGCGGCGGCTTCGTCGCCGGGCTGGTGATGTCCGTCGCGCTGCTGCTGCAGTACATCGTGTCCGGCGCCGAGTGGGTCGAAGAGCACCTGCGCATCTTCCCGCGCCGCTGGATCGCCGTCGGCCTGCTGCTGGCCATCGCCACGGGCGGCGGCGCCATCGTGCTGGACTTTCCCTTCATGACCACGCACACGGCACACCTCGACCTGCCGGTGATCGGCGAAGTCCACGTGCCCAGCGCCCTTTTCTTCGACCTGGGCGTTTTCTCGCTGGTGCTCGGCTCGACCATGCTGATCCTGACCGCGCTGGCCCACCAGTCGATCCGCAGCCACCGCTGGGCCGAGGAGCAGGTCGAACGCGCCGAGCGCGAAGCGGCGGCCCAGGCGGAGACAGCGGCACAGGGAGGGCCCGCCTGATGCAGGCCGTGCTCGCCATTGCCATCGGCGTGCTCACCGCTTCCGGCGTGTACCTGCTGCTGCGGCCCCGCACGTTCCAGGTGATCATCGGCCTGACGCTGCTGTCCTACGCGGTCAACATGTTCATCTTCAGCATGGGGCGGCTGAAGGTGGACAGCGAGCCCGTCCTGATCCAGGGGATCAACGCGACACTGGCCAACACGGCGGACCCGATGCCGCAGGCGCTGGTGCTCACGGCGATCGTGATCGGCTTTGCCATGACCGCCCTCTTCCTGGTCATCATGCTGGCCTCGCGCGGCTTGCACGGCACCGACCACGTGGACGGCGAAGACGGCCCCGACGGCGAGGACGACGAGCGATGATCGCGCAGCTGTCGGCACTGCTCGACCGCCTCCTCGAGGCCACCATGCCGCACCTGATTGCGGCGCCGATCCTGCTGCCGCTGCTCACGGCGGCGCTCATGCTGATGCTCGAGGAGCGGCACCGCAGGCTCAAGTCGGTGCTCAGCGTCGTGTCCGGCCTGGCCGGCCTGCTCGTCGCGCTGGCGCTGCTGCGCTGGGTCAACGCCCCGGCCACCGGCACCGGCCCCGGCTCGGTCGGCGTCTACCTTCCGGGCAACTGGCCGGCGCCCTTCGGCATCGTCCTGGTCGCCGACCGGCTGTCCAGCATGATGGTGGCGCTCACCGGCGTGGTGGCGTTCGCCGCCTCCATCTACTCCACCTCGCGCTGGGACCGGGCCGGCGTGCACTTCCATCCGCTGCTGCAGTTGCAGCTCATGGGGCTCAACGGCGCCTTCCTCACCGGCGACCTGTTCAACCTGTTCGTCTTCTTCGAGGTCATGCTCGCGGCCTCGTACGGGCTCCTTCTGCACGGCTCGGGCAAGCATCGGGTGCGCGCGGGGCTGCACTACGTGGCCATCAACCTGGCGGCGTCGGCGCTGTTCCTGGTCGGCGCGGCGCTCATGTACGGCGTGACCGGCACCCTCAACATGGCCGACCTGAGCACCCGGATCGCCGAACTCGGCCCGGGCGACCGCGGCCTTGTGCGGGCGGCCGGCGCCATCCTGGGCGTTGCCTTCTTCGCCAAAGCCGGCGCCTGGCCGCTCAACTTCTGGCTGGTGCCCGCCTACAGCGCGGCGGTGTCGCCCGTGGGTGCGGTGTTCACGCTGCTGACCAAGCTGGGCATCTACACGGTGCTGCGCCTGTGGTCGCTGTTCTTTGCGCCCGACGGCTTCGGCGAATATGTCCTTACCGCCTTCGGCCTGGCGACGCTGTTCACCGCGGCGCTGGGCCTGATCGGCACGCAGCGCCTGTCCCACCTGGCCGGCTTCAGCGTGCTGATCTCGGCCGGCACCCTGCTCGCCGCGATCGGCCTGGGCCAGCCCGGCATCTGGGCCGGCGCGCTGTACTACATGCTCAGTTCCACGCTGGCCGCGGCGGCGTTCTTCCTGCTGATCGACATGCTCGAGCGCTGGCGCAACGCGGGCGCCAGCATTGCCGCCTACGAGTCGGCCGACGCGGCGCCTTTCCTGGCGGAAGACCTTCGCCCCATGGACGACGTCAACCTGGACGACGACGAACAGGCGCTCTACGGCCGCGCGATCCCGGCAGGCGTGGCGTTTCTCGGCCTGGCGTTCCTCACCAGCGCGGTGCTGCTGGCCGGCCTGCCGCCGCTGTCCGGGTTCATCGGAAAGTTCGCCATGTTGTCCGCCCTGCTGGCGGCGCCGGCCGTCTACCCATCGGGCTGGATCTTCCTGGCACTCATGCTGGTGGCCGGTTTCTTCATGCTGGTGGCCTTCAGCCGCGCCGGCATCCGCCATTTCTGGACGGCGCCCGACGGTGGCAAGCCGGCGCTGCGCGCGGTCGAGGTGTTTCCGGTGCTGATGCTGCTTGGCGCCAGCCTGGCGCTGACCATCGGAGCCGGCCAGGCGATGTCGCATGCCGGCGCCACCGCGAAGGACCTGCGCAATCCTTTCGCCTATCGCGAGGCAGTGATGAACGCCCGGCAGCGCCCGGCGCTGGACAGCGCCATCGAGGTGAAGCCATGAAGCGCTGGTTGCCGTCGCCCACGCTCTCGCTCGCGCTGTTCGTCGTGTGGGTGCTGCTCAACCAGTCGCTGCATGCCGGTACGCTGCTGCTGGCAGCGCTGCTCGCGGTGGGCGTGCCCTTGCTCACGCGCAGCCTGCGCCCGGCGCACGTGGCCGCGCGCCGGCCCCTGATGGCGCTTCGCCTGACCGGCCTGGTGCTTCACGACCTGCTGGTTTCCGCGCGCGACGTCTCGCGCCTTCTGCTCACGCGCCGAACCCGCGACATCAACTCGCATTTCGTGCAGGTTCCTCTGGACATGCGCGATCCAAACGGGCTGGCGGTGCTTGCCATGATCTTCTGCCTGACCCCCGGCACCGCGTGGGCCGAACTCTCGCGCGACGGCAGCCAGCTGAGCGTGCACATGTTCGACCTGACCGACGACGTGGCCTTCATCGAGATGGTGAAGACGCGCTACGAGAGGCCCTTGATGGAGATCTTCGAATCATGACCCCCGTGCTCTTCTGGGCGCTGAAGGTGGCGCTGTTCCTGCTGGCCGTGGCCATGCTGTGTTCGCTGGCGCGCCTGCTGATCGGGCCGGCCGCGCAGGACCGCATCATGGCGCTCGACTGCCTCTACATCAACGGCATGCTGATGATGCTGGTGCTGGGCATCAACTACGCCAGCGCCGTGTACTTCGAGGCGGCGATGCTGATCGCGCTGTTCGGCTTCGTCGGCTCCACGGCACTGGCCAAGTTCCTGCTGCGCGGCGAGGTCATCGAGTGACCGACGACTTCATCTTCGGGCCGCTGCCGCTGTGGGCCGAGCTGGTCACCGCGCTGCTGGTGGTGGTGGGCGCGGCCTTCGCGGCCATCGGCTCGTTCGGGCTGGTGCGACTGCCCACGTTCTTCCGGCGCATCCACGCGCCGACCCTGGGCGCCACGGTCGGTGTGTGGTCGATGATGCTGGCCACCATCACGTACTTTTCGGTGCAGGGCAACAGCCTGTTCCTGCACGCGGTGCTCATAGCGGTCTTCGTGGCGCTGACGGCGCCGGTCACCACCATCTTCCTGATGCGCGCCGCACTGTTCCGCACGCGCGGCGGCCCCGGGCCCGAGGCGCACGTCACGGGCGCCGGGCCCGCCAGCCCTCCACGCGGGCGCTGAGCACGTTGCCCGGCCCCGGGGAGCCATGAACCTCAGCCTGCGCCAGTTGCGCGCCTTCGCCGCGGTCGCCGCCTGCGGCAGCTTCACCGAGGCGGCGCGCCAGATACACCTGACGCAGGCGGCCGTCAGCGTGCTGATTCGCGAGCTCGAGGCCGAACTCGGCGTGCGCCTGCTCGACCGCAACACGCGCCGCGTGGAACTGTCCGACGCCGGGCGCGACTTCCTGCCGTACGCCCAGCGCGTGCTGCGCGAACTGGAGGACGCGGTACTGAGCGTGGGCGAGCTGCGCGACAAGAAGCGCGGCCTGCTGCGCGTGGCCGCCCCGCAGATGATGGCCTGCACGCTGATGCCGCGCGTGATCGCCGCCTATCGCGCGCAGTTCCCGGATGTCGAGGTGCGCCTGGTGGACACCCTGCCCGAGCAGATGCAGGCGCGGGTGCTGTCGGCCGAGGTCGAACTGGCCATCGGTCCGGATGTCGCCGACGATGCGGCAATGCCCGAGCTGACGCGCCGCGCGCTGCTGCGGGACCGGCACCATCTGGTCTGTCCGCCGGACCATGCGCTCGCACGGCGGCGCCAGGTCCGGTGGCAGGAACTGGCCGGCCTGCCGTTCATCGCGCCCACGCTGGACTTCATGCAACGCCTGCAACCCGAACTGGCGGCCGCCGGCGTGCCGGCGATCGCGTCGGTGCACCTGGTGTCATACATGACCACCGCGTTGGGACTGGTCGCGGCCGGGCTCGGCGTGACCGCCGTTCCCTCGTACGCCGCCCCACTCGCGCGCGGTCACGGCCTGACCCTGCGCCCGCTGGTGGCGCCGGTGTTCTATCGGGAAGTCTGCATCTACAGCACGCGCACGCGGTCGCTGTCGCCGGCGGCGCAGAGCTTCGTGGCCTTCATCGGCCACTTCGTCGAGCAGGGCGAGGCGTTGGCCTGAAGTCTCCCGCGCCCGCGGCGCGGCAGCCCGTGCCGGGCCGGTCACTCCAGGCTGGACTTGGCCCGGGCGACCTCGATCTCCGGCGGCAGCTGCACCGCGTTCTTGACCGCCAAAATCTCGGCCATCACGCTGACCGCGATCTCGGGCGGCGTCTTGCTGCCGATGTAGATGCCGATCGGCCCGCGCAACCGCGCGAGCGACTGCTCGGTCTGCTCGAAGTGCTCGATCATGCGTTCGCGCCGCGCCTGCGCGTTGCGGCGCGACCCGATGGCGCCGACGTAGAAGGCATCCGTGCCCAGCGCCTCGAGCAGCGCCAGGTCGTCCAGCTTGGGATCGTGCGTGAGCGCGACCACACAGCTGCGCCGGTCCGGCCGGAAGGCCAGCACGGCGTCATCGGGCATCTCGGTGCTCAGCGTCACGCCAGGCAGGTCGCTGGCCGTGCGGTATTCGGCGCGCGGGTCGCACACCGTGACGGCAAAGCCGGAGAACCGGGCCATGGTGGCCAGGTACTCGGTGATCTGGCCGGCGCCGATGAGCAGCATGCGGTACTCGGGGCCGAAGGTGTTGACCAGGTCACGGTCGTTCAGCACCAGCGCCGCGGGCGACTGCGCGGGCGCCAGGCTCACGCTGCCATCGGCCAGTCGCACGGTGCGCTGCATGAGCTGGCCCTGCTCGAGCTGCGACACCAGCGCCTGCAGCGATGCGGTGTCCGGGTCCCACTCCAGCAGCAGCTCCAGCGTACCGCCGCACGGCAATCCGAAACGATGCGCCTCGTCGGCAGTGATGCCGTACTTGACGAAGGCCGGCGTGCCCTCGGGCATGGCCTGCGCCGCCCCATGCGCCCGTGTGTAGCGGGCGATCAGGTCGTCCTCGATGCAGCCGCCCGACACCGACCCAACCACCGCGCCCTTCTCGGCCAGCGCCATGATCGAGCCGACCGGCCGCGGCGACGAACCCCAGGTGCGCACGACCGTCGCCAGCATGGCGCGCTCGCCGGCCAGGCGCCAGTCGCGCAGGGTCCGCAGCACCATGACGTCGAGATTTTCCATGTCGTCAACCTTCCGTGTCGCGTTCGAAGCTTGTCAGTCCTTGCGGCCGATGCCCAGGCGCGACAGCCAGCCCGGCTTGGAGGCGTCGGCCGGCGCGCCGTCTTCGCCCGCCGCGTCTTCGGCAGCCGGCACCGCCGGCACCTGGCGCTGCTGCATCTCGTTGTCGAAGCGCTTGAAGAAGTCGTCCGCGATCGACTTGGCGGCGCCGTCGATCAGCCGCTGCCCGAGCTGGGCGATCTTGCCGCCCACCTGCGCCTGCACCGTGTAGCCCAGCTCGCAGCCTGCATCGTTGGGCGTGAGGTTGACGCTGGAGGCCCCCTTGCCGAAGCCGGCCACCCCGCCCTGCCCTTCGAACGACAAGGTGTAGCTCGACGGCGGCTGGATGTCGCTGAGCAGCACCTTGCCGGTGAACTTGGCCGACACGGGCCCCACCTTCACGGCCATCGCCACGGCGTACTGGCCTTCGCCCGTGCTCTCGAACCGGTCGCAGCCGGGCAGGCATTTCTTCAGCACCTCGGGGTCGTTCAGGGCTTCCCAAGCCTGTTGCTGGGAAATGCCGAGTTGCCTTGTGCCTTGCATGTCCATGGTGGTTTCTCGCTTGTTCGTGGGAGGAGCCGCCGCCGTTCTCAGCGGCGCGCGCTGCGCATCAGTGCAGCCAGGCTGCGCGCGAGTTGCTCGAGCGCATCGAGATTGTGGACCGCCAGCATCGCGTCTGCATGGCGGTGCAGCATCGCCGCCCCACGCGCCAGGGGTGAATAGCCAGCGAAGCGCAGCAGCGGATTGAGCCACAGCACCCGGCGCGCATGCCGATGGAGCCATTGCAACTCGTCCTCCAGCTGCCGCGGCTCGCCGGTGTCCAGTCCGTCGCTGACCAGCAGCACCAGCGTGCGGCGCCCGGTCAGGCGCCGCGCATGCTGCAGGCGCAGCTGCGCCAGCGATTCGCCCAGGCGGGTGCCGCCGGCAAAGTCGTCGATGGCGGCGCCCGCGCGCAGCAGCATCTCGTCGGTGTCGGCCAGGCGGAACGCGGGCGTGAGGTCGGTCAGGTGGGTGCCGAAGGCAAACACGTCGCGCCGACCGGCCCGGCGCGTGGCGGCATGCAGGAACGCCAGCAGCAGGCGCGCGTAGCGCTCCATCGAACCGGAGACATCCACCAGCACCAACAGAGGCAACGGCTGCTCGCGCCGCGACAGCCGCGGCAGCCGCACCAGCTCGCCACCCGTGCGACCGGCTTCGTGCAGGACCCCGGCCCAATGCATGCGCGAGTGGGGCAGGCCGGCGGCGGCGCGCATGCGGCGAGCCGGCAGCGTGGGCACCGGCAGCGCGATGTCTCGCGCCAGGCGCTCCACCAGGCGGTATTCGGAGGCGCCCAGGGCATTGAAGTCGGCATGGTGCAGGCGTTGCCGCTCGCTGGCCGTCATGGCGGCGTCGAACTGCACTTCCTGTTCGCCCGGCTTGTCGGGCGCCGGCACGCGCGGCGCCATCAGTGCCTCGCGCACGCGCGGGCGCCGGCGCGCGGGCTGCGGCTTGCCTTCGGCGCTGGGCAGCATCTGCGCGAGCATCTTGTGCGCCAGGTCGGGGTCCTGGAACCAGGCGTCGAACAATTCGCGAAAGACCAGACGGTCCTGCTCGCGACTGACCATCACCGCCTCGATCGCGGCGCCGAGGTCCAGCTTGCGCTCGACACTCACCAGCATGGCGGCCTGAGTCGCCAGGGCGATGCGGGCCGCGTCGGTGCGCACACCGGCCCGGCGCAACGCCCGCCCGAATGCCGCGATGTTGCCGGCCATCTTGCCGCGCCGGGCATCGCCCAGCTGCTGCACGCGCGCCGCGCCCGGTGCAGCATGGGGCGCTGCGTCGGCCGGCTTGTCGGGCGAATGCATGGGATGAAGACTGCCAGACGCACCGTCGGGCGCCGGTCAGGCACTGCCGGCGACTGGCGCGGCGGGCGGCTGCAGCAACTCGTCGGCCAGGGTTTGCGTCAGCGCGGCGACGTCGTCGCGCTGCTTGAACAGGATGCCTGCGGTGTCGACGACCACTTCGGGGTCGAGCGCCAGCGTGTCCAGCGCCACCAGCGCGCGCGCCCATTCCACGCTTTCGGCGATGCCGGGCACGCGCTGGAACGCGCTGGGCTGGGGCAGGCCGCGCAGGCGGGCGACGAAGTCGGCCACCTGCTGCGACAGTTGCTCGCCCGCCTGCGGCACCTGGGCCCGCACGATGGCCAGCTCGCGCTCGCGCTCCGGGTAGTCGAGCCAGTGGTAGAGACAACGTCGCTTGACGGCATCGTTCAGGTCGCGCGTCCGGTTACTGGTCAGGATGGTGACCGGCGGCGCGAAGGCGCTGATCGTGCCGAGCTCGGGAATGCTGACCTGGTACTCGCCCAGGTATTCGAGCAGGAAGGCCTCGAACGGCTCGTCCGCGCGATCGACCTCGTCGATCAGCAGCACCGCGCCCGGCGGCGGGGTCTCCAGCGCCTGCAGGAGCGGCCGCCGCACCAGGTAGCGGGGCTGGTAGACCTCGGATTCGACGTCGGTGGCCGCGCCCTGCGCCTCGGCCGCGCGCATGTGCAGCAGTTGCGCCGCGTAGTTCCATTCGTACAGCGCCTCGCGCTGCTCGAGCCCGTCGTAGCACTGCAGCCGCAACATCTGCCGCCCCAGGGCGTGGGCCAACGCCTTGGCCAGTTCGGTCTTGCCGACGCCGGGCTCGCCCTCGAGCAGCAACGGCCGCTGCAGGCGCAGCGCCAGGAACACTGCCGTGGCCAGGCGCCGGTCGGCAAAGTAGCCGACCCCCTGGAGCGCCTGCCCCACCGCGTCGATCGAAGACAAGGATGCGGCGGTGTCAGGCGTGGCGGTCATTTGCCGGAGGTTAGCCGATGGCCTTTGCCACTGCACGCTGCGCCAGGACACCGATCAGGTGGGCACGGTAGGCGGCCGAGCCATGCAGGTCGCTGTTGAGGTCGGCCGCGTCGATCTTCACGCCGCTGGCAGCCTGGGGCGTGAAGCTTTTCGTGAACGCCTCCTCCAGGCCCGCATGGCGGAAGACGCCATTGCCCGCGCCGGTGACCGCCACGCGTACGCCGCTGTCGTACTTCGCGACGAACACGCCGACCAGCGGGAAGTGGGAGGCGCGCTGGATCAGCTTTTCGTAGGCCGCCTGCCTGGGCACCGGGAACCGCACGGCAGTGATCAGCTCGTCCTCGTCCAGCGCCGTGGCGAACAGGCCCTGGAAGAAGTCGTCGGCCGCGATCTCGCGCTTGCTGGTCACCACCGTGGCGCCGGTGGCAAGCACCGCGCTCGGATAGCAGGCTGCCGGGTCGTTGTTGGCCAGGGACCCGCCGATGGTGCCCATGGCCCGCACCTGCCGGTCGCCGATGTGCGCGGCCAGCCAGGCCAGCGCCGGAAAGGCGTCCTTGACGTCCGCGTGGGTGGCCACCTCGGCATGGCGCGACATCGCGCCAATGACGAGCCGGTCACCCTCCCGGCGGATGCCGGTGAGCTCCTTGACGGCCCCCAGGTCCACCAGTTGCTCGGGCGCCGACAGGCGCAGCTTCATGGATGCCAGCAGCGTCTGGCCGCCCGCCAGCGGCTTGCCGCCGGCACCCGCCAGCTTGACGGCATCGGCCAGGGAGGCGGGACGTTCGTAGGTGAATGCGTACATGGTGTGTCCTCAACGCGAAATGTGCGAGCCCGGGCAAGGGCCGGGTTCAGGCCTTGCCGGCGCCGTGCAGCGCGTCCCAGACGCGGTTGGGCGTGACGGGCATGTCGATGTCGCGCACGCCCAGCGGCGCCAGCGCGTCGAGCACGGCATTGATCACCGCCGGCGGCGACCCGATCGCGCCGGCCTCGCCGCAGCCCTTGGTGCCCAGCGGATTGTGCGTGCACGGCGTGCAGACCGTGTCGAGCTTGAACTGCGGGAAGTCGCGGGCGCGCGGCATGGCGTAGTCCATGAAGCTGCCGGTGAGCAACTGACCGCTCTCGTTGTCGTACACGCAGTTCTCCAGCAGCGCCTGGCCGATGCCCTGCACGATGCCGCCCTGCACCTGCCCCTCCACGATCATCGGATTGATGAGGGTGCCGAAGTCGTCCACCGCGGTGAACCGGTCGACCTTGACCTCGCCGGTGGCGGTGTCCACCTCCACCTCGCAGATGTAGGTGCCCCCGGGGAAGGTGAAGTTGGTCGGGTCGTAGAACGCGGTCTCGTTCAGGCCGGGCTCGAGCTTGTCGAGCGGGTAGTTGTGCGGCACGTAGGCCGTCAACGCCACCTGGCCGAAGGGGATCTTCTTGTCGGTGCCCTTGACGCTGAACTCGCCGTTGGCGAAGTCGACGTCGGCGTCGCTCGCCTCCATCAGGTGCGCCGCAATCTTCTTGGCCTTGGTCTCGATCTTGTCCAGCGCCTTCATGATGGCGGCGCCGCCCACCGAGATCGAACGCGATCCGTAGGTGCCCATGCCGAAGGGCACGCGGCCGGTGTCGCCGTGCACCACGTCGACGTTCTCGACCGGAATGCCCAGGCGCGCCGCCACCACCTGCGCGAAGGTGGTCTCGTGCCCTTGCCCATGGCTGTGCGAGCCGGTGAACACGGTCACGCTGCCGGTGGGATGCACCCGGATCTCGCCGCACTCGAACAGGCCGGCGCGCGCGCCCAGGGCACCGGCGATGTTCGAAGGCGCGAGTCCGCAGGCCTCGATGTAGCTGGAGTAGCCGATCCCGCGCAGCTTGCCGTTCTTCTCGCTCTCGGCCTTTCGCGCTGCGAAGCTGTCGACCTCGGCGAGCGCGCGGGCCTTGTCCATTACGGCGTGGAAGTCGCCCGTGTCGTACTGCAGCGCCACCGGCGTCTGGTAGGGGAACTGGGTGATGAAATTGCGCTTGCGGATCTCGTCCTGGCCGAGCTTCATGTCCCACGCGCAGCGCGTCACCAGCCGCTCCAGCAGGTAGGTGGCCTCGGGCCGGCCAGCGCCGCGGTAGGCGTCCACCGGCGCGGTGTTGGTGAACCAGGCATCGACTTCGACGTAGATCTGCGGCGTGGTGTACTGGCCGGCCAGCAGGGTGGCGTACAGGATGGTCGGCACTGCAGTGGAGAAGGTCGACAGGTAGGCCCCGAGATTGGCGTCGGTGTGCACGCGCAGCGCCAGGAACTTGCCGTCCTTGTCCATCGCCATCTCGGCGTGGCTGACGTGGTCGCGGCCGTGCGCATCCGACAGGAATGCCTCGGACCGGTCCGCCACCCACTTGATGTTGCGGTTGAGCTGCTTGCTGGCCCAGGTGAGCGCCACGTCTTCCGCGTACAGGAAGATCTTCGAGCCGAAGCCGCCGCCCACGTCCGGCGCGATCACGCGCACCTTGTGCTCGGGCAGGCCCAGCACGAAGGCGGTCATCAGCAGCCGCTCGACGTGCGGATTCTGGTTGGCCACGTAGAGCACGTAGTCCTCGGTCGCCCGGCTGTAGCTGGCCACGGCCACGCGCGGCTCGATGGCATTGGGCACCAGCCGGTTGTTGACCAGGTCGAGCCGGGTGACGTGGGCGGCGCCGGCGAAGGCGGCGTCCACAGCCGCCTTGTCGCCCAGCGCCCACTTGTAGCACTGGTTGTCCGGTGCCTCGTCATGAAGGGTGATGGTGCCCTGCTTCTTCGCGGCGTCAGCGACACTGACCAGCGCCGGCAGCACTTCGTAGTCGACCTGCACGGCCTCGGCCGCGTCGCGCGCCTGCTCCAGCGTCTCGGCCACCACCATCGCGACGTGGTCGCCCACGTAGCGTGCCTTGGAGATGGCCAGGATCGGGTGCGGCGGCTCCTTCATGGGCGTGCCGTCGGGGTTGTTGATCAGCCAGCCGCAAGGCAGCCCGCCCATCTTGCCCTCGATGTCCTTGCCGGAGAACACGCCGATCACGCCCGGCATGGCCCGGGCGGCGGCGACATCCACCGAATTGATCCTGGCGTGCGCGTGGGGCGAGCGCACGAACACGGCATGCGCCTGCCGCTCCAGCACCACGTCGGCGGTGTACTGCCCGCTGCCGGTGACGAACCGGTAGTCTTCCTTGCGCTTGTAGGCCTCGCCGATGTGCGGCAGGCTGGCGAAATCGGATGCACCCATTTGCTGTCTCCTTGTGCCGCGCCTGGGCGCTTCAGGCCGAAGCCATGTTCTTGCCGCCCAGCATCACCGCCTTGACGATGTTCTGGTAGCCGGTGCAGCGGCACAGGTTGCCGTCGAGCAGCTCGCGCACCTCGGCTTCGCTCGCGCCGGGGTGGGTCTTGCACAGGTCGATGGCACTCATGACCATGCCCGGCGTGCAGAAGCCGCACTGCAGGCCATGGCACTCCTTGAAGGCCGCCTGCATCGGATGCAGCGTGCCGTCCTGGGCGGCGATGCCTTCGATGGTGGTGACCTCGGCGCCCTCGGCCTGCGCCAGCAGCATGTTGCAGGACTTCACGGCCCGGCCGTTCACGTGCACGGTACAGGCGCCGCACTGGGCCGTGTCGCAACCCACGTGCGTGCCGGTGAGGCGAAGGTGCTCGCGAATGGCCTGGACCAGCAGCGTGTTGGGGGGGGCGTCGACCGTGGTCGCCTGACCGTTGACTTTCAGGGATACCTGCATGTGGCTCTCTCCATGAGGGGGATGGCTGATGGGCGAAGGCATATTGGACGCGGTACTCTTGGCAGGTGCTAGGCAAAACCCTAGACGGATTGCAGCCCCAACCGGAAATTCTCAAAATGAAACATGGGCGTGCGGACACGGCGCCCGGCGTTCGCGGCGTCGCAACCCGCCCCTGACGACGTGCCGCCCGGCCTCCTTCAAAGCAAATGCTCACCTCCGTCCTGCCCACGCCGCGCGAAGAGCGCGGCGCACTCATCGCACAAGCGCGCCGCGAATGGATCGACGGCGAGCGCCCGCGCGGCACATCGGCCGCGCCGATCGAGCCGTGGATCACGCGATCCTGGCGACGTTGCCTGGAGGCCGGCCAGCGCCCGCACCAGGCGGTCAGCTTCGAGCCGGTTTCCCGCGCGCGGTTGAGCGAGGTGTCCGAGCGCAACCGGCAACTGGTGATGGCGGCGCGCCCGGTGCTGGCGCACCTCTCGCGCGCCCTGGCCGATACCCGCTACTTCCCGATCCTGACCGACGCCCGGGGCGTGGTGGTCGAGGTGGGCAGCATGCCCAGCCTGAGCGAGAACAAGGAGCGGCGCGCGCTCGACCTGGCGCGCATCGGCGTCGACCTGTCCGAGCCGGCGGTCGGCACATCCGCCATCGGTGCCGCGCTGGCCGACCAGCAGCCGGTGTGGCTGCATCGCGGCGAGCACTTCTTCGACGCCACCGGCGTCTACAGCTGCGCCGGCGCTCCGTTGTTCAGCCCTCAAGGCGACTGCGTGGGCATGCTCGACCTGACCGGGGTGAACGAGCAGGAGCGGCCGGAACTGGTCCACCTGGCGTCCATGTCCGCACGCGCCATCGAGAACACACTGGTTCAGCAGCATGCCTGCGCCCTGCTCGTGCATCTGGCCTGGCCGGGCTACAGCGTCGGCCCCGAGGCCATGGGTCTGCTCGGCCTGGACCCGCAGGGCTACGTGACCGGCAGCAACGCCTGCGCGCGCCAGATGCTGCATCGCCCGCTGCTGGGCGGACAGGGGCCGCTGCATGCGGGCGATCTGTTCGCCCTGCCCTTGTCGATGCTGTTCGACGCAGCCCGGCGCGATGACGTGTCGATCGAGGTGCCGCTGTGGTCCGGCCTGCGCGTGCGTGCCCGCGTGCAGCACGGCGGCCGTGGCGCGCCCGCGCCCGGCGCCGAAGGCGTCAAGCCCCGCCTGCGCGAAATGGAGGGCGAGATGATCCGGCGCGCCGTGGATGAGGCGCGCGGCAACGTGGCCCAGGCCGCGCGCGCCTTGGGCATCAGCCGGGCGACCGTCTACCGGAAGCTGTGGCACACGCGGCGGACGCCGCCGGCCTGACGCTCAGGCGCCCAGCGCCACCACGACGGCAGATTCGTCGACCGCCGCCGTCACGCGCTGGCGGGTTCGCAAGCCGCTGGCACCCTCGGCGAAGCCCACCAGTTGCAGGCCCGGGGCCAGCGACATGCTCACCTCGTCGCCGCTGTCGCCGCGCGCCACCCGGCTCACGCTGCCGGCCAGCCAGTTGCCCTGGCTGGCTGGCGCGCCGGCGCCGTCGCGGATCACCCGTACCGCGGTGGCCTTGCACAGCGCAATCACCGGCATGTCCGGCGCCAGCCCGAGCAACTGGGCACTCTCGCGGGTGATGCGGGCCGCCATGCGGCCCTCGCCGACCGCCAGCGCAACCCGCACGATGTGGCCGCTGCCTTCGAGCGACAGCACGCGCGCCGGCAGCTGATTGCGCATGCTGGTGCGCAGCGCCAGGCCGAACAGCCCGGCCAGGGCATGGCCGAGCGCCGCCGCGGAGCCCGCGGCAGAACCTGCGCCGGCGCGCCGCGCATGGACCTGCCGCCGCGCCGCTTCCAGCTCGTCGGCCAGCGCCAACAGCTCGCTCCCCTGCGCGGTCAGCCGCGCACCGCCGCCGCCTGCACCGCCGACGGCGCGCTCGACCAGCGCCACCCCGGCCAGGTTGCTCAGCGTGTCGATGGCCTGCCAGGCGGCCTTGTAGCTCACCGCCGCATCGCGCGCGGCCTGCGAGATGCTGCCGGTGCGCCCGATGCCGCGCAGGATGTCGATGCGCTTGTCGCTCAGGCTGTGGCCGAGAGCGTCGCTGTAGCGAGGTTGAACCATGGACGCGATTGTGAGGCGGGCCGGGCGCTACACTTGCGCTATTCCATTCATGAATAGCGAAAGGATCCTGCATGAAAATCCCGCGCCTGCTTCTTGCACCCCTGGCCGCCCTGGCCTTGAGCCTGCCCGCGCATGCGCAGGAGCTGGTGGTCTCGGCCGCTGCCAGCCTGACGCAGGCCTTCCAGGCGGTCGGCAAGGCCTACGAGACGGCACACCCCGGCCAGAAGGTGACATTCAACTTCGCGGCCTCGGGCGCGCTGCTGTCGCAGTTGCAGCAGGGCGCGCCGGTGGACGTCTTCGCCTCCGCCGACCAGGCCACCATGGACCGCGCAGCCGCAGCGAAGGTGCTGGCCGCGGGCTCGCGCGCCGACTTCGCCCGCAATACCCTGGTGGCTGTGTTGCCGGCCGCCAGCGCGCACAAGCCGCAAAGCCTGGCCGACCTGGCGGACCCGGCGTTCGCACGCATCGCGGCCGGAACCCCGGCGTCGGTGCCCGCCGGCAAGTACACCGCCGATGCCGTCGCCCACGCCGGCCTGGCGGACGCGCTGCAGGCGCGCTGGATCTTCGGGGAAAGCGTGCGCCAGGTGCTCAACTACGTGGCGCGCGGCGAGGTCGATGCCGGCTTCGTCTACCGTACCGACGCACTGATCGAACCCGACAAGGTCCGCATCGCGTTCACCGTGCCGACGACCGCGCCGGTAAGCTACCCGATCGCCCAGGTGGCGGGCAGCCGCAACGCCGCCGCCGGTGCCAGCTTCGTCGCCTTCGTGCGCGGCGCGCAGGGCCAGGCGATCCTGCAGCGGTTCGGATTCTCGTCGCCCTGAACATGCCCGGTCCGCTGACGCCGGCCATGCTGCAGCCGCTCCTGCTGACGCTGCAGGTGGCGCTGCTGGCCACGCTGATCGCCGGCGTGTTCGGCATCGGCATGGGGCACTGGATGGCGCGGCGCCGCTTTGCCGGCCAGGACGTTCTCGACGCGGTGCTGGTGCTGCCGATGGTCTTGCCGCCCACCGTGCTGGGCTACTACCTGATCGTGCTGGTCGGTCGCAATGGCCCGCTGGGCCCCTGGCTCGAGGCCGTGTTCGGCATCCGCCTGCTGTTCACCTGGCAAGGCGCGGTGCTCGCGTCCACCGTGGTGGGCTTTCCGCTGGTCTACAAGGCTGCGCGCGCCGCGTTCGAGGACGTCGATCCGCGCTTCGCGCAGGCCGCCCGCACGCTGGGGTCGAGCGAGCGCGAGGTGTTCTGGCGCCTGTCGCTGCCGCTGGCGCGGCGCGGCATCGGCGCCGGGCTGGCATTGACCTTCGCCCGCTGCATGGGCGAGTTCGGCGCGACGCTGATGGTGGCGGGCAACCTGCCCGGCCGCACCCAGACGCTCTCGGTCGCGATCTACAGCGCGGTGCAGGCCGGCGACGACCCGCTGGCGCTGACGCTCACGCTGATCGTCTCGGCGCTGTGCATCCTGCTGCTGGTCATGGCCAACCGGCTGCTGCGACACCGACAGGGATGAGCGCGATGAGCACCATCGACATCCAGGTGGCCCTGGCGCTGAACTCGCCCGACCGGCGTTTCGAGGTTGACGTGGCGCTGCGGTCGAGCAGCGCGCGCACTGCCCTGCTCGGCCCTTCCGGCGCCGGCAAGTCGACCGTGCTTCAGGCCATTGCCGGATTGCTGCCCGGCGTGCACGGCCACGTGCGCGTGGACGGCACCACCTTGCTCGACAGCGCACGCGGCATCGACCTGCCGGCGCGCGAGCGGCGTGTGGGCCTGGTGTTCCAGGACTACGCGTTGTTCCCGCATCTGAGCGTCGAGCAGAACCTGCAGTACGGCCTGCGCCGGCTGGGGCGGCCGCTGCCGGCCCAGGCGCAGGAACGGGTCGACGCGCTGCTGGCGCAGTTCGGCCTGGACGGAGTACGCAAAGCGCTGCCGCGCCACCTGTCGGGCGGCCAGCGCCAGCGCGTGGCGCTGGCCCGCGCCCTGGCGCCGCAGCCGCGCCTGTTGTTGCTCGACGAACCCTTGTCCGCACTCGACCCCGAATTGCGCACCCGCCTGCGCGACGAACTGGCGCAGATGCTCGACCGCGTGCAGATGCCGACCCTGCTGGTCAGCCACGACCTGGCCGACGTGCGCGCGCTCGCGCAATCGGTGATCCGCATCGAGCACGGCCGCGTGGTCGGCAGCGCGACCGCGCCGGCGCCGGCCTGACAAGCCGCGGACGGCGCGCGCCGCCCGGCGTCAGGCAGCCGCCGCCGGCACCTTGTCCAGGAAGCCCGTGACCACGCTCAACCGGCCATCGGCCAGCCTGGCGAAGTCGGTGCCCTGGATCATGTCGTGCGTCGCCTCGGGGCCGAGCGTCCACGAGAACCGCAGGTGCTCGCCGTGCGCATCCGGACGGCCGAGCAGCCTGAACCGGAAGCCGGGAAAGCGGGACTGCACGGCGCCGATCAGCGTGCTGATGCCTTCATGGCCGCTGGCCTGGGCAAGCGGGTCGACGTAGTGCGCGTCGGCGGTCCAGCCCGCGTCGAGCAGCGACAGGCGGCGTTGCGGATCGGGCTCGTTCCACAAGGCAATGTAGCCGGCGGCGACGCGGCCGGCATCGATGGAATTTGCGGTGTTCATGATGAAGTCCTTTCCTGGCGTTTCGAACCGCCTGCCGGTTGGAAGGCGTGGACGCATGGTCGCCAAATGCAAGCCGCGCGGCCATGACCCCGCAGGTCATGCAGCCGCGCGGCCCGAAACGGAAAGGACGTCCGGCGCTACTTGCTGCCGGCGTTGGGGAAGAACAATTGCTGGCCGTCGATCTTGTAGGCCGCGATGCTGGCCTGGCCCGCCGGCGAGATCACCCAGTCGACGAACTTCTGCGCACCCGCCGTGTTGCGCTGCGGGAACTTGGCCGGGTTCACCACCATCACGCCGTACTGGTTGAACAGGCGCTTGTCGCCTTCGACGACCACCGCCAGGTCGGCCTTGTTCTTGAAGCTCAGCCAGGTGCCGCGGTCGGACAGAACATAGGCGTTGCTCGACGCCGCGATGTTGAGCGCCGGCCCCATGCCGCAGCCGCATTCCTTGTAACCCGAGCCCTTCTTCTCGTTGGGCAACGGCTCGCCCGCGCCGCCCAGGCCGGTCTGCGCCCACAGGCGCCGCTCGGCCGCATCGGTGCCGCTCTTGTCGCCGCGCGAGACGAAGGCCGCATTGCCCGCGGCGATCTTCTTGAGCGCCGCCACGATGTCGCCGCCCTTGACGCCGGCCGGGTCGGCCTTGGGGCCGATCAGCACGAAGTCGTTGTACATGACCGGATCGCGCCGGGTGGCGAAACCGTCGGCCACGAACTTTTCCTCTGCCTTGGTGTCGTGCACGAACAGCACGTCCGCGTCGCCACGACGGCCCATGTCGATGGCCTGGCCGGTGCCGACGGCGACCACCTTGACGTCGATGTCGGTCGCCTTCTTGAAGTCCGGCAGCAGCGCCGAGAACAGCCCGGACTGCTCGGTCGAAGTGGTAGAGGCCATGGTGATGGTCTCGGCCCGGGCCTGCAGCGCCGGCACCGCCAACAATGCGCCAGCCAGAAGCAGCGCGGGAGCCCGGCGCTTCGCGCGCCAGGCCGATTGGATTGTCTTCATCGTCATGCGAGTTCTCCTTTCACGAACAACATGGCCTCCTTGGGCAAGGCCCCCTCAAAAAAGTCGCGCACCGGCAGGTCGGCCAGCACGCGGCCGTATTCCAGGTAGATCACGCGGGTGGCCAGGCGCTTGACCTGGCCCAGGTTGTGGCTGGCGAACACCAGCGTGCGCCCGTCGGCCACGTCGCCGATCAGCGCCTCGACGTCGCGCTTGGCATGCGGATCCAGGCTGGCGGTGGGTTCGTCCAGCAGCAGCACGGCGGGCGACAGGGCCCAGGCGCGCGCCAGCGCCAGGCGCTGCTGCTGGCCGCCCGACAGCGTGCGCGCGTTGCGGCGGGCCACCTGGTCCAGGCCGACCCGTGCCAGCGCGTCCAGCGCGTGGGCCTTCGCGTCGCGCCAGCGCATGCCGCGCAGCCACAGGCCCAGCGCCACGTTCGACAACGCACTGGCGCGGATCATGTGCGGACGCTGGAACAGCATTGCCTGCGTCCGCGCGGGCGCCAGGCTGGTGAGGCTGCCCTGCGCCGCCGGCAGCAACCCGTGCAGCAGGCGCAGCAGCGTGCTCTTGCCGCTGCCGTTGGCGCCCACCAGCGCGACGCGCTCGCCCGCGTGGATGTCGAGCGTGACGTCCCGCAGGGCCTGCACGTCGCCGAAGCGCACGCCGGCGTCGTGCAGGCGAAACAGCGGCGTGTCGTTGCGGCGCGTCATGCAAGCCTGGAGGCCAGGGCCGGCGTGGCAGCGCCGTCGACGCGCTCGCGCCAGCCGCGCAGCAGCGCGATTGCCAGGTTCAGCGCGAGCACCACCAGCAGCAGCAGCCCACCGAGCGCCAGCGCCAGCGGCAGGTCGCCCTTGCTGGTCTCCAGCGCAATGGCGGTGGTCATGACGCGGGTGAAGCCGTCGATGTTGCCGCCCACCACCATCACGGCGCCGACTTCCGACACGGCGCGACCGAAGGCCGCGATGAGGACGGTGAAGAGCGAATAGCGCTCGTCCCACATCAGCAGCAGCGCGCGCCGCAACGGCGTGGCGCCGAGCGAGCGCAACTGCTCGCCATGGGCGCGCTCGGCATCCTCCACCACCTGCCGCGTCAGGGCGGTCACCACCGGCAGCACCAGCAGCGCCTGCGCGATGACCATGGCCTTGAAGGAAAAGAGCCAGCCGAGGAATCCGAGCGGCCCGGAATTCGACAGCAGCAGGTAGACGACCAGCCCGACCACCACCGAGGGCAATGCCAGCAAGGTGTTGAGCAACGTCAGCACCACCGACCGGCCGGGAAAGCGAGAGACACCGATCCAGGCGCCCGCCAGCAGGCCGAAACCGCAGGCCGCCACGCAGGAACAGGCGCTCACCCAGAGCGAGCGACCCACGATGGCCCACAGGACCGGGTCGGCCGACACCAGCATCCGGCCGGCGGCCAGGGCACTCTCGGAAAACGTGTTCATTGCGATCGTCGAATGGCGGCGAACGAAAGGTGGCGAGTATGTAACCCATGCAACTGACTACCTATGCAATGCAGTTCATAGGTCCGGCACGCCGGCCATAATCCGGCGCGTGCAACAGATCGAACTCTCCTACGCCATTGCCGCCGGCGGCACCGGTTCGCGGCGCATCCGCAATGCGCTGATGGAACTGCTGCAAGCCGTGCGCGACAGCGGCTCGATCTCCGGTGCGGCGCGCGCGCTCGACCTGTCGTACCGGCACGTCTGGGGCGAGATCAAGCGCTGGGAAGGCCTGCTGGGCCATCGGCTGGTGACCGGCGACGCCGGGCGTGCGGCGCAGTTGTCGGAGTTCGGCGACAAGCTGCTGTGGGCCGAGCGGCAGGCCCAGGCGCGTCTGGCCGCGCAGATCGAGGCGCTGCATGCCGATCTGGAGCGCGTGTTCGCGCTCGCCTTCGACGACAGCACCCATGTGCTGAGCCTGCATGCCAGCCATGACGACGCGCTGGTGGCGCTGCGCGCGCACGCGGCGGCCACGGCGCAGGTGCATCTGGACATCCAGTTCAGCGGCAGCGTGGATGCCATCCAGGCCTTGAACCAGGGCCGCTGCGTCATGGCCGGCTTCCACACGCGCGAGCGGCCGCCCGCCGGTTCGCTGTCGCAACGCACCTACAAGCCGCTGCTCAAGCCGGGCCAGCACAAGGTGATCGGTTTTGCACGGCGCACGCAAGGATTGATGGTGGCGCCGGGCAATCCGCTGGGGCTGGACTCGCTGGCCGCGGTCGCCCGAACCAGGGCGCGCTACGTCAACCGGGGTCTGGGCACCGGCACCCGCGTCCTGTACGAGGAGCTGCTTGCCGAGGCCGGGCTGGCGCCACAGGCCATCGATGGTCACGACCGCGCCGAGCCGTCGCATGCGGCCGTGGCGCATGCCATCCGGGCGGGCCAGGCCGACGCCGGACTGGGGCTGGAATCGGCGGCGCGCGGCGCCGGGCTGGATTTCGTTGCACTGGTGCAGGAGCGCTATCACCTGGTGTGCCTGCGCTCCTATCTCGACCAGCCGGCCACGCAGGCGTTGCTGAAAGTCCTTCGCAGCGCGGCCTGGCGGCACCAGCTGGGCACGCTGGTGGGCTACGAAGGCGCCGACAGCGGGCAGGTGCAGTCGCTTCGCGCGCTGCTGCCTTGGTGGACCTTCAAGAGCGCCAAGGGCGCCTGAGACCCGCGCACACCTGCTTGCCCGCTATTGCGCGCAGGTGCGGAAGCCGGCGAAGAAATCGTCGCGCCCTGGCAGCGCGAAGCCGCGCCAGCGCGGTGCCCGCAGGCGCGCCCGCGTGGCAAAGGAGGCGCCACGCAGCACGCGGGCATGGCCGAAGGCCGGCTGCGCTTCGAACTCGGAGCCGGCGCTCCATGGGTCGGCGCGAAAGCCCGGCCAGGGACGCAAGGTGCCCGCCGTCCACTCCTGCACCTCGCCCCATCGAAAGCCGCGTCGCCCGGCGCCGAGCGCGGCGATCTCCCACTCCGCCTCCGTCGCCAGGCGCCGGCCGGCCCAGCGCGCCCAGGCATCGGCTTCCCACCAGCTGACGTGCATGGCGCTCTGATGCCCCGATACGCGCACGGTGGCCCCGAATCGGCGCTGAAGCACCGATCCACCGCCGCCGTGCCCGCGCGCCGCTCCGATCTGCTCGACATGGCGCGGCGCACGCCGGCCGTTCGCCTGTACCCAGGCCCAGCCTTGCGGCGACCAGCATTCCTGCCGGTCATAGCCGCCGTCGTCGACGAACTCGACGAACTGCTGCCACGTGACCGGCTGCGCGTCGATCTCGAACTCGGGCACCGACAAGGGCTCGCTCCCGCACTCCTGCGCGAACGCAAAGCCGCAGCCTTCGGCATCGCCCAGGCCCAGGCGCCAGCGCGTGGCCGGCAACAGCACGGGGGCCAGCGAGGTCGCCGGCGGCGGCAGTTCGGCGCCGATGGGCAAGCCCAGCGTCTGCGCCATGACCACCAGCTGCTCGCCGCGCAGGTCCTCGTGGAACAGCGCGAGGCGATAGAAGTACAGGCCGGCATCCGTCGGCGCGGCCCGCTCCAGCAGCTCGAGCGTGCATTCCAGCGTTTCGAGCAGGTAGGACCGGGTCAGGTCCAGATCGGGCAGGTCGGCCGCCCAGTACTGGGCTTCGGGCCGCTGGGCGGGGTTCCACCAGGCGTCGGCGCGCGGCTCGATCGAGGCCAGCCGCGTCGGCCGGACCGGACATGCGATGCCGTAGGCCCGCTGCGTGTTGCGCGCGATCCACCATTCGGCGAACCAGCCGATGTGTCCGGCCAGCCAGCCCGGCGGCACCACCTGCGGCACCTGCGGCAGGCCCTCCAGGCCCGCCTTTTCCAGGGCCTGGCCATACAGGTTGAGCAGGTGCAGCGTGTGGTTGCGCGCGTCGATCAGCGCCAGTGACAACAGGTCGCGCCCGGCGCGCCGCATGTCCGGCGAATCGATCGAAGTCGGAAGCGCATCGGCGCGCGCCTGGGAGGCGGGAAATCCGGAGTCTGCGGCCATGGGCGATTATGGCGACGGGGGTCTCTCAGGGATTACACCTGCCGCTGGCGCCGGGTCGACGGCCCTGGCCCAGATAAAATGCGCGGTTGCCCAACGCACGCGCGCGGGCCGCTCACGATGCGGCTCGCGCTGCGCCGCGCCTATTCGTCGATGACATCGGGACGGGCATCCATTCAAAAAACTGGAACAGACATGCGTTTCCTACTCTCCCTGTCTCGCGCCATCGACTGGCTCAATACCCAGGTGGGCAAATACGCGATATGGCTCATCTTCGCGTCCACCGCGATCAGTGCCATCAACGCGGTTGTCCGGAAGATCTTCGACACCAGCTCCAATGCCTATCTCGAGATCCAGTGGTATCTCTTCGCCTGGTCCTTCCTGATTGCCGCGGGCGTGACGCTGCTGCACCGCGAGCACGTGCGCATCGACGTGCTCAGCAGCCGCCTGTCCAAGCGCAAGCAGATCTGGATCGACATCTTCGGCTTCGCGCTCTTCCTCACGCCGATGTGCCTGGTCATCCTGTACTTCAGCATCCCGGAGCTCATTCAGAAATACCAGTCCGGCGAGATGTCCGGCAACACCGGGGGCCTGGTGCGCTGGCCGGTGTGGGTGGCACTGCCGGCCGGCATCACGCTGCTGATGCTGCAGGGCTGGTCCGAACTGATCAAGCGCGTCGCGTTCCTGCGTGGCGAGGGGCCGGACCCGACCATCAAGGGCGGCGAGAAGTCCGCCGAAGAGCTACTGGCCGAGGAACTGGCGCTGCGCGCCGATGCCACGCCCGCCTCGCCGCTGGCGCAGAACCGCTGATCACTCGCTAGCCATCATGGACTTCATTGTCACCAACTTCGCCCCGATCATGTTCGCGGGGCTGATCCTTTTCCTGCTGCTGGGCTTCCCGGTGGCATTCAGCCTCGGCGCCGCCGGGCTGTTCTTTGCCTTCCTCGGCGTCGAGCTCGGCGTGTTCCAGGCCTCGGTGATGTCCTGGCTGTCGCAGCGGCTGATCGGCATCATGGCCAACGACACGCTGCTCGCGGTGCCGTTCTTCACGTTGATGGGGCTCATACTCGAGCGCAGCGGCATGGCCGAGGATCTGCTCGACACCGTCGGGCAGGTGTTCGGCCCGATGCGCGGCGGCCTGGCCCTTGCGGTGGTGTTCGTCGGCGCGCTGCTGGCAGCCACCACCGGCGTGGTCGCCGCCTCCGTGATCTCGATGGGCCTGATCTCGCTGCCCATCATGCTGCGCTACGGCTACGACCGGCGGCTGGCTTCGGGCGTGATTGCCGCATCCGGCACGCTGGCCCAGATCATCCCGCCATCGCTGGTGCTGATCATCATGGCCGACCAGCTCGGCCGCAGCGTGGGCGACATGTACAAGGGCGCGTTCATTCCGGCCTTCGTGCTGGTGGGCATCTACACCCTCTACGTGATCTTCCTGGCGATCTTCCGCCCGACCATGGTGCCGGCGCTGCCGACCGAAGCACGCATCTACCGCGAGCCCAACGGCAGCGGCGGCTATGCCTCGCTGGTGGTGGTCATGGCCATCTCGACGGCGGTGGGGCTGTTCATGGCGCACCACATGAACGACATCCACAGCTGGTGGAAGGGCCACCCGGTCACCTTCGTGGCCACCGACGAGAAGGTGGTGGTGTCCATGTGCGGCGGCACGTTCGTCGCGTTCCTGATCGCGGTCATCAACAAGTTCAGCGGACTGAACCTGCTGTCGCGCCTGGCGGAGCGGGTCACCTTCGTGCTGATCCCGCCGCTGCTGCTGATCTTCCTGGTGCTGGGCACCATCTTCCTGGGCGTGGCCTCGCCCACCGAGGGCGGCGCCATGGGCGCCATGGGGGCGCTGATCATGGGCGTGGTGCGCCGCCGGCTCGACATGAATCTGCTGCGCCAGGCGCTGGCCACCACCACCAAGCTCAGCAGCTTCGTGATGTTCATCCTGATCGGCGCGACCATGTTCAGCCTGGTGTTCCAGGCCGCGGCCGGCCCGATCTGGGTGGAGCACCTGCTCACCGACCTGCCGGGGGGCCAGGTCGGCTTCCTGGTGCTGGTGAACGTGCTGATCTTCTTCCTGGCGTTCTTCCTGGACTACTTCGAGCTGTCGTTCATCGTCGTGCCGCTGCTCGGGCCGGTGGCCGACAAGCTGGGCATCGACCTGATCTGGTTCGGCGTCCTGCTGGCGGTGAACATGCAGACCTCGTTCATGCACCCGCCGTTCGGCTTCGCGCTGTTCTATCTGCGCTCGGTCGCGCCCGAGAAGCCCTACATCGACCGGGTGACGCAGAAGCTGACGCAGCCGGTGACGAGCATGCAGATCTACCGCGGCGTGGTTCCGTTCGTGTTGATCCAGATATTCATGGTGGGCGTGCTGATTGCCTTCCCGGGCCTGGTCACGGGCAACCTGGACAAGGCCCAGAAGGTCGACCTGCAACAGATCGGCGACCAGTTGCGCGACCAGTTGCAAGGCGGCGGCAGTGGCGGCGGCTACGGCTCCGACGGCGGCTATGGTGCCGGCACCGAGCCCGCGCCGGCCGCGCCAGCCGAACCCGCGGCGCCGGAGGCCGCGCCGGCGGCGCCCGCACCGGGCGCGACGCCGGAGGCCGCGCCGGAGGCGCCGGCCGACGACCCGCTCAAGGACCTGCAGAACTCGATGCAGCCGCAGCAGAAGTAGCCCGGCGCGCCGCAGCGCCGCAACAATGAAAAAGCCGCGCAATGCGCGGCTTTTTCATTGGACAGCCGCCAGAGGCGGCCGCATGCGTCAGATCTTCACACCGTTCATGTACTGGTTGAACGGGAACTCCGAGAAGCGGTTCCACAGGATCTGGTCGCGCTGGAAGGCGCGCATGTCCTGGTGGATCTTCTTGAAGTCCGGCGACTTCGCTTCGTGTTCGGCGAACACTTCCATGGCGGACTTGAAGCCCGCGTCCATCACCGACTTCGGGAACGGCTTGAGCTGCGTCTTGTCGGCGACCAGCTTCTTCAGCGCCACCGGGTTGTAGGCGTCGTACTTCGCCGTCATGTCGGTCGCGGCGACCTTGCAGGCCGCATCCAGGATGGCCTTGTTCTCGTCCGACAGCTTGGCGAATGCCTTGTTGTTGATGAAGAACTCGAGGTCGGCGCCGCCTTCCCACCAGCCGGGGTAGTAGTAGTAGGGCGCGACCTTGTTGAAGCCCAGCTTCAGGTCGTCGTGCGGGCCGACGAATTCGGCCGCGTCCAGCGTACCCTTTTCCAGCGCCTGGTAGACGTCACCGGCGGGCATGTTCTGCGAGATGACGCCGAGCTTGGCCATCGACTCGCCGAACACGCCGCCGCCCATGCGCATCTTCAGGCCCTTGAGGTCTTCGGCGGACTTGATTTCCTTGCGATACCAGCCGCCCATCTGGGTGCCGGTGTTGCCGGCGCTGGCGGTGCGGAAGTTGTACTGCTCGAAGAAGGCGTCGAGCAGCTTGCGGCCGTTGCCGTAGTCCTTCCACGACGTGTTCTGGCGTGCGGTCAGTCCGAACGGCACGGCGCAGCTGAACGCGAAGATCGGATCCTTGCCGGTGAAGTAGTACGCAGCCGTCTGCGCCATCTCCAGGCTGTCGTTCTGCAGCGCATCGACCACGCCGAAGGCAGGCATCAATTCGCCGGCGGGGTGCACCGAGATCTCGAACTTGCCGCCCGACAGGGCCTTGACCGTCTTGGAGAGCATTTCGGCGCTGCCGAAGATGGTGTCGAGCGACTTGGGGAAACTCGAGGCCAGGCGCCAGCGAACCGCCGCCTGCGCATGGACGGCAGGGGCGAGGCCGGTGGCCAGCACGCCGGCGATGCCGGCGATGCCGGCATTTTTGATAAGGGAACGACGATCCATCAAATTGACTCCGTATGCATGGAAAAAAATGCGCGGCTCGTGGCCGCGCATCAGACGCAGATTAGCCGCACGATTGTAAAAAGCACTTACACAACGCCGGCCCGGGTTTTCCCTGCGGGCAAACCCTGATCGAGCAGCGCCGCGAAGCGCTCGCGAATCGATTGCTCGATCCCGCGCGCATCCAGGCCGACGGAGGACAGCAGCTTGCCCGGATCGCCATGCTCGATGAAGCGATCCGGCAGGCCCAGTTGCAGGACCGGGCGCACCAGCCCGGCGTCCTGCAGCGCCTCCAGCACGGCGCTGCCGGCGCCGCCCATGACGGCGCCCTCTTCCAGCGTGACGATCGCCTCGTGGCCGCGCGCGATCTCCATGAGCAGGTCGCGGTCGAGGGGCTTGGCCCAGCGCATGTTGGCCACCGTCGCGCCGACCGCCTCGCCCGCGGCCAAGGCCGGATAGAGCAGCGTGCCGAAGGCGAGGATGGCGATGCGGGCGCCCTGGCTGCGGATCTCTCCCTTGCCGAACGGCAGGGCGTCAAGCGTCTGCCGGGGCACCTTGCCCACGCCGGCACCGCGCGGATAGCGCACCGCCACGGGGTGGTCCTGCTCGTAGGCGGTGGTCAGCAACTGCCGGCATTCGGCCTCGTCGGCCGGGCAGGCGATGCTCATGTTCGGAATGCAGCGCAGGTAGACGATGTCATACGCCCCGGCATGCGTGGCACCGTCCGCGCCGACCAGTCCGGCACGGTCGAGTGCGAACACCACCGGCAGATTCTGGATGGCGACGTCATGTACCAGCTGGTCGTAGGCGCGCTGCAGGAACGTCGAGTAGATGGCCACCACCGGCTTGAGTCCCTCGCAAGCCATGCCGGCCGCGAAGGTCACCGCGTGCTGCTCGGCGATGCCGACGTCGTAGTAGCGGTCTGGAAAGCGCTGCTCGAATTCCACCAGCCCGGAGCCTTCCCGCATGGCCGGCGTGATGCCGACCAGCCGCCCATCCTGTGCCGCCATGTCGCACAGCCATTGGCCGAAGACCTGCGTGAAGGTGGTCTTGGGCGCCGTGGCGGGCTTGACCAAGCCGATCAGCGGGTCGAACTTGCCCGGGCCGTGATAGGCCACCGGATCGGCCTCTGCCAGCTTGTAGCCCTGGCCCTTCTTGGTGACCACGTGCAGGAACTGCGGGCCTTCCAGGTGCTTGAGGTTCTCGAGCGTGGGAACGAGCGACTCGAGGTCGTGCCCGTCGATCGGGCCGACGTAGTTGAAGCCGAACTGCTCGAACAGCGTGGCCGGCACCACCATGCCCTTGGCATGCTCCTCCAGGCGCTTGGCCAGTTCGAAAAGCGGCGGCGCCTTGCGCAGCACGCTCTTGCCGACCTGCTTGGCCGCGGCGTAGAAGTTGCCGCTCATCAGTTGGGCCAGGTAGCGGTTGAGCGCACCCACTGGCGGGCTGATCGACATGTCGTTGTCGTTCAGGATGACCAGCAGATTGCAGTCGGCCACGCCCGCGTTGTTGAGTGCCTCGAAGGCCATGCCGGCGGTCAGGGCGCCGTCGCCGATGACGGCGACGCAGCGCCGGTCCTCGCCCTTTTGCCGGGCCGCCAGCGCCATGCCGAGTGCCGCCGAAATGCTGGTCGACGAATGCGCGGTGCCGAACGTGTCGTATTCGCTTTCGGTGCGCTGCGGGAAGCCCGACAGGCCGCCGAGCTGGCGCAGCGACGGCATGCGTTCGCGCCGCCCGGTGAGAATCTTGTGCGGGTACGTCTGGTGGCCGACGTCCCAGACGATGCGGTCCTCAGGCGTGTTGAACACGTAGTGCAGCGCCACCGTCAGCTCCACCGTGCCAAGGTTGGAGCTCAGGTGGCCGCCGGTGCGCGAGACGTTGTCGAGCACGCAGGCGCGGACCTCGTCGGCCAGTTGCTTGAGCTGTTCGCGGTCGAGCCGGCGCAGGTCTGCCGGATCGGAGATGGAAGGGAGAATCGGAACCATCGTGGGCCTTGTGTTCATCGGTCGCGCTCGACGACCATGCGGGCCAGCGCGCGCAGCGCACCGGTCTCCGGCAGCGGGCAACGGTCCAGCGCCGCCAGCGCCTCGCGCAGCAGTTGCACGGCCTCGGCCTGCGCGCCCTGCAACCCGAGCAGCGAAACGTAGGTGGGCTTGTCGCTGGCGGCGTCCTTGCCGGCGGTCTTGCCGAGCGTCTCGGAATCGGCCGTGACGTCGAGGATGTCGTCCACCACCTGGAAGGCCAGCCCCATCGCCGCGCCGTAGTCTCGCAGCGCGGCCAGCGCCTCGGCCGGCACCTGCTCGGCGCAGGCTGCGCCCATCTCGACGCTGCCCTGCAGCAGGGCGCCCGTCTTGAGGCGGTGCATCTGGCGCAGGCTGGCTTCGTCGAGCGCCTGGCCGACGCTGGCCAGGTCGATCGCCTGGCCGCCGGCCATGCCCTCGCTGCCGGCTGCACGCGCCAGGAGCCGGCACAGGCGGGCCTGCACGGCGGGTGCGATGCCGGCGCCTTCCGGCGTGAGCAGCTCGAACGCCAATGCCTGCAGCGCGTCACCCGCGAGCAATGCATCGGCTTCGCCGTACTGCACGTGAACCGTGGGCTTGCCGCGGCGCAGCACGTCGTTGTCCATGCACGGCAGGTCGTCATGCACCAGCGAATACGCGTGGATCAACTCGGCGGCGCAGGCTGCGCGCAATGCCGCGTCCTCGTTCCCGCCCACCGCCTCGCTGGCGGCCAGCACCAGCAGCGGACGCAGGCGCTTGCCGCCGTCGAGCACCGCATAGCGCATGGCGTCGCCGAGCAGCACCGGGGCTTCCACGCCGACCCAGCGCGACAGCGCCGCCTCGACACGCGCCAGCCGCGGCTGGCTCCAGGCGGCCAGACGCGCCGCGTCCCATTCGCAGTCGATCCCGGCGTGCGTCATTCGACCGCCCATGCCTTGAGGCTGCCCGCGTCCAGCACCTTGATCTGGTCCTCGACGGCCTGCAGCTTGCCGCGGCAGAACGTCAGCAGTTCGGCGCCGCGCCGGTAGCTGCCCAGCAGCTCGTCGAGCGGAAGCTGGCCGGATTCGAGCGCGGCGACCAGCTGCTCGAGCTCCTGCAAGGCAGCCTCGTAGGTGGCGGGCAAGGCCGCGGCAGCCGTGTCCCCTGCGCCTTCTGCGGCCGCCTGGAACAGGGTTTCGGTAGGGGAAGCGGGGGCGGCCTTGGGCATTGCTCTTGGTTGCGTCAAACCTGACATTTTAGGCTGCGCCCCCGCAGCACGTACCCGGGGTACAATTGGCCGCTCTCCGACAACGACTCAGCAAGCGTGCACGCGCTTGGCTGGGTCGTGTGCTTTTTTGCGTTTCTGTTTTCAATTCCCGTTTCTACCTCCCTGTGGGGAGCTTGGTCAGGTCACCCATGTCTGATTTAAGTCTTCAACTGCAGCAGGCCACGAGCCAACTCCACGTTTCCGCCTACTTCGACGAAGCCCTCTTCGCGCAGGAAATGGCGCTTCTCTTTGCCCGGGGCCCCCGCTACGTGGGCCATCGGCTGGCGGTGCCCGAGCGTGGCGACTACTTCGCCCTGCCCCAGGAGAACGAAGGGCGCGCGCTCCTGAACACGCCCAACGGCGTCGAACTGGTGTCCAACGTCTGCCGGCACCGCCAGGCCGTCATGTTGCGCGGCCGCGGCACGCTGCCGGCGCAGTCGGGGGGCAACATCATCTGTCCGCTCCACCGCTGGACCTACGCGGCGAGCGATCCGTCCCGGCCGTCCGGCACGCTCATCGGCGCGCCGCACTTCGCACAGGACCCGTGCCTGAACCTGCGCAACTACCCGCTCACGGAATGGAACGGGATGTTGTTCGAGGACAACGGGCGCAACATCGCCGCGGACCTGGCGCGCCTGGGCCCGCGGGCCGAGCTCGACTTCGACGGCTACGTGCTCGACCACATCGAGATGCACGAGTGCGACTACAACTGGAAGACCTTCATCGAGGTCTACCTGGAGGACTACCACGTCGGGCCGTTCCACCCCGGGCTGGGCAATTTCGTCACCTGCGACGACCTTCGCTGGGAATTCGGCAGCAACTACTCGGTGCAGACGGTCGGCGTCGCCAACCGGCTGGGCCGGCCCGGCAGCCCCGTGTACGAGCGCTGGCACGAGCAATTGCTGGCCTACCGCCAGGGCAAGCCGCCCAAGCACGGCGCGATCTGGCTGACCTACTACCCGCACATCATGGTCGAGTGGTATCCGCACGTGCTCACGGTGTCGACGCTTCACCCGATCTCGCCGCAGAAGACGCTCAACATGGTGGAGTTCTATTACCCGGAGGAGATCGCCGCCTTCGAGCGCGACTTCGTCGAATCGCAACGCGCCGCCTACATGGAAACCTGCGTGGAGGACGACGAGATCGCCTTGCGCATGGACGCCGGCCGCCGCGCCCTGATGCAGCGCGGCGATGACGAACGCGGCCCCTACCAGAGCCCCATGGAAGACGGCATGCAGCACTTCCACGAGTGGTACCGCGAACAGATCGCCCCCCTCGGGCCAACCCCTTTGAACTGAATCCCCGACAACCTCGCCCCGGCAGCTGCTTGCAGTGCCGGGGCTTTTTACTGTCCAAGGACACGCATGCAAGCGCTCTGGATGATATTGGCCGCACTGCTGTTCGCCTCGATGGGCGTGTGCGTCAAGATCGCATCGGCCTGGTTCTCGATGAGCGAACTGGTGTTCTGGCGCGGCGTGATCGGAATGCTCTTCCTGTGGCTGCTGGCGCGCCGCCAGGGCGTGACGCTGCGCACCCGGTACCCCGGCATGCACGCCTGGCGCAGCGCGATCGGCGTGGCGTCGCTCGGTGCCTGGTTCTACGCCATCGCAGGCATGCCGCTGGCCACCGCGATGACGCTCAACTACATGAGCAGCGTGTGGATCGCCGCCTTCCTGGTCGGCGGCGCCTTGCTGGCCTGGGTGCCCCTGCGCGGGCGCGACGGCCGCGTGGCGGCGCCGCCGCTGCAGGTTCCGCTGGTGCTCACCGTGCTGGTCGGCTTCGGCGGCGTGGTGCTGGTGCTGCGCCCGAGCATCGGCGGCGAACAGGCCTTTGCCGGCCTGATGGGCCTGCTCTCGGGCATGACCGCCGCCTTCGCCTACATGCAGGTGATCGCGCTGGCGCGCATCGGCGAACCCGAGACGCGCACCGTGTTCTATTTCGCCATGGGTTCGGCCGTGTTCGGCGGCCTGGGCATGCTGTTGACGGGCATGTCGCCGTGGCATTGGGGGCATGCGCTGTGGCTGCTGCCGGTCGGCCTGCTGGCAGCGGGAGGGCAGCTGTGCATGACGCGCGCCTATTCGAGCGCGCACACGCCCGCAGCGACGCTCCTGGTGGCCAACCTGCAGTATTCGGGCATCGTCTTCGCCGCCATCTACAGCCTGCTGCTATTCAAGGACCCGATCGACGGCCCGGCCTGGGCCGGCATCGGCCTGATCATCGCCAGCGGCATCGGCGCCACCGTGCTGCGCCAGCGCACCGTGCCGAAGGCGCCCGCCGAGGAACATTGAGCGGAGAGCCCGCGAAGCGCGAGAATGGTCCCATGGCCTACACCACCCTGATCTCTCCCGAGGAACTGCGCCAGCTCCAGGCCCGGCCGGACAATGCCACCGCACTGATGGTGTTCGACTGCAGCTTCGACCTGATGCAGCCCGAGGCCGGCGAGCGTGCCTACCGCGAAGCGCACATTCCCGGCGCCGTCCACGCCGACCTGGACAACGCCTTGAGCGCCAGGCATGGCGTGCCGGGCAAGGACGGCAACGTCATCACCCAGAAGGAGGCCGGCGTGCCCGCCTCGGGTGGTCGCCACCCCTTGCCGAGCCGCGAGCGGTTTGCCGCCTGGCTCAGCAGCGTGGGCTTCACCAACGCGATGCAGGCGGTGGTGTACGACCGCAACGGCTGCAACTACTGCGGCCGGCTGTGGTGGATGCTGCGCTGGATGGGCCACGAGGCGGTGGCCGTGCTCGACGGCGGCCTGCAGGCCTGGCAGGCGGCAGGCAACCCGGTCACGGGCCGCGACGAGCCGGCGCACTTCCAGTCGAACTTCGTGCCCGGCACACCGCTCGAGCGGCTTGTGGATACAGCACAGGTGGCCGCGTCGCTCGGCACGCCGGGACAGACGCTGGTGGATGCGCGCGCGGCGCCGCGATACCGCGGCGAGGTCGAGCCACTCGACCCGGTGGCCGGACACATTCCCGGCGCGCTCAACCGCCCGTTCGGCGAGAACATCGGGCCGGACGGCCGCTTCAAGCCGGCCGAGCAGTTGCGCGCGGAGTTCGAGGCCCTGCTCGCCGACCGCGCGCCGGACACGGTCGTGCACCACTGCGGCAGCGGCGTCAGCGCCGTGCCCAACGTTCTGGCCATGCGCATTGCCGGCTTCGCGCCTACGGCGCTGTACGCCGGCAGCTGGAGCGAGTGGAGCAACAACCCGGGGCTGCCCACGCGGCAAGGCCCGCAGCCCTAGCCAGCGTCAGTCCGGGGCGCGCAGGACGCGCTCCGACTCCTCGTCGGCCGTCACGTTGTCGGCGTCGAGATCGCTCGCATCATGCAGGTCGAGGCCGGTCTCCTCGGCCAGTTCGTCCGGCACGTCGGATTCGTCCTCGTCCTCGCTTTCCGGCGGCTCGAAAAGATGGGCCTCGGGCAGCTGTTTGCCCGGCGCGGCCTTGGCAGCCGCGGGTGGCTGGGTCTTGCGTGGCTGGCGCTTCATGATCGGGTTCCTGACGACGCTCAAATGTCGGCCCCCGATGGTGCGCGCGATCGGCGCCCGGCGCCAGCCCCCTCGGCGCTTTCGTCAGTGGCGGTGGCCGTCGTGCTCTTCGTGCGCCTCGTGCGCATGGTCGCCGTGGGCATGCTCGTGTTCGCCGTGATGCACCAGCCGGCTGACCACGGTGACCAGCACGATGCCGGCAAGCAGCCACGCCACCTGGGCGCCCGTCTGCCGGGCGCTTAGGCGGCGCTGCAACTGGGGAATCAGGTCGGCCAGCGCCACGTAGATGAAGCTGCTGCCGGCCAGCACCAGGAAGTACGGCAGCAGGCCCTGCAGGCGCTCGACCAGCCACCACCCGAGCAGCCCGCCCAGCGCCGTCACGGTCCCGGCGAGCGATACCTTCAGCAAGGCCGCCCGTGCATCGGTCGAGGTCTGGCGCAGCACCACCAGGTCGCCGATGTGATGCGGCACTTCGTGCGCCAGCACCGCCAGCGCCGCCACCGCCCCCAGCCGCAGGTCCGCCATGAAGGCCGAGGCGATGAGCACGCCGTCGCCGAAGCAATGGACGCTGTCGCCGGCCAGCACCGCCCAGCCGCCGGCGGACCGGCCGTGCCCGTGCCCCGGATGGCCGTGGCCATGATGGTCGTGACCGGCGCCGTGGTCACCCGCATGGCCGTGGCCGCCGGCATCGCCTCCGTGGTGGTGCTCGTGCCCGTGATGCCACAACTCCGCCTTGTCGAGCAGAAAGAACAGCACCAGCCCTCCCAGGAGCACGCCGAACAGCACCCCTGGCTCGACCCCGGCTTCGAACGCTTCGGGCAGCAGGTGCATGAAGGCGGTTGCCAGCAGGGCGCCCGCGGCCAGGCTCAGCAGCGACTGCGCGCCGGCATCACCGGGCGAGCCGGGGCGGCGCAGGCGGATGAGAAAGGCCGCGATCCAGACGCTGCCGATGCCGGCGATGAGCGTCGCCAGCAGAATTGCGATCAATTGCATGATTGAAGAAGGAAGAGGCCGTGACGCCGGGCCGCAGAGACGTGGCGGGCAGCGATTCGCCCTCCACGGCGACCCCGGCCAGTGCTTTTTTTGATCTTAGCAACGACGTCAACCCCATCAGGCCGATCGGACGCGTGCGCCGGCGCCGATGGTCCGCTTCATGCGATGCTCCGGCCATGTCTCCATCCCACGTCTGCGTGCTCGGCGCCGGCATCGCCGGCCTGGCCACCGCCTGGCAGTTGCAGCGCGCCGGCCACCGCGTCACCGTGGTCGACCGCGCCGCCCCGGGCAGCGGCACCAGCAGCGGCAATGGCGCACAGCTGAGCTATTCCTACGTGCAGCCGCTGGCTGATCCGTCGATCTGGGCACAGTTGCCCAAGCTGCTGCTGGCACCGGATTCGCCGCTCAAGCTGCGCCCCCGGCTCGACCCCCGCCAATGGCGCTGGGCGCTGGCTTTCCTGCGCGCCTGCAACAGCGCGCAGTCGCACGAGACGACGGCACAGTTGCTGGCATTGGCCGCGCAAAGCCGCGCCGCCCTGGAACTGGCACTGGCCGACCTGAAGGCCGACTGCGACTTCTCGAGCACCGGCAAGCTGGTACTGCAGCCGGGCCCGCAGGCAATGGACGCGGCGCGGCGCCAGGTGGAACTCCAGCATCGGTTCGGCGGCGCCGCCCAGGCGGTCCTGGACGTCGAACAGTGCCTGGCCGTCGAGCCGGCGCTGGCCGGCTACCGCGATCACTTCGCCGGCGCCGTGCACACGCCGAGCGAATGCGCCATCGACGGCCTGAAGCTGTGCCGGGCGCTGTCGGCAGCGCTCGCGAAGAATGGAGCGGCCATGTACCTGGACCACGAGGTGCTCGGTTTCCGGCGCGACCGCCACGACGTCGCCGCCCTGCGCACCCGCGCCGGCGAGATCGCGGCCGACGCATTCGTGCTCGCGCTGGGCAGCGATTCGCCACGGCTGGCCCGAACGGTCGGCGTGGACCTGCCGATCTACCCCCTCAAGGGCTACAGCATCACGCTGGACGTTGACCAAGGCGCGGGCCCGCACGCGGCGCCGCGCGTGAACGTGACCGACAGCGCGCGCAAGGTGGTGTTCGCGCGCCTGGGCCAGCGCCTGCGGGTGGCGGGCATGGTGGAACTCGTCGGGCACGAGCGCAGCGTCGCACCCGACCGCATCCGCACGCTGGAACTGGCCGCACGGGCGCTGTTTCCACGCGCGAGCCGTTTCGAGCACCTGAACCCGTGGGCCGGCTTGCGGCCCGCCACGCCGACCGGCCAGCCCATCGTCGGGCAGGTGCCGGGCGCACCGGGCAACCTGCTCTTCAACACCGGCCACGGGGCGCTCGGCCTGACGCTGGCTTTCGGCTCCGCCACTCGCATCGCAAAGCTGCTGGAGGCCCCCGGAGACGGCATCCGCTCACCCGGAGGCAGCAGTTCGCCGCATGGCCGCATTGCCGCCCGGGGCTAGTTCTTTTCCTTCACGAAGCCGGCGGCATTCTCGTCGGCGCCGGGCTTGCCCTCGTCCGAATGCGGATTGTCCTTGTCGGGATCGGTCGGAAACTCGGGTTCGACCGGATGCTGCGCCGGATCGTCCTCGGACGGAATCCTGGTATTGGGCATGGAACGCTCCTTTGCTTATGCAGCGGCTGCTCATCCTGGCTGCGCCGGGACAATGTAAGGTGCAGCCTCGCCCCCTATTCTCGTCCTCCGCGCCAAGATGAAGATCGCCACCTTCAATATCAATGGCATCGGCAGCAGGCTCGACCGGCTGCTCGAATGGCTGGCTGAGTCGAAGCCGGACGTCGCCTGCCTGCAGGAGCTCAAATCGCCGCAGGCCAGGCTGCCGCTGGATGCAGTCCGCAAGGCCGGCTACGGTGTCGTCGCCTTCGGGCAGCCGTCGTGGAACGGCGTCGCCATCCTGGCGCGCGGGCGCGAACCGATCGAGACAGGACGCGGCGTGCCTGGCCTGGAGGCGGACCCCCAGAGCCGCTACATCGAGGCGGTGGTCGATGGCGTGGTCATCGGCTGCCTGTACCTGCCCAACGGCAATCCGCAGCCCGGGCCCAAGTTCGACTACAAGCTCGACTGGTTCCGGCGCTTCAACGCGCATGCGCGCGAGCTGGCCGCGTGCGGCCTGCCGGTCGTGCTGGCCGGCGACTACAACGTGGTGCCGACGGATGCCGACATCTACAACCCCGCCTCCTGGCGCGACGACGCGCTGCTGCAGCCGCAAAGCCGCGCGGCCTTCGCGGACCTGCTGGACCAGGGATGGACCGACGCCATTCGTGCCTGCCACCCGCACCGCGTGCCCTACACCTTCTGGACCTACTGGCGCAACCGCTATGCCCGCGACGCCGGGCTTCGTATCGACCATCTGCTCCTGAACGCCGAGGCGGCGCCGATGCTGCGCGGCGCCGGCGTGGACCGCGACGTGCGCGGCAGGCCGGGCGCCAGCGACCACGCACCGGCCTGGATCGAACTGGCGATGCCCGATGGCTGACCGGGCCGCAGCTCAGTGCGCCTTGTCCCAGTTGGGGCCGAAGCCCACCTCGGCCAGCAGCGGGACCTTGAGGTCGGCCACGCCGGCCATGAGGCGGGGCACCTCCGCGCGCACCCATTCGACCTCGTCCTCGGGCACTTCGAACACCAGTTCGTCATGCACCTGCAGCAGCATCCGCGTGCCGCGGCGCTGCTCGTCCAGCACCTGCTGGACCTTGACCATGCTCAGCTTGATCAGGTCGGCCGCGGTGCCCTGCATGGGCGCATTGATGGCGGCGCGCTCGGCCCCGCCCCGGCGCGGCCCGTTCGGCGAATTGATCTCCGGCAGGTAAAGCCGGCGGCCGAACACGGTCTCCACGTAGCCCTTCGACTTGGCCGACAGGCGCGTGTTGTCCATGTACGCCTTGACCCCCGGGTAGCGCGCGAAGTAGCGGTCGATGTAGTTCCTGGCGGCCGCGTTCTCGATGCCCAGGTTGCGCGCCAGGCCGAAGCTGCTCATGCCGTAGATCAGGCCGAAGTTGATCACCTTGGCGTAGCGGCGCTGCTCGCTGCTGACCGCCTCGGGCGCCACGCCGAACACTTCGCCGGCCGTGGCGCGGTGCACGTCCATGCCTTCCGTGAAGGCGCGCAGCAGGGCCTCGTCGCCGCTGATGTGGGCCATGATGCGCAACTCGATCTGCGAGTAGTCGGCGCTGGCGATCACGCTGCCCGGCGGGGCGACGAAGGCCTCGCGCACGCGGCGCCCCTCGGGTGTGCGGATCGGGATGTTCTGCAGATTGGGGTCGTTGCTCGACAGGCGGCCCGTCACGGCCACCGCCTGCGCATAGTGCGTGTGCACGCGGCCCGTGCGCGGCAATGCCAGCTGGCCCAGCTTGTCGGTGTAGGTGCCCTTGAGCTTGGACAAGCCGCGGTGCTCCAGAATGCGCGCCGGCAGCGGATAGTCCTGCGCCAGCTTCTCGAGCACTTCCTCGTCGGTGCTGGGCACGCCGCTGGGCGTCTTCTTGACCACCGGCAGCCCGAGCTTGCCGAAGAAGATCTCGCCGATCTGCTTGGGACTGCCGAGATTGAAGGGCTGGCCTGCCAGTTCGTGCGCCTCTTTCTCGAGCGCCAGCATGCGCGTGCCCAGCTCCTGGCTCTGCTGCGCCAGCACCGCGGCGTCGATCAGCACGCCGTTGCGCTCCATGCGGTACAGAGCCTCGCTGCTGTCCATCTCCAGCTGGTAGACGAACCGCAGCTTGTCGTCGGCCTCGATCTGCGGCCAGAGCACGCGATGCACGTCCAGCGTGAGGTCGGAATCCTCGCAGGAGTATTCGGCGGCGCGGGCAATGTCCACCTGCGAGAACGGGATCTGGTGCGCGCCCTTGCCGCACAGATCTTCGTAATCGATACCGCTGCGGCCCACATGGCGCTCGGCCAGGCTCGCCAGGCCGTGCGGGCGGTGCGCCTCCAGAACGTAGCTCTGCAGCATGGTGTCGTGCGCGAAGCCGCGCACCTCGATGCCATGGTTGGCCAGCACATGGCGGTCGTACTTGACGTGCTGCCCGAGCTTCTTGCGGCTCTCGTCCTCCAGCCACGGCTTGAGGCGCGCAAGCACCTCGTCGCGCGGCAACTGGTCGGGCGCGTCGGGATAGTTGTGCGCCAGCGGAATGTAGGCGGCTTCGCCGGGCTCGACGGAGAACGAGATGCCCACGATCTGCGCCACCATCTCGTCGAGCGAGTCGGTCTCGGTGTCCAGCGCCACCAGGTCGGCCGACTGCACGCGCGCCAGCCAGCGGTCGAACAGGGCCCAATCGAGGATGGTGTCGTAGCGCAGGTTGCTCGCGACCGAGGCGGCCGCGTCGCTGACGGAGTCGAACAGGCCCGGCGCGTCCGGCGCCTGGCCTCGCGCAGGCTTGGCGCCCAGGCCTTCGACCAGCTCCGGCGACACCTCCTGCGCCTCCAGCGCCTTGACCAGCGACTTGAACCCGAATCGGTCGTAGAACGCCTTGAGCGGCTCGACCTGCTGCGGCCCGATGGCGATGGCATCCAGCGTCGGCAGGCCGGCCACGTGCTGCGCCAGGTCGCAATCGGTGCGGATGGTGACCAGGCGCCGGCCCTGCGGCAGCCAGTCGAGCGCCTTGCGCAGGTTCTCGCCGGCGGCACCCTTGATGTCCGCCGCATGCGCCAGCAGCGCGTCGAGCGAACCGTACTGCGTCAGCCACTTCGCCGCCGTCTTCGGTCCCACCTTCTCGACGCCGGGGACGTTGTCCACCGAGTCGCCCACCAGGGTCTGATAGTCGACCATGAGCGAAGGCGGCACGCCGAACTCCGCGGTGACGCCGGCGACGTCGCGCTTCTTGCCGTTCATGGTGTCGATGATGGTGATGCGATCGGTCACCAGCTGGCTCAGGTCCTTGTCTCCGCTGGAGACGATCACCTGCAGACCCTGCGCCTCGCCCAGGTGGGCCATCGTGCCGATGACGTCGTCCGCCTCGACGTCCGGCACGCACAGCACGGGCCAGCCGAGCAGGCGCACAACCTCGTGAATCGGCGCGATCTGGCTGCGCAGGTCGTCGGGCATGGGCGAGCGGTTGGCCTTGTACTGCGGATACCACTCGTCCCGGAAGGTCTTGCCCGGCGCGTCGAACACGCAGGCGGCGAAATCGGCGCGCACCTCGCGGCGCAGCGCCGTCATCATGTTGATCATGCCGCGGATGGCGCCGGTGGCCGCGCTGTTGGGGTCGCCGGGCACGGCGCGCAGGTCCGGCATGGCGTGGAAGGCGCGGTACAGGTAGCTCGATCCATCTACCAGCAGCAGGGTCTTGTTGTCGCTCATCCGGGCATTGTGCCTGCCGCCAACAGGGCGCCGGCAATGCGTTCGACAGGCGCGCACGCGGCCACGGCGACACCTACAATAGCCCAATCATGGCCCGCCCGACCCTCCCATCCTTCCCCGCCGTTGCCATCGCGCTCGCCTGTGCGGCATCGGCCGGCTACGTCCTGGCCCAGGCACCCGCGCCCGCCCCCGCGCCTGATGCGAACCTGCCGGCCGGCCGGGACCTGCAGGGCACGGACGGCCGCCACAACCAGAAGATCGAGCGCATCCACATCGACGACGGCGGCACCAAGGTGGACGAACTGCGCGTCGGCGGCGAGACCAAGGACATCACCGTCACGCCCAGGGGCAACATGCCCCAGTACGAGGTCGTGCCGCGCAACAAGACCCGCACCAACAACCAGGGCGAGGGCGACGCCGGCGGCGGCACCGGACCCGCGCTCTGGAACGTCCTGAAGTTCTAGTTTCCCGGTGGCTGTCTTTACCGAAGTCGGGTTCGACGAAGCCGGCGCGCTGATGGCGCGCCTGGGTCTGGGTGAATTGTGCGCGCTCAAGGGCATCGAGGGCGGGATCGAGAACACGAACTATTTCGCCACCACCGACCGTGGCGAATTCGTGCTCACGCTGTTCGAGCGTCTTCACGCCGAGCAGCTCCCTTACTACCTTTGCCTGATGAAGCATCTGGCGGACAAGGGCATCCCGGTGCCGGCACCGTTCGCCGATCCGGCCATCGCTCCCGCCGAAGGCCACGCGCTGGAAATTCCCGCCAATGCTCCGTGCGAACTGCTCCACACCGTTGCCGGCAAGCCGTCGGCCGTGGTGCAGCGCCTGTCCGGCCGCAGCGAACTCGCGCCGACCGAGGCGCACTGCGCCGAGGTGGGGCGCCTGGTGGCGCGAATGCACCTGGCGGCCCGCGACTTCCCGCGCATCCAGCCCAACCTGCGCGGGCTGGCCTGGTGGAACGAAACCGCCCCGGTCGTGATGCCCCACCTGGACGACCGGCAGGCCGCGCTGCTGGCGGGCGAGCTTGCATACCAGAATCACGTGGCCGAAACGGCCGCCTACGCGGCGCTGCCGCGCGGGCCGGTGCATGCCGACCTTTTCCGCGACAACGCCATGTTCGCCTTTCGCGAGGACGAGCCCGGCCACCCGCCCCACCTGAGCGGCGTGTTCGACTTCTACTTCGCCGGCACCGACCACTGGCTGTTCGACCTGGCCGTGTGCCTGAACGACTGGGCGATCGACCTGGCCACCGGCGTCGACCATCCCCAGCGCGCGGCCGCGCTGCTGCAGGCCTACGAATCCGTGCGGCCCCTGCTGGCCGCCGAGCGCGCACTGCTGCCGGCGATGCTGCGCGCGGCGGCACTGCGCTTCTGGATCTCGCGGCTGTGGGACTATCACCTGCCGCGCGAGGCCTCCATGCTCAAGCCGCACGACCCAGGCCACTTCGAGCGCGTGCTGCGGCATCGCGCCCTCGCCCTGCACCCCTACGACGTGATCGCCCGCGACAACGCGGCGAGTTGCGCGGCCTGATTCCATGAAGCTGCAAATCGTCCCCGCCCGCACCGGCACGCTCTGGGTCAGACAGGGGCTGTCGACCTTCATGCGCCAACCGATGGCGTTCGTGGCGCTGTTCTTCGTCTTCATGGCCGTGGTGTCGATCGCCTCGCAGGTTCCGATGGTCGGCGGCACGCTGGCGCTGGTACTGCTGCCATCCATGACGCTGGCATTGATGGCCGCTGCCGCCCACTCCGCCCAGGCGCCGCAGGGCAAGCCGCCGGCCGGCAGCGTGTTTCTGGCAGCGCTGGCGGCAGTCAAGCGCGACATCGGCCCGCTGCTGGTGCTCGGCGCCATGTACGCAGTCGGCTTCCTCGTCGTGATGGCCATCTCGGCCCTGGCCGACGGCGGTCAGTTTGCTGCCGTCTACCTCCTCGGCAGCCCGCTGACCCAGGAGGTTGCCGAGCAACCCGGCTTCCAGCTGGCGGTGTGGATCGCGATGGCGCTGTACATCCCGCTGTCGCTGGCGTTCTGGCATGCACCGGCCCTGATGCACTGGCATGGCGTACCGCCGGTCAAGAGCATCTTCTTCAGCCTGGTGGCCTGCATGCGCAACATCGGCGCCCTGACCGTATTTGGCGTCGTCTGGCTGGGCGTGTTCATCGCGGTAGGCATCGGCATCAGCCTGCTCACCGGGCTGTTGATGGCGGTGGGCGCGATGGGCGGCGGCGACGGCGTCGGCGCCATCGGCAGCGTGGTGATGATCGGCGGCGCGCTCGTGCTGGCCGCGATGTTCTTCAGCTCGGTCTGGTTCAGCTTTCGCGACAGCTTCAGCGCCGACTGAGCGCTGCCCGCGGGCGGCGGCGTCCGCGCCGGGCGGTCAGGGGATGGGCGTGAGCTTGGCCACGGCCAGCGCCAGCCACTTGACGCCGTGCCGCGCGAATTTCACCTGCGCCCGCGCGTCGTCGCCCGCTCCTTCCAGCGCCAGCACCGTGCCTTCGCCGAACTTGTTGTGGAACACCTGCATGCCCGAGCGCAAGCCGTGCGCTGGGGGGGCCTTCTGCGGCGGCACCGGGGCGCCGGCCAGGCTGTCGCGGTCGTAGTTGGTCCAGCCACCGCCGCCGCTCGCGCCGCGCCCGCCCCAGCTGCCCCGGTCGAACGACGATGAAGACGGCGCGCCGAAGCCGTGGCGCTTGGGTGTGAGCCACTTGAGCGCCGATTCGGGCAGCTCCTCGAAGAAGCGGCTGCGCAGGTTGTAGCGGGTCTGCCCGTGCAGCATGCGCGTCTGCGAATGGCTCAGGTACAAGCGCTGGCGGGCGCGGGTGATGGCCACGTACATCAGGCGCCGCTCTTCCTCGAGGCTTTCGCGATCGCTCATGGAGTTCTCGTGCGGGAAGATGCCGTCTTCCAGGCCGGTGATGAACACGCAGTCGAACTCCAGGCCCTTGGCGGCGTGCACCGTCATCAGCTGCACGGCATCCTGCCCCGGCTGGGCCTGGTTGTCGCCCGACTCCAGCGCCGCATGGGTCAGGAACGCGGCCAGCGGACTGAGCGTCTCGCCGGTTTCGGCATCGGGCGCCGGCAGCGCCTCGTCGATCAGCGGGCGGCTGGTGTCGATGCCCTGGCTGGCGGCGGATTGGCGCAGTTCGTCGACGGGCAGTGCGACCGCATCGCGGCCGAAGCCCTCCTGCGTGACGAAGCTCTCGGCGGCGTTGACCAGTTCCTCCAGGTTCTCGATGCGGTCGGCACCCTCGCGCTCGGCCCGGTAGTGCTCGATCAGGCCGCTGTGCTGCAGCACCAGGTCGATGATCTCGCGCAGGCTGATGCCCTGGGTCTGCTCGCGCAGCACGTCCAGCTTGGCGACGAAGGCCGCGAGGTTGGCGCCCGCCTTGCCGGCCACCGCGCCGACAGCCGCATGCAGCGAACTGCCGGCGGCGCGGGCGGCGTCCTGCAACTGCTCGATGGTGCGCGCGCCGATGCCGCGCGGCGGAAAATTGACCACGCGCAGGAAGCTCGTGTCGTCATCCTTGTTCTCGAGCAGCCGCAGGTAGGCCAGCGCATGCTTGATCTCGGCCCGCTCGAAGAAGCGCAGGCCGCCATACACGCGATAGGGCACGCCGGCGTTGAACAGCGCGGTTTCCAGCACGCGGCTTTGCGCGTTGCTGCGGTAGAGCACCGCGATCTCCTTGCGCTCGATGCCGTTTTCGCGCACCAGCTGGCGCATCTCCTCGACCAGCCATTGCGCCTCGGCGAAGTCGGTCGGCGACTCGTAGACGCGCACCGGCTCGCCAGGCCCCTGGTCGGTGCGCAGGTTCTTGCCCAGCCGCTGGGTGTTGTGGTTGATGAGATGGTTGGCCGAATCGAGGATGTTGCTGAAGCTGCGGTAGTTCTGCTCGAGCTTGATCTGGTGCTCGACCTCGAACTCGCGCACGAAGTCGGCCATGTTGCCCACGCGTGCGCCGCGGAAGGCGTAGATGCTCTGGTCGTCGTCGCCCACCGCGAGCACGCTGCCGTGGCCGGAAACGAAGCGGCCGCCCACCGTGTTGCCGGCCAGCATCTTGATCCAGGCGTACTGCAGGCGGTTGGTGTCCTGGAACTCGTCGATCAGGATGTAGCGGAAGCGCCGCTGGTAGTGCTCGCGCACGGCGTCGTTGTCGCGCAGCAGCTCGTAGCTGCGCAGCATCAGCTCGCCGAAGTCGACCACGCCCTCGCGCTGGCACTGCTCTTCGTACAGCTGGTAGAGCTCCACCCGCTTGCGGTCTTCCTCACGCCGGATTTCGATGTCGCGCGGGCGCAGTCCGTCTTCCTTGGCGCCGGCGATGAACCACTGCGTCTCCTTGGCCGGGTAGCGCTCGTCGTCGACGTTGAACTGCTTCATGAGGCGCTTGATCGCCGACAGCTGGTCCTGGGTATCGAGGATCTGGAAGGCCGCCGGCAGGCCGGCCAATTTCCAGTGGGCACGCAGGAAGCGATTGCACAGGCCGTGGAATGTGCCGATCCACATGCCTCGCACGTTGATCGGCAGCATGGCCTGCAGGCGGGTGAGCATCTCCTTGGCCGCCTTGTTGGTGAAGGTGACGGCCAGCACGCCGCCCGAGCTGACCTGCCCGGTCTGGAGCAACCATGCGATGCGCGTGGTCAGCACGCGCGTCTTGCCCGAGCCGGCGCCGGCGAGGATCAGCGCGTGCCCTTCGGGCAAGGTGACGGCAGCACGCTGTTCCGGGTTGAGGTTCGCAAGCAGCGGAGAAGTGGCGGCAGCGGCGGGCGGGAATTCGGGGGACATTGGCTCGATTGTAGAAAGCGCGGCGTATGAGGCTCATACAAATCCCGCCGACTGCGCCGGACGGGGCCTTGGCGTAGAATCAATCACCGGGCCCAAGATTCTTGCGCCCGGTTTTTCGTGGCCCATCCACCAAGGATGTACCCGGGTGCTACCGCTCCAGCAGCGGCTCCAGCAACCGGCGGCGCCACAAGACCGGCCAGGCCAAGCGCTCATCCGTTTGTGCTTTAAACGACTTCCTCTCCAGGAGCCTGGTCATGCAGATCTTCGACTACGAAAACATCCTTTTGCTGCCGCGCAAGTGCCGCGTGGAGAGCCGTTCCGAATGCGACGCCAGCGTCGAGTTCGGCGGCCGCAGCTTCCGCATTCCGGTGGTGCCGGCCAACATGAAGACCGTCGTCAACCAGGACATCTGCACCTGGATGGCCAAGAATGGCTACTTCTACGTGATGCACCGGTTCGACATCGACAATGTGAAATTCGTTCGCGAGATGCACGCGCACGGCGTGTTCGCGTCGATTTCGCTGGGCGTCAAGCAGCCCGACTACCAGACCGTGGACCAGCTCGCCGAGGCCGGCCTGGTGCCCGAGTACATCACGATCGACATCGCGCACGGCCACGCCGACAGCGTGAAGAACATGATCGGCTACATCAAGAAGAAGCTGCCCGCCTCGTTCGTGATCGCCGGCAACGTGGGCACGCCCGAGGCCGTGATCGACCTGGAAAACTGGGGTGCCGACGCGACCAAGGTCGGCATTGGCCCGGGCAAGGTGTGCATCACGCGGCTGAAGACCGGCTTCGGCACCGGCGGCTGGCAACTGTCGGCCCTGAAGTGGTGCTCGCGGGTGGCGACCAAGCCGATCATTGCCGACGGCGGCATCCGCGATCACGGCGACATTGCCAAGAGCATCCGCTTCGGCGCGTCGATGGTGATGATCGGCTCGCTGTTCGCCGGCCACGAGGAATCGCCGGGCAACACCGTCGAAGTGGACGGGCAGTTGTTCAAGGAATACTACGGCTCGGCCAGCGACTTCAACAAGGGCGAGTACCGCCACGTCGAAGGCAAGCGCATCCTGGAGCCGGTCAAGGGCAAGCTTGCCGACACCCTGGTGGAGATGGAGCAGGACGTGCAGAGCTCCATCAGCTACGCCGGCGGCCTCAAGCTGATGGACATCCGCAAGGTCAACTACGTGACCCTGGGCGGCGACAACGCCGGCGAACACCTGTTGATGTAGCGCCCGCGCGCGCCGCTCAGGCGCGCAGCAGATCCATCGCCCGCGCATTCAGCGCGTGGGCCGGGTCGACCAGCGCGTCGAGCACGCTGAAGTGCTGCCGGCCGGGCATCGCTTCACATACCGGCACCGCCCGCTTGCCCCAGGCGCGGCGGATCAGCCGGTTCTGGCGCAGGAATTCGGGGCTCTCGTCGCCTCCGACCGTGCTGAACAGTACGCCGTCGGCCGGCGCTGGCCACAGTGCCGGGCTGATGCGCGGCACCTCGTCAGGCGTCAGATGCAGCGAAGACTGGAACGACGGCGCGCGCCGCAGCGGCTCGAGATCGAACAGCCCGGAAATCGACAGCGCGTTGCGCACCAGGCGCTCCGGCAAGTCCGGTGCCACCGAGCGCCAGTCGCAAGCCAGCAACATCGCCGCGAGGTGCCCGCCGGCGGAATGGCCCGCCACCGTGATGCGGCGGGGATCGCCACCATAGGCCGCCACATGCCGCCAAGTCCATTCGAGCGCACGCGTCATCTGCATCGCAATATGGGCGATGGTCACCGGCGACTCGTCCGTGCCGGGACACAGCGCGTAGTTGGGTATCACCACGCAGACCTGCTGCCGCGTGAAGGCCGGGGCGATGAACGAATGCTGGTGCTTGTCCAGCGCGCGCCAGTAGCCACCATGGATGAATACCAGCACCGGCGCGCCCGCGACGTCCGCCGGAAAGACATCCAGCCGCTCACCCTCCCCGCCGGTGCCGTAGGGCAGGTCGATGGTGCAAGGCTGGGCTTGGCGCACGCGCTCGGACTCCTCGGTCCAGCGGGTGAAGTAGTCGTTGAAGTCCGGCACCAGCGCCCGGTTGTTGTACATGCGCTCGAGCCAGTCGGCGTCGTGCAGGCGGGGCTTGGGAAGGCTCTTCTTGCGTCTGTCCATGCCGCAATGATGGCACGCGCCCCGGCGGATTTCGGAGTACACTCGCGCCCTGCGTTGGGGGGGTAGCTCAGCTGGGAGAGCGCCGCGTTCGCAATGCGGAGGTCGGGAGTTCGATCCTCCTCCTCTCCACCAACCAATCTGAAAAGGCCTTGTCTTCAAGGCCTTTTTCTTTGGGCGCGACGCATGGCGCGTTGCGTCGCACAGGCGTCACCAGCGGACCCGGTAAACTCCGCGCCGCCCCCGCACGTGGGAACGCCGCAGGCAACGCGGCGCAATTTCAATCACATCAAGGAATCCGAATGAACCGAATCGAGCTGGTCGAGAAGATCGCCACCACCCACAACGTGAGCAAGGCCGAGGCCGCGCGCATCCTGGAAACGCTGACTTCGAGCATCGTCAACGCAGTGAAGAAGGGCGACGCGGTCCAACTGATCGGGTTCGGTACCTTCAAGCAGGTGGCGCGCGCAGCACGCTCGGGCTTCAACCCGCAAGCGGGCACCAAGATCAAGATTGCCGCGGCGAAGGTGCCGAAGTTCGTGCCGGGCGCAGCGTTCAAGGCAGCCGTCGACCCGAAGGCTGCCAAGCGCAAGGCCGAGAAGGCTGCGGCCAAGCCCGTGGCCAAGAAGGCTGCCGCCAAGAAGGCGCCTGCCAAGAAGAAGTGACCTGACGCCGCTTTCGCGACAAGAAGAAAGGCGAGCCCATGGGCTCGCCTTTTTTGTTTGGGCCACGGCCGGTGCAACCGGCCAGGCCGGTCAGCCTTCCTCGACGAAAGCCTCTTCGCGCTTCGAGCGCACGGTCGGGCTGAGCACGATGATCAGCAGCAGGACGGCCGCGACCAGCAGGCCGGCGGAGATCGGCCGCGTCACGAGCACGCCCCAGTCCCCGCGCGACAGCAGCAGTGCCCGCCGCAGGTTCTCCTCCATCATCGGGCCGAGGATCAGCCCCAGCAGAAGTGGCGCCGGCTCGCAGTCCAGCTTGTGGAAGATGTAGCCGACGATGCCGAACAGGCCGACCATCCAGACGTCGAAGGTGTTGTTGTTGGTCGAGTAGACGCCGATGGCACAGAACAGCACGATGGCGGGGAACAGCCAGCGGTACGGAATGGTCAGCAGCTTGATCCAGATGCCGATCAACGGCAGGTTCAGGATGATCAGCATCAGGTTGCCGATCCACATCGACGCGATCAGCCCCCAGAACAGGTCGGGATTGCTGGTCATCACCTGCGGGCCGGGCTGGATGTTGTGGATGGTCATCGCGCCCACCATCAGCGCCATCACCGGGTTGCCGGGAATGCCAAGGGTCAGCAGCGGGATGAACGATGTCTGGGCGCCGGCGTTGTTGGCCGACTCCGGGCCGGCCACGCCGCGGATGTTGCCGGTTCCAAGCGGCTTCTCGCCCGGACGCAGCGGCAGCTTCTTCTCGAGCGTGTAGGACGCGAAGGAAGACAGCAGCGATCCGCCGCCGGGCAGGATGCCCAGCGTGCAACCGAGCGCAGTGCCGCGCAGGACCGCCGGCGTCATGTCACGGAAGTCCTTCGCCGTCGGCCACAGGTGGTGCACCGCGGCCACGCTCACGTCTCGCTCGTCTTCGGGCTTGGACAGGTTCGCGATGATCTCCCCGTAGCCGAAGATGCCCATGGCGATCGCGATGAAGCTGATGCCGTCGGTCAGTTCAGGAATGTCGAAGGAATAGCGGGCCACGCCGGAGTTGACGTCGGTGCCGATCAGGCCGATCAGCAGGCCCAGGAAGATCATGCAGATGGCCTTAAGCAACGAGCCCGAGGCGAGCACGACCGCACCGATGAGGCCCAGCACCATCAGCGAGAAGTACTCGGCCGGGCCGAACTTGAAGGCCAGTTCGGTCAGCGGCGGGGCGAACGCGGCCAGGATCAGCGTGCCGACGCAACCGGCGAAGAACGAGCCGAGGCCCGCCGCCGCCAGCGCCGGGCCGCCGCGGCCCTGCTTGGCCATCTGGTGGCCGTCCAATGTAGTGACCACCGAGGCCGACTCTCCCGGCAGGTTCACCAGGATGGCCGTGGTGGAGCCCCCGTACTGAGAGCCGTAGTAGATGCCGGCCAGCGCAATGAGCGCCGCCACGGGCGGCAGTGCGTAAGTGGCCGGCAACAGCATGGCGATGGTGGCCACGGGCCCGATGCCGGGCAGGACGCCGATCAGCGTGCCCAGAAGGCAGCCGACGAAGGCGTACATGAGGTTCTGCAGCGTGAACGCGTGCTCGAAGCCGAGGGCGAGGTGTTCGATCAGTTCCATGTGCTCACTCGCTGGTTCAGCCCGAAATGAAGGTTGGCCATACCTGGAACTGCAGGCTCAGGCCGATGATGAAGGTCAGGTAGCTGCCGATGGCCAGCACGGTGGCCAACACGAGTGCCGACTTGAGCGAGAACTTGGTACCCGCCATCGCCGCGACCACGACCAACGCATAGATCGCCACGACCAGGCCCAGCGCCGGCAGGCCGACCGTGGGCATGCCGCCCAGCAGGATGCCGAACACCAGGTTGGCGCCGATGATCAGCAGCAGGGGCTTCCAGGCGATGGAACCCACGGGGTTCGGCTCGCCGGAAGGGCGCAGCGCGATCGCAGCGACGACCAGGCCCAGCACGCACAGGATCCCGCCCAGCAGCATCGGGAAGTACCCCGGTCCCATGCGGGCAGCGTCGCCAATGTTGTAGTTGGTCGCACCGATCGCGAAAGCCGCGCCGGCGACGGCGAACATGAGTCCCGAGTAGAAATCTCTCTGTCTTTTGATCTTCATTGGCAAGGCAGTACTGAATGACGCTGAAAACGAAAACGCGCCCTCCTCCTCGGCGTTGCGCAGCAGCGCTGGCGCGAGAAAGCAGATGAACGGGAGCCGGTGCAGGCCAGAGCGGCCACGGCTGGCGGGCGCGAATGAACTACATCATGCTATGCAGCAAATTGAGTCACGTCTTGAGGAAAATCCCTGAGAAACGAACGCAACTTGAAAGGAACTTTTCTCCGCAAAGTTCACAGACTCTTCGTTTTCGGCGCCGCTGATACAGTTCGCACCCCATGGAAGCAAGAGAATCCAAGATGCGCGAGGCGGACGACATGAGCGAGAAGCAACGCCTGGAGGCGCTATCCCAGTTTCGCTACCGCTTGCGAGAATTCCTTCGCTTCAGCGAAGACGCGGCGCGCCTGCAGGGCGTGACGGCGCTGCAGTACCAACTCTTGCTCCACACCCAGGGCTTTCCAGGCCGCAACTGGGCGACGGTCAGTGAACTGGCCCAGCGGCTGCAGGCGCAGGTGCATGGCGTGGTGGCGCTGGTGACGCGCTGCGAAGACCTGCAACTGGTCTGCCGGCGACCGAGCCAGACGGACCGGCGCTCGGTCGAAGTTCATCTCACCGCCAAGGGTCGGCGGACGCTCTCGCGCCTTGCGACGCAGCATGCGAGCCAGTTGTCGGAACTTGCCGAGGCAGTCCGCCTGGCCAGCCTGATTGCCGACGACGCCTGATCGGCGGCGGAAGGCGGACGGGACCCCGGCCTACTTGGTGGCGGGCCTGTCCCGGTGCGCCGACTGGGGGTCGCGCTCCGGTATGAATGCGTAGGCAGCCTCGGATTGGCCCGCGCGAATGCTGATCATGTCAGGCGCCGCGATACGCGCGGCGACCCGATCGGCCGACCCCTGGCGCGGCTCCAGTCCCGGCGCATTGCCTTCGCACGGGCGGTCGGAAATCACCGTCTGTCCGTTCTCGTCCTTGCACCGATGAATCTGCGCATGGGCGTCGAGTGCCAACCCGGCAAACAGCAGCATGGCGGCATGAAGAACAACGATGCGCGAGTGGCGCGCGGCGGACGATTGCGGCATGAGGCTTCCAGGCACTGGGTCTGCGTACGATGCTAGCCGTGCTCGGCATCGATCCTGGATTGCGCAGCGCGCCAAGCGGAACTATTCCCGCTTTCGCAAGCTTTGCGTCAAAACGTAACAACAGATGCCGCGACGGACAGGAACCTTCGGGCTACACAACCCGGGCTCCTGGTGGCGTCCGCGGTTCGCCGCTGCAGCGTCTTGAAATGTCGCAAAAAAGTGGGCTATAATCTTCGGATTGCCTGAAATCGCACGGTGCCAAACGCCGGGTCGGTCAGGGCACCCAGAGCCAGATTGGCGATGCAGGGCTCTTAGCTCAGTTGGTAGAGCAGCGGACTCTTAATCCGTAGGTCGAGTGTTCGAGTCACTCAGGGCCCACCACCATTTAAGAAGAAACAAGCACCTAGGTCACAAGCCTAGGTGCTTTTTTCTTGCGCGCGCCCTTTCCGTGCCTGGCGACAGAGAACTCCAGCGCTAATCTCTTGGCATTACCGGCAAGGGCTGGCGTGGCGCGGAATCGACACCGGCCGTCTGCGGCCATGATCGTAAGTACCCGCTCCAGCGCCATGCGCTATCCTTTCGCGGCACCTCCCCGGGCCGGCTCTCCCAGGGGAAACGACACCTCCGACCATCAGCGCCTTTTGCCGTGTAATGCCAATTGCTGCGCGGCCGCACGGTTCGCCGCGATTTACAGCGCCACAGCGATCGGCGATGATGAAGTATCAATTTGTGACGACTTTCAACGACCTTTGAATGGCTGCTGCTGAACCGCTCGCGAAAGACAGCACGCCGGTGGCATTGCCGGGGCTGGCGCGCGCCCTGATTGCGGCCGGCAAGTTGCAGGCCAGAACGGCCGAAGAGATCTACCGCAAGTCGAAGGCTTCGCGCAACAGTTTCATCGCCGAATTGACCGGCACCGGTGCCGTCTCCCCGGCCGACCTGGCGCACACGCTGTCCAGCGCCTTCGGCGCCCCGCTTCTCGACCTCGACGCCGTCGATCAGCAACGCTTGCCCAAGGACCTGCTCGATCCGAAGATGTGTGCGGACTACCGCATCGTCGTCCTGAGCAAGCGCAACAACCGCCTGATCGTCGCGACGGCCGATCCGTCCGACCAGCAGGCGGTCGAGAAGATCAAGTTCGCCTCCCAGTTGGGGGTGGACCTGGTCATCGCCGAATACGACAAGCTCACCCGGATGGTCGAGGCCGCCGCGGTCACCGCGTCCGAGACGATCGACAGCATCGTCGGCGTGGAGTTCGAGTTCGACGAGCCGTCCGAGTCGAGCGAATCGAACGAACAGGCCGTCGCCGCCGAAGTCGAGGACGCGCCGGTCGTGCGCTTTCTGCACAAGATGCTGCTGGACGCCTTCAGCATGCGGGCCTCGGACATCCACTTCGAACCGTACGAGCACACCTATCGCGTGCGCTTCCGCGTCGACGGCGAATTGCGCGAAGTCGCCACGCCGCCGGTGGTCATCAAGGAGAAGCTGGCCTCGCGCATCAAGGTCATCTCGCGCCTGGACATCTCGGAAAAGCGCGTCCCGCAAGACGGCCGGATGAAGCTCAAGGTGGGGCCGGAGCGCGTGATCGACTTCCGCGTCAGCACCCTGCCCACGCTGTTCGGCGAGAAGATCGTGATCCGTATCCTGGATCCGAGCAGCGCCCGGCTGGGTATCGACGCGCTGGGCTACGACGCGCAGGAGAAGGAGCGGCTGCTCAGCGCCATCGGCCGCCCGTATGGCATGGTCCTGGTCACGGGCCCGACCGGCTCGGGCAAGACGGTGTCGCTCTACACGTGCCTGAACCTGCTGAACAAGCCGGGCGTGAACATCGCGACGGCGGAAGACCCGTCCGAAATCAACCTGCCCGGGGTCAACCAGGTCAACGTGAACGACAAGGCGGGGCTGACCTTCGCCACCGCGTTGCGCGCCTTCCTGCGCCAGGACCCGGACATCATCATGGTCGGCGAAATTCGCGACCTGGAGACGGCGGACATCGCCATCAAGGCGGCCCAGACCGGCCACCTGGTGCTGTCGACGCTGCACACCAACGACGCGCCGACCACGCTCACGCGGATGCGCAACATGGGCATCGCGCCCTTCAACATCGCCTCGAGCGTCATCCTCATCACCGCGCAGCGGCTGGCGCGGCGCCTGTGCATGGTGTGCCGGGAGCCGCACGAGGTGCCGCGCGAGGCACTGCTCGAGGCAGGCTTCAAGCCCAGCGAGCTGGGCAACTGGAAACCCTACCGCCCGGTCGGCTGCAATGCCTGCAACGGCGGCTACAAGGGGCGCGTCGGCATCTACCAGGTGATGCCGATCAGCGAGGCGATCCAGGAGATCATCCTGCGCGATGGCAGCGCACTCGATATCTCGAAGCAGGCCGAGGCCGAGGGCGTGCGCACGCTGCGCCAGTCCGGCCTGCAGAAGGTGATGCAGGGACTGACATCGCTCGAGGAAGTGGTGGCAGTCACCAACGAATAACAGCCGATCTTCGGAGAACCCATGGCCACCGCCACATCGACCCGCACCCACAAGGAATTCATCTACGACTGGGAGGGCAAGGACCGCAACGGCAAGGTCGTGCGCGGCGAAATGCGCGCGTCCGGCGAGAACCAGGTCATGGCTTCGCTGCGCCGCCAGGGCGTGCTGACGACCAAGATCAAGAAGAAGCGGATGAACTCGGGCAAGGCCATCAAGCCCAAGGACATCGCGATCTTCACGCGCCAGCTGGCCACCATGATGAAGGCCGGCGTGCCGCTGCTGCAGGCCTTCGACATCGTCGGCCGCGGCAACGCAAACGCCAGCGTGAGCAAGCTGCTCAACGACATCCGCGCCGACGTCGAGACCGGCACCTCGCTGTCGTCGGCGTTCCGCAAGTACCCGAAGTATTTCGACAGCCTCTACTGCAACCTGGTCGAGGCCGGCGAGGCCGCCGGTATCCTGGAAGATCTGCTGGATCGCCTGGCCACCTACATGGAGAAGACCGAGGCGATCAAGGGCAAGATCAAGTCGGCGCTGATGTACCCGACGTCGGTGGTGGTGGTCGCCTTCGTGGTGGTCTCGATCATCATGATCTTCGTGATCCCGGCGTTCAAGCAGGTGTTCACGTCGTTCGGCGCCGACCTGCCCGCCCCCACGCTGTTCGTCATGGGCATGAGCGAATTCTTCGTCTCGTACTGGTGGCTGATCTTCGGCGTCGTCGGCGGCGGCCTGTACTTCTTCCTGCAGGCGTGGAAGCGCAACGAGCGGGTGCAGCAGGTGATGGACCGCCTGCTGCTGCGCATGCCGATCTTCGGCGCGCTGATCGAGAAGTCGTGCATCGCGCGGTGGACGCGCACGCTGGCCACCATGTTCGCAGCCGGCGTGCCGCTGGTGGAGGCGCTCGACTCGGTCGGCGGCGCCTCGGGCAACTCGGTGTATGCCGACGCCACCGTCAAGATCCAGCAGGAAGTGTCGACCGACACCAGCCTGACCAGCGCCATGAACAACGCCAACCTGTTCCCTTCGATGGTGGTGCAGATGACCGCCATCGGCGAGGAGTCGGGCTCGATCGATCACATGCTGGGCAAGGCGGCCGACTTCTACGAGCAGGAGGTCGACGACATGGTGGCCGGCCTGTCCAGCCTGATGGAGCCCATCATCATCGTGTTCCTGGGCGTGATCATCGGCGGCATCGTGGTGTCGATGTACCTGCCCATCTTCAAGCTCGGCCAGGTCGTCTGATGCTCGGTTCGCAGGGTCTGGACGCCGCGCTCGGCGGCGTGCTGGGGCTGCTCGTCGGCAGCTTCCTGAACGTGGTGATCTACCGTACGCCGGTGATGATGTATCGCCAGTGGCTCAATGACGCCGTCAGCAACCTGATGAAGGTCGACGGCGTTCCCTCGCTCTGGAGCCTGGTCTTCGGCGCGGGGACGAACACGCCGCCCGCACTCGAAAAGGCGGCCGGCGAGGCGGCCGAGGCGGTCGATGCGCTGCCGCGCTTCGACCTGATGCGGCCGGCCTCGCGCTGCGGCCATTGCGGCGCGCCGATCCGCTTCTACCAGAACGTGCCGGTGCTCAGCTACGTGTTCCTGGCCGGCCGCTGCGGCGCCTGCAAGACGCGCATCAGCGTGCGCTATCCGATCGTCGAACTCGTCACCGGCGCCCTGTTCGCACTGTGCGCCTGGCGCTTCGGCCTGACCGCGACCGGCGCGCTGTGGGCCGCCTTCGCCGCGCTGCTGGTGTGCCAGTTCCTGATCGACCTGGACACGCAGTACCTGCCGGACTCGCTCAACTACGCATTGCTCTGGCTGGGCCTGATCGGCGCCGCGTCCGGCCTCACCGCCGTGCCGCTCGCCTCGGCCGTGTGGGGCGCCGTGTTCGGCTACCTCGGCCTGTGGCTGATCTATCACGCCTACCGCCTGGCCACCGGCAAGCAGGGCATGGGCTACGGCGACTTCAAGCTGCTCGCCGCGCTGGGCGCGTGGCTCGGCTCGGGCTATCTGATCGCCATCGTGCTGGTCTCGTCCCTGGTCGGCGCGCTGCTCGGCTCGATACTGCTGCTGGCCGGCCGACTGGCGCACAAAGACATTCCCATCTCGTTCGGCCCGTTCCTGGCCGGCGCCGGCCTCGTGTGCCTGGTCCTCGGCCCGGAAACCGTGCGCCAGTGGATTCCGTTCGCCTTCCCGCTCGGATAAGGACACGGCATGCGGCGCATCGGCCTGACCGGCGGCATCGGAAGCGGCAAGAGCACCGTGGCGCGCATGTTGGTGGGCCTGGGCGCCACGCTGGTCGACACCGACGCCATTGCGCGCGCCATGACGCTGCCCGGCGGCGGCGCCATGCCCGGTATTTCCGCCGAGTTCGGATCGCACATGGTGGCGGCGGACGGCAGCCTCGACCGCGCGCGCATGCGCGAACTCGTGTTTGCCGACGTGCAGGCCAAGCGCCGGCTGGAGGCCATCCTCCACCCGCTGATCGGCCAGGAATGCGAGCGCCAGGCCGCCGCCGCCGGCGAGGAGGCCGTAATCTTCGACGTGCCCCTGCTTGTGGAATCGCAGCGCTGGCGCAAAATAGTCGACTACGTGCTGGTCGTGGATGCAAGCGAAACGCATCAAGTGCAACGAGTCGTCGAACGATCCGGCTGGGCCCCAGAGGCAGTGCGTGCCGTCATCGCCCAGCAGGCTTCCAGGCCAATGCGGCGCGCCGCAGCCGACGCGGTGATTTGCAACGAGAATCTGACCCTTGCACAACTCGAAGACGAAGTTCGCGGCTTGTGGCAACAATGGACGGCCTCGGCCGCCTGACGACGCATCGGCCCCGGTCGAGCCTGCAACCCGACGATCCCGACAGGAAGCTACCCCCGCGTGATCCTCTACGAATACCCCTTCAACGAGCGCATCCGGACCTACCTGCGCCTGGAACACCTGTTCCGACGCCTGGGCGAACTGGTGCCGAGCGACTCGCCCTTGCTGCACCACTATGCGCTGGTGACCATCTTCGAGATCATGGACGTGTCCGCGCGCGCCGATCTCAAGTCCGACGTGATGCGAGACCTGGACAAGCAGAAAGGCGTGTTCACGAGCTACCGCGGCAATCCGGCCATTTCCGAGCAGGTCCTCGAGCAGGTCATCGGCCAGCTCGAGCGCAACTTCAACACGCTCAACGGCGCCACCGGCAAGGCCGGCCAGTCGCTCACGGAGAACGAGTGGCTCATGAGCGTGCGCAGCCGGGCCAACATCCCGGGCGGCACTTGCGAATTCGACCTGCCGGCCTACTACGCCTGGCAGCAACGCCCGGCGGCCGCACGCCGCGCGGACATCGAGCGCTGGGCCTCGACGCTGGCGCCGATGGCCGAGGCGATCTACCTGCTGCTCAAGCTGCTGCGCGAAGCCGATGTGCCCTACAAGGTGATGGCGTCCAACGGCCAGTACCAGCAGACGCTGCCGCAAGGCCGCAGCTTCCAGCTGTTGCGCCTGAGCATCGATCCCGCCCTGGGCCTCGTGCCTGAGATCAGCGGCAATCGCCTGATGGTCTCGGTGCGCCTGATGCGTCACGGTGCCGACGATCGCCTGCACGCCAGCAGCGACGAGGCCAGCTTCGAATTGACGTTGTGCGCCTGAGCGGCGCGACCTTCGCCCGGCCGTCCGCATGACCGACAAGAAGCAGGATTTTCCCGCCCGCACGGTTCGCTGCCCGGCCTGCGGGAACGACAGTCTGTACAGCCCGCAGAACCCCTACCGGCCCTTCTGCAGCGCCCGTTGCAAGGGCGTGGACCTGGGTGCGTGGGCAAGCGAAGAGTTCAAGCTGCCGGCCGAGGCGCCGCCGGACGACGAGCCGTTCGGCGATCCGCGGCTGCAATAGCGCCGGGCAGCGCCAGGCCAGATCCGCGCCTACGCGCCGGCGTCCCCGCGCTCCTGCGCCATCCACTCGAGCACCGGCACGGCGCCCGGCAGCACCGGGGAGACGGTCAGCGGCAATTGCTGCCAGCACATGGCCTGCCCCTCGCGCATCTCGAACTCGCCCTGCCACTCGTACACCTTGCACCAGTGCAGGCGCACCAGCGCATGGGGATAGTCGTGCTCGGTGGTCTTGCAGACTTGCGCGGCGCCGATGACGATGCCCAGTTCCTCGTGCAGCTCGCGCCGCAGCGCCTGTTCCACGCTTTCGCCGGCCTCGATCTTGCCGCCCGGAAACTCCCAGTAGCCGGCGTAGGGCTTGCCTTCCGGCCGCGTCGACAGCAGCAGCGCCCCATCTGCAGCGCGGATGAGAATGCCCACCGCCACCTCGGTGTGCTTGCGCGGCGCGTCGGTCATGCGCCGGCCCGGCCCGTGAAGTCGCGGGCGAACTGGTAGGCCACGCGGCCGCTTCTCGAGCCACGCTCGAGGGCCCACACCAGTGCCTCGGGACGGGCGGCCTCGATCGTCTTGGCGTCGGCGCCGAAGTGCGACAGCCACTGCGACACGATGGCCAGGTACTCGCCCTGGGTGAAGGGATAGAAGCTCACCCACAGGCCGAATCGCTCGGACAGCGAGATCTTCTCCTCGATCACCTCGCCCGGATGCACCTCGCCGTCCTCGGTGTGGGTGTAGGTGAGGTTCTCCTTCATGTACTCGGGCAGCAGGTGGCGCCGGTTGCTGGTCGCGTAGATCAGCACGTTGGGCGTGGCCGCAGCCACCGAGCCGTCGAGAATGCTCTTGAGCGCCTTGTAGCCGGGCTCGCCTTCGTCGAAGCTCAGATCGTCGCTGAAGATGATGAACTTCTCGGGCCGCCCGGAGACCACCTCGACGATGTCCGGCAGGTCGGTCAGCTCGGCCTTGTCCACCTCGATCAGGCGCAGGCCCTGCGGTGCGTAGGCATGCAGGCAGGCGCGTATCAGGGAGGACTTGCCGGTGCCGCGAGCGCCGGTCAGCAGCACGTTGTTGGCCGGCTTGCCCTGCACGAACTGCCGGGTGTTGCGCTCGATCTTTTCCTTCTGCGCGTCGATTTCCTTGAGGTCGTCGAGCGCCATGGCGGCCACGTGGCGCACCGGCTCGAGCGTGCCGTGGCCGGAACTGCGGCGGCGATAACGCCAGGCGATGGAGGCGTCCCAGTTGGCCGGCGCGGCCAGAGGCCGGGGCAGCACCGCCTCGATGCGGTCGATGAGTTGCTCGGCGCGCTCGATCAGTCGCTCGAATTTCTCGTTCATCGTGGATCCATCAGCTTCTGTAGTCGGCGTTGATGGACACGTACTCGTGGCTGAAGTCACAGGTCCAGACCGTGTCGGCGGCCTGGCCACGGCCCAGGACCACGCGCACGGTGATCTCGCTGCCGGCCATGACGCGCTGGCCGTCCTCTTCGCGGTAGGCCGGGTTGCGCCCGCCATTGACGGCCACGTGCACGTCGTCCAGGTACAGGTCGATCCCTGTCTGGTCCAGGTCCGCGATGCCGGCGTACCCGACGGCCGCCAGGATGCGGCCGAGGTTCGGGTCGCTCGCGAAGAAGGCCGTCTTGACCAGCGGCGAATGCGCGATCGCGTAGGCCACCTGGCGGCATTCGGCAGCGTCGCGGCCGCCCTCGACCCGCACCGTGATGAACTTGGTGGCGCCCTCGCCGTCCCGCACGATGGCCTGCGCCAGCGAGCGCGCCACCTGCTGCATCGCGTCCACCAGGGCCTGGCCCTCCTCGGAATCGAGCGTGCGGATCACGCCGTGGGCGGCCTTTCCGGTGGCGATGACGATGAAGGAGTCGTTGGTGGACGTGTCGCCGTCCACGGTGACGCGGTTGAACGAGCCCTCGGCCAGCTGGCGCGCCAACGGCTGCATCAGCTCGGGCGCGATCGCGGCGTCGGTGGCCAGGAAGCCCAGCATCGTGGCCATGTTGGGCCGGATCATGCCGGCACCTTTGCTCACACCGGTGATGTTGACCGTGGCCCCGCCGATCTGCACCTGCGCACTGAATGCCTTCGGCACGGTGTCGGTGGTCATGATCCCTTCTGCCAGGCGGCCCCAATGCGTCGCGCTCGCGTCGGCCAGGGCGGCGGGCAGGCCGGCCTGGATGCGCTCGACCGGAAGCGGCTCCATGATCACGCCGGTGGAAAACGGCAGGACCTGCTCGGGCGCCAGGTCCAGCGCCTGGGCCGCGGCGATGCAGGTGGCGCGGGCGCGCGCCAGGCCGTCCTCGCCGGTGCCGGCATTGGCGTTGCCGGTGTTGATCACCAGCGCGCGGATGCCGAAGTTGGCCGCGAGGTGATCGCGGCAGACCTGAACCGGCGCGGCGCAGAAGCGGTTCTGGGTGAACACGCCTCCGACGGCAGCGCCCTCGTCCAGCAGGATCACGGACAGGTCCTTGCGGCCCGCCTTGCGGATGCCGGCCTCGGCCACGCCGATACGAACGCCCTCCACGGCGTGCAGCGCGGCCGGATCGGGGGCGGAAAGATTCACAGGCATGGAGCGACTCTCCTGAAGGTCGATGGATCTTGTGCTCGGGGCCGGACGGCAGGGCGCCGCCGCCCCGCGCCTTTCAGCTCAGCTTGCCGTGGCAGTGCTTGAACTTCTTGCCGCTGCCGCAGGGGCAGGGGTCGTTGCGGCCGACCCGCGCAAAGGCCGACGCGCCCGCCGACAGGCCGGCGCCGGCCGCGCCGCGGCGGATGCTGTCCTCGTCGAGGCGCGATTCGGGCTCGCCCGACTCCGACGGCGCGGTGTAGGTGATGTTGGAGATGCTCTCGCCGCGGCTTTCCAGGGCCTGCGCGGCCTCGTCGAGCTGGTCGCCCGATTGCACCCGCACCGTCATCAGCTGGCGCGTGACTTCGTTCTTGACCGCGTCGAGCAACTGGCCGAACAGTTCGAAGGCTTCGCGCTTGTATTCCTGCTTGGGCTGCTTTTGCGCATAGCCGCGCAGGTGGATGCCCTGGCGCAGGTAGTCGAGCGCGGCCAGGTGTTCGCGCCAGTGCACGTCGATGCTTTGCAGCAGCACCATGCGCTCGAACTGGGTGAAGTTCTCCTGCCCGATCAACGCGACCTTGGCGTCGAAGGCGGCATTGGCGGCCTCCAGCACCTTCTCGGCGATGTCGTCGTCGCCGATCGCGCTGGCCTGCTCGACGATCTGCCGCAACGGCAGCGCGATGTCCCAGTCGTTGGCCAGCGCCTTCTCGAGACCCTCCAGGTCCCACTGCTCTTCCACCGATTCGGCCGGCACGTACTGGCGTACCAGGTCGGTGAAGCAGCCTTCGCGCAGGCCGCGGATCTGCGCGTCCAGGTCCGTGGCATCGAGGATGTCGTTGCGCTGCTGGTAGATCACCTTGCGCTGGTCGTTCGACACGTCGTCGTATTCCAGCAGCTGCTTGCGCACGTCGAAGTTGCGTGCCTCGACCTTGCGCTGCGCGCTTTCGATGCTGCGGGTAACGATGCCGGCCTCGATCGCCTCGCCCTCGGGCATCTTCAGGCGGTCCATGATCGCGCGCACGCGGTCGCCCGCGAAGATGCGCATCAGCTGGTCGTCCAGGCTCAGGTAGAAGCGCGAGGAGCCCTTGTCGCCCTGGCGTCCGGAGCGGCCACGCAGCTGGTTGTCGATGCGGCGCGACTCGTGACGCTCGGTGGCGATGATGCGCAGGCCGCCCTGTTCGGTGACGAAGGCGTGGTCCTTTTCCCACTGGGCGCGCAGTTCGGCGATCTGCTGGCGGCGCGAGGCGTCGTCGAGCTCGGGGTTCTGCTCGAGCGCCTCGATGAGCTTCTCCACGTTGCCGCCCAGCACGATGTCGGTCCCGCGGCCGGCCATGTTGGTGGCGATGGTGATCATCTTCGGGCGGCCCGCCTGCGCGACGATGTCGGCTTCGCGCGCGTGCTGCTTGGCGTTGAGCACCTGGTGCGGCAGTTGGGCCTGGTTCAGCAGGCCGGAGATGACCTCCGAGTTCTCGATGGACGAGGTACCCACCAGCACCGGCTGGCCGCGCTCGTAGCACTCGCGGATGTCGTCGATGGCGGCCTGGTACTTCTCGGGCGTGGTCTTGTAGACACGGTCGAGCTGGTCGTCGCGCTTGCTCGGGCGGTTGGGTGGGATGATGACCGTCTCGAGCCCGTAGATCTCCTGGAACTCGTACGCCTCGGTGTCGGCCGTGCCGGTCATGCCGGCGAGCTTGGCGTAGAGGCGGAAGTAGTTCTGGAACGTGATCGATGCCAGCGTCTGGTTCTCGGCCTGGATTTCGACGCCTTCCTTGGCTTCCACCGCCTGGTGCAGGCCGTCGCTCCAGCGGCGGCCGGTCATCAGGCGGCCGGTGAATTCGTCGACGATGATGACTTCGCCCTGCTGCACGACGTAGTGCTGGTCGCGGTGATACAGGTGCTGGGCCCGCAGCGCCGCGTTCAGGTGGTGCATCAGCGTGATGTTGGCCGGGTCGTACAGCGACGCGCCGTCGGGCAGCAGCTGGAACTGCGAAAGCAGTTGCTCGGCCTTCTCGTGGCCGTCCTCGGTGAGATAGACCTGGTGCGTCTTCTCGTCGACCGTGAAATCGCCGGGCTTGGTGACCCCCTCGCCAGTGCGCGGGTCGGCCTCGCCTTCCTGGCGGGTCAGCAGCGGCACCACCTTGCGCATGGCCAGGTACAGCTCGGTATGGTCTTCGGCCTGGCCGCTGATGATCAGCGGGGTGCGGGCCTCGTCGATGAGGATCGAATCGACCTCGTCGACGATGGCGTAGTTGAGCTTGCGCTGGACCCGGTCGCGGGTCTCGTAGACCATGTTGTCGCGCAGGTAGTCGAAGCCGTACTCGTTGTTCGTGCCGTAGGTGATGTCGGCACCGTAGGCGGCCTGCTTTTCCTCGCGAGGCATGTTCGGCAGGTTCACGCCGACCGTCAGACCCAGGAAGTTGTACAGCCGCCCCATCCACTGCGCATCGCGGTTGGCCAGGTAGTCGTTGACGGTGACCACGTGCACGCCCTTGCCGGTGAGCGCGTTCAGGTAGACCGGCAGCGTGGCCGTGAGCGTCTTGCCCTCGCCGGTTCGCATCTCGGCGATCTTGCCGTCGTGCAGCGCCATCCCGCCGAGCATCTGGACGTCGAAGTGGCGCATCTTCATGACGCGCTTGGAGCCCTCGCGCACGACGGCAAAGGCCTCGGGCAGCAGGTCATCCAGCGTTTCGCCCTTGGCCAGGCGCTCCCTGAATTCGCCGGTCTTTGCACGCAGTGCGTCGTCGTCGAGCTTCTCGAACTGCGCCTCGAGCGCGTTGACGCGCGTCACCGTCTTGCGGTATTGCTTCAGGAGACGGTCGTTGCGACTGCCGAAGATCTGGGTCAGGAAGTTGGTGGCCATGCGTGGTGGTCGGCAACGCCGCCTGGGAAGGCGACGGCCCGGACCGGGATCCTTGGATTGACAATATCGACACTTGGGCGCGCCGCGTACCATTGCAAGTCCTGCGCAGCGGAACCGAACACCACACCGCCATCTCGATTCGAGTGGACCGGCGCGGCCAGGCTCCGATGCCGCAGGGCAAGCGCAGGCCAGACGGCCAGCCCCAGCGCCAAGGCAGGCATGCGACAGGCCGTCCAGTGGTCCGGACCGCCCCGAATGCCGGCAAACTCTCTGATTCTACGCACCTTGTCCTCGATCAACCGCCGGAACACTTCCTTCACGCTGGAGCAGGCAGCCCAGGCCTCGCCCACGCTGGCCGGACTGGCCGAGCGCGCGCGCGATTCGGCGGCCCGGCTGCAGGCCATCGAGGACCTGGTACCTCCCCCCCTGCGCGCCGGCCTGCTGCCCGGCCCGGCCGAAGGCGACGAATGGTGCCTGCTGGTGCAAGGCAACGCCGCCGCGGCAAAGCTGCGCCAGCTGACGCCGACCCTGCTGACGCGCCTGCGGCAGCGCGGCTGGCCGGTCACGACCCTGCGGATCAAGGTGCGATCGCGCCGCTGAGGCCGGCGGACCTGCGCCGCATGGAGGCGAACGCCAGCGCCGGCGCCATTTAGTAACCATGTATATAATAAACATGGTTATGAAAATGGATCTCAGCGAGCGGCTCGGATTCCTGGTCAACGACGTCGCCAGGATCTACGGCGCCCAGTTCGATCGCCAGGCGCGCGAGCGCATCGGCCTGTCGCGCGCCCAATGCCGCGTGCTGGGAACGCTCGCCATGCACGGCGAGCCGCTGTCTCAGGCGGAACTGGCGCATCGCCTGGACCTCACGCCGATGGCTGTCGGCGGCCTGTGCGACCGGCTCGTTGCCGGCGGCTGGCTCGACCGCCGGCCCAGCGCCACCGACAGGCGCGCCTATGAAATCCAGCTCGCGCCCAATGCCGAGAAGGCGCTGGAGGCGGCGATGCTCATCAGCGACGAGATCCAGGCCCATGCGCTGTCCGATCTGTCTGTGGCGGAGCGCGCCCAGTTGACCGCCCTGCTCGGCCGCGTGCGGTGCACGCTGTTGGCCACGGACGCCAAGGAGGCACAGGCATGAGCGCCGCCGCCGCGCAAGCCCCCGCCGGAGCCGTCCAGCATCGCGGCATGATCACCATCGCCATCATGCTGGCGACCATCATGCAGGCGCTGGACACCACCATCGCCAACGTGGCCCTGCCGCACATGCAGGGCAGCCTGCAGGCCTCGCAGGACCAGATCACCTGGGTCCTGACCTCCTACATCGTCGCTTCCGCGATCGCGCTGCCGCTGACCGGCTGGCTGTGCGGCCAGTTCGGGCGGCGCAAGGTGTTTCTCGTGTCGGTGGTGGGCTTCACCATCGCCTCGGCGCTGTGCGGCCTGGCCGCGACCATGCCGCAGATCGTCGCGGCGCGGCTGTTGCAGGGGCTGTTCGGCGCGGCGCTCGTGCCACTGTCGCAGGCGGTACTGCTGGACATCAACCCGGCCGAGAAGGTCGGGCAGGCCATGGCCATCTGGGGCGCCGGCATCATGGTCGGCCCGATCCTGGGCCCACTGCTGGGCGGCTGGCTCACGGAAAATTTCGACTGGCGCTGGGTGTTCTTCATCAACCTGCCCGTGGGTGTGGTGGCCTGGTGGGGCATCGCGCGCTACCTTCCGGAAAGCCGGCCCAAGGGCGAGAAGCTGGACATCTTCGGGTTCGCAACCCTCAGCCTGGGCATCGGCATGCTGCAGCTTTTCCTCGATCGCGGGGAACAGCTGGACTGGTTCGATTCCTGGGAGATCCGCCTCGAAGCCGCGGCCGCGCTGGCGGCATTCGCCTTCTTCGCCGTGCACACCTGGACCGTCCAGGGCGTCTCCTTCCTCGACCGCCGCCTCCTAAAGGACCGCAACTTCGTCACCGGCCTGCTGTTCGCCTTCATCGTCGGCATGATCCTGTTCGCCACCATGGCGCTGCTGCCGACCTTCCTGCAGGGCTTGATGGGCTATCCGGTCGTCTATACCGGCGAGGTGACGGCGCCGCGCGGCATCGGCACCATGATCGCGATGATCGTGGTCGGGCGGCTGGTGCAGCGCATCGACGTGCGGGCGATCATGGCGGTCGGCTTTGGCCTGACGGCGTTTTCGCTCTGGCAGATGACGCGCCTGACGCTTCAGATGGACAGCACGCTGATCGTCGTCTCCGGCTTCATCCAGGGCCTCGGCATCGGGTTCACCTTCGTGCCCCTGTCGGCCGCCACCTTCGCCACACTGGCGCCGGAATTGCGGCACCAGGGCACGCCCGTGTTCAGCCTGTTGCGCAACATCGGCAGCAGCGTCGGCATCTCGATCGTCCAGTCGCTGCTCACGCGCGGCACCGGACAGGCGCATGCGCAGATCGCCGCCACGGTCGGGCCCGGCAACCAGGGCCTGCTGCACCTGCCGTGGCTCACCAGCCCCGATTCGATGCTGGGCCTGGCGATGCTCAACAGCGAGGTCACGCGCCAGGGCGCACTGATCGGCTACCTGGACGACTTCGCCGTCATGATGATGATCACGCTGCTGGCCATCCCGCTGCTGCTGCTCATCCGCAGCCCGCGGCGCAAGGCGGTCGGCGGCGCGGTGGAAGTGCCGCACTGAGGCGCTGCACGCCGGCGTAACATGCGTCAACCCATGCTCCTCGATGACCGCCTGCGTGACCAGATCGCCGAACGGCTGCGCCGATTCGAGGTGCACGCCCTGACCGCGCCCGGTCTGCGCGCGGCCGCGGTGGCCGTCGCGCTGATCGAGGAAGGTGGCGGCGCCGCGCTGCCGGGCATCCAGGCGCCCGGCCACTGGAGCCGCAACGCCGCGCTGCTGCTCACCCGCCGATCATCGCAACTGCGAAAGCATGCCGGCCAGTGGGCATTGCCCGGCGGACAGATCGACGGCGCCGAGACGCCGGAACAGGCGGCCCTGCGCGAACTGCACGAGGAAGTCGGCCTGCGGTTGGGCAACGACGCCATCCTGGGCCGCCTGGACGACTTCGTCACACGCTCGGGCTTTGCCATCACGCCGATCGTCGTCTGGGCCGGCGCGGCGCGCGAATTGGTGCCGCGCGAGGCGGAAGTCGCGAGCATTCACCGCATACCCGTGACCGAGTTCCTGCGCGCAGACGCCCCATGGCTCGACGCCATCGACGACAGCGACCAGCCGGTGTTGCGCATGCCCGTCGGGGACACCTGGATCGCGGCGCCGACGGCCGCGTTCCTCTATCAATTCCGCGAGCTCTGCATCGAAGGGCGCGTCACCCGCGTGGCGCATTTCGAGCAGCCGCTGTTCGCGCGAAGCTGAGTGCGGCGCGCGCAAAGGCGCGCCGCTACCGGGCTCCGATCAGTAAGGCGGGTTGACGACGATGTACTGCGAACCCTGCGGCTGGTACCAGGTCGTGCCGCACTGTTGATAGACCATGCCGCCGTAGTTCACCGCCGAGCATCCGGCGGGCACGGTACGGACCATCGACCCGACGACGGCGGAAGTGACGGCAACCGTGGCCGTCACCGCCGCGGCGGTCGCGACCGGGTGGTAGTCGTTGTCCCAGCCGCAGCAGCCCCCGTGGTTGTCGACGTTCACGTTGACGTTGCGGTTGCTGTTGATGTTCGTGTTCCGGTTGGCGCTCACGTTGCGGTTCGAGACGTTGTTGACGCTGTTCGAACGCACGTTGTTGGTACGCGAATCGGCCCTTGCATTGTTGACCTGCGGGCGCGCGCCGCCGGCGTGTGCGCCTCCGCCGGCATGTGCCGCACGGGCACCGCCGCCGCCGGCATGCGCACCACCGCCACCACCGCGCGCCGGCCGTGCATCGGCATCAGGAGACCAGGCGAAGCCGGCGAGCACCATCGCCAGCGCACCGCCGAGAAGAGAACAACCGTGTGACCAATTCTTCATGGCATGTTCCTCACTGATTCTTGACAGGAACCATCTCGATGGCCTTCGCACCGCTGGGCGGCACGAACGTGAAGCGCGAATCCTTGAAGGTCGGCTTCATGTTCCAGGCGAAGTGCGTGGTCGACTGCGGACGGGCATCGTCCGTCGTGTCGGTGATCACCAACTTCAGCGGAACCGGGTTGCTTCCCGTCGTCAGCCAGATCTGCCAATCGATGCCAGGCTGGCGGAACGCGTAGTGGTCGCACACCATGCCGTCGATCAGAGCCTGGCCGGCGTTCATGGCGGACGTGAGATTGGTCAGCGGCGCCGCGGGCGTGCCCAGCACGAACAGATCGGCGGCCGGGAACTCCACGCCGTAGCTCGTCCTGAGCTTGGCGATCAGTTCGCCGAGCGTGCCGGAATAGTCCACGGTCGAGTAGTAGTTCGAATCCGGGAACTGCAGTGCGATCTTGCTGCCGTCGTAGTAGAAGTTGCGCCGCATCGCCGTCGTCGACGTCTGCACGGCGATGCGGTTCGGCCGCGCCACCTGAAGGTCGGCTTCGGCCGAGTGGGTCAGTTTCTGGCCGTCGGCAAGCACGCGCTCGCCGGTCAGGTCGACCGTGACCTCGAACCGGCGCAGGGTCTGCAGGTAGCTGCCCATGCTGGTGATCGCCTGCACGGCGGCAGGGTCTACCACGCCTGCGGCGGGACTTGTTGACGCAGCCGATGGCGCAGCGGCCGCCATCGTGCTCGGCTGTGTCGCACTGCTGGTGGCCGAAGGTGGCGCGGTGCTGCAGGCACTGAGCAATACGGCCAGGCAGATCGCGTTGACCTTGAGAAGCGTCATCTTGAACCTCCAGAAACGGATCGAATGGAGACACAACGGAAACAATCGCGGCCAACCATAACCCCGAGTTTGCGAACTGTCCAGCCGCCGCGCTCCTGCGACTGGACAGCCCGCCTGCACAAAAAAGAAAAGGCCCGGCCAACGATGAACGTTGCCGGACCTGATGTGGTGCCGCTTGTCCGAATCGAACGGACGACCTTCCGCTTACAAGGCGGGTGCTCTACCAGCTGAGCTAAAGCGGCTTGGATTGAATTCTATGTCTGCGCGAAGCAGGCACCGCGTGCGAACGCCTGCGGGCCGCCGCTACTTGATGCGCTTGAGCGAGGGCCGCGCGCCCGGACCCGTCGGAGGTTTCGGCGGGTCTTCGCCGTTGTCCGGGGCGACGCTTGCCGGTGCACTGTCCGCCGGTTCCGCCCCTTCGCTGGCCACCAGGTGCACCACACGCGCTGGATCGGTTTCGGCCGCGCGGGGCGCGCCGCCGCTCTTGGGGAGCGCACCAGCGTCTGCCGGCGTCGCCGACACGGGCGGGGCCGGCGACTGTGCGGGTGCCGCCGCCACCGGTGGGAACGCCATGCCCTGGCCGTTCTCGCGGGCGTAGATTGCAATGACCCGATGGATCGGAACGACGATGTCCCGCGCGACACCGGCAAATCGCGCCTTGAACTCGATGAACTCGTTGCCGAGCTTGAGCGAACTGGTGGCGTCGAAGCTGATGTTGAGCACAATCTCGCCGTTCTTCACGTACTCGCGCGGCACCTGGACGCTCTCGTCGACCTGCACCGCGACGTACGGCGTGAAGCCGTTGTCGGTGCACCATTCATAGAGCGCCCGGACCAGGTAGGGTCGGGTGGAAGAGGACTCGATCGCGCTGATCATTGCTTGATGTCGGAATTGCCAAGGCATGCAGCCGGGCATGGGCCCGGCCACGACTCTACTACCTGCGCAACGCCCATCGGCCGCCTACTTGCGCATCACCTTTTCGGACGGCGTCAGCGCCTCGATGTAGGCCGGGCGGGAGAAGATCCGCTCGGCGTACTTCAGCAGCGGGGCGGCGTTCTTGCTCAGGTCGATGCCATAGTAGTCCAGGCGCCAGAGCAGGGGCGCGATGGCCACGTCGAGCATCGAGAAATTGTCGCCCAGCATGTATTTGTTCTTGAGGAACACCGGGGCCAGTTGCGTCAGGCGATCGCGGATGTGCGAGCGCGCCTTCTCCAGAGCCTTTTCGTTGCCCTTGACGCCGCGGTTCTCCAGCGTGGACACGTGGACGAACAGCTCCTTCTCGAAGTTCAGGAGGAACAGGCGCACGCGCGCGCGGTCGACCGGGTCGCCGGGCATGAGCTGCGGATGCGGGAAGCGCTCGTCGATGTACTCGTTGATGATGTTCGACTCGTACAGGATGAGGTCGCGCTCGACCAGGATGGGCACCTGGCCGTACGGGTTCATCACGCCGATGTCTTCCGGCTTGTTGTAGAGATCGACGTCACGGATCTCGAAGTCCATGCCTTTCTCGAACAGTACAAAGCGGCAACGGTGAGAAAAGGGGCAGGTGGTTCCTGAATAAAGCACCATCATGGCGAGAGACTCCTAAAAATCAAAAAGAGTGGGTCGCTCTTCGCAACCCACTCTGCGGGACCGGCAGGCGCCCAGGGCGCCCGGTCGATGCCATCGGACCTACTTGACGTCTTTCCAGTACGCAGCGTTGAGACGCCACACGAACACCAACGTCATGGCCAGGAACAGGAGCACCCAGACGCCGAGGCGAATGCGTGTGTTCTGCGCCGGTTCGGCCATCCACTGCATGTAGCCTACGAGATCTCCGACCGCCTGGTCGTACTGCGCGGGCGTCAGCTTGCCGGGCTTGACCTGCTCCCAGCCGGAAATCACGTGGACCTTGTGTCCGTGCTGCTCGACCTCCTTGTAGACGGGGCGGCGTTCGCCCTGCAGTTCCCACAGGACGTTCGGCATGGCCACGCTCGGGAAAGCCAGATTATCCCAGCCCGTGGCCTTGCTGGAGTCCCGGTAGAAAGTACGCAGGTAGGTATACAGGTAATCGGGGCCGGTGCCGCCATGGCCGGCACGCGAACGCGCCACCAGCGTGAGGTCCGGCGGCACGGTGCCGAACCAGCCCTTGGCGTCGCGCGGGTTGAAGTTCGCCTGCATGGTGTCGCCCACCTTTTCGGTGGTGAACAGCAGGTTGTCCTTGATCTGCTGCTCGCTGATGCCGATGTCCTGCAGCCGGTTGTAGCGCATGAACGCCGCCGAGTGGCAGTTGAGGCAGTAGTTGACGAACAGCTTGGCGCCGTTCTGCAGGGCTGCGATGTCGGTGGTCCGGTCGGGCGCCTTGTCCCAGGCGATGCCGCCTTCGGCGGCATGCGCGCCGGTGACGATGCCGAGCGCGGCGACGAGCGTGAGGATGAGCTTCTTCATGTTCTACGTTCCCGCTGTGGTCAGTGCGCCGAATAGGTCACGCGCTCGGGCACAGTCTTGAACTCGCCCAGGCGGCTCCACCATGGCATCAGCAGGAAGAAGCCGAAATAGAACAGGGTACCCACCTGCGACACCCGCTCGCCGGTAGGCGATGGCGGCTGCACGCCCAGGTAGGCCAACACGACGAAGTTGATCACGAACACGCCGTAGACGTACTTGTGCCAGTCGGGCCGATAGCGGATCGACTTGACCGGGCTGTGGTCGAGCCAAGGCAGGAAGAACAGGATGATCACGGCACCGCCCATGACCACCACGCCCCAGAACTTGGCGTCGATGCTGAGCATCATGGCCGCCACGGCGACCGCGGCGATGACGATGACCACCTTGACAGCGGTGATGACGCGCGCCTTCCACACGCCCAGGGCGGCGGCGGCCACCACGCAGGCGATGAGCGCGTACATCATCTCGCTGGTGATGGCGCGCAGCATCGAATAGAAAGGCGTGAAGTACCAGACCGGCGCGATGTGATTGGGCGTCTTGAGCGAGTCGGCCGGGATGAAGTTGTTGTACTCGAGGAAGTAGCCGCCGGCCTCGGGCGCGAAGAAGATCACCGCCGAGAAGATCATCAGGAACACGACCACGCCGAAGATGTCGTGCACCGTGTAGAACGGGTGGAACGGCACGCCGTCGAGCGGATGGCCGTCGGGGCCCTTGTGGGCCTTGATCTCGACACCGTCCGGGTTGTTGGAGCCGACTTCGTGCAGTGCGATCAGGTGCGCCACCACCAGGCCCAGCAGGACCAGCGGCACCGCGATCACGTGGAAGCTGAAGAAGCGGTTGAGCGTGGCATCGCTGACGACGTAGTCGCCACGGATCAGCAGCGCCAGGTCGGGGCCTATGAAGGGGATGGCGGAGAACAGGTTGACGATCACCTGCGCGCCCCAGTAGCTCATCTGGCCCCAGGGCAGCAGGTAGCCCATGAAGGCCTCGGCCATCAGGCACAGGAAGATCGCGCAGCCGAAGATCCAGACCAGCTCGCGTGGCTTGCGGTAGCTGCCGTACAGCAGGCCGCGGAACATGTGCAGGTACACCACGACGAAGAAGGCGGACGCGCCGGTCGAGTGCATGTAGCGGATCAGCCAGCCCCACGGCACGTCGCGCATGATGTACTCGACCGATGCGAACGCCAGGTTCGCGTCGGGCTTGTAGTGCATCACCAGGAAGATGCCGGTGACGATCTGGATCACGAGCACCAGCAGCGCCAGCGAACCGAAGATGTACCAGAAGTTGAAATTCTTGGGCGCGTAGTACTCGCCCATGTGCTCGTTGTAGAGCTTGCTCAGCGGGAAGCGGTTGTCGACCCAGTTCAACAGCTTGCGGCTGGCGGGAGCGTTGGGGGAGATTTCCTTGAGTTCAGCCATGTCTTCCGTCCTCACGCCTTTTTCTTGTCTTCGCCAATGAGAAGGCGTGTATCGGACAGGTACGTGTGCGGCGGCACCGGCAGGTTGTCAGGCGCCGGCTTGTTCTTGAAGACACGGCCGGCCAGGTCGAAGGTCGAGCCGTGGCAAGGGCAGAGGAAACCGCCCTCCCAGTCGTCGGGCAGCGAAGGCTGGGGACCGGGCTGGAACTTGTCGGTCGGCGAACAGCCCAGATGGGTGCAGATGCCGACGACGACCAGGACGTCGGGCTTGATCGAGCGGTGCTCGTTCTGCGCGTATTCCGGCGTGAACTCGCTCGGATTGCGCTTGGATTGAGGATCGGCCAGTTCTGCGTCGTGCTTGGGCAACTCCGCGACCTGCTCGGGCGTGCGCTTGAGGATCCAGACCGGCTTGCCCCGCCACTCGACGGTGAGCTTCTCCCCCGGCTTCAGGGCGGCGATGTCCACCTCGACCGGCGCGCCGGCGGCCTTGGCACGCTCCGAGGGCTGGAACGTGCTCACGAAAGGTACGGCTGTCGCCACGCCTCCCACCACACCCGCACAGCTGGATGCGATCAACCATGTCCTCTTGCTGCTGTCGACTCGAGCCGGGCCGACGGGTGTCTCACTCATGGGGTCCTCAATCTTTTGCGTTGGGGTTCGGGGGTCAACCTACGATTGTAGCGGAGCGTAAACGTCAAACTCAACGACGGCGCGCCCGAGGGCCGCGCCGGTGTTGCGACCACGCGTCCCGCTCTTGCCTCGTCCCTATACTGGCGCCTCGTCCAATCACAGTCTGGGGATCAACATGGGCTTCATGACCGAGTTTCGTGAGTTCGCCATGAAGGGCAATGTCGTCGACCTCGCGGTCGGCGTCATCATCGGCGGCGCATTCGGCAAGATCGTCGACTCGCTCGTCAAGGACATCATCATGCCGATCGTCGGCCTGGTCTTCGGCAAGCTGGATTTCTCCAATCTCTACATCGTGCTCGGCACCGTGCCGCCGGGCGTCAACAACACCTTGGCCGACCTGCAGAAGGCCGGCGTGCCGGTGCTCGCGTACGGCAATTTCATCACCATCGCGGTGAACTTCATCATCCTGGCCTTCGTGATCTTCGTGATGATCAAGCAGATCAACCGTCTGCGCCGCCAACCCGAGGCAGCACCCGCAGCGCCGCCCCCGCCGCCCGAAGACGTCGTGCTGCTGCGCGAGATCCGCGACGCCCTCAGGCGCCCCTGAGGAGCAGCCGCGCCATGCGAATCGCCTCGATGAGGCTGGACGCGTCCGCGCGGCCGGTGCCCGCCAGGTCGAACGCCGTCCCGTGATCGGGGCTGGTGCGCACCAGCGGCAGCCCCAGCGTGACGTTCACGCCCTCCTCGACGCCCAGGTACTTGACCGGTATCAGCCCCTGGTCGTGGTACATCGCGATCACCGCATCGAATTCGCCCTTTCGCGCGCGCATGAACACGGTGTCCGGCGCATGCGGGCCGTCGGCGTCGATGCCCTCGGCGCGGGCGGCAGCCACCGCCGGGGCGATGACCTCGCGCTCCTCGCTGCCGAACAGCCCGCCTTCCCCGGCATGCGGATTGAGCCCCGCCACGGCCAGGCGCGGCGCCCGCCCGAGCACGCCCTGCAAGGACGCATGCGCGATGCGCAGCGTCTCGAGCACGCCGTCGAAGGTCACCGCCTCGATGGCATGGCGCAGCGACATGTGGATGCTGACGAGCACGGTGCGCAACTCGGCGTTGGCCAGCATCATGCGTACGGGCATCCGGGCGAGCGGCACGCCGGCATGGCGCGCGGCCTCGGCCTGCAGCAGTTCGGTGTGGCCGGGATAGGTGAACCCGGCTGCGGACAGCGCCTCCTTGTGCAGCGGGGCGGTGACCAGGCCGGCCACCTGCGCACCCAGCGCCGCCCGCGCGGCCCATTGCACGGCCTCTCCGGCGGCGCGTCCGGCGGCCGCGCTGATCTGCCCATGTCGCACGCCCTCTGGCGGCGACACCGCTTGCAGCACCGGGACGCAGCGAGCCGGCATCCGCAGTGCCTGGTCGGGCCGCTCGATCAAGGCCACGGGCAGGGCCGGCTCGCCGGGCCGGGCGACAGCGGCCGCAGCCTTTCGCAGGCATTCCAGGTCGCCGGCCACGAAGGCGCCTGCGGTCAGCGCCGGTGCGTCGCGAAATGCCTTGACGACGATCTCCGGCCCGATGCCGGCCGGGTCGCCCATGGTGATGGCCAGCGGCAGTGGCGCCGTTGCAGCGACTTTTGCGTTCACGCCGGGTTGTCGATGTCGATGAATTCGTGCGCCAGGCCCAGCTGGGCGGCAACGTGGCCGGCCACCGCCGGCGCGCCGTAACGCTCGGACGCGTGGTGGCCGCAGGCAATGAAGGTCACGCCCATCTCTCGCGCATAGTGGGCCTGCGGCTCGGAGATCTCGCCGGTGATGAAGGCATCGGCGCCGGCGGCGATGGCCGCTTCGAAATAGCCTTGCGCACCGCCGGTACACCAGGCGACCTGCCGGATCGGGCGGCCGTGGACGCCGCCGTCGACGTGCGTCACCTTGCGCCCCAGTGCCCGCTCCACATGTGCGGCCAGTGCCCGCCCGTCGGAGAACGCGCCGGCGTCGGGGAGCGCCCCCAGGAAGCCCAGTTCCTGTTCGCCAAAGCGACCGGCCGAGCCGGCGTGGGTGACCAGGCCCAGCCGCAGGCCGAACTGCGCGTTGTTGCCCAGTTCGGGGTGCGCGTCCAGCGGAAGGTGATAGGCGAACAGGTTGACGTCGTCGCCCAGCAGCAAGCCCAGCCGCTGGCGCATCCAGCCGGTCACGCGGCCGTCCTGGCCGCGCCAGAACAGGCCGTGGTGCACGAAGATGGCATCGGCCTCGGCGTGGATGGCGGCCTCGATGAGCGCGCGGCTGGCGGTCACGCCGGAGACGATCTTGCGCACGCTGGTGCGCCCCTCCACCTGCAGGCCGTTGGGGCCGTAGTCGCGGAAGCGCTCGGGCGCGAGCAGCAGGTCGAAGGCGTGCAGGAGTTCGTGGCGCGTCGTGCTCATCACGACATTGTCGCGCTCGCCGCTCCGTCCCGCATCCGATGCCCGCGCCGCGCCAGCGGCATCAGCCCGAGCACCACGCCCAGAATCGCCAGCGCGCCCACATAGTGCGCGGGGGCGAGCGGGTCGCGCTGCAGCCACAGCGTCAGGATCACGGGCGTCAGGCCGCCGAAGATCGCGTAGGACATGTTGTAGGCAAAGGACAGGCCACTGAACCGCACCGGCGCCGGGAAGGCCCGCACCCCGGCGATGGGCACGGTGGCGATGGTGCCCACGAAGAGGCCGACCAGTCCGTAGTGCCAGACCAGCGCCTGCGGCTCGCCCGGAAGCCCCGTATAGAACAGATAGGCGCTGACGAAGAGGCCGCCCCACCCGATCAACATGACCGCGCGTGTGCCGAAGCGGTCGCAGGCCCATCCGACCAGCACGCACCCGATCGTCAGGGTCAGGGTGGCCAGGACGTTGGCTTGCAGCGCCAGCGTCGCCGGCACGTGATGGACCTTCTGCAGGTACGTCGGGGTGTAGAGCACGACCACGACGATGGCCGCCGACAGCACCCATGTCAGCAGGGCCACGAAGAGCGAAGCGGCGCGGTGCTCGCGCAACACGGTCTTGAGCGGCAGTTCGGCGTCGCGGCTGCGGCGCTGCGCCAGTTCCTTGAAGACCGGCGTTTCGTGCAGGAAGCGCCGGAGATAGACCGACACCAGGCCGAACACGCCCCCCAGGATGAACGGAAGGCGCCAGGCGTGAGACTGGATCTCTTCGGCCGAATAGTGCGAGTTGACGCCCACCGCGACCAGCGATCCCAGCAGGATGCCGCCGGTGATTCCGCCCGTGAGCGTGCCCACGCCCAGGCCGTAGCGCTGCGCCGGGACGTGCTCGGCCACGAACACCCAGGCTCCCGGCATTTCGCCGCCGATGGCCGCGCCCTGCAGCACCCGCATGGCCAGCAGCAGCAGCGGCGCCGCCACGCCGATGGCGGCGTAGGTCGGCAGCAGGCCGATGATCAGGGTCGGGGCCGCCATCAGGAAGACGCTCAGGCTGAACATCCGCTTGCGGCCCAGCCGGTCGCCGAAGTGCGCGATGACGATGCCGCCCAGCGGGCGCGCCAGATACCCGGCGGCAAAGATGCCGAACGTCTGCAGTTGCCGCAGCCAGTCGGGCATCTGCGGCGGAAAGAACAGCCCGCCGAGCACCGTGGCGAAGAAGACGTAGATGACGAAGTCGTAGAACTCGAGCGTGCCGCCGAGTGCGGAAAGGGCGAGCGTCTTGTAGTCGCGCGCGTTCAGCAGGCGCGCGGGCGGCGGCGCCTCGATTGGGGTGGCTTGTGTGGTCATGGCTTTCGGTCGGTCGCTAGGCCGGACGCGCCCTCCCCTGGGGTCTGGGAGCGCAGAGCGGGTCGGGCGAAAGTGCCGGGCCGAGGGCGATGGGTGGTTGCCTTGCCAGGACGCTGGGACGCCGCCCGATCGGGCAGCGAACCGCAATACTAAGGGTAAACCCCTAACTACGCAGTAGCCGCGCCGCATTCTCGACCTGGGTGCCGGTATTTGTGCCGGGCGGCCAATGGGACAATGCGTGTCCTCACATACCCATCTCACATGAAGCGTTTCTGGTTGCTCTTCTCGCAGGCCGTGACCGTCGTCCTGGCCGGCTATTTCGTGGTTGCGACGCTCAAGCCCGAATGGACGCACCGCGCGCCGCCCGGCCTCGGCGGGGTCGTCTCGGTGGTCCAGGCGCCTGAATCCGCCTCGCGCGCCCCGGCGCCGGGCAGTCTGGCCGCCGCGGCCAGGCGTGCCGCGCCGGCGGTCGTCAGCATCAACACCAGCAAGGCCGCGCCACGCCACCCGCGCAGCAACGACCCGTGGTTCCGTTTCTTCTTCGGCGACCAGGACGACCAGCCGCAGATGGGCCTGGGCAGCGGCGTCATCGTCAGCCCGGACGGCTACATCCTGACCAACAACCACGTGGTGGCCGGCGCCGACGAGATCGAGGTGACCCTCAACGACAGCCGACAGGCGCAGGCGAAGGTGATCGGTACCGACCCCGACACCGACCTGGCGGTGCTCAAGATCGAACTCGACCGCCTTCCGACCGTCGCCCTGGGCAACTCCGATTCGCTGCAGGTGGGCGACCAGGTGCTTGCCATCGGCAACCCGTTCGGCGTGGGGCAGACCGTCACCAGCGGGATCGTTTCGGCACTGGGGCGCAACCAGCTGGGCATCAACACCTTCGAGAACTTCATCCAGACCGACGCGGCCATCAATCCCGGCAACTCGGGCGGGGCGCTGGTGGACGTCAACGGCAACCTCGAGGGCATCAACACCGCCATCTACTCGCGCTCGGGCGGCAGCATGGGCATCGGCTTCGCCATTCCGGTGTCCACGGCCAAGCAGGTGCTGCACGACATCGTCAGCGAAGGCAAGGTCACGCGCGGCTGGATCGGCGTGGAGCCGAGTGACCTCTCGCCGGAGCTGGCCGAGACCTTCGGCGTCAAGGCCGACCAGGGCGTGATCATCACCGGCGTGCTTCAGAACGGCCCGGCCGCGCAGGCCGGCATGCGTCCCGGCGACGTGATCACCGGCGTGGGCAATGCGCAGGTCCGGAACGTGCAGCAACTGCTGACGACCGTGGCCGCTCTCAAGCCCGGCGTGCCCGCGCGGTTCGCCATGCGGCGCGGTGGCAACGAGGTGGAACTCGACGTCACCCCGGGCCAGCGCCCGAGCACGCCCTTGCGCCGCCTGCCGGAGCGGGAATGAACGCCGCGGCTGCCCGCGGCCGCAGGCGTCGATCGGTCAGGGCTGGGCGGAGTCGGTCTTCTCGGCGGGAGGCTTGGCTTCGCCTTCGGCCTCGTCGCTGTCGGGCGACCTGGAGAAACGCACGAAATAGCGCGCGCCCCAGATCCCGACCTCGTACAGCAGGATCATGGGCACGGCCAGGGCCAGTTGCGAGATGACGTCCGGCGGCGTGAGCACCGCCGCAATGACGAATGCCCCGACGATGAAGTAGCCGCGCATGGACTTCAGCTTCTCGATGGTGACCATCTCGAAGCGCACGAGCAGCATCACGACGATCGGCACCTGGAATGCCACGCCGAATGCCAAGTAGAGCGAAAGAATCGATTCCACGTAGGAAGCGATGTCGGGCGTGGCCGCCACGCTGGCAGGCGTGAAGTGCTGGATGAAGTTGAACATCTTGTCCAGCACGAAGAACTGGACGAAGGCAATGCCGGCATAGGCCAGGAGGCTGCCAAAGAAGATGAGCGGCAGCGCGAAGCGCTTTTCGTGGCTGTACAGGCCAGGCGCCACAAACATCCAGGCCTGGTACATGAGCCATGGCAGTGCCAGCAGCACCGCCGCCATCAGCAGCACCTTGAGCGGGACGAAGAACGGCGAGAACACGCCGACGGCGATCAGCTTGGCATCGTGCGGCATGTGGGCGCGGATGGGCACCGCAACGAAATCGATCAGTCCGGACGGACCGGGCCAGATGGCCAGCAGGCCACCCGCCACGACCAGGCCGTAGATGCAGTAGATCAGGCGGTCGCGCAGCTCGATCAGGTGCGCGACGAACGGCTGCTCCGTGCCTGCGAGCTCGTCGTCCTTGTTCTTGTCGGTATCGGATTCAGCCATGGGGAGAAAGGGGGCACGGGCGGCCGGAATCGGCGCGGGAACAGGGGCGATCGATCAGCGGTTGGCGGGGCCTCGCGCGCTAATTGAACTTTTGAGGACGGAAGCGGGCAACACGCGCGGCACCGGACTGGGCCCGCGTGCGAACGCCGTTGCGCGCCTTGTACCACTGGGGCGTGGCGCCACGCTTGAGCCGCCAGTTCTTGCGGGGACGCTGGTATTGCGGATAGCTAACCGGCGTCTCGAGCGGCATGTTGTAGCCGCCGTCGTCGGAGGCACCGCCTTCGAGATGCTGCTGCACCTCGCGCGCGCTGTCGCGCACGCTCTGCTCGGCGTCGCGGGCAGCTTCCTGGAAGCTGTCCTTCATCTTGCGCAGCTCGTCGAGTTCCATCGACCGATTGACCTCGGCCTTGACGTCGTTGACGTAGCGCTGCGCCTTGCCCAGCAGCGTGCCGACCGTGCGGGCGACGCGCGGCAGCCGCTCGGGCCCGATGACGACGAGCGCCACCACGCCGATCAGCGCCAGCTTGGAAATGCCGAGTTCAAGCACGTCGGGATGCGGACTTCGACGGCACTCAGGACTTGTGACGCGCTTCGACGTCGATGGTCGGCTTGTCGGCCTGCGCGCTGTTGGCCGTCACCTGCTGCGGCGGCTCGGCCGGGGTATCCGCCGAACCGTCCCGCATGCCGTCCTTGAAGCCCTTGACCGCGCCGCCCAGGTCGGTCCCCATGTTCTTGAGCTTCTTGGTACCGAAAACCAGCACCACGATCAACAGCACGATCAGCCAGTGCCAAATGGAAAACGAACCCATGAAATAGCTCCTGCAATAGTTGCTTGAATTTTACGCGCCGCGGGACATCAGCCCTTCAACCAGGGTCTCGGCCCGCCCATGACGTGCACATGGAGATGATGCACTTCCTGGCCGCCCTCGGCACCGGTGTTCACCACCACCCTGAAGCCGCCTTCCGGATAGGGCCGGCAGCCATTCTCGATCGCCAGTCGCGGCGCGAGGGTCATGATCTTGCCCATCAGCGCCGCGTCGTCGGCCGTGAGCTGCGCCATCGATGCGATATGCCGCTTGGGCACCAGCATGAAGTGCACCGGCGCCCAGGGCGCGACGTCGTGGAAGCCGACCAGTTCGTCATCCTCGTAGACCTTGCGCGAAGGTATCTTGCCTTCGATGATCTTGCAGAAGATGCAGTTGGGGTCAGAGGACATTCGTGGGCTCCATGGCTTTGCCGGCGTTCATGCGCACCATTCCCTTGACGATGCGATAGAGGAACCAGACGGATATCAGCACCCAGGCGATCCAGCCCGGCGCCAGAAACAGCAGCCACAGCGGCGCCGTGACCAGGTAGAGCACGCCGGCCCACAGGACCGAGCGGATGCGCCAGCTGAAATGCGAGGCCTGCCAAGTTCCGGCCGCGTCGTCGCGCTTGACCAGGTCGATCACCAGCGCCAGCAGCAGCAGGCCGATCGACGCCTGGGCGCCCGGCAGCACGGCAGCCACGGCAACGACCAGGTGCAGCAGGTAGCTGACCCAGCCCCAGGTCTTGAGGGAATCGTCGTTGGGCATGGGTACGAGTTCTTGGCTCATGGAGACCTCCTTGGCTCGTGAGCGGGTCAATCCTTCGCGGCCTCGCGCGAAAGCGCCTTGCGCAGCGCCTTTTCCTCGATGCCGCTGGTGCCTTCGCGGCGCGCCAGCTCGGCCGCCACGTCGGCGGGCGAGAGCCCGAAATGGGCCAGGGCGATCATGCTGTGGAACCAGAGGTCGGCCACCTCGTTGACGATCCGGGCCCGGTCGCCGCCGTGCTCGGCGTCCTTGGCGGCCATGACGACTTCCGTGGCTTCCTCGCCGATCTTCTTGAGAAACGCGTCCGGGCCCTTGTGCAGGAGGCGGGCGACGTAGCTTGCCTCGGGGTCGCCGCCGCGCGCGGGCAGTCGGCTTTCGATCACGGCGGCCAGCCGGTCCAGGGTGTCGTTGCTGCTCATCGTTGCTTGCCGCTCATTTGTAGATGCTTTCGGGGTCCTTCAAGACCGGCTCGGTCACGACCCACCGACCATTGTCGTACTTGCTGAAGAAGCAGCTGTGGCGTCCGGTATGGCAGGCGATGCCGGGCTCGTGGCCCAACTGGGTGACCTTGAGCAGGACCACGTCGTTGTCGCAGTCGATCCGGATTTCGTGCACCGTCTGCACGTGGCCGGACTCCTCGCCCTTGAACCAGAGCTTGCCGCGCGAGCGGCTGAAGTACACGGCGCGGCCGAGCTCGGCCGTCCTGGCCAGCGCCTCGCGGTTCATCCAGGCGAACATCAGCACGTCGCCGGAGCCGGCTTCCTGCGCGATCACCGGCACCAGGCCGTTCGCATCCCACTTCACTTCGTCGAGCCAGTTCATGGCGCTATTGTCCCATTCCGGCGGTACCGGCCGGCTTGCGGGCCACCGGTTTCAGCGGCGCACCGGAATGCCGCGCGCGGCCATGCAGTCCTTGGCCTGCCCCACCGTGTACTCGCCGTAGTGGAAGATGCTGGCCGCCAGGACCGCATCGGCGCCGCCGGTCTGGACGCCGTCGGCCAGATGGTCGAGCTTGCCGACGCCGCCGGAGGCGATCACCGGCACGCTGACGGCATCGCTGACCGCCCGCGTGAGTGCCAGGTCGAAGCCGCTCTTGGTGCCATCGCGATCCATGCTGGTCAGCAGGACTTCGCCGGCGCCTCGGCGGGCCATTTCAACGGCCCACTGCACCGCGTCCAGCCCGGTGTTGCGCCGGCCGCCATGGCTGTAGACGTCCCAGCCCGGGCCGACCGGGCGGCCGTCGGCATCCGGGCGCAGTTCGTCCTCGGCGCTGCGGCGCTTGGCGTCGATCGCCACCACGATGCACTGGGCGCCGTACTTGGCCGAGGCGTCGGAGATCACCTGGGGATCGGCAATGGCGGCCGAGTTGAAGCTCGTCTTGTCGGCGCCGGCGTTGAGCAGGCGCCGCACGTCGGCCACGGTGCGCACGCCCCCGCCCACCGTCAGCGGGATGAAGACCTGGGACGCGACCGCCTCGATGATCGGCAGGATGAGGTCGCGGCCGTCGCTGGTGGCGGTGATGTCGAGGAAGGTCAGTTCGTCCGCGCCCTGCGCGTTGTAGCGCGCCGCGATCTCGACCGGATCGCCGGCATCGCGCAGCTCGACGAAGTTGACGCCCTTGACGACGCGCCCGCCGGTCACGTCCAGGCAGGGAATGATTCGCTTGGCAAGCATGTGGGTTCCGAAAAATTGTGGCGCTCGGACAAGATTCCGATTGCTCAGTGCAGGCTCAGTTCCTGCCAGCCGGTCCAGTGGGCGCCGCCGGCCAGGAAAACCGGCTCGTCGATGCGGGCCGCCTCGACGCACAGCATGTGACGGTAGCCGTCGTCGGGCAGGTCCGCCAGGCGCGCCGAGAGGTCCGGGCCGGGATTCCAGATCACTGTCTCGGTGCAACTGGCGCTCTGGGTGATGCGCATGGCGCCGGCCAACGCCCCGACCGGCTGCACCAGCCGCAACGGGGCGGCCGGCGCGGCATAGACGCTGTCGAACTCCTCGGCGAAGCGCAGCGCGCCTGCCGTCTCGACATGGCGATCGTCGCGCACCGCGTCCCAACGGTTGGCGCCCTGGAGGCCTTCGAGGTGCGCGTCCACGATGTCGTCCACGCGCAGGTAGGTGTGCAGGGCCGCCGCGAACGTCCAGGGCTCGCCGCCGATGTTGTCCACTTCCAGCGCGACGCGCAGGCGCGCCGGCTCCAGCGTGACGACCAGGCGCGCGCAGAAAGCGTGCGGCCACAGGGCGCGGGTGGCATCGTCGTCGCGAAGAACCAGCGCGACCCGGTTGTCCGGATGCGCGGCAGCGGAGTCGAGCCGCCACGCCATGTTGCGCGCAAAGCCGTGCTTGGGCAGGGGGCCGCGCTGGTTGAACTGCGGAAAGCACACCGGGACGCCGCCGCGGATGGCGCTTCGCCCGTCCAGCGACGCGATCGGGCTCAGATAGAGACGCTCGGCGCCGGCACTGGTCCAGGACAGCACCTGGGCGCCCTGCAAGGCCACGACGGCGCTGTCGCCGCCCGGAATGGTCAGGCGCAGGGCCGGCAGGCCGAGGTAGTCGATCGCTTGAACGGTCACGTTGGCCCGGCGCTGTGCAATGGGAGCCCGCGCGGGCTCAGTCGTCCGCCGCGGCGAGCGCGTCGGCGCGGCTCTGCGCCGCGGTGAAGTCCAGGTCGCCGGTGTAGATGGCGCGGCCGCAGATCACGCCCTCGACGCCCTCGTTCTCGACCTTGCACAACTGCTCGATGTCGGTCATGCCCGACAGGCCACCGGAGGCGATCACCGGGATGGTCAGGGCCTGCGCCAAGCGGACCGTGGCGTCGACGTTGATGCCCGAGAGCATGCCGTCGCGGCCGATGTCGGTGTAGATGATGGATTCGACGCCGTAGTCCTCGAACTTCCTGCCCAGGTCGGCCACTTCGTGGCCGGTGAGCTTGCTCCAGCCGTCGGTGGCCACCTTGCCGTCCTTGGCATCGAGGCCCACGATGATGTGGCCGCCGAACGCGCTGCAGGCGTCCTTGAGGAAGCCCGGGTTCTTGACCGCCGCGGTGCCGATGATGACGTAGCGCAGGCCGTCGTCGATGTAGCGCTCGATGGTGTCCAGGTCGCGGATGCCGCCGCCCAGCTGCACCGGGATGTCGTCGCCCACTTCGCGCAGGATCGCCTTGATGGCGCCATGGTTCTGCGGCTTGCCGGCGAAGGCGCCGTTAAGGTCGACCAGGTGCAGCCGGCGCGCGCCGGCCTCGAGCCACTTGCGCGCCATGGCGGCAGGGTCTTCGCCGAAGGTCGTGGATTGGTCCATGTCGCCCTGCTTCAGGCGAACGCAGCGGCCGTCCTTGAGATCGATAGCGGGAATCAACAGCATGGCAAGGGCACCCGAAAGGGGGCTCAGGGGGTCCAGTGGAGGAAGTTTTGATAGAGGCGCAACCCGAAGTCCGCGCTTTTCTCGGGGTGGAACTGGGTCGCAAAAATATTATCGCGCCCCACGGCGGCGGTAAAGGTCCCGCCGTAGTCGGCTTCGCCGAGACTGTGGCGCGGATCGTCCGGGCGGGCGTAGAAACTGTGCACGAAATAGAACCAGGCGTTGTCCGGCACGTCGTGCCACAGCGGGTGCGGCCGTGCCTGCCGGACCTGGTTCCACCCCATTTGCGGGACCTTGTAGCGGCTGCCGTCGGGCTGGTGCCGGCCTTCCAGGTCGAAGCGCACCACGCGGCCGGCAATCAGGTCCAACCCGTCGGTGGCGCCCTCCTCGCTGTGCGACAGCAGCATCTGCATGCCCACGCACACGCCGAACAGGGGCTTGCTGGCGGCGGCTTCGAGCACCGACTCCAGCAGCCCGGATTCGCGCAGCTCGCGCATGCAGTCGGGCATGGCGCCCTGTCCGGGCAGCACGACGCGCGTGGCGTCGCGCACCACCTGGGGATCGGATGTGACGAACACCTCGACGCCGGCCCGGTCGGCCGCATGCATCACGGCCTGCGACACCGAGCGCAGGTTGCCCATGCCGTAGTCGACCACGGCCACGGAATCAGCCATGGCTACCACTCCAAGAAAGCTGGAACATCACGAATCGCAAGGCAAGGACCGAATGCTCAGAGCGAGCCCTTGGTCGAAGGGATGATTCCCGCCGAGCGCGGGTCGAGTTCGAGCGCAGCGCGCAGTGCCCGCGCAAAGGCCTTGAAAATTGTCTCGCACTGGTGGTGCGCATTGACCCCCTTGAGGTTGTCGATGTGCAGCGTGACCAGCGCATGATTGGCAAACCCCTGGAAGAACTCGTACGCCAGCTGGGTGTCGAAGCCACCGATCGAGCCGCTGGTGAACCGGACATCCATTTCCAGGCCCGGGCGGCCGGAAAAGTCGATCACCACGCGCGACAGGGCCTCGTCCAGCGGCACGTAGGCGTGGCCGTAGCGGCGGATGCCCTTCTTGTCGCCCACTGCCTTGCCCACCGCCTGGCCGAGCGTGATACCGACGTCTTCCACCGTATGGTGGCCGTCGATGTGCAGGTCGCCCTCGCAGGTGATGGTCAGGTCGATCAGCCCGTGGCGGGCGATCTGGTCGAGCATGTGGTCGAAGAAGCCGATGCCGGTGGCCAGCCGGGCCTTGCCGGTGCCGTCCAGATTGACTTCGACGCTGATCTTCGTCTCGGCCGTGTTGCGGTTGACCTGTGCGGTGCGCGCGCCGGCGGCGATGACGGATTCGGGTGCCGTGGGGGTGTTCATAGGGATTGCTCGAGTGCTGCCAGCATCTGCCGATTCTCGTCGGGGGTTCCGACGGTCAGCCGCAGGCAATTGGCCAGCAACGGGTGCATTTTAGAAACGTTCTTGATGAGCACGCCGTGTTCCTTCATGCGCACGAAGGTCTTGTCCGCGTCCGGCACGCGGATCAGCACCATGTTGGCCTGGCTCGGCCAGCGCCGCACGGCGCCCAGCCTGTCGAGGGCCGCCTCGAGTGCCATTCGCTCCTCGCGGATGTGCCGCGCCTGCTCGTCGAAGACCTGCGCATGTTCCAGGGCGAACAGCGCCGCCTCGCAGTTGAGCACGCTCACGTTGTAGGGCGGACGTACCTTGTCCACTTCGGCAATCAGCGCCGCCGGCCCGATCAGGTAGCCCAGGCGCACGCCCGCCAGGCCGAACTTGCTCAGCGTCCGCATCAGCAGGACGTGGCGGTGCGCGGCCATGCGGCCGATGTAGCTCCTGGCCGCGAATGGCTGGTAGGCCTCGTCGATCACCACCAGGCCGCCCTGCTCGCCCTGCGCCTGGACGATGCGCTCGATCGTCGCGTCATCCCACAGGTTGGCGGTGGGATTGTTCGGATAGGCCAGGTAGACGATGGCGGGACGTTCGCGCCGGACGGCCTCGAGCATCGCGGCTTCGTCCAGCTCGAAATCGGCCGTCAGGGGAACGCCGACGAAGCGCAAACCCTGGAGGTGCGCGCTCATGGCGTACATGACGAAGCCCGGCACCGGCGCCAGCACCGTAGCGCCTGGCAGGTCGCAGGCCATCGACAGCAGCGAAATCAGCTCGTCGGAGCCGTTGCCCAGCATCAGCGCGAAACCGTCCGGCAGGCCGGCATGCCGCGCCAGCGCCTGCTTCAGGTCCTCACCACGGCTGCCGGGATAGCGGTTGATGGCCACCTGGCCCAGGCGACGGCCCAACGCCTCCTGCAGGGCCGGCGGCAGACCGTAGGGGTTCTCCATGGCGTCGAGCTTGACCAGGCCGCTCGACGGCTGGACGGCGTAGGCATGCATGGACTGCACGTCGCCACGGATGCGCAGCAGCGCGGGGTTGGCTTCGGCGGTCTTGTCGCTCGGGGAATTCATCTCGGGCAAAGGTTGCTTGTCAGTGTGGACGGCCGCCGGCGCCGGCGGGTCATCGGGTGCATCGGAAGCTGTCGCTCAGCGCCGACTCCATGACCAGCTCTACCGGCATGTCGGCTTCGTAGAAATCGGCGTTCCGGGCGAGCTCGCCCTGGAACAGCCCACGGGCCATGGCCGGCTCCAGGCGGCGCCCCTCGACGCAGAACGACGGCTTGCCGCCACGCCGCCGGGCCGACTCGCTCGCCTGGCGGATGCCTTCCATGACGCCGACCAGGTAGTAGTTGGCGTACAGCTTGCCATCCTTTTCGTTCGCTTCGAGGGCGTGCAGCTCGCGGATGGTCATGGCCTGCGACGCGATGCCCGTGCCCAGCAGCACGGCGACCACGGCCGCCGGAGCAAACCTGCGCGCAAACCTCATCGCTCGTTCAGCCCAGCCGCAGGCGGGCCGCCTCGGCGTGCGCCTGCAGGCCCTCGCCTTCGGCCAGCGTGACGGCCGTCGGACCCAGCACGCGCGCGCCTTCGGCGCTGACCTCGATCAGGCTGCTGCGCTTCTGGAAGTCGTACACGCCCAGCGGGCTGGAAAACCGCGCCGTACCGCTGGTGGGCAGCACGTGATTGGGGCCGGCGCAGTAGTCGCCGAGGCTTTCGCTGGTGTATTGCCCAAGAAAGATCGCCCCCGCATGTCGCAGCAGCGGCTCCCAGCGATGCGGCTCGTGGCTGCTCACCTCCAGGTGTTCCGGCGCGATGCGGTTGCTGATGGCGCAGGCTTCTTCCATGTCGCGGGTATGGATCAGCGCGCCGCGGTCGTTCAGGCTGGCGGCAATGATCGCGGCGCGCGGCATCGTCGGCAGCAGGCGGTCGATTTCGGCCTGAACCCGGTCGATGTAGGCGGCGTCAGGGCACAGCAGGATGCTCTGCGCCAGCTCGTCGTGCTCGGCCTGGCTGAACAGGTCCATGGCGACCCATTCCGGCGGCGTACTGCCGTCGGCAAGCACCAGGATCTCGCTGGGCCCGGCGATCATGTCGATGCCCACGGTGCCGAACACGCGGCGCTTGGCCGCCGCCACGTAGGCGTTGCCGGGCCCGGTGATCTTGTCGACGGCGGGCACGGTCGCGGTGCCGTATGCCAGCGCCGCCACCGCCTGGGCGCCGCCGATGGTGAAAGTGCGGGTGACGCCGGCGACGTGGGCCGCCGCCAGCACCAGTGGATTGCGTTCGCCGCCGGGCGTGGGCACGACCATGATGATCTCGCCGACGCCCGCCACGTGGGCCGGGATCGCGTTCATCAGCACGCTGGAGGGATACGCCGCCTTGCCACCCGGCACGTAGATGCCGACGCGGTCGAGCGGCGTGACCTTCTGCCCCAGCAGGCTGCCGTCGGCATCGCGATAGCTCCAGCTTTCGCCGCAGGCCTTCTTCTGGGCCTCGTGGTAGCTGCGCACCCGTCGCGCTGCTTCTTCCAGCGCCTGGCGCTGGGCGGACGGCAGTGCGTCGAAGGCGGTGCGCAACTCGCCGGCACCCAGCTCAAGCGCCGGCATGCCCTGGACGTCCAGCCGGTCGAAGCGGGCGGTGTATTCGAGCACCGCCGCGTCGCCGCGGGCCTGGACGTCGGCCAGGATCTCGGCCACGCGCTGCTCGATCGCCGCATCGGTGTCGGCCGACCAGTGCAGCCGCGCCTTGAACAGGGCGTCGAAATCTGGCGAAGCGGTCGACAGGCGCAGGGGCTTGGCTTGCGGGCTCATGATCAGGCTTGCGGGAGGGCGGACGCAAAGGCGTCGATGATGCGGCGGATGGGCTCGCGCTTGAGCTTGAGCGCCGCCTGGTTGACGACCAGGCGCGCGCTGATGTCCATGATGCGCTCGACCTCCACCAGCTGGTTCGCGCGCAGCGTGTTGCCGGTGGACACCAGGTCGACGATGGCGTCGGCCAGCCCCGTCAGGGGGGCCAGCTCCATGCTTCCGTAGAGCTTGATCAGGTCCACGTGCACGCCCTTCGTGGCGAAGAAGTCGCGTGCGAGGCCGACGTACTTGGTGGCGACCTTGATGCGGGCGCCCTGGCGCACGGCCGAGGCGTAGTCGTAGTCGGTGCGCACCGCCACGCTCAGCCGGCAGGCGGCAATGCGCAGGTCGAGCGGCGCGTACAGGCCCTGGTTGCCGTTCTCGAGCAGCACGTCCAGCCCGGTCACGCCCAGGTCGGCGCCGCCGTACTGCACGTAGGTGGGCACGTCGGACGCGCGCACCAGCACCACCCGCACGTCGGGCCGGTTGGTCGGCAGGATCAGCTTGCGGGATTTCTCCGGATCTTCGGTGACCTCGATGCCGGCGGCGGCCAGCAGCGGCAGGGTCTCCTCGAAGATGCGGCCCTTGGACAATGCCAGCGTGATCATGCGGCCGCCCCCGCGACGCGCTCGATGTCCGCGCCCAGCGCGCGCAGCTTGTGCTCCATGCGCTCGTAGCCGCGGTCGAGGTGGTAGATCCGGTCGACCAGCGTTTCGCCGTCGGCCACCAGGCCGGCGATGACCAGGCTGGCCGAGGCACGCAGGTCGGTGGCCATGACCGTCGCGCCGGAGAGCTGCGAAACGCCCTCGATCACCGCGACCTTGCCGTCGGTCTGGACGCGGGCGCCCAGCCGCAGCATCTCGTCGACGTGCATGAAGCGGTTCTCGAAGATGGTCTCGGTGACCGTCGAGGTGCCGGACGCGATCACGTTCAGGGCCATGAACTGCGCCTGCATGTCGGTCGGGAACCCCGGGTACTCGGTGGTGCGGAAGCTCTGCGCCTTGAGCCGCCCGTCGGCGCGCACGCGCAACCCGTCCGCCTCGGCCGTCACCTCGGCGCCGGCCAGACGCAGCTTCTCGATGACCGCGTCCAGGTGATCGGCGCGGGCATGGCGCAGCAGCACGTCGCCGCCGGCCGCGGCCACCGCGCAAAGGAACGTGCCGGCCTCGATGCGGTCGCTCACCACCTGGTGGGTGCAGCCGGACAGGCGCTCGACGCCCTGGATCCGGATGCGGCTGGTGCCGTGGCCTTCGATGCGCGCGCCCATGGCGATCAGCATTTCGGCCAGGTCGGTGATCTCGGGCTCCTGGGCGGCGTTCTCGAGCACCGTCTCGCCTTCGGCCAGCGCGGCGGCCATCAGGAAATTCTCGGTGCCCGTGACGGTGACCATGTCGGTGGTGATGCGCGCGCCGTGCAGGCGTTTGCGGCCGCCGGCCAGTCGCGCCACCATGTAGCCGTGCTCCACCGAGATCTCGGCGCCCATGGCGTGCAGCCCCTTGATGTGCTGGTCGACCGGGCGCGAGCCGATGGCGCAGCCGCCGGGCAGCGACACCTTGGCCTGGCCGAAGCGCGCCACCAGCGGGCCCAGCGCCAGCACGGACGCGCGCATGGTCTTGACCAGTTCGTAGGGTGCTTCGGGGTTCGTCAGGTCGCGTGCGTCGAGCCGCACGGTGCCGTCGGCCGCGCGATCGACGGCAACGCCCATGTTGCGCACCAGCTTGAGCATGGTGGCCACGTCCTGCAGGTCAGGCACGTTGCGCAGCACGACGGGCTGGTCGGTGAGCAGCGCGGCGCACAGTTCGGGCAGCGCCGCGTTCTTGGCGCCGGAAACGCGCACCTCGCCGCGAAGCTGTCGTCCGCCGCGAATCAGCAATTTGTCCATGTTGGTCTCAGGAAGGCTCGCGCGGCTGGGTTGCCCACTCGGCCGGCGTAAAGGTTTTCATCGAAAGTGCATGGACTTCGTCGGTGCGCATTCTCTCACCCAGGGTCTTGTAGACGCGCTGGTGGCGCCACACGGGGCGCTTGCCCTCGAACTCGGACGACACGATGGTGGCGAACCAGTGCCGCCCGTCGCCCTCGAGCGCAAGGTGCTCGCACGGCAGTCCGGCGGCGATGATGGATTTGAGTTCTTCAGCGGTCATGGCAGTCCTCAGCCCCGGATCTTGTAGCCGATGCGCAGCAGATGCACCGCCACGGCGCTCGCCACCAGCCAGGCCCCGCCGACGATGCCCAGGCTCAGCCAGGGCGAGGCGTCGCTGATGCCGAAGAAGCCGTAGCGAAAGCCGTCGATCATGTAGAAGAAGGGATTCAGGTGGCTCACCTGCTGCCAGAAGGGCGGCAGCGAGTGGATGGAATAGAACACGCCCGACAGGAACGTCATCGGCATGATCAGGAAGTTCTGGAACACCGCCATCTGGTCGAACTTCTCGGCCCACAGGCCGGCGATCAGGCCGAGGGTACCCAGCAGCGCGGCGCCCAGCACGCCGAACGCGACCGCCCACAGCGGCGCCGCGAAGCCTGGCCAGGCAAAGAACAGGGTGACAGCGAACACGCCCAGGCCCACGGCCAGACCGCGCACCACGGACGAGCCGACGTAGGCCAGGAACCAGCCCCAATGCGACAGCGGCGTGAGCAGGATGAACACCAGGTTGCCCATGATCTTGCTCTGGATGAGCGACGACGAGCTGTTGGCGAACGCGTTCTGCAGCACGCTCATCATGACCAGGCCAGGCACCAGGAAGGCGGTGTAGCTGACGGTGCCGTACACCTTCACATGGTCCTCGAGCACGTGGCCGAAGACCATCAGGTACAGGACCGCGGTCAGCACCGGCGCCCCGACGGTCTGGAAGCCCACTTTCCAGAAGCGGAGCACTTCCTTGTAGAGCAGCGCCTGCCAGCCGATGGCATTGACTCTCATCGCGTGACCTCCAGCGGCGTCTGCTCGCCCGCCATGAGGTCGATGAAGACGTCCTCCAGGTCGGCCTTGCGCATCTCGACATCCTCGACCGCCAGTCCGGCCTGGCGCACCGCGGCCAGCAACTGCTCGACCTCGTGGGCGTTGTGCGCCGGCAGTTGCACGATGCGGCCCGTCACGCGCGCCAATCCTGCCAGGGCCTCCGGCAAGGCGCCATCGGTCTTGAAACGCAGCACGTTGCTGGCGGCGGCGCGCAGCAGTTCGCTGGTGCGGTCGAGCGCGATCACCCGGCCTTGCTTGAGCATGGCGATGCGACTGCACAGCGCCTCCGCCTCTTCCAGGTAATGGGTGGTGAGCAAGACGGTGCTTCCCTGCTTGTTGAGCTTGGCCACGAAGTGCCAAAGCGTCTGGCGCAATTCCACGTCCACGCCCGCGGTAGGCTCGTCCAGCACGATCACCGGCGGCTTGTGCACCAGCGCCAGCGCGACCAGCACCCGCCGCTTCATGCCGCCGGAGAGTTGGCGCATGTTGGCGCCCGCCTTGTCGGACAGGCCGAGGCTGTGGAGCAGTTCGTCGATCCAGTCGTCGTTATGGCGGATTCCGAAGTATCCCGACTGGATGCGCAGCGACTCGCGGACGTTGAAGAACGGGTCGAACACCAACTCCTGCGGCACCACGCCGAGTTGTCGGCGCGCGTCGGCAAACTGGGCCTGGACGTCGAAGCCCCGTACCTGGACGCTGCCGCTGGTGGGGCGAGACAAGCCGGCCAGCACGCTGATGAGGGTGGTCTTGCCGGCGCCGTTCGGGCCCAGGAGCCCGAAGAATTCGCCTTCCTCGATGTTGAAGGTGACCTGATCCAGTGCGCGCAGGCCGGGGGCGCCTTGGGCGCGCTGTTGGCGGGACGCAGGGTAGGTCTTGGAGACGGATTGGAAGGAGATGGCTGGCATGGGAGCCGGCCATTTTACGAGGCCCGGGGATTTCCCTGACTCGGCAGGCTTTGAAGCGGCGCGGCCGGGCGCTGGCTCAGGGCGCCGCGGGGAGCAGCGCCGCCACGCCGTACAGCGTCGCCAGCTCACGCAGGCGGGGCGGCAGACCCTTGACGGCAAAGCCGCGCCCGAGCCCCACCGCCTCGCGCCGGCACTCCAGCAGGACGGCCAGCGCGGAGGAATCGAACTGGGTCAGTCCGCCCGCATCGACCACGGTGGACGAGCCGGACTGCCCGTTGACGCCCTGCTGCAGCATGCGCACGCATGCCGCCGCTTCCTGGTGCGTCAATTTCGCGGGCAGGACAAGCAAGTTGCTCATGGGAAACGTGTCGGCGGACGCCAAGGCAGCGAGCACCCGTGTCAGCTCTTGGCGTTGCCGCCGGCGGCCATCGACTTGTTGCGCGCCTCGAGCGTCGCGATCAGGCCGTCGATGCCCTTGCTGTTGATTTCCTGGATGAACTGGCTGCGATAGGTGTCCACCAGCCAGATGCCCATGACATTCAGGTTGAAGATCTTCCAGCCACCCGATTCGCCGGGCGTCTTCTCGAGGCGATAGTCGATCTGGATGGGCTCGTTGCTGCCGCTGCGCACTTCACTGCGCACGAGCACCTCCTTGTCGTCCGCGGAGCCGCGGAAGGGCTTGACCACCACCTCCTGGTCGGTCACCTGCGCCAGGGCGCCGGCATAGGTGCGCACCAGCAGCAGCTTGAACTGCTCCTGCAGGCGCTGCTTCTGTTCGCCGGTGGCCTCGCGCCACTTCGGGCCGACCGTGGACGCCGTCATGCGTTGGAAATCCACGTTCGGCAGGATCCGGGTCTCGACCAGGGCCATCACCTTGGACATGTCGCCGCTCTTGAGGGAGCTGTCCGAGCGGATCTGCTGCAACGTCTCGTTGGTCAGGCGGCGCACCAGTGCGTCCGGTGCCTCGTCGGCTGCGCGCGCCGCAGGCGCAAAGCCGGCAGCGGCCCCGGCCAGCAGCAAGGCGGCGAGCAGCCAGCGCCCGAAGCCGCGGCGGCCCGGCTGCGCAAGAGTGGAAGCGGATGCGTGAGCTTTGTTGTGCATGGTGAAATCTTCCCTTCTGACTTTTGATTCTGGCGCCAAGGCCAATGTGCACGGGCGCTTAGGGTCAACGCGGTACGCAAGGTTCCCCCGGCCCTGTAGGCCCGGGCGCCGATGGACGCCGTTTCGGCAGGAGCCTGTCAGGAGCCGCTACGGGCTTTCCGGTGGGTTGCCGTCGTATACGTCGTTGAGCCGGCGCTGCAGGAATACGTCACGCGTGAAGCTGTAGCGGTCGAAGGCCATCTGGTCGAGCATCCTGTCGACCTTGAGCAGTTCGGCGCGGGCATCCACGAGGCGCATCGCATACAGCGAATTGCGAACCGGGATGTTGTCGACGTTGGAGATCAGCCCGCCCTGGTAGTCCACAGGCAGCGCCGCCGTGTCGCGCACGGTCGACGGGCCCAGGATCGGCAGCACCAGGTACGGGCCCGAGGGCACGCCCCAGCGACCCAGCGTCTGGCCGAAGTCTTCGCGGTGGCGCTCCAGACCGACTTCCGTCGCCACGTCCAACACGCCCGCCAACCCGAAGAAGGTGTTGACGTTGACCCGCATGAACGTCTGCGCGCTCTGCTGTCCGCGCGCCTGCATCACGCTGTTGGCGAAGCTCCAGACATCGGTGAGGTTGTTGAAGAAATTGGTCACGCCGGTGCGCAGCATCTGCGGCACCACGTTGACGTAGGCGACGGCCACCGGGCGCGCCACGGCACGGTCGACCGTATCGTTGAAGCTGAAGACGCCGCGATTGAAGGACTCGAACGGATCGGCCGGATTCTTCTCGGCGGGAACACTGGCGCAGCCGGCCAGGCTCGCGGCCAGGAGGCCGATGCCAAGCCAGCGCCACAGGCGGGCGAGTTTTGCAGAACGGTTGGGCGACGTACTCATTTGCTGGGGGCGCTTCCCGCGGGTTTGCCTTCCGCGGCCTTGCTGAAGAGGAACTGGCTGATGAGATTCTCGAGGACAACCGCCGACTGGGTGGAGGCGATGACGTCGCCGGCCTGCAGGGACTTCTCGTCGGCACCCGGCTCGATCCCGATGTATTGCTCGCCGAGCAGGCCGCTGGTCAGGATCTTGAGGGAGCTGTCCTTGGGGAAACTGTACCGGCTTTGCATGGCAATCGAGACGTCTGCCTGGAACCGCTTGTCGTCGAACGTGATGGACTCGACGCGGCCGACGACGACGCCCGCGCTCTTGACGGCCGTCTGCGGCTTCAGGCCGCCAATGTTGTCGAAACGGGCATGGACGTTGTAGGTGCTCTGCAAGCTCAGGCCCAGCAGGTTGGCCGACTGCAGCGCCAGGAACAGCACCGCCGCGGCTCCGATCAGCACGAACAGCCCGACCCACACATCATTCTTGGAGCGTTGCATACAAACCTCGATCTCGATTCTCAAATGCTGAACATCATGGCGGTGAGCAGGAAGTCCAGGCCCAGCACGCACAGCGACGCCACCACGACGGTGCGCGTGGTGGCCCGCGAGACGCCTTCGGGCGTGGGATGCGCCTCGTAGCCCTCGAGCAGCGCGATGAAGCTCACTGCCACGCCGAACACCAGGCTCTTGACGACGCCGTTGCCGACATCGGCCCAGACATCCACGCCGGACTGCATCTGCCCCCAGAACGCGCCGCTGTCGACGCCCAGCAGCAGCACGCCGACCACGTAGCCGCCCAGCACGCCGACCGCGCTGAACACCGCCGCCAGCAGCGGCATGGCGATGACGCCGGCCCAGAAGCGCGGCGCCAGGATGCGCTGCACCGGGTCGACCGCCATCATTTCCATGGCGCTGAGCTGCTCGCCGGCCTTCATCAGGCCGATCTCGGCAGTCAGCGACGTACCGGCACGTCCGGCGAACAGCAAGGCGGCGACCACCGGCCCCAGCTCGCGCACCAGGCTCAGCGCGACCAGCAGGCCGAGCGCGTCGCCCGATCCGTAGCGCTGCAGCGTGTAGTAGCCCTGCAAGCCCAGCACGAATCCGACGAACAGGCCGGACACCGCGATGATCGCCAGCGAATAATTGCCCAGGAAATGGATCTGGTCGCGCACCAGGCCGAAGCGGCGCAGCGTGGGCCCCGCGCGCAGCAGCAGCCGCAGGAACAGGCGCAGGCCCCAGCCCAGGTCGGCCAGCCGGCGGCGAACGGCGAAGCCGACGTCTGCGGGGCGCCACCAACTCACGACTGGCCTCCCGCGGCCTGGCCGAAGTCCTGCTCTGCGGTCGGCCCGGGGTAGTGGAAATGCACCGGCCCCTCGGGCAGCGCGTTGACGAACTGGTGCACCAGCGGATCGGTGCTGCGGCGGACTTCCTCGGGCGAGCCTTGCGCCGCCACCTTGCCGTTGGCCAGGATGACCACGTGATCGGCGATCGAGAAGGTCTCTTCGAGGTCGTGGGACACCACGATGCTCGTCAGGCCCAGGCTGTCGCTCAGCCGGCGGATCAGCTGCGCGGCCGTGCCCAGTGAAATGGGGTCCAGACCGGCAAAAGGCTCGTCGTACATGATCAGGTCCGGGTCCAGCGCGATCGCGCGTGCCAGCGCCACGCGACGCGCCATGCCGCCGGAGATCTCCGCCGGCATCAGGTCGCGCGCGCCGCGCAGTCCGACGGCGTCGAGCTTCATCAGCACGATGTCGCGCACCAGCGCCGCCGGCAACTGCGTGTGCTCGCGCAGCACGAACGCCACGTTGTCGAACACGCTCATGTCGGTGAACAGCGCGCCGAACTGGAACAGCATGCCCATGCGCCGGCGCATGCGGTAGAGCCCGGCGGAATCGAGGCCGGGGACCGATTGGCCGTCGAACAGCACGTCGCCTTCGAGGGGACGCAACTGCCCACCGATCAGGCGCAGGAGCGTCGTCTTTCCGCCGCCGGAGGCACCCATGACCGCCGTCACCTTGCCGCGCGGCACGGTCAGCGATACGCCGTCGAGCACGCGGCGCGTGTCATAGCCGAACACGGTGTTCTTGAACTCGACGAGGGGTGGGTGAAGGGTCAACGCAATCGGGACGATGGGACAAAAAAAGAAGCCGGGCGCTCCAATCGGAACCCCGGCTCGCGGTTACAAGATGATAAATGATGATCGGCCGACGTGCCCAAGCGCCAGCTTCTGCCTTCTTTTGTGCGCAACTGTTTAACAGTTGCGCTTTTCTTGCGCAGGCTCAACGGGGCAGATCGCTGTATCCCATCAGGAATTCGTCCACCGCGCGCGCGGCCTGGCGTCCTTCGCGGATGGCCCACACCACCAGCGACTGGCCGCGGCGCATGTCGCCGGCGGCAAACACCTTCGGCACGTTGGTGACGTAGCCGCCGTTGAAATCCACGGTGGCCTTGGCATTGCCGCGCGCATCCTTCTCGACGCCGAATGCCTCGAGCACCGGCGACACCGGGCTGACGAATCCCATCGCGAGCAGGACCAGGTCGGCCTTGAGCGTCTGCTCGCTGCCCGGGACCTCGACCATCTTGCCGTCCTTCCATTCGACGCGAACGGTCTTGAGCCCGGTGACCTTGCCCTTCTCGCCGATGAATTCCTTGGTGGAAATGGCGAACTCGCGCTCGCAGCCTTCTTCGTGGCTCGAGCTGGTGCGCAGCTTGATAGGCCAGTAGGGCCAGGTCAGCGGGCGGTTTTCTTCTTCCGGAGGCTGCGGCATCAGCTCGAACTGGGTTACGCTGGCGGCGCCGTGGCGGTTGCTGGTGCCCACGCAGTCGGAGCCGGTGTCGCCGCCACCGATCACGATCACGTGCTTGCCGTCGGCGCGCAGCTGGCCCTTGACCTTGTCGCCGGCGTTGACGCGGTTCTGCTGGGGCAGGAACTCCATGGCGAAATGGATCCCGTCAAGGTCGCGGCCAGGCACCGGCAAGTCGCGCGACTGCTCGGCCCCGCCGGCCAGGACGACGGCGTCGAACTCGGCCTGCAGCTGCTCGGGCGTGACGGTTTCCTTGGCCAGGTTCGTCACCTTCGAGCCCTTGCCCATCGGATCCTTGGCGGCGCCGACAGCCACGCCGGCGCGGAACACGACGCCTTCGGCCTTCATCTGCTCGACACGGCGGTCGATGTGCGACTTCTCCATCTTGAAGTCGGGGATGCCGTAGCGCAGCAGCCCGCCGATACGGTCGTTCTTCTCGAACACCGTCACGTCGTGCCCCACGCGCGCCAGTTGCTGCGCCGCGGCCAGGCCGGCTGGGCCGGACCCGACCACTGCGACCTTCTTGCCGGTCTTGTGGCGCGCCGGACGCGCCGCCACCCAGCCTTCGTCCCAGGCGCGGTCGATGATGGCGTGCTCGAGCGACTTGATGCCCACCGGGTCGTCGTTCACGTTCAGCACACAGGCTGCCTCGCACGGCGCGGGGCAGATGCGGCCGGTGAACTCCGGGAAGTTGTTGGTGGAATCCAGCACCGCGAAGGCGCTTTGCCAGTCGTCGCGATAAACCAGGTCGTTGAAGTCCGGAATGATGTTGTTGACCGGGCAGCCGCTGTTGCAGAACGGCGTGCCGCAATCCATGCAGCGCGCGCCCTGCACCTTGGCCTTGGCCGTGTCCAGGCCGACCACGAATTCCTTGTAGTGCTTCACGCGCTCATCGACGGGCTTGTAGCCCTCTTCGATGCGCTCGTACTCCATGAAGCCGGTGATCTTTCCCATCGTGAAGTCCTTGTAATGCGTTCTCTGGGCCAGCGGTCGCTCAGACCTTGGCCGGCTGGCGCGTGGCGTGCGGCTCCAGCCCCACGTGCGCGTTGTTGCCCGAGCTGGTCAGTTCCACCTTGCGGTCGTGGATCTCCTGCAGCGCACGCTTGTATTCGTTCGGGAACACCTTGACGAAGCGGGTGCGTGCGGTGGCCCAGTTGTCCAGCAGCTCGCGCGCGCGCTTGCTGCCGGTCCAGCGGTGGTGGTCTTCCAGCAGCTTGCGCAGGAGCGCCTCGTCCGTCTGGCCGCCGTGCCAGATGGCCGGGTTGACATTGGCCGTCTGCTCGGCGGTGGTCAGCACCTTGTCGAGCGAGACCATCGCCATGTTGCAACGGCTCGCGAACTGGCCGTCCTCGTCATAGACGAAGGCCAGGCCGCCGCTCATGCCGGCCGCGAAGTTGCGGCCGGTCTTGCCCAGCACCACCACGGTGCCGCCGGTCATGTATTCGCAGCCATGGTCGCCGGTACCTTCGACCACGGTGGTGGCGCCCGACAGGCGCACCGCAAAGCGCTCACCGGCCACGCCGCTGAGGTAGGCCTCGCCGGTGGTCGCGCCGTACAGCGCAGTGTTGCCCACCACGATGTTCTTGACGGCCTCGCCGCCGAAATCGAGGCTGGGGCGCACCACCACGCGGCCGCCGGACAGGCCCTTGCCGGTGTAGTCGTTGGCGTCGCCGATCAAATACAGCGTGATGCCGCGCTGCAGGAATGCGCCGAACGACTGGCCGCCGGTGCCTTCGAGCTGGATGCGGATGGAGTCGTCCGGCAGGCCCTGCGGATGCACCTTGGTCAGCGCACCCGACAGCATGGCGCCCACCGAACGGTTGACGTTGCGCGCCACCTCCATGAACTGCACCTTCTCGCCGCGCTCGATGGCCGGGCGCGACTTCTCGATCAGCCGCACGTCCAGCGCCTTGGCCAGGCCGTGGTCCTGCGACTCGACATGGAAGCGCGGCACGTCCGCCGGCACGTTCGGCTGGGCGAACAGGCGCGAGAAATCGAGCCCGCGCGCCTTCCAGTGAGCTAGGCCGCGGCGCATGTCCAGCAGGTCTGCACGGCCGATCAGGTCGTCGAACTTGCGGATGCCCAGCTGCGCCATGATCTGGCGCACTTCCTCGGCGACGAAGAAGAAGTAGTTGACGACATGCTCGGGCTTGCCGGCGAACTTCTTGCGCAGGACCGGGTCCTGCGTGGCCACGCCCACCGGGCAGGTGTTGAGGTGGCACTTGCGCATCATGATGCAGCCTTCGACCACCAGCGGCGCCGTGGCGAAGCCGAACTCGTCGGCGCCCAGCAGCGCGCCGATGGCGACGTCGCGGCCGGTCTTCATCTGGCCGTCGGCCTGCACGCGGATGCGGCTGCGCAGGCGGTTGAGCACCAGCGTCTGCTGTGTCTCGGCCAGGCCGATTTCCCAGGGGCTGCCGGCGTGCTTGATCGACGACCATGGCGATGCGCCGGTGCCGCCATCATGGCCGGCGATCACGACGTGGTCGCTCTTGCACTTGGCCACGCCCGCGGCGATGGTGCCCACGCCCACTTCGCTGACCAGCTTGACGCTGATGGACGCGTGCGGCGCCACGTTCTTCAGGTCGTGGATGAGCTGCGCCAAGTCCTCGATCGAGTAGATGTCGTGGTGCGGCGGCGGGCTGATCAGGCCGACGCCCGGCACCGAGTAGCGCAGCATGCCGATGTAGTTCGAGACTTTCCCGCCCGGCAGCTGGCCGCCCTCGCCGGGCTTGGCGCCCTGGGCCATCTTGATCTGGATCTGGTCGGCCGACGACAGGTACTCGGCGGTGACGCCGAAGCGGCCCGAAGCGACCTGCTTGATGCGCGAGCGCAGCGAGTCGCCGTCCTTGAGCGGCAGGTCGACTTCGACGTTCTCGGCGCCGATCACGCTCTTGAGCGTGTCGCCCTGCTTGATCGGAATGCCCTTGAGCTCGTTGCGGTAGCGAATCGGGTCTTCGCCGCCCTCGCCCGTGTTGCTCTTGCCGCCGATGCGGTTCATGGCGATCGCCAGCGTCGAATGCGCCTCGGTGCTGATCGAGCCGAGCGACATGGCGCCGGTGGCAAAGCGCTTGACGATTTCGCTGGCCGATTCGACCTCGTCCACTGGGATCGCCTTGGCCGGATCGAACTTGAACTCGAACAGCCCGCGCAGCGTCAGGTGCCGGCGGCTCTGGTCGTTGATGAGCTGCGCGTATTCCTTGTACGTGTTGAAGTTGTTGGCGCGCGTGCTGTGCTGCAGCTTGGCGATTGCGTCCGGCGTCCACATGTGGTCTTCACCGCGCGTGCGCCAGGCGTATTCGCCGCCGGCGTCGAGCATCTGCGCGAGCACCGGGTCGTCGCCGAAGGCCGCCTTGTGGATGCGGATGGCTTCCTTGGCGATCTCGAACACGCCGATGCCCTCGACGCGGCTCGCGGTACCGGTGAAGTACTTGTCGACCGTCTCGGTGTTCAGGCCGATGGCCTCGAACAGCTGGGCGCCGCAGTAGCTCATGTACGTGCTCACGCCCATCTTGGACATGATCTTCGACAGGCCCTTGCCGATCGCCTTGACGTAGTTGTAGATGGCCTTCTCGGCGCTCAGTTCGCCGGGCAGGTCCTCGTGCATGGCGGCCAGCGTTTCCATGGCCAGGTAGGGGTGCACCGCTTCGGCGCCGTAACCGGCCAGTACTCCGAAGTGATGCACCTCGCGCGCCGAGCCGGTCTCGACCACCAGGCCGGCCGTGGTGCGCAAGCCTTCGCGCACCAGGAACTGATGCACCGCCGACAGTGCCAGCGCGGCGGGAATCGCCACCTGGAGTTCGGCCACGGCGCGGTCGCTCAGGATCAGGATGTTGTGGCCGCCCTTGATGGCGTCCACCGCCTCGGCGCACAGCGAGGCGAGCTTGGCCTCCACGCCCTCCTCGCCCCAGGCCACCGGATAGGTGATGTCGAGCGTGTAGCTCTTGAACTTGCCCTGCGTGACGGCGGCGATGTCGCGCACCTTCGCCATGTCGTTGAAGTCCAGAATCGGCTGGCTCACTTCGAGCCGCATCGGCGGATTGACCTGGTTGATGTCGAGCAGGTTCGGCTTGGGGCCGACGAAGCTGACCAGCGACATGACGATGGCCTCGCGGATCGGGTCGATCGGCGGGTTGGTCACCTGCGCGAACAGCTGCTTGAAGTAGCTGTACAGCGGCTTGTTCTTGTCCGACAGCACCGCCAGCGGCGAGTCGTTGCCCATGGAGCCGATGCCCTCTTCTCCGGCCTGCGCCATGGGGCTCATCAGGAACTTGATGTCTTCCTGGGTGTAGCCGAAGGCCTGCTGGCGGTCGAGCAGCGGCACCGCGCTGGCGGGCGCTTCGCCGGCGCCGTCGACGTCGTCGAGCTTGATGCGCAGGTTCTCGATCCACTGCTTGTAGGGCTTGCTGTTGGCGAGGCTGGACTTGACCTCCTCGTCGTCGATCATGCGGCCCTGCTCCAGGTCGATCAGGAACATCTTGCCCGGCTGCAGCCGCCACTTGCGCACGATCCTGCTCTCCGGCACCGGCAGCACGCCGGATTCGGACGCCATGATCACCAGGTCGTCGTCGGTGACGCAGTAGCGCGACGGACGCAGGCCGTTGCGGTCGAGCGTGGCGCCGATCTGGCGGCCGTCGGTGAACACGATCGACGCCGGCCCGTCCCAGGGCTCGAGCATCGCGGCGTGATATTCATAGAACGCCCGGCGGCGCGGGTCCATCGTGGCGTGCTGCTCCCACGGCTCGGGAATCATCATCATCACGGCCTGGCTGATCGGGTAGCCGGCCATGGTCAGCAGTTCGAGGCAGTTGTCGAACGTGGCGGTGTCGGACTGGCCGGCAAAGCTGATCGGATACAGCTTGGCCAGATCGGGGCCGAGCACGGGCGAACTCATCACGCCCTCGCGCGCCTTCATCCAGTTGTAGTTGCCCTTGACCGTGTTGATCTCGCCGTTGTGCGCCACGTAGCGATACGGGTGCGCCAGCGGCCATTCCGGGAAAGTGTTGGTCGAGAAGCGCTGATGCACCAGACCCAGCGCCGACACGCAGCGATGGTCTTGCAGATCGAGATAGTAAGTGCCGACTTGATCAGCCAGCAGCAGGCCCTTGTACACCACCGTCCGGCTCGACATGGACGGGACGTAGTATTCCTTGGAGTGCTTGAGCTTCAGGCGCTGGATGTTCGCGCTGGCGGTCTTGCGGATGACGTACAGCTTGCGCTCGAGCGCGTCCTGCACGATCACGTCGGCGCCGCGGCCGATGAACACCTGGCGCAGGATCGGCTCCTTCTCGCGCACGGTCGGAGACATGGGCATGTCGCGGTTGACCGGCACGTCGCGCCAGCCCAGCAGCACCTGGCCTTCGGCCTTGATCGCGCGTTCCATCTCCTGCTCGCAGGCCAGGCGCGAGGCGTGTTCCTTCGGCAGGAAGATCATGCCCACGCCGTACTCGCCGGGCGGTGGCAGCGCCACGCCCTGGCGAGCCATTTCCTCGCGGTACAGCAGGTCGGGCAGCTGGATCAGGATGCCTGCGCCGTCGCCCATCAGCTTGTCCGCGCCGACGGCACCGCGATGGTCCAGGTTCTCCAGGATCTTCAGCGCCTGGCCGACGATGGCATGGCTCTTCTCGCCCTTGATGTGGGCAACGAAGCCGACGCCGCAGGCGTCATGTTCGTCCGCGGCCGAGTACAGGCCGTGTTCTTGCAGGTGTTGGATTTCGGCAGCCGTCGTCATGGCGCACTCCTTCTTACTGGCATCTCGCAGGGACCGTAAGGATATTGCGTTGCACAAACAATGCCAAATACTTTAAATGGGGTCAGATTCCAATTAAGTCAGCCAAACTACGGTGTGCGACAAATTGGGGACAGATTGATCTGGCGTGAGCCCGCCCAGCGTGCAGCCTTGCTTCAGGAAGGCGAGACATCCCCCGGCGAAGGCCGTGGCCGGCGGCCTGCACGGTCCTTGACGACGCGGCGGTCGGTGTTCTTTTGCAGAAGCGCGACGAAATCGGCGTCGCCGGCGGCCCAGCCGCGCAGCGTCGCCTCCGTCAGAAGGCGCACATCGGCCGTGGCGACGCCAGCGCGCACCAAATCGGCGTACGCAGCCTCCCGCGCGAAGGGCGTGTTGCCCAGCGTCCAGTACAGCGGATGCGGCGTGATCAGCCTGTCCACCCGCAGGCCGGCGTAGTGGGCATGGCTGGACCAGACGAAGTCGCGCGCCTCGGCAACAATGCCGGCGCGCACCGGGTTCAGGTCTATATAGGCCATGCAGGCGAGCAGGTAGCGGTCGGTCTGGATCAACGTGGACCGATAGCGCCCTTCCCAGAGCGTGCCGCTACGCCCGTGCCGGTCATTGAAGTAGCGGACGTATTGGCGGCCAACCGACTGCATCCATTGGGGCAGCGAGGTCGGGCCGGCGGGCGTGGCCAGCAGATGGAAGTGGTTGTCCATGAGCACATACGCATGCACGGCCACCTCGAACCGCGCCGCATGCTCGCCCAGCAGCGCCAGCATCTTCTCGCGATCGGCGCGGTCCACGAAGATGAATTGCCGGTTGTTGCCGCGCTGGATCACATGATGCGGATAGCCTGGCAGCGTCAGTCGCGGAAGTCTGGCCATGGCGGAAAGCGGATCGGCGTCGGCCCGTGCTTCAGGCCTGCAGGGGAAAGCGGTCAGGGCCGAGTGCGTCGAGCCCGAACTGCGACAGCAACTCCTGCATGCGCGCCGCCGCGCTCGCCTTGCGATGGCCGGTGTGGCGGGCAATGATCAGTTCGTTCTTCAGGCTGTGCTCCCACCCCACCAGCTCGGTCACGGTCACCTGGTAGCCCTGCGCCTCCAGGTAAAGGCAACGCAGCACGTTGGTCAATTGACTGCCGATCTCGCGCGTGTGCAGCGGATGGCGCCACAGTTCTGCCAGCGGCGTGCGCGACAGCGACAGCGCCTTGTTGGCGCGCAGGCTGGCCGCGACTTCCGCCTGGCAGCAAGGCACCAGCGCCATGAACCGCGCGTTCTTGGCAAGCCCGAAGGCGATGGCGTCGTCGGTGGCGGTGTCGCAGGCGTGCAGTGCGGTGACGAGGTCGATGCGTTCGGGCAATCCTGGTGCGGTGCGTGCCTCGGCGGCGCTGACATTGAGAAAGCTCATACGCGCAAATCCCAGGCGCTGCGCAAGCTCGCGCGAGCGCGCCACCAGTTCGGGCCGCGTCTCGATGCCGTACACGTGGCCCCCCTCGCGCTGACGGAAGAACAGGTCGTAGATGATGAAACCCAGATACGACTTGCCTGCGCCATGGTCGGCCAGCGTGGCGCGCGCGCCCGCCTCCGGCAGTTCCAGCAACAGCTTCTCGATGAACTGGAACAGGTGATAGACCTGCTTGAGCTTGCGGCGGGAGTCCTGGTTCAGGCGACCCTCGCGCGTCAGGATGTGCAGCTCCTGCAGCAATACGACCGACTGCCCCGGGCGCAGTTCGGCCAGCAGATCGGCCTGGGCCTTGTCCGCCCTGGAAGGCCGCGCGGCATGCGCCTGCGCGGGCTTGGCCGGTGCGGCGTGCCTCGTCGAAAGCTGGGCGCGGCTCATCGGCCGTCTCCCCGGGGACCGACGTCCAGTGCATCCCAGCCGGCAGCGCCCAGGCCTTCGAGGGTGGCGACATTGCGCTCGTAGATAGCCGCTGCGTCGGGGAACGCGGCAACCGCCTTGTCGACGCTGTCTTCGCGCAGCAGGTGCAGCGTGGGATATGGGGCGCGGTTGGTGGCGTTGGTGATGTCGTTCTCCTCGCTGCCGGCAAACTGGAACCGGGGATGGAAGCTGGCCAATTGCAGCATGCCTTCAAAGCCCGCGCGCGCGAGGCGGCGTTCCGCACGTGCCGTGAAGTCGTTGAAGTCCAGGAAGTCGGCCAGGAGGCAAGGCGCCATCACCAGCGTGGTGTCGCGCACGGCAGGCTCGCGATCGAGGAGTGCCTGCGCCTCGCGCAGCAGCGTCTCCATCAGTTCGGTTTCGTCGTCGCAGGCACAGACCACGTAGTGGATCTGCCGGCGCGCATGCACCGCCTTGGCGAAGGGACACAGATTCAGGCCGATGACGGCGCGCTCCAGCCAACGGACGGTGTCTTCCTCGACTCGGCGCACCAACGCCTGCAGCTCAGGACCGGCCGATGCGCCCGAATCATTGCTCATGGCATCGGCTCCGCACACTGCAGCCGCAAGACAGCCAGGCGCCCGGCCGCGACCATGCCGACCAGCGAGCATGCGACGGTGGCCACCCAGGTCCAGTGCCAGCCGCCCGCGTACAACGCCAGCCAGGCCACCAGCGGCGGCGCCACGAACTGCCCCAGGGACGACGTCTGCTGCATCAGTCCCACGGTGGTCGATACCGTGTTCCCCGAAGGCGCCAGCCGCACCGACAGCGTGAACAAGGTGGCCGGCACCATGCCGCCGGCCAGCGAAAAGAGGCATACGGCGACGTAGCGCACGGCCGGTGGCAGCGACAAGGCCGCCTCGCCATGGCCCCAGCGCGCGAAGGCCGCCACGCCACCCGCCAGCATCACGCCGTAGCCCCACCGCAGCAGGCGTTCGGGCCGCACGCCGCGATGCAGCAGGCGCCCGCCGGCCACGTTGCCCACGATGTTTGCCGCGGCTGCGGCACAGGTCAGCAGGCCTGCCCATGCCGCTGCAACGCCGGCTTCGGCGTAGATGGCGGGCAGGAAGCCGATGACCGCCATCCATTGCGCCGAGTACACCGCGAATGCCAGCCCCAGCGTGCGCGGGCCGGCCGAGCCGAGCGTCAGGCGCAGGCGTGCGGGCACGGAAATGGGAGTCGCTGGCTGCCGCGACACCACCGCGGCACGCCCGCGCACGGCGTCGCTCGGCACGGCCAGCCGGACGAACAGGAGCGCCATGGCGGAAACGCCCGCCATGCCCAGCCACCACGATGGCCAATGCCATCGCTGGATCCAGGGCGCTCCGACCAACAGCGCCAGCGCGACGCCCAACGGCATGTACGCGCCCCACAGGCCGAGCGCCGCCTTGTCCGCTCCCGGCGGCACCAATGCCCGCACCAGGCCAGGCCCGGGCATCACGGCCAGCAGGAAACCGACGCCCTCGACCGCCCGCAGCGCCAGCAGCCAGTTCAGCGCGTGCGGCCCCGGCTCGACACAGGCGCCCAGCGCGCTCGCCAGCGTCAGGATCGCCAGGCCGGTGAGCATGCTGCGGCGCAGCCCGATGGCATCGGCCATCAGGCCAGCCAGCAGGCCGAGCGTCATCCCGGCCACCTGGACCAGCGACAACAGGAAGCCCGCCTGGACCAGGTCGATGCCGAGCGCCTCTCGCAGCGCGGGCACCGCCGGCGGCAGCTTGCCCAGGTGCAGCGCTGCGCTGACGCCGGCGGCCACGACCGCCAGCGCGGCCAGCGGCAAGGCCGGCGCCCGCCGATCCGGCACGGCCGCGGCAACCTGCGTATCCAGCCTGTCCAATCCGCTGCGCGCCTTCATCATTCCACCCAGGGACGTCCGGTCAGGCGCAGGTGCTCGCGCATGGCGAAGCGGTCCGTCATGCCGGCGATGTAGTCGGCCACCGCCCGATGCCTGTCCTGCTGGCAGGCATAGGCCGGCGGCATCTCCGACGGGTTGTCGCGATAGGCGAGGAAAAGGGCCCGCACGACATCCTGGGCCTGCCCGGTCGTCTGGGCCACGCGCGGGTGCCGGTAGAGGTTGGCGAACAGGAACCGCTTGAGCGCCTGCGACTGCTCGCGCATCGACGGGCTGAAGCACACCATCGGCGCGGCGGCACGCACCGCATCGGCGTGCGCGGGCGCGCCGGCATCGATGGCGGCGCGGGTGGCATCGATCACGTCGTAGACCTGCGCGCTCAGCATGCGGCGGATGGTCTCGTACAGCAGGCGCCGGCCGTCGAGTGCCGGATACTCGGCCACCGCCTCGCGCCTGAAGCGATCGAACAGTTCGACGTCCGCCAGCTGCTCGATGCCGATCAGCCCCGAGCGCACGCCATCGTCGATGTCATGGGCGTTGTAGGCAATCTCGTCGGCCAGATTGCACAGTTGTGCCTCCAGCCCGGGCTGCATGCGGTCCAGGAAGCGCCGGCCGACACCGCCGGGCTCGCGCTGCTCGAGCCGCTGCGCGTTGGCGCGCGAGCAATGCTTGAGAATGCCTTCGCGCGTCTCGAAGCTGAGGTTGAGACCGTCGTACTGCGGATAACGGTGCTCCAGTTCGTCCACCACCCGCAGGCTCTGCAGGTTGTGCTCGAACCCGCCGTGGTCGGCCATGCAGTCATTCAACGCGTCTTGGCCGGCATGCCCGAACGGTGTGTGGCCCAGGTCGTGGGCCAGCGCCACGGCCTCGACCAGGTCCTCGTTGAGCGCCAGCGCCCGCGCGATCGAACGGCCCAGCTGCGCCACCTCGAGCGAATGCGTCATCCGGGTGCGGAACAGGTCTCCCTCGTGGTTGAGGAAAACCTGCGTCTTGTACACCAGCCGCCGGAAGGCGGTGGAATGGACGATGCGGTCGCGATCCCGCTGGAACGCATCGCGTGTCGGCGCGGGCGGCTCCGGGTAGCGCCGGCCGCGCGATGCCGCCGGATGGCTCGCATAGGCAGCCAGCGCCATGGCTAGGAGCAGCTTTCGGCCAGCACTTCGCGCACCAGCGCGTCGGGCGCGGGTCGCATCACGGCGCGGCCGGGCGCCTCGATCAACACGAAACGGATCTCGCCGGCCTCGGATTTCTTGTCGACCCGCATCAGGTCGAGATAGCGCTGCGTGCCCAGTGCCGGTGCGCTCACCGGAAGGCCGGCGGCCTCGACGAGGCGTGTGAGCCGGTCGACGAACGCGGCGTCGACGCCGCCCAGCCGTTGCGACAAGCGCGCTGCCATCACCATGCCGCAGCCGACCGCCTCGCCGTGCAGCCACTCGCCGTAGCCCAGCCCGGATTCGATGGCATGGCCGAACGTGTGCCCGAAGTTGAGGATGGCCCGCAAGCCGGACTCGCGCTCGTCCTGGCCGACCACCATCGCCTTGATCTCGCAACTGCGGCGCACCGCGTAAGCCAGCGCCGCGGGGTCCCGCCCCATCAGCGCCGGCAGGTTGGACTCGATCCAGTCGAGGAAGGCCATGTCGTGGATCGGCCCGTACTTGATCACCTCGGCCAGCCCGGCGCTCAGTTCGCGCGGCGGCAGCGTTCGCAGCGTGTCCAGGTCGCACAGCACGCGCTGGGGCTGATAGAACGCCCCGATCATGTTCTTGCCGAGCGGGTGGTTGATGGCGGTCTTGCCCCCCACCGACGAGTCCACCTGCGCCAGCAACGTGGTCGGCACCTGCACGAAGGGCACGCCGCGCATGTAGCAGGCAGCGGCAAAGCCGGTCATGTCGCCGACCACGCCGCCGCCGAGCGCGTAGAGCACGCATTTGCGGTCGCTGGCGCGGCCCAGCAGCGCGTCGAAGATCAGGTTCAGCGTCGCCCAGTCCTTGTGCCGCTCGCCGTCGGGCAGTTCGAGCACGTTCACGCTGGCGTGGCGGCTGACCAGGCGGGCGCGCAACGCCTCGGCATACAGGGGGCCGACGGCGGTGTTGGTGACGATCAGGGCGCTGGTGGCGGCGGGCAGCCCGTCATAGGACTGCGGGTCCGAAAGCAGGCCCTGCCCGATCAGGATGGAATAGCTGCGCTCGCCGAGCTCGATCTCGACGCGCTGGATGGGGGCTGGCGCTGACATGCCTCAAGTGTAGGCGCTGGCCCGCCTGCTGCCGGCGGCATGGCGGCGCGCTCAGTCCGCAATGGCGGGCGGTGCAGTCGCAACGCCGGCAAGCTCGAGATGCGCCAGGATGAGGTTGACCGCCACCTGGATGCTCGGGCGGCCCGTCTCGACGCTCTCGTGGGCCACCTCCCGGTAGAGCGGGTCCCGGGCCGCGAACAGCTCGCGCAGCCGGCCGAGCGGATCCTCCACCTGCAGGAGCGGCCGCTTGACGTCGTGGCGAAGGCGCCGGTAAAGGTCCTCCGGCGACGAGCAGAGATAGACCACGTGGAACTTCTCGCGCAGCTGCTGGCGATTTTCCGCCCGCAGGACGGCGCCGCCGCCGGTGGACAGCACGCCGCGCGTGCTCTGCGCCTGCTCGGCGATCACCTGCGCCTCGATGGCGCGAAAGCGGGCTTCACCCTCGCGCTCGAAGAATTCCCGGATGGTGCAGCCGATGCGGTCCTCGATGCACTGGTCGGTGTCGACGAAAGGCCACTGCAGCCGCTGGGCCAGGCGCCGCCCGACGGCGGTTTTACCCGAACCTGGAAGACCGACCAGCGCTACCGGCACCACACTCCATCTGCACGGGGCGCCCTTCAGCGCGCCGCGTTGCGGTCGGTGATCATCTTCGGCGTGATGAAGACAAGCATTTCGGTCTTGTTGTAGGTACGGTTGCGCGTTCGGAACAGGCCGCCCAGCACGGGGACTTCGCCCAGCACCGGAACACGCGATTCGTCGTTCGATTCGGTCAACTCGAAGATACCACCGATCACGACGGTGCCGCCATTTTCCACCAGCACCTCGGTCTGCACGTGCTTCGTGTTGATGGCGAAGCCCGCAAGCGTCTGCTGGCCGACGGTGTCCTTGTTGACGTCCAGCGTCAGGATGATGTTGCCTTCGGGCGTGATCTGCGGGGTGACTTCGAGCTTCAGGTTGGCCTTGCGGAAGGCGATCGAAGTCGCGCCGCTGGACGTGGCCACCTGGTACGGCAGTTCGGTACCCTGCTCGATCAGCGCCTTGGTCTGGTCGGCCGTCACCACCCGCGGGCTGGACACCACGCGGCCCTTGCCGTCCGCCTCGAGGGCGGAGATCTCAAGGTTCAAGAGGCGCGTGAGCGACGAGTTGAACAGCGAGATCGCGAAGGTGCCGGGCGTATTGCCGCTGCCGCTCGGACTGATCGCGGGCAGGCTGACGAAGTTGCCGGCCGTGGGCGACGGGAAGGTGGCCGTGCCGCCGGACAGCGACGGCTGCACACCGATCGAATTGTTGTTGTTCACCGCGCCGCCGCCCAGGCGCACACCCAGCGACTTGCCGAACGTGTCGGCCGCCTCGACGATGCGCGCCTCGATCAGGACCTGGCGCACCGGCACGTCCAGCTTGCGGATCAGCTCGGCCACGTCGGCCAGCTTGGATGGAATGTCGGACACGAACAGCTGATTCGTGCGGGTCTCGGCAATCACGCTGCCGCGCGGGCTCAGGATGCGGGTGTTGTTGCCGCCGCCACCGCCGCCGCCGCCGGCCAAGCCCTGGCCGGACAGGCCCTGGGCGATGACCTGCGCCTTGGTGTAGTTCAGCTGGAAGGCCTGCGTCTGCAGCGGCTGCAGGTTGGCGATTGCCGCCTGCGCCTCGAACTCGCGCTTTTCCTTGGCGTCGATCTCGTCCTTGGGCGCGATCCACAGCACCGAGCCGTTCTTGCGCATGCCCAGGTTCTTGGCCTGCAGGATGATGTCGAGTGCCTGATCCCAGGGCACGTCCTTGAGGCGCAGCGTCAGGGAGCCGGTGACGGAGTCGGAGGTGACGATGTTGAAGTTGGTGAAGTCGGCGATGACCTGCAGCAGCGAGCGGATCTCGATGTTCTGGAAGTTCAGCGACAGCTTCTCGCCGTTGTAGCCCACGCCCTGCGTCAGCTTGGTCGGGTCGACCTTGCGCGGCCGCACCTCGACGACGAACTGGTTGTCGCTCTGGTAGGCGCTGTGCTCCCACTCGCCGGTGGGCTCGATGGTCATGCGCACCCGGTCGCCCACCTGCTGGCTGCTGATCATGCGCACCGGCGTGCCGAAGTCGGCCACGTCCAGGCGGCGGCGCAGGCCTTCGGGCAGGGTGGACTTGGTGAAGTCGACCACCAGGTTCTTGCCCTGGGGACGGATGTCCACGCCGACCTGGTTGTTGGGCAGGTCGACGATCACGCGGCCCGTCTTGTCCGGACCGAGGCGGAAATCGATGTCGCGGATCGGCAGCGAATCGCGGTTGAGGTTCTCCGCAAAGGCCGACGTGGTCGTCTGCGGCGGCGCAGCCGCGACCGCCTGCCCCAGCGAGACCAGCACCGACTTGCCCTGCAGCTCGGCCCGGTAGGTGGTCGGTTCCTTGAGGTTCAGGACCAGCCGCGTGCGGTCACCAGCCTGGACCACGTTGACCGAGCGGAGGTTGCCCTGGTTGACGTCGACGGTCGACCGGCCCATGCCGTTGGTCACGCCCGGGAAATCGAGCGCAATGCGGGCCGGCGACTGGACCACGAAACCATTGGGCACCGCGGCGAGCGGCGCCGACAGGTCGATGCGGATCAGCTCGGTGCCCGACTGGGTCGAGCTGGTCACCGATTCGATGGCGTTCTGCGCATGGGCGGCCATGGCGGCGCACAGCGCCAGCATGCCCGCGCCCATGACGCGCAACCACCTGCCGGCGGCGAGTTGTTCTCTTCTCATTTCTTCGACCTCTCTTGCAACACCAGCGTCGCCGGGCGTTCGATCCACTCGCCTGCCGCGTCTTGCACGATTTCGCGCAGGGTGAGTTCAGTTTCAGTGATACGGGTGATGCGCCCGTAGTTCTGGCCCAGGTAGTTCCCCACCCGGACCTGATAGAGCAACTTGTCCACGGTCACCAGGGCAACCGGCTGGCCGCCGCGCCCCAGGCTGCCGACCATGGCCATGGCGTCGAGCGGGAAGGCCTCCAGCGGCTCCTTGCGACGGGTGAGTTCCGGCGCGATCAGGCCCGAGAGGCTCGGCACGTTCGAGTCCCGGCGCAGGGCCTGCGTCAGCTTGAGGCTGTTGAACGGCTCCAGCGCAGCGCCTTCGGTGTAGGCCTGGGGCGTGAACTTCTTGGGCTCGGAGATGGGCGGCACGTTCGGCTTGACCTGTGCGCGCTGCTGCTTCATCCATGCCTGGAGCTCGTCGATGTTCGAACCCGAGCAGCCCGCCAGCGTCGCCGCCGCCAGTGCCAGGAACGTGATGCGTAGCGGCCCCTTCATTTCCTCTTGCCCTTCTGCGCAGCAGCAGCGGCGCGCTTCTGCGCGGCCTGCTCTTCCGGATCCAGGTAGCGGAAGGTCTTGGCGGTGGCGTCCATCGTCAGCGAACCATCCTTGCCGGGCGTGATCGAGAGATTGTTCAAGGTCACGATGCGCGACAGGTTGGCCACGTCGGCGGCGAACGAACCCATGTCGTGGTAGCGCCCGGTCACCCGCACGGCGATCGGCAATTCAGCGTAGTAATCCTTCACCGAAGTCTGCCCCGGACGGAACAGTTCGAACTGCAGGCTCCGTCCCAGGCCGGCCTGGTTGATGTCGGACAGCAGGGCGTCCATCTCGGCCTTGCTGGGCAGCTGCTTCTCGAGCAGGATCACGTACTGCTGCACCTGCTCGCGCTGCTTCTTGAGCAGTTCCAGGTTGGCCGCCTGGCCCACCTTCTTGGTGTAGTCGGCGCGCAGCTTGACTTCCTTGGCGCGCGCCGCTTCCAGTTCGTCGTTCGAGTTCGTCAGCCAGACGAACCACAGGCCGATCACCACGGCAGCGGCGACCAGCAGGTACAGGCCGTAGCGCGGAAGCGGGGGCCAGACCGAAGGATCGTTCGGATTGAGGTCGCGGAACTGGTCGCCCACCCGCCGCAGCGAGGCGCCGATGTCCATGCGTCGAGAAGCGCGTTTGCGTGCCATGCGCTTTCTCCTAGCCTTTGGCCGGGGCCGCCGCCGGCTTGGCGCCGGGTGCGCCGGCCGCCGGCTTGTTGACGTCCGTGGGCCGCTTGAGGGCCACACGCATCGTGAAGTTCGCCACCCGGCGCTGGTCGCGAGGACTGAGCGTGACCGTGGTGGCCGTGATCTCGACGAGGTCCGCCTTGTCGAGCCACTGGCTGTTGTTGCCCAGGTTGCGCAGCAACTCGGACACGCGTTCGTTCGACTGCGCCATGCCGCGCAGGGTGACGACCTGGTTTTCCTGCTTCATGCTCGTCAGGTAGACGCCGTCGGGCATTTGCTTGACCAGCTCGTTGAGCAGGTAGACCGGCATGTTGCGGTCCGCCTGCAGGTCCTCGACCGCCTGCTGACGAGCACGCAGCGCGGCGATCTCGGACTGCAGCGTCGAGATCTCGCGAATCTCGGAATCGAGCTTGGTGATGGCCGACTGCAGGTACTGGTTGCGCGAGTTCTGGCTGGAGGTCTGCATCTCGAACCAGACGTAGGCGACGCCGGCCAGCAGCAGCCCCACCAGCGCCGAAGCGCCCAGCGCGGCATAGAAGTTCTCGCGCCGGCGCTTTCGCGACGCCTCGCGGTGCGGCAGCAGGTTGATCAGGATCACTGCGTGAACCTCCGCATCGCCAGGCCGCAGGACGTCAGGTAGGAAGGCGCCTCGCGACGCACCTTTTTCTCCCGGATACCCCCCGCCACGCCCATGCCCTCGAAGGGATTGATGAGCGAGCAGGCGAACGAGGTCTGGCGGGTCACCGCGCTGGTCAGGCCCGGCAGCGACGCGGAACCCCCGGCCAGGAGCACATAGTCCACCCGGTTGTAGGGCGTGCTTGTAAAGAAGAATTGCAGCGCACGCGCGATCTCCTGCGCGATGCTGGCCACGAACGGCTTGAGAACGCCGGCGCCGTAGTCATCGGGCAGGTCGCCATTGCGCTTCTTGGTCTCGGCCTCCTCGATGGAGAAGCCGTACTGGCGCACGATCAGCTGCGTCAACTGGGCGCCGCCGAAGGCCTGGTCACGGTCGTACAGGACCTCCTGGTTGCGCAGGACCTGCATGCTGGTGGTGGATGCGCCCACTTCGAACAGGGCGACGACAGCGTCCTGCCCCTGGCCGGGCAACTGCTCGATCAGGCGGGATGCCGCCAGCCGGGACGCGTACGACTCGACGTCGAGAATCAGCGCCTTCAACCCGGCCGCTTCGGCCAGGCCCTGGCGGTCCTGCACCTTTTCCTTGCGCGAGGCGGCGATCAGCACCTCGACGTCGCCGGCCGACTGGTTGCTCGGGCCGATCACGCAGAAGTCCAGGCTCACCTCGTCGAGCGAGAACGGGATGTACTGGTTGGCCTCGGACTCGACCTGGATCTCGAGCTCCTGCTCGCTCATGCCGCCGGGCAGGACGATCTTCTTGGTGATGACCGCCGACGGCGGCAATGCCAGCGCGGCATTCTTGGTGCGCGTGCCGCTCTTGCGCACCACGCGCCGGACGGCCTCCGCGACCTCGTCGAACTTCTCGACGTTACCATCGGTGATCCAGCCGCGCTCCAGAGGCTCGATCGCACAACGCTCGAGCACCAACTGGCCCGACGCGTCGCGTCCGAGCTCGACCAGCTTCACACTGGAAGAACTGACGTCCAGCCCGAGCAGTGGCGCGGGCTGACGGCGAAACAGCGATCCGATTGCAGCCAAGTTTGGTCCCGACAGAGTTTGTAACTAAACGAAAGATTTGCGTAAAAGTTCCGGCGCTGGCACATGCTATTCCAAAGGGTTCCGCGGCACCAAGTGACATTCCCGCGCACTTGCAACAAGCGTTGTCAAAAGGTGACGTAATTGTGCTTTGGTGCAACTTAAACGCCTGTTCCGTGTACTTGGTTCTTACCGTTCCGTTTCACCTGTCCGCCCGGGCTCACTTTTTATAATGCGCACTGACTCTGCCCGACGACATGCCTGAAAGAAAACGCCCGTCCGGGCCGCCCTCCCCCTCCCGCACCGCCCCCCCACCCAAGCGACCTACGTGGTTGACCTGGGTGCTGCGCATCGTGCTGTGGTGCCTCGGTCTCGCCGCAGCCGGCGTGGCGGCAGCGGCCTGCATGATCGCGGTGGCGCTGGCGGTGGCCTATCCCAACTTGCCCGATGTGTCGGATTTGTCTGACTACCGGCCGAAGCTTCCGCTTCGCGTCTTTTCATCAGAGGGCGTGCTGATCGGCGAGTTCGGCGAGGAGCGGCGCAACCTCACGCCCATCGGAACCATTCCCCAGGTCATGAAGGACGCCGTGCTGGCGGCCGAGGATTCGCGCTTCTATTCGCACGGGGGCGTCGACTACAAGGGCGTCATGCGCGCCGGCCTGGCCAACCTGAACCGCGTCAAGAGCCAGGGCGCCTCCACCATCTCGATGCAGGTCGCGCGCAACGTGTACCTGAGCTCCGAGAAGACCTTCACGCGCAAGATCTACGAGATCCTCCTGACCTTCAAGCTCGAGCACCAGTTGAGCAAGGACCAGATCCTCGAGATCTATCTCAACCAGATCTACCTGGGCAACCGCGCCTACGGCTTCGCCGCCGCGAGCGAAGCCTATTTCGGCAAGCCGCTCAAGGACATCACCGTCGCCGAGGCCGCCATGCTGGCCGGCCTGCCCAAGGCGCCCGGCGCCAACAACCCGGTGAGCAATCCCACCCGCGCGCGTGCACGGCAGCTGTACGTGATCGACAGAATGGTCGAGGCCGGCTTCATCACCGAGGCACAGGCGCAGACGGCCCGCGCCGAGCACCTGCATCTGCGCGAACGCAACAACCCCGATCGGCTGCACGCGGAATACGTGGCCGAAATGGTCCGGCAGATGATGTACGCCCAGTACGGCGACGAAACCTACACCCGCGGCCTCGAGGTCTACACGTCGATCACCGCGGTCGACCAGGCGGTCGCCTACGAAGCCCTGCGCAAGGGCATCATGGACTACGAGCGCAAGCAGATCTATCGCGGCCCGGAGAAGTTCATCGAGCTACCCTCGAACCCCAAGGACGTCGACGAGGCCGTCGACGACGCGCTGGCCGAGCACCCGGACAACGGCGACGTGCTGGCGGCCGTGGTGATCTCCGCGTCGCCCAAGGAAGTGGTCGCCATGCGCGGCGACGGCGAGACCATCCGCATCGAAGGCGACGGCTTGCGGCCGGCACGCTCGGGCCTGGCGCCCAAGGCGCAGCCCAAGGTCCGCATCGTGCCGGGCGCCGTGATCCGGGTCGCGCGCGGCGCAAAGGACGCCTGGGAAATCACCCAATTGCCCGAGGTCGAGGGCGCCTTCGTGGCGATGGATCCGCGCGACGGTTCCATCAAGGCGCTGGTCGGCGGCTTCGACTTCTACAAGAACAAGTTCAACCACGTCACGCAGGCGTGGCGGCAGCCCGGCTCGAGCTTCAAGCCGTTCATCTATTCGGCGGCGCTCGAAAAGGGCTTCACGCCTTCGACCGTGATCAACGACGGTCCGCTGTTCTTCGACGCGTCCACCACCGGTGGGCAGCCCTGGGAGCCGAAGAACTATGGCGGCGGTTTCGACGGCCCCATGTCCATGCGCCGCGCTCTGGCCAAGTCGAAGAACATGGTGTCGATCCGCATTCTCCAATCGATCGGCACGCACTACGCGCAGGACTGGATCACCAACTTCGGCTTCGACCGCGAGAAGCATCCGGCCTACCTGCCGATGGCCCTGGGCGCCGGGGCGGTCACGCCGATGCAGCTGGCGGTGGGCTACTCCGTCTTCGCCAATGGCGGCTATCGCGTCAATCCGGCGCTCATCACCCGCGTGACCGATCACCGCGGCAAGGTGCTGCTCGACCTGCAGCCGCCGCTGCTGAACGAAACCATGCGCGCGATCCCCGCGCGCAACGCCTTCATCATGGACAGCCTGCTGCAGGAAGTCGCCCGCTCCGGCACGGCGGCCAATGCCCAGCGCCAGCTCAAGCGCCCCGACCTGTACGGCAAGACCGGCACCACCAACGACTCGCTCGACGCCTGGTTCGCCGGCTTCCAGCCCACCCTCACCGCGGTGGCCTGGATGGGCTACGACACGCCGCGCAGCCTGGGCGACCGGGAGACCGGCGGCGGCCTGAGCCTGCCGATCTGGATCAACTTCATGCAAAGCGCGCTCAAGGGCGTGCAGGTGGCCGAGCTGGCGCCGCCTGCGGGCGTCACGCGTGTCGGCGGCGAGTGGTACTTCGACGACTACACGCCGGGACGCGGCATCGAAGGCCTGGGCGTCGAGCCTGCCGTGGCGCCGGGCCCCGAGGCCGGACTCGGCGCGTCGGAAAACGCGCCGGTCGCTCCGCCCAAGGACGAACGCAACCGCATCCTGGACCTGTTCCGCAACTGATCACACGGCGCGCGGCGGCGGCCGGGCGGCCGCTGCGCCCGCGCCTGGCGGGCTCACCCCGCGCCGAAAGGCAACGCCCGGCCGGCCTGCGCCGTCGCCTCGCGCGACAACTGGCCGAAGAACTCCTGGCCGGTCTTCGTGTCCACCCAAGCCTGGCCGTCGAACCGGTAGTGATAGCCGCCCGAACGCGCCGCCAGCCAGATCTCGTGCAAGGGCTTCTGCAGGTTCACCACGAGCTGGCTCCCGTTGACGAAGGTGATGGTGATCATGCCGCCGACGCGCTGGTTGTCGAGGTCGGCATCGGTCTCGTCATTGAGTTGATCGCACCAGCGTTCGATGGATTCCAGGGCCTTCTCCGCGCGGTCCATGTATTCGAGGTCGGTCATTACAATTTCGTGATGTTGAATGCTCGTCAAATTCTAGTGAGCGTCGTTGGCCTTGGCGCGCTCGTGGTCGGCCTCGGCGGCTGCGGCCAGCGCGGGCCGCTTTACCTGCCGACAGGGCCCGAAGCGGCGCAGCGCGCCACGCTGCCGCAGTTGCTGATCCCCGGCGGCGCGCCCGCGGCGCAGCCGCCGGCAACGCCCGATCCGGCGCAACCGCCCAAGAACACCGACGCGCAAAAACCCGCCAACGACGGCAAGGCAACCGGGAGCAGGCCGTGAGCGCCGCACCCGCACCCGAAAGCGCCCCCGCAACCGGCCACTGGCCAAAGGCAGCCCGATGACCAAGAGTCCCTCCGACACCACCGCCCTCCCCGGCCAGCCCCACGTGGCGCGCCGCGATGGCCAGCTCTGGGTGGAAGGCGTCCCGCTGGCAGCGCTGGCGCGCGAGCACGGCACGCCCCTGTTCGTGTATTCGAAGCAATGGATGCTCGACGCGCTCGCCGCCTACCGGCGCGGCTTCGCCGGGCGCGACGCGCTGGTCTGCTATGCCATGAAGGCGAACTCCTCGCTGGGGATCCTGCACGTGTTCGCACAGGCTGGCTGCGGGTTCGACATCGTCTCGGGCGGTGAACTGGCGCGCGCGCTGGCAGCCGGCGCCGAGCCTTCCAAGATCATCTTCTCGGGCGTCGGCAAGAGCCGGCCGGAGATGCGTGCCGCGCTCGCCGCGGGCATCGGCTGCTTCAATGTCGAGAGCGAGGAAGAGCTCGACGTGCTCAACGAAGTGGCACTGGCGCACGGCGCGCGCGCCAAAGTGAGCATCCGCATCAATCCGGACGTCGATCCGAAGACCCACCCCTACATTTCCACCGGCCTGAAGGGCAACAAGTTCGGCATCGCGCACAGCCGCGCCCTGCATGCCTACCGCCATGCCGCCGCCCTGCCGGGCCTGGAGGTCACGGGCATCGACTGCCACATCGGCTCGCAGATCACCGAAGCGGCGCCCTATCTGGACGCCATGGAGCGCGTGCTGGACCTGGTCACGGCCATCGAGGCCGCCGGCATCCGGCTGGCGCACATCGACTTCGGCGGTGGCCTGGGCATCGACTACAACGGCGACACGCCGCCGGCGGCCGACGACCTGTGGCGCCAGCTGCTGGCCCGCCTCGACGCGCGCGGATTCGGCGACCGCAAGCTCATCATCGAGCCCGGGCGCTCGCTGGTGGGCAATGCCGGGGTCTGCGTCACCGAGGTCCTGTTCACCAAGCCGGGCGAAGAGCACAACTTCTGCATCGTCGACGCGGCGATGAACGACCTGCCGCGGCCGGCGATGTACCAGGCCTTCCACCGCATCGAGGCGGTCGACGCCGGCGGCCACGGCGCGCCGCGGCGCTACGACGTGGTCGGTCCGGTGTGCGAGAGCGGCGACTGGCTCGGCCGCGACCGCGAGCTGGACGTGCGCGCCGGAGACCTGCTGGCCGTGCTGTCCGCCGGTGCCTACTGCATGAGCATGTCGAGCAACTACAACACGCGCAATCGCGCGGCCGAGGTGCTGGTCAGTGGCGAGCGCGCCGCCCTGATCCGCCAGCGCGAAACCGTGCAGGACCAGCTGCGCAGCGAATCCGTCGCCGACCCGTCCGCGTTTCGCTGACCTGCGCGCGGGCCCGGCGCCGGCGGCGCGGTGGCCCGGTGCGCACCCGGCTACTTGCCGGGCTGCACGCGCACGGCCCGCGTCGGCGCCGCCCCAGTGGACGCCGCAGCCGCCGTGGCGCGCCGACGCCCGAGCGCATGCCAGGCACGCCAGCCGAGCAGCACGCCGATGATGGCGGCGTAGACGAACACTTCGGCGAAGTTGTTCTTGCCGGCTCGCATCCAGAAGAAATGCAGCAGCCCCAGTCCGGCGATCAGGTACACCAGCTTGTGCAGCCACTGCCAGCGGCGCACGCCCAGCGCCTTGATCGCGCGGTTGAAGGACGTGGCGGCCAGCGGCGTGAGCAGCACGAAGGCGGTGAATCCCACGAGGATGAACGGCCGCTTGGCGATGTCCTTCACGATCGAGGGCAGGTCGAGTCCCATGTCGAACCACGCGTACGACAGGAAGTGCAGGCAGACATAGAAGTAGACGAACAGCCCGAGCATGCGCCGGTAGCGCGCCAGCCCCGGCAGGCCCGCCATGACGCGCAACGGCGTCACCGCCAGCACGATGCACAGGAAGCGCAGCGTCCAGTCGCCGGTGGCGCGCACCAGGTATTCGGCCGGGTTGGCACCGAGCCCGCCGGTGAAGGCACCCCACACCAGCCAGGCGAACGGCAGCAGGCTCAGCAGGAAAACGACCGGCTTGCCTGCCTTGTGCAGCAGGAGCTTGTTCATGGCCGGCCCCGGATCAATAGAACTTCTTCAGGTCCATGCCGGCGTAGAGCTGGCCCACCTGCGGCTCGTAGCCGTTGAACATGAGCGTCTTGCGCCGCTTGGCGAACAGGCCGCCAGGCTCGCCGATGCGCCGCTCGGTGGCCTGGCTCCAGCGCGGATGGTCGACGTCGGGATTGACGTTGGAGTAGAAGCCGTACTCGTTGGCAGCGGCCTTGTTCCATGCCGTGCCGGGCTCCTTCTCGACGAAGCGGATCTTGACGATCGACTTGGCCGACTTGAAGCCGTACTTCCAGGGCACCACCAGGCGCACCGGGGCGCCGTTCTGGTTGGGCAATACCTCGCCATACATGCCGAACGACAGCAGCGTCAGCGGGTGCATCGCCTCGTCCATGCGCAGGCCTTCGGCGTAGGGCCAGTCCAGCACGCGCGAGCCCACGTAGGGCATGGTCTTGGGGTCGGCCAGGGTGACGAACTCGACGTACTTGGCGCTGCCTTGCGGCTCGACCTTCCTGATCAGCTCGGACAGCGAGTAGCCGATCCAGGGAATGACCATCGACCAACCCTCGACACAGCGCAGTCGATAGATGCGCTCTTCCTGCGCACTGAGCTTGAGCAGGTCCTCGATGCCGAACTTGCCCGGCTTGTTCACCAGGCCCTCGACCTCCACGGTCCACGGCCGCGTCTTGAGCGTATGGGCATTGCGCGCCGGGTCGCTCTTGTCGGTGCCGAACTCGTAGAAGTTGTTGTAGCTCGACGCGTCCTTGTAGTCGGTCACGGCCTCCATGGTCTGGGCGCCGGCGACCTTGGATGGCACCGAAGCCAGCGCCGGCAGCTTGCCTGGGGCCGCGGTGGCCGCCAGGGCGTCGCGCCCTGCCCAGCCGGCCAGCGTAGCACCCGCTGCGCCCGTGGCCAGCAGGCGCAGGAATTCACGGCGTTCCTCGTACAGCCTGCGCGGCGTGATCTCGCCGGAAGGGATCTGGAAGCCGCGATCTCGGGATGGAATCAACATGGGTCGCCTCTTTAGCCTTGAATCAGGGGTCGCCAGTTAGTTCGCGACAGAAAGGACGTTGGTTACACCACGCCGCCAATCGGTTCCCTCGGGCCGGCCGCCCGCGACCGCCGTCCTACAGCGTACCGTAGCTGTGCAAGCCGCTCAGGAACATGTTGACGCCGAGAAATGCGAAGGTGGTCACCCCCAGGCCGACCAGCGCCCACCAGGCGGCGACCGTCCCGCGCAAGCCCTTGACCAGGCGCATGTGCAGCCAGGCGGCGTAGTTGAGCCAGACGATGAGGGCCCAGGTTTCCTTCGGGTCCCAGCTCCAGTAGCCGCCCCAGGCGTCGGCCGCCCACAGCGCGCCCAGCACGGTGGCGATGGTGAAGAAGGCAAACCCTACCGTGATGGCCTTGTACATCACGTCGTCGAGCACTTCCAGCCGCGGCAGCCGCTCGGCGATGCGCCGCCGGCCCAGCAGGATGCCGCCCATGATCAGCGCGGCGATGGCCGCGTACACCAGCCAGTAGCTGCCGCCCGCCTCCTGGGCGCGCTGGCGGAAGGCCACCGGCACGAAGCAAAGTGCGATGCCCAGCAGCCACAGCGGCGTCAGCCTGTACCAGCGGGTCTCGTCGGCCTGCTGCTTGATGAGATAGGCCAGGGCCACCATGGCCGACAAGGCAAAGGTGCCGTAGCCGATGAAGTTGGCCGGCACGTGCAGCTTCATCCACCAGCTTTGCAGCGCCGGCACCAGCGGCTGGATCTGCTGCGCGTCGCGCACCAGCGTGTACCACAGCAGGAAGCCGACGGCGGCGCTGACCACCAGCATGACGAAGGCGCCCAGCGCACGGGTGCGGTAGCGCGCCTCGAAGTACAGGTAGAACGCCGTGGTGATCCAGCAGAACAGGACGAACACCTCGTACAGGTTGCTGACCGGAATGTGGCCGATGTCCGGGCCGAGCTGGTGGCTCTCGTACCAGCGCACCATGGTGCCGATCAAGGCCATGGTCACCGCCGCCCAGGCCATGCGCGAGCCGATCAGCTCCATGGCGCCCGAGCGGGAGCGGGTGAAGAAGCCCAGCCAGTAGAAGATCGTGCTCATGAAGAACAGCACGCTCATCCAGAGGATGGCCGACTGGCTCGACAGGAAATATTTGAGCCAGAACACGGTGTCGGCGCGCGCCAGGTCGCCGTGGTACGACGCGATCGCCAGCAGCGAGGCGGCCGCGACGACCAGGCCGAGCACCGCCAACGGGCGCCAGAACCACCCAAGCCAGAGCACCGCCGGAATGGCCGCCAGCAGGATCACCTTCTCGTAGATGTCCATGTGGCCGACATAGCGGGCAAATGCGAACAGCCCGCCGATCACTACCAGCGCACCGAACACCCAGTCGAAGGCGTTGCGGCGCGACAGCCAGCTGTCGTGCAAGGTCAGGGTCGTGGTGGTCGTCGTCATGGCGCCGGGTCCTTCTTCTGGATACCGAGCAGGCGTTGCGCCAGCTGCTCGAATTCGCGATCGTTGTCGAGGGTCTTGCGGTTGACCGACAGCGCCATCGTGGCCGCGCTGCCGCCCGCGCTATCCGGCCCTGCGGCCGGTGCGAGCCAGATCCAGACCCTGCGCTCACGCACGTAGAGCATGGCAAAAATGCCCACGATCAGCAACAGGCAGCCGAGGTACACGACCCGCTTGCCCGGTGCCCGCGCGACCTGGAACACGCTGGCCTGCACCTGCTTGAAGTCCGCCAGCATCATGGCCACGGGTGCCGGGTAGAAGAAGGCGTCGCTCAGGGCCAGCACGGCCTGGGTCAGGTAGGCCTGGGTCTTGCCGTCGGCCGGCAGGTCCGCCAGCCCGGCACCTTCACGGCTGATGTTGACCAGTTCGAACAGCACGTCGTTGAGGATGCGCGTGAGGACGCCGGCGGCTCGTTCGCGCTCGGCCTCGGGAACGTTGGCTTCCATGAATTCGGCAATGGCCTGCCAGCCGCCGCGCGTGGCGGCGCCTTCGCGGGCGGGTTCGGCTCCGGCGAAAAGTGCCATCGCGCGCAATGCCGAATCGCGCAGTTGCGCCGCCATCTCGGGGCGGCGGTCGTCCGCGTTGCGCGCGACGTAGCGCGCCACTGCCCGCTCGCGCAGCGCCGGATCCTGCAGCGCGGTGCGCAGGCGAATGAAACCGTCCATCGAGCCGTTCTCATCGACAGGCACGCGCAGGTAGCGGAATGCATCTTCCGGCCGGTCGCGCACCCCCAGAAGGTAGACCGCCTGCCCGTCGCCCATGTCGACCGGCAGCATGTAGTTCTGGAACTCGCGCGCCTGGCCGGCGGCGTCGCGCAGCTTGTAGCCGATGCTCGGCCCCACGTTGCGCAACTCCAGCGGACGGGCCGACTTGTTGGCCGCGCCCAACCGGGACTCGAGCGCACCGGCCAGGTCGACCTTGCGCACGTCGACCGCGCTGCCGCCCTGGGGCGAGCCCATGTTCTCGACGTTGATCACGCGAAGGGACGTCAACTCGAGCGTGAGTTGCTCGTCGCCATTGGTCAGCTGCTTGCTCGTTCCGATCGTGCCCTCCACCTCGAAGGGCTTGGCGGCAGCGTTGATCGGCACGGCCTTGAGCCTGACGCTGGATCCGCCGTCGTCGAAGCTCGACTGGTAGATCTCCACGCCCTTGTAGCTGGCCGGGTGATTGACCTCGATGCGTGCCGGCACCTGCTCGCCGGTGGCCAGGTCGTGCAGGACGACCTCGCTGGCGAACAGCTTGGGCATGCCCGTGGAGTAGTAGTCGACGATGAACTTCTTCAGCTCGATCGAGAAAGGCAGCTCCTGCAGCAGGACGCCGTCGGACTGGTTCAGGATGGCGACGCTGGCGCGCTGGCCTTCGGGCACCAGGATGTTGCCGCGGAAGGTGGGGTTGGTCGGCGACAGCCGATGCGTCGGCGCCACGTCCGAGATCAGCCCGCCGCCGGTATAGACGCTCTTACCGTTGAACCACGTCTGCGCGCGCACCACGAGGTCGCCATCGAGCAGGCCGCCGATGCACACCAGCACCACCGCGCTGTGCGCCGCCAGGTAGCCCAGCTTGTGGGCACCGCCGGTGCGCGCGGCCACCATCCAGCCGGCGGGCTCGGCCACCGCAGCGCCGGGCGGCGCGTCGCGGCGCTGCAGCTTGACCTTCCAGCCGCCGCCAGCCAGCAGGCGGCCGATGCGCGCGGCCGCCGCCTCCGGCGACTCGCCGGGCAGCACCGCCTGCGCCCGGTGTCCGAAGGCGCGCAGGCTGCTGGCCCGGATGTCCTCCTTGACGGTGCGCAGCTCGCGCAGGATGTGCGGCGCATTGCGCGTGATGCACAACGACGTGCTGACGACCAGGAACAGCAGGATCAGCAGGAACCACCAGGCGCTGTAGATCGCATCCAGCTGGGCCTTGAGGAAGACCTGCGACCAGAACGGCCCGAACTGGTTGACGTAGTTCGCCGCCGGCTCGTGCTGCTTGAGCACGGTGCCGATGATCGAGGCGATGCAGATGACCGTCAGCAGCGCGATGGCAAAACGCATCGACGACAGCAGCTCCACCGCCATGCGCCAGGCGTGCGGGCCGCGATGGACGCGAATGCCGTGGGTGGACACCGACATGAGAATGAAAGCTTCCGGAACTGCCTGGAAAAGGCGAAAGGCGGGCGATCCGGTGTGGGATCGGCCCGCCTTCTTGGGTTTGTTGTGTGGCGGTTAGTTCATTGGCACGGCGCCTCGGCGGGCGCCGCCCGCGTCAGCGCAGGCCGGCGATGTAGTCTGCCACGGCCTTGATTTCGCGGTCGTTCAGCTTGGCTGCCACCGAGTTCATGACCGGGTTGTTCAGCCGCACGCCGTCGCGGAACGCCACCAGTTGGGCGTGGGTATAGTCCGCGTGCTGGCCGCCCAGGCGCGGGTACTGCGCGGGATTGCCGGCGCCGTTGGGGCTGTGGCAACCAGCGCAGGCGGGCACCTGGCGGTCGGCGATGCCGCCGCGGTAGATCTTCTCGCCCAGGGAAACCAGGTCCTTCTCCTTGGCAAAGCCGGGCTTCATGGTCTTGCTGCCCACGAACCATGCAACGTTGCGCATGTCCTCGTCGCTCAGGGCCGAGGCCAGGGGCTTCATGATGGCGCTCTTGCGCTTGCCCGACTTGAAGTCCTCGAGCTGCTTGAGAATGTACTCGGGATGCTGCCCGGCCAGCTTGGGGTTGGCCGCGATGGCCGAGTTGCCGTCGGCGTTGTGGCAGGAAGCGCAGCTCTGGCTGTTTTGCGGCGTCGCGTTGAAGATCGTGTCTCCCTTGGCCGGATCGGGTTTGGCCACCTTCGCTTGCGCGGCAGCCGGTGCGGCCTCGTCGGCCCCGAAACTGACACTGACACTGGCAAGGGCGGTTGCAGCTACCAAGGCCGCACGCAGAACGTTGACAAGCGACTTCATATCGAGGGGTTGGTTTTAGGACGCAAAACCTCACGATTCTACAATGCACCCTTCTATGGAAAACCCTCAATGACTGCTTCGCTCCCCCCCACGGCCGCCGGTCGCAGCCCCGATGCCGGCCGTGCGCGCGAAGCACTGGGTTGGCTTCATACCGCGCATTTCCTGCTCAGCGCGCCGCAACTCGACCTGCTGCCGACGCTCGACCTGCCCGAGATCGCCTTCGTCGGCCGATCCAACGCCGGCAAGTCCACCGCCATCAACACCCTCACCCAGCAAAAGCGCCTGGCCTACGCGTCCAAGACGCCGGGACGCACGCAGCACATCAACCTGTTCGGCGTGGGCAAGGGCCAGGTCGACGACGCCGTGCTGGCCGACCTGCCCGGCTACGGCTATGCCGCCGTGCCGCAGGAAGCCAAGCACCGCTGGCAGCGCGTGATGGGCAACTACCTGGCCACGCGGCCCAGCCTGCGCGGCATCGTGCTGATGTGCGACCCCCGCCTGGGCCTGACCGAACTCGACGAACTCCTGCTGGAACTGATCCGCCCGCGGGTGGAGGAAGGGCTCAAGTTCCTGGTGCTGCTGACCAAGGCCGACAAGCTGTCGCGCGTCGAGGCCAACAAGGTGCTGTCCATCACGCGACTGCAGGCCGGCGGCGGAGAGGTCAAACTCTTCTCCGCACTCAAGCGCCAGGGCGTCGACGCGGTCGCCGAACTGCTCTGGCAATGGGCGCACCCCGACGCAGGGGCCGCCGCCGCGGGAACGCCCCCGACAACCGGAGGTCCCGAAGCGGCGCCCTGACTCGTTGCCGAGTGAGCGGCCCCTTCGGAGACTTCGCATGATCGAGACATTCCAGCGCGCGCTGCCGCACGGCATCACGCTCAGTTGCCGCGCCGCCGGGGAACCGGGACGGCCCCTGATGCTCTTCCTGCACGGGTTTCCCGAGGCGGCCTTCATCTGGGACGACCTGCTCGAATATTTCGCCAGCCCTGAACACGGCGGATTCCGCTGCGTCGCCCCCAACCTGCGCGGCTTCGAGAAATCCAGCGCCCCGGCCGAGGTGCAGGCCTACCGGGCCCACCTGCTGGTCCAGGACGTGCTCGCGCTGGCGGACACCGAAGCCGCCGGCGGCCACATCGACACGCTGGTCGCGCACGACTGGGGCGGCGCCTTCGGCTGGGGCCTGGCCAACGCCCGGCCGGAGCGGCTGGGCCGGCTGGTCATCATCAATTCGCCGCATCCCGGGACATTCCTGCGCGAATTGCGGGACAACCCGGCGCAGCAGGAGGCCAGCGCCTACATGACCTTCCTGGCGCGCCCGGACGCGGAGCACCTGCTGGCCGAAGACGACTACCGCCGCATGTGGCCGTTCTTCCTGGGCATGGGCGCCGGCGCCGACGGCCATGGCTGGCTGACCGAAGACGTGAAGGCCCGGTACCGGCAGGTGTGGGACGCCGGCCTGACCGGCGCCCTGAACCTCTACCGCGTCACGCCGCTCAAGCCGGCGGCGCCCGGCGAGCCCGCGCCGACCTACCCCGACATCCCGCGCGAGCGCCTGACGGTCGACGTGCCGACGCTGGTGCTCTGGGCCATGGACGACGTCGCGCTGCTGCCAGGCCTGCTCGACGGGCTGCAGGACTACGTGCCGGACCTGCAGATCGAGAAGCTCGCCGGCGCGACCCACTGGGTCGTGCACGAGCAACCGGCGGCCGTGGCCCTGCGCATCGGGCAGTTCGTGCGCGGCTGATTCAATAGACGCTCGGCGCGCCTTCGGGCCGGGTCTTGAAACGCCGATGCACCCAGTAGTACTGCGACGGCATGGCGCGAATGTAGCCTTCGAGTTCGCGGTTCATGCGGGCCGTGTCGACCTCGATGTCGCCGGTGGGAAAGTCGTCCCACGGCGGCAGCAGGTCGATCTCGTAGCCGCCGGGCGTCAGGCGCGAGACCACCGGCATGACGATGGCGCGCCCCAGTTGCGCGAAGCGCGAGAGCGAAGGCACGGTCGCCGCCGGCACGCCGAAGAACGGCACGAAGATCGACTGGCTGGGGCCGAAATCCATGTCCGGCAGCAGGTACAGGACTTCGCCGCGGCGCAGGCGATGCAGCACCGGCTTGACCCCGTCGGTCCGCTCCAGCGCGGTGACGTTGCCGAACCGGGTGCGCCCCACGCGCGCCCATTCGTTGATCATCGGGTCGCGCTGGGTGGTGTAGATGGTCATCGACGGGCGCGCCATCTTCATCGTCAATGCGGTGGCGGCCGCATCCAGCCCGTAGAAGTGCGGCGCGAACAGGATCACCGCCCGATTGCCGCTGGCCAGTTCCTGCAGGTCGCGCGGAGCGCCGCGCACATCCAGCCGCGCCTGCACGACTTCGCGCGGCGCATGCCACAGCCAGCTGCGGTCGAGCCACGACTGCGCGACGTAGACGAATGTCTGGCGCGCGATGCGGCGGCGCTCCTCGCGCGACAGTGAAGGCAGGCATACCTCGAGATTGCGGTCCACGACCTTGCGCCGCGGCCGTGCCACCCAGTACAGCAGATGCCCCAGGCCGGCGCCGAAGGCGCGCAGCGCCGGCAGCGGCAAGTGCGCCAGGACCTTCATGAACCCGATGCCAAGGCGTGCCGAGAGACTCACTCGCCGACCTCCATCTCGGCGCGCGGGGCCTTGTGGCGCGCATAGTCCCAGACGTACTGACCGGGCAACCGGTAGATCAGCCGTTCGATGTGCTGGTTGATGACGGCGGCGGCGTCCTCGAGCGGCACCTTCGTACTGGACAGGGCCGGATCGTCGATACGCTCGAAATGGATGTCGAAGCCCTGGCCCGGCGCCAGGCGTTCGCACCAGCCCATGAACACCGGTGCGCCCGTCTGCTGCGCCAGCCGCGGCAGCAGCGTCATGGTGTAGGCCGGCCGACCCAGGAACGGCGCCCACACGCCCTGGCCCTGCGGCGGCACCTGGTCCGGCAGCAGGCCGGTATAGCCGCCCTTCTTGAGCGCGCGCAGCAGGCCGCGCACGCCTGATGTGGTCGTGGGCAGCATGTTCAGGCCGCGGCGGTCGCGCGAGCCGTCCACCAGCGGCGCCATCCAGGCCTTGCGCGCCGGGCGATACAGTGCGGTGAGCGGGCCGAAGCGATCCACGTAGCGTTCGGCCATCGCCTGCGCCAGCAGTTCCCAGCAGCCGATGTGCGGCGTGAACATGATCACGCCCTGGCGCGCCGCCAGTGCCGCCTCCACCGCGTCCAGGCCGCTCCAGCTTGCGACGCGCGGCAACACGCTCTCGCCCTTCGGCCGCATCCAGAGCCAGGGCAGCTCCGCCAGCGCCATGCCGGCAGCGGCGATGGCCGGGCGGTACTGCGCCGGCGTCAGGCCGGCAGCCTGCGCGTTGCTCCTGAAGCGGCGCCGATAGCCGGCCGAGCCCCACCACACCAGCCAGCCCAACACGATGCCCAGCCGCTGCATCAGCGGCAGCGGGACACGGGCGAGCAAACGGAAAAAGGCAGGCATCCGGGCAAAAATTGGGTGAAAGGACGGCAGGGCAAGGCCCGGTGCACGTGCCGTGCGCCGCACAGGCGCGGGCGCAACTCGGCTCATCGTTCTTCTATAGAATGCAAATTGTCGCCGAGTTATTGAACTACTTGCAGGGCGACTCTAAACAAGACTGCTAAAGCGTTCGCCAGAGCTCCCCCAGGCCAGGCAACGCGCCGATCCACCAGCCTAGGTTCACAAGGAGCTTCAAGCAAATGGCGAGCGACTTCCTCTTCACCTCCGAATCCGTCTCCGAAGGCCATCCCGACAAGGTGGCCGACCAGGTGTCCGACGCCATCCTGGATGCCATCTTCGCGCAGGACCCCCGTTCGCGCGTGGCCGCCGAGACGCTGTGCAACACCGGCCTGGTGGTGCTCGCCGGCGAGATCACCACCAACGCGCACGTCGACTACATCCAGGTCGCACGCGACACCATCAAGCGCATCGGCTACGACAACACCGAGTACGGCATCGACTACAAGGGCTGCGCGGTACTGGTGGCCTACGACAAGCAGAGCAACGACATCGCCCAGGGCGTCGACCACGCCAGCGACGACCACCTGAACACCGGCGCCGGCGACCAGGGGCTCATGTTCGGCTACGCCTGCGACGAGACCCCCGAGCTGATGCCCGCGCCCATCTACTACGCACACCGGCTGGTCGAGCGCCAGGCACAGCTGCGCAAGGACGGCCGCCTGCCGTTCCTGCGTCCGGACGCCAAGAGCCAGGTGACGATGCGCTATGTGGACGGCAAACCGCACAGCATCGACACGGTGGTCCTGTCGACGCAGCACAGCCCCGACCAGAGCGAGTCGCCCACCAAGATGAAGGCCAGCTTCAACGAGGCCATCATCGAGGAGATCATCAAGCCGGTGCTGCCGGCCGAGTGGCTCAAGGAAACCAAGTACCTGATCAACCCGACCGGCCGCTTCGTCGTCGGCGGTCCGCAGGGCGACTGCGGCCTGACCGGGCGCAAGATCATCGTCGACACCTACGGCGGCGCCTGCCCGCACGGTGGCGGCGCCTTCTCGGGCAAGGACCCGAGCAAGGTGGACCGCTCGGCCGCGTATGCGGCGCGCTACGTGGCCAAGAACATCGTGGCGGCCGGGCTGGCGCGGCAATGCCAGATCCAGGTGGCCTACGCCATCGGCGTGGCGCGGCCGATGAACATCACGATCTACACCGAAGGCACCGGCGTCATCTCCGACGCCAAGCTGGCCGAGCTGGTGCAGGAGCATTTCGACCTGCGGCCCAAGGGCATCATCCAGATGCTCGACCTCCTGCGCCCGATCTACTCCAAGACGGCCGCCTACGGCCACTTCGGCCGCGACGAGCCCGAATTCACCTGGGAGCGCACCGACAAGGCGGCAGCGCTGCGCGCCGCCGCCGGGCTGTAAGCGCGGGCGTCGGTTCGCGGGCGGGCGCGCCCGCGCCTCAGGGGCGCGGCCCGCTCGTCCCCAGCGCAGCCAGCACCTGCTCGTCGGTGGTCTGCGTGAAATCCCGGTACCACAGGCCGACGGCGCGAAAGTGCGCGGGGGTGACGACGGTGCGCACCTCGTTGGCTTCGGCGGCCAGCAGCTGCACCGCCTCGGGCGACGCCACCGGTACCGCCACCACCACGCGCGCCGGCGCCTGGGCCTGCACGGCCCGCACCGCCGCCAGCATGGTCGCGCCGGTGGCCAGGCCATCGTCGACCAGCAGCACGGTGCGGCCCGACAGCGCAGGCCAGGGCCGATCGCCGCGATAGCTGCGCTCGCGCCGCTGCAGCTCGGCCTGCTCGCGCTCGATCACCGCGCGCCAGTAAGCCTCGTCCACCGATGCCGCGCCCGGCACGTCGGTGCGCACCAGGACGCCGCCCGACGCCAGCGCGCCGAGTGCCACTTCCTCGTTGTGCGGAAAGCCGAGCTTGCGCACCACCAGCACGTCCAGCGGAGCCTGCAGCGCCTGCGCCACCGCGGCGGCCACCGGCACGCCGCCGCGCGGCAGGGCCAGCACGATCAGGCCGGGCTGGCCACGCAGGTCGGCCAGGCGGGCTGCCAGGTGGCTGCCGGCATCGGCGCGATCGGCAAACTCCGTGATTTCCATGCGTCTATCCTGCGGCTGCGGACCCAGCGGCATCGATGCTCGCCGAAGTCCATCAGCCGCGACGCCATGAGGGATTCAGAACTGGTACGTGGCGCCCACGCCGGCCATCCAGCTGCGGCCCGGTGCCGGCTCGATGTACCGGCCATTGCTCTCGTTGACGATGACCGAGCCCACGTACTGCTTGTCGAACAGGTTGTCCAGGCGCGCGAAGACGTTGAAGGCCCAGCGGTCCCAGTTGAGCAGGTAGCCGGCATACAGCGACGCCACCGCGTAGCCCGGTACGCTGACCGTGTTGAGGTCGTTCGCGTCGATGCCCGCCATCGCCCGCACTTCCGCGCCGGCGCGCCAGCCTTGCGGCGGCACGTAGCCGAAGCTCGCGAAGAACGACTGCGGCGCCACGCCCGGCAGCTGGTTGCCGTCGGCCACCTGATTGCTTCCGCTGCACGGCAGCGGCGAACAGAAGGCGTCGCTGTAGCGCGCCCGCAGCCAGGTGTAGGCCAGTTGCGTGCGCCAGTGGCTGGCCGTCTCGTGCAGCCAGCCGAGTTCGAGGCCGTTGCGCTCGGTGCTTGGCGCATTCCGGAAGGTCGAGCGTCCGCCGCTGCTGCTGTTGGTGACGATCTCGTCGGCGGTGCGCGTGTGGAACACGGCCGCCGTGAAAAGGCCATCGCCCACGCGGGCCTTGGCCCCGAGCTCCAGGTTGTCGCTGGTGGAAGGCTGCAGCGCGAAATTGAATCCGCTTTGCCCGTCCGGCCGGTAGGACAGCTCGTTGAGCGTGGGCGTCTCGTAGCCGCGGCCCCAGGTTCCGTACAGCGACAGATCCCGGGTGGGCGCGTAGCGAAGCGCGACCACGGGAAGCACCTTGTCGTAGCTCGCCGAGCCGCTGTCGTCGCCGTTGCCCGGCTGGATGTAATGGTCGGTGGAATCGAAGTCGACGGTGCTGTAGCGCAGCCCTGCCTCCAGCGTCCAGCGATCGGCGAACTGCCACTGGCCCTGGACGTAGGGGTCGAGGTTGTGGACGTTGTTCGATTCGTCGCGCCGCAGGCGGCCTTCCACGCCAAGCGTGGGGGCGGTGGGACTGCCGATGAAGTTGTTGTAGCCCCGGCGGTTCTCGTCGAGGTTGTCGTAGGCCAGGCCGGTGGCCACCTCGAGCGGCCGTCCGGCCAGCTGCCCGCGCGTGGTCCAGCGCGCGTCCAGGCCGGCGTAGTTGCGCTTGAGGTCGATCACGCCGCCGGCACTCGTGGCCGCCAGTTGCGCCGACGGCGGAATCGACTGGAACTGGGTGGTGCTGCGCTCGCCGGCATAGACCATCAGCCGCAGGTCGTTGTCGGCATTGAGCCGCCGTTCGTAGATCGCGCCGGCCTGCATCTGGTCGACCGTCTTGCGCGTGTCGTACTGTTCGGCCAGGGCGGCGCTGCGCGGGTCCTGCGCATACTGCGCGGGCGTCAGGCCCAGCGGGTCGTCCGCCCTCACGCGGACCCCGTTCATCACCAGGGTGAGCTTGCTGTCGTCGCCGAGCTGGATACCGACCTTGCCGTTGACGATGCTGCGCTCCGCCGCGCTGTGGTCGCGAAAGCCGTCGGTCTCGAAATGGCTCCCGCCCAGGGTGTAGCTCACCGGGCCGCTGGAGCCGCCGAGCTGCAGGCTCTCGCGCCAGCTGCCGAAGCTGCCGCCGGCGACGCCGAAGCCCAGTTGCGGCGGCCCTTCGCCGTCCTCGGTGAAGACCTGCACCACGCCGCCGGAGGAATTGCCGTACAGCGCAGAGAACGGCCCGCGCAGCACCTCGACCCGGTCGGCGGTGCCGATGTCGATGTTCGAGGTCTGACCCTGCCCGTCGGGCATGGTCGCCGGCACGCCGTCGACATAGATGCGCACGCCGCGCACGCCGAACGTCGAGCGGGCGCCGAAGCCGCGCACCGACAACTGGAGGTCCTGCGCGTAGTTCTGGCGGTTCTGGATCTGCAGGCCCGGCACGCCGCCCAGCGACTCGGACAGGTTGACCTGCATCTGCGCGTTGCGCAGCTGCTCGCCCTGCACGGCGTCCACCGACGCCGGCACCGTCAGCGGGGGAGCGGCACCGCGCGGGGTGGTGACCGTCACCGTCGGCAAGGTCGGCGTTGCGGTGCCGTTCTGGGCGAGGGCCGGCGATGCGAGCATCGTGCCGGCGAGCAGTGCGAGCGAAGTTTTCATCGGGGCGATTCTCCGATGCGCCGACCGCCGCGCGCAGCGAGCCGGCCCCAGGGAAACCCGAACTTTCCAGGGCTCCGGCACGCCGCCACGCGCCGCCCCGGCTGCCCGATCGGGAATAATGCGGGCGCAACGCCCGGCCGGCCGCTTTCTCAAGGACGCGGCAACGAGGCCGGCAACTTCGTCGGCCCCCCGATTCCGGGCACCCCTTCCCGACTCCACAGAATTTCCCATGAAGCGACAACTTCTCCAGGGCGCGCTGGCCCTCGTGCTGGCCCATGCATTGGGCCTGCCCGCGCATGCGCAATCGGCGCCGACCACCGTGCTGCGGGTCTCCGCCATTCCGGACGAGGCTCCGACCGAACTGCAACGCAAGTTCAAGCCGCTGGGCGACTACCTGCAAAAGGCCACCGGGCTGCCGGTGCAGTTCACACCCGTGACCGACTACGCCGCGGTCGTCGAGGGCCTGGCCACGAACAAGATCGACCTGGCCTGGCTCGGCGGCTTCACGTTCGTGCAGGCGAAAAAGCGCACCGACGGCGGCGCCGTGCCGATCGTGCAGCGCGCCGAGGATGCGGTCTTCACCAGCAAGTTCATCGTGCCGGCCAGCAGTACCGCCAAGACGCTCAAGGACCTCAAGGGCGCCACCTTCGCCTTCGGCGCGCCGTCCTCGACGTCGGGCAGCCTGATGCCACGCTACTTCCTCATGCAGGACGGCATCAATCCCGAGCGCGACTTCAAGACCGTCGCCTACTCGGGCGCGCACGATGCCACCGTGGCCTTCGTCGCCTCGGGCCGCGCCGAGGCCGGCGTGCTCAACGCGTCGGTCTGGGACAAGCTGGTCGAGCAGAAGAACCCGAACGCGCTCAAGGTGCGGGTGCTGGCCACCACGCCGACCTACTTCGACTACAACTGGACGGTGCGCCCCGGGCTCGACCCGGCCCTGACGCGCAAGCTGACCGATGCCTTCCTGGCGCTCGACGCGTCGAACCCGGACCACAAGGAAATCCTCGGGCTGCAACGCGCCAGCCGCTTCATTCCGACGCAGGCATCGAACTACGACGGCATCGAGGCCGCCGGCAAGTCCGCCGGCCTGATCAAGTAGCGCACCCACCAGGCGGCCCTGCATGCTTGAACTGCGCGACATCACGCTGGTGCATCCGAACGGCCATCGCGCGCTCGACGGCGTGAGCCTGCGCGTGGCGCGCGGCGAACGGCTGGCCGTGATCGGCCCGTCCGGCGCCGGCAAGACCACCTTGCTGCGCGTCGCCGGCACGTCGCTGCGGCCCTCGCAAGGCGGGCTGACGGTGCTGGACGAATCGCCCTGGCGCCTGGCGCCGCGCCAGCTGCGCGCGTTGCGTGCCCGCATCGGCATGGTCCACCAGGCCGCGCCGCTGCCGCCGCGCCTGCGCGTGGTCTCGGCGGTCCTGGCGGGGCGGCTGGGCCGGTGGCCGGCCTGGCGGGCGATCGCCTCGCTGCTCCATCCGCTCGACAGCGCTGGCGCGCAGGCGGCGCTGGCACGGCTCGACCTGGCCGACCGGTTGTTCGACCGGTGCGACCGCCTGTCCGGCGGCCAGCTGCAGCGCATCGGCATCGCACGGGTGCTCTACCAGGCACCGGCGTTGATCCTCGCGGACGAGCCGGTGTCGGCACTGGACCCGGCCAGCGCCGACGGCGCCCTGCGCGAGCTGGTCGCCCAGTGCGAGCACGCCGGCGCCACGCTGGTGGCCTCGCTGCATGCGCTCGACCTGGCGCTGCGCTGGTTCGACCGCATCGTCGGCATGCGCGACGGCCGCGTCGTCTTCGACCTGCCGCGCGGCGAAGTGACCCGCGAGATGCTGCAGCGGCTCTACGCTGGCGAACGGGCGCCGGCGCCGGACGACCTCGACGGCAGCGCCCGCGCCGCCGACGTACCGGCGCCCGAGCTGATGTGCCGATGACGGCTCGCACGATGGCGCAGCCACGCGATCCGCTCGCGCGCGGCCGCCTGACCGCGCTGGTGCTGGCGCTGGCGCTGCTGTGGCCGGCGCTGCACATCGCGCAGTTCAACCCGGCCGCCCTGTTCGACGCCACCAGCCTCGGCGTGATGGGCGGCTTCCTGGCCGGCTTCTTCCCGCCCGCCACCGATGCCGGCTTCCTGAGCCTGCTGGCGCGTGCCACGCTGGAGACGCTGGCGATGGCCACCGCCGGCATGGCCCTGGCCTTCGTGCTGGCGGTGCCGCTGGCGCTGGTGGTGACGCGCTCGCTGTCGATCTCGCGCATCGGCCCGGGCGCCGGACGCGGGCCGGCCGCCGCCCTGCGTGCCGGCGCGCGTTTGGTGCTGACGGTGTTCCGTGCCTGCCCCGAGGTGGTCTGGGCCCTCCTGTTCGTGCGCGCATTCGGCCTGGGCCCGGCCGCCGGCGTGCTGGCGCTGGCCATTACCTACGGCGGCATGCTGGGCAAGGTCTACGCCGAGATCCTCGAGTCGGGCGACACGCGGCCGGCGCGCGCCCTGCTCGAAGCCGGCAGCGGCCGAATCGCCGCATTGGGTTATGGCCTGCTGCCCGGCGCGGCGCAGGAACTGGCCTCGTACACCGTGTATCGATGGGAATGCGCGGTGCGCGCCTCGGTCGTCATGGGCTTCGTCGGTGCCGGCGGCCTGGGCCAGTTGATGGACCAGTCGATGAAGATGCTCAACGGCGGCGAGACCAGCGCCATCCTCGTCGTGTTCCTGCTGCTGGTACTGCTGGCCGACGGCATCAGCGCGGTGCTGCGCAAGGTGCTCGCATGAGGGCCTCCGCGCCAGCGCCCGCAGTGCGCCCCGCCCGCAACTGGGCGGGGATGGCCGTGCTGGCCGGCGTGCTCGCCGCCGTCGTGGCCAGCTTTGCATGGCTCGCCCTCGATCTGCGCGCGCTCTTCACCGCCGAGGCGCTGGCGTCCATGGCCCATTTCGTGGCGGAGTTCTTCCCGCCGGACCTCAGTCCGGCTTTTCTGGCCAAGGTGGGCTGGGGCACGGTGCAAACGCTGGTGGTGTCCGCCCTTGGCACGTTGATGGCGTTTGCCGCGGGCGCCCTGATGGCGCTGCCCGCGGCCGGCCGGTGGGGCCTGCCGGCCCGCGCCGCGGCCCGTTTCATCCTCAACCTGCTGCGCAGCGTGCCCGAGCTCGTGTGGGGCGTGCTCATGGTATTGCTGGCCGGGCTCGGTCCGTTCGCGGGCGTGCTGGCGCTGGCGCTGCATACGTCCGGCGTGCTGGGCCGCCTGTTCGCCGAAGCGCTGGAGAACGCGCCGCCCGCCCCCGAGCAGGCATTGCGCCTCGGCGGAAGCGGCGCCGCGGCCGCGCTGGCCTATGGCAGCCTGCCGCTGGTATGGCCGCAGTGGCTGGCCTACGGCCTGTACCGCTGGGAAATGAACATCCGCATGGCCGCGGCGCTCGGCTTCGTCGGCGCGGGCGGCCTGGGCCAGATGCTCTACTTCCACCTCTCGCTGTTCCAGCAGGCACAGGCGGCCACCGTCATCGGCGCCATGTTCGTGCTGGTGGTGCTGGTCGACGGCGGCAGCGCCCGCCTGCGCCGGACGCTGGTGGCAGCGCAGGCCTGACCGCTCGAAGAAGCGCGCGGGTGCCGCGAACCCGTTGCGGGCGCGCAAACGGTGGACTCTGCCTTCGGCGGAGTCAGCCTCGGCCTACACGATCAAGGGAAACCTTCGGCCCCGGGCCGGGGCCGCCGGCGGCTAGGCTCTCATCCGAGCCCGGAATGATCCGGTCCGCGCCCCGCGCTCCCTTGCTGGACTCATCCCGATGTCGACGCCCCGCCCTTTCACCTTCTCTCGCATTGACTTCGTCGACAGCGATTTCGACCCGCTCGCTTCGCACCTGCAGGATTGCACCGTCGATCGCTCCTTCATGAGCCGCGGCCTGGCGCCACGCACCGCCTTCGTGGTTGCGGTGGGGCTGCTGGCACTGGCCGCTCTGCTGACCGTGCTCTGAGCCCCTTCCCTTTCACTGGCCGCCTGCCGGCACCGCATAGGCGATGACCGAATCGCCCGCCTTGGTGCCCGTGGAGCCGTGGCCGCCGGCCACCACCAGCAGGTACTGGCGCCCGTCTTCACCCAGGTAGGTCATCGGCGTGGCCTGTCCGCCGGCCGGCAGCCGGGCGTGCCACAGCTGTCGCCCGTCGGCCAACGCATAGGCCCTCACGTAGTTGTCCAGGCTGCCGGAATAGAAGGCGACGCCGCCGGCCGTGATGATCGGCCCGCCGATCCCGGGCACGCCCATACGGAACGGCAGAGGCACCGGCGCCAGGTCGCGCACCGTGCCATTGCGGTGACGCCACACGATCTTGCCGGTGTTCAGGTCGGCACCGGCGACGTACCCCCACGGCGGCGCCTGGCATGGAATGCCCAGCGGCGACAGGAACGGATGCATTTCGGCCCCGTACGGCGCGCCGAAGTTCTCGTTGAGGGCCGGCAGGCCGTCCTTGGGCGCCTCCTTGTTGACGACCAGCGCCTTGGCGTCCGGCCGCGGGACCAGGCGCTGCACGAAGGCCAGGTACGTCGGCGTGGCGAACACCACCTGGTGCTGCGGGTCGACGGCGACCGCGCCCCAGTTGAAGACGCCGAAGTTGCCGGGATACACCAGCGTGCCCTGCTCGCTCGGCGGCGTGAAGCGGCCCTGGTAGCGCAGCCGATGGAAGGCGATGCGGCAGGCCAGCTGGTCGGCCAGCGTGGCGCCCCACATGTCGGCGCCGGTCAGCGGCTTGGGCGCGAACGACAGCGCCGAGACGGGTTGCGTTGCGGCCGTGTGGTCGCCGGGCGCAGCCCCGCCTGGCGCAGGCGTCTCGGTCACCGGCAGCAGCGGCTCCCCGGTGCGGCGATCGAGCACGAACAACTCGCCCTGCTTGGTCGGCTGCACCAGTGCCGGCACCGTCTGGTCGCCGCGGCGCAGATCCACCAGCGAGGGCTGCGCCGGCACGTCGTAGTCCCACAGGTCGTGGTGCGCCGCCTGGAAATGCCAGCGCACCTTGCCGGTGGCCAGGTCGAGCGCCACCACCGACGAGGAATACGTCTCCACGGCCGGGCTGCGGTGGCCGCCCCATTGGTCCGGCGGCTGATTTCCGATTGGCAGGTAGACCAGGCCCAGCGATTCGTCCACGCTCGCTGCAGACCAGCTGTTGGGGGAGTTCGCGGTGTACGTCTTGCCCGGCGCGATCGGCTCCGTGGCCTCGGGATTGCCCGAGTCCCAGTTCCACAGCAGGCGGCCGGTGTCGATGTCGAAGGCGCGTACCACGCCCGATTCCTCCTGCGTCGACACGTTGTCCAGCACGGTGCCTCCGACGACGATTGCACGGCGCGTGACCACCACCGGCGAGGTCGAGTAGTAGGAGCCGGGCGTCGAGTTCGGCATGTTGGCCTTGAGATCGATCGCACCGCCTTCCCCGAAGCCGGGGCAGGCGCGGCCGTCGCGTGCATTCATCGCCAGCAGGCGACCGTCGGGCGTGGCCATGAAAAGGCGGTCGCCGCACGGCGACGGCGCGCCACCCGGGGGCGGCGCCGCCGCTTCCGCGTTGGCGTTGGTGGCCGGCGGCACGGCCGCGGCACCGGCTGCGGCGGGCGCATAGGACAGGCCGCGGCAGGTCAGGTGCTGCAGCGCAAGGCCCGTCGGCAGGCCGAGTTCGCGACGCCAGACCTGTGCGCCCGTGGTCGCGTCTAGCGCGATGACGGACTGGTGTGGCGTGCACAGGTAGAGCCGGTTGCCCACCTTCAGCGGCGTCACCTCGTACGTCGTTTCCTCGGGATCGCCGGGCCTGCCGCGCACGTCGCCCGTGTGGAACTCCCACACCTTCTGCAGGCGGCTTGCGTTGTCCGGCGTGATGCGCGCCAGCGGGGAGTAGCGCTGTCCGGCCGCCGTGCGCCCGTAGGCATGCCATTCTCCCGGCGGCACGGCCCCGCTGTCGCCTGCCGCTGGCTGAGCTCCGCCCGCGGGCGCTGCAAAGTCGAACTGCCCCGCAATCTGGTGCGGATCCCGCAGCATCGACATGCCGGCGACGCCAATGCACGCCAGGGCGACGATGCCCAGCGCGAGCGCGCCCCCGCGTCCGGGCATGCCGGCGCGCGGCGGGCTGGCCAGCCCGTCGGCGTCCATCCGGTCGGCCGGCCACAAGCCACGGCGCACCCACGGCGTCAGCAACAACAGGCCGAGCACGAAAAGCACGTCGAGCCGGGCCGCCAGCGGCCACCAGTCCAGGCCGACCTCCCACAATGCCCATGCCAGGGTGCCCACCAGGAGCAGCGCAAACACCCACAAGGCCATCGGCCGCCGCCGCCACAGCATTACGCCGTCGACGAGTAGCACCACGCCGCAGACGACGTAGTACGCATTGCCGCCCAGGACGACGAGCCACGCACCAAAGCCGGCCAATGCCAGGCCGCCGAGGATGAAGAGGACGCCCAGCGGGGCGCGCAGCCACCCACCGCGCGTTGGCGGGTTCGTTTCGAGTCGTTGATTCATGGTGAGTCCGATGCAGCCGGTCAGGCCTTGTCACCGTAGGACATCACCCTTGCGCCGGGCGTCAGCGAATCACTGACAGGACTGTCCGGCATTGGCGATGCGGGCTTGCAATCGCCTGTCGGCCGCCGCCGCCGCGGCCCGCGCGACGCGCAAGAAAGCGCGCCCTAGAAACGGTGGCCGAAGTTGAGATAGAAGCCGCGGTTGTCGCCATTGCCCTTGGCGAACTCGGCGCTGACCACCATGTTCGATTCGGGCTTGATGATGTAGAAGACGCCGCCGCCGACCATCGGATAGAGGTTGTCGCCACCGCACGATTCGCCATCGCCGTAGAGACACGCCACGCCGGCGAAGGCCTTGCCCCCCCAGCGCGGCTTGAACATGTAGCGGTCTTCGGTCTCGAGCGTGAGCGAGTTGCGCCCAAGGTACTGTCCGCGCGTGTAGCCGCGCAGCTCGACCGAGCTTTCCTTGGACGATGGCGCGTCCCACGTGAAGCGTCCCTTGGCATGCAGCACGACCACGTTGTTCTCGCTGGTGCGGCCATACCAGCGCCAGTCGGCCGTCACCACGTCGTAATTGGCATCGCTGCCCAGTCCGTCGCGGTAGGCCACGTTGTGCACCTGCGCCAGCATGCCGGCGGTGGTATTGGTGGTGTTGTCGCGCGTGTCGTAGGAGGCAATGAGGCCCAGGCCGGCGGTCACGGTGCCGACCACGCCGACCGTGTCGAGGATCTGATCGGAGATCGGGTCGGCGCCGTCGACGCCGTAGTTGGAGTACACGCCCTGCACGCCGAAGAACCAGTTGGGAAAGACCTCGTGCTGATAGCGCATGAAGAAGGCGCGCAGTGTCTCGTCGGAACGCACTTCCTGGCCGCTGCCAAGGTAGTCGAGATAGTCATTGGTGACCTTGCCGCCGACGGCGCCGAGCGACATGCGGTCGTGGTTCTGATTCCAATAGAGCTTGCCGCCCAGGCCGGCCGTGCGCGAAGACGTGTTGGAACCCTGGCCCTGCAGCGCGATCAGGGATGGCTCCGACGCCGCGTCGAACTTCATGATGTAGCCCACCATGCCACCCAGCGACGTGCCCAGCTTGGGGTTGCTGCTGATCAGCGGGACCAGCAGCCACGGCGAGCGCGAATGCTTTTCCATCACGCTTTCCTGCGCGTCAGGGGGCGCCTTGCCGCTGTCTTCGCTCGCTGCGTTGGGTGCCTGGGCATGTGCGGCGAAGCAGGACACTGCGGCCATGGCGACCAGACAAGGACCATCCCAGCGCAGAATTTTCATGGGACGATCGTTGCGAGTGGTGGACCTTTTGTCAACACGGTATTCGTCGCCCTGCGCCGCGCATCAGGGGGCGGGGGCCTTTCAGGGCGCCGGCTCGCCCACGGCAACGGACGCGCCATCGACCAGCCGCAGGAGCGAGAAGGCGTTGCCGCAGCAGACCTTGCGCATATCGGCCGCGGACAACCCGGCCTCGCGCACCGAGCGAATGCCCTCGCGGATGAACATGGGGCCTTCCTCGGGGTCGAAGGGGCAGTCGCTGGCAAACACCACATGCTCTGGACCGAAGAAGTCCAGCCCGCACTTGAGCGCGCCCGTCGAGCCGCCAAGTACGGTGTCGCCGTAGAACATCTTGAAATAGTCGATCGGCTTCTTCTTGAGGTTCTTGAGCACGTCCGCTTCGGCGCCGTCCGCACTGCGCGAGCCGATCTGTGCCCAGAGCGTCTCGGCCCGGCCTCCGAAATACGGCAGCATGCCGCCACAGTGGTGCGTGATCAGCTTGAGGTCGGGTACCTTGTCGAACAGGCCGGAGAAGACCATCCGCGACATCGCGACGCTGCTCTCGAAGGGCCAGCCCAGCACCTGCCAGATCTCGTACTTCGACTTCTCCTCGTCGACATAGTCGGCCTTGCTCGCCGGGCGCAGTGGATGCATCCACACCGGCAAGCGATGGTGGTTGGCGATGCGCTCGAACACCGGCAGGTAGTCGGCGTGGTCGAGCGCACGGCCGTTCACGTTGGTCAGCACCTGCACGCCGCGCGCTCCGAGCTCGCCGATGGCGCGGTCCATCTCTTCGAGCGCTGCCGGAATGTTGTTCATCGGCAGCGAGGCGGTGAAAGTCGGGAACTTGTGCGGCCACTGTCGGCACATCTGCGCCATGCCGTCGTTCGCGATGCGCGCCAGCTCGGGCGACTGCTCCGCGCCGGCAAGCATCTCCGGCGAAGGCACGCACAGGCTGAGCACCTGCTGGACCTGCGGGAACTTCTCGTCGAGCATGGCCACGCGCGCCTCGATGTCCCACAGCAGGCGGAGGTTGGTCATGCGCTTGACCATGCCGGCGTCCTTGCTCAGCTGCTGCACCTTCTCCAGGTACGGCCTGGGCATGACGTGGTTGTAGATGTCGATGAAGATTTCTGGTTGGCTCACGGGGTTGTCCTTGTTCGACCTGGCTTATTCGGCCTGGATGCGCGCGTCCGCCACGACTTTCTTCCAACGCGCCATGTCGGTGGTCATGAGCGTGCGCAGTTCGGCAGGGCTGCCGGTATGGACCGTCAGGCCGAGTTCGGCCAGCTTCTTCTGCAGGTCGGGCTGCTGCATGACCTGCACGAAGTCCTGCTGCAGGCGCTCGACCAGCGGCGCCGCCATGCCGGCCGGGCCGAGCACGGCATACCAGGCGTCGACGCCCTCCAGGCTCGAGATGCCCTGCTCGCGAAACGTCGGCACGTCGGGCACCAGCGGCGAGCGCGCGCTGCCGGTCACGCCGAGCATGCGCACCCGGCCGGCCTGCACCTGAGGCAGCACCGACTGGACGGTGGCCAGCATCATCTGCACCTGGCCGCCCATGAGGTCGGTCACCGCGCCGGCGAGGCCCTTGTAGGGAACATGCACGACGTCGATTCCCAGCGCCTGCTTCATCAGCTCGAAGCCCAGGTGATGCGGCGTGCCGTTGCCCGGCGATGCGTAGTTGAGGGAAGCCGCCGGCCGGCTCTTGATGTAGGCCAGCAGCGACCGCATGTCCTTGGCGGGCACATCGGGGTTGACGATCAGTGCGAACCCGGCGGTGGCCAGCTGCGTGATCGGCGTGAAATCGGCGGCGGGATCGAACGGCAGCGTCTTGTAGAGGGCCGGTGTGGCGGTGATGGTATTGATCGCCATGAGCAGGTTCTGCCCATCGGGCGCCGACTTGGCCACGCGGTCGGCACCCAGGTTGCCGCTGGCGCCCGGCCTGTTGTCGACGACCACCGCCTGCTTCCACAGTTCACCCAGGCGCGGGCCGATCAGGCGCGCGATGGTGTCGCTGCCGCTTCCCGACGTGAACGGCACGACCAGCGTCACCGGACGCGATGCGAATGCGACGGGACGGGGCTGCGCCACGGCGGCGGGTGCAACGCAAGCCATGGCCGAAGCCATGAGCAATGCCTGGCGGCGCGTCACCGCCATGGGATGGGGCGACGGCACCGCCTGCTCTGTCATGTTGTCTGATTGCAAGGTGTCTCCTGTTGTGGGCCTGGCTCCGTGGGGCCGGCCGGTCGTGATGCGGGCGATCCTAGGCAGCCGGCGGCGCTTCAGGCAGATCGCAAATTCGTCGCTGCGATGCCTGTTTCGCATCGCAATGGGAGAACCAGAGCGTTTCGAGCATGCCGCCGGCGCACGACCGCCAACGCGGGGACGAACGGCTAGGCGGTTCCGCCGGGACGCAGCGCGGCAGGATCCATGTGCGCTGCGGCGCGCCGCAGCAGATCGCACAAGTACTCGGCCGCGGGCGTCAGGGGCAGGCCGCCGCGCTGGATGACGCAGATGGGCGGCGCGGCCAGGGGCTCCGACACGGCGATCACGTGCAGCGCATCGCGCGTCGGTGGGAAATGCATCCACTGCACCGGCAGCATGGTCAGCAGGTCCGAGTACAGCAGGCTCACCAGCAGCGTCAGCGCCGAATGGGCCTGCAGCACCAGGGTGGGCGCCGCCAGGCCGTGCTGGGCGAACAGCGGGCCGAGTTCGTGCTCTGCCTCGGCGGTGATCGACGTGGTGGCCCACTCGGCGTTCACCAGTTCGCGCAGCGAACGCGCACCGGCCAGGGGATGGCCCTTGCGGCCGACGATCACCCGGGCGTTGTCGAACAACTTGTCCACCCGCATGCCCTCGGGCATTTGCTCTGGTGGCGGCCCGATGTAGCAGTCGATGGTTCCGTCGGCCATCTCGGCCGCCACCATCGGATAGACGGCATCGAGGATCTCCAGGCGCACGCCCGGAAAGCGCTGCCTGAACGGCCGCAGAGCCTCCGGCAACAGTGCCATGTGCGGCACCATCGACAACGCCACGCGAAGCCGGCCGTGCGCCTGCCCGCGCAGTTGGGCGACCTCGTCACGGGCCCGCAGCAGCTCGTTGTCGACACTGCGCGCCCGCCTGATGAATGCCTCGCCGATCGCCGTCGGCACGATGCCGCGCGCCTTGCGCTCGAACAACGGTACGCCCAGTTCGCGCTCCAGTTCCTGGATGCTGCGCGTCATGGCCGGCTGTGCCATGCCGAGCTGGCGTGCGGCGGCGCGCAGGCTGCCGTGTTCAGCCACGGCCAACAGGTCGCGCAGGTGATGCAGCTTCATGGACGGGACTGATGCGCTGGAGGTATCGGTAGCGCGATTTTGCCATCTTCTGTTAACTGGCTGGCCTTCCTACGATCCGCTCCCACTGCGCCGCCAAGCCATCGAGAGCCCCGGCGCCAAGGAGACAAGAAACGTGCTGCAAGAAGACAAGGCGGCCGCTGCGCCGCAAGTGCTGATCGTCGGCGCCGGCCCGGCAGGACTGGCTCTGGCCATCGAACTGGGCCATCGCGGCGTGCGTTGCCTGGTGGTCGAGCGCAACGACCGCGTCGGCTACGCGCCACGCGCCAAGACCACGAACGTGCGCACCCGCGAACACATGCGGCGCTGGGGAATTGCCGACCAGTTGCGTGCAGCCTCTCCGCTGGGCCTGCACTACCCCTCCAACATCGTCTTCTGCACGAGGCTGAACGGCCCGCGCCTGGGCGTCGTCGAGAACGCGATGTACTGCGCGCCGGGCAGGAACCCTCTGTATTCGGAGCATGCGCAGTGGATTCCGCAATACACGGTCGAAGAGGTGCTGCGTGCCCACGCACAGTCGCTGCCCGGCGTGCAGCTGCGGTTTTCGTGTGAGCTTCAGCAGTTCGAGCAGAGCGCCGATCGCGTGGTGGCCCGCCTGAAGGACATCGACGGCCACCGCGAATTCGAAGTGGCGTGCGACTACCTGGTCGGCGCCGACGGCGCGCGCAGCACGGTGCGCGGCGCCATCGGCGCAAAGATGGAAGGCACCTACGGCCTCTCGCGCAACTACAACATCGTTTTTCGCGCACCAGGGCTGGCGCAGGCGCACGCGCACGGCCCCGCCATCATGTACTGGCAGATCAACGGCGAAGTGCCCAGCCTGCTCGGGCCGATGGACAGCGACGACCGCTGGTTCTTCATGCCGACGCAGTTGGCGGCCGACCAGAAGCTTTCCGTCGACGAGGCAGCGGCGCTGATACGCCGGGCCACCGGCCTGCCCGACCAGCCCATCGAAGTGCTCAGCAGCGACGAATGGGTCGCCAGCCGGCTGCTGGCCAACCGCTACGCCGACCGCCGCGTGTTCCTGGTCGGCGATGCCTGCCACCTGCACCCGCCCTTCGGCGGATACGGCATGAACATGGGCGTGGCCGACGGGGTCGACCTCGGCTGGAAACTTGCCGCGGTGCTGCAGGGCTGGGGCGGCACGTCCCTGCTGGACAGCTACGAGACAGAGCGCCGGCCGGTGCACAACTTCGTGATGGACGAGGCGGTGGCGAATCACGCGGTGCTGGGCAACCAGCTATGGCAGGAAGGGCTGGAAGACGATAGCGACATCGGCGCCGCGCTGCGCAGCGAAGTCGGCGGCCGCATCCAGAGGGCGAAGCTGCGCGAGTTCAACACGCTGGGCGTGGTGCTCGGATACCGCTACGACGACTCGCCGCTGATCGTCCCGGACGGGAGCGCGCCGCCGGAATACGACTTCATCAACTACGTTCCGAGCGCGCGGCCCGGGGCCTTGGCGCCGCATGCCTGGCTGCACGACGGCAGCTCGCTGTACGACCATTTCGGCGACGGCTTCACGCTGCTGTGCACGAACGACGCCGGGCCCGCCGCGATGCAGTCCGCACAGGACGCTGCGCAGCATGCCCGCGTGCCCCTGACGCTGCTGCAGCCGAAGGAACGCGTGCTCGAGCAGCTCTACGGGGCGCGACTGACACTCGTTCGCCCCGACCAGCACGTGGCCTGGCGGGGTGACGAATGGCCTGCCGACGGCGCCGCGCTGTTGCGGCTGGTCAGCGGGCAATGAATTGCAGGACGACAACAAGGAGACGCGAATGACCTCACGAGAGACTCGACTGGACGCACCTCACCTGAACCGCCGCCCGGGCGTTCTGGCGGTGCATTCGCTGCACCGGTTCGTGGTGTCGGTGCCCGACCTGGACGAAGCCGAGCGCTTCTACGGCGCCTTCGGGCTGGACGTGCGCCGGGTTGGCGACCGGCTCGATCTGCACACATTCGGCCACCCCCACGCGTGGGGATCGGTGCTGCGCGCAAGTGCGCCGGCCAAGCGGCTGGAGTACGTCGCCTGGGGAATCGACGAAGCCGACCTGCCGGCCTGGCGCGCACGGGTGGCCGGCAGCGGCGCGGCCTGCGCGCCGCATCCGGCATCGGACGGCAGCGGCCTGTGGCTGCGCAACCCGGATGGCACGCCGCAGCAGCTGGTCGTGGCCGACAAGGTCTCGCCGAGCGCGAAGTCGAAGGCCGCCGAACGCGCGCCGGTGCCGCCGGGCAACGGCGCCGCGCCGGCACGCAGCAAGGTTGCCCCGGTGCGGCCGCGCTACTTGTCGCATGTGCTGTTCTTCACGCCGGACGTGCCGCGCATGGTCGGCTTCGCCAGCGACGTGCTCGGCCTGCGCCTGTCCGACCGATCGGCCGACATCATTGCATTCCTGCACGGGCCGCACGGCAGCGACCACCACCTGATCGCACTGGCCAAGTCCAACGCGCCGGGCCTGCACCACTCCAGCTGGGACGTGGCGAGCATCGACGAAGTCGGCAACGGCGCCGAGCAGATGCGCAGCGCCGGCTACACCCAGGGCTGGGGCGTCGGCCGCCACGTGCTGGGCTCGAACTACTTCCACTACGTACGCGACCCGTGGGGCAGCTACGCCGAGTACTCGTACGACATCGATTTCGTGCCGCACGATCTGGAGTGGCCCTCGGCCGATCACCCGCCCGAGGATTCCTTCTATGTGTGGGGGCCGGCGGTCCCCGCCGACTTCGTCACCAATTTCGAAACCTCCCCCGGAGACAACCCCCCATGAGATTGATTGCCTACCTGAACGAACAAGGCCGCCCTGCCCTCGGCGCGCGCATCGGCGAGGAGCTGGTCGAGCTCACCGCGCTCGGGCTGCCGGCCACGCTCGACGAGTTGCTGCGCCAGGGCGAGCCAGGGCTGATGGCGGCGCGCGAAGCGCTGGCACGCGCCACGGCGCGCCGGCCGCTGGCCGGCCTGAAATACCTGCCGCCGGTGCTCGACCCGGCCAAGGCGTTCGCCATCGGCCTGAACTACACCGACCATGCCGCCGAGAGCAATTTCGAGCCGCCCAAGTACCCGGTGGTGTTCCAGCGCTACGTCTCGTCGTGGGTCGCACACGAGCAGGCGCTGGTGCGTCCGAAGGTGTCGACCCAGTTCGACTACGAGGCCGAACTGGTCGCAGTGATCGGCAAGGCCGGGCGCTACATCGCAAAGAAAGACGCCCTGGAGCACGTGGCTGGCTACTCGCTGTTCAACGACGGCTCCATCCGAGACTACCAGCTGCGCACCAACCAGTGGACGCTCGGCAAGAACTTCGACGCCACCGGCTCGTTCGGCCCCGAGTTCGTCACTGCCGACGAGCTGCCGGCCGGTGCCACCGGCTTGCAGCTGTCTTGCCGACTGAACGGCCAGACGCTGCAAAACGCCAATACGCGCGACATGATCTTCGACGTCGCCACGCTGGTGTCGGTCTGTTCCGAGGCGATGGCGCTGCAGCCGGGCGACATCATCATCACCGGCACGCCGTCGGGCGTCGGAATGGCGCGCAAGCCGCAGGTCTGGATGAAGGCCGGTGACGTCTGCGAGATCGAGGTCGAGGGCATCGGCGTGTTGCGCAATCCGATCATCGACGAAGCCTGAGGGACGAGCGGCCGCCCAGCCGCCGCTGACGCGCCCCTGATATGCCACTGGTGCGCGCCGGACTGCCGACACAACGAGACGGAGACATGCGGATGAACAAGAGAAGCTTTCTGTCCACTGCCCTCGCGGTGCAGGTCCTGGCGTTGGTGCCTGGGCTTGTCCGGGCGCAGGCGCCTGCCGGCTTGGCACCCGGGCCCGTGCGCATCACCAGCACGCTGCCGGCCGGCAGCGGCCCCGACACCGTGGCGCGCGCCATGGGGGAACAGCTGCAGGCGCGCTGGGGACGCGCGGTGGTGGTCGACCCGCGCCCGGGCGGCGCCGGGGTGGTGGCGATCAACGCCATGAAGGGCCAGCCGCCCACCGGCAACGACCTGTTGGTCGCAGACGTCGGCAACCTGAGCATCAACCCGTTGATCTTCAGGAAATTGGCCTACGACCCGGAAAAGGACCTGGTGCCGGTGGCACTGCTCTACAAGACCGCCTTCTTCGTCGCGGTCAGTGCCGATGGTCCCTACAAGACGATGAAGGACCTGATCGCCGCGATGGGCAACAAGGCGCGGCCGCTGAGCTACGGCTCCAACGCGGTCGGCGGCCCGATCCATCTCGGCTCGGCGCGTCTCGAGGGCGCGCTCGGTGTCGAGATGCTGCACGTGCCCTACAAGGAAACCGGCCAGCTCTACGCCGCCGTCTCCACCGGAGAAGTCGATTGGGCATACGGCAGCATCGCCACCGCCGGGCCCTTGGTCAAAGGCGGCAAGCTGCGCTTCCTGGCGGTGGCCGACAGCACGCGCTCGCCAGCCATGCCCGATGTGCCGACCCTGGCCGAGGCCGGCGGCCCCGGCGGAATCGACGCGCTGAGCTGGGTTGCGCTGATGGCGCCGCGCGGGACGTCCCCGGCCACCGTCGATGCGATCAACCAGGACGTCAACGCAGCGCTGCGCCAGCCCGCCATGGCCGAGCGCTATGCCGCCTTCGGCTTCGCAGCCAGCCCGGGCCCGGCCGCGCAGGTCGGCGACCTGATGCGCGCCGACCGCGCGAGATACGCCGAGGTGCTTCGACGGGTCAAGGTGTCGGTGGACTGACCTTGCTTGCAGGGACGCAGGTCAGAGCACTTTCTGGCGCTGCGTGCCGAGCGGTCCGGCGTCGAGCACCATGACATCGCCACGCCGCAGGAATACCGGCGCCGGCTTCATGCCCAGGCCCACCCCTTCGGGCGTGCCGGTGATGACCAGGTCGCCCGGCAGCAGCGTCATGAACTGGCTCAGGTACGACACGATCCTGGCCACCGGAAAAATCATGTCGGCGGTGTTGCTGCGCTGGCGCACCTGCTCGTTGACCTTCAGTTCCAGCGGGATGTTCTGCGGATCCGGCAGCTCGTCGGCGGTGACCAGCCATGGGCCGACAGGCCCGAAGCCATCGAAGCTCTTGCCTTTGCCCCACTGCCCGCCGCGCTTGATCTGCCAGTCGCGCTCCGACACGTCGTTGGTCAGGCAGTAGCCGGCCACGTGCGACAGGGCATCGTCCTGCGAGACGCCACGCGCGGTCGTGCCGATGACGAAGCCCAGTTCGATCTCCCAGTCGCCGGCCTCGGAACCGGGCGGCAGGCGCACGTCGTCGTCCGGCCCGGCCAGCGAGGTCAGCGCCTTCGTGAAGACCACCGGTTCCTGCGGAATTTCCAGGCCCGCTTCCTGGGCATGCTTGCGGTAGTTCAGGCCAATGGCCACGAACTGGCGGATGCCGGCGACCGGAACACCCAGGCGAGTGCCGGCGGGCACGAGCGGCAGCCGCCCGAGGTCGATGGCGGCGAGTGCGCCGAGCTTTTCGGGCGCGAGCCACTCGGGCGTCCAGTCGGGCACCAGCAGCGACAGGTCGCGCGCGTTTCCGTCGGCATCGAGCGCGCCTGGCTTCTCATGGCCCAGGGGGCCGTGGCGCAGCAGTTTCATGGTCTTGCTCTCTTCAGTGTTGATGATTCGTTGGCAGGCGACGGCGGCGGCAGCGCGCGCCGTCAAGCGGATTGCCGCCGCCGCTCCAGTGCGGCCGCGGACTGCGCTTCGATCTCCAGCATCCGCCGGAAAGCCGGCAGGTCGGACAGGCGCGACCGCAGCCCGGCGAGCGTCGGAAACGGCGCGAAGTCGAAGCCGGTGGACGCCGCCACGGACACGGCCCAGTTCAGGTAGATATCCAGCAGCGACCATTCGTCGAACCACCAGCCGGTGCTGGCGATGCGGCGCTCGGCCACGCCGAAGGACTTGATGCCAAGGGCGACAGACTTTCGGCGCACGCCTTCCGGATCACCCTCGGTGATGCGCGATGGGTTGGCCAGGCCGCGCACGATCGGGTGCAGGGTGCCGCCGCACAGCGACAGGCCGGCCTGCCGCCGCGCAGCCGTGAGGGGCGAGCCGTCTTGCGGGAAGAGCCCGGCCCGCGGCCGCAATGCATCGACGTAGGTCTGGATGGCCGCGTTCTCGGTGATCACCTCGCCGTCGGTCAGCAGTGCCGGCACCTTGCCGAGCGGCGACACGCCGGTGTAGCCGGGAGCGGCCTGCTCGTTCGCCTTCAGGTCGACCAGCCGCAACTCGTACGGCAGCCGGGCATGCTCGAGCGCGAACACGCAGACCTGCGAGCAGGCTCCCGGGAAATGGTAGAGCGCCAGTTCCGGCACGGGCAGGTTGTCGTCGCTCGTCATTCGATGCGACCGATCTTGCGAATGATGTCCTTCGACTGCTGCGACCGGCTGAACACTGCAAAGTCGACCTGCCCGCCCAGCAGGGACGAGATCATCTGCGCGCCGCCGGTGTAGGGAATGTGGTTGAAGCGCACGCCCGCCGCATCGGCCAGCATGGCCGCGGGCAGAAGGCTGGGACCGTAGTTGCCGCTCGACGCGTAGTTCGAGATCACCACCGGCTGGCCCAGGCTGCGTTGCAGCGAAGGCTGCAAGGCGCGCAACGCGGTGTCCGCCACCCCGCCGGGCGGGAATGGCACGACGACCGCGACCGGGCGGGAGGGATAGGCTTCCTGGGCCCATGCGGCTAGCGCGAATGCCGACAGCAGCGTGGCGGCGACGAGGCGACGAAGGTTCGACATGGTGCCCCCGGTGTCAGCGCGCGAACGCACTCAGATTGGAAAGGTCCTGCGGAGGCGCGCCGGTGCGCTGCGGCCACACGTTGAGGAATGGACGCACGGTCACGCTCTCGTACACGCCCTGCTGCGTGAACGGCTCGCCCTCCAGCCAGGCGTCCAGCGCGGCGCGGTCCTCGAAGTCGGCGATCAGCAGGCTGCCGATCATGGTGGTGCCGTCATCGGCGAACAGCGGCCCTGCGGCCGCCAGGCGGTCCGCGATCCTTGCGACGTGTTCGCGGTGGATGCTGCGCAGCGCCAGCCTGCGTTCTCCGCTGCCGGGCCTGTCGATGCAGTACAGAGTGAAAAGCACGGATGCCTCCTTGGATGGTTCAGGCCTGCATGGCCATGCGGATGAGCCGCTCCCGGATGCGCCAGCCCCGTGGCGTGCGCTGGTAGCGGTCGTGATACTCGACAACGGACGGCGGCCCCAGCGCACGCGCGCCGCCTTGTTCCGGTGCGCCCCGAAAGAACAGCACGTAGCACGAGCCGGTGGCTGCATCCGGGTCGCCGGCGTCGAAGTGCACGCGGATGTTGGTGCACAGGTGCCGCGTGACCGCGTCCGCGGGGCGTGCCGCGAGAAACTGCGCAAGCCCGTCGCGCCCGGCAAACACGGCGCCCATGCGGTCAAGGACGCCGTCTTCGGTGAACAGCTCCGGCACGGCGTCATGGCGGCGCGCGTCGAGGTGGTTGGCAAAGTCGACGCAAAGGCGGATGCAGGCCGCCTCGTCCTCGACGCGGGCTGCCTGCGCATCGGCCGGTTGACTGCTCATGGGCCGACCAGCTTGCTCACGAACACGGCAAAGCGGCCCATGTAGGCCGCCATGAAGTTGCGCGTGGACTCGTCGGCGAAGTCGCCCTGCGCGTCGATCATCTCGGGCTTGAAGGACAGGTAGGCCTCGCCGCCCAGCACCGAAGCGCCCAGGATGCCCATGATCTGGCGCAGGTGCTGCTGCCCTACGGCCGTGCCGATGGCCCCCGGCGACGTACCTGCCATGACCACTGGCTTGTCGCGCCAGACGTTGCGGTCCATCGGCTTGGAGCCCCAGTCGATGGCGTTCTTGAGCACCGCGGGCAGCGAGCGGTTGTACTCGGGCATGACCATCAGAAACGCCTCGGCCGCCGCGCACTGCTCGGTGAAGTGGTTGACCGATTCGGGCCGCTGGCCTTCCAGATCGCCGTTGTACATGGGGAGCTCGTCCAGGGCGACGGTCCGGAAGCGCAGCGCCGGAGGCGCCACGCGGGTCAGTGCGGTGGCAAGCTTGCGATTGGTCGATTCGCGGCGCAGGCTGCCGACGAGTACGGCGACGTCATAGGTCTTCAAGTGGCTGACTCCTTCATTTCCTTGTTGGTTCGTGCGAATTCATTCATGCCGCGTCGGCTTCCAGGCCGAGGTAGGCGCGACGCAGCTCGGGCTGCGCCATCAGGGCCTCTGGCGTGCCTTCGGCGACGATGCGGCCTTCCTCGAGCACGGCGGCGCGCCCGGCGATGTCCAGCGCCATCGACACGTTCTGCTCGACCAGCAGCACGGCGATGCCCTGCGCATGGATCGCGCGGATGGCGCAGAACATGTCGGCCACGACGCTCGGCGCCAGGCCGAGCGAGGGCTCGTCGAGCAGCAGCAGGCGCGGCTGCGCCATGAGCGCCCTGCCGATCGCAACCATCTGCTGCTGGCCTCCGGACAACGTGCCGGCCGGCTGGCCGAGCTTCTCCTTGACCGCCGGGAACATCGCGCAGACCGTCTCCAGCGACGTGGCCCGCGCCTTGCGCGCAGCGCGCCGGTAGCTGCCCAGCTCGAGGTTCTCGCGCACGGTCATGTTCGCGAACAGCCGTCGGCCTTCGGGCACCAGCGCGATGCCACGCTCGCAGTACCGGTGCGGCGGCAGGGTGCGCAAGTCCTCGCCGTCGAGCAGGAGCGAACCGGCCGAGGCCGCATGCACGCCGGCAATGGCATTGATCAGCGTGCTCTTGCCGGCGCTGTTCGGGCCGACCACGACCAGCAGTTCGCCCCGCGCCACGGACAGCGAGAGATCACGGATGGCGACCGCGTGTCCGTAGTTCACGCGCAGCGAGCGGATCTCAAGCATGGACGACCTCGTCGGGCGGGCGGGCGGCACCTGGCGCGGCCGCGCAGGCAGGTTCCGGCGTGCCAAGGTAGGCGGCCACCACGTCCGCCCTGCGCATGACTTCCTGCGGCGCACCCTCGGCCAGGACCTGCCCCTGGTCGAACACCACGATGCGGTCGCACAGGGCCATCACGGCACGCATCACGTGCTCGACGAACACGATGGTGGCACCCTGGTCGCGGATGCGTCGGATGAGGTCGACCGCGTCATCGATCTCCGAAGGCGTGAGGCCCGAAAGCACCTCGTCGAGCATCAGCACCTGCGGGCGCGACGCCAGCGCCCGGGCGAACTCGAGGAACTTGCGCTGGTGCAGGTTCAGTTCGTCCGGCAGGACGTGCGCCTTGTCCGCAAGGCCGGTGAAGGCCAGCCATTGCCAGGCCTCCCGCTCGGCGGTCTGCCGGTCGCGTCCGGCGGCGCCGAACATCGCCGGCAGCGCGACGTTCTGCAGTACCGTCAGGTGCGCGAACGGCCGCGGTATCTGGTAGGTGCGTGCGATGCCGCTGCGGGCCACGCGGTGCGCCGGAAGATGGCTGATGCGCAGGCCGCCGAACGCCACCTCGCCCGCCGTGACCGCGAGATGCCCGCTGACCACGTTGATGAAAGTGGACTTGCCCGAGCCATTGGGGCCGAGCAGCCCGAGGATCTCGCCTTGGCGCACTTCGACGTCCACGCCGCGCAGGGCCTGGACACCGCGGAAGTGCTTGCGCACCCCGGTGGCGCGAAGCAGGACAGGACGGACCTGCGGCGCGGCGCGGGCCTGGCCGGGCGGCGGCACTTGCAGTTCGGGCCCAGGCGACGACGCGGGCATGGGTCGCCCGGCCCGCCTCGCGTCCGCCCGCCGTGCCCAGATCTTCATGAGCTGGCCGACGATGCCTTCGGGCATGAAGAGGATGATGACGACCAGGATCAGGCCGGTCAGGCCCTTGCCGATGACTGCGGTGTCGCCGCCCGTGAAAGCCAGCAGCAGCAGCGTGATGGCGGTGGCGCCGACGATCGGCCCGGCCCAATGGCGCGTGCCGCCGAGCACGGCCATCAGCACGACGGTCAGGGGCATGGCGATGGTGAAGGTGTCGCCTGCCGTCACGTACGACACGAACAGCGCCTGGATGCCGCCGACCAGCCCGGCCAGCGCGCACGACAGCGCGAAGGTGCCGAGCTTGTAGCGGTAGGTGGGCACGCCCATCACCTCGGCGACGTCCTCGTCGTCGTGGATGGCCAGCAGGCCGATGCCGAGCCGGGCGTGGTAGATCACGGCCGCCGACAGCACGCTCAGCGCGGCAGCGCCCAGCGCGAGCAGGTAGAAGGTTCCCGACGGGGTCGGCCCGAGCTCGGGCACCGGCACGGCATTGAGGTAGACGCCGGGTCCGCCGTCGATCGGCGTGTTGAGGATGATGGTGGCCACCACGAAAGTGGTCGCCAGCGTCAGCAGCGCGAAAAGCTCCGCACGTACGGCGTGCACGCGAAAGGCCGCCAGCCCGATCAACGTGCCGATGGCTGCCGACATGGCTGCAGCCGCCGGCAGCGTCCACAGGAAAGGCCATTCGAACCGGGACGCCAGCGTCGCCGTGGTGTACATGCCGATGCCGAAGAAGGCGCCGTGGCCGAACGAGAAATAGCCCGAGTAGCCCGACAGCAGGTTCCAGGAACTGGCCAGGGCCACCCAGTGCAGGATCAGGTAGAGCACCGACTCGTGGAACGCCGGCAGCCCCAACCAGGGGACGAGGGCCAGCAACACGGCGGCCGACAGCAGGAAGATGACGCTGCGGCGCATGCTCAGATCCTCCCGGGGCGCAGCAGCAGCACCACCATGAGCAGCGCGAACGACACCAGCGGCGCCCAGGACGGGGACGCCACCGTCATGGTCAGCGCCTCGGTCACACCGATCAGGCATCCCGCGACCAGCGGTCCCAGGGGGCGACCCAGTCCGCCCAGCATGACGCAGGCGAAGATCACGCCGATCCAGGTGTAGATCTGCGAGGGCGCGAGCGTGTAGGCCAGCGCGATGCACACGCCCGCCACACCGGCAAGCGCCGCGTTGAACCCGGACAACAGCAGCGCCATCGCGTGCTGGTTGACGCCGAAGGCCGCGGCGATGGACGCGTCCTCGGCCGACGCGCGCAGCGCCTTGCCGATGTCCGTGCGCTGGAGCACCAGCCAGGTCGCCAGCGACAGGCCGACGCCCATGGCGAGCGTCATCATCTCGGGCGCAGGCAGGAACAGCGGGCCGACGCGCAGCCGCAGCTCCGAATAGTGCGATTCCAGCTTGCGGTAGTCGGCCGTCCAGACCCACTGCAGCAGCGCCTCGACCATGACGGTGATGCCGAAGGTGACCAGCATCGAGTTGAACGCGGTGACACGCAGGCGCGTCAGCATGGCGTGGATGCCGGCGCCGATGGCAAAGAACAGCGGCACGATCAGCACCAGGGTGACCAGCGGATCGATTCGAAGCGTGGTCGACAACTGGTAGGTGAGGTAGGCGCCCAGGAAGGCCAGTGCGAAATGCGCCAGGTTGATCTGGCGCAGCATGCCCCACGACAGGCTCAGCCCCAGGCCGAGCAGGCCATAGAGCGCACCCGCGAACAGGCCCGACAGGATCGACTGCGCCAGCAGCGTCCAGCTTGGAAGCGTCATCGGATTGCGCCTGCCGGTCGTTCAGCGAAGCTTCGCCCCGGGGGCGGCCCATTCCCTGGGCCAGACCACGAGCCACTTGCCGTCCTGCACCTGCTTGACGCGGCTGAGGTCGTCGCCGAAATTGCCAGGCCCGTTGAAACGCAGCCTGCCCTGGATGGTGTCGACCTGGTTGGCGCGCAGCCAGGCGGCGATCGCCTTGTTGTCCAGGCTCTTGGCGCCGTTTACGCCAGCCTCGATGATCTGCCAGGCCGAGTACGAGGCGGCGGCCTGCACCTCGACCGTGGTGGTCGGCAGGTTGGCCTGCGTGGCGCGTTCGCGGAAGACCTCGGTGAAGTGCTTGGCGACCGGGTTGTCGGTGAAGGGCGGATGGTCCTCGAAGATCGTCAGCGACAAGGCGTTGTTCGCCTCCGGCGCCTTGAGCATCGGCCCGGGCGCCGGGGCATACCAGAAGCTGCTTCGCGGCGCATAGTCGATCTTCTTGAGCGCATCGAGGATCTGGTTGGCCTCCAGGCCCAGCGCGCCGCCCCAGATCAGGTCCGGGTCGGCGTCCTTGATGCGCCCGGCGATCGGGCCGAAGTCCCGGTTGCCGAAGTCCCACTCGAGAAAAAGCACCTCGCGGATGCCGCGCTGGCGGGCGACCTCGCGCACGCCTGCCGAGATGAAATGGACCGAGGGGAACTTGCTGGTGACGACCGCGATGGTCTTGGGCGCCTTGTTGCCAGCCGCCAGCGCATCGAAGACGATGGCCGGCACGGTCTTCTCTGGCTCCGGCCCCAGCGCCCAGGCGTAGAACTGCTGGTCGTACTTGGCCAGCGGCGGCACGCCGAAGGTGTGGTGCACCAGCGTCTTCTGGTAGCGCTGCGCCACCCCCATCGCAGACAGGATGGCGCTGGTGCCATACGGGCCGATGAGCAGATCGACCTTGTCGGAATTGACCAGTTGCTCGTACAGGGTCCGCGTGAGGTCGGGCTTGGACTGGTCGTCCTTGAGCACCCATTCCACCGGCCGGCCGAGCAGGCCGCCGCGCTTGTTGAGCTCGTCGACGTAGATCTCGCCGGTGAGCTTGTGCACCATGCCCACCGACGACAGCGGCCCGGTCAGCGCCAACGTGCCGCCCACCTTGATCGGCGCGCCCGCAGGCTGTGCCGTGGCGTGCGACCCCAGCAGCGTGGAGGCGCCGAGCGCGCCGAGGGCAACCGAAAAGGACCGGCGGTCAAGGCTCATCATCTGTCTCCTCGTGTGGTTCTTGGAAAGCGTGAAGGTCGTCCGGACGCCGCGGGCTGCTCAGCCCACCGCCATGGAGCCGCGGATCGGGGAAACCGGCAGGTGCTCGGTGCGCCCCAGCAGTGCCGCTTCGCTCTCCCCCGAGCGCAGGCGGGCAAGCAGGGCCTCGGGGTCGAACTCGACGCCGATCGGGTTGAGCTCGAAATGGGGCCCGTACATGAACGCGTTGGCCTCGTCGTTCGTCGCATAGCTGTCGGTCTGGAACTCCATCTGGTTGCCGTCAGGGTCCGCGTAGTAGAGCGAGACCGTGATCCCGTGGTGGATGCACCAGTACGGCATGACGCCGACGGCCTTGAGTTCCAGGTACTTGTCGAGCAGTTCGGCCAGCGAGCGGTAGCCGTAGGCCACGTGGTCCACGCCAGGCTGTCCGCGCGGCGTGCGCGCATCGGACGGGCCGACCACGATCCCGAGATTGAGCAATGCCACGCGATGGTGCTCGTCGTCGTAGGTGACGAAGGCGATCACCGGGCTCTGGTATTGGACCTTGCCGCCGAACACCTTGACATACCAGTCCAGCATTTCCTGGAAACGGTAGGTGCGATAGACGACGTGCGCGAACGTTTTGGGACGGATGGGGTCGGACACGGAGGCTCTCCTCTTCTATCGATAAAAATCGGATATCAAGCCGCTAGACGATTTTTTATCGATAATATTCAATCATTCGGCGACACTTCTTGGTACTAACCCTTCCGGCATTCAGCGGGCAGGTCCCATCGGAACCCTAGAATCGCCGTCAGCAAAATGCAGAAACCATGAGTCGCCATCCCTTATCGACCGCCGAGGAAGGCCAGGGGTCGACACTTGCCAGCATGGTGTTCGAGCGGCTGCGCGAGGACATCCTCGAAGGCCAACTGCCGCCGGGCAAGAAGTTGCGCATCGAGACGCTGCAGGAGCGCTACGACGTCGGTGCCAGCCCGATCCGGGAGGCCCTCAACCGCCTGATTTCCGTGCGCCTGGTGGAACAGGTCGAACGCCGGGGGTTTCGCGTGGCCACGCTGTCAAGCGAGGACCTGCTCGACCTGATCCGCGCGCGCCGGCTGCTCAACGAAGTGGTGGTGCGCGAATCGCTGCTCAACGGCGACGATGCGTGGGAGGAAAAGCTGGTCTTCGCATACCACCGCATGTGGCGCTGTCCGATGACGCTCGTGAACGGACACACCAACCGCGAATGGGAGCTGCTGCACCGCCGCTTCCACGCCGCCATCATCGCGGCCTGCCCCTCGAAATGGCTGCTCGATTTTCACGAACTGCTGTTCGACTCCGCGGACCGGCATCGCCGGTTGAACGTGCGGCGGCTCGACCCGGAGTTCACTCGCGTGGAGCATCGCGACATCATGGAGGCGGCAGTCAGCCGCGACGTACCGCTGACGGTCAAGCTGCTCAACGATTCGATCGACACGCTCGTCACGCGCAGGGAAACCTCCGAGGCCTAGCAGGCCGCGGCGGTCAGCCCTTCAAGGGCAATGCGGTCTTGTAGCGCACCTGCTTCAAGGCGAAGCTCGAGCGGATCTTCTCTAGCCCGCTGATCGGCGTCAGCTGCTCGAGGATGAATTTCTCCAGCGCCGCAATGTCGGCCACGGCAACCCGGATGAGGTAGTCGCTGTCGCCGGTCATGAGGTAGCACTCCATCACCTCGTCGTGCTCCGCGATGTGCTGCTCGAAGTCGGCCAGCGACTGCTTGCTCTGCGTCTTGAGGCTGATCGAGATGAAGACGTTCAGGCCCAGCCCGAGCGCCGCGGCATCGACCAGCGCGACGTAGCGCCGGATGACGCCGCCTGCCTCGAGCGCTTTCACCCGCGCCAGGCAAGGCGATGGCGACAGGTGAATGCGGCGCGCCAGTTCGACGTTGGACAGCGCACCGTCGCGCTGGAGCTCATCGAGAATGCGCAGGTCGATCGCATCGAGTTGCATGAAGTGCCGCCATGTCGATTGTTGGCGGCATTTTATGCCGCTAGATAACCCTTCAGTCAGTCGAAGCAGCAGCCAATTCCAGCGCCTTCGCCATAGATTCCGGAGCATGAATGCCCCGCTTTCTTCCGATGCGCTGCGCGCCCTCGGCGACACCATGCACGACCCCGACCCCGTCGAAACCGCCGAATGGCGCAGCGCGTTCGTCGCCATGTCCGAGGCCCACGGACCCGGGCGCGCCCGGTGGATGCTCGACGAACTCGCCCGCCTGGCGCGAGCCCGGGGGATCGGCTGGACGCCCGAGCTGTCGACTCCGTATGTCAACACGATCGCCGTCGATGCCCAGCCCCCCTTTCCCGGCGACCTGGCGATCGAGGAGCGGCTGGCGGCACTGATGCGCTGGAACGCGCTCGCGATGGTGGTGCGGGCGAACCAGGCTTATGGCGAGCTCGGCGGCCACATCGCGAGCTACGCGAGCGCGGCCGACCTGTTCGAGACCGGCTTCAACCACTTCTTCCACGCGAGCACCGGGACGCCTGGGGGCGACCTTGTGTTCTTCCAGCCGCACAGCGCGCCGGGCGTCTATGCGCGCGCCTTTCTCGAGGGGCGGCTCGGCGAGGAAGACCTCAAGCACTACCGCCAGGAACTCACCGCGCCTGCGTTCGCGCGAGGCCACGGCGCGCGCGGACTGAGCAGCTACCCGCATCCCTACCTGATGCCGGACTTCTGGCAGTTCCCGACCGGCTCGATGGGCATCGGACCGATCAGTTCGATCTACCACGCGCGCTTCATGCGCTACCTCACCCACCGCCAGCTTCTCGACTGCGCAGGCCGCAAGGTCTGGGGCGTGTTTGGGGACGGCGAGATGGACGAGCCCGAATCGATGAGCGCGCTGACGCTGGCCGCACGCGAGAAGCTCGACAACCTCGTGTGGGTCGTCAACTGCAACCTGCAGCGCCTGGACGGACCGGTGCGCGGCAACGGCCGCATCATCGACGAGCTCGAGGGGCTGTTCGCGGGCGCCGGCTGGAACGTGATCAAGCTGGTGTGGGGCAGCGACTGGGACGGTCTGTTCGCGCGCGACACCACCGGCGCGCTGGCCCGCGCCTTTGCCCACACCGTCGACGGCCAGATGCAGACCTTCGCCGCCAAGGATGGCCGCTACAACCGAGACACTTTCTTCGGCCAGGACGAAGCGCTCGCGCGGCTGGTCGAGGGACTGACCGACGAGCAGATCGACCTGCTCAAGCGCGGGGGCCATGATCTCGTGAAGATCCATGCCGCCTACGCTGCGGCCGCAGCGCACCGCGGCCAACCCACCGTGATCCTCGCCCACACCAAGAAGGGCTACGGCATGGGCAGCGCCGGCCAGGGCAGGATGACGACGCACTCGCAGAAGAAGTTCGACGAGACCGACCTTCTGGCATTCCGCGACCGCTTCAGGCTGCCCCTGACCGACGAACAGGCGACAACTGCTGCGTTCTACAAGCCGGCCGATGAAAGCCCCGAGATGCGCTACCTGCTCGACCGGCGCGCCGCGCTTGGAGGCAGCATGCCTCGCCGCCTGACCGCATGCGCCGCCGTGCCCAAGCCGGACATTGCGGCCTTCGCGCAATTCGCGCTGACCGCCGCCGGCAAGCCGATGAGCACCACCATGGCCTTCGTGCGCATGCTGGGCAACCTCATGAAGGACAAGGCGCTGGGCCCGCGCGTGGTGCCCATCGTGGCCGACGAGGCCCGCACCTTCGGCATGGCCAATCTGTTCAAGCAGGTCGGCATCTATTCGAGCGTGGGGCAACGCTACGCGCCGGAGGATATCGGCTCGGTGCTCTCGTACCGGGAAGCGACCGATGGCCAGATCCTCGAGGAGGGCATCAGCGAAGCCGGCGCCATTGCGAGCTGGACCGCCGCCGCAACGAGCTACAGCGTGCACGGCCTGGCGATGCTGCCGTTCTACATCTACTACTCGATGTTCGGCTTCCAGCGCGTGGGCGACCAGATATGGGCCGCCGCCGACCAGCGGCCGCGCGGCTTCCTGCTGGGCGCCACATCGGGGCGCACTACGCTCGGCGGAGAGGGCCTGCAGCACCAGGACGGTTCCAGCCACCTGATCGCCGCCACCATCCCCGATTGCAAGGCCTACGACCCGGCCTTCGCCGGCGAGCTGGCGGTCATCGTCGACGCCGGCATTCGCGAGATGATGGTCGAGCAAAAGGACGTCTTCTATTACGTCACGCTCATGAACGAGAACTACGCCCAGCCCGACCTGCCGCCAGGCGTGGAGGCCGACGTGCTGCGCGGCTGCTATCGATTCGACGGCTGGCAGGGCGCGCGGCCGGACGGCGCGAAGCCGCAGGTCAGCCTGCTCGGCTCAGGCGCGATCTTCACCGAGGTCATCCGGGCCGCCCAGCAGCTTGCCGACGAAGGCATCACGGCGGAGGTCTTCAGCGTCACCAGCTGGAGCGAACTGGCGCGCGATGGCCGCGCCTGCGAGGCGCGCACCCTGGCCGGCGACAAGGCGCCGGGCACCGCGTTCATCGGGCGCCGGCTCGCCGGCGGCAGCGGCCCCATCATTGCCGCGACCGACTACGTGCGCGCCGTGCCCGAGAGTGTTCGCGCCTTCCTGCCCGCCGGCCGTCGCTATCTCACGCTGGGCACCGACGGCTTCGGCCGCAGCGACACCCGTGCCGCGCTGCGCGCGTTCTTCGGTGTGGACGCAGGAAGCATCGCGCGCGCGGCGCGCCTGGCGCTCGCGACGCCGGGGCCTTGAAACACGGCCAAAAGCCCTTATGATTAGCACTCGTCGGGGATGAGTGCTAACAACCGCCCCGCGATTCAACATTCAGGCCCCGTCGGTTCGCGGCGGGATCGCGAATTAAACCCGTTTCAAATCCAGGAGATGCAATTGAAACTTCGTCCTTTGGCCGATCGCGTGATCGTCAAGCGCATTGAAAGCGAAACCAAGACCGCTTCGGGCATCGTGATCCCCGACAACGCGGCCGAGAAGCCTGACCAAGGCGAAATCCTCGCCGTGGGCCCGGGCAAGAAGAACGACAAGGGTGAAATCTCCGCCCTGACCGTCAAGGTCGGCGACCGTGTCCTGTTCGGCAAGTACAGCGGCCAGACCGTCAAGGTCGACGGCGACGAACTGCTGGTCATGAAGGAAGACGACCTCTTCGCGGTTGTCGAATCGAAGTGATCGCCAGGGTCGGGCCCGCCGGCGCAGCCGCCTCCCCGACCCCATCCGATCAGACCAGATCAAGCAAATCTTTCGGAGTTAACTGAAAATGGCAGCAAAAGACGTAGTTTTCGGCGGCGAAGCCCGTGCTCGCATGGTCGAAGGCGTGAACATCCTGGCCAACGCGGTCAAGGTCACGCTGGGCCCGAAGGGCCGCAATGTTGTGCTCGAGCGTTCGTTCGGCGCCCCCACGGTGACCAAGGACGGCGTGTCGGTCGCCAAGGAAATCGAGCTCAAGGACAAGCTCCAGAACATGGGCGCGCAGCTCGTCAAGGAAGTCGCTTCCAAGACCAGCGACAACGCCGGTGACGGCACCACCACCGCGACCGTGCTGGCCCAGGCCATCGTGCGCGAAGGCTCCAAGTACGTGGCCGCCGGTCTGAACCCGATGGACCTCAAGCGCGGCATCGACAAGGCCGTCGCAGCCCTGGTCGAAGAGCTGAAGAAGGCCTCCAAGGCCACCACTACCAGCAAGGAAATCGCGCAAGTCGGCTCGATCTCGGCCAACAGCGACGAGACCATTGGCAAGATCATCGCTGACGCGATGGACAAGGTCGGCAAGGAAGGCGTGATCACCGTCGAAGACGGCAAGTCGCTCGACAGCGAACTGGACGTCGTCGAAGGCATGCAGTTCGACCGCGGCTACCTGTCGCCCTACTTCATCAACAACCCCGAGAAGCAAGTCGCGCTGCTGGAGAACCCGTTCGTCCTGCTGTTCGACAAGAAGATCAGCAACATCCGCGACCTGCTGCCGACGCTGGAACAAGTGGCCAAGGCCAGCCGCCCGCTGCTGATCATTGCCGAGGAAGTCGAAGGCGAAGCCCTGGCGACCCTGGTGGTGAACACCATCCGCGGCATCCTGAAGGTCGTGGCCGTCAAGGCACCGGGCTTCGGCGACCGTCGCAAGGCCATGCTGGAAGACATCGCCATCCTGACGGGCGGCAAGGTCATCGCTGAAGAAGTGGGCCTGTCGCTCGAGAAGGTGACGCTGGCCGACCTGGGCCAGGCCAAGCGCATCGAAGTGGGCAAGGAAAACACCATCGTGATCGACGGCGCCGGCGCCGGTGCCGACATCGAGGCGCGCGTCAAGCAGATCCGCGTCCAGATCGAGGAAGCGACCAGCGACTATGACCGCGAGAAGCTGCAAGAGCGTGTGGCCAAGCTGGCCGGCGGCGTGGCCGTCATCAAGGTCGGTGCAGCCACCGAAGTCGAGATGAAGGAAAAGAAGGCACGCGTCGAAGACGCCCTGCACGCGACCCGCGCTGCAGTGGAAGAAGGCGTCGTGGCCGGCGGCGGCGTTGCGCTGCTGCGTGCCAAGCAGGCCGTGGGCGACAAGGTCAAGGGCGACAACGTCGACCAGGAAGCCGGCATCAAGCTGGTGCTCAAGGCCATCGAGGCGCCCCTGCGCGAGATCGTCGCCAACGCCGGTGGCGAGCCGTCGGTCGTGGTGAACAAGGTGCTGGAAGGCAAGGGCAACTTCGGCTTCAACGCCGCCAACGATTCCTACGGCGACATGCTCGAGCTGGGCATCCTGGACCCGACCAAGGTGACCCGCACCGCGCTGCAGAACGCCGCTTCCGTGGCTTCGCTGCTGCTGACGACCGAAGCCATGGTGGCCGAGGCTCCGAAGGACGAAGCGCCTGCCGGCGGCATGCCTGGTGGCATGGGCGGCATGGGTGGCATGGGCGGCATGGACATGTAATTCGTCCCCGGCCGGGACGCGCCACGCGCGCCCGGCCAAGACGCCGAACCCGCAGCTCGCAAGGGCTGCGGGTTTTTTCTTGGGCGCGCGGCGCTCGTCCTAGGTTGCGGACGATGCGCCGGCCGCCTCGCGCAGCGCGTCGACCGTGGCGTTCTCGCGCAGCCAGTCGGCGCGGCGGCGGAACAGGTCGGGCACGGCGCGGTTGGCGTCGCCGATCAGCGCCTGGAGGTCGGCACTGCACAGCGCACCGCCATCGACCAGGATGCGTCCGGCCACCATCGTCATGTCGACGTCGCCGCCCTGCACCGCGTGCACCAGGTTGTGATGCAGGTTGCCGCCGGCACCGCCGAGCAGCGGTGTCATGCGCGGGGTGTCGGTGCGAACGGCGATCAGGTCGGCCATCTTGCCGGGCTCGATCGAGCCGATCTGCGCGTCCAGGCCCAGTGCGCGCGCGCCGCCGATGGTGGCCATGCGGCAGACCGACCAGGCATCGAGCGCGGCGGCGTCGAGCCTGGAGAACTTGGCCAGCAGCGAGGACGTCTTCATCTCCTCGAACATGTCGAGGTTGTTGTTCTCCTTCTCGCCGTCGGTGCCCAGGCCCACTGCCACACCCGCGGCCAGGAGCGCCTCCACCGGTGCGGCGCCGCTGGCCAGCTTCATGTTGCTGACCGGGTTGTGCGCCACGCCGATGCCGCGGCGCGCGAGGATGGCGATTTCCTCGTCGTCCAGCCAGACGCAGTGCGCCAGCAGCACCTGCGGCGCGTCGAGCAACCCGAAATGCTCCAGCGCCTGGATCGGCCGCATGCCGTGCCGGCGCTGCGTTTCCTCCACGTCGAAGCGGCTTTCGTTGCTGTGCGTGTGAAAACCCACCCCGTAGTGCCGGCTGATCGCGATCGCGCGCTTCCAGGCGTCGGGCGTGGCATAGAACATGTGCTCGAGTCCGACCCAGACCTGGATGCGCCCGCCTGCCCCGCCGTGCCAGTCCCGGATCAGGGCCTCGTTGGTGTCCAGCGTCTCGAAGTAGTCGTGCGCGGGATGCTCGGCCACGTAGGGCACCAGCACCGCGCGGATGCCCAGGTCGTTCGCGGCCCGGGCGCTGCCGTGCATGTAGCGCCACATGTCCACCACGGTGGTGGTACCCGAGAGCAGCGCCTCGGCATAGCACAGGCGAGAGGCCGTCTCGGCGTCCTGCGGGCTGACCACGCGGTGCATCGGGTCGATGTACTGCTGCAGCCATTCCCACACGGGCAGCCCTTCCGCAGTGCCGCGCAACAGGCCCGAATGCGCGTGCGCATTGACCAGGCCGGGCATCAGCAGGCGGTTTGCAAGCCGCTTGACCGGCACATGAGGGTGCGCGGCCATCACTTCGGCCGCGGGCGCCACCTGCGCGATGCGGCCGTCCGGCGCGACCAGCACGGCGCCGTCGGCAATGATCGCGTTACCGCCGTCCATGGTCAGCAGGTGGTCGGCGTGAAGAATCAGGGAATTCATGGGGGTGTCCAGTTGAGAGTGGTGCCGGCAGCGTCGCTGCGGCGCGGGTCGTTCACGCGTCGGCCGTCGCCGCCACGCGGGCGCTGTCCAGCTCGGCCTGCCGGCGCGAGCCGAGGCCGTTGAACAGCAGGTTCAGAACGATGGCGCTGAGCGTGGTCAGGATGATTCCGCTGTCGGTCAGCACGTGCGTCCACGCGGGCAGTTGCGCGAAGAATCGCTCCGACAGCAGCGGGATGGTGCCCACGCCAACGCTGACTGCGGCGACCAGCGTGTTGCCGCGATGGCGCTCGAAATCGACCGTCGCGAGGATGCGCACCCCCATCATCGCCACCATGCCGAACATCACCATGGCGGCGGCGCCAAGCACGAAGGGCGGGGTCGAGGCGACCACGAAGGCCAGCTTCGGGAACAGCCCCATCAGCACCAGGATCACGCCGGCAGCGGCGCAGACATAGCGGCTCTTGACGCCGGTAAGCGTCACCAGCCCGATGTTCTGCGAGAACGAAGTGTAGGGAAACGCATTGAAGATGCCGCCGAGCACGGCGCCCAGGCCGTCGGCGCGCAGGCCGCGCACCAGGCGCTCGGGCGTGGTCGGCCGCCCGACGATGGTGCCGAGCGCGAGGAACATCCCGGTCGATTCGACCAGCGTCACCAGCATTACCAGGCACATCGAGACGATGGCCACGGGGTCGAACACCGGCATGCCGAAGGCGAACGGGCGGATCAGCGCGAACCACGGCTCGCCGGCCCAGCCGTCCAGCCGCACCTCACCCAGCAGGCAGGCCGCGGCAAAACCGGCGAGCACGCCCAGCAGAACGGCGATGTTCGCAATGAAGCCCTTGGCAAAGCGCGACAGCCCGAGGATGAGCACGAGCACGCCCAGCGACACGGCCAGGTAGACGGGGTTGCCGTACTGGGGATTGGGGCTCCCGTCGGGCAGCAGCGGCTGGCCGCCGGCCGACCAGTCGATGCCCACCTTCATGAGGCTGATGCCGATCACCAGCAGCACAGAGCCGGTGACCACCGGTGGAAAGAAGCGCAGGAAGCGCCCCATCAACGGCGCCATCGCGATCCCGAACAGCCCCGACGCGATGATGGCGCCATAGACCCCGAGCAGGCCCAGCGAAGGATCGATGCCGATCGCGATCATCGGCGTCACCGCCGTGAAGGTCACGCCCATCATCACCGGCATCCGCATGCCGAAGCCGAACAGCCCGAGCGACTGCACCAGCGAGATCAGCCCGGCGGCGAACAGGTCGGCGCTGATGATCACCACCAGCTGCTCTTTCGGGAGTTTCAGCGCCGCCCCCAGGATGAGCGGCACCACGATGCAGGCCGAGTACATGACCAGCACGTGCTGGAAGCCCAGCAGGCCGAGCCGGCCGATCGGCAAGGGTTGGTCGACTTCGTGCACGGGTGCGCTGGCGGAGTTCATGGCGGTTACGTCTTCTTCGGTCGAGGGCGATGGCCGGGCGGTGCCGGGACGGTTCGCATTCTGGGAAGGCAGGCGCGCGCAGGTAAAAATAGGACCCATCTGAATTGGAGATGGATCACATGCAGCTGTCGCTCGATCGCCTGGAGGTGTTCGTGGCTGCCACGCGCGAGACCTCGTTCTCGGCAACGGCGCGCCGGCTCGGCAAGGCGCAGTCGGCGGTGAGCACCGCCATCAGCGAACTGGAGATCGACCTGGGCGTGGCGCTGTTCGACCGCAGCGGCCGCTATCCGGTGCTGACGCCGGCTGGCGAAGCCCTGCTGCCACAGGCCGAGGCCATCCTGTCGCACTGCGACAGCCTCAACGCCCATGCCGGCGCGCTGGCCAGCGACGCGGAAACCCGCATATCCATCGGCATCGAAGATGCCTTTCCGGGTGCGGCGCTGGCGCCGGTGCTGTCGGCGCTGCAGCAGAAGTTTCCCGCGGTAAGGCTGGCGCTTCGGGCGCCCGGCGATGACGAACTGCTGGACCTGGTCGGTCGCGAGACGGTGTCGCTGGGACTGGGCTGCGCCCGCGCGCACTACCCGCCTGGCATCGGCTTCTGCCGCGTCGGACAGGTCGCCTTCGTCAACGTGGTGCAGCGCGACCATCCGCTGGCACGCTTTCAGAGCGTGCGCTTCGCGCAGCTGGCCGACCACCTGCAGCTGGTGCTGTCCGGCCAGATCCGCCACCTGCTGACCGTCGAATACCTCAAATCGCCCCGGACCTGGCAGGTGCACAGCCAGGCAGTGCTGGTGCAGCTGCTCAAGGGTGGCGTCGGCTGGACCAGTCTGCCGCGCTGGGCGATCGCGAGCGAACTGCAGGCCGGCGAGCTGGTGGAACTCAAGCTCGAGGCCTACCCGTTCACCGAGTGGACAGTGGGCCTGGACGTGCTGTGGCGGGTGGACGCCAAGCCGGGCGCGGTGACGACCTGGCTGAAGTCGGAACTGCTTCGCAGCCCGGCGTTCGGATGACCGCCGCCGCCGGCGCGACCTAGTACGTCTTGTACGGCAGGAACTTGCCGGACATCACCACGTGCACCCGGTCGCCCTTCGGATCGGCCTCGCGGTCGATGTCGAGCTTGAAGTCGATGGCGCTCATGATGCCGTCCCCGAACTCCTCGTGGATCAGCTCCTTGATGGTGCTGCCGTAGACGTTGACGATCTCGTACCAGCGATAGATCAGCGGATCGGTCGGGACCGCGGTGGGCAGCGAACCCTTGTAGGGGACGATCTGCAGCCACTTCTGTTCCTCGTCCGTCAGTCCGAAGATGTCGCCAAGGACGGCGGCCTGCTCGGCGGTGGCGGTCATCTGGCCCAGGCACAGCGCAGTGGTCCATTCCTTCGACTGGCCGACCTGCGCGGCCACGGCTTCCCATTTGAGGCCCTTGGCAACCTTGGCGGTGATGATCTTCTCGGTGACGTCGTTGCGGTTCATGGCTTGGCTCCTTGCGGTGGTTGGATGGAATGCTCAGGCGCGCGCGGGCGGCTGCGCCCGGGCGACCAGGAAATCGACGATGTGGTTGCGCAGTTCGTAATAGCCCGGCAGGCGATGCAGGCCGGCGCGCGAACGCTCGCGCGGCAGCGGATTGACCACCACCTCCGCGACGCGGCCGGGTACGTAGCCCGCGCCGTCGGACGCGTCGTGGCCGTTGCTCATCAGCAGGACGCGATCGGCCAGGAGGATGGCCTCGTCCACGTCGTGCGTGATCATGAAGACGGTCTGGCGGGTCTCGCGAACGATGGCCATCAGCTCGTCCTGGATGGTGCCGCGCGTGAGCGCGTCGAGCGCGCCGAAAGGCTCGTCGAGAAGCAGCATCCGCGGCTGGATGGCAAAGGCGCGCGCGATTCCCACGCGCTGCTTCATGCCGCCCGACAGCTGCGCCGGCTTCTTGTCGATGGCCGCGCCCAGCCCGACCAGCGCCACGTGGCGCCGCACCTGTTCGTCGACCTGCGCGCGCGACCACTGCGGCCAGCGCGATTCCACCGCGAAGGCAATGTTGCGCCGCACCGAAAGCCACGGCATGAGCGCGTGGCCCTGGAACACCACGCCGCGCTCCAGGCCCGGGCTGTCGATCTCGCGCCCGTCCATCAGCACATGGCCGGCGCTGGCGTGCTCCAGCCCTGCCAGGACGTTGAGGATGGTCGTCTTGCCGCAGCCCGAATGGCCGATCACGCAGACGAACTCGCCAGCCTGCAGGCCGAAGTCGACACCGGCGAAGACCGGGCGCCCGGGCACGTAGGCCTTGGCCAGGCCCTGCACCTGCAGCAATGGGGCATCGGCGCCACCGGCCGCAGGCGCGCCGGCCGACGGGGGCGCGGCCAAGGAGGTGCGCACGTCACTCCACATAGGTGACCAGCCTTTGCAGGGCCGCGAACATGCGGTCGAGCAGCATGCCCACCACGCCGATCAGCACGATCGCCAGGATCACGTGCGTGAGCGAGAGGTTGTTCCACTCGTTCCAGACGAAATACCCGATGCCGGTGCCGCCCACCAGCATCTCGGCGGCAACGATCACCAGCCACGCGATGCTCATGCTGATGCGCATGCCGGTGAGGATGGTCGGCGCCGCGGCCGGCAGGATCACGCGCAGCGCCTTGCGCATCGGCGTCACCTCCAGCGTGCGCGCCACATCGAGCCATTCGCGGCGCACGGACGCCACGCCAAAGGCGGTGTTGAGCAGCATCGGCCAGATCGAGCAGATGAAGATGACGAACACGCCGGACACGGAGCTGTCCTTGATCGTGTAGAGCGCCAGCGGCATCCAGGCAAGCGGGCTGATCGGCTTGAGCACCTGGATGAACGGATCCAGGCTCCTGTGCAGCAGCGGGCTCATGCCGATCACGAAGCCCAGCGGCACGGCCACCACGCAGGCCAGCATGAAGCCCAGGCCGACGCGTCCGAGCGAATACGCCAGTTGCACCGCGATGCCCTTGTCGTTCGGCCCGTTGTCGTAGAAGGGATCGGACAACTGGCGCCAGGCTGCCTCGCCCAGTTGCGCCGGCGTCGGAAATCCGCTGCTCTTGCGCGCGCCGGGGTCCTTGCCCATCAGCCTGGCGTACTCGGCCTGCTCGGGCGTCATCGCGGCCGCCGCGCCGGCGCCGGACTGCGGCAGGGTAAGCACGTGCCACAGTGCCAGCAGGGCCAACGCGATGCACAGCGACAGCAGCGCCGCCTGCCATTGCGGGCGCGTCATGCGGCGGACGCCTTCTGGATGGCGAAGCTGCCCAGGTATTCCTCGGGCCGCGCCGGATCGAACTCCTTGCCCATCACCTTGAAGCGCCGATATGCACCCTCCGGCGGCCTGAAGCCCACCTGCGACATGTACTTCTTCGCGTCAGTCAGCAGGAACACCTGTTCGGCGATGCCGCGATAGTCGACATCGCCCTTGACGTAGCCCCAGCGCTTCATCTGCGTGAGCATCCACACGGCCATGCTCTGCCAGGGCATGGGGTCGAAGTTGGCCCGGTCGGGCACGTTCTTGATGTTGCCCAGGCCGTCGGCGAACTTGCCGGTCAGCACCTGTTCGATCACCGTCTCGGGCTGGTTCAGGTACTGCGGCGGCGCGATCACCTTGGCGATGAGGGAGCGGTCCTTCGGCAGGCTGGCCATGTAGCTGGCGGTGAGCACCGCGCGGTACAGCGCCGCGAACGTGTTCGGGTTCTGCTGGATGAAGGCCTCGCTCATGCCGAAGGCGCAGCAGGGGTGTCCGTCCCAGATGTCCTTCGACAGGATGTGGATGAAGCCCACCTCGTCATAGACGGCGCGCTGGTTGAACGGATCCGGCCCGAGAAAGCCGTCGATGTTGCCCGCGCGCAGGTTGGCCACCATCTCCGGCGGCGGTGTCACGCGGATCTGCACGTCGGTGTCCGGGTTGATGCCGTGCTCTGCCAGGTAGTAGCGCAGCAGGAAGTTGTGCATGCTGTACTCGAAGGGCACGGCGAACCTGAAGCCCTTCCACTGCCTGGGGTCGCGCTTGTCCTTGTGCTTCATGTGAAGCGTGATGGCCTGGCCGTTGGTGTTCTGGATGCTGGCGACCTTCATCGGCACCTGCGTGGCGCCAAGGCCCATCGAGATGGCCAGCGGCATCGGCGACAGGAAGTGGCTGGCGTCGTACTCCTTGTTGAGCATCTTGTCGCGAATCAGCGCCCAGCCCGCCGTCTTGTTGAGCTGCACGTTGAGCCCCTCCTTGCGATAGAAGCCCAGCGGGTCGGCCATGATGAGGGGGCTGGCACACGTGATCGCAATGAAGCCGATCTTCAGGTCCTTCTTCTCCAGCGATCCGCGCTCCTGCGCCATGGCCTGCAGCGCGCCCACCGGCAGCAGCGAGGCGATGGCCGCGCGCGCGGTGCCGGCGCCCACCGCCTTGAGAAAGCCCCGCCGCACGGCGTCGCGCGGGAACAGCGCCTTGACCAGCGTGGCTTCGATGAAGTCGCGCGACAGCGCCTCCTCGGTCGGCGGCGCGGCGACAGCCGCCGTGGCCTGCGGGTGCTGGCCGGGCGCGTGGTCCTCGCCGCAGGCGCAGCGCATCAAGAGCGGGCGATCGGCGTCGTAGGCGTCGTAGCTCGGGCTCGGGGCCTGGTCGGTCGGGGAGGTCATGGTTCGGTCACCTGGTTGCGTATGAACAGACCCGCTGATCGCAAGCGCCGCGCCAGACCGGCCGGTGCGAGCCGGCGCCCCGCAAAATCGTGCCGGGCGGCGCTACGCGGTGTAGAGCCAGCCCTACAGGGTCACGCCGCGCCGCCGCCGCGCGCGTGCCGTTCGGCGTACAGCGCCAGTTCGACGTCGTTGCGCGTGCCCGTCTTTTCCAGGATGCGGGCGCGGTACGTGCTCACGGTATTGGAGGCCAGCTGCAGTCGCGCACCAATCTCGCTCACGTTGTGCCCCGTGGTGAGCAGCCGGAACACCTGGTATTCGCGGTGCGACAGCGCCTCGTGGCCAACACGGCCCCGGTCGCGGTCGAGCGCGCCGGCGAGCTGTTCGGCCGTGGCCGGCGTGACGTAGCGGCCGCCTGCCGCCACCTTGCGCACGGCGGCGATCATGTCGTCCGGGTCCGCGCCCTTGTTCAGGTAGCCGGCGGCGCCCAGGCGGATGCACCGCACCGCGTACTGGCGCTCCGGATAGGTGCTGAGCATCAGCACGGGCAGCGTCGGCCAGCCTTTGCGCAGCGCCTGCAGCACGTCCAGGCCGTCCCCGTCGGGCATGGCGATGTCGAGCAGGACCACGTGCAGCGCCGGCGGCCCGCCGGATGCCCGCACCGCGGCCAGCACCTCGGCGCCGCTGGTGGCTTCGGTCGCGATCTCGATTTCCGGGGCATCGGCCAGGACCTGCTTGAGGCCTTCGCGCACGATACGGTGGTCGTCGGCCAGGAGGACGCGGGTCGGCGCGGTCATGGCATGGCGGCCGGCAGCGGAAGGCGCAGCTCCAGGGCGCAGCCTTGTCCCGGGTTGCTGTGGATCGCCAGGCTGCCGCCCAGGTGCAGCGCACGCTCGCGCATGCCCATCACACCGTAGGCATCGGAAGCCTCGAAGGCGCCCGGCGGCGCGCCGCACCCATCGTCGCGCACGCGCAGCACCAGCGTGCCGGCCGCCTGCGCGATGCGCACCTGTACACGACTGGCCCGTGCGTGGCGGCCGATGTTCGACAGCATCTCCTGGAAGATCCGGAAGACCGCCATCGCGGCCGGCTCAGGCAATTCGGGCAACGGCTGGTGCGGCACCTGCCAATCCAGGTCGATCTCGCCGGCCTGGGTGAATTCCTGGGCCTGCCACTCGAGCGCGGCCCACAGCCCCTGGTGGTCCAGGATGCTGGGCCGCAGGTCGGTGATGATGCGGCCCACGTTGTCCACCGCGCTCTCGATCAGCCGGCTCATGTTCCCGCACTTGCAGCGCATGCGCTCGCGCATGTCCTGCGCCGCCTGCGGCTCGCGGGCCTGCTGTTCCCCCAGACGCTTGTCCAGCCAGGTCACGTCCATGCGCAACGCCACCAGCAGGCTGCCCAGCTCGTCGTGGACTTCGCGCGCGATGCGGGTGCGCTCTTCCTCGCGCACCGACTCCAGGTAGGCCGAAAGCTCGCGCAACTGGCCAAGGGCAGCCGAAAGCTCGCGCGTGCGCTCGCCGACGCGCTGCTCCAGCTCATCCTTGGCGCGCTGCAGCGCCTGCGCGGCGCGCTTGCGCCCGGTGATGTCCAGGAAGGTGATGACGGCGCCGCGCACCTCGGCGCCGTCGAGGATCGGATGGCTTGAATACTCGACCGCGAAGGCGCTGCCGTCGCTGCGCCAGAACACCTCGGTGTCGATGCGGCAGGGCAGCCCCTGGCGGAAGGCATTGAAGATTGGGCAGTCGCTGTCCGGGTAGGCGCTGCCGTCGGCGTGCGAGTGATGCGTCAGCCAATGCATGTTGCGGCCCAGCACCTCGTCCGCATCCCAGCCGAGCATGCGGGCGCCGGCGCGGTTGATGAACACGCAGTGGCCGGCCAGGTCGATGCCGAAGATGCCCTCCCCGGTCGATTCGAGCAGCAGCCCGAGCTGGCGCTGCCACAACGGATCGGCGGCGACGCTCAGGGCGGATGGCGAGGGGGCGGCGGCGACCGGCATGCCACGGCCGCATGCAACCGCCGTGCCGGCGTCCGACGGCTCAGGCCACGGGCGGCACGAAAACGTCGCCTGCCGGCTGCGCCGCCTGGGACGGCTGGACCCAGAAATAGATCAGCACGATCAGCCCGACGATCGGCACGAAGTGCAGGAGCAGGAACCAGGCGCTCTTGCCGACGTCGTGCAGGCGACGGGCGGCCGCCGCCAGCGAGGGCAGCAGCAGGAGCAAGGCGGCGATGCCGTAGATGCGGTCCCCGAAGATTCCGGCGACCACCAGCACGATCAGCTGGAACAGCGCGAACCACCAGAATTCGGACCGCGACGCGCGCCCGCTGAATTCGACGTACTTGCGCAGGCACACCTGCACGGCTTGGGTGAAGTTCATGGCTCGGGCCCCCTCGTGGCGTCGCTCCCGGGCGAAATGCCCGCCGCGATCATAGGCACAACCTCGTGCCCGATGGGAATGGGCACGGCCAGGGCGATGCGCGGCCGCAACGGCAGACGCCGTCAGCGCTTCACTGGCCCTTGAGCTTCCACGCGATCACGTAGTCGCCACGGTCGGGCGACTGGCGGGAGCCGCCGGCGGCCATCACCACGTACTGCTGCCCGCTGCGGGGCGACACGTAGGTCATGGGCGTGGCCTGCCCGCCGACCGGCATGCGGCCCTTCCACAGTTCGCGGCCGGTACGGCTGTCGAAGGCGCGCAGGTAGTAGTCCTGCGAGCCGCCGTAGAAGGTCAGGCCGCCGGCCGTCGTGATGGGACCGCCCAGGCTCGGCATGCCGAGCGGCACCGGCGCCCGCACCTTGAAGCCACCGCCTTGCGCGCCGGCGCCGACCACCACGTCCTGCACCGTACCGAGCGGGCGCTGCCAGACCACCTGGCGTGTCTTCAGGTCGATGCCGGTCAGCGTGCCCCACGGCGGCGCGTGGCACGGCAGGTTCAGCGGCGAGTTGAAGCCCTGCTGCGAGATGGCATAGGGCGTGCCTTCCTGCGGGTGCAGGCCGACGCCGTGCCCCAGCGACATGGTCTTGCCGTCGGCGACGGCGCGCGGAATCAGCTGCACCTGTTGCGGCATGCGGATGTCGTTGACCACCAGCAGGCCGTCGCGCTCGTCGATCGAGCCGCTGCCCCAGTTCATGCCGCCGTAGTAGCCGGGGTAGATCAGGCTGGGCGTGGTGGTGGGCGGCGTGAACTCGCCGTCGTAGCGCAGCTTGCGGAACGCGATGCGGCAGGCCAGCTGGTCGAACCAGGTGGCGCCCCACATGCGCGCCTCGGTCAGCGGATCGGTGCCGATGGCCGGCATGCCGACCGAATAGGGCTGCGTCGGCGACGTCCGTTCGCCCTGCTGCCCGCCCTGCGGCACGGCCCGCTCCTCGACCTGTGCGATCGGCTTGCCGTCGCGTCGGTCGAGCATGAAGATCTGGCCGCGCTTGGTCAGCTGGATCAGCGCCGGCACCGTGCCGCCCTTGCCGTCCGGCACGTCGGTCAGTGCCGGTTGCGAAGGCACGTCGTAGTCCCACAGGTCGTGGTGCACCGTCTGGAAGCGCCAGCGCTCGCGGCCGGTGGCGATGTCCACCGCCACCACCGACGACGAGTGCGTCTCCGACGCGCCTTTGCGCTGCGCGCCCCAGAAGTCCGGCGGGTTGTTGCCGGTGGGCAGGTAGATCAGGCCCAGCTTGTCGTCGAAGGCGGGCGTGGACCAGACGTTCGGCGTGCTGCGGGTGTAGGTCTGGCCTGCCGGCGGCAGTCCGGTGATGTCCGGGTTGCCGGCGTCCCAGGCCCAGACGAGTTCGCCGGTGTCGGCACTGAAGGCGCGCACCACGCCCGAGGGCTCGTCGACGGACCGGCCGTCGAAGACCCAGCCGCCGATGACGATCAGGTTGCGCACCACCGTCGGCATGGAGGTCTGGAAGTAGTAGAAGGGCTTGACCTCGCCCATGCCCTGCTTCAGGTCCACCGTGCCGCCCTGGCCGAAGGTCTCGCACGGCTTGCCGGTGACGGCGTCGAGTTCGATCAGGCGCGCGTCCACCGTGGTGAGCACGATGCGGCGCGCGCACGTGTCGCCTGCGGGCAGCGCCGGCGTTGCCGCCGCGTCGCCCACGCGCTGCTGCACCGCGGCCGGCTCGTAGTAGCCCACGCCGCGGCAGCGGTTCCAGACCTTGGCGTTCGCCTTGGGGTCGAAGCGCCACCGTTCGGTGCCGGCGTCCGCATCGAGGGCGATGACCTGGTTGCGCGGCGTGCAGACGTACACGGCGTCACCGATCTGCACCGGCGTGTTCTGGTTCTCCGAGCCGGGGCCGGCGATTTCGCCGGTGCGGAAGGTCCACGCCACCTCGAGCTGGTCGACGTTGCCGGTGTTGATCTTCGCCTCCGGCGCGAAGCGGGTACCGGCCGGGGTGCGGCCGTAGTACTGCCAGCGCGATTCACCGGCCGGTGCCGGTGCCGCCGCCGGCGCTGCGGCAAGCGGCGGGCCTTCGACCACGGCGTGCGGCACGAACATCGCCGCGCCGCCACCGACCAGGGCCAGCACCATCAGCGCCGCGCCGGCGAATGCGGCACCACGCACGCGGCCCTGCGACAGGCGGGGCAGCGCCAGCAGCACGAGCAGGCCCAGCACCAGCACCGGCGCCAGGCGCGGCACCAGCGGCCAGAACTGCAAGCCGACCTCGGCATAGGACCACGCCAGCGTGCCGACGAAGACCGCGGCATAGAGCCAGAAGCCGGCCATGCGGCGCCACATGAAGAACAGCCCGCTCAGGACGAGCCCGGCGCCGGCGATCAGGTAGTACCAGGACCCGCCGAGGGTCGCCAGGCGAACGCCGCCGATGGCCAGGGCCAGGCCGATGAGCAGCAGCAGCAGGCCCAGGAGCGCCAGCGGCCAGCGCGGCGGAGTACTTCGGATGGAGTTGGCGGCGGCGGGTTGAGCGGGCATGCGTGCGCGTCCTTTGCTAGAGCGATGAGGGTTGGGAAGCGGGCGCGAAGCGGCGATGGCCTTGGCGGCCGGCGGTCTCCGGAGGAGACGCATGAGAAGCGTGGGCTGACTTCGCGCGCCGCCCGATCCTAGCAAATACCCTTAGCGGCCGAAGGCCGCCTGATCTCAGTCCTGCCGCAGGCGGGCGACCAGGCCCGCCGTGGACGCGTCCAGGCCGCCGACGTCGCCGGACGCGAGACGCGGCTCCAGGTCCTTGGCGAGCACCTTGCCCAACTCGACCCCCCATTGGTCGAAACTGTTGATGCCCCAGAGCGCACCGCTGGTGAACACGCGGTGCTCGTACATGGCAATGAAGGCGCCCAGCGATTCCGGGGTCAGTCGCTCCAGCACGAAGAAGGTGCTCGGCCGGTTGCCCGGAAAGTCGCGGTGCCCGCCGGCATCGGCCCGGCCCACCATCAGCGCCTGCGCCTGCGCCAGCGCGTTGGCCAGCAGTTGCGGATGGTGTCCGGGCAAATCGTGTGCCGGTGTGCGCACCGCCAGGAATTCCAGCGGCACCACGTCGGTGCCCTGGTGCAGCATCTGGAAGTAGGCGTGCTGGCCGTTGGTGCCGGGCTCGCCCCACAGCACGGGCGAGGTGCCGAACGGCAGCGGCTGGCCGTCCAGGTCGACGCGCTTGCCGTTGCTTTCCATCTCGAGCTGCTGCAGGTAGGCCGGCAGGCGCCGCAGCGCGCTGTGATAAGGCGCGATGCAGCGGCTGGTCATGCCCAGGAAATCGCGGTACCAGACGTCGAGCAGGCCCAGGCGCACCGGCAGGTTGCGCTCCAGCGGCGCGCTGCGGAAGTGCTCGTCCATGGCATGGGCGCCAGCCAGCAGCGCCCTGAAACCCTCCCCGCCGATGGCCAGCGCGATGGGAAGGCCGATGGCCGACCACAGCGAATAGCGGCCGCCCACCCAGTCCCAGAAACCGAACGTGGTCCGGATGCCGAAGTCGTTCGCCGCCTGCACGTTGGTGGTCAACGCGGCGAAGTGGCGCGCCACGTCCTTGCCCCCGGACTGCTCGAACCAGCGCCGCGCCGAACGCGCGTTGGCCATGGTCTCGGCGGTGGTGAAGGTCTTGGAAGCGATGAGGAACAGCGTGTGCTCGGGCGCCAGGCCCTTGAGCACGCCGGCCAGTTCATGGCCGTCCACGTTCGAGACGAAATGGAAGCGCTTGCCCGGCGCGACGTATTCGGCCAGCGCCAGCACGGCCATCTGCGGGCCGAGGTCGGACCCGCCGATGCCGATGTTGACGACGTCGGTGATGGTGTGATCGGCCCGGATCGACTCGGCGTAGGCCAGCATCGCGTCGAGCGTGGCATGGACCTGCGCCCGGTCGGCCGCCTGCCCGCGGCTGCCGGCAACCGGCGCACTGCCCGGCGCGCGCAGCAGGTGGTGCATCACCGCGCGGTCCTCGGTGCTATTGATGCGCTCGCCGCCGAACATCGCATCGCGCCTTGCCTGCAGCCCGCACTGGTGCGCCAGCGTCAACAGCAACTGCTGCGCCGGTGCGTCGATCAGGTTCTTGGACAGGTCGGCGAAGACGTGGGGCGCCTCCTGGCTGAAGGCGGCGAAGCGGCCAGGGTCGTTGGCAAAGGCCTGGCGCAGATCGAAGCCGCGCCCTGCCTTGTCGGCATGGCGCCGCAGTTCGCTCCAGGCCGGGGTGCGGTCGCAGCGGACGGTCATGCGGCCCCCGTCATCAGCTTCTCGAGCTTGACCGCGTCGGCCGCGAAAGCACGGATGCCTTCTGCCAGCTTCTCGGTGGCCATGGCATCCTCGTTGAGCGCCAGGCGGAAGGCCGGCTCGTCGAAGTGCACGCGCTGGCTGTCGCGCGCCCTGGCAGCCGCCGGATCGAGCGCGCGCACGAGCGGTGCGTCGCTGTTCGGCCGCTTCGACATCTCGGCCAGCAACTCGGGGCTGATGGTGAGCAGGTCGCAGCCGGCCAGGGCGGCGATCTGGCCGATGTTGCGAAAGCTCGCGCCCATCACCTCGGTGGCGATGCCGTGCTGCTTGTAGTAGTCGTAGATCTGGCGCACCGATTGCACGCCCGGATCGTTTTCGCCGGCACGGGCTGCCTCGTCCCACGCGGCACCGGCGGACTTCTTGTGCCAGTCGTAGATGCGTCCGACGAAAGGCGAGATGAGCTTCACGCCGGCGTCGCCGCAGGCCACCGCCTGGCAGAAGGAGAACAGCAGCGTGAGGTTGGTGTGGATGCCCTGGCGCTCGAGCCGGCGCGCCGCCTCGATGCCCTCCCACGTGGCGGCCACCTTGATCAGCAGCCGCGTGCCGGTGTCGATGCCCTCGGCGCGGTACAGCGCGACGATGCGCTCGGCGCGAGCCACGGTGGCGTCCGCGTCGAAGCTCAGGCGCGCATCGACCTCGGTCGAGACGCGGCCCGGGATGATCGACAGGATCTCGCAGCCGAAGCGCACCAGCAGGCGGTCGATCTGTTCGTCCAGTGCCAGTCCGCGGTGCTGGCGCAGCACTTCGTCGACCAGCGGACGGTACTCGCTCTTCTGCACCGCCTTGAGGATCAGCGACGGATTGGTGGTCGCGTCCTGCGGCTTGAAGGCGTCGAGTTGACGGAAGTCGCCGGTGTCGGCGACGACGGTGGTCCATTGGCGAAGGGCGTCGAGCTGGTTCATGCGAGGCATTATTACGCTGCAGCGAATGCCCGACCCGGACCGGCCTGCGCCGTCCGTCGATTACCACTTCCGTCTACAGAACCTGTGCGCGCCGTCCGACGCCTCGCGCGCCGCCGTCTGCCTAAGGTGCAGGGTGAGGACCTGCCGCACCGCAATGGCGCACGGGTCCGGCAGATCCGCGCCGCCCGCGGCGCCCGAACATTTGGAGCCATTTGCATGAGAGCCCGCCACCCTTCCTGCCGCGCCACGTCGCAGCAGCTTCCGCCAAGTTCCCAAAAGCCGCGACGCGGCCCGTCGCCGGGCGCGCACGCCATGGCGTTCGCGCTGGGCGGCGTCTTGGCGCTGACCGCGCTCGGCGCCGCACGGGCGGCGCGGGCTCAGGCGCCCGCCGGCCCGGCGAACGGCGCGCCGCTGATGCGTGCGGCGTTGCAGACGGTGGCGCCGGTCGACCTGCAGCGCTACGCGGGGCTCTGGTACGAGCAGGCGCGGCTGCCCAACCGCTTCCAGAAGGATTGCACCGGCCAGGTCAGCGCCGAATACACGCCGCTGCCCGACGGCACCGTCCACGTGCTCAACCGGTGCGAGCGAACCGACGGCCACGTCGACGAGGCCATCGGCATCGCCCGCCCGGTGGCCGTGACGGGCCAGCCCGGCGCTGGACGACTCAAGGTGCGGTTTGCACCCACGTGGCTGGGCTGGCTGCCCTTCGTCTGGGGCGACTACTGGATTCTCAAGCTCGACCGCGACTACCAGGTGTCCCTGGTCGGCACGCCCGATCGCGAGTACCTGTGGGTGCTCTCGCGCGCGCCGCAGCTCGACGAAGCGACGCTGCAGGCAGAACTCGACTACGCACGCAGCCTGGGGTTCGACACCGATCGCGTGGTGCGCAACGCGCAATGAGCGCAGTCAACGCACCGCGAAATCCCGCCCCGGCGTGGCACGGCCGCCTCAAGCCGCAGGGTTGCGGCGCCGCACATTCACCGAGTGCCGTTAAAGTCGTTGCCTGACGGGCGGGCTCGGCACGATGCGTGCCGCAGCCGCCTGAGCAACAACTTCAGGTGACTGCGGCAATGAGCTTCGATCTCGTACTTTTCGGCGGCACGGGCGACCTGGCATGGCGCAAGCTGATGCCGGCGCTGTTCCAGGCGTTCAGACACGGCAGCCTGCCCGACGGCGGGCGCATCATCGGCGTGGCGCGCGACGAACTGAGCGACGACGACTATCGCGAGCTGATCCGCTCGCGCTTCAAGGCCGTCGAAGGCGCCAAGCGCCCGAGCCCGGAGGAGTTCAAGGCGTTCGCGTCCATGCTGCACTTCCTGCGCATGGACCTGTCCCGGCCCGAGGACTATGCAAAGCTGGCCGAGCTGATCAATGGCCGCGGCGCGGACACGGTGGTGATGTACCTGGCCACGGCGCCCGCATTGTTCACGTCCGTGGTCAAGCAGGTGGCCGCGGCCGGCCTGAACACCTCGCGCACCCGCATGGTGCTGGAGAAGCCGCTCGGGCACGACCTGGCATCCAATCGCGCCATCAACGACGCGGTGCAGGCCGTGCTCAGCGAGGACCAGATCTTCCGCATCGACCATTACCTGGGCAAGCCTTCGGTGCAGAACCTGTTTGCCATGCGTTTCGGCAATGCGCTGTTCGAGCCCATCTGGCGTCGCGAGCACGTGGCCAACATCCAGATCACCATCGCCGAGGACCTCGGCGTGGAAAAGCGCGGCAGCTTCTACGACCAGACCGGCGCACTGCGCGACATGGTGCAGAACCATGCGTTGCAACTCGTGTGCGCCATCGGCATGGAGCCGCCGATCAATTCGCACGCCAATGCCATCCGCGACGAGAAACTCAAGGTGCTGCGCTCGCTCAAGCACTGGACCGCGGAATCGATCGGGCTTCACGCCGTGCGCGGCCAGTACGCGGCGGGCACCGCCTACGGCGAGCGCGTGGCCGGCTACCGGGAAGAGGCCGGCGTCGATCCGGAAAGCCGCACCGAGACGTTCGTGGCCCTGCGCACCGAAATCGCCAACTGGCGCTGGGCCGGGGTGCCGATCTACATCCGCACCGGCAAGCGCCTGTCGTCACGCGACGCGCGCATCGAGGTCAATTTCCGCGCGGCGCCGCACGCCATCTTCCGCGTGCCCGCGGGCTATGCGAACAAGCTGGTGATCAACCTGCAGCCCAAGGACGGACTTGAACTTCACCTGCTGGCGCAGGGGCAGGACAAGCGCCTGCGCAGCAACGGCAACGGCTCGAACGGCACGCCGCAACTGGCGCCGGTGCAGCTCGACCTGGACTTCGACAAGCGCTTCGGCACCGAGCGCGTGGGCGCCTACGAGCGCCTGCTGCTGGACGTGATCGACGGCCGGCTCAACCTTTTCGTGCGGCGCGACGAGCAGGAGGAAGCCTGGCGCTGGGTGGAGCCGCTGCTCGACAGCTGGGCGGCCGAGGGCAATCCGCGCGCCTATGCGGCCGGCACCTGGGGGCCGAGCGCCTCCAGCGCCATGATCGCCCGCGACGGCTTCGCGTGGGGCGAGGAGCAGTAGCCGGCCCTCAGATCCGCCCTTCCTCGACGGCGTGGCACGCCACGCGGATGCCGCCGACGGACAGCAGCGCAGGACGTTCGCTCCTGCACCGGGCGTTGGCATGCGGGCAGCGCGGATGGAAGGTGCAGCCGGGTGGCGGCGACAGCGGGTTGGGCACCTCGCCCTGCACCGGCGTACGCGCCCTGCCCACGGCATGCATCTGCGGAATCGCATCGAGCAGCATGCGGGTGTACGGATGGCGGGGCGACTCGAACAGCGCGTGCTTGTCGGCAATCTCGACGATGCGGCCCAGGTACATCACGCCGACGCTGTCGCTCACGTGGCGCACCACCGCCAGGTTGTGCGAGATGAACAGGTAGGTCAGGCCCCGCGCGCGCTGCAGGTCCTTCATGATGTTCAACACCTGCGCCTGCACGCTGACGTCCAGCGCAGACGTCGGTTCGTCGCACACCAGGAATTCCGGCGCGGTGGCCAGCGCACGCGCGATCGAGATGCGCTGGCGCTGTCCGCCGGAGAACTGGTGCGGATACTTGATCCGGTCCAGCGGGCTCAAGCCGACCGACTGGAGCAGTTCGCCGACGCGCTCGCGCAGCGCCGCACCTTCGGTGGCCAGGCCATGCTCGAGCAACGGTTCGCCGATGATGTCCTGCACTTTCCAGCGCGGATTGAGGCTGGCGTAGGGATCCTGGAAGATCATCTGGATCCGCTTGCGAAGCTCGCGCCCTTGCGCCGACGCGAACGTGGCATGCGCGTCCTTTCCGTCGAACCGCACATGGCCGCGGGTGGGCGCATACAGGCCGACCAGCAGGCGCGCCACGGTGCTCTTGCCGCAACCGGACTCGCCCACCAGCGCCAGCGTCCTGCCGCGCTCGATGGCAAAGCTCACGCCATCGACCGCATGCAGCAGCGTGCGCGGCCTGCGCTCGATGACCCGGTTGAGCCACGGCGCCGAAACGTCGAAAGTCTTGGCCAGGTCCTCGACCTGCACCAGGGCGCCGGCCTCGGCGTGCGCGGCGCTCACGAGGCGACCTCAGGCGTGCGCGATGCCTGGCCGTCGTCATGCAGCCAGCAGGCGGCCCGCGTGGCGCCGGCGGCCATCAGCTCGGGGCGCTCGCGCGGGCAGCGGTCGAACACCTGCGGACAGCGCGGGTGATAGGCGCAGCCGCTGGGAATGGCATTGAGCCGGGGCATCGATCCGTCGATCTGGTTGAGACGCTCGCGGTCCTTGGTCATGTCCGGGATCGACGCCATCAGGCCGGCCGTGTAGGGGTGGGAGGGCGCGTGGATCACGTCGCGCACCGGGCCGATCTCGGCGATGCGCCCGGCGTACATCACCGCGACCCGGTCGCAGGTCTCGGCGATGACGCCCATGTCGTGCGTGATCAGCATCACCGCCGCGCCGCGCTCGTGGCACAGGCGCTTGAGCAGCGAGATGATCTGCGCCTGGATGGACACGTCGAGCGCGGTGGTCGGTTCGTCGGCCACGATCAGCGTCGGCTCCGCCGCCAGGGCCAGGGCGATGACCACGCGCTGGCGCATGCCGCCGGAGAACTGGTGCGGATAGTGGTCGATGCGCTGCGCCGCCCCGGGTATGCCGGTGTCTTCCAGCAGCGCGATGGCGCGGCGGCGCGCTTCGGCGGCATTGACCGGCAGGTGCGCGCAGATCGTCTCCTCCAGCTGGCGGCCGACCGTGTAGAGCGGGTTCAGCGACGTCAGCGGGTCCTGGAAGATGGCGCCGATGCGCCGGCCGCGGATGCGCTGCATGTGCGCATGGTCGAGCTGGTCGATGCGCTCGCCCTGCAGCAGGATCTGGCCGCCGGCCACGCGCACCGGCGGCTCCAGCAGGCCGATGATGGCCGCGCCGGTGAGCGACTTGCCGGCCCCGGATTCGCCGACCACGCCCAAAATCTCGCCGGGCTCGATCGACAGGGAAACGTCGTCCAGCGCACGCAGCGTACCGCGGCGGCCGGGGATCTCGACGACGAGGTTTCGGACTTCGAGCAGTGCCATGGCCATCGGGTCAGTTCAGGCGCGGATTGAGCGCGTCGCGCAGCCAGTCGCCCAGCAGGTTCACGCTCAGGGCGATCAGCACCAGCGTGATGCCGGGGAACACCGTCATCCACCACTCGCCCGAGAACAGAAACTGGTTGCCATTGCTGATCAGCGTGCCGAGCGACGGCGAGGTCGGCGGCACGCCCACCCCGAGGAAGGACAGCGTGGCCTCGGTGATGATGGCGGTGGCCACCTGGATGGTGGCGATCACGAACACCGGGCCGAGCACGTTGGGCAGCACGTGCTTGCGCATGATCCGAAGGGGCGACACGCCGGTCACTCGGGCTGCCTGCACGTATTCCTTGTTGCGCTCGACCAGCGTCGAGCCACGCACCGTGCGCGCGAAGTCGACCCACTTGGTCAGCGCAATGGCCAGTATCAGCACGCCGAAGGCCACGGTGGTGTGCGCGTCGGGAAACAGCGCGCGGCCGACGCCGGCGATCAGCAGCGCGATCAGGATCGCGGGGAAGGACAGCATCACGTCGCACAGGCGCATCAGGAAGGCATCGATCCACCCGCCCACGAAGCCGGCGATGAGCCCCAGCGTCACCCCCACGACCATCGACAGCAGCACCGAGGCGAGTCCCACGACCAGCGAAATGCGCGCACCGTACATCAGCGTCGAGACGATGTCGCGGCCCTGCTCGTCGGTGCCCAGCAGGTACTTGGACGTGCCGAGCTCCATCCAGGCCGGCGGCAGCCGCGCATCCGCCAGTTCGAGCGTGGACAGGTCGTACGGGTTGTGCGGCGCGAGCCATGGCGCGAACACCGCGCAGACCACGCAGAAGAGGCCGATCAGCGCGGCGCCGATCGCCACCGGGGAATTGCGGAAGCTGTAGCCGATGTCGCCGTCGTACCAGCGCTTGAGGAGACTGATCATCCGTGGGGATCTGATTCTTGTGGCCGCCGCGGCGGGTGCCGATTCCTCGCCGGGCGGCTTCGACAGGACGTGCGCCGCCGTCACGCCGGACGGCGGCGGACGAAGGCGATCACTTGTCCTTGATCGACATCCACTTGAAGAGCATGAAGTTGTCGGCCAGCTGCGTCAGCGTGACCTTCTTGCTCACGCCCCAGGCCAGCGACTGCTGGTGCAGCGGCAGGTGGCCGATGTCGTCGCTGTGGATCTTGAAGGCCTCGTGGATCTCCTCGTCGCGCTTGGCCTTGTCCGTCTCGGCCTGGATCTTCTTGGTCAGCTCGTCCAGCTTGGGATTGCTGTAGGCGCCCAGGTTGAACTGCCCCGTGCCGCTGTCGTCGGGCGTGGCCATCAAGGCATTGAGCGCGTTGTGCGAGTCATAGGTCGAAGGCGTCCAGCCCAGCATGTAGAAGCTGGTATCGCGCCGCAGGATCTTCGGGAAGTACGTGCCCTTGGTCTCGGCCACGAGGTTGATCTTCACGTTGATCTTGGCCAGGTTGGCGGCCACCGCCTGGCACACCTGCGCGTCGTTGACGTAGCGATCGTTCGGGCAGTTCAGCGACACCTCGAAGCCCTGCGGATAGCCGGCCTCGGCCATCAGCTTCTTGGCCGCCTCGACGTCGTAGGGCAGGCGCTTGTCCTGCGCCTCGCTCCAGCCGTTGATGCCGGGGCCGACCATCAGCGCGGTGGGGCGCGAGGCGTCGCGCATCACGGTGCGCTTGATGCCCTGGATGTCGATGGCCTGGTAGAAGGCCTGGCGCACGCGCTTGTCCTTGAACGGGTTCTTGCCCTTGACGCTCGAGTACAGCAGCTCGTCGCGCTTCTGGTCCATGCCCAGGAAGATGGTGCGCAGCTCGGGGCCGACGATCACCTTGGTGCTGGCGTTCGCGTTCACGCGTGCCACGTCCTGCACCGGCACCGGCTCCATCACGTCGACCTCGCCCGACAGCAGGGCCGCGACGCGGGTGGAAGGATTGCTGATCTTGGTGAAGATCACCTCCTGCACATTGCCTTCGATCTTGCCCCAGTAGTTGGGATTGCGCTGGAACGTCGTGCGCACGTCAGGCTGGCGCTCGCGCACGATGAACGGGCCCGTGCCGTTGGCCTTGAACGACGCGGCATTCTCGATGCCCTTGCGGCGGTCCACCGGTTGCGTGGCCTTGTTCTCCTCGCACCACTTCTTGCTCATGATGGCCACCTGCGAGACCACGTCCGGCAGGATCGGGAACGGCACCTTGGTCTCGATCTCCACCGTGTGGTCGTCGATCTTGCGCACTTCCTTGAAGTCGTTGGTGTAGCTCTTCATGTCCGAGCCTTCGCCGGCGGCGCGGGCCAGGCTGAACACCACGTCGTCGGCGGTGAACGGCGTGCCGTCATGGAACTTGACGCCCTTGCGCAGTTCGAAGCGCCACACGGTCGGGCTGCTCTGCTTCCAGCTCGTGGCCAGCAGCGGCGCCAGGCTCAGGTCCTTGTTGCGTCCGGTGAGGGTCTCGTAGACGTTCTGGGTGACGCTCAGCTGCAGCGACTCGTTCAACGAATGCGGGTCCATCGACAGCGCGTCGCCCTGGTTGGCGATGCGGATCGTCTGCGCGGCCGCCACCAGGCTGGCCGCAGACAGGACGAGCGCCACCGACCCGGCGACCATGGTTCGCTTGAAACTCATGAAAAGCACTCCTCGAAAGTGTTGAAGACTCAGACGGCGGATGATGCGTGCAATTCCGATGCCCGGTCCTTGGCGTTTTCCATGGCCCGGTCTGGCGAAGCCAGCGGCATGCCCTGCTCGACCAGGCTGGCGTGCAGCGCCGCGCCCAGGGGCAGGATCTCGTCGTTGAAGTCGTAGCGGCTGTTGTGCAGGAAGGCCCCTTCCTTCACCCCCTGCCCGATGCGCAGGTAGGCGCCGGGCCGCGCCTGCAGCATGAACGAGAAGTCCTCGGCGCCCATGCTGGGCTCCATGTGGCGGTCGAGATTGCGCGCGCCGACCAGCGCCTGAGCCACGTCGCCGGCGAACAGCGCCTCGGCGGCGGTATTGATGGTGGCCGGGTAGATGCGCTCGAAGGTCACCTGCGCGCTCGCGCCGAACCCCGCGGCCACCGCCGTGCACATCTCGACGAGCCTGCGCTCCACCTCGACCTGCACCTTGGGGTTGAACGTGCGCACCGTGCCGACCAGCGTGGCCTTGCCCGGCACCACGCTGAACGCGCCCAGGTCGCCGGCATGCATGGCGCAGACGCTGACCACGGCGGCATCGAGCGGACGCACGTTGCGTGAGACGATGGTCTGGATGGCGGTGATCAGGTGCGCCGTCACCACCACCGGATCGACCGTCTGGTAGGCGTGCGCGCCGTGGCCGCCCTTGCCGGTCACGTCGATGGTGATGCGGTCGGCCGCGGCCATCATCGGGCCAGAATTGAGGCCGACGGTGCCCGGCGCCATCTGCGGCCAGTTGTGCATGGCGTAGACCGAATCGACCGGAAAGCGCTCGAACAGGCCGTCCTCGACCATCACGCGGGCGCCGGCGAAGCCCTCCTCGCCGGGCTGGAAGATGAGGACCGCGGTGCCGTCGAAATGGCGCGTCGCCGCCAGGTAGCGGGCCGCACCCACCAGCATCGTGGTGTGGCCGTCGTGGCCGCATCCGTGCATCAGGCCGTTGCTGGTCGAGCGCCAGCCGAAGTCGTTGTCCTCGTGCATGGGCAGCGCGTCCATGTCGGCGCGCAGGCCGATCATGCGGCCGCTTGCCGTGGACTGGCCGCGGATCACCGCCACCACGCCGGTCTTGCCGATGCCGGTGTGGATCTCGTCCACGCCGCAGGCGCGCAGCGCCTCCTGCACCCGCGCCGCCGAATAGACCTCCTCGAAGCCGAGTTCGGGATGGGCGTGCAGGTCGCGGCGCAACGCCGTCAGCTCGGGGTGAAAGCGCGCGATGTGCGCGAAGGCGCGGCCATTGGCCTGGTAGCGCAAGGTGCTCATGAGGTTCAGTGCCCGGTCTGCGCCGAAACGCGCAGCCGGGGGTCGACGACGAAATACAGGAGGTCAACCACCAGGTTGATGACGACGAAGATCAGGGCGATCAGGCACAGGTAGGCGGCCATGATCGGAATATCGGCAAAGGTCACGGCCTGGATGAACAGCAGGCCCATGCCGGGCCACTGGAAGACCGTCTCCGTGATGATCGCGAAGGCGATCAACTGGCCCAGCTGCAAGCCGGTGATGGTCATCACCGGCACCAGCGTGTTGCGAAGCGCATGCCCGAAGTGGATGGCGCGGTCCGACAGGCCGCGCGCCCGCGCGAACTTGATGTAGTCCGTGCGCAGCACCTCCAGCATCTCGGAGCGCACCAGGCGCATGATCAGCGTGAGCTGGAACACCGCCAGCGTGATGGCCGGCAGAACCATGTGGGCCCAGCCGTCGCGCGTCAGCAGGCCGGTCGTCCAGCGCCCGATGCTGACCGTTTCGCCGCGCCCGAAGCTGGGCAGCCAGCCCAGCCACACCGAGAACACGAGAATCAGCAGGATGCCGATCAGGAAGGTGGGCAGGGAAACGCCAAGCAGCGACAGAGACATCGCCACCTGGCTCATGAAGGAGCCGCGCCGCAGCGCCGCGTAGACGCCCATCGGCACGCCGATGGCAACGGCCAGTATGGCCGCCACGATGGCCAGCTCCAGCGTCGCCGGCAGCCGCTCGATGATGAGCCGGGACACCTTCGCACCCTGGCGCAGGCTCAGGCCGAACTCGCCCTGCGCCGCGTTTATCAGGAAATGCCAGAACTGCACGAAGAACGGGCGGTCCAGGCCGAGGTCCGCACGCATCTGCCGGATCTGATCCGGCTTGGCGTCCTGCCCCAGCAGGAACACCACCGGGTCGCCCACGTACTGGAACAGCAGGAAGGCAATGAAGGCCACGACGACCATCACGACCACGGCCTGCGCGAGACGACGAAGCACGAATGCAAACATGTTTCCCCAGTGTCCCGGAACTGCAGCGACCGTGCAAGGCGCGTGCCTGCTGCATCTGGCAGGACCGCCTGGCGTCGGACAAGAAAAAAAGGGCCGCCCGACTTGCGTCGAGCGGCCCTTTCGACCTTTCGATCAGTACTGGCTCAGGCCAGCGCTGGATCAGAAGGAGTGACGGATACCGAAGTCGTAGCCGTACGAGTAGTCGGCGCCGGTGGAGGCACCGTTGACAGCCAGCGGCAGGCCGTGCTTGTTGTCCAGGTAAGCGACGGTGCCGTACAGGGCGGTGCGCTTGGACAGGTTGTGCACGTAGCCCAGCGCGAACTTCTGGCCCGACGGGTTCTGGGTAGCACCCGGGATGTCTTCGACGCGAGCGTACGAGTACGAAGCGCGGATCAGGCCCGGGCCGACCGGCACGGTCACACCCACCAGGCCACCCCAGGCTTGGGGATTGGCGCTGAGCAGGGCCGGAGGCGTGGTCGGCAGGAACTCGATGTCCAGGTCGTACATGCCGTACTCACCGAACAGCTTCATGAAACCGAAGTCCCACGACGCGCCGATGTTGTAGGTGTTCAGCGTGTTGTCGGCACCCAGGGTGTAGTTCGAGTTGTTGGTCGACTGGCCAGCAGCCAGAGCGATGTCGAACGGACCGTTGGCGTAGCCGATACGGCCGCCGACGTAGTCGCCGCTGCGGGTGTCGGCGTTCACACCGGGATCGTAGCCGTCAGCGCCCTTGACCTTCTCGTCGAAACCGTACTGGACTTGGCCGTAGAAGCCGCCCAGGTTGGCCGGCAGGAAGTAGCCAACGGTGTTGCTCTGACGAACGTTGTCGCTGTCGAACGACAGGGCGCCAGCGCCACCAGCTGCACCTGCGATGTTTTGCAGGATGTTGGTGCCTTGGCCGTTGGTGCCGAACGGGTCGAAGTTGGTGTTGTTCCAGAAGGTCGGCTTGTAGTCGCGACCCAGGCGGATTTCACCGAAGCCACCCGACAGGCTCACCGTCGAACGACGGTTGAACAGCTGACCGGTCACCGAGCTCGAGCCAGCGCCGCCGGTGTCGTTGCCCAGAGCAGCTTCCAGCCAGAAGCTGGCAGCCAGACCGCCACCCAGGTCTTCCGTGCCACGGAAGCCCAGACGGCTGCTGTTGTAGCCGGAGTTGTCCAGACGGGTCGTGGAGGCGGACGTGCCGTTGTCGAACTTCGTGGTGGTGCCGCTGATCGCCGCGTCGACGATACCGAACAACGTCACCGAAGACTGAGCCGAGGCAACACCCGCGACAGCCAGGGTAGCCAGAGCAACGAGAGATTTTTTCATTGCAAGTTTCTCCAAGGTTAAACATAGGGCACCGGTGCAGAGGGTTCACACCGTGACGGGCACTGTCGTGCTCCCACCGGACCCCGGGCCAACCTCCTTTTGGGAAGTTGTTGCTATTGCACCAGACGCCATGCCGAGGGCAAAGCAAATCAGCCGAAATATCTACGACAGGCCGACGTTTCGTTGCAGGGGCACAACAAAGGACGAAGGGCGCCTTTGATTTCACGATGTGCGATGAAAGCATTAAGAAACCGAACGCAGCCGGCTCATCCAAAATGGACGCCATGAACCGATCGATCGACGCCCTGCTGGGCCTGGCAGATGACGCTTTGCGGACCCTCTTCGCCCGACCGGTGGCCACGCGCGAGACGCCCAAGGCCGCGACGCCGGACGGACCGCTCGACGAGCGTGACCGGCGCGAGGCCGGCGCGCTCATGCGCGTCAACCACGTCGGCGAGGTATGCGCCCAGGCGCTGTACACCGCCCAGGCCGCCACCACCCGAGACCCGGCGCTGCGCACGCACTTCCTCGAGGCATCGCGCGAGGAAACCGACCACCTGGCGTGGACGCGCCAGCGCCTGCGCGAACTGGGAGCCCGCCCGTCGCTGCTCAATCCGCTGTGGTACGGCGGCGCCTTCGGGCTCGGGCTCGTCGCGGGCCGGGCCGGCGACGCGCTCAGCCTCGGCTTCGTGGCCGAGACCGAACAGCAGGTCGAGGCTCACCTGGACAGCCACCTGGGCCGGCTCCCGCCCGGCGACCACGCCTCGCGTGCCATCGTCACCCAGATGAAACTGGACGAAGCCCGCCATGCAGCGCACGCCTGGAGCGCCGGCGCGGCCGAACTGCCCGGGCCGGTGCGGGGCATGATGCGCCTGGCCAGCCGGGTGATGACGACCGTCGCGCACCGGATCTAGCCGCCGCCGGCGGCCCGGGCTCAGGCCTCGACCAGGTCGAAGCTGGTGGTCACTTCGGCCGTCTTGGCCAGCATGATGGTCGCCGAGCAGTAGGTTTCGTGGCTGAGGGCGATGGCGCGCTCGACGGCTGCGGCAGGAACGCCCTTGCCGGCCACGGTGAAGTGCAGGTGGATCTTCGTGAAGACCTTCGGATCCTTCTCGGCGCGCTCGCTCGTGACCTTGACGCTGCAGCGCTCGACCTTGTGGCGGCCGCGCTTGAGGATCAGGACCACGTCGTATGCCGTGCAGCCGCCGGCCCCGGCCAGCATCATTTCCATGGGCCGCGGCGCCAGGTTGCGCCCGCCGTTTTCAGGACGCGACGCGTCGGGCGCGCCGTCCATGACGACGACATGGCCGCTGCCGGTTTCGGCCAGGAAACCCATGGGCGATTCGGTACCGGACCCGCCGGTCCAGCTGACGGTGCATTCCATCTTCGGGAGAACTCTGTTGGCTTGAGCACGAAGGTGCGGCCACGCGGCACGTCTTCGCACAAGATGTTGTGAAAAAGTTACCTCTACGTGTTGCAATGCAGCACGGCGGCGCTATACTTTATTTCATCGCACGTTACGACGTGCACCGGTTGTCTCCTCCACCCTCCCAATTGGTGGATTTAGCCCCGAGTCGCAAGACTCGGGGCTTTTTTCTTGGCGCCGCCCGAAAACGGCGCCCCCGCCGGCGCGCCGTATCATTGGTGCCCTTTTCAGCGCGGGCCCGCCGCCTGCGCGCAGGCCGACACGGCCCAGGCAGCGTCCATGAACAACCCCCCTTCGCCCCAGCCCACCGAGCCATCGACGCCCGGCACCACCCGACTGACGCCGGCCGACTACCTGCGCAAGATCCTGACCGCCCGGGTCTACGACGTCGCCGTCGAGTCGGCGCTCGAGCCGGCGCGGGCGCTGGGCGCGCGGCTGGGCAACACGGTCCTGCTCAAGCGCGAGGACCAGCAGCCGGTGTTCAGCTTCAAGCTGCGCGGTGCCTACAACAAGATGGCGCACCTGTCGCCCGAGAACCTGGCGCGCGGCGTGATCTGCGCGTCGGCAGGCAACCATGCGCAGGGCGTGGCGCTGGGCGCCCGCCGGCTCGGCACGCGCGCGGTGATCGTCATGCCGGTGACGACGCCGCAGCTCAAGATCGATGCGGTGCGCGCCCTGGGCGGCGAGGTTCACCTGCACGGCGAGAGCTATTCCGACGCCTACCTCTACGCGCTGGAGCAGCAGAAGCAGCACGGCCTGACCTTCGTGCATCCGTTCGACGACCCGGACGTGATCGCCGGCCAGGGCACCATTGCCATGGAGATCCTGCGCCAGCACCAGGGCCGGCTCGATGCCGTCTTCGTGGCGATCGGCGGCGGCGGGCTGATCTCGGGCGTGGCCAACTACATCAAGGCGCTGCGCCCCGAGATCCGCGTGATCGGCGTGCAGATGAACGACTCCGACGCCATGGCCCGCTCGGTCGATGCCAGCGAGCGCATCACGCTGCCGGACGTCGGCCTGTTCTCGGACGGCACCGCCGTCAAGCTGGTGGGCGCCGAGACCTTCCGCATCGCCAGCGAACTGGTGGACGAGTTCATCACTGTCGACACCGACGCGGTCTGCGCCGCCATCAAGGATGTCTTCGTCGACACGCGAAGCATCGTCGAGCCGGCCGGCGCAATGGCGGTGGCCGCGATCAAGGAGTACGTGGCGCGACGCGGCACGCAGGGCGAAACCTACGCCGCCATCCTGTGCGGCGCGAACATGAACTTCGACCGGCTGCGCTTCGTCGCCGAACGCGCCGAGGTCGGCGAGGAGCGCGAGGCCCTGTTCGCCGTCACCATCCCCGAGGAACGCGGCAGCTTCCGCCGGTTCTGCGAGCTGGTCGGACAGTTGCCCGGCGCCTCTCGCAGCGTGACGGAATTCAATTACCGCATCAGCGACGCGAAGGTGGCCCACGTGTTCGTCGGCCTGACGACGACCGCGCGCGGCGAGTCTGCCACCATCGTCCAGACCTTCGCCGCGCACGGCTTCGACACGCTCGACCTGACGCACGACGAGATGGCCAAGGAGCACCTGCGGCACATGGTCGGCGGCCGCACCGGCCTTGCTCATGACGAGCGGCTGCTTCGCTTCGTGTTCCCCGAGCGGCCGGGCGCGCTGCTCAAGTTCCTCAGCCTGATGCGCCCGTCCTGGAACATCAGCCTGTTCCACTACCGGAACCAGGGCGCGGACTACGGCCGCATCCTGGTCGGCTTGCAGGTGCCGGAATCCGACAACGAGAGCTTTGCGCAGTTTCTCGCCACGCTCGCCTACCCCTACGTGGAAGAAACGGCGAACCCGGCCTACCGGCTGTTCCTGCAGGCCTGAGTCCGACGCGCGCCTGGCGCCCCGGCGAAACTAGTCCGGACGTCCGCCGGCGCCGTGCACCACGACGCCCGCGGCCGCGGCCGGCTTGGGCAGGCGCAGCGTGAGAAGGGTCGGCGTGTCCATGCGCGCACCCAGCGCCGCAGCGCGCCGGTCGAGCGACTGCAGCACGTAGCCGCTGCCCACGTCCGCCCCCACGCTGAACGGCCGCGGCGGCTGCCCGTCGATCTGGATCAGCGCCGTGCCTTGCTGGTCCGCACCGGCCACCACGCCCAGGAGCACGAAGCGGCCGCCGGCGTCGGGCCCCGGCGCGATGGCGGCGCCCGCCGGCACCGAACCCAGCGCCCGCGCCACGTCGTCGGAATTGATGGCCAACGGCGCCGCCACCGGCGTGGCAGGAGCCGCGCCGTCCGACGGCGCCGCCAGCTTGAGCGCCCAGAACACCACGGTGGCGGCCGCCACGGTCCACACGACGGTGGTGCCGAGTGGCACCGGCCAGCGGGCGGATGCGCGGATAAGTTCTGACATGGGGCCGGATTATCATGCAGCGTGCCAGTCGCGCCCAGCGACAGTTTCCCGTCATTCAACTCCATATCTCATTCATGAACGCAGCCCCCATCCGCACGCTTCGCCGGCTATCCGCGCGAGGCTTCACCCTGATCGAACTCATGGTGGTGCTGGTGATCATCGGCGTGCTGGCCGCGCTCATCGTGCCGAACGTGATCGAACGCGCGGACGATGCACGCGTCACCGCAGCCCGGACCGACGTCAACAACCTGATGCAGGCGCTCAAGCTGTACCGCCTGGACAACCAGCGCTACCCCACTTCCGAGCAAGGCCTGCAGGCGCTGCTGACGCGGCCGACGGCCGGGCCCGCCGCACCCAACTGGAAGCCCTACGTCGAGAAGCTGCCCAAGGATCCTTGGGGCCAGTCCTACCAATACCTGAACCCTGGCGTGCAAGGCGAGATCGACGTGTTCTCGTTCGGCGCCGACGGCCAACCGGGCGGCGAGGGCCGCAATGCGGACATCGGCAGCTGGCAGTAGCAGCCGGCCCGTCGCCACAGGGCGCCCGTCCGCGCTCCGCTCCCCACGGCCTGGACGCATCCGCGCCTTCACGCTGATCGAGCTGCTCGTGGTGATGGCCATCATCGCCCTGGCGATGGCCGGGGTCGGCATGGCCCTGCGCGACACACGCCAGGCCGCCCTGGACCGTGAAGCGGAACGGCTGGCCGCACTGTTCGAGGCGGCGCGGGCGCAGTCGCGCGCCAGCGGCACGCCCGTGCGCTGGCGCCTGATCGATGCGGGTTTCGTCTTCGACGGCGCCGAACCCGGCAGCCTGCCCGACCATTGGCTGGCGCCGGACGTGCAGGTGCTCCAGATGCTGGCCAACGGCCGCCGCGTGAACGCCCTGCTGCTCGGCCCCGAACCCATCATTGCCGCGCAGCAGGTGGTGCTCGCCGACCCGCAGGCGCCCGGGCGCAGCCTGCTCGTCGAAACCGACGGCCTGCGGCCTTTCGCCGTCAGCAACCTGCCATGAAGCGCCGGTTTCAGCAGCGCGGCTTCACCCTGATCGAAGTGCTGGTGGCACTGGCGATCGTGGCGATCGCACTGGCGGCGGGCACGCAGGCCACCACGGCACTGGTGCGCAACTCGCAGCGCGAATCCGACCTGCTGCTGGCGCAGCTGTGCGCCGAGAACCAGTTCGCCAAGATCCGCCTCGCGCGCGTGATGCCGGCCGTCGGCGACGCCGGGCTGGCCTGCGTGCAGGCCGACCGCGCCCTGAATGTCACGGTGTCGACGACGGCCACGCTCAACCCGAACTTCCGGCGGGTGGACGTGCAGGTGCGCGACGAGGTCAACGCACCGATCATCCGCCTGTCCACCGTGGTGGGGCGCTTCTGATGACGCGGCAGGCTTCCCGCCCGCGCGCCGCGCGTGGCTTCACCCTCATCGAACTGCTGGTGGCGGTCGCGCTGCTGGCCCTGCTTTCGCTGGTCAGTTGGCGCGGCATCGACAGCATGGCGCGGGCGCAAAGCCAGATCCGCGAACGGGCCGACGCGATCCTGACGCTGCAAGGCGCGCTGGCGCAGTGGCAGAGCGACCTGGACTCGACCGTGTCGATCGCTCCCGCGACGGCAATCGACTGGAACGGCGCGGTGCTGCGCCTGACCCGGCGCGGCAGCGCCGGGGAAGATCCGGCGCTGCGCGTCGTCGCCTGGACGCTGCGCGCCGATGCCGGCGGAACCCGCTGGCACCGCTGGCAGTCGCCGCCGGTGGTCAGCCGCGGCGACTGGCAACTGGCCTGGCAGCAGGCGGCGGACTGGGCCGAGGCCGCCAGCGGCGCCCAGGCCGGCGGCAGCGACGTCGCGCTCATGCCCGCGCTCACCTGGCAGCTGATGTATTTCCGCGGCGACACCTGGACGCAGGCCGTGCCGGCGGCCGCCCTTGGGGCCAACGCGCCGCTGCCCGACGGCGTGCGCCTGGTGCTGCAGCTGCCGCCCGGCCCTGGGCTGTCCGGCACGCTGGTACGCGACTGGGTGCGGCCGAATCTCACGGTGACACGGTCATGAGCAACCACCGCCGACCGCACGCCATCGCCGATCGCCAGCGCGGCGCCGCGCTGCTCGCGGCCATGCTGATCGTCGCCCTCGTGGCAACGTTCGCCGCCGCGGCGCTGTGGCGCCAGTGGCGCTCGGTGGAGATTGAATCGGCCGAGCGCACCCGGCTGCAGTCGGCCTGGGTGCTGGTGGGCGCGCTCGACTGGTCGCGCCTGATCCTGCGCGAAGACCGCAATGCCAGCAGCGTCGACCACCTGGCCGAACCCTGGGCCGTGCCCCTGGCCGAGGCGCGCCTGTCCACCTTCCTGGCTGCCGAGAAGAACATTTCCAGCGACGCCATCGAGGGCCTGCCCGATGCCTTCATGTCAGGCGGCATCGTCGATGCGCAGTCCAAGCTCAATGTCCGCAACCTGGTGGTCGGCAATGCTCCGGTGAAAACCGCCGTCGATGCCTTCACCCGCCTGTTCGGCCTGCTGAACCTGCCGACGCAGGAGGTCGGCATCCTCGTGAGCAACCTGCAGCGCGCCGGCGCCGGGCTGACGCAGAGCACCGCGACGGGCACGGGTTCGGGCACGGCCACGGGCACCACGGGAACCACCGGAACAACGGGGACCACCGGAACAACCGGGCAGACGACCACGAGCGACCCGCTCGCCGACACCGGCGCCCCGCTGATGCCGCAGACCGAAGCCGAACTGACATGGCTGGGCCTGTCGCCCGGCACCGTGGCCGCGCTCGAGCCCTACGTCACCATCCTGCCCACGGCCACGCCGCTGAACATCAACACCGCCAGTGCCGAGGCCCTGGCGGCCAGCGTGCCCGACCTCGACATGGCGGGAGCCCAGCGCCTGGTGCAGCAGCGCGCCCGGCGCTATTTCTCGAAGCTGGACGACGCACGGGCCGCGCTGCCGGGCAGCAACGCCACCTTCGCTGAAGGACAGCAGAGCGTCTCCACCGACTACTTCGAGGTGATCGGCCGGCTGCGGCTGGACCGCATCTGGGTGCAGGAACGCTCGCTGCTGCAGCGCCAGGGCACGCAGCTGAACATCGTCTGGCGCCATCGCGAATCCGGCACCGCGCCGCTGGGAATAAGGCCTCAATGACCACCCCGCACGGCTTCGCGGCGGACGCGCCCGGCGCAAAAGAATTCGCGGCCCGCCCCCGGCCAACCGCGCCGGCGCGTCGGCGGAGCCGACGACGCCTGGGTCACCAGCTATCAATTGTGTAGCGAAATCCCGGGATCGATGTGGATGCGCCGCACCTACAATGACCCGCCCCGCGCTCTCCGTCCCCATGTCCCTGCTCCTGCTTGCTCCCCCATTCGCCCCCACGCCGTCCGGCGCCGATTGCGGCTGGGTGCGCGGCAACGACGACGACAGCGCCCCCGCCGACCACGGACGGGCGCCGCTGGCGCTGCTGCCCGCCGGCAACGACGTGGTCCTGCTGGTGCCCGGCACGGCCATTTCCTGGCACACCCTGGTGCTGCCGCCCGGCAGCCTGGGCGGCGGCCGCCTGCGGCCGGTGCTCGAGGGCCTGCTGGAAGACCGCCTGCTCGACGATGCATCGCGCGCGCATTTCGCCGTGCCGCCGGCCGTACGCACCGGCAGCCCGATCTGGGTGGCGGTCTGCGACCGCGCCGCCCTGCGCGATGCCGTCGAAACGATCGAGGCCACCGGACGGCGCGTGGTGCGCATCGTCCCGGAATTCGCGCCGCAGCCCGACGACAGCCCAGCGCTCTTGTTCGCGACGGGCGAGGCCGAGTCGCCGCTGCTCACCGTGTGCGACGCCAACGGCGTGACCACGCTTCCGCTGACCCCGATCCATGTGACTGCCGTGCTGCAGGCGCCGCTCGACACCGTGATCGCCACCGGCGAACCGGCGGTGGCGGCAGAGGCCGAGGCCCTGCTGGGCGTGCGCCTGCCCATCGTGCAACGCGCCGAACGTTGGCTGCAGGCGGCCCGCGGCCCGTGGGACCTGGCGCAGTTCGACCTGGCCAGCAGCAACCGCGTCCGCGCCGGCAAGAAGCTGGCCGCGTGGTGGCAGCAATGGCGGCATGGCCCGCAGTGGCGGGCGGCGCGCTGGGGTGCCGTGGTGCTGGTGCTGGCGCAACTGGCCGGCCTCAACGCCTGGGCCTGGAAGGAGCGGCACGCGCTGGAGGCCAAGCGCCAGGCGGTCAACAACGTGCTGACCCGCACCTTTCCGTCGGTCAAGCTGGTGGTCGACGCACCGGCGCAGATGGCCAAGGAGGTGGCCGCGCTGCAGCAGGCCACCGGCGGCATCACCGCCGCCGATCTCGAGCCCATGCTGGCGGCACTCGGCGGCATCCTGCCGGCCGGCCGCGTGCCCAGCGCCATCGACTACAGCGGCGGCCAGCTGCGCCTGCGCGGCCTGAAGCTGTCGCCGGCCGAACTGACCCAGGTCAGCGGCCAGCTCGCACCGCGCGGGTATCAGGCGCGCGCCGAAGGCGACCTGCTGCTCGTGCAAGCGGAGGCCGCGCGATGAACGCCGCACTCGATCAACTGCGCGCCCGCTGGGCCGCCCTTGCCCCGCGCGAGCGCAATCTCGTCGCGCTGTGCGCCGGGCTCGTCGCACTGGCACTGTTCTGGTGGATCGCGCTGGCGCCGGCGCTGCGCACCTTGCGCACCGCGCCGGCCGAACATGCCAGGCTCGACGCCCAGATGCAGAAGATGACCACGCTGCAGGCGCGCGCCAAGGCGCTGCAGTCCCAGCCGCGCGCCAATCCGGCCGACGCCATGCGGGCCCTGGAGAGCGGCATGCGCGAACGCCTCGGCGGCAACGCGCAGCTGCAGTCGCAAGGCGGCGGCGACGGGGTCCGCGTCACGCTCAAGGGCGTCGAGGCGGACGCCCTGGCGCAGTGGCTGGCGCAGGCGCGCAGCAATGCCAGGGCGCTCACGCGCGAGGCCCACCTCACGCGCGCCAGTGCGCGGCCCGACACACCGCCCGCGCGCAGCGCGAACGGCCGACCGCCGTCGCCCGCACCCGCGCCGCCCGACCCCGCCAGCGACGCACCGCACTGGGACGGCAGCATCGTCCTTGGCCTGCCCGCCGAACGCTGAGCATGGCCACCCGAACCCTGCGCCCGATCAGCACCGCGCCCCGCTCCCACGGCTGGCGCTGGGCCTTGCTCGGCATCCTGCTCGGCAGCGCGCTCACGCTCACCGTCTTCGCGCCGGCACGCTGGCTGGCGACCTTCCTGCGTACGCAGACACAGGGCCACCTGCTGCTCGTCAATCCGCGCGGCACCGTCTGGAACGGCACGGCCGGCGTGGTCTTCGCCAGCGGCGCGGGCGGCGGCGACGCGATCTCGCTGCCCGGCGCGCTCGCGTGGCGCCTGCGGCCCGACTGGCAAGGCGTGGCGGCACGGCTCGACCTGTCTTGCTGCACCGCCGAGCCGCTCGGCCTGAAGGCCCGGCCCGCCGCCGGCGGCGTGCGGCTGTCGCTGCTCGACGGGCGCTCGCGCTGGCCGGCGGCGTTGCTGGCCGGCTTCGGCGCGCCCTGGAACACCCTCAAGCCCGAGGGCGTGCTCGACCTGTCCACGCGCGACCTGGTGCTGGCTTTCCGTGGCCGCACAATGGCCTTCGACGGGCAGGCCACGCTGGACGCGACCGACATCTCGTCGAGCCTGTCGACCTTGCGGCCGATGGGCAGCTACCGCGTCGTGCTCGACGGAGGCAGCGCCTCCAGCATGATCCTGACCACGCGCGACGGCAGCCTGCGCCTTTCGGGCAGCGGGCGCTGGAACGGCACGGCCCTGCGCTTCTCCGGAGAAGCCAGTGCCGCGCCCGGGCGAGAGGACGCCTTGTCGAATCTGTTGAACATCATCGGGCGGCGCGACGGCGCCCGCTCGATCATCACCCTGGGTTGACCCAAATGAAGCCTTCGACCTCACCCGGCATGCGCCTCGGCGCGCTGGCCCTGGCCGCGCACCTGGCGCTGTTCGCCGGACTGAGCGCCGCGCCGGCCATGGTGCTGGCGCAATCCGCCGCACCCCGGCGCGGCGAGCCGATCACCTTGAACTTCAACAACGCGGAGATCGAGGCCGTGGCACGGACCATGGCGGTGGTCACCGGCCGCGACGTGGTGGTCGACCCGCGCGTCAAGGGCACCATGAACCTGGTCACCGACCGACCGGTGCAGCCGGAGGCGGCCTTCAACCAGTTCGCCTCGGCGCTGCGCCTGCAGGGCTTCGCCGTGGTGGAGTCCGAAGGACTGATCAAGATCGTGCCGGAAGCAGAAGCCAAGCTGCAGACCAACACCGTCACCACATCCACCCGCGCCAGCGAGCGCGCCGGCGGCAGCCAGATCATCACGCAGGTCTTCAAGCTCAACTACGAGTCGGCCAACGCCCTGCTGCCGGTGCTGCGCCCGCTGATTCCGCCCAACAACACCATCAACGTCAACCCGGGCAACAACTCGCTGGTCATCACCGACTACGCGGAGAACATGCGGCGCCTGGCCCGCATCATTGCCTCGATGGACGTGCCCAATGCCTCGGACGTCGAGGTGATCCAGCTGCGCCACTCGATCGCGTCGGACCTGGTGCCGCTCGTCTACCAGCTGATCGAAGGTGGCAGCGTGTCCATGGGCACGCCCGGCGCTGGCGGTGCAGGCGGCGCGCGCCCGGTCGCCGCGCCTGGTGGCCAGTCCGACGCGTCGTACCGCACGACGCTCATGGCCGACCCCGGCAGCAATGCCATCATCATGCGCGCAGCCAACCCCGCGCGGGCACAGCTGGTGCGCACGCTCATCGAGAAGCTGGACCGCGCACCGATGGAGAACGGCAACGGTGCGGCCGGCAACATCCACGTCGTCTACCTCAAGAACGCCGACGCGGTCCAGCTGGCGCAGACGCTGCGCGCCGCGATCGCGGCCGATCCGCGCAACACGCAGGGCGGAGCCCTGGGCGGCTACGGCGGCGCCGGCGCCGGCGGCACCTCGGCGACCGCAGCGCCGCAGAACCAGTCGTCCATGCTCAACGCCGCCGTGCAAGGGCTGAGCGGCTCCAGCTCGACCTCCGGCGCATCCGCCGCGGCGACGGCGCCGCTGGGCACCAACCAGCCGTCGACCGGCGGACAGGTGCAGGCCGACCCGGCAACCAACTCGCTGATCATCACCGCGCCCGACCCGCAGTACCGCCAGTTGCGCGCGGTCATCGACCGCCTCGACGGGCGCCGCGCGCAGGTGCTGGTGGAGGCGCTGATCGCCGAGGTGAACGCGGAAAAGCTGGCGCAATTCGGCGTCCAGTGGCAGGGGCTGCTGGGCGGCAGGGACAACCAGTACATCGGCTACAACTCGGGCATCACGGGCGCCAACATCCTGCAGCTGTCGCTCGGCGGCACGGCCTCGACGCTACCCGCGGGCGGCCTGAACCTGGGCATCGGCGCGACCATCAACGGCCAGAGCGTGCTGGGCTTCCTGGCCAACTTCCTGCAGACCAACTCCGACGCCAACGTCCTGTCGACGCCGAATCTGCTGACCCTCGACAACGAGGAAGCCAAGATCGTCATCGGCCAGAACGTCCCGTTCCCGACCGGCCAGTACACCAACACCGGCAGCCTGACCAACTCGGTCAATCCCTTCACCACCGTCGAGCGCAAGGACGTCGGCCTCACCCTGCGGGTGCGGCCCACGATCAACGAGGACAACACGGTCAAGCTGCAGATCTACCAGGAAGTGTCGACCATCCAGGGCGGCACGACCAACAACACCTACGGGCCCACGACCAACAAGCGCTCCATCGAGTCGAACGTGGTCGTGGACGACGGCAACGTGATCGTGCTGGGCGGGCTCCTGCAGGACGAATACGGCAACACCACCGACAAGGTGCCGCTGGCCGGCGACATCCCGGTCGTGGGCGCGCTGTTCCGCAACGAGCAGCGCACCCGCAAGAAGACCAACCTGATGGTGTTCCTGCGCCCGGTCGTCGTGCGTGACAACAACGCAAGCAACACGCTGGCCTATGACCGCTACAGCGCGCTGCGCTCGATGCAGGCGGCCACGCAGCCGAACGCCGATCACATCTTCATGCGCAACGTGCAGGACGCGCCGCTGCTGCCGGCGGTCCCGCCGCCCGCCCCGCAGGGCACGCCCAAGCCCAGGGCAAAGGACGATGGCGGCATCCAGGGCACGCGGCTGATCCCCCCGCCGATGGCACCGCTGGAGCCGTCGCTGGCTCCCAGCCCGCTCAAGGGCGCGCTGCCGCCCACGGCCGACCCCGCCTCCGCCCGCGAGCTGCCCTGAGCGCGGCATACTGGACGCCGACATGCGCTACCCCCTGCCCTATGCCTTCGCCCGTACCCAGCAGTTGCTGCTGGAAGAAACCGACAACGGCGAGCTGCTGCTGCGCATGCCGACGGTGCCGGCCAAGGGGGGACTGGGCGAGGTGCTGCGCAAGTACCGCATCGGGTCGTTCGAGGTGATGCCGGCGGCCGAGCTCGCGCACCGCATCAGCGTGGCCTACGCGCAAGGCGAGTCGAATGCCGCCGCCATCGTCAGCGAAGTGCAGAGCGACGCCGACCTGTCGCGCATGATGCAGGAGTTGCCGGCCGTCGAGGACCTGCTGGAATCCGCCGGCGACGCGCCGATCATCCGCATGCTCAACGCGCTGCTCACGCAGGCCGCACGCGACGGCGCCAGCGACATCCACATCGAACCCTACGAGCGCACCTCCTGCGTGCGCTTTCGCATCGACGGCGACCTGCGCGAGGTGGTGCAGCCCAACCGCGCGCTGCACGCGGCACTGATCTCTCGCCTGAAGATCATGGCCGACCTGGACATTGCCGAGAAGCGCTTGCCGCAGGACGGCCGCATCTCGCTGCGCATCGGCACGCGGGCGGTGGACGTGCGCGTGTCGACGCTGCCCTCGGCGCACGGCGAACGCGCCGTGCTGCGCCTGCTCGACAAGAACGAGGAGCGCCTGACGCTCGAGGCGGTGGGCATGCAGGGCGATACGCTGACCCGCATCGAGCGGCTGATCGCCCAGCCGCACGGCATCATCCTGGTGACCGGGCCGACCGGCTCGGGCAAGACCACCACGCTGTATGCGGCGCTGGCGCGCATGGATGCGAGCCACAGCAACATCATGACGGTGGAAGACCCGATCGAGTACGAGCTGCCCGGCATCGGCCAGACGCAGGTCAACCCGAAGATCGAGCTGACCTTCGCCAAGGCGCTGCGCGCCATCCTGCGGCAAGACCCCGACGTCATCATGATCGGCGAGATCCGCGACTTCGAGACCGCGCAGATCGCCATCCAGGCCTCGCTCACCGGCCACCTGGTGCTGGCCACGCTGCACACCAACGATTCGGTCAGCGCCATCACCCGCCTGACCGACATGGGCGTCGAGCCCTTCCTGCTGAGTTCCTCGCTGCTGGGGGTGCTGGCGCAGCGCCTGGTGCGCAAGATCTGCCCGGTGTGCCAGGGCAAGGGCTGCGACACCTGCGGCAGCAGCGGCTACCAGGGCCGCACCGGCATCTTCGAACTGCTGGTAGCCGACGCCGAGGTGCAGGCGATGGTGCACCGCGGCGCGTCGGAGCCGGAAATCTACGCCGCGGCCGAACGCAGCGGCCTGCGCTCGATGCGCGAGGACGGCGAGCGGCTGGTGCGCGAAGGCATCACCACGCAGGCCGAGCTGCTGCGGGTCACGCGCGACTAGGCTGCCGGCCATGCCCGCCTATTCCTTCGAAGCCATCGACGCGCAAGGCCAGCCGCGCAAGGGCGTGCTGGAAGCCGACACGGCACGCGCGGCACGCAGCCTGCTGCGCGCGCAGGCGCTCATCCCGCTGGCGGTGTCGCCGGTGGCCGGCGACGCCAGCCAGGCGCATGCGAGCAGCACCGGCTGGCGGCGGTGGTTCGGCGGCGGACGCGTCTTCAGCAGCACCACGCTAGCGGTCTGGACCCGCCAGCTCGCCGGACTGATGGCCGCAGGCCTGCCCCTGGAACGCGCCCTGACCGCCCTGACGGAGGAATCCGAGAGCGATGCGCAGCGCGACCTGGTGGCGTCGCTGCGCGCCGAGGTCAACGCCGGCTCGTCGTTCGGCCGGGCGTTGTCCGGCCATCCGCGCGAGTTCTCGCACATCTACACCGCCGTGGTGGGCGCCGGCGAGCAAAGCGGCAACCTGGCGCTGGTGCTCGAGCGGCTGGCCGACGACCTGGAAGAGCGCCAGGCGCTGCAGCAGAAGCTGGTGGGCGCGGCCATGTACCCGGCCATCGTCACCCTGGTGGCCATCGCCATCGTCATCTTCCTGATGAGCTACGTGGTGCCGCAGGTGGCCAACGTGTTCGCCGGCACCAAGCGCGCGCTGCCCACCATCACCGCCGTCATGCTGGCCATGAGCGACCTGATCCGCCAGCACGGCTGGCTGATGCTCGGCATGCTGGTGGTCGCCGCCATGGCGGCCAGGTTCGCGCTGGCGCAGGAATCGATCGCGCTCAAGTTCGACGCCTTCTGGCTGCGCCTGCCGCTGGTCGGGCGGCTGGCACGCGGCTACAACGCAGCGCGCTTCGCCAGCACGCTGGCGATGCTGGCGGCCGCGGGCGTGCCGATCCTGCGCGCGCTGCAGGCGGCCTCCGAGACGCTGAGCAACCGCGCGCTGCGCGCCGATGCGCAGGACGCGCTGGTGCTGGTGCGCGAAGGCGCGCCGCTGGCTTCGGCGCTGGCCGGCAAGAAGCGCTTTCCGGGCCTGGTGTCGATGTTCGCGCGGCTGGGCGAGCAGACCGGCGACCTGCCCACGATGCTGCAGCGCGCCGCCAACCAGCTGGGCGCCGAGGTGCAGCGCCGTGCCATGCACCTGGCCACCATCCTCGAGCCGCTGCTGATCGTGGCCATGGGCGCGGTCGTCATGATGATCGTGCTGGCCGTGCTGTTGCCCATCATCCAGCTCAACCAGTTCGTCAAGTAGCCGCACCGCCGCCATGCCCGTCACCCTGGACGACAAGCTCGTGGTCGCGATCTCCTCGCGCGCCCTGTTCAACCTCGAGGAAGAAAACCGCCTGTTCGAGGCCGGCGATCCCGAGGCCTACATGCGACTGCAGTTCGAGCGGCTGGATCAGCCGGCGCAGCCGGGCATCGCCTATTCGCTGGTGCAGAAGCTGCTGCGCTTCAACGACGACGGCGTCCAGCGCGTGGAGGTGGTCATCCTCTCGCGCAACGACCCGGTCTCCGGCATGCGCATCTTCCGCTCCAGCAACGCGGCCGGCATCAAGCTGCAGCGCGGCGTGTTCACGCAGGGCCGCCCGCCGTTCGGCTACCTGCGCCCGCTGCGCGCGCACCTGTTCCTTTCGGTCAACGCGCAGGACGTGCGCGAGGCGCTCGGCGCCGGCTTCCCGGCCGCGCGGGTGCTGGTCGAATCGGTCAAGGCGAGCGACGCGTTTCCCAACGAGGTGCGCATCGCCTTCGACGGCGATGCCGTGCTTTTCAGCGACGAAGCCGAGCGCGTGTTCCAGACCGAAGGGCTGGACGCCTTCCAGGCGCACGAGCTGCTCAAGGCCGAACAGCCCCTGCCCGAGGGGCCGTTCAAGCCGCTGCTGATGGCCCTGCACCGGCTGCAGATGGCCGGCAACCCGGCCATGCGCATCCGCACGGCGCTGGTCACGGCGCGCAGCGCCCCGGCCCACGAACGCGCCATCCGCACCCTGATGAACTGGAACATCCGCGTCGACGAGGCGATGTTCCTCGGCGGACTGCCCAAGGGCGAATTCCTGCGCGAGTTCGAACCCGACTTCTTCTTCGACGACCAGACCGGCCATGTCGACGCGGCGGCGCGCCACGTGCCGGCCGGGCACGTGGCCAGCGGCATCAGCAACGGCTAGGGACGCGACCGGCGCCGCCCCGCACGGCGACGGCCGACCTAAGACTCGTCTAAGGCGGCTGCTTAACATGTGTGTCTTTTGTGTTTCAGGCTCGGCTCTTGCTGTGGCCCGACCCCATGGACACCACCTCGCCCACCGCCCCGAGCCCGACACTGAGCCAGACCATGCGCCGCATCGGCCGCCTGGCGGCGCCCTACTTTCTCAGGTCGGAGGAACGCTGGAAGGCGCTCGGCATGCTGCTGGCGGTGGTGGCGCTCAATCTCGGCACGGTGTACATGCTGGTGCTCAACAACCAGTGGTACGCGCGCTTCTACGATGCGCTGCAGGAAAAGAACCAGACGGTGTTCTGGCGCGAGATCATCGTCTTCTGCGAGATCGCCGCGGCCTACATCGTCATGGCGATCCTCAAGTTCTACCTGACGCAGCTGCTGCAGTTGCGCTGGCGCGCCTGGATGACCCGCCACTACCTGCAGCGCTGGATGGCGGACAACACCTTCTACCGCCTGGAGCTCGCCCGCTATTCGCGGCAGCTGCACGCACCGCCGGACAACCCGGACCAGCGCATCCAGGAAGACATGCAGCTGTTCACCGACTACACCATGGCGCTGTCGATGGGGCTGCTCAACGCGGTGGTGACGCTGGTGAGCTTCGTGGGCATCCTGTGGACCCTGTCTGGAACGTTCAGCTTCACGCTCGGCGGGCATGACTTCAGCATCGCCGGCTCGATGGTCTGGCTGGCGCTGGCGTACTGCATTGCCGGCACCGTCATCACCCACTACATCGGGCGACCGCTGATCGGCCTGAACTTCATGCAGCAGCGCTACGAGGCCGACTTCCGGCACCACCTGGTGCGGGTGCGCGAGTACAGCGAAGCCATCGCGCTCGACCATGGCGACGCCGTGGAGCATCGCCAGCTGGGCAGGCGCTTCGGCGCGGTGCTGGGCAACTACCTCAGTCTCATCCGGAAGCAGAAGAACCTGGTGGCCTTCACCGCGTCGTTCAGCCAGGCCTCGGTGATCTTCGCCTTCATCGTGCAGGCCCCGCGCTTCTTCTCCGGCGCCATCGAGCTGGGACAGATGATGCAGATCAACTCCGCCTTCGGCCGGGTGCAGGACGCGCTGAGCTGGTTCGTCGACAACTACGACCGGGTCGCCGTCTGGCGCGCCACCGCCGATCGCCTGACAAGCTTCGAAGCGGCGATGCAGGCGCACGCCCGGGACACCGGTGCACTGCAGCGCGTGCCGGCCGAAGGCAGCCCGCCGTCGCTGCAGGCGAGCGACCTCTCCATCGCCCTGCCCGACGGCACGCCGCTGCTCGAAGGCGCCAGCCTGGCGGTCCGCCCGGGCGACACGGTGCTGCTGCAAGGCCCCTCGGGCAGCGGCAAGTCGACCCTGTTCCGAACGCTCGCAGGCATCTGGCCGTTCGCGCGGGGCCGGGCGCAGGTACCGGCCGACGCCATGTTCATTCCCCAACGCCCGTACGTGCCGGACGGTCCGCTGCGCGATGCGCTGGCCTACCCGGAGCCTGCCGAACGCTACGGCGACGCCGAGCTGCAGCAGGCCCTGCGCGACGCGCTGCTGCCGGCCCTGGCCGAGCGGCTCGACGAAAGCGACGCCTGGAGCCAGAAGCTCTCCGGGGGCGAACAACAGCGGCTGGCGATTGCCCGGGTCCTGCTCAAGAAGCCGGCCTGGCTGTTCGCCGACGAGGCCACCAGCGCACTCGACCCGACGGCCGAGCATTCGCTCTACCAGCGCATGGCGGCCCAGACGATGGCGGCCGGCGGCGCGATGGTGTCGATCGCCCACCGCGCCTCCGTCGGCGAACACCACGCACAGCGCTGGACTTTGGTCCCCGAAAGCGACGGGGCGCCAGCGCGCTTCCGCATGGCGCAAGGCCAGGGCTGAGAAGCCCAGGCGCGGCTTCCACTACAGTTGCGCGGCTTTGGTCATCGGTCCAGCTCGACACATAGAGATACGACAACTGATCACTTGGCGCCACAAGACATCTCCCTTCGCGGTGGACAGGACATCTGCATTTGGCCAACTAACCTTTATTTATTAGGTGATTAGGTGCGACGGGAAGTGATCTCATGGTTCTCCCTTCCATTCAATCTCCTTTCACGGTTATACGATGACTAATGACGATCGTTTCCGGATCGTCTTGTTCATCCCAACAGACCAAGGAGACCGAGCACCATGCAACGCCGTGCATTTCTGTCCGCCAGCCTGACGCCCATCGCACTGGCCGCTTGCGGCGGCGGTAACGACGACCCGCCGCCCGCCCCCGCGCCATCGCCGGCCCCAGCACCCGCACCTGCACCCGCTCCCGCGAGCGCACAGGGCCGCGCTGCGGATGCCATGAAACGCGCCGTGACCTATATGGACGAAGTGGTGTCGTACCAGGGCGGCTACGTCTGGTCGTATTCGCCCGACCTGACCCAGACCTTCGGCGAGATGGAAGCCAAGCGCACCATGTGCTGGATCCAGCCGCCGGGCACCCCGTCGGTCGGCCACATCTTCCTGGATGCCTACCATGCCACCGGCGACGAACGCTTCTACCAGGCGGCCGAACGCACGGCGCTGGCAGTGGCTGCCGCCCAGCATGCGTCCGGCGGCTGGAACTACATCCACGATTTCGCCGGCGAGGAGTCCCTCAAGCACTGGTACGAGACCATCGGCAGGAACGGCTGGCGGCTGGAGGAGTTCCAGAACTACTACGGCAACGCCACCTTCGACGACGCCGGCACGGCCGTCGCCTCGCAGTTCATGCTCCGCATGTGGCTGGAGAAGAAGGACGCGCGCTTCGAGTCGGCCGTCAACAAGGCGATCGAATTCGTCCGCAGCGCGCAGTTCGGGCCCGAGTTCGGCATCGCCGGCGGCGGCTGGCCACAGCGCTTCCCGCACTACGCCGGCTCGAAGTCCAGCATGGCGCAGCCCAACGCTGAGCAGTTGCCCCCCGGGGCGCGCGCGGGCATGGAGGATGGCGACTACACGCTTCATGTGACGTTCAACGACGACGTGATGGGCGAGAACATCAAGTTCCTGACGCTGTGCGTGATGACGCTGGGCCGCACCGATCTGATCGACAGCATCCTGCGCGCCATGGAGTGCATGCGCGCGCTGCAGAACACGGGCACGCAGGCCGGCTGGAGCCTGCAGCATCTCTCGCGCGAAACCAACGGCCGCCCCGCCGGTGCACCAGCCGGCGCCCGCAGCTACGAGCCGCGCTCGCTGGCCACGCACACGACGCAGACCAACATCCAGCAGCTGTTCAACTATTTCACGCTCACCGGTGATCGCAAGTTCCTGGCGCGCATTCCGGAAGCCATCGCCTGGCTCAAGACGGTCCCGCTGCCGGCCGACGCCGCGCAGCGCAATCCGCTGCTGGGCGGCGGCCGCACCCACCCCACGTTCGTCGAGCTGGACACCAACGAGCCGCTGTACGTGCACCGGTACGGCTCGAATATCAACAACGGCGCCTACTACTTCGACAAGGACATCACCAACACCATCAGCCACTACTCGGCCGGCCGGGCAGTCAACATCGCGAGCCTGGAAAGCCGCTACGCGCAGCTCAGCGGCATGAGCGACGCCGACGTGGCCGCCATGGTGGCGCGCTCACCACTCAAGGTCAGCCAGCCGGTGCCGCTGCCGAAGTACTTCGGCATTCGCGAGGTGGACTTCGCCGATCTCTTCGACGGCGCCAGGATGACCACGCCCACCGTGCCCGAAGCGGAGGTCGACCAGTTGATCGAGGACCTGGGCAGCAAGAACTACTGGACCTCGCCGGTGCCCGAAATCGTCAACCCGTTCCGCGGGCCCGGCCCGGCAGCCCCGTACACGGGCACGGCGTATCGCAGCAAACACGTAGGCGACATCTACGACACCTCGCCCTACCCGGCCGATGCGCCGCCGGAGATCGAGCCCTACGTCAAGCGCGACAAGCCGCAGTTCATCGTGACCTCGGACGTGATTCGCCGCCTTGGCCGGCTGATCGCCTTCGTCGCACCAGTCGCCTGATCTGGGGCGCGGGCGGCACGATCGCGCGCCGCCCGCGACGAGGGATTCAGCCGGCGTAGCCTTCCCAGCCGCGCCGGCGCAGCTCGCAGGCCGGACACCGGCCGCAGCCGTAGCCCCAGTCGTGCAGCTGCCCGCGCTCGCCGACGTAGCAGGTGTGCGTTTCCTCGACGATCAGGCGCACCAGCGCCTGTCCGCCCAGGCGCTCGGCCATGGCCCAGGTGTCGGCCTTGTCGATCCACATGAGCGGCGTCTCGATGACCAGGCGCCGGTCCATGCCCAGCGACAGGGCCAGCTGCATGGCCTTCATGGTGTCGTCGCGGCAATCGGGATAGCCGGAATAGTCGGTCTCGCACACGCCGGTCACGATGACATCCAGGCCGCGCCGGTAGGCCAGCGCACCGGCCAGCGTGAGGAACAGGAGGTTGCGCCCGGGCACGAAGGTGTTGGGCAGCCCGCCCTCCTGCATGGCGAAGGCGATGTCCTGCGTGAGCGAGGATTCGCTCACCTGCGCCAGCACGTCCAGCGTGAGCAGGTGGTCGTCGCCCAGGCGCGGGGCCCACTCGGGAAACTCGCGGCGCAGGCGTTCCAGCACGGCGCCTCGAACGTCCAGCTCGACCCGGTGGCGCTGGCCGTAGTCGAAGCCCAGGGTCTCGACCCGCTCGTAGCGCGACAGCGCGTCGGCCAGGCAGGTCGTGGAGTCCTGGCCGCCGGAAAAGAGTACGAGCGCGGATGTGTGCATGGCCGTCGAGCCTACAGGAAGCGCTCGAGCAAGCGGCGCGAGGCGCGATCGAGCGCCGCCGGCCGCTCGACGCGAAACTGCACGCCGGCCGCGCTGGTGACGAGCAGCGCGCCGCCGTCGAGCCGGCGGATGTCTTCCTCGGCCTTGAGCACGAACTGCGTCTCGCCGCGGTCGGTGGTCACGGTCCAGGTGCTGGGCACGCCGAAGCTGGAGACCGCGTGCAGGTGCAGCAGCCGCGGCGCGAAGTCGCGCACGGCCAGCGCATCGAGCAGCAAGGCGCGGACGGGCTCGGGCACCTCCTGCAGGCGGGCGATCCAGGCCCGCTCGCGCCCGTCCTCGCCCACCAGCGAGATGCCGGCGTCGGGCGCGCTGAGCGGAAAGGCGCGCACCGGTTGCACCACCTCGCCGGCGCCTTCGGCGCCGCGCAGCAGCAAGCGCCCGAAGGCATCGCGTTCCAGCACCATGCCGGGTGTCGTGTTCGTTTCGGCCACTGCCATGCTACGCCTCCCCCGCCGGATGGGCGGCATGCGCCTGCACGGGTGCCGGGGCGCCCGCGCCGTCCTCGTCGCCATCGTCGTCGACCTGCCGGACCTGCGCCTGGTAGAGGCGCCAGTAGGCGCCCTCGCGCGCCATCAGCGCGTCGTGCGGGCCCACTTCCACGATCTCGCCGCGGTCCATCACCACCAGCCGGTCGGCCTTGCGCAGCGTCGACAGCCGGTGCGCGATGGCGATGGTGGTGCGGCCCTGCACCAGGTTGTCCAGCGCCTTCTGGATCTCCTTCTCGGTCTCGGTGTCGACCGCAGAAGTGGCTTCGTCCAGGATGAGGATGCGCGGGTCGATCAGCAGCGCCCGAGCGATCGAGATGCGTTGGCGCTCGCCGCCCGACAAGCCCTGGCCGCGCTCGCCCACGAGCGAGTCGTAGCCGTGCGGCAGCCGAAGAATGAATTCGTGCGCATGGGCGGCGCGGGCCGCGGCGACGATCTCCTCGCGGCTGGCGTCCGGCTTGCCGTAGGCAATGTTCTGGGCGATGGTGCCGAAGAACAGGAAGGGCTCCTGCAGCACCAGCCCGACGTGCCGCCGGTAGTCGGCCACGGCAAAGCGGCGGATGTCGGTGCCGTCGACCTCGATGCCGCCGTCGCTGACGTCGTAGAAGCGGCAGATCAGGTTGACCAGCGTGCTCTTGCCCGATCCGCTGTGGCCCACCAAGCCGATCATCTCGCCCGGCCGGATGCTCAGGTCGAGGTTGCGGATGACGGCGCGGCTGCCGTAGCGAAAGCCCAGCCCCTTCATCTCGATGCCGCCGCACACGGTGCCCAGGCGCACCGGGTCGACCGGGTCCGGCACGTTGCTGACGTGGTCGAGGATGTCGAAGATGCGTTTGGCGCCGGCCGCCGCCTTCTGCGTGACCGAGACGATGCGGCTCATCGAATCGAGCCGCGTGTAGAAGCGCCCGATGTACGCGATGAACGCGGTAAGCACGCCGACCGTGATGCGCCCGCGCGCCACTTGCCAGATGCCGAAGGCCCACACCACGAGCAGGCCGACCTCGGTCAGCAGCGACACCGTGGGCGTGAACAGCGACCACGTCCGGTTGAGCCGGTCGTTGACCTTCAGGTTGTGGGCGTTGGCCTGGCGAAAGCGCTCGGCTTCGCGGCGCTCCTGCGCGAATGCCTTGACCACGCGGATGCCCGGGATGGTGTCGGCCAGCACGTTCGTCACCTCGCCCCAGACCCGGTCGATCTTCTCGAAGCCGGTGCGCAGCCGGTCGCGCACGACGTGGATCATCCAGCCGATGAACGGCAGCGGCACCAGCGTGACCAGGGCCAGCAGCGGATTGATCGACACCAGGATGACCGCGGTCATGGCGATCATCAGCACGTCGTTGATGAAATCAAGCGCGTGCAGCGAAAGAAACACGTTGATGCGGTCGGTCTCGGAACCGATGCGCGCCATCAGGTCGCCGGTGCGCTTGTTGCCGAAGTAGTCCAGCGGCAGCGTCAGCAGGTGCTCGTAAGTGGCGGTGCGCAGGTCCGCGCCCATGCGCTCGGAGACCAGCGCCAGCAGGTAGGTGCGGGCCCAGCCCAGGCCCCAGCCCAGCAGCGCCGCGGCCAGCAGCGCGCCCAGGTACATGAGCACCTCATTGACCTCGATGGCCTGCCCGTTCTGGAACGGGATCAGGATGTCGTCCATCAACGGGATGGTCAGGTAGGGCGGCACCAGCGTGGCCGCCGTCGACGCCAGCGTCAACAGGAAGCCGGCGAGCAGCTGGCGGCGGTACGGCCGCGCGAACCGTCCCAGGCGCAGCAGCACCCAGGTGGACGGCGGGCGCTGCAGCTCGGGATCGACCTCGGATGCCGCCGCCGGGTCAGCGCCCACTTCGGCGGCATCGCCGGCCCGCTGCTCGAACAGGCGCACCAGGCGCATGGCCGCGGCCTGCTGCGCCAGCGTGTAGTGCCAGCGCTGCAGCATGCCTTGACCATCGCCAAGGTCGAGCGTGCCCACGCCGGCGTGGTCGCTCAGGTGCAGGGCCAGTCCCGGTTGGTCCAGTGCCCAGTCGCGCCAGGCGCCACTGCCATCGCGCGCCAGCAGGCGCCGGTCGGTCAGGGCCAGGAAGCCGCCGGAAAAGCACAGGTTGCCGTCCAGGTCAACCGCCAGGCTCGCGAGAACGTTTTCGTCGGAAGCCAGCCGGCTTCGCGGCACCAACGTGGTGCCGCTGGCCTGGTCCGCCAGGGCGGCCGGTGAATCAAGTTTTTCCATGTGGTGATCGATGGCGGAGCGGGGACGAATTGGCCGCAACTCCACGCCCGGCGGGTTCGCCGGGCGCTCATTCTGACCGAAGGCCCCGGTCCCGGATTCCGGTCCGGCAGCCGGCCCGTTTCCCCGCTCCGTAGCCCTACGAACGTTCTCATGACCCGTTTCGACGACATTCGCCTGCTTCGCGTGAACTATTTGCGCGGTCCCAATATCTGGACCTACCGTCCGGTGTTGGAGGTCTGGCTCGACCTGGGCGAACTCGAGGACTTCCCCTCCAACAGGATCGAGGGTTTCACAGGGCGCCTGACCGCGCTGCTGCCGGCGCTGATCGAGCACCACTGCGGCGTGGGCGAGCGCGGCGGCTTCATCCAGCGGCTCGAGGAAGGCACCTGGTCGGGGCACGTGCTCGAGCACGTCGTCATCGAACTGCTCAACCTGGCCGGCATGCCGACCGGCTTCGGCCAGACCCGCAGCACGTCCCGCCACGGCGTGTACCGCATGGTGTTTCGCGCGCGCGACGAGCAGGTGGCGCGCACCGCGCTGGCCGAAGGCCACCGCCTGCTGATGGCCGCGATCAACGACGACCCGTTCGGCCCGGCCGACGTGCAGGCCTGCGTCGACGCGGTCCGCACGCGGCTGGACGCCTGCTACCTCGGCCCGTCTACCGCGAGCATCGTCAACGCGGCGGCCGACCGCGGGATTCCGCACATCCGGCTGAACGACGGCAACCTGGTCCAGTTGGGCTATGGCGCCACTCAGCGCCGGATCTGGACGGCCGAGACCGACTACACCAGCGCCATCGGCGAATCCATCGCCAGCGACAAGGAACTGACCAAGTCGCTGTTGCAAAGCTGCGGCGTGCCGGTGCCCGAGGGCCAGGTGGTGGGCAGCGCCGAGGAGGCCTGGGAGGCCGCGCAGGACATCGGGCTGCCGGTGGCCGTGAAGCCGTCGGACGCCAACCATGGCCGCGGCGTGTCGCTCGAGCTGCACACGCGCGAGGAAGTCATGGCCGCCTTCGCCGTCGCCGAACCGGAAGGCAGCGACGTGATGGTCGAGCGCTACGTGCCGGGCGCCGAGCACCGCCTGCTGGTGGTGGGCGGTCGCGTGGTGGCGGCCGCCCGCGGCGAAGTCATCACGGTCACCGGCGACGGCCGGCAGACGGTGGCGCAGTTGATCGACAGCCAGCTCAACAGCGACCCGCGGCGCGGCGCGGAGGAAGAATTTCCACTGGACGTGATCGACCTGGCCAACGATGCCAAGCTCCAGCTCGAACTGCAGCGCCAGCAACTGGGCGGCGACTCGGTGCCGGCCGCCGGCCGCGTGGTGACGATCCAGCGCAACGGCAACCTGGGCACGGACTGTACCGACCAGGTGCATCCCGAAGTGGCGCACGCCGCGGTGCTCGCGGCACGCATCGTCGGCCTCGACATCGCGGGCATCGACCTGGTCGCGCGCGACATCTCGCGTCCGCTGCAGGCCCAGGCCGGCGCCATCGTCGAAGTCAACGCCGGGCCCGGGCTGCTGATGCACCTCAAGCCGGGCGTGGGTGCGCCGCGGCCGGTGGGCCGCGCCATCTGCGACCACCTTTTCCCCGACGAGAGCGATGCCGAGGCGGGACCGGGGCGCATCCCGATCGTCGGCGTGGCCGGCACCCAGGACACGGCGGCGCTTGCGCGGCTGGTGGCCTGGCTGGCCAGCCTGGGCGGCCACCACACCGGCCTGGCCTGCCGCGACGGCCTGTTCCTCGACCGGCGCCGCGTGGATGCGCGCGACAGCGCCAATTTCGCGGCCGGCCACCGCCTGCTGGTCAACCGCGCGGTCCAGGCAGTGGTGATCGAGGCCGGTGCCGAAACCATCCTGCGCGACGGCCTGCCTTACGACCGCTGCCAGATCGGCATCGTGACCGACCTGGAAGGCGCCGACCGGCTCGCCGAGTTCGACATCGGCGAAAGCGACCAGATGGTGAAGGTGCTGCGCACGCAGGTCGACGTGGTGCTGCCTGACGGCACCGCGGTGCTCAATGCCGCGGACCCGCGTGTGGCCGGCATGGCGCCCCTGTGCGACGGCGACGTGATCCTCTATGCGGCCGACCCGCACGCGGCGTCCTTGACGGCGCACCAGCGCGACGGCGGCAAGGCCGTGCTGGTGCGGCAGGACCGCGTGGTGCTGGCCACCGGCAGCAGCGAGACCTTCCTGCCCGGCCTCGGCCGCCTGACCGCATGGCGCGCGAGCCACGCCGGCATTTCGCTGGAAAGCGTGCTGGCCGCCGTGGCCGCCGGCTGGGCCATGGGCATCCCGCTGAACCTGATCGGCGCCGGCGTGCAGGCCTTCGAGGCCGACCTGGCGACGGCCCTGTCCTCGCTGCAGCTTTCGCAGAGCCTGATGCCCTTCGCCGAGGCGACGCACACGTCGCCGCAGCAGCTGAACTGAACGACGCCCCCGCTCACGTACCCCGCCGCAAAACCTACAAGACAACGCGCCCCACCATGGACATCATCCGCACACGTGCCCTGCGCGGGCCCAACCTCTGGAGCCGGCACACCGCCATCGAAGCCGTGGTGCGCTGCGACGGCAATGAGACGAGCATCGACCTGCTGCCCGGCTTCGACCGCCGCCTGCGCGCGCTGTTTCCCGACATCGGCGAACTCCACCCCGTCGCCCTCGGCCATCCGCTGGCGCTCGCGCACGTGCTGGAGGCCGCCGCGCTGGCGCTGCAGGTGCATGCCGGCTGCGCCGTCAACTTCAGCCACACGGCGGCCACGTCCGAGGAAGGCATCTACCAGGTGGTGGTGCAGTACAGCGAGGAGGCTGTCGGGCGACTGGCCATCGAGCTGGCCCACGCGCTGATCCAGGCCGCTCTGGACGAGACCCGGCCCTTCGACGCGGCCGCGGCCATCGCCCGGCTGCGCGAACTGGACGAGGACGAACGGCTGGGCCCGAGCACCGGCGCCATTGCCGAGGCCGCCGCCGCGCGCGGCATCCCGTTCCGGCGCCTGACCCGCGGCAGCCTGGTGCAGTTCGGCTGGGGCGCGCGCCAGCGCCGCATCCAGGCCGCCGAAGTGGACGCCACCTCCGGCGTGGCCGAGGCCATCGCGCAGGACAAGGAACTGACCAAGCAACTGCTCAACGCCGCCGGCGTGCCGGTGCCGCGCGGCCGTCCGGTCAACAGCCTGGACGACGCCTGGGAAGCCGCGCACGAGATCGGCCTGCCGGTGGTGGTCAAGCCGCAGGACGGCAACCAGGGCAAGGGCGTGACGGTCAACATCGTCAACCGCGAGCAACTCGCCGCGGCCTACGTGGCGGCGTCCGAGTTCGGCGAGGTGATGGTCGAGAAATACCTCCCGGGCTTCGACTTCCGCCTGCTGGTGGTGGGCGATCGGCTGGTCGCCGCCGCGCGGCGCGACCCGCCCAACGTGGTGGGCGACGGCGTCTCGACGGTGCGAGCGCTGGTCGACACGATCAACCTGGACCCGCGCCGCGGCGAAGGCCATGCCACCTCGCTGACGAAGATCCGGCTCGACGACATCGCCATCAGCCGGCTGGAGGCCCAGGGCCTGACGCCCGACAGCGTGCCCGAACCGGGCCGGCGCGTGGTGCTGCGCAACAACGCCAACCTGTCGACCGGCGGCACCGCCACCGACGTGACCGACACCGTGCACCCCGAGATCGCCGCCCGCGCCATCGAGGCGGCACAGATGGTGGGCCTGCACATCTGCGGCGTCGACATGGTGTGCGAAAGCGTGCTCGTGCCGCTGGAGGAGCAGTCCGGCGGCGTGGTCGAGGTCAACGCCGCGCCGGGGCTGCGCATGCACATTTCGCCCTCGTTCGGCCGCGGGAGGCCGGTCGGCGAGGCGATCGTCGACCAGCTGTACTCTCCCGGCGACGACGGCCGCATTCCCGTGGTGGCCGTGACCGGCACCAACGGCAAGACCACCACCGCCCGCCTGATCAACCACCTGCTCGCCTCCAGCGGGCTGGTGACCGGCATGACCAACACCGACGGCGTGTACATCGACGGCCGGCAGACCGACAGCGGCGACTGCAGCGGCCCCAAGAGCGCCCGCAACGTGCTGCTGCATCCGGACGTCGAGGCCGCGGTGTTCGAGGTGGCGCGCGGCGGCATCCTGCGCGAAGGCCTGGGCTTCGACCGCTGCCAGGTGGCCGTGGTCACCAACCTCGGCCAGGGCGATCACCTGGGACTGAACTACATCAACTCGGTCGAAGAGCTGGCGGTGCTCAAGCGCGTGATCGTGCGCAACGTGGCACCGCAAGGCTGGGCCGTGCTGAACGCGGCTGACCCGAACGTGGCCGCCATGGCCGGCGTGTGCCGCGGCAGCGTCATCTTCTTCGCCGCCGATCGCGCCCACCCGGTCATGGCCACGCACCGCGCGCAGGGCCGCCGCACCGTGTACGTGGACCAGGATGCGGTGATCGCCGCCGAAGGCGCCTGGCGCGAGCGCGTGCCGCTGCGCGACGTGCCCATCACCCGCGGCGGCACCATCGCCTTCCAGGTCGACAACGTCATGGCCGCCGTGGCCGCGGCCTGGGCCGTGGGCGTGGACTGGGACACCATCCGCAGCGGACTGGCCAGCTTCAACAGCGACGCCGCCGGCGTGCCCGGCCGCTTCAACGTCATGGACTACCGTGGCGCCACCGTCATCGCCGACTACGGCCACAACACCGACGCCATGCGCGCCCTGGTCTCGGCGGTCGACGCCATGCCGGCCAGGAAGCGGCAGGTGGTGATCAGCGGCGCGGGCGACCGGCGCGACCAGGACATCCGCGAGCAGACCGCCATCCTGGGCCAGGCCTTCGACGAGGTCATCCTCTACCAGGACGCCGCGCAGCGCGGTCGCGCCGACGGCGAAGTGATGGCGCTGCTGCGCCAGGGCCTGCAGGGCGCCGCCCGCACGCGGCAGATCAACGAGATCCGTGGCGAGTTCGTCGCCATCGACCATGCGCTGGAACGGCTCGGACCGGGCGACCTGTCGCTGATCCTGGTCGACCAGGTCGACGAGGCGCTGGCCCACCTGGCGCGCCGGATTTCGGAAGTGAGCGTCTGAGCCGCCTGGCCGCGCGCGTCGAACTGTAGGAGCGGTCCTGCGCCAACCTGCGCGGGCGGGCTGACAGGCAAGCGCCCGGGGCGTCCCACAGCGCGGCTGCGACGGCACGGCCACACTGGGGCTCCGGCGACGCGCTCCTGCGCGCCCTTGCCGCCCGCACCGGGCGCTGCGGCCCCGCCGGACGACCTACAGGAGTCCGAACATGAACGCCACTTTCCGAACAACCTGCGCCGCCGCGATGATGGCCGTGGGCAGTTTCGCCCTCTTGCCTGCCGCGCACGCGCAAAAGGGCCAGTACCAGGCCGAGCGCGCCACCTGCGACGGCGTGCAGCAGGACCGACAGGCCTGCATTCGCGAAGCCGGCGCGGCGGCACAGGCTGCGCAGCGCAACAACCTGACGAGCGCTTCGCCCGATGTCTACCGCCAGAACGCGCTGGCACGCTGCGACAAGCAGCCGCCGGCCGACCGCATGGCCTGCGAACAACGCGTGCTGGGCACCGGCAACACCACCATCGACGGCAGCGTGATGGGCGGCGGCGCCATCCGCGAGACCGTTACGCCGGTGCCGGTCAGCACCATGCCGAGAACGTCGACCATGCCGGCCCCGGCCACGATGCCGGCGCCTTCGTCCAACATGCCGCCGCCGGCGACGATGCAGCCGCGCGCGCCGTATCCGGGCAGCATGCCGCCCGCATCGACCATGCCGCCGCCGGCTGCGTCGCCGTATTCACCGGCGAGCCCGATGGCGCCGGCTGCGCCGCGCTAAGCCAGCCGCGTCGGGCGTCGCTTCCGTGGTAAGCGAGGCGCCAGGATTGTCGACCCCCGCGTCACTTGTGGCCGGGGGTTTTTCCATTTCTAGGCGTCCCTGCGCACGCGACACTTGAAGCAGTTGCAAGGATGCGATTGACGCGAAACGACGTGGCATCCCCTTTGTATTCCAATGCGAAACCTGTTGCGTCTCAGCCCCTTTTCCGATGACCATGGCAAAGAGGACAACGGGGTAAGGCCAATCGTGGATGGAGTCAACATGACCATCGTGAAGGTTGCCCGCTCGATTGCGTGCTTCGCATGCGCGGCATTCTTGCCGCTGCTGCGGGCTTGGCGGCACAGAGTGCATTTGCGACACCAGACCTATCTGTCAGCGCAAAGGAGTTGCTCGAAGCCGGCGCCCTGCCGCTTTCGCCGCGAGAAATGCATGAGCTCATCGAGCCCGAATCTGACATGGATCTTGTGTCTCCAAGCAACGGGCACGTCCTGCATTTTCATAACCTCAAGGACGGAACACTTTCTGTGGTGAGCCAATCGGCCGACCGGCTTTGGGTGTTCTTTGGCCAGGGCACATGGAAAGTGGACGACCAGGGCCGGTATTGCATCGATATGGCGTGGTCTGGCTCAAGCGAAAAGCGATGTCGAGTGGCGTATCGATACCACGACGGCCTCTATCTTGGCGGAGCAGACCTGACTCGGAATTCGGCGGCGCAGCTTGGCCTGTTTCGAAAGGCCGAGACCTCGTTTCCCAGTCCCGTCAAAGGATCTTTCATCGGCAATTGGAAAGCTGTGTTCCGTCAGGAAACAAGGATCCCGCTCGGAGCCGAAGTCAACATCCCGGACAAGGAGCAGATTGGAACGTGGCGGACCTATTCCCTCGCCCTAATGAAGGACGATCCGTGCGTCGGCCATTGGGTGACACTCAAGGTCCGGTCGCGTTCTGACATCGAGATCACATTGGAGGTCGCCGCCGCCGATGTTGTGAGCGGTTGCACCAACTCACAGTTACGCTTGGTCTAGCTGGACGAAAACACGCTCGCCGGGCAGTCGAACACGGGGTGGCCGGTTCGACTGATGCGTCAGTAGTCCTGATCAGACGGCGGAGACCGCAACGAACTTCCGCTCACGGCAATCAGGCGCCAGCGGATAACAATTTCCGTGCAACCAGGCCAACGAAGCGGCGACCGGGATTCGCTCCGGCAATCCAGTCATCGACGGGGAACAGGTCGAACAACCCAACCTTGATGAGCGTGGGCACCGACAATTCGAGCTCCTTCTCGACTTCGCCTCTCTCCCCGTTGTTGTAGCGAGCCACGTTGTGCAGCATGGTCGCGACGGTGCCAGTTTGCACCGTTGTGCCGTCCTTGAGCTTGACGGCCGGCAGTTGTTCGCCCCCGGCAAGAATCTTTTGATTCACCTGGGCCAGTTGAGAAATGGAGTCGGGCATATGGCGCTCTGTTGCGTGGCGTTGGACGTGCCCAGAAAGTTGGGGCGCCGCCTCGTGCGACAAGGGGTTACCGCACATGAACGCTTTCTCCTGGTCTGAACACGTGCATGCTCCCTCCAACAGCGAGGTCGCGAACTTCAGCGCCGCGAAATGCCTCCTGCCAGAAGCTACCTAGGGTTCAACGCGCAACGCCTCGGCCGAAACGACGCGAACCCTCGGACCGAAACTGCTGATGTTGGCGAGCGTTTCGTTGTGATGCTGAATCACTTGGGCTGCGGACAAGTGCCGATTCCCTTCGCTGGTGTGCGCGTCACCAACCAAGGCGACAGGGAATCCCAGGGCAAGCGCTCTGCGCGTGGTGGTGTCGACGCAGTACTCAGTATGCATTCCGCAAACCACGAGCTCTGTGACACCGTGCTTCTTGAGCACTTGTTCCAAGTCCGTGCGATGGAAGGAATCGGGTGTCGTCTTGCGTATGAGTATGTCCGGCACCTCAATGTGGAGGCCGCGGGCAAGCTGCCATGCATCCGTTCCGAACTCCAGGTACCCGGACGAAGATTCGTGCTGGATGAACACCACCAAGCCGCCGGCGGCGCGAGCCTTCGCTGACACCTGGTTGATTCGAGCAATAACCTGCTGCGACTCGAAGGCCGCATGCTCGCCTTCGCAAAGGCCCTGCTGGACGTCGATAACAAGTAGCGCTGTGGTCATGGTCGTCGTGCGCTCCCCTCAAGGCTCGGGCCGCATCCAGAGCCAAACAGCCACAAGTGCCATTGCCAAAGGCACGGCGACCCTGACGACCGTCGGCAGTCCCGACAGCGCCACCCCCACCGCGCTGACGGTCATCATGCCGATCGCCAGTAGCTTCGCGCGGCGCGGCACGGTCCCGGAAGTTCGCCACCCTCGGATATGGCTGCCGAAGCGAGGATGATCGAGCAGCCAGCGTTCGAGCGCGGGCCAGCCCCGCCCCCCCGCCCAGGCGGCAGCGATGACGAACGGCACCGTCGGCACGACCGGCAGCAGCACACCCAACACACCCAGCAACAAGAAAAGCACGGCGAGAGAGCGCCATGCCAACTTGGACAGATGTGGGCGAAAGTGCATGTCGACGGTCACTATACGATCGCGCGCCGGGCCCCTCCGTAGCGTAGCGACCGTGACCCAGTGCCATCAATCTCCTACGCCAGGTCCTACGCCAGGAACCGCCCCAGTTCAAAGACGGAGTTGGGCGCCCGCGGGCGCGAAGGCGCAATCCGCTGCCCGGCCGGCTGGACCTGCCGCCCAGGCGCCTGGTTCTCCGACCTGTCGGCCGGCTGTTCGTCGACCAGCGTCTTCAAGGTCACGGATTGAAGGTATTCGATCACGTGCCGGTTCAGCGCGGTCCACAGCTCGGGCGTGAGGCACTGCTGGCCGCCGCTCGCGGCGTCTTCTTCCCGCTGCCGCTCGGCAGGCTTCGTCTCGGGGCGATCGACCGCCTGGACGATGTCCGCCATCGTCACGAGCGCGCTGTTGCGCGCCAGCGAATAGCCGCCGCCCGGGCCGCGCGTAGATTCGACCAATCCCGCACGCCGGAGCTCGGAGAACATCTGTTCGAGATAGGACACGGAGATGTTTCGCCGGCGCGAGATGCCCGCCAGCGCGACGGGCCCCGCGCGCTGTTGCAAGGCCACGTCGATCATGGCGGTGACGGCCTGGCGAGCCCGTGTGGAAAGGCGCATGGAACCTCCTCTGTTCGCTGTTATTCGTCGCGCCCGCTGGTCAGGCCAAGCAGCATGAGCAGCGACTGGAACACGTTGTAGATGCTCAGGTAGACGCCCAGCGTCGCGCTGATGTAGTTGGTTTCCAGGCCGTCCCGCACGCGCTTGAGGTCATGCAGGATGAAGGCCGAGAAGATGCCGATGGCCAGCACCGACAGCGTCATCATCAGAGCGCTCGACTGGATGAAGAAGTTCGCGATACCTGCCACGAGCAGGACGATGGCGCCCACGAACAGCCACTTTCCCATGGCGCTGAGGTCGCGCTTGATGATCGAGGAAAGCGTGGCCATGCCGAAAAACACGGCGCCCGTGCCTGCAAATGCAGTCATCACGAGGCTCGCGCCGTTGGCCAGGCCGAGCACGCTGCCCACCAGCCGCGAGAGCATCAGCCCCATGAAGAACGTGAAGGCGAGCAGCACCGGCACGCCCGCAGCCGAATTCTTCGTCTTCTCGATGGCGAACATGAAGCCGAAGGCGCCGGCAAGGAAAACCACCATGCCGATGCCCGGCGACATGGCGCTCACGAGGCCGGTCGCAACGCCCAGCCACGCGCCAAGAACGGTCGGCACCATGGAAAGCGCGAGCAGCCAGTAGGTGTTGCGCAGCACCTGGTTGCGTTGGGCTGCCGCGGCGCCCACGGCATGGCGGGAGTCGAGAACGTGAATGTCGTGGTTCATTTCGGGGTTCCTGAAAGGAGAGTCGTACCGGTTGAATCTAGGGCCATTCACCTTTCGATAAAAGTCGTATATTCGGCATCGTTACATCGTTTTTGACGCACTATCCATCGACCCATGAACTTCAAGCATCTGCACTACTTCTGGGCCGCGGCCAAGGCGGGCGGGATCGTGCGGGCTGGCCAGCAGTTGCACATCACGCCGCAAACGCTTTCGGCGCAGATCAAGTTGCTGGAAGGGTCGCTGGGCTGCCAGCTTCTGCAAAAGAGTGGGCGCGGCGTGGAGCTGACGCCCGAAGGGCGAACTGCCCTCAGTTATGCCGACCAGATCTTTTCGCTGGGCGCGGAACTGGAGGCGGCGGTGAGCAGCAAGGGCCTGGCCGGACACAGCCTCACCTTTCGGGTCGGCATCGCCGACTCCGTGCCCAAGGCCATCGCCTACCGGCTGCTCGAGCCCGCCCTGGGCGTGCCTGAACAGGTTCGCCTGATCTGCCACGAGGGGAACTTCCGGGACCTTCTCGCGCAACTCTCGGTGCACCGGTTAGACCTCGTCGTGGCCGACGAGGCAATGGGCAAGCACACGAGCGTCAAGGCGTTCAATCACACGCTCGGAACCACCGCCATGAGCTTTTACATTGCGCCGGAACTCAAGCGCGCGTTCGCGGGCCCGTTTCCCGATTGCCTCGACGGTGCGCCGATGCTGGTGCAGGGCTCGACTTCCGCCATGCGTCAGCGCCTGGACCTGTGGTTGGCCGAGCACCACCTTCGGCCGCGCTTGATCGGGGAGTTCGACGATGCGGCGTTGTTAAAGGCCTTCGGCGGCGAAGGCCGGGGCGTCTTCATGTCCCCGAGCGTGCTCGAGGAAGAAACCTGCGCTCAGTACGGCGTCGAGGTGCTGGGGCGAGTTCCCGAACTGGTTGAAGAGTTCTTCGGCATTTCGCCGGAACGCCGCATCACCCATCCTTGCGTCGCCGCAATCACCCATGCGGCCCGCGCGAAGTTTCTTCGCAGATAGACCCAGGTGGGCGACCTCAAGGAGACGGCCGGCGCCCGGCGGCTTGGCGGCTCACATTCCCGGGCAGCCACCCCCAGGCTCAATGCGTCCCGCCTCGCGCAGTCAACACCCGCTGCATCAGGCAGAAGACAAACAGCAGGGCGCCCACGGCAATGCGCGTCCACCAGGAGCTGAGGGTGCCGTCGAAGGCGATCAGCGTCTGGATGATGCCGAGCATCATCACGCCGAACAGGGTGCCGATCACGTAGCCTACGCCGCCGGTGAGCAGCGTCCCGCCGATCACCACCGCGGCAATGGCATCGAGCTCCAGTCCCAGCGCGTGCAGGCCGTAGCCGGACAGCATGTACAGCGTGAACAGCACGCCGCCGAGCGCCGAGCAGAAGCCCGAGAGCGCGTACACGCCGATCACGGTGCGCCGCACCGGCAGCCCCATCAGCAGTGCCGACTGCTCGTTGCCACCCACGGCGTACACGGTGCGGCCGAAGGACGTGTAGTGCGCCAGGTAGACGCCCGCCGCCACCACGGCCAGGGCGATCAGTGCGCTCAGGGTGATGGTGGCATCGCCCCACACGGGTATGCGGATGAACGACAGCTCGGAGAAGAACTCGTTGCCGATGCTGATGGAGTCGATGCTGATCACGTAGCACAGGCCGCGCGCCAGGAACATTCCGGCCAGGGTGACGATGAAGGGCTGGAGCCGGTATCGCTCGATGAGCAGCCCCATTACGCCGCCGAACGCCGTGCCCATCAGCAGCACGAGCGGGATGACCGCCAGCGGGTGCCAGCCATGCTGCTCGACCAGCCAGGCCGACACCATGGTGGTGAGCGCGATCACCGACCCGACCGACAAGTCGATGCCGCCGGACAGGATGACGAAGGTCATGCCGACCGCAACGACACACAGGAAGGCGTTGTCGATCAGCAGGTTGAGAAACACCTGCAGCGAGAAGAAGCCCGGATAGGCCAGCGAGCCCAGCGTTGCCATGAGCACGAACAGCGACACGGTCACCTGCAGCGGCAGCGAACGGCGCTGCAGGCGCGCACCGGCGAACGCCGGCGTACCCGGCTGCGCGGCCGCGACGGGCCCGGCCGCGCCGGCGGGGGCCTGCCCGGGGGCCACGGCGCTCATTGCGCGCCTCCGGCGGCTGCCGGGCGGAACACCAGGCGGCGCATCTCGGCGCGAAACTCGGGGGACTGCAGCAGCATCACCGCGAACACCACCACGGCCTTGACCACCAGGTTGATCTCCGGCGGCACGCCCAGCGAATAGATGGCGTAGGTCAGCGTCTGGATGATCAGCGCGCCGATCACGCTGCCCAGCAGGCTGAAGCGCCCGCCGGTGAGCGAGGTACCGCCGAGCGTCACCGCCAGGATCGCGTCGAGTTCCAGCAGCTGGCCGGCGTTGTTGCCGTCGGCGCTCTTGACGTTGGAGCTGATGATCAGCCCCGCCAGCCCGGCGCAGAACGCGCACAGCATGTACACGCCCACCGTCAGCCGGCGCGCCTTCACGCCCGCCAGCCGCGCGGCCGCGGGGTTGATGCCGATCGACTGGATGAACAGGCCCAGTGCGCTGCGCGTTACCGCCAGGTACAGCAGGGCGAACACCGCGGCGGCGATGAACAGCGCGAACGGCAGGCCCAGCAGGTAGCCGCCGCCGATGAAGAAGTAGGGCGTGTAGTAGACAGTGATGATCTGCCCCTCGGTGATCAGCTGCGCGATGCCGCGCCCGGCCACCATGAGGATCAGCGTGGCGATGATGGGCTGCATGCCGATGCGCGCCACCAGCAGCCCGTTCCAGAGCCCGCAAGCCAGCGCCGCGCCCAGCGCCGCCGCGATCGCCAGCCACATCGGGAAGCGGCTCACGTCGGCCGCCGCGCCGTCCTTGACCACCAGCGAGCCGCCGATCAGTGCTGCGGCCAGCGCGGCCGCGATGGCCACCACCGCGCCGACCGAGATGTCGATGCCGCGCGTGGCGATGACCAGCGTCATGCCCAGCGCCACCAGCACCAGCGGGGCCGCCCGGTTGAGGATGTCGACCAGGCTGCCGTACAAGTGGCCGTCGCGCCACTCGACATGCAGGAACGTCGGATTGAATGCCGCGTTGAGCGCCAGCAGCAGCACCAGCGTCACCACCGGCCACAGCAATCGGTGGTGCAGCACGCGTTGGACAGTCGGAGACGGCGAGGTCATGTCTTGGCGATCAGTTCGTAGACTTCGTCTTCGGTGCACCCAGCCGGCAGTTCGCCGGCCTTGCGCCGGTCGCGCAGCACCGTCACGCGGTGCGACAGCCGCACCACCTCGTCCATCTCGGACGAGATGAACAGCACCGACATGCCTTCGCCGGCCAGGCGCAGGATCTCCTGGAGGATCTCCTGCTTGGCCGCCACGTCGATGCCGCGCGTGGGCTCGTCCAGCAGCAGCAGCCTTGGCTGCGTGGCCAGCCAGCGCGCCAGCACCGCCTTCTGCTGGTTGCCGCCGGACAGCAGCCCGATGGGCGTCTCCACGCTGGCGGTCTTGATGCCCAGCGCCTTGACGAAGGCCTCGGCCAGCCGCGTCTGCTCGGCCCGCGACAGGTTGCGCCGCAGCCCCAGGCTGGCCTGAAGCGCCAGCGCAATGTTCTCGCGCACGGACAACTCGGCGACGATGCCGTCGGTCTTGCGCTCTTCCGGGCACATGGCCAGGCCGCGTCGGACCGCATCGGCCGGCGCCTTGAACTGCACCGGCTGGCCATCCACCCGCAACTCGCCGCTGTCCGGGCGCGCGAGGCCGAACAGCAGCCGCGCAACCTCGGTGCGCCCCGAGCCGAGCAACCCGGCCAGCCCCATCACCTCGCCGGCGCGCAGTTGCAGGTCCAGCGGCTGCAGTTGGCCGCGCTGGCCCAGCCCGCTGGCCTGGAGCAGCACCGGCGTGTCGGCCCCCACGGCGGGCCGCTGCGCGCCGGCGCGGGCGGCCATGTCGAATTCGCGCCCCACCATGGCCGAGATGAGCGCCTGCGGCCCCAGCTCCGCGGCCGTCCATTCGCCCACCCAGCCGCCGTTGCGCAGCACCGTGATGCGGTCCGACACCGCGTAGACCTGGTTCAGGAAGTGGGTGACGAACAGGATCGCCAGGCCTTCGGCGCGCAGCCGCCGAAGCACCTCGAACAGCTTGTCGACCTCGTCCTCGTCCAGGCTGGAGGTGGGTTCGTCGAGGATCAGCACCTTGGCCTGCACCCCCAGTGCGCGGGCGATGGCCACCATCTGCTGCACCGCCACCGGGTAGCTCGACAGCAGGCGAGAGACGTCGATGTGCACGTCCAGCCGCGCCAGCAGTTCGCGCGCGCCGCGGTTCGCGGCCGCCCAGTCGATGCGGCGCGTGAAACGGCGGCGCGGGTAGCGGCCGGCGAAGATGTTCTCCGCCACCGACAGGTTGGGGCAGAGGTTGACCTCCTGGTAGACGGTGCTGATGCCCAGGCGCTGCGCCGAAAGCGGCGACGCCGGGCGAATCGCCCGCCCCTGCAGCCGCATCTCCCCGGCGTCGACCGGATAGACGCCGGTCAGCACCTTGATCAGCGTCGACTTGCCGGCGCCGTTCTGGCCCATCAGGGCATGGATCTCGCCGGCGCGCAGCCGCAGTTGCACGTCAGCCAGAGCCGGCACGCCACTGAACTGCTTGTGGATCCCCCGCAGTTCGAGCACGGTGCCGGGCGGCGGCGCTGGCGGGTCGGGCGTGTTCATTTGTTCTTGTTGTACACGTCGACGAACACCGCCGCCAGCAGCACCAACCCCTTGATCACCTGCTGGTAGTCGATGCCGATGCCGAGAATCGACATCCCGTTGTTCATCACGCCCATGATGAAGGCGCCGATCACCGCGCCCATCACCTTGCCCATGCCGCCGGAGGCAGAGGCGCCGCCGATGAAGCAGGCGGCGATCACGTCCAGCTCGAAACCCAGGCCTGCCTTGGGCGTGGCGGTGTTCAGGCGCGCCGCGAACACCAGCCCGGCCAGCGCCGCCAGCACTCCCATGTTGACGAAGGCCAGGAACGTCAGCCGGTGCGTGCGGATGCCCGACAGGCGCGCCGCCTTCTCGTTGCCGCCGAGCGCGTAGATGCGGCGCCCCACCGTCGTCTGGGTGGTCAGGAAGTCGTAGGCGACGATCAGCACGGCCATGACCACCAGCACGTTCGGCAGCCCCTTGTAGGTGGACAACAGGTAGCTCAGCAGCAGGATGCCGGCCGCGAACAGCAGGTTGCGCCCCAGGAAGAACGCGAAGGGCTCGGCCGCCAGGCCGTGGCGCGAGAGCCGGGCCCGCCCGCGCAGCTTGAAGTACACCAGCGCGGCCGCCGCCAGCGCGCCCAGCACGAGCGAGGTGATGCGCAGGCCCTGGCCCGGCGCCGCGCCGGTCAGTTCGGGCACGAAGCCGGAACTGAGCCGCTGGAACGTCTCCGGGAACGGGCCGACCGACTGGCCCGCGAGCAACGCCAGCGTCAGGCCCTTGAAGACCAGCATGCCCGCCAGCGTGACGATGAAGGACGGCACCCGGAAGTACGCCACGAACCAGCCCTGCGCCGCACCGATGATGCCGCCGGCGACCAGGCAGGCCAGGAACGCCGGCACGTAGTGCCAGTGGTACTGGACCATCAGGACCGCCGCCAGCGCGCCGATGAACCCGCACACCGAACCCACCGACAGGTCGATGTGGCCGGCCACGATGACCAGCAGCATGCCCAGCGCCATGATGACGATGTAGCTGTTCTGCAGCACCAGGTTGGTCAGGTTCAGCGGACGCATCAGCGTGCCGTCGGTCAGAAGCTGGAACAGCACCATGATCGCCACCAGCGAGATCAGCATGCCGTACTCGCGCAGGTTGCTCATCGCGAAGCCGGCACTGGCGGCGCGCTCGGCTCCGGCCGCCGCGGGCGCTTTGGGGGTCGCAACGGCAATGGCCGTCTTGGCGCTGCTGTCAGGCATGGACGCTGCTCCCCGACGCCACGATCACATGCATGATGCGCTCCTGCGAGGCCTCGGCCGCGGGCATCTCGGCCACGAAGCGGCCCTCGTTCATGACATAGATGCGGTCGCACATGCCCAGCAGTTCGGGCAGTTCGGAAGAAATCATCAATATCCCCTTGCCCTCGCCGGCCAGCCGGTCGATGAGCGTGTAGATCTCGTACTTGGCGCCCACGTCGATGCCGCGCGTGGGCTCGTCCAGGATCAGCAACTCCGGCTGCGCGAACAGCCACTTGCCCAGCACCACCTTCTGCTGGTTGCCGCCGGACAGGTTGAGCACGCGCTGGTCCACGCCGGAGCAGCGGATGGCCAGCGCCTGGCGCAGTTCGTGGGCGGTGCGATAGTCCAGCGCGTCGTCGATCACGCCGTGGCGGGCCACACCTTCCAGCCGCGCCAGGCTCAGGTTGCGCCGGATGTCCTGCTCGAGCACCAGGCCGGAGCCCTTGCGGTCCTCGGTGACGTAGGCAATGCCGTGCCCGATCGCCTTGCCGACCGTGCTCACGTCGATTTCGCGGCCGTGCATGTACGCGCTGCCGCTGATGCGTCGGCCCCAGGAGCGGCCGAACACGCTCATGGCGAACTCGGTGCGCCCGGCGCCCATCAACCCGGCGATGCCGACGATCTCGCCGCGGCGCACCGACAGGCTGACCCCCTTGATGTGCTCGCGCTCCGGATGCTGCGGATGGTGCGCGCGCCAGTCGCGCACCTCGAACAGCACCTCGCCGATGCGCGGGCTGCGCTGCGGAAAGCGATGCGCCATGTCGCGCCCGACCATGCCGCGCACGATGCGGCCCTCGTCGACCCGCCCGGCGTGGCAGTCGAGCGTCTCCACGGCCGTGCCGTCGCGCAGCACGGTGATGGCGTCCGCCACCCGCGTGACCTCGCCCAGCTTGTGCGAGATCAGGATGGAGGCGATGCCCTGCGCCTTGAGCTCGAGCAGCAGCGCCAGCAGCGCGTCGCTGTCGCTCTCGTTCAGGCTGGCCGTGGGTTCGTCCAGGATCAGCAGCCGCACCTTCTTCGACAGCGCCTTGGCGATCTCCACCAGCTGTTGCTTGCCCATGCCCAGGTCGCCGACGAGCGCGGTGGGCGATTCCTTCAGGCCGACCTTGCGCAGCAGGTCGCGCGTGCGCGCGAAGGTCTCGCGCCAGTCGATCACGCCACCCGCCGCGATCTCGTTGCCCAGGAAGATGTTCTCGGCGATCGACAGCTGCGGCACCAACGCCAGTTCCTGGTGGATGATGATGATGCCCAGCGCCTCGCTGTCGGCAATGCCGCGCAGGCGGCGCACCTGTCCGTCGAACCAGATGTCCCCCTCGTACTCGCCTTCTGGGTAGACGCCGCTGAGCACCTTCATCAAGGTCGACTTGCCCGCGCCGTTCTCGCCCACGAGCGCGTGGATCGCCCCGCCGCCCACGGCCAGGTTGACGTTGTCCAGCGCGTTCACCCCCGGGAATCGCTTGGTGATGCCGCGCATCTCCAGAATCGGTCCGCTCATCCGTCCTCTCTTCCCTGGATCTGGCGGCGGCGCCCGCGGGGCGGGCGCCGCGCCGAATGCCGCCGTCAGCGGATCTGGCTTTCCTTGTAGTAGCCGCTGTCGACCAGCACCTGCTTCCAGTTGCCGGCATCGACCGTCACCGGCTTGAGCAGGTACGAGGGCACGACCTTCACGCCGTTGTTGTAGGTCTTGGTGTCGTTCACCTCCGGCTGCTTGCCGGCCATGAGCGCGTCAACCATGTTCACCGTCACCTTGGCCAGTTCGCGCGTGTCCTTGAACACGGTCGAGGTCTGCTCCTTCTTCAGGATCGACTTGATCGAAGGCACCTCGGCGTCCTGGCCGGTCACCACCGGCATCGGCTGCTGTGCAGAGCCGTAGCCCACGCCCTTGAGCGACGAGATGATGCCGATCGACAGCCCGTCGTACGGCGACAAGACGGCGTCGACGTGCGCGTCGCTGTAGAAGGCCGACAGCAGGTTGTCCATGCGCGCCTGCGCCACCGCGCCGTCCCAGCGCAGCGTCGACACCTTGTCCATGCCCATCTGCTTGCTGCGCACCACCAGCTTGCCGCTGTCGATGTAGGGCTTGAGCACCGACATCGCGCCGTCGTAGAAGAAGAAGGCGTTGTTGTCGTCCGGCGAGCCGCCGAACAGCTCGATGTTGAACGGCCCCTTGCCCTCCTTGAGCCCCAGCGCCTTCTCGATGTACTGGGCCTGCAGCACGCCGACCTGGAAGTTGTCGAAGGTCGCGTAGTAGTCGACGTTCTTGCTGCCGCGGATCAGGCGGTCGTAGGCGATCACCTTGATGCCGCTGTCGGCCGCCTTCTGCAGCACGTTCGACAGCGTGGTGCCGTCGATCGCGGCGATGACCAGCACCTTCGGCCCCTTGGTCATCATGTTCTCGATCTGCGCCAGCTGGTTCGGAATGTCGTCCTCCGCGTACTGCAGGTCGGCCTTGTAGCCCTTCTCCTGGAAGTACCTGACCATGTTCGCACCATCGGCGATCCACCGCGCCGAAGACTTGGTCGGCATGGAAATGGCGATCAGCCCCTTGTCCTGCGCCAGCGCCGACAGCGGCGCCAGGCCTGCGGACAATGCCAGCACCCCGGCACCGACCAGCGACTTCAATACGTCTCGTCTCATGTAGCTCTCCTTGCTCTCAAGAAAGGGCCCCGAGGCCGGCGAAGCCAGGCCCCTTCGGGGCCGCCGCGGACCCGGCTCCGCCGGGCCGCAGGCGGCGCCCCCTCGGGGGTTGGCGGACCTGCGAAGCAGGGCAGCCTGGGGGGGGGGCTCAGTATTTTCTTTTTGGAAACTCGGCCGCCGCCACTTCCATCGGGAAGATGCCTTCCTTCGTGATGATCCGCTTGGGCACCGGCTTGCCGGCCACGATGTCCTTGACCGCGCTCATCAACTGCGGCCCCAGCAGCGGGCTGCATTCGACGGACACGTTGAGCTTGCCGGCCATCATGGCCTCGAAGGCGCCCTTCACCGCGTCGATCGAGATGATGATGATGTCCTTGGCCGGCTTGAGGCCGGCTTCCTCGATCGCCTGGATCGCGCCGATCGCCATGTCGTCGTTGTGCGCGAACAGCACGTTGATGTTCTTGCCGTCGGCCTTCAGGAACGCCTCCATCACCTCCTTGCCCTTGGCCCGGGTGAAGTCTCCGGTCTGGGAGCGGATGATCTTGAACTTCGGGTCCTTCTTGATGATTTCCTCGAAGCCCTTCTTGCGGTCGATCGCCGGCGCCGAGCCGACCGTGCCCTGCAACTCGACGATGTTCACGGGGCCCTTGTTGTCCTTCATCTTGTCGACCAGCCAGCGGCCGGCCTTGCGGCCTTCCTCGGTGAAGTCCGAGCCCATGAAGGTCACGTAGAGGCTGTCGTCCTTGACCTTCACCGAGCGGTCCGTCAGCACCACCGGGATCTTGGCCGCCTTGGCTTCGCGCAGCACGTTCTCGAAGCCGGTTTCCACCACCGGCGAGAAGGCGATCACGTCGACCTTCTGCGCGATGTACGAGCGGATGGCCTTGATCTGGTTTTCCTGCTTCTGCTGCGCGTCGGAGAACTTGAGGTCGATGCCCGCTTCCTGCGCCGACGACTTGATCGACTCCGTGTTGGCCGTGCGCCACTCGCTTTCCGCCCCGACCTGGGCGAAGCCCAGCACGATCTTCTTCTGCGCGAATGCCGCCAGCGGCAGCGTGCCCGCGACGGAAGCTGCCGCAACGGCGGCCGAGAAGGTTCGACGATTCATGCTCATGGTTGTCTCCTGAGTGGGTTGTTGAACTTCGAGCAAAAAAACTGGAAACCGGGCCTGCCTCAGGCCTGGACGTAGTTGGTCTTGAGCAGGGTGAAGAACTCGGCCGCCTGCCGTCCCTGGGCCCGCGCTCCATCGCCGCCGGCCCTGCGCCCGCCGCTGGGCACGTGGTAATCCTCGGCGCTGGTCGGCAGGTTGACCAGCGTCGTGCCCACGCGCGCATGGCGCCGGAAATGGGTGGCATGGGCCAGCGAGCGGGTGCAGATGCCGGCGCACAGGCCGTTCGTCGAGTCGTTGGCCAGGGCCAGCGCATGGCCGTAGTCCTGGGCCTGCAGAACGCAGGCCACCGGGCCGAACACCTCGGCCCGGGCCGCCTTGTGCCCGGGCAGGGCCAGCAGCAGCGCGGGGCTCATGTAGTAGCCGGGGCTGGGCCGCTCCAGGGCTTCGCCGCCGTGGACCAGTTCGGCGCCTTCCTCGCGCGCCGCGCGCACCCATTCGAGGTTGCGCGCCAGCTGCGCGTCGTCGATCACCGGGCCGACCGCGACGCCTTTTTCCAATGCATGGCCCACGCGCAGCGCTGCCATGCGCTGGCGCAGGCGGGCCACGAACGCGTCGTAGATCGGCGCCTCGACGATCAACCGGCTGGAGGCCGTGCAACGCTGGCCGCTGCAGGCATAGGCGCCCTGCACCGCGCATTCGACCGCACGCTCCAGCTCGGCATCGGCCATCACCACCAGCGCGTTCTGGCCGCCGGTTTCCAGCTGGACCCGGGCGCGCCGCTTGGCCGCCGCCTGCGTGACGCGCGCGCCCACCGCGCCCGAACCCGTGAAGCTGATGGCGTCCACCGCGCTGCCTTCCACCAGCGCCGCGCCCAGTTCTCGGCCGCTGCCCATCAGCAGGTTGAAGGCGCCGGCGGGCAAGGCGGCGCGGCTGACGATCTCCGCCAGCATCCAGCCGCAGGCCGGCACCCGCTCCGACGGCTTGAACACCACGCTGTTGCCGAACGCCAGGGCGGCGGCAATCTTGCGCGCCGGCACCGCCAGCGGCGAACTCCACGGCGTGACCAGCGCCACCACGCCCACAGCCTCGCGCGTGACGTCCACCTGCACGCCCGGGCGCGCCGAGGCCAGCGTCTCGCCATGGGCACGCAGGGCCTCGCCGGCGAAATACTTGAACAGCTGGCCGGCGCGCTGGGCCTCGGCCACGGCATCCGGCAGGGGCCGACCCTGCTCGCGGGCCACCAGCAGGCCCAGCTCGTCCTGGCGGGCCAGGATCTCGCTGCCGATGGCGTCGAGCGCGTCGGCCCGGCGTTGGGCGGTACTGTGGCTCCAGGCCGGGAAGGCGTCGGCCGCCGCCCGCACGGCGCGCTCGGCCTGGCGCCGGTCGGCGCGGGCGTATTCGGACACCACCTCGGTCGTATCCGACGGGTTGCGGCGAACGCCGGTGGTCGCGCCCGTCTCCCAGCGGCCATTGATGTACTGCCGGGCGTTGTGTTGGTGCAGCTCGCTTCGCTTCACGGTGCCGGGCAGTGTAGGAATCTCACCGATAGCTTTCCAATAGATATTTGGGCTCAATGCATATCGGAATCGGGATTGATGAAAACCCTGCACACCTTTCATGGCGCATTACACCCACTGGTTCATCCGGGCCCGGCTCAAGACGCGGCAGCTCCTTTTGCTCGTCGCGCTGGCCGAGGAAGGCAACATTCACCGCGCGTCGCAGGTGCTCAACATGACACAGCCGGCGGCGTCGAAGCTGCTCAAGGATCTCGAGGACGTCCTCGAAGTGCCGCTGTTCGAGCGCCTGCCCCGCGGCATGCGGCCGACCTGGTACGGCGAGACCATGATCCGCCACGCCCGCGTGGCGCTGGCCAGCCTCAACCAGGCGCACGACGAACTCGCGGGCCTGAAGGCCGGCCGCTTCGGGCAGGTGGCGGTGGGCTGCGTCACTGCCCCCGGCCTGACCCTGCTGCCGGCGGCGGTGGCGCAGGTCAAGCAACAGCATCCGAGTCTGCAGGTGTCGGTCGAGATCGAAACCAGCCCGGTGCTGATGGAGCGCCTGGTGCAGGGCAAGCTCGACGTGCTGGTGGCTCGTCTCTTCGCGGAGCACGACAAGGCGCAGCTGCGCTACGAGGCGCTCGTCGAGGAGCCCATCAGCGCCATCGTCCGCCCGGGCCATCCGCTGCTGGGCCTGTCCGGCCTGACCCTGCGCGACATGCTGGCCACCGGCTGGATCGTGCCGCCCGCGGGCAGCGTGCTGCGGCACCGGTTCGACCTCATGTTCCAGGAGGAAGGCCTGGCGCCGCCGATCAACCTCATCGAGACCTCGGCGCTGCTGTTCATCACGCGCATGCTGCAAAGCAGCGACATGGTGGCCATCGTCGCCACCGACGTGGCACGCTATTACGCGGCCCACGGTATCGTCTCGCTGCTGCCGGTGACCATGGACTGCCACATGGACGCCTTCGGCCTGATCACCCGGACCGACCGCCTGCTCTCGCCGGCCGCGCAGGTCATGGTGCGTGCGCTCAAGGCCGTCAGCCTCGACGTCTATGGCAAGCAGCTGGACCCGAGCTGACGACATTGCAAGTTGAAGATCGATCCATGCCTTTATTCGGGCTTTCCGGCATGAGTCGGCATTGCTAGCATCGGCCGATCTGCTGCGCCCGGCCGGCGCCCATTGCGTCGGCCGCGTCAACAGCAGGCGCCCCAAGGAGACATCTCTGGTTCCCGAACCTTCCCTGCCCGCACCACGCCCGCTGGACGCGCCGAGCTGCGTCTGGGCCGCCGGCGCCGAACTCGGCGAGGGCACCGTCTGGTCCGCGCGCGAATCGTCGCTGTACTGGGTCGACATCCTGGGCCATTGCCTGCACCGGCTGCGGCCGGGCGACGGCCAGCGGCGCAGCTGGCACTTCGACGAGGAAATCACCGCCGTGGCCGAGCGCGCGAACGGCCAGGGGCTCCTCATCACGCTGCGGCGCGGCTTCGCCTTGTTCGACCCGGCGCACCCGGGCCAGCCGCCCCGCTATTTGCACCAGCCCGACGAGCCGGCCGGCAACCGCTTCAACGACGGCAAGTGCGATGCGCAGGGGCGCTTCTGGGGCGGCAGCATGGACTTCGATTGCCGCGCACCCAGCGGAACGCTCTACCGGTTCGACCCCGACGGCACGTGCAGCGCCCACGCGCACGGCATCACGGTGAGCAACGGGCCGACCTGGTCGGCCGACGGCGCCACGATGTACTTCAGCGACACCGCCATCGGCTGCACCTATGCCTACGACTTCGACGCGGTCGCCGGCCAGTTGTCCAATCGGCGCGAATGGCTGCGCCTGTCGGGTCGGCAAGGCGTTCCGGACGGCATGACGACCGATGCCGCAGGGCGCGTCTGGATCTGCCACTGGGGCGGCCATTGCGTCAGCTGCCACGACCCGGCGAGCGCGCGCGAGCTGTGCCGCATCGAGCTGCCGGTCGCCAACGTCACCGATTGCGCCTTCGGCGGCCCCGACCTGAGCACGCTCTACATCAGCACCGCCTGGAGCGGCCTGTCCGACGCGCAGCGCGCCGCGCAGCCGCTGGCCGGGGCGCTGTTCGCCGTGCCGCTCGACGTCGCCGGCCTGCCGGCCCCGCTGTTCGGCGGCTGAGCGGGCCGCGCCGCCTGCACCGCTTCCACCACGTCTTCCTGCCCCACGCATCACCGCACCCATGACCGCAACCGCCTCCAACGCCCGTTATCCCAGCCTGGTCGACCGCAGCGTCTTCATCACCGGCGGCGCCAGCGGCATCGGCGCCTGCCTGGTCGAGCACTTCGTCCTGCAAGGCGCTCGCGTCGGTTTCATCGACATCGACGACGGAGCCGGGCAGGCGCTGGCCCGGCAACTGGCTGCCGGCGCGCGCCACGCGCCACTGTTCCTCAAGGCCGACGTGACCGACACCGCGCAGCTGTTCGCCGCCATCGACCAGGTGCGCGACGCGCACGGCACGATCACCGCGCTGCTCAACAATGCCGCCAACGACCAGCGCCACAGCATCGAGGAAACCACGCCCGAATCCTGGGACCGCGGCGTGGCCGTCAACTTGCGACACCAGTTCTTCTGCGCGCAGAGGGTGGCCCCGGGAATGCGCGAGGCCGGCGGCGGCTCGATCGTCAATTTCGGATCCGTCAGCTGGAAGCTCAAGCAGGGCGGCATGCCGGTCTACACCACCTCCAAGTCGGCCGTGCAGGGGCTCACGCGCAGCCTGGCGCGCGACCTCGGCCCCTTCAACATCCGCGTCAATACGCTGGTGCCGGGCTGGGTGATGACCGAGAAGCAGCTGCGCATGTGGGTCAAGGAAGAGTCGCACGAGGAGATCGCGCGCGGCCAGTGCATCGACAGGAAGCTCATGCCCGAGCACATCGCGGCGATGGCGCTGTTCCTCGCGGCGGACGACAGCGCCATGTGCACCGCGCAGGATTTCATCGTGGACGGCGGATGGACGTGAGCGGCGTCGCTGCGGCGCAGCAGGCGTGCGCGGTGACGCGCAAGCCTTTCGGCCGGATGGCGGACGGCCGCGAGGTGCACGAATACACGCTGGCTGCCGGCGGCCTGGAATTGCGCGCCATCGAGTTCGGCGGCATCGTCACCGCGCTGCGCGTGCCGGACCGCGCCGGCCGGCCCGCCAACGTGGTGCTGGGCCTGCCCACGCTTGAGGACTACGAGCAGCGCAATCCGCACCTGGGCACCATCGTCGGGCGCTATGCCAACCGCATCGCGCACGGGCGCTTCACGCTGGACGGGCAGGCCATCGAACTGGCGCGCAACGAAGGCGCGAACACGCTGCACGGCGGCGCCCGCGGCTTCGGCCGGCGCTGGTGGGAAATTTCACCTGAGGCGCCGGCGGCCGACGGCAGCGTCTCGCTCGCCCTGCGGCGCGTCAGCGACGATGGCGAAGAAGGCTTTCCGGGCCGGCTCGAGGTGCAGGTGCGCTACACGCTCGGGCCCGGTGCGCAATGGCGCATCGACTACCAGGCGTGCTGCGACCGGGCCACCGTGGTCAACCTGAGCCACCACGACTACTTCAACCTGCGCGGGCATGGCGACGTGATGGCGCACCGCCTGCTGCTGCCGGCCAGCCACTACTGCCCGGTCGACGAATCGCTGATTCCGCTGGGCATCGCGCCGGTGGCCGACACGCCCTTCGACTTTCGCCGGCCCGCCGCCATCGGCGAGCGCATCCGCGCGCCGCATCCGCAACTGCTGCGCGCCCGCGGCTACGACCACAACTGGGTGCTCGACGCCGACCGTCCGGCGCTTGCCGCGGGCGACGGGCTGCGTCTGAGCGCGCGCCTGGAAGACCCGCAGTCGGGCCGCTGCATGGAGATATTCAGCACCGAGCCCGGCGTGCAGTTCTATTCCGGCAATTTTCTCGACGGCAGCCTGACCGGCAGTTCCGGGCAGGCGCTGCGCCAGGGGGACGGCCTGTGCCTGGAGACGCAGCACTTTCCCGATTCGCCCAACCGGGAGGGCGCGTTCCCGTCCACGCGCCTGGCCGCCGGCCAGGTGTTTCGCAGCAGCACGGTGCACCGCTTCGGCTGCCTGCCCCCAGCACCCGAACCGCAAGGAGGTCCCGCATGACAACGCCCCGGCGCCGCTACCAAGGCGTGTTTCCCGTCGTTCCCACCATCTTCAGCGAGAACGGCGAACTGGACATGGCGGGCCAGAAGCGCTGCGTCGACTTCATGATCGACGCCGGATCCGACGGCCTGTGCATCCTGGCCAATTTCTCGGAGCAGTTCGCGCTGTCCGACGACGAGCGCGAACGCCTCACCGGCGAGCTGCTCGCCCACGTGGCCGGGCGCGTGCCGGTGATCGTCACCACCACGCACTTCGGCACCGCGGTATGCGCCGCGCGCAGCCGGCGCGCGCAGCAAGCCGGCGCTTCCATGGTGATGGTGATGCCGCCCTATCACGGCGCCACCATCCGCGTGTCGGAGGCCCAGGTCCATGCCTTCTATGCCGGCGTTTCCGCGGCCATCGACATCCCGATCATGATCCAGGACGCGCCGGTTGCCGGCACGCCGCTGTCGGCGGAATTCCTCGCGCGCATGGCACGCGAGATCGAGCACGTGGCCTACTTCAAGATCGAGACCGCCGGCGCTGCCAGCAAGCTGCGCGAGCTGATCCGCCTCGGCGGCGACGCGGTCGAAGGCCCGTGGGACGGCGAGGAAGGCATCACCCTGCTGCCCGACCTGGAAGCCGGCGCCACCGGCGCCATGACCGGTGGCGGCTACCCCGACGGCATGCGACGCATCGTCGACGCCTGGCGCGCGGGCCGGCGCGAGGACGCCGCCGCGCTCTACCAGCAATGGCTGCCGCTGATCAACTACGAGAACCGCCAGGCCGGCCTGCTGGCGTGCAAGGCACTGATGAAGGAAGGCGGCATCATCGGCTGCGACGCGCCACGCCATCCCTTCCCGCCGATGAGCCCGGCGGTGCGCGCCGGCCTGCTGGCCGCCGCGCGCGCAGTCGATCCCATGGTGCTGCGCTGGGGCCGCTGACGCCGTCCCGAGCGGCAAGGGGATGGCATCCCGCACAATGCGCCGCATGCCGACCCTGATCCTCCTTCCCGGCCTGGCATGCGACGCGCGGATGTGGCAGTCGCAGTTGCCGATGCTGCCCGCCGCGTTCGCGCCCCGGGTGAGCGACGTCAACATGCGCCACGAGCGCATCGAGGACATGGCCGCCGCCGTCCTGCGCGAACATGAGGGCCCGCTGCTGCTGGCCGGCGCCTCGATGGGCGGCATGGTGGCGATGGAGGCGGCCCGCCAGGCGCCCGGTCGCGTGGCCGGCCTGGCGCTGCTCGGCACGAATGCCCGGCCCGAGGCGCCCGAGACCTACGCCCTGCGCGCATCGGCGATCGAGCTTTTCGAGCGCGGAGAACTGCGCGAGGTCCTGGAACCCAACCTGGTGTTCGCCTTCCATCCCCAGCGCGCCGATGACGCGCCCCTGGTGGGCCGCTACATGGACATGATGGTCGACGCCGGCACCGGCCAGCTGATCCGCCAGAACCGGGCGCTGATGCATCGCCCCGATGCACGCGCCCACCTGCACGCGCTGCGCTGTCCGGTGCTGGTGATGTGCGGCGAGCAGGACCGGCTGACGCCACCGGAGTGCTCGCGCGAAATCGCCGCGCTGGTGCCTGGCGCCGTGCTGCGCTGGGTGCCCGACTGCGGCCACATGCTCACCATGGAAAGACCGCGCTTCGTCAATGCGGTGCTGGGGGAGTGGCTGCAGCAATTCGTGCCGCTCGCCTGACCAGGCCGCGCGCGGCCTCTCAGTGCAGGGCGCCGCCGCTCTCGCGCAGATCGCCGCTCACCTGCAGCGCCGTGCCCACCGCGATGCGCAGCCCCTGCGTGGCGGCGTCGAGCGCCAGGCTGGGCAGCGCACCCGGCAGCCGCGCCGCCTGCTGCGGCAGCAGCGGAATGTGGATGAAGCCGCCGCGCATGCCGACGGCCACCGGCCGCGTGGCAATGCGGTGCATCAGCCCGAAGAAAAGGTGGTTGCACACGAAGGTGCCCGCGCTGTTCGAGACCGATGCCGGCACGCCGGCATCGCGCAGCGCACGCACCATCGCCTTGATCGGCAGGCTGGAAAAATAGGCGGCGGGCGCGCCCTCGATCACCGGCTGGTCGATGGGCTGGCGACCGGCGTTGTCGCAGATCCGTCCATCGTCGATGTTGATCGCGACCCGCTCGGGCGTGATCTCGCTGCGCCCACCGGCCTGCCCGATGCACAGCACCAGCGCCGGGCGGACTTCGTCGATGGCGGCGTCCAGTGCGTCCAGCGCAGCGCCGAACGCGCAGGGAATGCGGCGTGCGTGGACCACTGCGGCCGGCTCTTGCGGCGCGAATTCGCAGCGCCAGCCTTCGAGCGCGCGCGCCGCTTCCCAGGAAGGATTGACGGACTCGCCGTCGAAAGGCTCGAAGCCGGTCAGCAGGACGTGCACGCGCCTGGCCTTCAGCGTGGGCGAATGGCGATGCCTTCGGCTGTCAGGCGGTCGCGGATGCGCCGCGCGAAAGCCAGCGCATGCGCCCCGTCGCCATGCAGGCAGACGGTCTGCGCGTTCACCGCCACGCTGCTGCCGTCGATGGCGCGTACCTTGTGCTCGCGCACGAGCGACAGGGTCTGCGCCAGCGATTGCTCCTCGTCCTCGATCAGCGCGCCCGGCTGGCTGCGCGGCACCAGGCTGCCGTCGGGCATGTACCCCCGGTCGGCGAAGACCTCTTCCACCGGCGTCAGGCCGGCGCTGCGCGCGGCATCGATCATGCCGCTGCCGGCCAGGCCGAAGAACTTGAGCGCGGGATCGAATCGCCGCACGGCCTCGACGATGGCCTGCGCCAGCGCCGGTTCCTTGACCGCCTGGTTGTAGAGCTGGCCATGCGGCTTCACGTGCGCCAGGGTGCCGCCCTCGGCCTTGACGATCGCGGCCAGGGCGCCGATCTGGTAGAGCATGCCGGCGATGATCTCTTCGGGCGGCAGGTGCATGGTGCTGCGGCCGAAGTTCTCGCGGTCCGGAAAGCTCGGGTGCGCGCCGATGGCCACCCCGTGGTCGAGCGCCCAGCGCACGCACTGCTGCATGGTCCGGGCGTCGCCCGCATGCCAGCCGCAGGCGATGTTGGCCGAGCTCACCAGCGCGAGCAGTTCCTCGTCGCTGCCGGCGCCTTCGCCGAGGTCCGCGTTCAGGTCAATTTCCATTCGTGGGGTCTCCATGCGCCGGCGCGACGGGCCATCCGGCCAATGCCAGCCCCGGCGCCAGTGCGCAAAGATAGCGCCGTTGCTCTTCCCATGCCGCCAATGCGGTGTCGCCGTCGACTTCTTCCAGGCGCAGCAGGCCGCCCAGCGGCGCCTGCGCGAGTTTCCACAGGTCGGCGCGGATCAGCACGGCGATGCGCGGGTAGCCGCCGGTGGTCTGCGCGTCGCCCATCAGGATGATCGGCTGTCCGGACGGCGGGACCTGTACCGTGCCCGGGATGACGCCTGCCGACAGCATGTCGCCGGCACCGCGCAGCCGCTTGATCTCCGGGCCGGCCAGGCGGCTGCCCATGCGGTTGCTCTGCGGCGTGATGCGCCAGGCCGCGCCATGGAACTGGCGGCGCGTGGCGGCGCTGAACTGCGCCGATTCCGGGCCGGCCATCACGCGCAGTACGGTGGCGCCGTCGGAAGCCGGCACGTCGTCGGGCAGGCGCACGCCGAACGGGCGCCGCTTGCGTTGCGCCTCGGTCAGGCGCGATGGGCCGAGCGCCAGCCTGTCGCCCTTGCGCAGGGCGCGCCCCTGGTGGCCGCCGAAGCCGGCTTTCAGGTCGGTGCTGCGCGAGCCCAGGAGCACGGGCACGTCGATGCCGCCGGCCAGCGCCAGCCAGGTGCGCAGGCCGGGCCGCATGCCGCTGGCCTGCCCGGTCAGGCGCAGCACCTGCCCGGCCTCGACCGGCACGCTCCAGCCGCAGGTCAGCGGCCGCCCGTCGAGCGATGCGCCGAAGGCATCGCCGGTGAGCGCGATGCGCGTGGCGGCATGAAAGTGGATGGCGCAGCCACCCAGCGTCAGCTCGAGCCCGGCGGCGCCATCGTCGTTGCCGACCAGGCGGTTGGCCACGGCCAACGCCAGCGTGTCGAGCGCGCCGCCAGGACAGATGCCCAGTTGGCGCTGTCCGTGGCGCCCGGCATCCTGCACGGAGGCGAGCGGGCCGGGCTTGAGTATCTCGATCACGCGACCACGCTTTCGGCGACGAAGCGCACGCGGTCGCCGGGGCGCAGCAGCGTCGGCGGCTCGGCTTTCGGGTCGAACAGTTCGAGGCGCGTACGGCCGATCAGTTGCCAGCCGCCGGGCGACTGCAGCGGATAGATGCCGGTCTGCTCGCCGCCGATGCCGACCGACCGCGCCGGCACGGCCACGCGCGGCTCTGCGCGGCGCGGCGTTGCCAGTTCCGCAGGAAGCCCGCCCATGAAGGCGAAGCCCGGGAGGAAGCCGAGGAAATACACCACGTAGTCCGCCTCGCTGTGGCGCCGCACGACCTCGCGCGGGCTCAGGCCGGTGTGTCGGGCCACGTCGTCGAGGTCGGGGCCGTCGTCACCGCCGTAGGCCGTGGGGATCTCGACGAGGCGACCGGCAGCGGCAGTCTTGGGCGCCAGTGCCGGCCAGGCTTCGCGCACCTTGTCTTCGAGCGCCTGGCGCGTGACGTGCCGCGGATCGAAGCACAAGGTGAGGTTGTTCATGCCCGGCAGCAGTTCGAGCACGCCGGGCCACTGCGCGGCCTGCTCGGCCAGCGCCCACCATTTCTGCTGGGCAGCGAGCGTTGCCGGCGGCGGCAGCTCGCACAGCAGGGCGGCCTCGCCCAGCGCATGCAGGCGCGGCCGCGTGGCGGTCATTCGGTCGGGCCCGGAGCGCGCTGCACGTGCCGCAGACTCATTCGCGGCCCAGGCTTCGCACCTTGGCGGCGAGCCGGTCCTGGACCATGGGCGAGACGAACTTGTCGATCTCGCCGCCGAGCATGGCGATCTCGCGCACGAAGGTGCTGGAGATGAACTGGTACTTGTCGCTGGGGGTGAGGAACACGGTTTCGACTTCAGGCATGAGCGAGCGGTTCATGCCTGCCAGCTGGAACTCGTAGTCGAAGTCGGTGACGGCGCGCAGGCCGCGCACCATGGCCTTGCCGCCGCGCGCGACGACGAAGTCGCGCAGCAGCCCGGAAAAGCTCTCGACCGACACCTGGGCCTCGAAGGGCTCGGCGACGGTACGGGCCATGTCGATGCGCTCCTGCAGGGTGAACAGGGTCTTCTTGTGGTGGCCGGCGGCCACTGCAACGATCACCTTGGAAAAGAGCTGGGTCGCGCGGCGGATCACGTCTTCGTGGCCGAGCGTCATGGGGTCGAAGGTACCGGGATAAACCGCTATCACATCGGACATCGTGTTTCCTCCTCAATCCGGGGTATGCCGCGGCGATTATCTACGCAGCAGGTGCGCATGCACCGCGCCGGCGCGCAGATGGCGCAGCAGGTGCAGTCCATGCGCGGCCAGGCGGTCTTCGTCCCAGGCTTCGGCTGCCTCCAGGTAGACGAGGCCGTCCTGGCGCAGGGCCGGCACCGCAGCGCGCAGGGCGACATCGTAGAGCTCGGGCCGTTCGAACGGCGGATCGAGAAAGATCACGTGCAGGCTGCCGGGCGCGGCCCGCTGCAGCGCGGTGGCGCCGTCGCCGCGTTCGATGCGCACCATCGAGGCCTGAAGGCGCTCTTGCGTGGCACGCATCAGCGCGACGAGCGCCGGGTCCTGCTCGCACAGCACGACAGAGGCGGCGCCGCGCGAGGCGGCTTCGAAACCGAGCGCGCCGGTGCCGGCGAAGGCATCCAGCACGTGCCAGCCCGGCAGGCCTGCGCCGCCTGCACCGGCGAGGCTGGCGAGCCAGTTGAACAGCGTCTCGCGCACCCGATCCGGGGTGGGGCGCAGTCCGGGGCGGTCGGCCACCGGCAGCCGGGTACGCTTCCAGTCGCCGCCAATGATGCGCACTTCATGCGCGCGCGCGGGGCCGGCGGCAGCGGCAGGCCGGGCCGCGCCGCCCTGGCGCTGGTTTCGGGTCGGGGTCTTGGCCATGGGCTTCAGGGCTTGGCGCCGACCAGCACGGTCACCATGCGGTCCGGGTGCAGCTTGCGCTCGAAAGCGTCCTTGACCTGCGCCAGCGTGACGGCCTTCATGCGCGCGATCCAGGTGTCGAGGTAGTCCAGCGGCAGGTCGTTCCAGGCAATGTTGGCCACGTTGCCGACCAGCTTGCGGTTGCTGTCGAGCAGCAGCGGAAAGCCGCCGATCAGGTTGTCCTTGGCTGCTTGCAACTCCGCCTCGGTCGGGCCGTCGGCCACGAATTTCTCCAGCACCTCGCGCGACAGCTTCACCGCCGCGTCGGCCTGGTCCGGCCGCGTCTGGAACCCGATGACGAATGCGCCGGCATGCAGGCCGGGCGAGAACCCGCTGTAGACGCTGTAGGCCAGGCCGCGCTTTTCGCGCACCTGCTCGGTCAGGCGCGAGACGAATCCGCCGCCGCCGAGCACGTAGTTGCCCAGCGTCAGCGCGAAGTGGTCGGGGTCGCGCCGCGGATAGCCGGGCTGGCCGATCAGCACGTGCGCCTGCGCCGAATCGAAGGGTATGCGCTCGACCTTGGCCGCCTCCAGCGGTGCGACCTCCGGCACGGGTGGCAACGCGCTGCAGTCGGCCTGCGCCGGCAACCGCGCCAGCAGCGCGGTGGCGATGCGATCGGCCTGCGCGCGGTCGATTGCGCCGACGATGCTGACCTTGGCGCGGCAAGGCGCCAGGTAGCGCCGGTGGAAGGCGCGCATGTCGTCCACGCCGATGGCGGCCAGGCTCTTCTCGTCGGTGTCGTAGCCGTAGGGGTGCGTGCCGTATACCGCCTGGCCGAAGGCGCGTCCGGCAACGGTGCCCGGCTTGGTGTTGGCTTCCTTGATGGCGGCCACGTAGCGCTCGCGCTCGCGCGTCCACACGTCGGCCGGGAAGGCCGGCTGCCCGATCTCGCGTGCCGCCAGGGTCAGCGCCTTGTCCAACAGCTGCGGGCGGGACAGGCTGCGCAAGCTGAAGCTCAAGCGGTCGCTGCCGGCGCTGGGATCGAAGCTGGCACCGAGATCGGCCCAGGCTTCGCCCAGCGCGTTCTCGTCCAGGGCGGGCAGGTCGCCGTCGGCCAGCACGCCCTTCTCGATCATCTCGGCGGTGACGTCGGCCAGGCCGGCCTGGCCCGCCGGATCGCGGCGGCCGCCGGCATCGAAGTCGACCTGCACGTCCACGATGGGCAGGGCATCGACGGCGACGAAGTAGACCTTGGCGCCGCTGGGCTGCGTCCAGTTCTGGATCGGCAGTGCCGCATGCGACAGCACGCTGCCGGTGAGAAGGCAGGCGCCCGCCAGCAGGCGCAGGGTGGTCGTGATCGGGTGCGTCATCAGCGCATCTCCCCTTCGGGCATGGCGCCCAGGCGCGGTCGCTTGTTCGGATCGGGCGGCAACGGGCGCAAGGTGGCGACGGTCAGCTGGTCGTCGCCGAAATAACGGCCGGCCACCGCCTTGACCTGCTCGGGCGTGACGGCCTGCAGGCGCGCCATGATGCGGTCGCTGGCATCCAGCGGCAGCGCCTGCACCCAGTTGCTGCCGAGTTCGCGCGCCTGGGCCATGACCGAATCGCGCTTGTAGGTTTCGCTGGCTTCCCACTGGGTCTTCACGCGGGCGAGTTCGGACGGCGAGACACCCTCGCGCGCGATGCGCGCCACTTCCGCCCGCAGGGCCGCTTCCACCGCTTCCGGCGTCTTGCCGGCAGCCGGCACGCCCTGCAGGCCGAACATCTGCGGGCCGCGACCGACGAAGCCCGAATACGAGCCCACCGAGTCGGCCAGCCGGTCCGGTCCTTGCGTCAGGGCGCGCTCGAGCCGCGCGCCGGAATAGCCGTCGAGCACGGCGGACAGCACGACCAGCGCCCAGACGTCGCTGTCCTCGTCGACGGTGCGCAGCTGGGGCATCCGGAACACGAGCGACACCAGGGCCTGTTCGGCCGGCGCCTTGAACTCGATGCGGCGGATGCCGCGCTGCTCTGGCTCGGTGCGCGGCTTGCGCTCGGGCACGGGGCGTGCCGCAATGCTGCCGTAATACTTGTCGGCCAGGCGACGCACCTCGGCCACGTCGACGTCGCCGGCGACGACCACCGCGGCATTGGCCGGGACGTACCAGCGCTGGTGGAAATCGCGCACGTCCTGGGGCGTCATCGCGTCCAGGTCGCTCATCCACCCGACCACCGGACGGTGATAGGGCGAGGCGATGAAGGCGGCGGCATTCTGCTGTTCGCCCAGGAGCGCCCTCGGCTCGTCCTCGGTGCGCATGCGGCGCTCTTCCTTGACGACCTCGATCTCGCGCTTGAATTCCGCGTCGGGCCAGGTGTTGGTGGCGAAGCGATCCGACTCGAGCTTCATCACTTCTTCGAGCTTGTCGACCGGGATCTGCTGGTAGTAGCCGGTGTAGTCGCGCGTGGTGAAGGCGTTCTCGCGGCCGCCGAGCGCCGCCACCTTGCGCGAGAACTCGCCCGGCCCGGCATGGGCGCTGCCCTTGAACATCATGTGCTCCAGCGCATGCGCCACGCCCGAGGTGCCGTCCACCTCGTCCACCGAGCCGACCCTCACCCACACCATCTGCACGGCCACCGGCGCGCGCCGGTCCGGCAGCACGATCAGCGTCATGCCATTGGCAAGCGTGAACTGCTGGGCACGCGCCGCCGACGAGGTGGGCACCGAGGGCGTCGCCTCCTGTGCATTGCCGGCCTGATTGACCACCGGCGCTGGCGCTGGCCGGTCCGCTGCCCACGCCGCCACGCACAGGCCGAGCGACGCCACCGCCAGGCACGCCGCCCGCTGCACGGCGCCTGGCAGGCGGATGGCCGAACGGCGCGCGCCGGGTGGCTCGTGGCCGGGAATGAGGGTGGTTAGTTGTTTCATAGAATCGATGCATTCTAGAAACACCCTTCGATGTTCAGCTTCTTCAAGAGAAACAAAGCGCCGGCGACGCCCGTCGACGACGCCCCGGCGTCTGAAGGCGCCGAGGCGCCGGTGCAGGCCCAGCCGCCCGCCGATGCCGGCGCGCCGGCTGCAGCACCGGCCCCGGCCCCTGCGCGCTCGATGTTCTCGCCCTCCAGCTGGTTTGGACGGGGAAGCAAGGAAGCGCAACCAGAACCGGAAGCACCATCCACCGCGCTGGCGCCCGAGCCAGCGGCAGCACCCGCGCCAGCGCCAGCGCCGGTGACGATCGCACCGCCCGCTGCGACGCCGCTGCCGGCACAGCCCGCGCCAGCGCCCGAAGTGGCCCCGGACGCCTCCGAGGGCCAAGACGACGCATGGCGGCCATCGCCGGCGCCGGTCGTTTCCGCTCCCACTCCTGCGCCCGCCGCGGAGGCCCCGCCGCCGCTGCCGCCCGTGGCGGCGCCACGTTCGCAGCCCGCGCCGGCCGCGCAGGCCGTGCAGGCCCCGCCGGAGCGCCAGGGTTGGCTCAACCGGCTCAAGACCGGCTTGCGCAAGACCGGCACCGGCATCCAGGCCGTCTTCGTCAACGCGCAGATCGACGATGCGCTGTACGAGGAGCTGGAAGCCGCGCTGCTGATGTCCGACGCCGGGGTCAAGGCGACGGAGCACCTCCTGGCGGACCTGCGCGAGCGGGTGCGCGCCAACATGGCAACCAACGCCGCGCAGGTGCGCGTGCACCTTGCGCAGGCCATCGCCGACCTGCTCAAGCCGCTCGAAAGACCGCTGGAGATCGGGCGCTACACGCCCACGGTCATCATGGTCGCGGGCGTCAACGGCGCAGGCAAGACCACCTCGATCGGCAAGCTGACAAAGCACCTGGCCAACGAGGGCTGCTCGGTGCTGCTCGCGGCCGCGGACACCTTCCGCGCCGCGGCGCGCGAGCAGTTGGGCGTCTGGGCGGATCGCAACACCGTGGAGATCGTGAGCCAGGAAGGCGGCGACCCATCGGCCGTCAGCTTCGATGCCGTCAATGCCGGCAAGGCGCGCGGCCGCGACGTGGTGTTGATCGACACGGCTGGCCGCCTGCCGACGCAACTGCACCTGATGGACGAGCTCAGGAAGATCAAGCGGGTGATCGGCAAGGCCGACGCGGGCGCCCCGCACGAGGTGCTCCTGGTCATCGACGGCAATACCGGCCAGAATGCGCTGGCGCAGGTACGTGCGTTCGACGAGGCGCTGGGCCTGACCGGCCTGATCGTCACGAAGCTCGATGGCACGGCCAAGGGTGGCGTGTTGTGCGCCATCGCTCGCGAGCGGCCGGTTCCGGTCTACTTCATCGGCGTGGGCGAGAAGCTGGAAGACCTGGAAACGTTCGACGCCCGCGAGTTCGCACAGGCACTGCTGGGCTGACGGCCTGCCGACGGCCACGCGCCGCGGACGACGCAAATGGAGAGCGCACGATGAGCGAGACCGCCCTTCACGGACTGGACGAGCCCCCGCACGGCGAGCGCCCGTCGCGCCGCCTGGATCGCCTGCTGGCGCACTACGAGCAGAGCCACCGGCATCCGACCAACGAGCGGATCCACCTGGTGGCCATTCCCGCCATCATGGTGAGCATCGTCGGGTTGCTGTACGCGCTGCACCCCTGGGTGGCCTTCGCGTTCGTGGCAGCCAGCATGGTCTATTACCTGATGCTCGGCGCGCCAGTGCTGCTGGCCGTGATGCTGGGGTGGTCGGCGGTGATGTTCGCGCTCGTGTACGCAATGGGCGACAAGGTGCTGCCCATCTCGGCGGGCATGTTCGTCGTCGGCTGGGTCTTCCAGTTCGTCGGCCACCGGATCGAGGGCAAGAAGCCCTCCTTCTTCGAAGACTTGCAGTATCTATATGTGGGGCCACTGTTCGTCGTGGTGCGACTGCTGCCGCGCCTGGGCAAATTCACCCAGGCAAAATAGGCATTAGAAAACCTATCACATCTTCCAAGACCATTTGGGAACTCTTCACTTAGCACTCCCTCTAATCGAGTGCTAACATGAATGACATGAAGGAGCCCACCCCTATGACCGCTCTTGCAGCAGCCCCCGCCAGCCAACTCGCCGTCGCCAATCCGTGGTCGATGGTGCCGCCGCTCGGCAACCTGGACGCCTACATTTCGGCGGCCAACAGGCTGCCCATGCTGAGCGCTGAGGAAGAACAGAACTTTGCCCGGCGCCTGCGCGACGACAACGACCTGGAGGCCGCCGGTGCGCTGATCCTGTCGCACCTGCGCCTGGTGGTGTCGATCTCGCGCCAGTACCTGGGCTACGGCCTGCCGCACGGCGACCTGATCCAGGAAGGCAATGTCGGCCTGATGAAGGCCGTGCGCCGGTTCAACCCCGACCAGGGCGTTCGCCTGGTGAGCTACGCCATGCACTGGATCAAGGCCGAGATCCACGAATACATCCTGAAGAACTGGCGCATGGTCAAGGTCGCCACGACCAAGGCACAGCGCAAGCTGTTCTTCAATCTGCGGTCGCTCAAGCAGGGTTTCAAGGCGGATGCCGCCGCCCTGGACGCTGGCGGCACGCATCGGGATACGCTGAGCGAGGCGGAAGTCGACCGCATGGCGAGCCAGCTGAACGTCAAGCGCGAGGAAGTGCTTGAGATGGAAACCCGCCTGTCGGGCGGCGACATCATGCTCGACCCCGGCCCGGCCGACGACGGCGAGGAAGGCTTCGGCCCGATCGCCTACCTGACCGATGCCGGACAGGAGCCGACCGCGCAACTCGAGTCGCGCCGGCGCGACCGCCTGTCGAGCGACGGCATCTCGACGGCGCTCGAAGCCCTCGATGCGCGCAGCCGCCGCATCGTGGAAGAGCGCTGGCTGAAGGTGAACGACGACGGCTCCGGCGGCATGACGCTGCACGAGCTGGCAGCCGACTACGGCGTGAGCGCCGAGCGCATCCGCCAGATCGAATCGGCGGCGATGAAGAAGATGCGCAAGTCGTTGGCTGAATTTGCCTGACCCCCAGGCTACCCTGCTTCGCAGGTCTGCCAGCCCCCTTTCCAGGGGGCGCCGCTGGCGGCCCGGCGGAGCCGGTTCCGCGACGGCCCCGAGGGGCGCTGCTTCATGAAAAAGCCCGGTCTTTGCCGGGCTTTTTCGTTTCAACGCGCGGGTGGCGCGGCAAGCGGGTCAGAACCTCGGCATGCCGCCACCGCCCCCCAGGCCGGGGAAGCCGCCGCCGCCCTTCATGCCGCCCATGCGCTTCATCATCTTCATGAGGCCGCCGCCCTTCATCTTCTTCATCATGCCCTGCATCTGCTCGAACTCGCCCAGCAGGCGGTTGACTTCCTGCACCTGAACACCGGCGCCGGCCGCGATGCGGCGCTTGCGCGTGGCCTTGAGCAGTTCGGGCTTGCGGCGCTCCAGCGGCGTCATGCTGTTGATGATGCCTTCCTTGCGCCGGATGTCGCGCTCGGCGCGCGTCAGGTCGGCTTCGCTGGCCTTGGCCGCCATCTGGGCCGGCAGCTTGTCCATGAGACTCGAAAGGCCGCCCATCTGCTTCATCTGCTGCAGCTGGCCGAGAAAGTCGTTCAGGTCGAAGCCGCCGCTCTTGACCTTGGCCGCCAGCTTCTGCGCAGCCGCCACGTCCACGCCGGAGGTGACCTGCTCGACCAGCGCCACGATGTCGCCCATGCCGAGGATGCGCCCGGCATGCCGTTCGGCGTCGAACACCTCCAGGCCGTCGATCTTCTCGCTGGTGCCGGCGAACTTGATCGGCACGCCGGTGATCTGGCGCACGGACAGTGCCGCGCCGCCGCGCGAATCGCCGTCGGTCTTCGTCAGGATGATCCCGGTGAGCGGCAGCGCCTCCTTGAAGGCACGGGCGGTGTTGACCGCATCCTGGCCCTGCATCGCGTCGACCACGAAGAGCGTCTCGACCGGCTTGATGGTCGCGTGCAGGTCGCGGATTTCCTGCATCAGCACTTCGTCGATCGCCAGGCGCCCGGCGGTGTCGACCAGCAGCACGTCGAAGAAGTGGCGTCGCGCATGCTCGAGCGCGGCGCGGGCGATGTCCACCGGCTTCTGGTCGGGCGTACTCGGGAACCACTCGGCCCCGGCCTGCTTCGTCACCGTCTTGAGCTGCTCGATGGCGGCCGGGCGGTAGACGTCGCCCGAGACGGTCAGCACCTTCTTCTTGCGCTTCTCGATCAGGTGCTTGGCCAGCTTGGCCGTGGTGGTGGTCTTGCCGGCGCCCTGCAGGCCGGCCATCAGGATGACCGCCGGCGGCTGCGCGACCAGGTTGATGTCGGACACGCCCTCGCCCATGGTCGCGGCGAGCTCGCGGTTGACGATGCCGACCAGCGCCTGTCCCGGCTTGAGCGAGCCCAGGACCTCCTGCCCCATGGCCTTTTCCTTGACGCGGGCGACGAAGTCGCGCACCACCGGCAGGGCGACGTCGGCTTCGAGCAGGGCCATCCGCACTTCGCGCAACATGTCCTGCACGTTGCCTTCGGTGATGCGGGCCTGGCCGCTCATCTGCTTGACGAGACGGGAGAATTTTTCGGTAAGGGCGCTGGCCATGATGCTGCCCGGCAACAAGGCCGGGTGAGAGAGGTGCGGGAGACGCCCCGGAACCCGGGGCACGGCAAGGCGAGAGGCTAAACTCCGATCGATGATTCTAGCGAGCCCCTCCCCACTCGGTGTGGCACTGGGCATCGCCACCGCGGCTGCCTACGGCATCACCGCCGCGGCAGCTTCCCGGCTCGACCGCAAGGCCGCCCAGTTGCTGCTGGGCCTGGCCTGGCTGCTGCACGCCGCCACGCTCGCCGACGGGCTGGCCGCGGGGCACGCGCGCTTCGGCTTCGCGCCGGCGCTGTCGGTCACGGCCTGGCTGGTGCTCACGGTGCACGCGGTGGAAAGCCGCCTGTATCCGCACCTGAATGTGCGGCGCGTGCTGGCGCTGATAGGCGCTGCCTGCGTCCTGCTGGCGCTGGCGTTCCCCGGCAGTCCGCTGCACGTGTCGGCCTCGCCCTGGCTGCCGCTGCACCTGGCGCTGGGCATTGCGTCGTATGGCCTGTTCGCCGCTGCTGTCATCCACGCCTGGCTGATGGGCCGGGCCGAAACCCAGATGCGCCAGGCCAGCGCGCCCGAAGGCGGCCTGCCGCTGCTGACGCTCGAGCGCCTGACCTTCCGCTTCGTCACCGCCGGCTTCGTGCTGCTGACGGCCACGCTGGTGGCGGGCCTGCTGTTTTCCGAGCAACTCTACGGCACGTCGCTGCGCGGATGGAAATGGGATCACAAGACGGTGTTCTCCGTGCTGGCCTGGATCACCTTCGGCGTGCTGCTGATCGGCCGCGCACGCTTCGGCTGGCGCGGCCGCGCCGCCACGCGCGTGCTCTATGCGGGCAGCGTGCTGCTGCTGCTGGCCTACGTCGGGTCTCGCTTCGTGCTCGAGGTGGTGCTGCATCGTCCGGTTGCCTGAAATATGAAATACCTGTTGGTCATCGCGGTCGTCTGGGTCGCCTTCATGATCTGGCGTTCCCGCCGGCGCGACGAGATCGCGCGCCGCCAGCCGCCAGCCGGGCTGCCGCGCACCCGCACGCCGGGCGAGCCCCAGGCCATGCTTCGCTGCGCCCATTGCGGCCTGCACCTGCCGGCGGCCGACGCCATTGCCGGCGAAGGCGGCAAGGTGTATTGCAGCACCGCGCACCGGCAAGCCGGCCCCGCATGAAACCGCGCGGGGTGCCCGCCCGATGAACCCGCTGCTGTGGTCACGCGGAGAAGCCGCCACCGACTGGGGTGGGCTCGAGGCCAGCATCCCGCCGGGCCTGCGCAGCCATTCACTGCATCGCCTGCTGCGCGGGTTCATGAGCGCCCGCTGCTTCGTTGCCGTGGTGCTGCTGATGTTGCAGGCCTTCGCCTGGGGCATGGGGCCGGCGCTGCCGATGCTGCCGGTGCTGCTGTCGGCCACCTATCTCGCGGCGACGCTGCTGGCCTGGCGTTACGGCCGGTTCCAGTTGCCCTTGCGCGCCTTCGGCGGCGCCTGGCTGTCCACCGTCGCCGTCGATCTGGCCGTCTTCGCCCTGCTCCAGCTGCATCAGCAGGGCAACATCAACTATGCGCCGCTGTTCGCGCTGCCGGTCCTGATGGCCGCGGTGCTCGGCAGCGTCTCGGTCGGCCTCGGCACCACGGCCGTGGCCACGCTGCTGCTGCTGCTCGACGCCGGCTGGCACTGGTTCAACACATCGGGCGACTCGCCCACGCGCTTCGTGCAGGCGGCCCTGACCGGCACTGGCCTGTTCGCCGTCGCGCTGCTGGCCCACGAGCTGGCGCTGCGCCTGGCGCGCGAGGAAAACATCGCGCTGCGCAACCGCAGCACGGCGCACCTGCACGCCCTGGTCAACGACCTGGTGATCGAGACGCTGAGCGAGGGCGTGCTGGTGATCGATGCCCAGGGCCGAGTGCATGCGGCCAATCCGGCGGCCGACGAGATCCTGGGCCAGGGCCTGGCAGGCCTGCCCACACCGTTCTCGCTCGACAGCCATCCTGCCTGGCAGGCGCTGGGCGCGCTGGCGCGCGAGACGTTCGCGCTCGGCCAGGGCCTGTCGCAGGAGATTCCGGTGGCGCAACGCCAGGGCTCGGCGCGTGAGGTCCGCGTGCGCACGCGGCTGACCCCCTCGGTCGACTCGCGCGTCGAAGGCCTTTGCGTCATGTTCCTGCAGGACCTGCGCGAACTCGAAGCGCGAATCCGCACCGAGAAACTGGCCGCCATGGGCCGCATGTCCGCGGCAGTGGCGCACGAGATCCGCAATCCGCTGGCGGCAATCACCCAGGCCAGCGCCTTGCTGGCCGAGGATCTGCAGGAGCCCGGTCAGCGGCGCCTGACCGAGATGGTCCAGCACAACGCGCAGCGGCTGGCCCGCATCGTGGACGACGTGCTGGACGTGGCTCGGGTCCGCCAGCAGCGCGTGCTGCCACTGGCCGAGCAGATTGCGCTGGACCCGACGGTGCGCGTCCTGGCCGAGGAATGGGTGCGCCAGAGCCGGCAACAGGGCGTGTTGCTGCAGCTCGATGCCGGCGGCAGCGTGGTGCCGTTCGATGGCGAGCACCTGCGCCGCATCCTGGTCAACCTGCTGGACAACGCCGCGCGCTATGCGGGCGACCGCGAAGGCGCGATCCAGGTCGCGACGCAGGTCGACGCGGGCGGACGCGCCATCCTGCAGATATGGAGCGACGGCGCACCGTTGGAATCGGCCGTGCGCAAGCACCTGTTCGAGCCGTTCTTCTCCTCCGAGAGCCGCTCCTCCGGGCTGGGCCTGTTCATCTGCCGCGAGTTGTGCGAACGCCATGGCGCCAGCATCGGCTACGAGCGCCGCGCCATCGCGGCCAACGGCCCGGAAGGCAACGAGTTCTATATTCGCTTCGCGCCGGACCAGTCCGGCCGCTGACACAATAGGAACGTGAGCCAAACCGCCGCCAGCCCCGCCTCATCCGCGCGCATCCTCGTCGTTGACGACGAGCCGGACCTGCGCACGCTCTACGAGCTGACGCTGCTGCGCGAGGGCTATCGCGTCGAGGCAGCGGGCACCGTGGCCGAAGCCTGGGAACTGCTGCGCGCCCGGCAATTCGACGCCGTGATCACCGACATGCGGCTGCCCGACGGCCTGGGCATGGAACTGCTCCAGCGCATCCACGTGGCGCAACGCGGCGAGCGCTGCGTCGTGATGACCGCCTACGGCTCGGCCGAGAACGCGGTGGAAGCCCTCAAGGCCGGGGCCTTCGACTACCTGACCAAGCCGGTCGACCTCAAGCAGTTTCGCGCCGTGGTGGCCTCCGCCTTGCAGGAGCGACCAGCGCCGGTGCTGGCCGCGGCGGGCAGCATGTCCCTGGCCGCAGGCGGCACGCCGGGAGCGCCCGTGGCCGTGTCGCCAGCCGTTGACGTACCGCCGGCCGGCCCTGCCAGCGCTGCCGATGCCGCCTTGCAGCGGCTGGTCGGCCAGTCCGAGCCGATGCGGATGGTGAAGGCGCGAATCGCCAAGGTCGCGCGCGGCATGGCGCCGATTCACGTGCGCGGCGAGTCGGGCACCGGCAAGGAACTGGTCGCGCGTGCGGTGCATGCCTGCAGCCAGCGCTGCGAAGGCCCGTTCGTCGCGGTCAATTGCGGCGCGATTCCCGAGAACCTGCTCGAGGCCGAGTTCTTTGGCGCACGCAAGGGCTCCTATACGGGCTCGGCCGCCGACCGCGACGGCTACTTCCAGGCCGCACGCGGCGGCACGCTGTTTCTCGACGAGATCGGAGACCTGCCGCTGGCCATGCAGTCCAAGCTCCTGCGTGCCATCCAGGAGCGCAGCGTGCGGCCGATCGGCTCGACGCAGGAGGACGCCGTCGACGTGCGCATCGTCAGCGCCACCCACAAGGACCTGCAGGCAGAGGTCGCGGCCGGCCGCTTCCGGCAGGACCTTTTCTATCGCCTCAACGTGATCGAAATTCCGGTGCCGGCCCTGCGGGACCGGCGCGAAGACCTGCCCGCACTGTGTTCGGCATTGCTCGAGCGCATCGGGCGGGAAGGCGGCATGCCCGCGGTGCGCCTGTCGGGCGCCGCCATGCAGCAGCTGGCCACGCATCCCCTGCACGGCAATGTGCGCGAGCTGGAAAACCTGCTGCATCGCGCGGTCGCCTTGGCCGACGGGGACGAATTGCAACTGGATTCCGACTGTGCCGAGACGCACGCGATCGAAGCGACCGCCGACGCGCGCGTGCGCGCCGACGCCTCACCAGCGCCTTCACCGGCCGCGTCGCAGCAGCGCGCTGCCCCGGCCGAGACGCCCCTGGCCGGCGGACTGCCCGGCGACCTGCAGGGCTACCTGGACCGGCACGAGCGCGACATCCTCGTGCGCGCACTCAACGAAAGCGGCTTCAACCGCACCGCCGCGGCGGCCCGGCTCGGACTGAGCCTGCGCCAGATCCGCTACCGCATCGCGCGGCTGGGCATCAACACGCCGCACGGCGACGACGCCGCCGGCAGCGGCAACGATGACTGACCCGGCCGACGGTCCGTGGCGCGGCGGCTGGTATGCGCCGGCCCACACCCTGCCCTCGCCCAACTTCGGCGATCGTCCGGCAGATGCCCGGATCGACCTGGTTGTGCTGCATTCCATGAGCCTGCCGCCGGGCCGCTACGGCGGCGACGAGATCCTGCAGCTGTTCACCAACCGACTGGACTGGGAAGCGCATCCCTACTTCCAGAGCATCCGCGGGCTGGAAGTGTCGGCCCACTTTCTTGTGCGGCGCGATGGCAGCCTGTGGCAGTTCGTCGATTGCGACGCCCGTGCCTGGCACGCCGGCGCGTCCTGCTGGCGCGGGCGCAGCCAGTGCAACGACGACTCGATCGGCATCGAGCTCGAAGGCCTGGAGGGCGAGTACTTCGAGCCGGCGCAGTACGACGCGCTGCGCGAGCTCATGCCCGCGCTCGCGAAGCGCTACCCGATCGCCCACGTGGCGGGGCACGAGCACATCGCGCCGGGGCGCAAGCATGATCCCGGTGCCGGATTCGACTGGGCCCGGTTGCGTGCATCCCTGGGCTGGCCGGACGCCGCGTTTCCGCCACAGACATTGCCGCGCTGAATTTTCTCAATCGCGACCGGCTTTCCGATGGCCTGTCGCCGTCTGGAGCCAACGGCCGAACAGCGCGCCGCGACATCCAGATTTCATGCGGCATTGCGCGCGAAATCGGCTCGAAAGCCGCATGCGCCGGGGCTTCGGCACGAAGCTTTAAGTATTGATGGGGTGCGCAGCGCGCATGGCCCGGATACACATTCTCAAGCAACGGCAAATATGTGTGGAAAACACCATATCTAGTAGATTGCTACCCCCCTGGACCCCATATATAGTGTGTGCACCGCACGGCAGCCGATTGAGGCGGCAGCCCTGCGAAGTCGGCCCTTGCCAACCTTTGCACAACAAAAGTCACTCCAAAAGGACACCCCGAATGCAGACTGCCCAGAATCCTTCGTCCTCCGCACTCCAACGTCCCCTGCCGGCCAGCAGCCAGGCGCGCGACGTGGCCGGCCAGCCCAGCAGCGCGGCCCTGGCCCACTACCAGATCATTCGGCGCAACGGGGCCGTCGTGCCCTTCGAGCCGAACAAGGTCGCGATTGCGATGATGAAGGCCTTCCTGGCGGTGCACGGCACCCAGGGCGCGGCATCGGCCAGCGTTCGCGAGACCGTCGACGACCTGACGCAGGGCGTGGTTCGCGCGCTGGTGCGCTCGCGCCCGGGCGGCGGCACCTTCCACATCGAAGACGTGCAGGACCAGGTCGAACTGGGCCTGATGCGCGGCAGCCACCATGAAGTGGCCCGCGCGTACGTGCTCTACCGCGAGCGCCGTTCGCAGGAACGCGCACGCCAGGGCGAGCCCGTGCAGCAGCCGGTGGTTGCGCAGCTGCACGTGCTCGACGGCGGCGAGCGCGTGGCGCTCGACCTGGGCGAACTCAAGTCGCTGATCGAGTCGGCCTGTGCCGGCCTGGGCGACGGCGTCAGCGCCGACCCGATCGTGGCCGAGACCATGCGCAACCTGTACGACGGCGTGCCGCTCGACGAGGTGTACAAGGCCTCCATCCTGGCCGCCCGCACCCTGATCGAGAAGGATCCGGACTACACCTTCGCCACCGCCCGCCTGCTGCTGCACACGATCTTCAAGGAAATCGTCGGCCGCGAAGTGGCCCCGGCCGATCGCGCCACCACCTATGCCGACTACTTCCCGCAGTTCATCAAGAAGGGCGTGGAAAACGAACTGCTCGACGAGAAGCTGCTGCAGTACGACCTGGCCCGCCTGGGCGGCGCCCTCAAGGCCGAACGCGACCTGAAGTTCGACTACCTGGGTCTGCAGACGCTGTACGACCGCTATTTCCTGCATGTGCGCAAGAGCCGCATCGAGTTGCCGCAGGCCTTCTTCATGCGCGTGGCGATGGGGCTGGCACTGGGCGAGATCGATCGCGAAGCGCGCGCCATCGAGTTCTACGAAGTGCTGTCGTCGTTCGACTTCATGTCCAGCACGCCGACCCTGTTCAACAGCGGCACGCTGCGCTCGCAGCTGTCGAGCTGCTACCTGACCACCGTGCCGGACGACCTGGACGGCATCTACGAGTCGATCAAGGAAAACGCTCTGCTGTCGAAGTTCGCCGGCGGCCTGGGCAACGACTGGACCCGCGTGCGGGCGCTGGGCAGCCACATCAAGGGAACCAACGGCGAGTCGCAAGGCGTCGTGCCGTTCCTTAAGGTCGTCAACGACACCGCCGTGGCCGTCAACCAGGGCGGCAAGCGCAAGGGCGCCGTCTGCACCTACCTCGAGACCTGGCACCTGGACATCGAGGAGTTCCTGGAACTGCGCAAGAACACCGGCGACGACCGCCGCCGCACGCACGACATGAACACGGCCAACTGGATCCCGGACCTGTTCATGCGCCGGGTCATGGAAAACGGAAGCTGGACGCTGTTCTCGCCGTCGAACGTGCCGGACCTGCACGACAAGTTCGGCGCCGCCTTCGAGGCCGCCTACGTCGCCTACGAGGAAAAGGCAGCGCGTGGCGAGATCAAGCCCAGCCGCACCGTGCCCGCCACCGACCTGTGGCGCAAGATGCTCACGATGCTGTTCGAGACCGGCCATCCCTGGATCACGTTCAAGGACGCCTGCAACGTGCGCTCGCCGCAGCAGCACGCCGGGGTGGTGCATTCGTCCAACCTGTGCACCGAGATCACCCTGAACACGAGCGACACCGAAACCGCGGTGTGCAACCTCGGCTCGATCAACCTGCTGCAGCACCTCAAGGATGCCCCGCACGGCGCCGAAGGCGGCGCGGCCAAGGTGATCGACCAGGAAAAGCTGGCGCGTACCGTGACGACGGCCATGCGCATGCTCGACAACGTGATCGACATCAACTACTACGCCGTCAAGAAGGCTCGGGACTCCAACCTGCGCCACCGTCCCGTCGGCCTGGGCGTGATGGGCTTCCAGGACGCGCTGTATGAACTGCGCATCCCCTACGCCAGCCAGGACGCGGTCGAATTCGCCGACCGCTCCATGGAAGCGATCTGCTACCACGCGTACTGGGCCTCGACCGAGCTGGCCAAGGAGCGCGGCCGGTACTCCAGCTACAAGGGTTCGCTGTGGGACAAGGGCGTCCTGCCGCTGGACACGCTGAATCTGCTGGAGCAGGCGCGCGGCGGCTTCGTCGAAGTGGACCGCTCGTCCACGCTCGACTGGGAGGCGCTGCGCGCCAAGATCCGCCAGGACGGCATGCGCAACTCCAACTGCGTGGCCATCGCGCCGACTGCAACGATTTCCAACATCATCGGCGTGGACGCGTCGATCGAGCCGTGCTTCGGCAACCTCTCGGTCAAGTCGAACCTGTCGGGCGAATTCACCGTCATCAACCATTACCTGGTGCGCGATCTCAAGCGCCTGGGCCTTTGGGACGACGTGATGGTGATGGACCTGAAGCACTTCGACGGCTCGCTGCGCCCGATCGACCGCGTGCCGCAGGACGTCAAGGCGCTCTACGCCACCGCATTCGAGGTCGAGACGCACTGGCTGGTCGAGGCCGCCGCGCGCCGCCAGAAATGGATCGACCAGGCGCAGTCGCTCAACATCTACATGGCCGGCGCATCGGGCAAGAAGCTCGACGAGACCTACAAGCTGGCCTGGCTGCGCGGCCTCAAGACCACCTACTACCTGCGCACAATCAGCGCCACGCACGCCGAGAAGTCCACCGTGCAGTCGGGCCGGCTCAACGCCGTTTCTTCCGGCGCGGACAATGGCGGCATGAGCGCACTCGAGGCCGCAGCGGCCGCGGCGCAGCAGCAGATGAATGCGGTGCCCGCCACCGACATCAAGTTCTGCGGGATCGACGATCCGACCTGCGAAGCCTGCCAGTGAGCGTTGATGCTGCACGCGTCGTCGCGCATTCCATCTGGAATTTCGCGTGACGACGCGATGCATGCGAACAACATGAACGCATGAACGACGAGCGCGTTGTGGGCGAACACTTTTCAACTCACGGCGTTGCTCACATAATTTGAGTATTGGAATCTCTATGTTGACCTGGGACGAAGAAGTCAAGCACAACGCAGCGCCCGTGAACCCGATCGGCCGCGCGATGGAACTGCCGACTTCGCAGCATGCCTCGCCGGCGCTGCAGCCCGTCGCTTCGCACACGCCGGCCTCGCTCGCACCTGCCTCCGCGGCAGCCGCGCTGCCGACCGCCAGCGCCCGGCGCGTGGTCGCGGCCGACAAGCGCATCATCAACGGCCAGACCGACGTCAACCAGCTGGTGCCCTTCAAGTACAAGTGGGCCTGGGAAAAATACCTCGCCACCTGCGCCAACCACTGGATGCCGCAGGAAGTGAACATGACGCGCGACATCGCCCTCTGGAAGGACCCGAACGGGCTGACCGAGGACGAGCGCCGCATCGTCAAGCGCAACCTGGGCTTCTTCGTCACCGCCGACTCGCTGGCCGCCAACAACATCGTGCTGGGCACCTACCGCCACATCACGGCGCCGGAGTGCCGCCAGTTCCTGCTGCGCCAGGCCTTCGAGGAAGCGATCCACACCCACGCCTACCAGTACATCGTGGAGTCGCTGGGCCTGGACGAGGCCGAGATCTTCAACGCCTACAACGAGGTCGCCTCGATCCGCGAGAAGGACCAGTTCCTGATCCCCTTCATCGAGGCGATCATGGACCCGAACTTCCACACCGGCACGCCCGAGAACGACCAGACGCTGCTCAAGAGCCTGATCGTCTTCGCCTGCCTGATGGAAGGCCTGTTCTTCTACGTCGGCTTCACGCAGATCCTGGCGCTGGGCCGGCAGAACAAGATGACCGGCGCCGCCGAGCAGTACCAGTACATCCTGCGCGACGAGTCGATGCACTGCAATTTCGGCATCGACCTGATCAACCAGCTCAAGCTCGAGAACCCGCATCTGTGGACGGCCGAGTTCAAGGCCGAGATCAAGGCGCTGTTCGCCAAGGCGGTCGAGCTGGAATACCGTTATGCCGAAGACACCATGCCGCGTGGCGTGCTGGGCATGAATGCCTCCATGTTCAAGGGCTACCTGCGTTACATCGCGAACCGTCGCGCCACGCAGATCGGCCTCGAAGCGCTCTTCCCGAACGAGGAAAACCCGTTCCCCTGGATGAGCGAGATGATTGACCTGAAGAAGGAGCGCAACTTTTTCGAGACCCGTGTGATCGAGTATCAATCGGGCGGTGCGCTTTCTTGGGATTGAGTTTCGCGTTCGATACGACGACAAAACAAGATCGGTATTGCCCTTGGCGCCGGATGCACCGAAAAGAGTGCGGCGCCCGGGGCGCAGGTGTTCATGGCACTGAGGCCACGTCCTCAATGCCATGGATCGCTTCAATGGGTCCGTGAAGGGCCCTGAAGTGCTTCAAAAGGTTGATTCTTCAACTTGATCAAGGAGAAAGAAAATGGCAACTGCAAAGAAAGCGCCGGCCAAGAAAGCCGCCGCCAAGAAGGTAGCAAAGAAGGCCGTCGCCAAGAAGGTCGTGGCGAAGAAGGTCGCGCGTCCCGCCGTGAAGAAGGCGGTCGCCAAGAAGGTCGTGAAGACCGCGGCAAAGAAGGCCGTCGCCAAGAAGGTCGCCAAGACCGCGGTGAAGAAGGCTGTCGCGAAGAAGGTCGCCAAGACCGCGGCAAAGAAGGCCGTCGCCAAGAAGGTCGTGAAGACCGCGGCGAAGAAAGCCGTCGCCAAGAAGGTCGCCAAGCCCGCAGCGAAGAAGATCGCCAAGAAGGCGGTAGCCAAGAAGGTTGCGAAGAAGGCGGTTGCGAAGAAGGTCGCCAAGAAGGCGGTCGCCAAGAAAGCCGCGAAGAAGCCTGCTGCCAAGAAGGCTGCCAAGGCTCCCGCTGCCCCCAAGGCAACGCCTGCCCCTGCGGCTCAGACCACTCTGAACCCGCAAGCAGCCTGGCCCTTCCCGACGGCCGGCAAGCCCTGAGCCTGAGCCTCTCCAAGGCCAAAGCCCGGCACCTCACGGTGCCGGGCTTTTTTGTCTTTGGACCGGCCGAGGCCTGTCAGAGTCCGAGGGCGGCCCGGTCGACCCCGTAGTTCTGCGGTCCGCGCTGGGCGATCTTGAGCGCCCCGAGGCGATTGCCCAGTTCTGCGCAGCGCGCCAGCGGCCAGTCCTGCTCCAGTCCGTAGAGCAGCGCGCCGCGCCAGGCGTCGCCGCACCCGGTGGGATCCACCACCTGGGCCGGCGCGACGGCTGGAACATGCGTCTTGGCGCCATCGGTCCACACTTCGCACCCGTCAGCGCCCAACGTGACCACCAGCCCGCGCACGCGCCGCGATATTTCGGCGCTGTCCAAGCCCGTGCGCTCGCTGAGCATGCGGCCTTCATAGTCGTTGACGGTAACCCAGTCGGCCAGCTCGATGAAGTGCGCCAACTCGTCGCCGTTGAACATCGGCAGGCCCTGCCCCGGATCGAACACGAACGGAATGCCGGCCGCCTTGAACTGCTCGGCATGCTCGAGCATGGCGTCGCGCCCATCCGGCGAGATGATGCCCAGGCGGATGTCCTCCCGCGCGTCGATCCGCGTCAGGTGTGCCTGCTGCATGGCGCCCGGATGGAAGGCCGTGATCTGGTTGTTGTCGCGGTCCGTCATGATCATCGCTTGCGCGGTGTAGGTGTCCGACACTTCGCGCACGAACTCGGTCGAGATGCCCAGATCGCGCAGGCGCCGGATGTAGTCGGCGCCATCGCTGCCGACCGTGGCCATCGGCAACGCCTTGCCGCCCAGGGCATTGAGGGCATAGGCGACGTTGCCGGCGCAGCCGCCGAAGTCGCGCCGCAGGCCCGGCACCAGGAAGGACACATTGAGGATGTGCAACTGGTCCGGCAGGATCTGGTCGGCGAAACGACCCTCGAAGCTCATGATCGTGTCGAAGGCGAGGGAGCCGCAAATGACGGTGGCCATAGTGTGTGGTGGTCGGTTGAAGAAAGGCGGTGCGACCGCGCCTCAGGGATAGAAGGCCGAAAGGCGATAGCCCGCGACAGGCGGCAAGCCGGCAGCATCGGGGCCGCTCAGACGAACCGGCAGGGACGCATTGCGTTCGGCGCCGGCCGCCAGCACGCCCGGTGCGCCGAATTCATTCGGTTGCAGGACCCGGCGCACCAGCGCTCGCTCCTGGGTGTCCAGCAGGGTCAGTTCCACTGCCGGCATGGCGAGCGGCATGCGCGCTCCGTTGCGCAACGTGAAGTCGAGCCGGTAGCCCTCGTTGCGATCGCTCGAAAGGGAGGCCCCTTCGATGCTGATGGCGGCAATCATGCGAGGAGCGGCCAGCCGGCAATGGGTCCAGTCGCACAGCGCCTGCAGAACCGGACGCAGCTGGGGCTGGCGGGCGACCAGGATGTCGCGCTCGTGGCGCAGATACTGCAACGCCAGCACCGCCAGCGCGCACAGGCAAGCCAGTGCCCACAGCCAGTTGCCGGCGCGCCGCCGCGGCCGCGCGTCCTGGTCGGCCGACACGTCGGCAAAGCTCGGCAGCGGCGCCGCCGCTGGCGCGGCGACATGCGTCGCGTCGGCATGGGAAGCCGATTCCGATGGAAGGCGCAATGCCGGCCGCTCGGCGGACGACGGCGCGGAAGATGGCGAGCCGCCGACGTCCGCCGCATGCAGATCGACGGAAGCCGCGCCATCGGCGACGGGCGATGCATCGAAACTCGGATCGCCGGCACTCGACGCATGGCCGTGGCGCTCCCGCTCGCGCTGCTCGGAGCGCTCGCGGCGCAGCGCCTTGACGCGTTCGCGCCGCAAGGCCTTCTGCAACTGCGCGTTCACGGCCTCCTCGATCGGCGAGACGGCGGCAGACGGGCCGGTGAGCACAGGCGAGAACTCGGGCTCGCGCCGCTGCGCCGGGGCGCTGTCGCGATCCGCGGGCAGGCCGAGGTCGAGCGACGGCAGTGCGTCGAACCGCGGTTCGTGCGCCGCGTCACCGAAGCGCTGCGCCGCTTCGGAATAGGCCACGCTCACCGGCTCGGACGTCCAGCGCGGCGCCGTGGGCGCGGGGATGGCTGCCGAGCCGCCGCCGAGATCGAGCAGATCGGCTTTCGGCCACGACATCGCTGGCATCTCGATGCCGGCGGGCAACGGCGGAGCCTCCGGCCCGAGGTCGAAGGCATCGTCGTCGTGCGAGTCGTCTTCGCCGCTTTCGACGACGGGCGTGGCAGCCGGCGCCGGCGCAGACGCCTGGCCAGGCGCAGGGGCCGACGCGCCAGGAACGGCTGCCACCGGCGTGCCGTCGTCGTTCGTCTCCCACAGTGCCTGAGTGGCGTCGAACACCTCGCTGCAACGGCCGCAGCGAACCCATCCCTCGGAGATGCGAAGCTGGTCCCGGACGACCTTGAATGTGGTCGCACATGCGGGGCAGCGGGTGACGAGTCTCATGTGGCGCGAATTGTAGGGGTGCCCTCGTACGGCATGGCCGGGCGCGGCGCCGGCGCGTGGTCCGCCCTTGCCGGCATGCGCGTTCAGGCGCGGCCGGTCATCAGGATCCAGCCGTCCTCGGTGTCGGCCACCGACAGCTTCAGATAGGGCGCATACGCCTCTTGCAACTCCTGCGCCTGGCGATCGAGGATGCCCGCCAGCACCAGCGATCCGCCCGGCGCCACGTGCCGGCACAGCAGCGGCGCCAGCACCTTCAGTGGCGTCGCCAGGATGTTGGCCAGGACGATGTCGTAGGTGCCCGCGGCGGCATCCGGCAGGCCGGCCCTCAGTTGCACCTGGTTCGCCTGCGCATTGAGCCGCGTCGATTCCACCGCGGCCTGGTCGATGTCCACGGCGTCGATGTCGCTGGCGCCGAACTTGGCGGCACCGATGGCGAGAATGCCCGAGCCGCAACCGTAGTCCAGCACGCGGCGCGAGGCGAGCGCGCCGGCACCGGCGATCCAGCGCAGGCACATGCGGGTGGTCGGGTGGGTTCCCGTCCCGAAGGCCAGGCCCGGATCGAGCCGGATCACCTGGCGGGCGGCAGCCGGCGGCTGGTGCCAGGTCGGCACGATCCAGAATTCGGGCGTGATCTCCACCGGTGCGAACTGTGACTGCGTCAGGCGTACCCAATCCTGCTCGGGCACCTCGAAGACCCCGACGAGCTCGCAGCCGTCGAAGAAGTCCTGCGCCGACAGCACCAGCCCCGCCTCGCGCGCGGCCTCCTCGGTCGGGAACAGCGCGGTCACCCGCGAGCGCTCCCACCCGGCCTTGGGCGGCGGCATTCCCGGCTCGCCGAACAGCGCGCGCTCCGCCTCGGTCTGGGCGTCGGCATCCTCGACCGAGGTGCTCAATGCGTCGAGCGCATCCAGCGCCTCGCCCAGGATCTCGATCCTGTCCTCCGGGGCAAGCAGGTGCAGTTCGAACATCGGCCGGGCTCCTTGCTCAGCGCGCGTGGGCGCCGAGCCACTCTTCCAGGTAGTGGATGTTGGTGCCGCCGCTCATGAACTTGGCGTCGACCATCAGTTCGCGGTGCAGCGCGATGTTCGTCTGGATGCCCTCGACCACCGTCTCGTTGAGAGCCTGGCGCATGCGCGCCAGCGCCTGCTCGCGCGTGTCGCCATGAACGATGATCTTGCCGATCATCGAGTCATAGTTGGGCGGCACGAAGTAGTTCGTGTAGGCATGCGAGTCGACCCGCACGCCCGGGCCGCCCGGCGGGTGCCACATCGTGATGCGCCCCGGCGACGGCGTGAACTTGTAGGGGTGCTCGGCGTTGATGCGGCATTCGATGGCATGGCCGCGCTGTTCGATCTGGCGCTGGGTAAACGGCAGCTTCTCGCCGGCCGCCACCATGATCTGCGTCTTGACGATGTCGATGCCGGTGACCATCTCGGTGACCGGATGCTCGACCTGCACGCGCGTGTTCATTTCGATGAAGTAGAACTCGCCGTCCTCGTACAGGAACTCGAAGGTGCCGGCGCCGCGGTAGCCGATCTTCTTGCACGCGGCTGTGCAGCGCTCGCCGATGCGCTCGATGAGCTTGCGCGCGATGCCCGGCGCGGGAGACTCCTCGATCACCTTCTGGTGGCGCCGCTGCATGGAGCAGTCGCGCTCGCCCAGGTAGACGGCGTTCTTGTGCTTGTCGGCCAGCACCTGGATCTCGATGTGCCGCGGGTTCTGGAGAAACTTCTCCATGTACACCGCGCCGTTGTTGAAGGCCGCCTGGGCCTCCGCCTTCGTCATCTGGATGGCGTTGACCAGCGCCGCCTCGGTGTGCACCACGCGCATGCCGCGCCCGCCGCCGCCGCCCGCAGCCTTGATGATCACCGGGTAGCCGATGGCCCGCGCGATGCGCTTGTTGGTGGCCGGATCGTCGGACAACTCACCCTCCGACCCGGGCACGCAGGGCACGCCCGCCTTGATCATCGCCTGCTTGGCCGAGACCTTGTCGCCCATGATGCGGATGTTCTCCGGCGTCGGGCCGATGAACTGGAAGCCGCTTTGTTCCACGCGCTCGGCGAAGTCGGCGTTCTCGCTTAGGAAGCCATAGCCGGGGTGGATCGCCTCGGAGTCGGTGACCTCGGCCGCCGAGATGATGGCCGGCATGTTGAGATAGCTCTGCCCGGACGGCGCCGGGCCGATGCACACAGCCTCCTGCGCCAGCTTGACGTACTTGGCGTCGCGGTCGGCTTCTGAATAGACCATGACGGCCTTGATGCCCATTTCGGCACAGGCCCGCTGGACCCGCAGGGCAATCTCCCCACGGTTGGCCACAAGGATCTTCTTAAACATCGTTTCTCCCGCGGCCTGAGGCCGCGCACACGCACGGGCGGCGGCTGGACCGGGTGGTGCCCGCGGCCACCACGGCGCACGGGCCGCGATCGTCCACGAGCGTCATTGGCATGCTTACTCGATGGTGAACAGCGGCTGGCCGTATTCGACCGCCTGACCGTTCTCGCCGAGGATCTGGGTGATGGTGCCGCTCTTGTCGGCCTCGATCTCGTTGAGGATCTTCATGGCCTCGATGATGCAGATCGTGTCGCCTTCCTTGACCTGCGCGCCCACTTCCACGAAGGGCGCCGCGCCGGGACTGGAAGCACGATAGAAGGTGCCCACCATCGGCGACTTGACCACATGCCCCTGGGGCTGTGCCGGCGCGGGCGCCGGAGCCGGAGAGGCCGCGGCAGCCGGCGCGGCGGCGGGCGCGGCCGTTGCCGCAGCCGCCGGCAGCGCCTGAACGTATTGCACGGGGGCGGCGCTTTCGGCGCCGGCCTTGACGATCCGCACCTTGCCCTCGGCTTCGGTGATCTCCAACTCGGAGATGTTGGATTCCGACACGAGGTCGATCAGTGTTTTGAGCTTGCGCAGGTCCATGGGACTCCATTGCCGGCATGCGCCGGGCTTTCGCACTGGGTAGTGCTCAATTAGTATTCAAAGTGAATGAATGACCGCTAACTTCGGCGTAATCACGCTTATGAGCGCCAAAATCGAGGTTAACAGATCATTCTAACCGTGAAAGAGATCACGACGCCAACTGTCGAGGTCGCTGCGCTCCAGCTTTCCCATTTTACGTGCGGCCACCTTGCCGTCCGCGCCCACGGCGAGCGTAAAGGGCAACCCTCCTTGCGTGTTGCCCAGCTGACGGAGCATGTCGGTGCCGGCCACGCCGGCCAGCCCGATCGGATAGGCGACCGGCGTTCGCGCAAGAAACTTGCGCACCGCGCTCGGCTGATCGATGGCCAAACCCACCACTTGAAAGCCGTTCGCGGCATTTTCACGGAAAAAGGCATCGAGCATCGGCATTTCCTCGACGCAGGGCGCGCACCACGTGGCCCAGAAGTTCACCAGCAGCGGCTTGCCTCGCAGCGTTGTCAGGGCCAGTTCGCCGCCGTCCGGCCGATCGAACCGGCCGGACCAGAACCCGGCATCCAATGCAGTTCCACCGCGATCGTCACGGGCTTGCCACCATGCCGCCGCCGCGCCGGCGCCGGCCGCTGCCACGGCCACGGCGCCCAACATCCAGCGGCGGGAGCGGCCGCCTTCGACCCTCTCGATGGACGTCGACTCTGTCATGCCTGCTCGTCCTTTTCGATCAGGCGGCGCACGGCCGCCATGTCTCCACGCGGGGCCCGCCCCTGCGCGTCGGGCTTGAGCGCGCCACGCTGGTCGTCGAGGTCGTACACCAGCAGGTGGACCCCGACCTCTTCGCCGAGCTCGCGGCTCATGGCGTGCACGCTGAGCGCCTCGACCTGTTCGCCATGGAAGCCCGTGACCATGCGCGGCTCGTAGTCGACGCGATGGTCGATCAGGCTGATCTCGGCCGACTTGGAGTCGTCGCAGAACAGCTGGATATAGATGTCCGACAGGCGGGTGGCGGTTCCGTGCCAGACAGCGCCGCCAAGGTGGGGGCGAAACGGCGCCATGCGCTCCATCCACTCCAGCGCCAGTCGGCGCAGCGCGAGCAGTTCGCGCGGCTGGGTGTCGGCGCAGAACACGTCGATGTACTCGCGCACCGACGCCTCGATCTCGTCGTTGCCCGGCAGCGCCGTGCGCGCCGGCAGGCCGAGTTCGCGCAGCGCCCGGCGCTTGGCCGGGCCGTACTCGAGGCCTTCCTCGACCACGAGCCGGGCCGCGGCTGCGGCAATCTCGCGTTTGGCGGCAGAAGAGGTGTCCATCGGTCGATTGTGCCCGGTCGTCGCGCCCACGGCGCAGGAGAAGCCGTACGCAAACCGGGGGCGCGCCCGGCCGCCCGTTCAGCCTTGCGGCGATGCGTCCGCGGCGAGGCTGCGCCTGGCTGCACGGGCCGCCTTGAAGGCCAGGAAGGCTTCGAGGCTGGTCTTGCGCGGGACATAGCCGAACTCCTGCTTGAGCCGGTCGTTGGCCAGAACCGGCCGATAGCGCAGGAAATCGATCTGCTCCGGGCCGCAGCGGCTGATCTTCAGGCGCGCGCCGATCCTCAAGCCCAATCGCAGGAGCGGCGCCGGCACCGCCAGCACAGGCTTGCGCAGCAACGCCGCGATCTGCGCGAGCGTGAGCGCGCCATCTCCGGCCACGTTGAAGCACCCGGTGCGGCCACTGGCGATCGCATGCAGGATGCAGCCGGCGACATCCTCGTCCCAGACGAAGACGAAAGGGCTGTCCCTGCCGCGCACTGCCATGAGGCGCGGTTTGTCGAACAGCGCCGTCACCCGGTTGTCGGCGTGGTCGCCAAGAATGGTGCCGATGCGCAGTACCGTCTGGCGCAGCTGCGGATGGCGACTGCGGTAGCTGGCGAGCATTTCCTCGACCAGCCGCTTGTGGTGCGAACAGACGAAGTCCGCGTTGCCCCGCAGGGGCTGGTCTTCGGTGATCCACGCCGGGTTGTCCGCGTGGTAGCCATAGGCGGCGCCGCTCGAGGCGACCACCAGGTGGCGCACGCCGGCGGCCAGGCTGGCCTTGAGCAGGTTGCGCGTTCCCAGTACATCCACCGAATACTCGAAGTCGCGGTCGCCCCCGCTGCCGGGAGGCACGGTGGCGGCCAGGTGCACGACGGCGTCCACCGCCCGGCGCTCGAGCAGCCCCTGCAATTCGGGCGAGCGCACGTCCATCACTTCGTAGATGACGCCGGGCACGCGCCGCGCGGGCGGCACGTCGCGGACGTCGGTGGCAATGACGGCGTCGATCTCGCGCGACTGCGCCAGGGCGGACACCACGCTGCGCCCGAGAAAGCCGGCAGCGCCGGTGATCAGGACGCGCCGCAGGGGAAGAGGAGACTCGTTTTCCATCGGGAAGCAGGTGGCGCCGGGAGCGGATTGTCGGGGCTGGCAGCCCGCCCGGCGAAGCGGGCGCCGCCGCAAGCGCTGCAAGCGTCGACGATTACCGCATTTGTTGATGAAATGTTGCTTCCAAACTACTTTAGAAGTCATGCATCTTACCCAAAAGAGGGCAGAATCTCGGATTTGCTAATACAAAGTCTCTACTTTTGAGACCTCGCCCCGATGATTTCCGAAGAATTCGCAGCTCCCAACACCCACGATCAAGCGCTCACCCCGGGACTGCGCATGCTGCAATTGCTCGAACTCGTCGCCAGCACCGGGGACGCCCAATCCCTGGCCGACGTGGTGCGCCTGAGCGGACAACCGAAGCCATCGGTACACCGCATGCTCCAGCAGATGGAAGCCGGCGGACTGCTGGCGCGCGGCGCCGACGGCCGCCGCTATGCCGTCACCCCCCGCCTGACACGCTTTGCCGAGGACGTGCTGCGCGCCAGCAGCACCACCGGCTTGCGCCGCACGCTGCTGCGCCGCCTGGTCGACCAGGTGGGCGAGACGTGCAACCTGACTGCGCTGTCGGGCGACGAGGTGGTCTACCTCGATCGCGTCGAAACCAACTTTCCGCTGCGCCTGGACCTGCGCCCCGGCTCGCGCGTCCCGCTGCACTGCTCGGCCAGCGGCAAGCTTCTGCTGGCGCATCTGCCGACCGGTCCGCGCGAACGCATGCTCGAAGCGCTGCACTTCGCCCCGCGCACCGCACACACCATCGACAGCCGCGAGCGCATGGAAAAGGAACTGGCGCGCATTCGCGACCAGGGCCACGCGGTGGACGCAGAGGAATACGTCGACGGTCTGGTCTGCGTCGCCGTGCCGGTGCGCGACCGTTCCGGCGGGCCGGTGCGCTGTGCGGTCGCCCTGCAGGCGCCGGTGGCACGGCTGTCCATGGCGCAGGCGCTGTCGCAACTCGACAAGCTGCACGCGGCGGCCGACGACATCGCTCGCGCCGGGGCCTGAGCGAGCGACGCCCCCCCGCCGGCCCGGTCCCGCTCGGGGTCCGAGGCGGCTGTCTGCGCGGCGACTTCTAGAATCCGCCGATGCACATTCACATTCTCGGCATCTGCGGCACGTTCATGGGAGGGCTGGCCGCCCTGGCGCGCGAGGCCGGCCACCGCGTGACCGGCTGCGACGCCGGCGTCTATCCGCCCATGAGCGATCAGTTGCGGGCGCTGGGCATCGATCTGATCGAAGGCTTCGACGCCGGCCAGATGGCCCTGAACCCCGACGTCTACGTCGTGGGCAACGTCGTCTCGCGCGCGCGCCTGCCCGACGGCAGCGCCAAGTTCCCGCTGATGGAGGCCATTCTCGAGGCTGGCGCCCGCTACACGAGCGGCCCGCAATGGCTGGCGGACATGCTGCTGCAGGACCGTCACGTGCTGGCTGTGGCCGGCACGCATGGCAAGACGACCACCACGTCCATGTTGGCGTGGATCCTCGAGCGTGCCGGCCGCGCGCCCGGCTTTCTGGTGGGCGGTGTGCCGCTGGACTTCGGGGTCTCCGCGCGCCTGGGCCATGGTGGCGCCGGGCATGGCCGGCCGTTGTTCGTCATCGAGGCGGACGAGTACGACACCGCCTTCTTCGACAAGCGCAGCAAGTTCGTCCACTACCGTCCGCGCACGGCGGTGCTGAACAACCTGGAGTTCGATCATGCTGACATCTTTGATGATCTCGCAGCCATCGAACGGCAGTTCCACCATCTCGTTCGCACCGTGCCCGCCACCGGCAGGCTCGTGGTGAACGGCGCGGAAGAAAGCCTGGCGCGGGTGCTCGCCCGTGGCTGCTGGAGCGAGGTGGCCGCCTTCGGCGGCGACGGCGCCTGGCAGGCCGACGGCCCCGCGGACGATTTCGAAGTACGCCGGAGCGGCGAGCGCGTCGGCCGTGTCGCCTGGGCCCTGACCGGCGAACACAACCGCATGAACGCGCTGGCGGCGATCGCGGCCGCCGAACATGTGGGCGTCGACCCCGGCGAGGCCGCCGACGCACTGGGCAGTTTTCGCAACGTGCGCCGGCGCATGGAGCTGCGCGGCAGCGTCGAACGTGCCGGCCACGCCATTCGCGTGTACGACGACTTCGCGCACCACCCGACCGCCATCCACACCACGCTCGAGGGGCTTCGGCGCAAGCTCGACGCCAGCGGCGCGCAGGACGAGCGCATCCTGGCCGTGTTCGAGCCGCGCAGCAACACCATGAAGCTGGGCGCCATGGCCGCCCAGCTGCCCTGGAGCCTGGAGCCGGCCGCCCTCGCCTTCTGCCATGCCGCCGGGCTGGACTGGGACGCCGCGGCGGCGCTCGCGCCGCTGGGCGATCGCGCCCAAGTCGCACCGGATCTCGAAACGCTGCTGCGGCAGGTGGTCGTGGCGGCGCGGCCCGGCGATCACATCGTGTGCATGAGCAACGGCGGCTTCGGCGGCGTGCACCAGAAGCTGCTGGACGCGCTCGGCCCGGCCGCTCCCGGCCTATAGTGCGGCCATGCAGGCGCGCGAACTCATCGACAGCCTCGGGCTGCAGCCGCACCCCGAGGGCGGCTGGTACCGCGAGGTATTCCGCTCCAGCGCGCAGGTCGCCCCGGCCGACGGCCGCCCGCGCCGGGATGCGCTGACCACCATCTACTTCCTGCTCGAGTCAGGCCAGCATTCGCGCTGGCATCGCGTGATGTCGGACGAGGTCTGGGTGCATCTCGGCGGCGCGCCACTGGCCCTGTATTCCTGCGACGCGGCGTTGCGCACGGCGCCAGCTCACGTGAAGCTGGGCCCGGTGGACATGCACGGGGCCCATCCGCAGCACGTCGTGCCGGCCGGCCAGTGGCAGGCCGCCCGTCCGATCGACGCGCCGGGCGGCGTCGGCTTCTGCCTGGTCACCTGCACGGTCGGCCCCGGGTTCGACTTCGACGACTTCACCTTCATGTCGCCCGACGGCGACGAAGCCGCAGCGCTGCGCCACCACTGGCCGGACCTGGCCGACCTCATCTGACCGCCGCCGCGGTGGCGGTCAGCCGCGGCGCTGCTTGACTGCCTGCGCCAGCGTGTCGAGCACCTGCACCGAGTCGTCCCAGCCGATGCATGCGTCGGTGATGCTCTGCCCGTATTCCAGCGCCTCGACCTTGTTCTTGCCCGGGGTGAACTTCTGCGCGCCGGCCACCAGGTGGCTCTCGACCATGACGCCGAAGACGCTCCTGCCGCCGCGGGCGATCTGCCCGGCCACGTCCGCCACCACCTCGATCTGCTTCTGGTGCTGCTTCGAGCTGTTGGCGTGGCTGCAATCGACCATGAGGGTGGGGTGCAGCTTGGCGGCAACCAGGTCCTTGCAGGCCAGGGCCACGCTTTCGCCGTCGTAGTTGGGCGCCTTGCCGCCGCGCAGGATCACGTGGCAGTCAGGGTTGCCCTGGGTCTGCACGATCGCCACCTGTCCGTTCTTGTGCACCGAGAGGAAGTGATGGCCGCGCGCCGCCGCCTGGATCGCGTCGGTGGCGATCCGGATGTTGCCGTCGGTGCCGTTCTTGAATCCGATCGGCGCCGACAGGCCCGAGGCCAATTCGCGGTGCACCTGGCTTTCGGTGGTGCGCGCGCCGATCGCGCCCCAGGCGATCAGGTCGCCGATGTACTGCGGCGAAATCACGTCCAGGAACTCGCTGCCGGCCGGCAGGCCCATCCGGTTGATCTCGATGAGCAGTTGCCGCGCCATGCGCAGCCCCTCGTCGATGCGGTAGCTCTCGTCCAGGTACGGGTCGTTGATCAGTCCCTTCCAGCCGACCGTCGTGCGCGGCTTCTCGAAGTACACCCGCATGACCACTTCCAGCGTGTCCGCATGGCGATCGCGCATCGCCTTGAGGCGCCGGGCGTAATCCAGAGCGGCCACCGGATCGTGGATCGAGCACGGCCCCATCACCACCAGCAGCCGGTCGTCCTTGCCGGCCATGATGCGGTGGATCGACTTGCGGGTATGGCTGATCAGCGATTCCACCGGCGTTCCCCGGATGGGGAAGAAGCGGATCAGGTGTTCGGGAGGGGGCAGCACGTTGATGTCCTTGATGCGTTCGTCGTCGGTCTTGCTGGTTTTCTCGACGCGCGCATACCAGGTGTCGCTGGCGGAGGCGGTGTTCGTGCTCATCGTTCTTCTTCCTTCGAAGGGTGGTCGTTGATCTGGCAGGGACGAAAAAAAACCGCCGGGCTTGAGGCACCGGCGGTTTTTTGAGGATTCTTGCTTTGTCTGCTTGCCTTTAGGCGCGCAACCCTCGTCCGCCGGAAACCGGGAACCAAAAGTACGCAAAGTAAAAGGCGCGGATGGCGGACATAGGGCGCAACTCTAGCACAGCCGATGTCGATGCGGCAAAAATCCGATGCACGCTCACGCCGTGCCGCCGACGGTCAGCCCGTCGATGCGCAGCGTCGGCTGGCCCACGCCCACGGGCACGCTCTGGCCTTCCTTGCCGCAGGTGCCCACGCCCGAGTCGAGCGCCATGTCGTTGCCGATGAGGCCGACCCGCTTGAGCGCATCCGGACCATTGCCGACGATCGTCGCGCCCTTGACCGGATAGAGGATCTTGCCCTTTTCCACCCAGTAGGCCTCGCTGGCGGAGAACACGAACTTGCCGCTGGTGATGTCGACCTGTCCACCGCCGAAGTTGGTGGCATACAGGCCGCGGTCGATGCTGGCGACGATCTCCTTGGGATCCTTGTCGCCGCCCAGCATGTAGGTATTGGTCATGCGCGGCATCGGCACATGGGCGTAGCTCTCGCGCCGGCCGTTGCCGGTCGGCCTGACCTTCATCAGGCGGGCATTGAGCGAATCCTGGATGTAGCCCTTGAGGATGCCGTCCTCGATCAGCACGTTGCGCTGGCTGGCGTGGCCCTCGTCGTCGATGTTGAGCGAGCCGCGGCGGTCGGCGAGCGTGCCGTCGTCCAGCACGGTGACTCCCTTGGCCGCCACGCGCTGGCCGATCCGGCCGGCGAACGCGCTCGAGCCCTTGCGGTTGAAGTCGCCCTCGAGTCCATGGCCGACGGCCTCGTGCAGCAGGATGCCGGGCCAGCCCGGGCCGAGCACGACAGTCATCTCGCCAGCCGGCGCGGGGCGCGACTCGAGGTTGACCAGCGCCGTGCTGACGGCCTGGTCGACATAGGTCGCGACCTGCTCGTCGCTGAAGTAGGCCAGCCCGAAGCGGCCGCCGCCGCCGCCGGAACCGACCTCGCGCCGCCCGTTCTGCTCGGCGATCACGGTGATCGACAGGCGCACCAGCGGCCGCACGTCGGCCGCCAGCGTGCCGTCCAGGCGCGCGACCAGCACCACGTCGTACTCGGCGGCCAGGCCTGCCATGACCTGCACGATGCGCGGATCGCGCGAACGCGCCAGGCGTTCGGCCCTTTCCAGCAACTGCACCTTGGCGGTGCTGTCGAGCGTGGCGATCGGGTCGATGCCGCCGTAGAGTGCCCGGCTGGGCGCCACCCGGCGCGCCGGCGTCTTGACCCGTGCCGAACGGCCGGCCGACGAGATGGCGCGCACCGTCCGCGCCGCGTCCAGCAGGGACAGGTCGGAAATGTCGTCCGAATAGGCGAACGCCGTCTTCTCGCCGCTTACGGCGCGCACGCCAACGCCCTGGTCGATGCTGAAGCTGCCGGTCTTGACGATCCCCTCTTCGAGGCTCCAGCCTTCGCTGCGGGTGTACTGGAAGTAGAGGTCGGCATCGTCGACGCGGTGCGCGGCGATCTCCGACAGGGCACGCGTGAGGTGGGATTCGTCCAGGCCGAAGGGCGCCAGCAGGAGTTGTTGGGCGGTGGCCAGGCGTTCGAGAGTGGGTTCGCGCGAGATCATCGAGGGATTATGAGCCTCCCGGCTTTTCACTACGCTTCGCTGCGTGTAATTCGCCACCTCCCGAGGAGGGGGCTGCACTGCGGCCCGGCAAAGCCGGTTCCGCGTGCAACGAGCCTCCCGGCTTTTCACTACGC